>Ga0210408_10000109_pt1 | contig 130282 bp, 109 predicted proteins | sample IncBWH4MmetaG_FD_155471 | JGI IMG/M metagenome (GOLD analysis project Ga0210408, IMG submission 155471) | Forest soil microbial communities from Barre Woods Harvard Forest LTER site, Petersham, Massachusetts, United States - Inc-BW-H-4-M | ecosystem: Environmental > Terrestrial > Soil >... | reverse complement strand
CCTCGGCGGGCGTCAGCCCGGTCAGGACCTCGTCAAGCAGCAGCAGCTTTGGCGAGGTCGCCAGCGCGCGGGCGACTTCGAGCCGCCGCTTTTCGGCCGGGACCAGATCGCTCGCCGGCACGCCGGCGCGGGCGGCGAGCCCCGTGAACTCCAGCACCTCGTGCGCCTTGCGGCGCGCGTCGCGCATATGCGTGGCCCGAACCAGCGCGCCGACGATGACGTTGTCGACCACCGTCATGGTCTCAAAGCTCTTCACCACCTGAAACGTGCGGCCGATGCCGCGCCGGCAGCGCTCCGCGGCCGGCAGCCGCGTGACGTCCGCGCCGTCGAACCAGATCGCGCCTTCGGACGGTGGAAACACGCCCGCGATCAAATTGAACAATGTCGACTTGCCGGCGCCGTTTGGGCCGATCAGCCCGACGATCTCGCCGCGGTCGACCGAGATCGAGACATCGCCGTTGGCGACGAGGCCCGCGAAGCGCTGGGTGACGGAACGGGTTTCGAGCAACGCGGTCATCGCGCAGATGCCTTGTTCCGGCGCGCGAACAGGCCGACGAGGCCCTGCGGCCGCGCCAGCGAGATCAGCACGATCAGCGAGCCGTAGACGATGAGATCGACGCCGCGTCCGGAGCCGCCGATATAGGACCGCGTCAGTTCGGTGAGCGGAATCAGGATCACGGCGCCGAGCGCCGGTCCCCACAGCGTGCCGATGCCGCCGACCACCGCGGGCAGCGCCATCAGCAGCGAGAACTGAAAGCCCATCACGCTCTCGGGATCGATATAGGAGACGAACTGGGCATAAAAGCTGCCGCCGACCGCGACCAGGAACGCCGACACTGCGGCCGCGCCCATCTTGGAATCGAACACCACGACACCCAGGCTCTCGGCCGCCTCGGGATTGTCTTTCACCGCGCGCCACCAAAAGCCCCATTTGGAATCTTCCAGCCACCAGGTCACGAACCAGGCGACGGCGACCAGCGCGAGCGCAAAGTAGAAATAAGGCAGCTTGCTGCGGGTGAACTGGAACGTGAGCCACGAGTCATGGCGCACGGGGATGTCGATGCCGAGCGCTGCGCCCGCAAAAGTCCAGTTCTGAAACAGCAGCAACGCGATCTCCGCGATCACGATGGTGGCGATCACGAAATAATGCCCGCGCAGGCGGAAGCAGGGATAGCCGAGCGCCATGGCAATCAGTGCCGAGATCACCCCGCCGCCGAACATGCCGAACCACGGCAGCACACCAAACCGGGTGAACAGCAGCGCGGTGGTATAGGCGCCCAGCCCGAAATAGAGCGCGTGACCGAGCGAGATCTGCCCGCAATAGCCGGACAGGATGTTCCAGCTCTGCGACAGCGCCGCATACATCAGGGTCAGCACCATGATGTTCTGGACATAGACGTCCTTGACGAGCAGCGGCGCCAGCGCGGCGAGAACGATGAGACCCGCGGCAACGACGAGATCGCGGCGGCGGCGCTGGGCAAATTGCCGGTCCATCACATCGATCCGAACAGGCCGCGCGGGCGGATGAACACGACCAGCAGATAGACCGCGTAGATGCCGACGGATTTCAGCGACGGCGGCAGCACCAGCGCCGTCACCGCTTCGACCAGGCCAACGATGATGCCGCCGGCAAAGGCGCCGAACACGCTGCCAAAGCCGCCGAGCGCGACCGTGACATAGGCGATCAGCGCGAAGGACGCGCCGACGTCAGGATAGATGTAGAAGAACATCGCCATGATCGCGCCGGCGAGCCCCACCAGCGCGGCGCCGAGGCCCCAGCCGAGCGCAAACACCCGGTTCTTGTCGATGCCGACCAGCGCGACGGCGCCGGCATCTTCACGGGTCGCTTCCAGCGCGCGGCCGAAATCGGTGCGGTTGATGAAGACATAGAGCCCGCCGAACGCCGCGAGCGCGACCGCCGCGCCCATCAATTGTGGTTCGGGCAGGAAGACGCCGGCGACGGAGACGGTCTTGCCGCCGAGCCAGGAATGGGTGACGCTGCGATAATCCGGCGTGAAGAAGAACTGCGCCAGCCCGCGCATCACGATCGCAAGGCCGAAGGTGGAGAAGATCTGCACCATGCCGGCATTGGCTTTGGCGCGCACCGCAAAGCGCACGATCAACAGATAGACCGCGGCGCCGAACACGAACAATGCGGCTGCGACCAGCGGCGCCGACAACAACGGATCGAGTGCGAAGAACGCGAACAGGAAGAAGGTCGCGTACATCGCGATCATCAGGAATTCGCCGTGCGCGAAATTCACCACGTCCATGAGGCCGAAGATCAGCGCGAGACCGACCGCGATCAGGCCATAGAGCAGGCCCATCAGCAGGCCCGAGGCGAGGCTCTGGATGATGGTTTCTGCGGTCAGCATGCATGCACCACATCCGCTGTCATTGCGAGGCGCGACTTGTCCGCCGTAGCTCGAAGAGCGAAGGCGGAAGCGACGAAGCCATCCAGCGTCGCGCGCGGGGCGCTGGATTGCTTCGCTTCGCTCGCAATGACGAAACTCATCAGACGCCGGAAGTTTGTGGTCGTCACCGTGCTTCGTCCCCTCACCCGCCGGCCGTTCACTTCATCGGCCAGATGGCGTCGGCGATCGCGGCTTGCGGCGGGAAGATGGTGACGAACTTGCCGCCGACATATTGCAGCAGCACCGGGTCGGCGTCGTTGTTCTGGCCCATCTCGTCGAACTTCACCCGCTTCCACGGCATGATGGTCTGCTCGCCCGGCAGGTCGGTCGCGACCAGGGCCTCACGGATCTTGTCGCCGTCGGTCGACTTGGCGCGGTTGATCGCGTCCGCCATGATGATCAGCCCCATGAACTGCCGCGAGGTGAGGTCGTTGAAATCCTTCCCCGAGCGTTCCTTGAACATCGCGTTGAGCTTGCCGACCATCGGCCGCTTGGCGGCGAGGTCGAGCGAGAACGAGCCGCGCGAGATCAGGCCTTCGAGCTTGTCACCGACCGCATCATACAGCGCCTTCTCGGAGAACCCTGCATCCTGCGCCACGATGGCGTTCGGCTTGTAGCCGAGCTCGGCCATCGTCTTGACCAGGAGGATGCCGTCGGTGGTGTAGCTGGACGGCATCAGCACGTCGGCGTTGGCGGCCTTGAGCTGCTGTACCTCGGCCGAGAGCGAGGGCGAGTTGTTGCGGTACTTGATGTCGGTCACCACCTTGTAGCCGCGCTCGCCGGCCAGCTTGGCCTGCGCGTTGCCTGAATCGGTGCCGAAGATGGTGTCCTCGTGGAACAGCGACAGCGTCTCGATCCTGGTGCCCTTCTTCTTCATCGCATCGAAGAAGTCGAACATCGCGGCGGAAAACATCTCGTCATGGGCGGCGGCGCGGAAATAGAATTTCAGGCCGCGGCGGTGCAGGCTCGGCGAGGAATTGTCGGCCGACAAAAACGGGATCTGGTAGCGCTCGCAGACCTGGCTGACGGTGACCGCGACCGCGCTGTGATAGGTGCCGATGACGGCTGAGACCTTGTCCTGCGTGATCAGGCGCTCGGTTTCGGCGCGGCCCTTTTGCGGATCGCCCTGGTGATCGGCGAACACCAGGCGGATTTTCGCGCCGCCAAGGCCGGGCAGGCCCTCGCCCTTGGCGAGCGGCAGATCGAGATCAAAATCCTTGTTGATGACATCGAGCGCGGTCTCATAGGCCTTCTGGGCATCGACGCCCTGCTGGGCGCTGGCGCCGGAGAACGGATAGATGAGGCCGATCACCACCTCGGAGGTCTCGGCGCGCGCCGCGATCGGCGCCAAGGCGGCGGCCGCCGCACCTCCCAGCAAGACATCTCGGCGGCTGATGGTCATCACAAAATCCCCTGTTGATCGGCTCTCATCGATGAAACGGTTGAAGCTTTCGGTAAAGCCTCAAGAAACGGCACAGGTTGCCTAATCAGAGCACCGCCAATTGTCTGTTCAGGAGATCAGTCACCAGCATCAATCCTGGCGCATGCGTGATCGCGAACGGCAGTTTGGCGGCTGCAATCACCGCTTGCGGCGTCACGCCGCAGGCCCAGAACACCGGGATCTCGTCGGCCTCGACTGGGACGGGATCGCCATAGTCGGGCTTTGCAAGATCAGCGATGCCGATCGCATGCGGGTGGCCGAGATGAACAGGCGCACCGTGCACGTTCGGAAAGCGCGTGGTGATCTGCACCGCGCGGATCGCATCCTTCGGCTTGAACGGGCGCATCGACACCACCATCGGTCCCGCGAACGGACCGGCGGGGCTGCAGGCGATCGTGGTGCGATACATCGGCACGCGGACCCTGCGTTCGATATGCCTGATGGGCAGCCCCTCCGCCATCAGCGCTTCCTCGAACGAAAACGAGCAGCCGAGCACGAAGGCGACGAGGTCGTCGCGCCAATGCGCCAGGATGTCGGTCGGTTCCTCCACCACCTCGCCGTCGCGCCAGACGCGATAGCGCGGCACGTCGGTGCGGATGTCGAGATCGACCCCGAGCGCGGGAATTCTGGGGTTGCCGACATCCGACATGCCGATGATCGGGCAGGGTTTCGGATTGAGCTGGCAGAAGCGATGGAAGGCGCCCGCGAGCTTTTCCGGCAGGATTGCGAGATTGCCCTGCACGTAGCCGTTGGCGATGCCGGCCGTGGTGCTTGCCATGCCAGCGCGGCACTCAAGCCGGGCCTGATGGCTGGGAAGGACGGCGATGTCCGAACTTTGCTGCTCTGCCGCAAAAACAGTCATTGGGGTGACATGCCTACAATCTCGACAAGAACAATCAATCCCAGCTAACCTATAAAGTCTAATCGTGTTTTTTGATCATGATTGATAAGCACAATTTATCGAACGGGAGACCCTGGGCATGCCGGACTTCAGGTCAATCGAGACATTTCTCTGGGTGGTCAAGCTCGGCAGTTTCCGTGGCGCCGCGCAGCGGCTGAACACGACCCAGCCGGCGATCTCCCAGCGCATCGCCCAACTCGAACGCGAGATGGGCGTGAAGCTCTTGAACCGCGATCATCGCGCCGCCTCGCCGACGTCGAGCGGCCGGCAGATGATGGTCTACGCCGAAAAACTGATCGGATTGCGGGCGCAGATGATCGCGGAGGTCGGCGACATCAGGGCGATGCGGGGCGCGCTGCGGCTCGGCGTCGCCGAGACCATCGTGCACACCTGGCTGCCGCGCCTGATCAAGAGCGTCAATGCCGCCTATCCCAATCTGTCGCTCGAAATCGAGGTCGACATCACGCCGAATTTGAGCGCCCGGCTGCTGGCGCAGGAGATCGAGCTCGCCTTCGTGGTGGGGCCGCTCGCCGGCTCGGGCGTGCGCAACCTGGTGCTCCGCGATTATCCGATCGGATTTCTCGCAAGCCCTGCCCTCGGCCTCGGCAGCGCGCCGCTGTCGCTCAACGAGCTGGCCAGATTTCCGATCATCACCTTTCCGCGCAAGACCCAACCCTATGAGGCGGTCCGCGCACTGTTCAACCGGCCCGATCTGCCACCGATCCGGCTGCACGCCAGTGCGTCGCTGGCAACCGTCATCCACATGGCGACCGAAGGTCTCGGCATCGCCGTGATTCCCGCCGCGATCGTCGAGAACGAGCTCACCAACGGCCGCTTGCAGCTTCTCGCCACCGATTTCAGCATGCAGCCGCTCACCTTCACGGCGAGTTGGCTCGCCTCCCCCGACAGCATCGCAGTCGAGCGCGTCGCCGGGCTCGCCGCGCAGATCGCGCAAGGTAGCCATCCGGTTGACGCCGCCGCGCCGGCGGGCCATTGAACGGAGAAGCCGGGCCAAACGAAGAGCGAGACAGCCGCATGAGCCGAGCCCTCTCCAACCTGCAGATCGACTCAGCCCGTCTCTGGGGCACCATTCACGAAACCGCGCAGTTCGGCGCGACGCCCAAGGGCGGCGTGCGACGGCTCACGCTGTCGGCCGAGGACAAGCAGGTGCGCGACTGGTTCGGCAAAGCATGCGAGGACGCCGGCCTCGAAGTCCATGTCGATGCGCTGGGATCGATGTTCGGCCTGCGCCGCGGCAAGGACATGTCGAAACTGCCGGTCGGGCTCGGCTCGCATCTCGACACGCAACCGACCGGCGGCAAGTATGACGGGGTGCTCGGCACGCTCGCCGCGTTGGAAGTCGTGCGCACCCTGAACGATGCCGGGATCGAGACCGAGGCGCCGATCTGCATCGTCAACTGGACCAACGAGGAAGGTTCGCGCTTCGCGCCAGCGATGATGGCGTCGGCCGCCTATGTCGGCGATTTCAGCACCGACGACATTCTGTCGCGGAAGGATCATGACGGCATCACGGTGGCAGAGGCGCTCGATACGATCGGCTATCGCGGCGCAACGCCGGTGGGCGCACAGAAGCTCAGCGCGTTCGTCGAACTGCATATCGAACAGGGCCCGATCCTGGAGGCCGAGAGCAAGACCATCGGCGTGGTCGATTCCGGCCAGGGCGTCTTGTGGTACGACGGCAAAATCACCGGCTTCGAGAGCCATGCCGGCTCGACGCCGATGCCGCTGCGACGCGATGCGCTGGCGACGCTGTCGGAGATCGTGCTGGCGGTGGAGACGATTGCGAAAAGGCATGGCCCCAACGCGGTCGGCACCGTCGGCGAGGCGGTGATCGCAAAGCCGTCGCGTAACGTCATTCCCGGCGAGATCGCCTTCACGGTGGACTGCCGCTCCTCCGATGATGCGATCATGGACGCGCTGGACGCCGATCTCCGTGCGGCGGTCAAGGACATCGCCATGCGGCGCAAGGTCGAGGCGACGCTCGATCTGATCTGGCGCAAGCCGGCAACGCATTTCAACCCGAAGCTGGTGGATGCCGTGGAGAACGCCGCGGGGATGCTCGGCTTCAGCCACCGCCGCATCACCTCGGGCGCCGGCCACGACGCCTGCAATCTCAACACGGTGATCCCGACGGCGATGGTGTTCGTGCCCTGCAAGGACGGCGTCAGCCACAACGAGCTCGAGGACGCGACGCAGACAGATTGCGCGGCGGGCGCCAACGTCCTGATGCACACGGTGCTGGCGCTCGCCGGCGTCGCATCCTGATTCGTCAAGTCAAGCAATGGAGCCCCCCGTGCGCGGTGTTTTTGTCGACGCCAATGAATCGCTGGCCGTCATCTTCGAGCGCCTCGAAAAGCCCGGCGACCCCAAGGTCCGCGTCAACCGCAATCCCGACATCAAGCCCGAGCAATGGCCCAAAATCCTCGACGGCGCCGAGATCGCGGTGGTCGATCACACCGCGCTGCCGACCGAGATCGCCAAGCAATGCACCGGCCTGAAACATGTGGTGTTTCTCGGCACCGGCGCGCGCAGCTACATGAACCCGGAGGAACTTGGCCAGCTCGGCATCGCGGTGCACCTGATCAAGGGCTATGGCGACACCGCTGTCGCCGAATCCGCCATCGCCCTGATGTGGGCCTCCGCCCGCGTCATCGCGCAGATGGACCGCGAGATGCGCGCGGGCAACTGGCTGCGCGAGGACGGCATGCAGCTCACCGGCAAGACGCTCGGCCTGATCGGTTTTGGCGGGATTGCCGCGGAGGTCGCCCGCATCGCCACCGGCTCCGGGATGCGCGTGATCGCCTGGAACCGCACGCCCAGGAGTTTTCCGGGTGTGGAGTTCGTCACGCTCGAGAAGCTGCTGGCCGACAGCCATGTCGTCTCGCTGCATCTGTTGCTCAACGACGAGACGAAAGGTTTCCTGTCGCACGAAAAAATCGCGGCGATGCGGCCGGGCGTCATCTTCGTCAACACCGCGCGGGCTGCGATCGTCGACGAGGATGCCATGATCGAGGCCTTGATGTCGGGCCATATCCGCCATGCCGGGCTCGATGTCTTCAACATCGAGCCGCTGCCCGGCGATCATCCGCTCACCAAGGTTCCCAACGTCACGCTGTCGGCACATTCGGCGTTCCGCACGCCGGAGGCGAGCGAGAACCTGATCCACGCCGCCTGGGAGCATTGCCGAAGGATCGTGCGGGGCTGATGGACCGTCGGGCCGCGTCGTCATTGCGAGCGAAGCGAAGCAATCCAGACTGTCACCGCGGAGAAACTCTGGATTGCTTCGGAGCTTTGCTCCTCGCAATAACGGAACTACTCCACCATCTCCGCGACCGCCTTGCCGCAGGCGGTCGTGTCGGCATTGCCGCCGAGGTCGCGGGTCCTGAGCGTGCGCTCGCCGAGCGTACGCTCGATCGCGCCGACGATCGCGTGGGCCGCGTCCTTCTCGCCGAGATGCTCCAGCATCATCGCGCCGGACCAGATCATGCCGATCGGGTTGGCGATGCCCTGCCCGGCGATATCGGGCGCCGAGCCATGCACCGGCTCGAACACCGAGGGGAAATCGCCTTCCGGGTTGATGTTGCCCGACGGCGCAATGCCGATGGTGCCGGTGCAGGCCGGACCGAGATCGGACAGGATGTCGCCGAACAGATTGGAGCCGACCACGACGTCGAACCAGTCCGGATGCAGCACGAAATTCGCGGTGAGAATGTCGATGTGATACTTGTCCCATTTCACGGTCGGATAGTTTTTCGCCATCGCCTCCACGCGCTCGTCCCAATAGGGCATCGTGATCGAGATGCCGTTGGACTTGGTCGCCGAGGTCAAATGCTGCTTCGGCCGCGACTGCGCGAGCTCGAAGGCGAATTTCAGGATGCGGTCGACCCCGACCCGGGTCATCACCGTCTGCTGGGTGACGAACTCGCGTTCGGTGCCGGGAAACATTCGTCCGCCGACCGATGAATATTCGCCCTCGGTGTTCTCGCGCACCACCCAGAAGTCGATGTCGCCCGGCTTGCGGCCCGCGAGCGGGCTGGGCACGCCGGGCATCAGCCGGACCGGGCGCAAATTGACGTATTGGTCGAACTCCCGCCGGAACTTGATCAGCGACCCCCACAAGGAAATGTGATCCGGAATTTTCGCCGGCCAGCCGACCGCGCCGAAATAGATCGCATCGTGCTTGCCGATCCTGTCCTTCCAGTCCTCCGGCATCATCTCGCCGTGCTTTTCGTAATAGTCGTAAGAGGCGAAATCGAAATGATCGAACTGCACGGTCACGCCATGCTTCTTGGCGGCCGCCTCGATGACGCGCAGGCCCTCCGGCATCACTTCCTTGCCGATCCCGTCACCGGGAATGACCGCGATCCGGTATGGTGTCCTTGCGCTGTTCATCGAGAGATTCCTTAAAGCCAATGGGTCCGCAGGTGCCCCGCCCCTTCTCCCTGCAATGGACCAAACTTCATTCGAGCGCAACGCTGCAGTGCAGTGTTGACCGGCACGCCTCCCGCGCGCTTTAACACCTGCGCAATCCCGCCCCGTTTCCAAGGCGAGCACAGACATGGACCTGCATCTGCGCGGCAAGCGCGTCCTCATCACCGGCGCATCCAAGGGCATTGGCGCGGCCGCCGCCGTGGCCTTCGCCGAGGAAGGCTGTCATCTGCGGCTTGCCGCGCGCTCGGGCGAGCTATTGGCGGCGCTCGCCGAGCGGTTGCGCGCCGCGCATCAGATCGACGCGACCACCCATGTGGTCGACCTGCGCAACGGCAACGATGTCGCGCGGCTCGCAACGGAGGCCGCCGACATCGATATCCTGGTCAACAATGCCGGCGATATTCCAGGCGGCTCGATCGACAAGATCGACGAGGCGACCTGGCGGCATGCCTGGGAGTTGAAGGTGTTCGGTTATATCAATCTGACCCGTGCGGTTTATGCGCAGATGAAGGCGCGTGGCGGCGGCGTCATCGTCAACGACATCGGCGCGGCCGGCGAGAAGTTCGACGCCAACTACATCTGCGGCAGCGCCGGCAATGCCGCGCTGATGGCCTTTACCCGCGCGCTGGGCGGAAAGAGTCTCGCCGACAACATCCGCGTGGTCGGGATCAATCCGGGACCGGTCGGCACCGACCGTCATGTCACGCTGCTGAAAACCCGCGCCAAACACCAGTTCGGCGACGAGAACCGCTACAAGGAATTCCAGAAGGGCCTGCCGCTCGGCCGCCCCGCACATGCCCGCGAGATCGCCGACCTGATGACCTTCCTCGCCTCCGACCGGTCAGGCTATACGTCGGGCGTGATCTTTACCGTCGATGGCGGAATCGCTGCGGGATGGGGTTAGCCTCTGCCACCGTCATAGCGAGGCGCCTCAGCGCCGAAGCAATCCATCTGTCCTGCTCCGTGTGGCGGCAATGGATTACTTCGCTTTGCTCGCAATGACGGCATCCAGCTCCTCCTGCTCAAATCCCGCCTGCCCGGCGCGCCAGACGGCACCGTCATGCCAAAACGTCGCAGCTCATTGCGTTGTCAGCTTCCGCTGGATTGGTCTACAGCTTGAGATAGTGCCATGAGCGGGAGAGATGATGTTGCCAAATCAAGGTCTGGTGAGCGAGAGCGCCTGCGCAATCGTCGATAAACTCAAGCGCGGCGACGTGTCGCCCCTCGATCTGCTTGACGCCCTGGAGGCGCGCATCGGCAAGGTCGACGTCCATGTCAACGCGCTGCCGACGCTCTGCTTCGATCGCGCGCGCGATCACGCCGAGGTACTGATGCAGAAGGTGGTGTCGGAACGCGGCGTGCTCGCAGGGCTGCCGGTGCCGATCAAGGACCTCACCGACGTCGCCGGCGTCCTGTCCACCCAGGGCTCGCCGATCTACAAGGACCGTATCCCGGATCGGTCCGACGTCCTGGTCGAGCACCTGGAGCGAAACGGCGCGGTGATCTACGCGAAATCGAACACGCCGGAGTTCGGCGCCGGCGCCAACACCTTCAACGAGGTGTTCGGCGCGACGCGAAATCCCTGGGATACGTCGAAATCGGCGGCCGGCTCGTCCGGCGGCGCCGCGGTGGCGCTGGCAACCGGCATGGCGTGGCTCGCGCACGGCTCCGACATGGGCGGCTCGTTGCGCAATCCCGCGAGCTTCTGCGGTGTCGTGGGTTTGAGGCCGAGCATCGGCCGCGTCGCGCACACCCCGAAATTCGGCGTCAACCGCACGCTTGGTGTGCAGGGCCCGATGGCCCGCAACATCGAGGATCTCGCCCTGCTGCTCGACGCGATGAGCGGCGAAAGTCCGGCCGATCCGCTGTCGCTTCCGGCGCTGCCGACATCGTTCCTGTCATCGGCGCGATCCGGCAAGGCACCGAAACGGGTCGCCTACTCGCCCGATCTCGGCATCACGCCGGTCGATCCCGAAATCGTCGCGCTGACGCGCAAGGCCGCCGCACGCTTCGCGGACGCCGGTGCCATCGTCGAGGAAGCACACCCGGATCTGCGTGAAGCCCACGACTGTTTTCACGTGCTGCGCGCGTTCGACTTCGCGATCACCAAGGCGGAGCTGCTCAGGACCAGGCGCGACCTGCTCAAGCCCGAGGTGATCTGGAACATCGAGCGAGGCCTCGAGCTCAGCGTCGAGCAGCTTGCGCGCGCCGAGGCGCAGCGCCTCGCGATGACCGAGCGCACGCGCGCGTTCTTCGAAAGCTACGACCTGTTGCTGACGCCGGCAACGATCGTTCCGCCGTTTCCGGTCGAGCAACGCTATGTCGCCGAATGCGGGGCTGAAAAATTCGACAATTACATCCACTGGCTCGGCATCGTCTATGCGATCACGCTGGCCTGCTGCCCGGCGCTGTCGATGCCATGCGGCTTCACGGCATCGGACCTGCCGGTCGGCCTGCAGGTGGTGGGACCACCGCGCGGCGAGGCGCCGCTGCTCGCCGGCGCCAAGGTGCTGGAGGATATTTTGGGCCTGCGCGACATCGCGCCGATCGATCCGCGCCCGCCAAAATCATGACGGCCCGGCCGCCTGAACGGCCAGCGTCAGGCTCATCCGGGTCTGCTCGACGATATCGTCGACCAGCTGCTCGCGGGTGATCTCGGCAAGCTTGCCGCTGAGCAGCCCCTGCTCGGCCAGCATCACCACGCCGTGCAGCGCGGCCCAGACCTGCAAGGCATGCCGCTCGCGCACAAGTCCCGCGGCCGGCGCCTCCATCGCCTCGAGAAGCAGGGCATAGGTTTCCCTCGCCGCGTCGTGCAGATCGCTGTCCTCAGGCGCGCACGCCATCGTGCGGGAGGCGAACATCAGGCGATAGACGCCGTGACGGCGCAGGCCGAAGGCAAGCGCCGCCTGCGCCAGCCGCGACAGCTTTGAGCGTTTCGAGGGCTTCTCGATCTCGTCCCGCAACAGCACGTTGAACTGGCGGAAGGCTTCCGCCGTCACAGCCACGAGCAGCGCCTCGCGGTCGGCGAAGTGCCGGTACGGCGCCGGCTGCGAGACGCCGAGCTTCTTGGCAAGGGCGCTGATATTGACGGCTTCGGGACCGCCGCTCTCGACGTCCTGCAGCGCGGCCTGAACCAGGGCATCCCTGAGATCCCCGTGATGATAGGCATTTTGCGGCTTGCGGACCGGGCGCGGCGACATTTGATGTAATGATCTATAACTTTTGTCTTGACAGCACAATCCGATCGCGAATGTAATAAGCTATAATTTCAAGAGCCAATGGAAACGCAAGCAGGCGCGGCGCAAGCCGCGTGGGAGGGCCGGGGAAAGCGCCATGTCCGGAAAACTGAAAGTCCATGTCGATCCCGACAAGTGCCAGGGTCACGCCCGCTGCAAATCGCTGGCGCCCGAGCTGTTCGATCTCGACGATTACGGCAACGCACATGAGAAGGGCGACGGCACCGTGCCTGCCGGCCTCGAAGACAAGGCCTATCTCGCCCGGGCCAACTGCCCCGAGATCGCGATCGACGTGACGGAAGAATAGTTGGGCCGGCCGCCCGCGGCCCGGAGACGCCCGTGAACCCGCCTCAAGGAGCTGCAGAGATGTCCGATACCAGCATCCTCCCCGCGCATCCGCCGGTCACCGACTGGGTGCACGATTTCGATCACACCGATCCGCGCTGGACGGAAAACCCGTATCCGATCTGGGATGCGTTGCGGACCGTCAGCCCGGTCGTTCACACCGCGCGCTTTCAGGGCTGCTACCTGCCGACCACCTATGAGGCGGTGCGGCAGATCGCGTACGACACCGAGCACTTTTCCTCGCGGCGCATCATCGTCCGCGACGAGCGGCCGGAAGTCCAGCAGAGCGGCGCCCCGCCGATCACCTCCGATCCGCCCGCGCACAAGCCGGCCAAACAGTTGCTGCTGCCGCCGTTCACGCCGGATGCGATGAAGAAGCTGGAGCCGCGGGTGCGGGCGATCTGCAACGAGCTGATCGACGGCTTCATCGCCGACGGCGCCTGCGATGCCGCCGACCGCTATGCCAAGTACGTTCCGGTGCGCGCGATCGCGCACATGCTCGGCATTCCCGAGGCCGACGCCGACCTCTTCATCCAATGGATCCACCAGATCCTCGAGCTCAGCATCAAGGACGAAAGGCAGCTGAGGATGGCGGCCGAGGAGATGGGCGCCTACTTCGCAGGCCACATCGAAGCGCGCAAGCGGCGGCCGACCGATGATCTGATCACGACGCTGATGAACGCCAGGGACAAGTCCGGCGCGCCGCTCGACGATAGCCATGTCATGGGCTCGCTGCGGCTGCTCCTGATCGCCGGTATCGACACCACCTGGAGCGCGATCGGCGCGTCGCTCTGGCACCTTGCGAAAACGCCGGCCGACCGCGAGCGCCTGGTTGCGGAGCCGGGCTTGATGCCGACCGCGGTCGAAGAGCTTTTGCGTGCCTACTCGCCCGTGACGATGGCGCGCGAGGTGATGAAGGAAACCAAGGTCGAAGGCTGCCCGGTCAAGCCCGGCAACATGGTGCTGTTGTCGTTTCCCGCCGCCAACCGCGACCCGGCGGTCTTCCCCGATGCCGACAAGGTGGTGCTCGACCGCAAGCAGAATCCGCACGCCGCGTTCGGCCTCGGGATTCACCGCTGCATCGGGTCCAACCTCGCCCGGCTGGAGATGACGGTTGCGCTCGAGGAATGGCTGAAGCGCATTCCCGAATTCCGCCTCGACCCCGCCAGTTCAATCAAATGGTCGCAAGGCACGGTGCGGGGACCACGGCAGCTTCGTGTCCTATTTTGAGCACGACGGCCTTTAGACCCAGAACCTTTGGACCTATAAGGAGGATACTACAGAACAAGCCTCGAGGGAGCCGACATGACGGATCAAGCGATGAAGACGGCTTCCGACGGATTCGACCTCAGCGACGCAGAGCGCCGGATCAAGGCGATCTTCATCGGCTCGATCGGAAATCTGGTCGAATGGTACGACTTCTACGCCTATACGGCCTTTGCGCTGTACTTCGCGCCGGCCTTCTTCCCGCAGAGCGATCCCGTGGTGCAGCAGCTCAACGTCGCCGTGCTGTTTGCGGCGACCTTCCTGATGCGCCCGCTCGGCGGCTGGCTGTTCGGCTATCTCGCCGATCATTACGGCCGCAGGCTTTCGCTGACCCTGTCGGTGGTCTGCATGTGTTTCGGCTCGCTGATGATCGCGGTGACGCCGACCTATGCCACGATCGGCTTTGCGGCGCCGGCCATCCTGGCGCTGGCCCGTGTCATCGAAGGCCTGAGCCTCGGCGGCGAATATGGCGCAAGCGCCACCTATCTGAGCGAGGTCGCAGATGCCAAGCATCGCGGCTTCTATTCCAGCTTCCAATACGTCACCCTGATCGGCGGTCAGCTCACCGCGATCATCGTGCTGCTGCTGTTGCAGAAGGTCTTCTTGACCTCGGCGGAGCTGAAGGAATGGGGCTGGCGGATTCCGTTCGCGATCGGCGCGGGGCTTGCGATCTTCGCCGCGGTGATGCGGCGCAACCTGCATGAGACCGACGCCTTCGTCGAAGCCAAAAAGACCGTCAAGGCGACCGGATCGATCGCCACCCTGCTGCGCTATCCACGCGAGTTGTTGCTCGTCGTCGGGCTCACGGCCGGCGGCACCGCCGCGTTCTACACCTTCACCACCTATATGCAGACCTTCGTGAAGCTCTCGGTGGGCTTGAGCGAGGACCAGACCACCTTCGTCATCTTCGGCACGCTGATCTTCGCCACCCTGCTGCAGCCGCTCTATGGCGCGCTGTCGGATCGCATCGGGCGAAAGCCGCTTCTGATCTTCTTCGGCGTCGTCGGCACCCTTGCCACCGTGCCGATCCTGACCACCTTGAAAGAGACCAAGGAGCCGCTCTATGTGTTCCTGCTGATCTCCGGCGCCTGGATCTTCGTCGCCGGCTATACCTCGATCAACGCCATCGTAAAGGCGGAATTGTTTCCGACCAATGTCCGCGCGCTCGGCGTCGGCCTGCCCTATGCGATCACGGTCTCGGTGTTCGGGGGGACCGCGCCCGCGATCGCGCTCTCCTTCAAGAGCCTGGGGCATGAAGACTGGTTCTACTACTACCTGACCGGCATCATCTTCCTGTCGCTGGTCATCTATTCGACCATGCGCGACACCAAGCACGAATCGGCGATGCATCGGCACGAATAACCCGGCGCTCGTGTGGCATATCTGACATTCGATAAGCCATGTCGCGAGTTTCTGAGCGAAAGTCAGATATGAGCCACACGAGATGCAAAGGTCAGTGTCCCTCGGTTCTGACCTTCGCAAACGAGCCGCAGCACCTGATGCAACCGTCGGAACCGGGGCACCGGCTGGAGCAATCGGACCACGATCCGTCCGTAAGACCTCTCTCCTCGCGCCACATCGAGCAGTTTGGCGACTGATCCGGCAAGCCTCATGGATCAGCGACCGTGGAAGACAGGTGGGCGTTTTTCGCGGAGCGCCCGGAAGTATTCTTGGTGGTCGTCGCTCTGCGCAAGTCGAGCGAGCTCTGGGAACAGCGCCGCGAAAGCGGCTTCCTGGCCCTCACTGAGCGCACGATGCGCCGAGCTGATTGTCGCTCGAACGCCGAGCGGCGCGGCGGCGGCTATCTTGCGCGCGACCTCGATCGCGCGGTCGAGTTGCTTTCCGGGCGGGGTCACGAATTGAACGAGACCCATTCGGTAGGCCTCGTCCGCGCCCCATTCATCGCCCGTCAACATGTAGCGCATCGCATTCGCCCAACCGACCTCGCGGACAAATGTGATCGGCGCACCGCCGGCCGGAAAGTGACCGCGGGTGACTTCTGGTTGGGCAAATACGGTGTCGCTCGCTGCAACCCGGACATCAGCAGCGAGAAAAAGCTCGTGGCCTGCGCCTTGGCACTTGCCCCCCACCGCGACAACGAGTGGCTTCTCGCGACGGGGCGGAACAGTGCCCACTGGATTGACGAACTGGGGTGTTTCCGGGAAGCGACCGCTACGTAGGACTGGTGCCCAGCTTTCGGCATCGAGGATGCCTCCGACAAAGTCGGGGCTCTGGGAGTAGAGGACCGCGACACGCAATGCTTCGTCGTGATCGAGCATATACATCAAACGGCCCAAACCGATGACGCTTGATAGTTCGACGCGGTCGGACTCCTGTCGAATGCCGATCAGCAGAATTGAGCCGTCCAGCCGTTCCACCCTGACGTTGTTCGGCATCGCCCCCTCGGGTGTCGGAGCGGACGCAGCCGGCGGCTGGCTCTGCGCGAGACTCGGGCTGGCAGCGAGCATCGTAGCGGTTGCGCCGGCAGCCAAAAAGGCTCGGCGATCCAGCCCGCCCGCATTCGTCTCGGAAAATTGCTCAGGGGACTGCGGAGGGTGATCGCGGCGCTCGCACGGGCCACCAAGCACGTTGGTCATTGCAGTGTTCCTCTTCTAAGGCTTCGCATTGCGTCGGACAGATACGACGGCTCCCCGCTAGCGGCTATCCAGGATAAAATTGACGGGGTATGAAGGAGAACTTCACAGTCAGACAAGGTGCGCTCGACCGGGTAAAGTCGTTCCGAGGCGTTGCTTAAGCAAAGCCAACGGGCGTGATATCGGTCGTCAATCGAGAGTTGGAACATCGGAGATGAGTGAGGAGCAGGAACCGCCGCCGGACAGCAAGCTGACACGCAGCAAAGAGCGCTGGGCGCGCGAGGGCAAGTTCCTGACCGGGAAAATCGCCCGGCCCGAGGATCAGCGCCTGCCACCGGGGCAGCACCTCACCCGCGATTGGCCGGTGCTCGACCTCGGCTTCCTACCGAACCTGTCGCGCGAGCGCTGGCGGCTCGATGTCCATGGTGCGGTCGAAAATCCCCTGTACTGGGACTTTGCGCAGTTTTTGGCGCAAGAGCAGTCTCACTTCGTCTCGGACATTCACTGCGTCACGACCTGGTCGCGCTACGACAATCAGTGGGACGGACTCTCTTCGTCCGACCTGCTGGCGGCTTGCAGGCCGCGTGAGGAAGCGCGCTTCGTCGTGCTGCATTCCAATGACGGCTACACCACCAATCTCGCCATCGAGGATTTCGCCGCCGAGGATGCGCTCCTGGCCCATAGCTGGTCGGGCGCGCCGCTGGACGCCGAGCATGGCGGCCCGGTGCGCCTCGTGGTGCCGCATCTCTATTTCTGGAAGAGCGCGAAATGGCTGAAGGCGATCGAATTTCTGGCTGACGACGCGCCGGGCTATTGGGAAGTCCGCGGCTACCACAACCGCGGCGATCCCTGGACCGAGCAGCGTTATTCGGAAGCCTGACGTTTCGTTCGTCCCGAGCTCTCCGGTCAAGAGAGAGCGTTGCAAGTGAGGAGGCCAGAACGTGCCAACCGAACGTTTCCAATTCGAAGGTGAAGGCGGCTACAAGCTTGCAGCAAGCCTCGACCTGCCCTGCGAGGAGCCGCTCGCCTTTGCCTTGTTCGCGCATTGCTTCACCTGCGGCAAGGACGCGCTGTCGGCGAAACGGATTTCGACCGCGCTTGCCGCCAAGGGAATCGCGGTGCTGCGGTTCGACTTCACCGGGCTCGGCTCCAGCGAGGGCGAGTTCGCCAACGCGACGTTCTCCTCGAACGTCGCCGATCTCGTCCGTGCCGCTGATCATCTGCGAAAGGCCAGGAAGGCGCCGGCGATCCTGATCGGCCACAGCCTCGGTGGTGCGGCGATCCTGGCCGCAGCGAAAGATATTCCGGAAGCCCAGGCCGTGGTCACCATCGCGGCGCCATCCGCGCCCGGCCACGTCACCGGCCTGTTCAAGGAGCAGATCGAGAACATCCGCGCCCAAGGCGAGGTCGAGGTGTCGCTCGCCGGCCGCCCCTTCCGCATCAAGCGCGAATTCCTGGACGACATCGCCGAGCACGACCTGATGGCCCAGATCGGCAAGCTGCGCAAGGCGTTGCTGGTGATGCACTCGCCGACCGACGATATCGTCGGCATCGACAACGCAACCCGCATCTTCATGTCGGCGAGGCACCCGAAGAGTTTTGTCTCGCTGGCCGGCGCCGATCATCTCCTGAGCGACCGGCGCGACACCGCCTACGTCGCCGACATGATCGCGGCGTGGGCGCCGCGCTACATTCAACCGGCCGCGCCCGATGAGGCCGCCGAGCGCGAGAGCGAGCCACGCAAGGTCGTGGTGCAGGAAACCCGCAACGGAAAGTTGCAGCAGTTCGTCTCGGTCGGGCCGCATCGCCTGCTCGCCGATGAGCCTGTCGCGGCGGGCGGCGATGATACCGGCCCCGGACCCTATGACTATCTGCTCGCGGGGCTCGGCGCCTGCACCTCGATGACCATGCGCCTCTACGCCGACCGCAAGGCCTTCCCGCTCGATCGCGTCACGGTGACGCTCGCCCACAGCAAGATCTACGCGAAGGACTGCGCGGAATGCGAGACCAAGGACGGAATGCTCGACCAGATCGAGCGGGTGATCAAGATCGATGGCGCAGTCGACGACGAGCAGCGCAGGAAGCTGATGGAGATCGCCGACAAATGCCCGGTTCATCGCACCCTGACCTCGGAGATCAGGATTTTGACCCGGGAAGAGCCGCGCTGAAGACGGCGCAGACGCCGCGTCCGCGCCGCCTGCCGAGGGAGGTGACATGAGCCGGATCTTCGGGCCCGCCCGTCAGAACGGCTATGTGGTGCGCGACGTCCGGGCGGCCATGGATCACTGGATCAAGGTGATGGGCGTCGGCCCCTGGTATTACATCGATCGGGTCAAGACGGATTACTTCCGGCATCGTGGCCGCGACTCCGGCATCGAGATGAGCATCGCGCTTGCCAATTCCGGCAACCTGCAGATCGAGCTGATCCAGCAACGCAACGATGCACCGTCGATGTACCGGGAGTTTCTCGCCGCCGGCCGCGAAGGCCTGCAGCACATGTCGTTCTGGACCACGGACTACCAGGCGCTCTACGACCGCGCGCTCACGCTCGGCTACAAGGTCGGGCACGAAGGCCAGATCGGCGGGGAGAAGGGACGCTTCGCCTATTTCGACACCGAGATCCATCCCGGCACCGTGATCGAGATCTCCGACATCAGCGGCGGAAAGGGCAGGTTCTTCGAGCGCATCCGGCAGGCCGCCGCCGACTGGGATGGCGCTGATCCCATTCGCCTCGTGAAATGAAGCCAAACAGGAGAAGCGAATGGCCAGGCTGCCGCTGATCGATCCGGAAACGACGAGCGGAGACATGCGCGCCTCCTTCGACCGGATGCCGATCAAGCTGAACGTCTTCCGGATGCTGGCGCATGCCGAGAGCAATTTCGTCCCGGCGATGCGGTTTGCCAACTCCATCCTGCACAAGCAGAAGCTCGGTCACGTCCATCGCGAACTCCTGATCCTGCAGGTCGCGCAGCGCCAGCGGGCCGCCTATGAGTGGCGTCAGCACGTGCCGATCGCGCTCGGCCTCGGCGTCACGCAGCGGCAGATCGATCTGATCGAACACGGTACGTATGACGACGATGCCTTCGATGACGCCGAACGCGCGTTGCTGGCCTTCGGCGCGGAGTTGATCGAAAACGTGCGCGTGCCGGAGGCGACCTTCGCCGCGCTGCGCCGTCATTTCAACGACCGGGAAATCGTCGAGGCCATTCTCGCGATCGGCTTCTACATGATGATCGCGCGGCTGACCGAGGCGACCGAAACCGATCTCGATCCCGCGGCCGGAATGGCCGTCTTTGACGGCGGCAAGCCGCGGGGCGCCTGAAGACATCGAACGATGCAGAGATTCCCGCTGGGTTCAGCGGGCGGCTTCGGTCGCCAGCGGCTGCACGCGAAACGCGCCGCGCAGGCCGGCGGCAGTGCCGAGCAGGATGCCGCCGACCGCGATGAAGGATGGCAGCGCCAGGGTCGAGAGCCCGGTCAGCCCCTGCCCGACCGAACAGCCATAGGCCATGGCGCCGCCCGCGCCCATCAGGGCTGCGCCGGCGACCGAGCGCAGCATGTGGCGCGGCGACACAAAGCCTTCGAGGGCGAAGCGGCGCGTCGCAAGCGCCGTGATCAGGCTGCCCGCGAATACGCCGGCGACCAGCGTCACGCCAAAACTCAAGGCCAGGCCGGTCGAAAACATCACGTACTGCACGCTATCGGCGATCGGCGCGATGAAGGTCAGCGAGGCCACCGGAGCCGGGTTGAAATCATCGGCGCCGAGATATCCGGTCGCAAACCAGCCGGCGACGACCAAGAGCCCGACCGCGATCCCCGCCGCGATCTGGCCGCGGGCGCGCTGAAACGGCGCGTGCGCGAAGGCAAAGATGATCAGCGCTCCGGACATCACGGACGCCGCGAGCGTCCGCGCGAAGGTCGCACCAATTCCCGTCGTGGACAGCAGCGCCGGAACCGAGGTCGCCTTGGGCGCCGCCTGGCTCGCCTGCAGCAGCGCGATGCGCAGCGGCGCAATCAGTCCCTTCAGCGTCATCGTCGCGACGATGCCAAGCACGATCACCACCACGAGCGAGCGGAGATTACCGCGGCCGAGCAGCACCAAAGCGCGTGAGCTGCAGCCGTTCGCGAGCACCATGCCGTAGCCGAACAACATGCCGCCCAAAAACATCAGCGGCGCCGAGAACGACGGCTGCAGATAGATCGACTTGCCGATGTCCACAAGACCACCAGCGATGAGCAGCTGGGTGCCGGCGGTCGCCACCCCGAGTGCGAGCGCAAAGCTGCGGATCAGGCGGCTGTCGCCGTCCGCCCACCAGCCGCGCAGACCGGAGAGCAGGCAGAACCCGCTCAAGAGGCCGATCGATCCGTAGGCCAGCCCGATCACGAGCCCGCCCCAGAGCACGATAGAGGCGCCGTCTTGCACGATCTCTCCGGGGATTCACGGAAGGGGCCGGCGGCCGGTTCCGATCAGGTTGAGCCGAAAATCCGTGTCAGATATAGGGTATCGGCGGTCAGCTAGGCAACGGCTTTGCGCCTTGTCCTGAGGATGTGCTGCTACCCCTTCGGGCGCTTGTCATGCACGCGCTTGGCCTTGCCGAGCGAGCGCTCCAGGGTGTCGGGCGCGACCGCACGCACTTTCGCGGTGATGCCGATGGTGTTCTTGATATGGGTCGAGATGCGGTCGGCGTGATCGGCGAGTCCGCTTCCGTCCCAATATTCGGGACGCACTTCGGCGTGGATCGTAAGCTCGTCCATGCGCCCGTCGCGGGTCAGTTCGAGAATGAAATGGCCACCGCACCAGTCGGTGGCAAGCAACATCTCCTCGATCTGGGTCGGGAACAGGTTGACGCCGCGCAGGATGATCATGTCGTCCGAACGGCCGGTGACCTTCTCCATCCGCCGCATGCCCGGCCGCGCGGTACCCGGCAAGAGCCGCGTCAGGTCGCGGGTGCGATAGCGGATGACGGGAAACGCCTCCTTTGTGAGCGAGGTGAACACCAGCTCGCCGAGTTCGCCGTCGGGCAGCACCTTGCCGGTCTGCGGGTCAATCACCTCGGGATAGAAATGATCCTCCCAGATGTGCAGGCCATCCTTCGTCTCGAGACATTCCTGCGCGACGCCCGGACCGATCACCTCCGACAGCCCATAGATGTCGGTTGCGTCCATGTCGAACGCGTCCTCGATCTCGGCACGCATCGCGTTGGTCCACGGCTCGGCACCGAAAATGCCGACCTTCAGCGAGCATTGGCGCGGGTCCATCTTCCTGCGCTTGAACTCGTCCAGGATCGCCAGCATGTAGCTCGGCGTCACCGTGATGATGTCGGGCCTGAAGTCGGTGATCAACTGCACCTGCCGCTCGGTCATGCCGCCGGAGATCGGCACGACAGTGCAGCCGAGCGCTTCGGCGCCGTAGTGCACCCCGAGTCCGCCGGTGAACAGGCCGTAGCCATAGGCGTTGTGGATGATCATGCCGCCGCGGCCCCCGGCCGCGCGGATCGAGCGCGCCATCACGCCCGACCAGGTCTCGATATCGGCCCTGGTGTAGCCGACCACGATCGGTTTGCCCGTCGTGCCAGAGGACGCATGCACGCGCACGAGCTTTTCGCGCGGCACAGCGAACATGTCGAAGGGATAGTTGTCGCGCAGATCCGTCTTCACCGTGAACGGAAACTTTGCGAGGTCGGCGAGTTCCTTGAAGTCATCAGGATGGACGCCGGCCTGGTCGAAAACCTTTTGGTAATGCGTGACATTGTCATAGGCGTGCCTGAGCGACCACGCCAACCGTCCGGTCTGCAGCGCCATGATCGCGTCGCGCGAGGCGCGCTCGGTGTCGTCCATCTCGGGTGTGTAGGTGCTTGCCGCGGACTTGAGTTTGGGTGATGCCATGGCGTTATCCTTAGGCGTTTCCTCAGGTCGTCGACGTCTTGTCGCTATCTGTTGGTCCGGCCGGCACCAGCGTGCCGCCGATGGTGCGGGAATGGCCGCGGAATTCGGCGATCACCACGTCACCTGCGGTGACGCGGACATCATAGAGTCCCGAGCGGCCGCTCTTCGACACTTCTCGCGCGGCAGCGATGAGCTCGTCGCCGAGCTTGCCCGGACGAATGAAGGTGATGCTGCCCTGGGCAGCCACCGCGCGCTCGTTGTGAGAATTGCAGGCAAAGGCGAAGGCGGAATCCGCAAGCGTGAAGATGAAGCCGCCATGCGCGATGTTGTGGCCGTTGACCATGTCCGGCCGGATGGTCATCGACAACGTCGCCTGGCCGCATTTGATGTCGACGAGCGCCATGCCGAGCCCCTGGCTCGCCTGATCGTCCTTCCACATCGACTCCGCGCAGGCACGCGCCAGATCGTCCGGCGACAGCTTTGCCGTGACGTTCATGGCGCGCCCTCCACCACGAGGGGCCTCTTGGTCAGATGCACGTCTCTCTTCCCCGGTTTTGGTCGGGCCCTTCGAGGGGCCTCTCGAGCTTCGCGACAATCTCTTTCGCAAACCTTCACACGTGATCGTAGTCGACGACGACTTTCTCCGTGATCGGCTTCGCCTGGCAGGTCAGGATGAAGCCGGCCTGCAACTCCCATGGCTCCAGCGAGTAGTTCAGCTCCATCACGGCCCTGCCTTCAACGAGCTTGGCGCGGCACGTCGAGCACATGCCGCCCTTGCAGGCGAAGGGCAGATCGACCCCGCCGCGCAGCGCCGCATCCAGGATCGCCTCGCCCTCCGCAACCGGCACCTCGCGCCGCTTGCCGTCGATGATCAGCGCGGCAAACGCCTTCGGCGGCGCCGACGCCGGCACCACCGCTTTCGGTCGCGGCTTGCCGCCAAATCCCGAGACGAAGCGCTCGACATGGATGCGCTCCTCGGCAATGCCGAGCGCGCGGCAGGTCGTTTCGATCTCATCGCTCATCCCGGTCGGTCCGCAGATGAAGACATGGTCGATGCTTTCGGCCGGGACCATCGCGCGCAATAGCACCCTCACTTTCTCGGCATCGAGCCGGCCCTCGAGAATCGGGATGTCCTGCTCTTCGCCTGAGATGACGTGGAACACCGAGAGGCGATCGAGGTAGCGGTCTTTCAGCTCTTCCAGCGCCTCGCGGAACAATACGCTCGCCGTGCTGCGGTTGCCGTAGAACAGGAAGAAGCCGCTATCCGGCTCGCGCGCCAGCACGGTCTTCACAATCGACAGGATCGGCGTGATGCCGCTGCCCGCGGCAAAGCCGACATGAATGCGCGTCTCCTCCGGCCTTGGCGTCACGCCGAAGCGACCGGTCGGCGTCATCACGTCGAGTTCGTCGCCGCGCTTCAATTCGTCCGCAGCCCAGCTCGAGAACGCGCCACCATCGATGCGCTTGACCGCGATGCGCAGCTCGCCGTCGTCAGGGCCGGAGCAGATCGAGTAGGAGCGCCGCACCTCCTCGCCGTCCATCATCATACGCAGCGTGAGATATTGCCCGGGCGCGAAGTGATAATCGTCGGCAAGGTCTTTTGGGATCGCAAAGGTCAGCGAGACTGCGTCGGCGGATTCGCGACGGACGTCGTTTACTCTCAAACTGTGGAAACGTGGTCCGAGGGACATCAGTGTTTCCTCACCGTCATTGCGAGGCGCAAAGCGCCGAAGCAATCCAGAATCTCTCCGCGGCGACAGCCTGGATAGCTTCGCTTCGCTCGCAATGACGGACTTCTGGTCATCTTCACGGGTATCATCAATGACACTTGAAATAATCGAACGGTTCGCGGCAGCTCCTGCAGCGCCACAGCGCCTTGCAGGCGGTCGAGCCGAATTCAGACAGCAGCTCGGTGTCGTCAGAGCCGCATTGCGGGCATTGGACCTGCTGTAGGCCGAACAGCGCGCGGCGGGAACTCACCTTCTGCGGCGGCGCGATGCCGTAATCCCTGAGCTTGCGGCGTCCCTCCTCGCTGATCCAGTCGGTGGTCCAGGCCGGCGACAGCACGGTGCGCACTTTCGGCTCACGAAAGCCTGCGTTCTCCAGCGCCAGCGCGACTTCCACCGCGATCATGTTCATCGCCGGACAGCCGGAATAGGTCGGCGTGATCGCAACCTCGACGCGGCCGTTTCTGACCTCGACCTCACGCAATACGCCCAGGTCGGCGATGGTGAGAACCGGAATCTCCGGATCGACCACACCAGCCGCGGCGTTCCAGGCGCGTCGCCGAAGCTCGGTATCGTGCTCGACAGCAATCACCATGACGCGCCCGGAAAGGTTCGCTGCATGTATTGCAGCTCGCTCAGGAGATGGCCGAGATGCTCGCTGTGGCAGCCGCTGCGGCCACCCTGCTGCATCCAATGATTGTCCGGCAACCGCAGCGTGGCTTCATTGACAACCCGCGCGACCGTCGCCAGCCATTGGTCCCGGAGCTTCGCCGGATCGATGACGGTGCCCTTGTCAATCAGGCCGCGCTCACCGTCATCGACCGCGAACATCTCGCCGGTGAAGGACCAGAGATCATCGATCGCGACTTGCGCGCGGTCGTGACTCTCCTCGGTGCCGTCGCCGAGCCGGATCACCCACTCCGACGCATGCCGCAGATGATAGGCGCTTTCCTTCTCCGACTTGGCCGCGATCGCGGCGAGCGTCGCGTCGTTCGACGCCATCATCCCGCGCCAATAGGGATCGGCGAAGGCCGCGTAGAACAAAAGCCGCATGATGGTGTGCGCAAAGTCACCGTTCGGCTGCTCGACAAGCAGCAGGTTGCGGTACTGCGTGACGTCGCGCAGGAAGGCGAACTCGTCCTCGTCGTTCCCGTTGCCTTCGACATCGGCGGCGTAGCAATAAAGCTCTCGGGCCTGGCCGATCAGGTCGAGCGCAATGTTGGAGAGCGCCATGTCTTCTTCCATGGCGGGCGCGTGGCCGCACCATTCCGACAGCCGGTGACCGAGGATCAGCGCATCGTCGGCGCGGCGCAACGTGTAGAGCACGAGCGGCGTTTCGGAGACCTGGATCGATGGGGCTGCCATGCTTCACACCTGCGCATCTGTTTCGCCGTCATTACGAGGAGCGACTTGTCCGCCGAAGCTCAACGAGCGAAGGCGGAAGCGACGAAGCAATCCAGACTTTCGAACGTGGCGACACTCTGGATTGCTTCGCTTCGCTCGCAACGACAATTACATATGTCCGACCTCTTCCGGCACGTCGTAGAACGTCGGATGCCGGTAGATCTTGGATTCCGCGGGCTCGAACATCATGCCCTTCTCGGCGGGGTCGGAGGCCGTGATCGCGCTCGACGGCACCACCCAGATCGACAGGCCCTCGCCGCGGCGGGTAAAGATGTCGCGCGCCGCCTGCAGCGCCATGGTGGCATCGCCCGCATGCAGCGAGCCGCAATGCTTGTGCGCGAGCCCGTTGCGACTGCGGATGAAGACTTCCCACAGTGGCGTGTTCGGCGTGGTCATTCCGGCCTCCCTGAACTCTATTCGGCGGCTTGCGCCGTCTGCCGAGCCCCGCGCTTCGCGGCATAGGCGGCTGCGGCCTCGCGCACCCAGGCGCCGTCCGCATGGGCCCGGCGCCGCGCCGCCATGCGATCCCTGTTGCATGGGCCGTTGCCAGCCAGCACCTGCTTGAACTCGGTCCAGTCGATCTCGCCATGGATCCAGTGCCCATCGGCGTCCTGCTTCATGTCCGGATCGGGAATGGCAACACCGAGATAGTGCGCCTGCGGCACTGTGGCATCGACGAATTTCTGGCGCAGTTCGTCGTTCGAGAAGCGCTTGATCTTCCACCTGGTCGAAGTGTCCGAGTGCTGGCTCGCACTGTCCGGCGGGCCGAACATCATCAACACCGGCCACCACCAGCGGTTCAAGGCGTCCTGCGCCATCGCCTTCTGCCCGGCCGAGCCGCGCGACAGTGTCAGCATGATCTCGTAGCCCTGGCGCTGGTGGAACGACTCCTCCTTGCAGACGCGGATCATCGCACGCGCGTATGGCCCATAGGAGCAGCGGCACAGCGGAATCTGGTTCATGATCGCCGCGCCATCGACCAGCCAGCCGATCACGCCGATGTCCGCCCAGGTCAGCGTCGGATAGTTGAAGATCGAGGAATATTTGGCCTTGCCGGCGAGCATGGCGTCGACCAGTTCCTCGCGCGAGGTGCCAAGCGTCTCGGCGGCGGCGTAGAGATAGAGGCCGTGACCGCACTCGTCCTGCACCTTGGCGAGCAGCGCCGCCTTGCGGCGCAGACTCGGCGCACGGGTGATCCAGTTGCCCTCCGGCAGCATGCCGACGATCTCGGAATGGGCATGTTGGGAAATCTGCCGTGTCAGGGTCTTGCGGTAAGCGGCGGGCATCCAGTCATTCGGCTCGATGCGCTCCTCTGCATCGATGCGCGCCTGGAACTCACCGGCACGGCCGGCGTCCTCGATATTGCGGTCGTCAGCCTCCGACGTATTGAGCGCCTGTGTGTACATGCGCCGACCTCCCTGATCGTTGGGAAGGAATATATAACAAAAATCAGATCATGCAACATATTTCTGTAACATATTAATCCCTGAAGCGGCGCGCCAGGGCGCGGCCTGGGGCGGGCAGAGGGCCGCTTTCGTTGATGGCGTGCTGATCAAGCCATTGTTCCGACGCCTGCAGCAGCGCCCGATAGATGTCGCCGCACAGTCTGCGCGCCGCCTGCCCTGGCCAATCCTTTGGCAGCAACGCGGCCGGCAACAGCGGATCGCGCAGCGCGACGCGGCGATAATGATGGATGAGAAGGATGCGCGCGGTGAAGGCGTCGATCTCGGACAACGCCTCGCCGCGACCGAGCCAGTCGGAGAGCGGCGCGAAGGTCTTCATGAACTTCTGATAGGCCTCCGCGGTGCGCGCGAGCGGCCAGCTTTCGCTGAGCAGACGCCGCCCATTGTCATCTTCCGCCGAGACTTCGAGCCGGATCGCCCGCGCCGCCTCCTCCGGGACCGGGACGCCCGAGGGCGCCACCCATACGCCCGGCAGCGGGCTGCCGAAGCCGGCATCCCGCAGCGCGTCGCGCGCGGCCTCGCGATCCCAGGCATTTCCGATCAGCAGCAGTTCGAAGCGGCCGGTCCAGTCCGACGGCGGCGGGTCGTAGATATGCTGCGTCGCGGTCTCAAAAATGTGCTGGCCCTTGCTGGCCAGTCGATAAAAGCTGTTGCGGCCGACCTTGCTGCGCTCGAGCCAGCCGTCGGCCGCAAGCCGCGACATCGCGGTGCGCACCACGCCGCTATCGATATCGAGCGCTTCGAAGAAGGCGAGCAGGGTGCCGAGCCATACCGCGCCGCCGCGCGGCACGATGGCATCGCCAAAGACGGTGATGACGATGGAGCCGGTGCGCGAGGGTTCGCGCTTGTGCTGGTCGACGATGCGGGTGAGCGGCGGCGGCATGACTGACGCATACCGCGTTTTTCAATTCCGCAACAACGCCGCGACCGACCTACCTGTGCGGATCTGGGAAGACGACACTGCGCCAGCCGCTGCGGTCGAACGGCCGCCACTGCCCTTCCGGCTGCGCCAGCCGGTCGGCGACCGCATAGACGGCGGCGGGATGGTGGCCCATCCCGCAATGGCTGCTTTCGACCTCGATGCTTTCCGACAGCGCCGAGGTCCTTTCCTTGCAGCCCTGCCAGGCGCAGATGCCATCGGTGCGGCTATAGATCGCGGTGGTCGGCACCGGCGGCGGTTCTGAAAGTCTGCCACCGAAGCGCGGATCTTCCTCGTCGGCACGGCGGCCGCTGGCCATCTCATAGACGCGCCAGGCGTTGGTGGACTTGGGCGAACCCGCGAACGGGCTGCCGAGCGTGATCACGCTGCGCACGCGCTCCGGCATCATCTTGGCAAGCTGGCGCGCGTAGACACCGCCGAGGCTCCAGCCCACAAGGGAAATCTTGCGGCCATGCGTGTCGGCAAGCTCATGGACGAGATCGACCATCCCGTGCTGCACGCCGGGACGTAAGCCCAGATTGCGCCCCTGCCGCCAACCACTCACCGCATAGCCGCGATTTTCCAGGAAGGTGCGCAGCGGCCGCGTCGAGGTGTCGGAGGCCACCAGCCCTGGCAGCACCAGCACGGGATGTCCATCGCCGCGCGGCGCGAGGCTCAAGAGCGGTAGCGCTGCAACAAACGCGCCCAGCTCATGCAGCGCGCGCCCCTCGAGCAGCATCAGGGTCTTTGACGGCGGACGCAGTGCGTGCGCGGATGCGGACATGCCTCTTTCCTCTCTCCTGCTGGCCTTCGGAATGTCCGCGTCGTTCGCGATTGTTCCGCAGTGCAGCAAATCCATTATTCAAGCTAGGAAGCCTGCTGTCCCATTCAAGCGGCTGGCCTCGCCGCGGACAATGAGCCAGATCACTAAAACGCATCTCCGTGCTGAAAAAGTCACAACATTCGCAGCAGGAACTCGGCGGTATAGAGCGCAAGCCCCGCAAGGCCTCCAATCAGCGAGCCATTGAAGCGGATGTATTGCAGGTCCTTGCCGATGTTGACCTCGATCACCGAGATCAACTGCTCCATGTTCCAGGATTTCACCTGATCGGAAATGAAGGTCGCAACGCCGCTCTTTTGATCGGCGACGAGCGTTTTCAGCACGGTCACGAGCCCCTGGTTGATCTCGCCGCGCAATTCGGCATCGCCCGCAAGCGCCTCGCCAGCCGAGACAAACATGCCGGTCAGATGATGCCGCAACACCTGGGTCTCGCCACTGGCGCTGCGCTCGATGAAGGAGCGCGTGTTCGACCAGATACTCTGAGCGAGATCGCCGAGCTCGGGCCGCGCCAGCAGATCGCGCTTCAGGCCGTCGATGCGACCGGCGTAAGTCGGATCGCTGCCGAGCCGGTCGACGAAGGACAGCACCATGCGGTCAAACTCGCCGCGAAACGGATGTTTCTGATCGGCGCGAACCTCCTCGAAGAATGCGCTCGCCGACGCCACGATCTTGTTCATCAGGAATTTGTCGGCGCGATAGAGCCTGAGCAGGGTCGGCAACTCCGCGCGAATTTTCTCGCGGATCATGGTCATGGTGTCGGCCTGCGTCAGCGTCTCATGGATGATCCGCAAGAAGTCGTCGAACAGGACCTGATGCCGCCCTTCCCGGACGAAGGCGCGCAGGGTGCCGGCCGCGAGCGGTGCGAGATTGATCGCCTGCAGCTGGGTGTTGAGCCGGCGGATGATGAACGTCTTCAGTCCCGATGTTTCGGTCGCCGAGACCGCCTCCGGCAACAGGCGCAAGGTGAACCGCGCGAGATCGTCGCTGCGTTTGCGGTCCCGGAGCCAGTCGGCAATGAAGGAGCCGAAATCGATCTCGCGGAGCTTCGCTTCGACCGGCCCCTGTTCGAGGAAATGCACCTCGATGAACTCGCCGAGCTTGTCGGCGATGCGATGCTGGTTGCCCTGGATGATCGCGGTATGCGGGATCGGCAGTCCCAGCGGCCGGCGGAACAGCGCCACCACCGCGTACCAATCGGCGAGGCCGCCGATGGTTGCGGCCTCGGCAAAGGCTGCGACGAAGCCGAATGCGGGATGCACGCCGACCAGCGCCTTGGCGATCGCAAACAGCGCCAGCGCCGCCACCAGCACCAGCGTCGCCTCGGTCTTGACGCGCCGGAGCTCGGCGGCGCGGGCGGCGTCGCCGGGCGTGTCGAAGGAAAAAGGGACGGTTGCGGTCATCAACCCAAAACTATGACCCTGCGCCGCAAAAAGAAGGCCCGCGAAACGCGGGCCCTTCAAATCGATCGACAGACAAGACCGCTCAGGCGGTCTTGTTGTAAACCTTGGCGAAGTTGTCCTGCGCGTTCTTCGCACCGTTGGCAACGAGCTTGCCGAAATATTCGGAGGTCGACTTCGCGCGGTTGATGAAGACTTCGCCGCGCGCGCGGGCGAGCTCGGACTGGATCTGAACGGCCTCGCTGATCGACTTGGCAGAAGCCAGCTTGTCGATGCCTGCGAAGAACGCTTCAGCGTCCTGATACAGCGCCTGCTGGATGTTGCGGCTGATCTTGGCGGCCTCGCTGACGGAATCAGCAACGGCGGTCTCGATTGCGGCCGTCACCTTCTCCGAGCCGGCATAGGCGTCGGCGGCGCGTTCCTTGGCAGTGTTGGCAGTCTTCTTGACGAACTCGCGGGCGGCTTCCGGAACTTCCATGGTCTGGAGGTTCTTGAAGGCCTCGGTCATGGGGGCAAAGGCTTCCTTGACGCTGTCGAGCACGCTGTTGGTATCGGTGGTCATTGGGGTCTCTCCATCCTCGTTTTGAGCTATGGGCTCACCCCGTCCGGATTGGCCCGGGGCGCGATCCTTATTCCATAGTTAATGGTGCATCGCAACAAGATTGTTGCAGTGCGACATCACGAAAACGTGAATGGTTAAAAAACAGCTAAAATGCCCGCCTGGCAGGCTATTCCACCGCGCCGGGAACCCCATAGGCCTCCAGTTGCGCCTGAAACCGCGCGACATCGTGCCCAAACACGACGATATCGTGGGTCCTGCCGTCGACATCGCGGACCTGGTCACGTAGCAGCCCCTCGGCGCGAAAGCCCAGGCTCTCGAACAAGGCGATCGCCCCCCGCTGGTCGACCGTCATCTGCACGGTGAGCTTTTCCAGCCCGGCCCCCAAAGCGAGCGCAAACGTCTCCTGCGACAGCGCCCGCCCGACGCCCTGCCCGCGCACGTCCTCCGACACCACCATGCGGATCTCGCCGACATGCGGCGACCAGGAATGCGGATCGCGCACCAGCGTGCCGCAGCCGACCACCTGGCGCCCTTTGACCGCAAGCAGACTCGTGATCGCGCCGCGCTCGATCTCGTTGATCCAGGCCACGAGCACTTTTGGCTCGCTGATATTGCGCGGCAGGAACAGCAGGTCGTGGGGCGGCAGCGCCCGCGCAAAATCGAGCACGGTGGCTTCATCGGCGCGCGACATCAGGCGAAACTCGATGTCGCCGGCGTCGGTTTTGACGTGACGGGGATAGGAACGCGCTTCACTCATGTCGATCGTCCACCCAACCAGGAATCCAGTTTCGGCCACAGCCGCTTGATCGCATTGGCGCCCGCGACCACAGAGACGTGACCGCCTTTGAGAATGACCTCTTCCTTGTCGGCCGAGCCGACCATCGGAATCAGATGCCGTGCCGCATCATAGGGCACGATGTGGTCGTGCTCGGCGACCGCATGCAGGATCGGCACCTTGATCCCGGCAAGATCGCATGTGTGGCCGCCGACCGACATGGTGCCGTTGAAAAGCTTGTTGTCCCACATCAGGTCCTTGGTGATGGCGCGGAAATAGTCGCCGGCGAGCGGCAGCGTGTCGGTCGCCCAGCGGTCGAACATCCGGTAGGATTTGACGTATTCGTCGTTCCAGATGTTGTCCCAGAGCTGCACCTGGCTGACCGCGCGCGAACCGGGCCGCAACATTTCAAAAGACGACAGGATCATTTCCGGCGGCACGTTGCCGACCGAATCCACCAGGCCGTCGACGTCGAAATAGCGCCGGTCGGAAAAGTTCGAAAACAGCTCCATCTTGCGGAAATCGATCGGCGTGGTGAAGCAGATCAGGTTCTTCATCGGCCCATCGTGGAAGATCGAGCCGTAGAGCAGCGACAGCACGCCGCCAAAACAATAGCCGATCACGCTCAAGTCGGTCTCTCCGGAATCCTCCTGCACCAGCCGAACGCAATGCGGGACGAAATCGAGGACGTAATCCTCCATCCGAAGCGACTTCTCTTCCGGCCGCGGTGCGGTCCAGTCCAGCATGTAGACGTCGTAGCCACGCCTGAGCAGGAACTCGATGAAACTCTGGCCCGGCACCATGTCGAGGATGTAGCCGCGATTGGTGGTCGCCATCACGATCAGGATCGGCACGCGATAGACCTCGTCCGCGAGCGGACGATAATGATAGAGGTTCATCGTGCCGCGCGCGCTCAGCACATCCTTTGGCGTCACGCCAAGGGTGGGGCCCGAGCTCGAAAAATATTCGACGCCCTTGATGCTGCGCTGGATGGCACGCTGCACCTCTTGCTGGATGCGCTCCGGGATCGATGCGAGATCCAGCGCTGCCGCCGCGTTCATTTCTGCTCTCCCGAGGGCTCCGGCGGCCGCTTGGTGCGCGGCGGCCGTGGCGGCGCGGCCGGACCCGCGGTCCCACCGCCGGCGCTGTTGCGTGCCTGCAGCAGCGCCTTGATCTCGGACAGCTGCGCCTCGATTCCCTGCATTCGCGCCGCCATGTCGACCATCTGCGCCCGACTCGGCATGTTCATGCTCAGGAGATATTTCTCCATCAGCTCACCGAACTGCCTTTGCGCGCCCGCGGTGGCGCCACTGGCCTGGTTCATGGTCTTGGAGAACTCGGGCGAGGCCATCGCCTTGTTGGCGAAGGCGTTAAAACCCTTCTCCATCTCGCCGAGCACAGTCTGCCACACGGCAAACGGGTCATTGCCCTTGTCGGCCATCGGTTTCCTCCGTGAATTCTGCGCGGCTGTTTCGCCTTGTCGTTCCGGCCATACCACACCGTTGCGGCGCGCCGGTCAACACGCCCATCATTTCAAGTGCAGCAGAAAAATCTTTCTCGCCTGGATCAAACCATGCCATAGAGCTTGCCTGTCGCCTCAACCGCCAAGGGAACGGGTCCCGTGTCCTCGATCGCCCATCAGCCGCCGCAGCTCGTGCGCGCCAACGGTATCGACATCTGCTACGAGATCTTCGGTGACGGCAATGCCGAGCCGATGCTTCTGATCATGGGGCTCGGCGCCCAGATGGTGATCTGGGATGATGCGTTCTGCGAGAAACTCGCCGCGCGCGGCTTCCGCGTCATCCGCTTCGACAACCGCGACATCGGGCAATCCACGAAACTCTCCGGCGGCAAGCGGCTGACGCCGTTCGAGCTGCTCAAGCTGCGGCTGCTCAAGATTCCGATCGACGCGCCCTACAAGCTCTCCGACATGGCGCTGGACACGATCTCCCTGATGGACGCGCTCGGCATCCGCTCGGCGCATCTGGTCGGCGCATCGATGGGCGGCATGATCGCGCAGGAAATCGCGATCACCTTTCCCGAGCGGGTGCGCTCGCTGACCTCGATCATGTCGACGACTGGCAATCCCAGGGTGCCCGGACCGACGCGCGAGGCCGCGGCGCTGCTGATGGCGCCGCCGCCGAAGACGAAAGACGAGTACATCGAGCGGTTTGCAAAAACCTGGAAGATGCTGCGCGTCGGCAGCTTTCCCGAGGACGAGGCGCTCGACCGTTCGCGCGCCGAACGCACCTTCTCGCGAGGCCTCAATCCACCGGGCGTCGGCCGCCAGCTCCGCGCCATCCTCGCGTCCGGCAGCCGCAAGCCGCGTCTCTCTCAGGTGAAGGCGCCGACGCTGGTGATCCACGGCACGGTCGATCCGCTGGTGCATCCTGCGGGCGGCAAGGACACCGCGGCCTCGATCCCCGGCGCAAAGCTGATGATGGTCGAAGGCATGGGTCACGCGCTGCCGCTGCCGATGTGGCCGCAAATCATCGACGCGATCGACAAGCACGCCCACGGCGCGGCGGCCAAGGCGGCGTAGCTTCCAAAGGGCTCCGTCACTGTCGCCATGGGAAAAGTCTGGATTGCTTCGCTTCCGCCTTCGCTCGGTGAGCTTCGGCGGACAAGTCGCTCGCAATGACGACCTGATGCGGCACGACTTTGCAGTCCCGCGGCGCGTTGCGCCCGAGTTGTGCACGATGTTCACACCCTCGAAAATCAGAGGGCGCAGGGAAGGCCGGGCGCTGGTCGCGCCCGTGGCCCGCCAGCGACAAAAAAAGCTGGCGGCAGTCACCACAGGTTTGGCCGAACACCCGGCTTTCCCTGCGCGATGGTTTTAACGGTGTCCCTCGTGCTCTCCTTGGGGACCGGGCTTGTTTGCCCCCATCGCAGGCGAGATCACCTCTCGCTCGCTTAGCCTCAGCGTCGGGAGGCCAGGACCACACGACTTCGTCGTCCGCCTCAGCGCCGTTCGTCCGCACGAATGATCGCGCGCGTCGCCAATGCGTCCATCGCATCCCCGCTTCACGTGTCGTGACGATCGCGATACGTCCCTCATGGCCAGGCGGGATACCATACTTCTGATTTACAGAATATGTAGGCAGAATATTTTTTCCCAGGGGACTAGACAGCGTTTTTGAACGACTGCCCGTCGGGCAAATCATCGAATTGACGGCGACCGCGCGCGATCCCGAACGGCATCGGCCGGCTACGCTGATCGCGACATTGGCGGCCGACGGTTCGGCAGCGAAACGATGAGCCTCGACGGCCGGCACGCGCTTGCCGCGACCGCGGCCGAGTCGCGCCGAGCGAGAGGCAGACCGGACATCGAAAACACCGAGGACGGCATCAAGTCATCAGCGCTGCTTCGATGGGAGGCAGGAAAGCCTTTAAGCCGGCGTCCTGAAGCGCGGTTCGAATTCGAACGAGGTCCTCTCGTCCGCCGGCATCGATATCGCCTCGCATGGCGCCGGCGAGAAGGCGACCACGGGTGGCGAACAAATCCGACCAGGGCAGTGGTTCGGCTCGCGTGTAGTCCTCGAGCGCGGCCACATAGTCCAGGGCCGCCAAGCCGTCCCCCGCCGACAGCAGCGCCTCGATGGCGTCGCGGTAGAACCACAAATGGTTGTGCCCGACAGCGCCCCGGCCAAGCATGGCCCTGCCCTCATCGAGCAGCGCCATGCGCTCCGCCGGGTCGGTCACGGCACGGCTCAAGGCGCTGGTGACCTTCGGCCCGCAGAACTGGGTCCCGGCTTCCCTGCAAATCGCCAGCGCCTCCCGCAACATTTCCGCGGCCTCCGCGCGTCGCCCGGTGTCAAGCAAGATCCGGGCATGCAGTTCGAGTCCTTGCGCTTCGAACCGCCGCGCGCCAAGCTGTCGGGCAAGCCGCAGCACGCGCGCCAGGTACCCCTGCGTCACATCGAAGTCGCCGTTCTCATAGCAGGCGAACGCACCCATGGTTTCGCCCAGCAGTTCGGCGCGGGGCTGTCCTACAAGTGCGGCGGCGCGAGCAGCCGCGTCGCCGTCTTCCTTTGCCTGGGGCACCTCGTTGAGATAGATGCGACTGAACCCGACCATCGAGCGGTTGGCCACTTCGATGCGGCCGAATCCGTGTTGCCGGCTCAGCGCCACGCAGCGGCTGAAGTGATCGAACGCACTGCGCATCTTGCCCTGGGCATAAGCCGCGTCGGCAAGCCCGCCGAGAGCGCGCGCCTCTGCCTCGGGAGAGCCGGAGCGCTGCGCGAAGCCGAGGCCTCGCTCGTGCTCCTCGCGGCAACCGTCGATATTGCCGATTGGAAAGAAGATATTGCCCCTCAGGTGATGGATGCGCGCGAGTTCGGCCACCATGTCGTGGCGTTCCGCCGTGCGCTGCGCGTCCGTGATCAAATCGAGCGCTTCATCGAGGCCTTCGCTCACCCGAAGGCCCTCTGCCAATCCGAGCTGCGCCTGGCACATGGCAGCTTCGCTGGGCGATGCGGTTATCGCCAGCCGATAGGTCGCGACGGACGACGCGACGTCTCCGAGATCGCGCTGCAGTTCCCCCTTGAGGCAGATCAGGCCGTGGCGGTCGGCATCGGCCTGCGCGACCTCCAGACCGCGATTGGCCAGCCGGAGTGCAGCATCAACATGAAAGGCCGCGCGCTGGGCGCCGGCCGCTCGGAGGTACGCGTCAGCGGCGCGAGCGTCCTCGGCACGGTCGAGGTGTTGTGCGTGCAGCGTCAGATCCTGGTCCGCGAACCACTTGGCAGCCTGAAGGTGCAGTTCCCGGCGACGCGACCGAAGCAGCGAGGAGTAGGCTCCCTCCTGGATCAGCGCATGAGCGAACAGGAAATCATCGCCCTCAGGCAGGACCAGGGCATTGCTGATGAGGCCGTCACAGGCGTAGTCCGGACTGCCGACGAGATGCCGCAGCAGCGCAAGGTCAAAACGCTGGCCGATAACCGCCGCAGCCTGGAACGCCTGCCGGTCGCGCTGCGCCAACCGGTCCATGCGCGCGAGGACCAGGCTCTGGATCGATGCAGGGACGGCATCTTCGCTGCCTTCTTCCGCGTTGTGCAGCAGCTGTTCCAGAAAGAGCGGATTGCCGCCCGCGCGCGCGATGCAAGCCAGCGCGACGGAATGAGTGGCGTCAATGAAACTTCGAGCCAGGCTCAATGCCTCGTCGCCTCGCAGCGGACCGAGATCGATGGTCGCGAATGGCGTTCCACGGCAGCCTGCGCGCCACGCGGCGTCAAGCGGGTCGCCCTCGACGCGCGACGTCATGACCAGAAGACCAGGACCGTTCGCCACGGCGACCGCAAACGCCGCAAGATGCCCGAGCACGTGCGGATCGGCCCAATGAAGATCCTCCACAATGATCAGCATTGGTCCACTGCGGCAGCCGCGCGCGACGAGCGCCGCTGCCACTTCGCGTTTGCCGCGGTTGCGAGCGGTGTTGTCCATGGCGTCGTAAAGCGTGCGCCACTCGCCTGTTTGGGGCAGGTCAAGCAGGTCATGAAGGAAAACGAGCCGCTCAGGCGCGACCACCCCTTCCGCGACCAGACGCTCGGCCGCCCGGTGTCGTGAGCTAGCTTCGGAGGATCGCGTCAGGCCGAGCAGACTGAGCAGCAAGGCGCGAATCGGGTCCTGTCCGGTGCCAACCCCGAAGTCGAGCACAAGGCCTCGATGGCTCATGAAGCCCGCGGCCTCGGCGAAACGGCGCATCTCCTCGACCAATCTGGTTTTGCCGATGCCGGCTTCGCCGCGCACGTAGACGACTTGACCGGACCGCCGCCCCAGACACGCGCCAAGGATGCTCTTGAACTGCTCCAGCTCGGCCTCGCGGCCGACGAACGAGCTGCGGGCTGCAGCCAGGGGTTCACCGGAGAGGCCGCGCAATCGCCAGGCGCGGGTGGGCGTCTCAAAGCCTTTCAGCTGGATTTCGCCGAGCGCGTCGCATACGCCGCGTCCGGAAAGAGCGCGGTAGACGCCATCGGAGAGCAAGGTCTGTCCAGGGCCGGCAGCGGCCACGAGGCGCGCGGCGAGATTCACTGAATCGCCGAGGACCGTGTAGTCGTTCGCATCGGCCCGTCCCAAAATGCCGGCGACCACTTCACCACTGGCGATGCCGACATGAGCCTGAAGCGGCCGGCTGGCGCTTGCACTGATGCGGCCGAGTGCCTCATGAATGTCCAATGCGGCACGGGCCGCGCGCAACGGATCATCGTCATGTGCACGGGGCGCACCGAACAGCGCCATCACGGCGTCGCCGATGTGCTTGTCGACCGTGCCGCCATATCCGACGACGATGCCGTCGACGAGGACGGTGTAACGGCCGACCAGCTCGCGGACCTCTTCCGGATCGAGTGTCCGCGATAGCGCGGTGAATCCACAGAGATCGGCGAAGAGGATGGTGACCTGCCGGCGCTCCCCTGCCAGCGAGCCCTCGGCATGGCCATTTTCGGCAAGTCTTTTATCAGCAAGTCTTGTTTCAGTAGGTCTTGTTTCAGGTCTTGTTTCAGGTCTTGTTTCAGGTCTTGTTTCAGGTCTTGTTTCAGGTCTTGTTTCAGGTCTTGTTTCAGGTCTTGCGCCCGGCGCGGCGGTCGCGCCTTGCTCCGCAATGGCGGCCAGCAGACGCTTGCGATGGCCGAGAGAACTGACGCCGAGCTCTTTCAGGTCTGCATCAGTGAGCTTGCCGAGAATGGAGAAATCAACGTCGTTCTCAGCGAACGCCGCGGCGTATTGAGCAAGGCCCAATCCTTGCAGCCATTTCTCAACATCCATGGTTGATACCCAACCTGCGGACCGAGATGATTGACAGGGTAGCCCCGGGACACGATTTGTCAAAGCCCGGCTTCGCCGGCGCGGATCTTCGAGCTCGGCTCTGCTTGCAGTTTGCTGGAGCCCAGAACGACGACGCCAGAGTTTGTTTCACTCGAACTGACCCACCTGGCTCGTCATGGCCGCGCTTGTCACGGCCATCCACGTCTTGGCCACACAGGAAGACTGGATGCGCGGGACCGCGCATGACGGAGTGCGTCATTCTCAGCGGGACACGCATTGGTTTTACCGCATCATTGGTATCCGAGAGGCGTCATTCCGGGCTCGCGCGGCTGGCCGCGCTTGGCGCGGACCCGTTCGCGCGCGCCCCGGATGACGCTGGAAATGGATTTGTGACGCAGTAAGATCAGAGGATTGATCACCCCATGGCCGCCGCGCTGGTACGGTCGCCATGTCTGCGCCGATCGAGCCAATAGGTGGAGAGCGCGAGGAAAACCCAGCCGAGGTTATAGATCAGGCCGCAGCACAGCACGGCCCAGCCGGGGATCGGCCCGATCTCCGCGCGTTCGACGAATTCGTTGAAGTGCGTCGCCATTTGCGGATGGATGGCGAGCTTGCCGAAATACGCGGATGTCTGAATCACGATGATCCAGATATAGGTGCGCCGAACGCGGCGGCCGGCAGCGCGATAGAAGCTGATGTGATGGCGCGGATGCAGGTAGTCATCGGCGAGGACGACCCGCCAGCTGGGATCGTCGGCGAGGCCTTTGCCGGTCAGGATCTGCGCGTAGAAATGCGTTTCCATGTAGCGCGCCCGCGCGCGCCAGACGTTGAAATAGCGATAGCGGCGCGCCTCGAGCCCGAGAAACACCGCAAGCAGCATGCCGATCAGGATCAGCGGCAGACCTGAGGCCTCGCGCGAGGAGAACGTCGTCGACAGCGCGATGCCCATGGTCACGATCGACCAGTTCGTGGTGTTGTCGAGACGCGTCCGCCAGATCGTGCTGCGATAGATCTCGCCGCGATAGAGGTGGGCGATCACGCCCAATTCCGCGGCGCTCAGATCCTGAATCTGCTTTGGGGCTTCTGCAGGACTAAGCATGGTGAACACCGGATCAGCCGCGACCAGCGCGAATACTCGGGACGAACAGCAAGGCTTGGGCAACGTCACCGCGTGTCGTGTCGCGCGTGTCGGTGCCAAGCCAGCCGAATGTACCACGTTTTCACATCACTTCACCATTCCGCTGCCCCGCAGCCGATGATGAACGACCTGCCCTTCGCGCTGCGGCGATCTCGCGTTCGCGAGACACCGTCAGGCCCATGCGCCTGCCAGCCCGATACCGTCGCACGCAGCAACGCGTGCTTTGTCAGTGCAGCATTTTCATGCATACTGCCACGCATCCGTTTGGAAGGAACGCGCGCATGGCCCAGGTCCTTCAGGTCGAGGGGAGGCCGCGGCAATATCCCCAAAAGCTGCCCGCCGCCGCGGTGCTGACGGCGCTTGGGGTCGTCTATGGCGACATCGGCACCAGCACGCTGTACGGGCTGAAGCAGGCGGTCGACGCCGGCGGGCCCCCCACGCCCGAAACCGTGATCGGCACCGTGTCGCTGATCTTCTGGGCGTTGCTTCTCATCGTCGGGCTCAAATATGCCATCCTGATCCTGCGCGCCGACAACCGTGGCGAGGGCGGCATCGTCGCGCTGCTCGCGCTTCTGGATGCAAGGCACGCACCGCGCGGAAGTGCGCGTGCCTCGCTGCTGGTCGTCGGCCTGATCGGGGCCGCGCTGCTCTATGGCGATGGCGTGATCACGCCGGCGATCTCGGTGCTGAGCGCCGTGGAAGGTCTGAAGATCGACGCGCCGGCGCTGGCGCCGATGGTCGTTCCCATCACCATCGCGATCCTCATCGGCCTGTTCCTGGTGCAGCGCAAGGGAACGGAATTCGTCGGCAATATCTTTGGGCCGGTCATGTTCGTGTGGTTCGTCGCGATCGCCTTGCTCGGCCTCAAGGGCATCATGCAGAGCCCGGCCATCCTCGCCGCGATCAGCCCCCATCATGCCGTGCTCTACCTCAGTCATGCGGGGCCCGGCATCGCCTTCGCCGTGCTCGGCGCCGCCTTTCTGACGCTGACGGGTGCGGAGGCCATGTATGCCGACATGGGGCACTTTGGCCGACTGCCGATCCAGCTCGGATGGTTTGCGATCGTCTCGCCCGCCTTGATGCTCAATTATCTCGGCCAGGGAGGGCTGCTGCTGGCCGATCCGCACGCGGCCGAGAATCCGTTCTACCTGCTGGTGCCGCGATGGGGGCATTACCCGATGGTGGCGTTCGCGACCGTCGCTACCGTGATCGCCTCACAGGCCATCATCTCCGGCGCCTATTCGCTGACCCAGCAGGCGATGCAGCTCGGCTTCCTGCCGCGCATGCGGGTGACGCACACGGCAAGCCACGAGAAGGGGCAGATCTACATTCCCCTGGTGAACTGGCTGCTGGCGGTCGGCACGCTCAGCGCCGTGCTGCTGTTCCGCTCGTCCGACGCGCTCGGCGGAGCCTATGGCATCGCGGTCGCGATGCTGATGGCGATCACCACGGTGCTGGCCGCGCTCGTCGCCCTGAAGTGGGGTTACAACCCGGTTCTGGTCGTGGCGGTCAACGGGTTCTTCCTCGTCATCGAGCTGGTGTTCGTCGCGGCGAACATGACCAAGCTGGTCGAAGGCGGCTGGTTCCCGCTGCTGCTCGCGGCCGTCCTCGCCTTCCTGATGCTGACCTGGCGCACGGGATGGAAGCTGCTCGAGCAGGAGCGCTCGAAACTGCGCCAGCCGGAGGACACGTTCATCGAATGGGTCATCAACACGCCGCCGATACGGCTGCCGGGAGCGGCGGCGATCTTCACCGCGGCGAGCACCGGGATCCCGCTCTGCCTGACCCATCATCTGCGGCACAATCACGTCCTGCATGAGCGCGTGCTGTTCATCGCATCCATCATCGTCGACGCGCCGCGGGTCGATCCCAGCGAGCGGATCAAGCTTGTCCCGGTCGGCGCGGGCATCACGCGCGTCCTGTTTTATTTCGGCTTCATGGAAACGCCTGATGTCATGGAGGGGCTGAGGCTGGCCTGCCGCAAGCCCGAGCTTGCCGGCATCGATCCCGAGAACATCACCTACTATTTCAGGCGCGTGATGGTGATCGCGACCGACAAGATCGCAGGCATGTCCGTTTGGAGAAAATCCCTGTTCGCCACCATGCACCTCAACGCCAACCTCCCCGCGGCGTATTTCGGCGTTCCGCCCACCCAGGTCGTGGAGGTTGGCCTCGAAGTCGAAATCTAGAGCTAGCTTTGGTTCGACCGGCTCGTCCGCGGTGAAATCGGCTGATGACGCGCCGGAGACGGCAATCGAGGCGCTGATCATGGCCATGCGCCCAACCCGCGATGTTACGGACGCGGTTTTACGGACGCGATCTTACGGAGCTGTGTGGTCCGCACGAATCAACTAGACCGCTGACGGGGCTGGGGCAGCGGAGACTGGTATGAGAGTCGCTTCCCTAGAGAATATCTTGACTGTGGCCACGCTGGTATCGGCCATTGTCGTCGTGCTGTGGGAAATCAAGATTTTCTACGGCGCGTGAACAGGCAGGAAGCTGCGTCGAACAAGAGGCCTCCGGGCAAGAAGAGGTTCGCGACCAAGGCATCCCTTCCGCGGCGGCGGAAGCCTGCTGTGCTAGTTGCCGGTGCTCGCCGATCGCTCATCATGTCCGGGGATCGGCGCAAGAGGCGAGGGTTCAGCGCGTTGGCGGCGCGCGTTCACGAAGCTGAGGGGATTATCCGCCCGCCCAGACGTCGAGCACGTAGCGATTTTGCGCGCCGAGATCAGCGATCCAGCGTTCACCCGCATCCGCATCCGCGCCGGTGCAATCGCGATGGATCTGCACCAGCGTCGCCTTGACGTCCGGCTCCATCTTGCTGCCGTCGCCGCAGACGAAGATCACGGCACCCTGCTCGATCAGCTCCCAAACCCGCGGCTTCTGCGCCGCGAGCAGATGCTGCACATAGGTCTTCGGCCCGTCGGCGCGCGAGAACGCGACAAAGAGTTCGACGATGCCCTCAGTCTCGGACGCCGCCAGCTCGTCAGCATAGAGATAGTCCTGCTCCGGATGGCGGCAGCCGAAGAACAGCATCGCCGGCCCGAGCGCCTCGCCCCGCTTCATGAGGCCGGCGCGCGCCTGCAGGAAGCCACGGAACGGCGCAAGCCCCGTGCCCGGGCCGATCATGATGATCGGCTTACGCGGATCCTCGGGCAAGCGGAAGCCGGCCTTGGTCTCGCGCACGGTTGCGAACACGCTCTCGCCCTCGCGGCGCGAGGCGAGATAGGTTGAGCAGACGCCGCGATAGAGGCCGCGGCCCGAGGCGGCCGGCCCTTCCACCACGCCGACGGTGACGCTGCAGCGGCTCGCATCGCCCGCCGGCGCGGACGAGATCGAATAATAGCGCGGCGCCAGCAGCGAAAGCATTTCGAGATAGGCGGGGAATGGCAGCTCGCAGGCCGGAAATTCCTCCAGCAGGTCGTAGACCGACTTGCGTTTCGACAACACCTCGGCGCGATAGCGCTCGCTCGCCTGTGCATCGTCGCCGACATGGGCCAGAAGCTTCGGCTTGGTCACCGGGCAGCGCGTGTGCTCGGACATGACCTGGATCTGCTTGCGGGTCGCGACCTGCTGCAGCTCGACATGGTCGGAGAGCAATTGCCCGACCGAGACCACCTCGCCAACCGGTAATTGCGCGCGACGGCCCTCCGCAACGCCAAGCCTGACCTGGTCCGCGGGCAGAAAACCGAAGCGGCGCGCCACCCGGTCGACCAGTGCCGGATCGTTGCGGGGCACGACGCTCAAATGATCGCCGACGCGGTAGGTCATGCCGTCAGGCAGCTGCACCTCGATGTGGCGCGTCGAGCGTTCCGACGCGTGGGGGCCCGACTTGTTCTGCAGTTCGCGATTGGCGACAATCTTCATCGGCACGGTGCCGCCGAGCGCCGCCACCGCGTTGACGGCGCTCGGCGCGACCGGCTCGACCGAATAAAGCGGCGCATCCTCCGCGCTGCGGCTGAAGCTGGAATCGAGGCCGAACTCCTTCACCGCCGCCGCGCCAAGCGCGGCAAACCAGCTCTCGAACTGGCCGTCGAGATCGCTGCGCGCATCGCCCTCGCCGCGTGGATAGACCCGCTTTGCGCCGTGCGTCGACAGCGCCTCGTCGATCAGGCGCGGCACCGACTGATAGGTCGCGGCCCAGTCGCGATTGCCGCAACCGAACACGGCATAGCGCAGCTTCGCAAAAGCATCCTTCGGCAGTTCGCCGCGCAGCCAGTCGACGAACTTGGTCGCATTGTCCGGCGGCGCGCCATTATAGGACGCGCAGAAGATCAGCACGCCGCCGGTCTCCGGCAACTGCCCCGCGAAATCATCGAGGGGAGCAAGGCGCGTAGCAAAGCCATTGACTTCGGCGAGGTCTGCGACGCGTGTCGCGAGTTCCTCCGCGGTGCCGAGATTGGAGCCATAGAGCACCACAAGCGGCGTGTTGTGCCCCGGCCGTGTCCGCGCGCGCGGCGACGCCGAACCGGACGCCGCCACCACCGCCGTCGTTTCCGCATGCATGCTGCGATCGCGATCGCCGCGCGGGCGCACCTTGATCTTGAACCCATCGGGCTTGATGGTCAGCGTCTCCTTGAGCTTGATCTGATAGCGCTGATGGTCGACCAGCTTGAAGCGCTGCAGGATCATGCCGAGCGCGAGCGCCGCCTCGTGCAGGGCAAAGCCGCGGCCGATGCAGGCGCGCTGGCCGTTGCCGAACGGCTTCCAGGCGTTGAGCGGGCGCTTTTCTTCTGCCGCGGGGCTGAAATTGTCCGGATCGAACAGATCGGGGTTGGGTCCCCAGACCTGGGGATCCCTGTGCAGCGCTGTCACCAGGATAGTGACGAAGGTGTTTTTCTTGAGCGGGTACTTGCCGCCGCCAATGGTCTCATCCTTGAGGGGTGCGATGCCATAGGCCGGCGCCGGCGGCCACAGCCGCAGCGCCTCTTTCAGGATCTGTGTGATGTAGGTGAGCTGCGTGATCTGCTGATAGCTGGGCCTCGCCTCGCTGTCGGGGCCCAGCACACGGTCGACCTCCTCATAGGCCTTCTTCAGCACATCGGGATGTTTGAGCAGCGCATAGATCGCATAGGACAACAGCCCGCTGGTGGTCTCGTGCCCGGCGATCAGAAAGGTGTTGATCTGGTAGCGGATGTTGACGTCGTCGAGCTGCGCGCCGGTGGAACGGTCGACGCCGCTCATCATGGCGTTGAGCATGTCCTTCTTGCCGTCGGAGGCGTCAGCGCCGGCCTCGGCGCTCTTGCGCCGCTCGGCGACGATCTCGTCGACCATCTTGTTCATGAAGGCGACATCGGTCGCGAGATCGCTGCGGCGCCGGCGCATCCAGACATTTTCCAGCGGCAGGCCGCGGATCATCATGATGGTTTCGAGCGAGCGAACCAGCGACTCGACGAAGGGATGGTAGTCACGCCGGTAGAACGAATTGAAGCGGTAGTCGAAACCGCACAGGCCGATGGTGTCGAGGGTGAGCGCCGTCATGTCGTGGACGACGTCGATCTCCTCATCGGCGTTGAGCCGCTCCCATTTCTTGACGAGCTGCTCGGCGATATCGACCATGCTCGGGTGATAGGACTGCATGGCGCGGTTGCCGAACGGCTGCAGCAGGATGTTGTGCGCCTTGCTCCAGTTCGGCTCCGCGGTGTCGGCGGTGAACAGGCCGTCGCCGCCGATCGCGCGCACCCGCCGCAAGGCGCCACGCACCACCTTGTCGAACCGCTTCTCGTCCGAGAGCTCGTCGACCAGCGAATAGCCGGAGACGACCACGATCGGCGCGCCCATCATGTCGAGCCAGAAGATCGGCCCGAGCTCCTTCGCGAGCCGGGTCAGGTCCTGCACGGGGGCGGCGGAATCGAGCGACAGCATGTTGCCGACCACAGGTCTGGTCGGCGGCTGCGGGATCGGGCTCAGTCTGTTCTTGGAGGCCATTGCGATCGAATTTCCCTCACCATATCGTCGTCATTGCGAGCGAAGCGAAGCAATCCGGAATCTTCGAACGGAGGGACTGGATTGCTTCGGCGCTTGCGCGCCTCGCAATGGCGTGGCGGCAGCCCCTCGCACGTCTTACCCGAACCGCCGCGTCCGCCATTCGATCAGCTTGGCAGAGACCTCCTCCGGCTTCTCCTGCTGCGTCCAATGGCCGCTGTCGCGCACCAGGTATTTTTCCAGGTCCGGGACCAGCTTCTCCATGCCGTCGGCGGCCGAGGGCGGCAGCACGTGATCGTTCTCCGCCATGATCATCAACGCGGGCACCCGCACCGTGTGATCGAGGCCGGCCGCGCGCTGCCAGTTGCGCGTGAAATTGCGGTACCAGTTGATGCCGCCGGTGAAGCCGGTCTTGGCAAAAGTGTCGACGAACACCTGCTTCTCCTCGGCCGACAGGATCGGCGTGCGCGGATCGTGGCGCGCGTCGTAATTGGCGATCATCTGCGGGAAGGCGAGATTGAGCCGCGGCGACGCGCCGACGCCGGCGACCGGCTGCTCCGCGGCGACCTGCGCGGGACGCGGCGCCGGCTTGCGCATGAAGGCGTCGAAGGTCTGCTCGACCCGGCTGTCGAAAATCCTGTCCGCCTCGCGCGACGGATTCTGGAACTGCACGATATACATGTGCTCGCCAAAGCGCTGCTTCAACAGCTCGATCGGATCGACCGGCGCGCGGGGCATGTGCGGCGTATTGACGCCCACCACGCCGGCTACGCGATCAGGATGGCGCAGCGGCATCTGCCAGACGACGAAACCGCCCCAGTCGTGGCCGACGAAAATCGCCTTGTCGATCTTCAGATCATCGAGCAGGCCGACGAGATCGCCGGTCAGGTGCTCCATGTCGTAATCCTCGATCGCCTCGGGCCGGTCGGTCGCCCCATAGCCGCGCTGGTCCGGCGCGATCACGCGCAGGCCGGCATCGCTCAAGGCCTTGATCTGGTGGCGCCAGGAAAAGGCCAGCTCCGGCCAGCCATGGCAGAGCACGAGCGGCGGCTTGTCGTCGTTCGGGCCCGCCTCGTAATAGCCCATGCGGATCCCGTTGGTCTCAGTGTATTTGAGCGGCGGCATCTCGATCATGGTCATTTCCTACTCATGCACGCGATGAGTCTCTTCCGGTTTGTCACAGCATCGGGAGGTCTTCACCTCTCCCCGCTTGCGGGGAGCGGGAGCGCACCATCCGTGCTGCTGCAGCATCTGAACTCAAGCTCAAATATAAACCAACACATATCAGCTCGCCGGACTAACTCGCCGCGCTCTGGCGCTCCGGCGGTACAAAGGCGCGCTCGAGCACTTCGAACTCCTCCGGCAGCATGTCACAGAGCACCTGGACATGCGGGATGATGTTGGCGCCGGCGATGAAGCCGAAATCGAGCTGGTCGCGATAGCTCTGCACCGTGATGTTGAGCGCAATGCCGTGGGTCGAGATCGAGACCGGGAAAATGTGCAGCAGTTCGGCGCCGGCTGCATAGAGCGTCTGCCGCGGCCCCGGCACATTGGACACCGTGATGTTGGCGGTCGGCGGCAGCACGTCCGACAGGCTGGAACGGCTGTAGAGCAGCGCCAGGATCTGCACCAGGATCGGCGTGCCCAGCATCGAGATGTTCGACACCTGCGGCATGAACGCGCGCAACGGATGCGACATCTCCTTCGACGTCGTCGATTGCGCGATGATCGCGGTCAAGCGCTCGCGGGGATCTTCGATATTGGTGGCAATGCCGCAGATCATGCCGAACACCTGGTTGTTGGCATCGGTGTTGCCCTCCTCGCGCAGCGAGATCGGCACCGCGGCGGTCAGCGATTTCTGCGGCAGCGCACCGTGCTGCAAGAGATAGCGCCGCACCACGCCGGAGGCGAGCGCCAGCACCACATCGTTGAGCTTGCCGCCGGCCTGCTTGGCCAGCGCTTTTGCCCGCGACAGCGAGATCGAGGCGCCCGCGAAACTGCGCTCCGAAGAGATCGACTTGTTCAAGATCGTCGGCGGCGAGGCCATGCTGGCGAGGCTTTCGCGCGCACTGGGATCGGAGATCTTGCCGACCACCTCGGTCACGCTCTTGAGCATGCCCGGGATGGCGCCGGCGAAGCGCACCGCGCTTTCGATCTGGTACATCGCATTGTCGAACAGGATCGAGCCGAGGTCGCTCTTGCCCGAGCGCGGCAGCTCGATGCCCTTGGCGATGGCGGGATCGAGCGGCTGATTCCACAGCTGCGTGTAGGCATCGAGCAGGTCGGCGGCGATGTCGCGCGGCTCCTGGCCCGCCTTCGCGCGCGCGGCCGGCGGATCGACCTGCCGCGGCACCGGCGTCACGTCGTAGATCATGTTGGTCAGCGCCGCGCCGGCGCCGCCGTCGATGCAGGCGTGGTGCATCTTGGAATAGAGCCCGACCTCGTTGTCCTTCATGCCCTCGAAGACATAGAACTCCCAGAGCGGACGGGCGCGGTTCAGAAGCTTGGCATGCATCCAGCCGACGATCCGCTCCAGCGTCGCGCGGTCGCGCGGCGCCGGCAGGCTGGCGCGGAAGATGTGGCGGTCGATGTCGAACTGGTCGTCCTCGACCCAGGAGGGATGGTCGATGTCGAGCGGCGCTTTTTCCAGCCTTGCCTTCAGGATCGGCGCGAGATGCAGCCTTGACGCGATCATCGCCTTGAACGCTTCGAAGAAGTCGCCCTGGTAATCCGCCGGCAGGCGGAAGATCGCCATGCTGCCGACATGCATCGGCATTTCCGGGGTCTCGAGATACAGAAACGATGCATCAAGCGATGACAGTTTCTTGCCGTCACCCATGTTGTCCTCCCTCAAATACGTCGCCTGGCGCGTTGTCCGCGTCTTATCTGGCATTCGCTTAAGATTGTGCCTGTTCCGGGGGCGCGTAGGCAATGGCAAACGGCCCGGATCGGTCAAATTGCTTGAACTGCCCTTCCGCCTGCCCCAGGCGGTCCGCCACCGCCCACAGCGCGGCCGGATTGACGCCGAGGCCGATGTGGCTCGCGAGATAGATCTCGATATTCTCGGCGGTATCGGAGGGGCGCAGCCGGCAGGTCTGCCAGTTCACCACGCCGTCGGCGCGGGAATAGATCGAGGTGGTCGGCACCGGCAGGTCGCCCGAGATCGCGGCGCGAAGCTCGGGGTAGGCCTCCGCCGTCTCGCCGGTCAGCGCCTCGTAGAGCCGGGTGGCGTTGGTCGCCCGCACATCGTTGGCGAACGGGCTGCCCAGGGTCACGACAGCGCGGACCATCTCCGGCGCCTGCAGCGCGAGGTCGCGCGCATAGACCCCGCCGAGGCTCCAGCCGACGATCGATACTTTCCGCGAGGCAGCAGCATGGATCTCCGCGAGCCGGTCGAGCAGCTGAGACCGCAGCCGCGCCACCCCGCCGACGTTGCGGCCCATGCGCCAGGCCTCCGCAGCATAGCCGAGTTCGCCGAGATAGCGCCGCATCGGCGCCATCGACAGGTCGCTGGCCAGAAATCCGGGCAGGGTCAGGACCGGATGGCCATCGCCGCGCGGCGCGCGCAGCAGGAGCGGCGACAACAGGATGCTGGCGTTGAGCTCGAAGATGCCGCGCGCCTCCGCGAGCAGCAGACCGAGGCTCGGCGGACGCAGCCGCCCCGCGGCCGGCGGTGGGCGTCCGTCCGCAACCATTATCTCTTCTTGTCGCTTCCGAGCGAGCCGCCAAGCCCGGCCATGGTGACGAACAAATCCTGAAACTTCTCGGCGAGCTTTGGATCGAAGCTGAACCAGCTTTGCATGATCGCTTCCGGCGTCACCTTGTCGATGTTGGCCAGCATCTGCTGCTGCAGCTTGTCCATCACCGCTATCTGCATCGGCGAGACGTCCGGCAATCCGAAGAATTGCCGGGCTTCCAGCGGCGTGCAATCGATCTCGATGTTGACTTTCATGTCCGCTCCGCGCTGCATCTCAATATCGCAATACGCCACGGCCAGCGCTCGCGTGCAAGCGAGGCGACCCGGCCGGGAGCCCTCGGACACTGTACTTTTTACCAGTTATGGTCAACCAATGCCCGGCCGGGGGACGCGCTTTTCACGCGCGTGGCCACGGCCTCTGGTCACTGCGAAAGTCGAAGACGGGGCACGCTGGCGGCGGCTGCAGCAGGACGGCTATGCTGCTTTTTGCGCGGACCAAGTGGCACGGTTTCTGCAGAAAACCGGCTTGCGCGGCGGCACAACTCGATCCACCATGGATCGGCGATATCCAGAAAATCGACAGCAGCGCCTGAAGCGGAGAGCCCTTGTCAATGTCCGTACGTCACACCTTGTTTGCAGCGGCCATCGGCGCAATCGCGACCCTTGCGATACAGCCTGTGTCGAGCCAGACCCTGCGCTACGCCAACCAGGGCACGCTGAAATCGCTCGATCCCTATACCTTCAAGGAAACGACGACGATCGCCCATCAGGGCCATGTCTATGAGGGGCTGGTGGGGCGCGACAAGGATCTGAAGACCGTGCCGGCGCTGGCGGAAAGCTGGGAAACGCCGGAGCCGACGCGCTGGCGCTTTCACCTGCGCAAGGGCGTCAAATTCCACAACGGCGATCCCTTCACCGCCGATGACGTGCTGTTTTCCGCCGATCGGGTGCGCGCGCAGGGCTCCAATTTCCTGTCCAACGTTCCCTCCGATGCCAAGTTCGTCAAGGTCGACGACTACACGGTCGACGTCGTCCTGAGCGCGCCCAATCCGATCCTGATCTCGCAATGGGACGCCTGGTACATCATGGACAAGAAATGGTGCGAGGAGAACAACTCGGTCGCACCGACCCCTGTCTCGGCGACGACGCCGAGCTACGCCGCGCTGCACGAGAACGGCACCGGACCCTTCACCATCGAGAGCCACCAGCCCGGCGTGAAGACCGTATTCAAGGTCAACCCGAGCTGGTGGGGCAAGCCCGAGCATAACTTAAAGGAAATCGTCTTCACCACGATCGCCTCCGATGCAACGCGCGTCGCCGCCCTGCTCTCGGGCGAGGTCGACGTCATCGAGCCCGTGCCGATCCAGGACATCGCGCGGGTCGATGGCAGCCCGAACGCGCAGGTGCTGAAGGGTCCGGAGTTGCGCACCATCTTCCTCGGCATGGACGAGACGCGCGACGAACTGCTCTATTCCAACATCAAGGGCAAGAACCCGTTCAAGGACATCCGCGTCCGCGAGGCGTTCTACAAGGCCATCGACATCGAGCTGATCAAGACGCGGGTGATGCGCGGGTTGTCGACGCCGTCGGCGCTGATGATCGCGCCGGAGCTGTTCAAGCTCTCGAAGGATTTTGCGCGGCCGAAATTCGATCCCGATGGTGCCAAGAAGCTCTTGGCCGAGGCCGGCTATCCCGACGGGTTCGAGGTGACGATGGACTGCCCGAACGACCGCTACGTCAATGACGGGCCGATCTGCCAGGCCGTGGTCGGCATGCTCGCCCGCATCGGCGTCAAGGTGAACCTGCTGGCACAACCGAAGGCGCAGTATTTCGCAAAGGTGCTGAAGCCCGGCGGCTACCAGACCTCGTTCTTCCTCCTGGGCTGGACGCCGGCCACGATGGATTCGCACAATGTGCTGCACGACATCATGGGCTGCCGCGACGACAAGAACGATCCGACGCGCGGCGAGGCCAATCTCGGCAATTATTGCAACCGGGAGCTCGATGCCCTGACCGACAAGATCCTGCTCGAAGCCGATGTCGCCAAGCGCGACCAGATGATCAAGCAGGCCTTCGAGATCGGCATCAAGGATTACGGCTACATCCCGCTGCACCAGCAGTCGCTCGCCTGGGGGGTCTCGAAAAAGGTGAAGCTCACCCAGCGCGCGGACAACCAGGTGCTGCTGTACTGGGCCACCAAAGCCGAAGAGTAGCGAAGTCTTGAAGTTCAGGGTCCCGGCGGCAGCACGCTCCGGGACCTTTCGCTTTGAGGGCGCCGGCGCGGTCTGGAATTGGTTGCGCTGTCGACGCGGTTGACGTTCACCTCTCCCTTTGGGAGAGGTCGGATCGCATCGACGATGCGATCCGGGTGAGGGGTTACGGTCTCGAATTTTGAGACCAGTGCCCCTCACCCGTATTGGCCAGAACGATGCTTCGCATCGCTTGGCCAATCCGACCTCTCCCCGACGGGGAGAGGTGAACCGCACTCGCGGAAAGACTGATCTGACCAAGGTTCGTCGCGCGTTGAACGGCGCGCGTCCATGCGGGAAAGCGAAAGGAAACGATGCTCGCCTTCATTCTTCGCCGGGCCATCCAGGCGGTCGGGGTCATGATCGTCGTCGGCTGTGTCGCGTTCGCGATGTTCCGCTTCGCGGGCGACCCCATCAGCCAGATGGTCTCGATCGACACCTCGGCCGCACAACGCGCGGAGATGCGCAAATCCCTCGGCCTCGACGATCCCGTGCTGGTGCAGTTTGCGCGCTATTTCGGCAATGCCGCAAAATTCCAGTTCGGCGTCTCCTACCAGTTCCGTCAGCCGGTCGCCGACCTCCTGAAAGAGCGCATGCCGGCAACGCTGGAGCTTGCGACCTGCGCCACCATCCTGGCCATGGTGTTCGGCATCCTGATGGGGGTGTATTCCGCGCTGCACCGTGATTCGCTGCTGGCCAAAGCCTTCCAGGCGATCTCCCTGATCGGCATCTCGCTGCCGACCTTCCTGATCGGCATCCTGCTGATCTATCTGTTCGCCGTGGTGTTGGGCTGGTTGCCCTCGTTCGGCCGCGGCGAAACGGTGCGGATCGGCTGGTGGACCACTGGGCTCCTCACCGTCTCCGGGTTGAAAGCGCTGATCATGCCCTCAATCACGCTCGGCCTGTTCCAGATGACCCTGATCATGCGGCTGGTGCGCGCCGAAATGCTGGAAGTGCTGCGCACCGACTATATCCGCTTTGCCCGCGCACGGGGGCTCACCACCCGCGCCATCCATTTCGGCCATGCGCTGCGAAATACGCTGGTTCCAGTCATCACGGTGGCGGGCCTGCAATTTGGCTCGGTAATTGCATTCGCGATCATCACCGAAACGGTGTTCCAATGGCCCGGCATGGGCCTGCTGTTCGTCCAGGCCGTGCAAAACGTCGATATCCCGATCATGGCCGCCTATCTCTTGATGGTCTCCCTGATCTTCGTCACAATCAACCTTGTGGTTGATATCCTCTATACCATCGTCGATCCGCGCCTGCGCGCGACCATCAGCCGACCGGCCCACTAGCCCATGAGCGACACCGCCCTCCCGACCAAGGCCGAGACCAGCGCTCCGCGCATGGCATCGGCCGGCCGGTTCAAACGCATGGTTGACAGCGACCTGTTCTATTCCTTCCGCCGCTCCCGCCTCACCATGATCGCCGCGGCGGTGACGGCGCTGTTCTTCCTCGCCGCGATCTTCGCCCCTCTTCTTTCGGTCCAGGACCCGTTCGACCCGGCGCAACTGCAACTGATGAATTCGCGCATCGCGCCGCTATGGACCGCGGACGGCCAGAGCCCGTTCTTGCTCGGCACCGACGAGCAGGGCCGCGACATGCTCTCGGCAATCCTCTACGGCTTGCGGATCTCGCTCGTGGTCGGCGTGCTCGGCGTCCTGGTCTCCGGCGCGCTCGGCATCGTGCTCGGCCTGACGGCCGGCTATTTCGGCGGCGCCATCGACAGCCTGATCATGCGGGTCGCCGACGTGCAGCTCACCTTCCCGGCCATCCTGATCGCGCTGCTGGTCAACGGCGTCGCCAAATCGGTGTTCGGCGACCGGCTGGACGCCATGAGCATGCTGATCGTGCTGGTGGTCGCGATTGGCTTGAGCTTCTGGGTGCAATATGCCCGCACGGTGCGCGGCTCGGTGCTGGTCGAGAAGAACAAGGATTACGTCGCCGCGGCGCAACTGATCGGCCTGCCCGCCCCCGTCATCATGATGCGTCATGTGCTGCCCAACACGATGGGGCCGGTGCTGGTGATCGCGACGATCAACCTTGCACTCGCGATCATCACCGAGGCGACGCTGTCGTTCCTCGGCTCCGGGATGCCCGACACCATGCCCTCGCTCGGCACGCTGATCCGGATCGGCAACAATTATCTATTTTCCGGCGAATGGTGGATCGTCGCCTTCCCCGGCTTCGCGCTGGCCGCGCTGATCCTGTCGATCAACCTGCTCGGCGACTGGCTGCGCGACGCGCTCAATCCGAAACTCCGATGAAAGCGTGATGAGATCAGATCGAGCTTTTGCCGCGACGGCACTGCCCACCTCTCCCATCGGGAGAGGTCGGATCGCATCGCAAGAGGCGATCCGGGTGAGGGATTACGCTCTCACGGTCAGGCGCCCCCCTCACCCGATCGCTTCGCGATCCGCCTCTCCCCGATGGGGAGAGGTGGAGCTCGCATCTTTGCAAGTACCGTCTGCCAAATGATCGAACCCGTGCTCTCCGTGCGCAATTTGAAGGTGGAGTTCGCCACCCGTCGCGACGTGCTGCGCGCCATCGACGGCGTCTCCTTCGACATCGCCAAGGGCGAGGTGCTGGGCGTGGTCGGAGAATCCGGCGCCGGCAAGTCCGTGACGGGGCTTGCCGTGATCGGCTTGATTGATCCGCCAGGACGAATATCCGGCGGAGAGATTCATCTGTCTGGCCTGCGCATCGACAATCTGGCGCCGGAAGAGATGCGCAGGATCCGGGGAAAACGGGTCGGCATGATCTTTCAGGATCCGCTCACCAGTCTCAACCCGCTGTACCGGATCGGCGACCAGATCGTCGAGACCATCAAGACCCATACCAGCCTGTCTGACGCGGCCGCGCGAAAACGCGCCACCGATCTCCTCGCCGAGGTCGGCATCCCCGCGCCCGAGAAGCGGATCGACGGCTACCCGCATCAGTTCTCCGGCGGCATGCGCCAGCGCGTGGTGATCGCGCTCGCGCTGTGCGCCGAGCCCGAGCTGATCATCGCCGACGAGCCGACCACCGCGCTCGACGTCTCGGTGCAAGCCCAGATCATCGCGCTGATCAAGCGGCTCGGCCGCGACCACGGCACCGCCGTGATGCTGGTGACGCACGACATGGGCGTGATCGCCGAGACCTGCGACCGCGTCGCGGTGATGTATTCCGGCCGCGTTGCCGAGATCGGCCCGGTACAGGAGGTGATCCGCAATCCGCTGCACCCCTATGCCAAGGGCCTGATGGGCGCGATCCCCACGCTGTCAGGCGAAGACCACCGCCTGATCCAGATTCCCGGCGCGATGCCACGTTTGTCGGCGATCCCGGCGGGCTGCCCGTTCAATCCGCGCTGCGCATCCGCGTTCGATCGTTGCCACATCGAGCGCCCCGAGCCGATCGACATCGGCAGCCAAGCCGTCGCCTGCCACCTCTTCGACGTCACGGAGCGCGCGGCATGACGGCGCCATTGGTCGACGTCAAGAACCTGCGCCAGATCTTCGACGTGTCGAAACCCTGGCTCAACCGGGTCCTGGAAGGTGGCCGTCCCGAATATCTGAGAGCAGTCGACGGCGTCAGCTTCGACATCAGGAAGGGCGAGACCTTCGCGCTGGTCGGCGAGTCCGGCTCGGGCAAGACCACGGTCGCGCGGATGGTCGTCGGACTGTTGCCGCCGACCTCGGGCGAGGTCGTCATCGATGGCGTCTCGATGACCGACGCGCGGCAATCGGCGGCGCGGCGCCGGTTGCGCCGCCGCATCCAGATGGTGTTCCAGGACCCCTATGCGAGCCTCAACCCGCGCTTCCGCGTCGATTCCATCGTCGCCGAGCCGATCCGCGCCTTCGACCTGATTCAGGGCGAACGCGAGATCGGCGACCGGGTGGGCGAATTGCTCAGCCTGGTCGGGCTGCATCCCGACGACGGCAAGAAATTTCCGCATGAATTCTCCGGCGGACAGCGGCAACGCATCGCGATCGCACGCGCGCTGGCGTCGGAGGCCGAGTTCATCGTCTGCGACGAGCCGACCTCGGCGCTGGATGTTTCCGTGCAAGCGCAGATCCTCAACCTGATGCGTGATCTGCAGGACAAGTTCGGCCTCACCTATCTCTTCATCAGCCACAATCTCGCGGTCGTGCGCCACATGGCGACCCGCATCGGCGTGATGTATCTCGGCCGCATCGTCGAGATCGCGGACGGCCGGCAGCTGTTCGCTTCGCCGCGCATGCCCTACACGAAGATGCTGCTTGGCGCGGTGCCGGATCTCGCGATGTCCGGCCGGCAGCGCGTCCCGGTGAGCGGCGAGATTCCCAACCCGATCGATCCGCCGCCCGGCTGCGCCTTCAATCCGCGCTGCCCGCTCGTATCAGACCTCTGCCGCAAGCAGGCCCCAACCCTGATCAATGGCGTCGCCTGCCATGCGGTGAACGCGCCCGCCGACGCGGTCACCGTGTCGTGAGAGGGCTGCGCATGAGGCATCTTGCGACCGGCGTTGGCACGCAAGCCGCCCCGTGGTCAATTGCGCGCTTCGACGAGGCCGATCGAAGAGTGAGCTACCGGTCAAATTGTTGCAGCATTGTAGGTGTGCCCCCTCTCCCCGCTTGCGGGGAGAGGTGACTGGCCTTGCGGAAACACCAATCCAATCAACGTCATCACGCGTTAGCGGAATTACGAGATGAGCAAGATCAACCCCGATCCGTTCACCAGCCGGCCCGAGATCGAAGGCACCTTTGGCGTCGTTACCTCGACGCACTGGATTGCGACCGCCGTCGGCATGGCGATCCTTGAGAAAGGCGGCAACGCCTTCGATGCCGGTGTCGCCACTGCCTTCACGCTGCAGGTGGTCGAGCCGCATCTCAATGGCCCGGGCGGCGACGTGCCGATCATCGTGCACGACGTCAAACGCGCCCGACCGGAAGTGATCTGCGGCCAGGGTCCGGCGCCGGCGCGCGCGACGATCGCACATTATCGCAGCGAGGGGCTGGAGATGGTGCCCGGCACCGGGCTGCTCGCCGCCTGCGTGCCCGGCACCTTCGAATCCTGGATGCTGCTGCTGCGCGACTATGGCACCATGCGGCTGCGCGATGTGCTGGAGCCTGCGATCTCCTATGCGCGTGACGGCTATCCGCTGGTGGAACGCGCGTCCGCCACGATCAAGACCGTCGAGCAGCTGTTCCGCAAATATTGGCCGACCTCGGCCGCGGTGTATCTGCCGAATGGCGAGGTGCCAAAACCCGGCACGCTCTTCACCAACAAGCAACTTGCGGCGACTTACATCCGCATCCTGACCGAGGCCGAGAGCGCGGGAGGCGATCGTGACGCGCAGATCGAGTGCGCGCGCAAAGCCTGGTCGCAAGGGTTCGTCGCCGAAGCCATCGACGCGTTCTGCCGTACGCAGGCGGTGATGGACGTCTCGGGCGCGCCGCACAAGGGCGTGCTGACGGCCGACGACATGGCGCGCTGGCAGCCGACGGTGGAGGCGCCCCTCATGTATGAGTACGGCCGCTACAGCGTCTGCAAGGCCGGGGTCTGGAGCCAGGGTCCGGTCATGCTGCAACAGCTCGCGCTGCTCAAGGGGTTTGATCTCGACGGGCTCGATCCCACCGGGCCGGAGTTCATCCATCTGCAGGTCGAATGCGCCAAGCTTGCCTTTGCCGACCGCGAGAAATTCTATGGCGACCCGGATTTTTCGGACATCCCGATCGCAACGCTGCTCTCGGACACCTACAATGACGAGCGCCGCAAGCTGATCTCCGAGAACGCATCGCTCGAATTGCGTCCCGGCGCGGTCGAGGGCTTTGGCGCCGTCATCGAGCTGCGCCGCGCCGAGGGCCACCGCGAGGCGGTCGGCGCCATGGGGGCGGGTGAGCCGACCGTCGGCCGCTTCGGCGAGGTGCGCGGCGACACTGTGCATTTCGACATCATCGACCACGACGGCAACATGGTCTCCTCGACGCCGTCGGGCGGCTGGCTGCAATCCTCGCCCGTCATCCCCGAGCTCGGTTTCTGCCTCGGCAGCCGCGCGCAGGTGTTCTGGCTGGAGGAAGGCCACCCGGCTTCGCTCGCGCCGGGCAAGCGCCCGCGCACCACGCTGTCGCCGACCCTGGCACTGCGCGACGGCGAGCCCTATCTCGCCTGGGGCTCGCCCGGCGGCGACCAGCAGGATCAGTGGATCACGCAATTCTTCCTGCGCCACGTGCATGCAAAAATGAACCTGCAGGAGGCGATCGACGCGCCGGCCTGGCATTCCGAACATTTCCCGATCTCGTTCTGGCCGCGCACGGCGCGGCCCGGCGTGCTCGTGGTCGAGAACCGGATCCCGAAGCCCACCCGCGACGAGCTGACGCGGCGCGGTCATGTCGTCGAGGTCGGACCCGACTGGTCGGAAGGGCGGTTGACCGCCGCCTCCAAGGTCGGCCGCCGCCGCCGCGCCGCCGCCAATCCCCGGGGCATGCAGGGCTACGCGGCGGGGCGGTGAGACTGGAATGCAAATGTCAGTCCAATCTATCAGCGAGTTCGGTTCACCTCTCCCCCGCAACCGGGGTAAACCCCAGTTGCGGGGGAGAGGGAGCCGACTGCCGATGCCGCGACCGATGAGCTCAACTGCGTCACATATTCACGGGCACGCGCGATGACCTGGTCGATCATCGCACGAGACAGCGCCGGCGGGCAGATCGGCATCGCGGTCGCGACGCGTTTCTTCGCGGTCGGCGCACGCGTGCCGCACATCGCCGCCGGCTTCGGCGCGGTCGCGACGCAGGCGCTGGTCAATCCCTATTACGGGATCGATGGCACACGACTGCTGCGCGAGGGCAAGAGTCCTGACGACATCGTCAAAGCGCTGCTCGCGGCCGATTCCGGGCGCGAGGCTCGGCAACTCCATATCATGGACGTGCAAGGTCGCATCGCCGCGCACACCGGCCGCGACTGCGTCGACTGGTGCGGGCACATCGCGCGCGACGGCGTCTCGATTGCCGGCAACATGCTTGCGAACACCAACGTGCTCGAAGAGACCGCGAAGGCCTATCGCGACAACGAGACCCTGCCCTTTGCGCAGCGCCTGATCGCGGCCATGAAGGCGGGTGAAACGGCCGGCGGCGACAAGCGCGGCAAGCAGTCGGCGGCGCTGCTCATTCATGGCGAGGAGGAATGGTCCGATCTCGACCTGCGCGTCGACGACCACGCCGACCCGCTCGCCGAGCTCGCACGGCTCGAGCAGGTCAGCAGGGAACGCTGGGTGCATTTCCGAAAATTCCTGCCGACGCGCGCAAATCCGGCCGGAATCACCGATCGCGCAACCATCGATGCCGGCATCGCGGCGGCGACAGCGGGATACAAATGACGGAAAATCCCCTGATCGAGATCGAGCGGCTGCGCGTGCTGTTCCATGGCGATGACGGCCGCGTCACGCATGCGGTCGACAGTGTCGATCTCAGCGTCGCCCATGGCGCCACCCTCGGCCTGGTCGGCGAGTCCGGCTGCGGAAAAAGCGTCACGTCGCTCGCCATCATGGGCCTGCTGTCGAAACAGAGCGCCGAGGTTTCCGGCGCCATCCGCTTCGACGGCTTCGACCTTCTTGAAACCTCAGACCAGACCATGCGCGACCTGCGTGGCAACCGGGTCGCGATGATCTTTCAGGAGCCGATGACCGCGCTCAATCCGAGCTTCACCATCGGCGACCAGATCATCGAGACCATTTTGCGCCATCGCGGCGGCTCGCGCCAGCAGGCGCGCGCGCGCGCCGTCGCGCTGCTGCGCCGCGTTCACATCCCATCGCCCGAAAAGCGGATCGACGATTATCCGCACAAGCTCTCCGGCGGCATGCGCCAGCGGGTGATGATCGCGATGGCGCTCGCCTGCGATCCCAGGCTCTTGATCGCGGACGAGCCGACCACCGCGCTCGACGTCACGCTGCAGGCGCAGATCCTCGACCTGATGCGCGAGTTGAAGGCGGAAAGCCGCGCCGCGATCATCCTGATCACCCATGATCTCGGCGTGGTCGCCGAGGTCTGTGACGAGGTCGCGGTGATGTATGCCGGCGAGATCGTCGAGCGCGCCGACGTCACCGAATTGTTCGCGGCCCCGCAGCATCCCTACACGGTCGGCCTGCTCGGCTCGATCCCGCGGCTCGACCGGCGAGCCTCGCACCTTGCCACCATCGAGGGCATGGTGCCGAACATGACGCGGCCGCCGGATGGATGCCGCTTCGCGGCGCGCTGTCCGTTTGCCGAAACCGCCTGCACGAAGGCGCCGCCGCAACTTCGCGAACTCATGCCCGGCCACTGGTCGCGCTGCCTCCGCGCACCGCTGGAAAGGCTGGTTTAAGTGATGGCGTTGATCGAGGCGACAAATCTGGTCAAGCATTTCCCCGCCGCGCGAAACCTGTTCGGCCGACCGACCGCCTTCGTCAAGGCAGTCGATGGCGTCAGCTTTTCGGTCGATGCCGGCGAGACACTGGCGATCGTCGGTGAGTCCGGCTGCGGCAAGTCGACCGTGAGCCGGCTGGTGCTGCGGCTGATCGAGCCGGACTCGGGCCAGATCAGCTTCGAAGGAAAAGACCTGCTCGCGTTCGATAGCGACGACCTGCGCGGCTTCCGCCGCCATGCCCAGATCATCTTCCAGGACCCCTACGCCTCGCTCAATCCGCGCATGACGGTGGGCCAGATCCTGACCGAGCCGCTGGCGCTGCATGCCCTGGTGCCGGCGCCGCGCCGGCGCGAGCGGGTCGAGGAGCTGCTTCGGCTGGTCGGGCTCGAGCCGCGCTTTGCGCGCCGCTATCCGCACGAATTTTCCGGCGGCCAGCGCCAGCGCGTCGCGATCGCGCGCGCGCTCGCGGTCGAGCCGAAACTGATCATCTGCGACGAGCCGGTCTCCGCGCTCGACGTGTCGATCCGTTCTCAGATTCTGAATCTGCTGCGCGATCTGCAGAGCCGGCTCTTCCTCGCCTACATCTTCGTCTCGCACGATCTCGCGGTGGTCAAGCACATCGCCGACCGCGTCGCGGTGATGAATCTCGGCCGCATCGTCGAGACCGCCGACACGCAAAGCCTGTTCGCCGCGCCACGGCATCCCTACACGCGCGCGCTGCTGTCGGCGATTCCCGTGCCCAAACCCGCGGCAAAGCGCAGCCGCATTCTGTTGCAGGGCGAGATGCCAAGCGCGTTGCAGCCGCCGACGGGCTGCAGCTTCCATCCGCGCTGCGCTCACGTCATCGATCGCTGCCGGATCGAAACACCGGAGCTCATGGCCGACGCAAGATCCCATGCCACGGCCTGTCATCGCACCGCCGAGTTGCCTGAGGCCGGCGCCATCGTTCCCTCGGATGGCGCCCTGTCGCCGACCTTGGAGAAACTGGTCGCGGCGTTCGGCCGGACGGCGGAAGGAACCACGTGGCCCGGGGTTGGTACCGGTGATACGAGGCCGGCCGAGGGTTAAGAGGAGAGATTTCCGATGAAGATGTTCCGTACAATGGCGGCGGCTGTGGCGCTCTTGCTTTCGTTCTGCGCCGGCGCGCAGGCGCAGACGACGCTGCGGATCGGGCTCGCCGAGGACCCCGACATCCTCGATCCCTCGCTGGCGCGGACCTATGTCGGGCGCATCGTGTTTTCGGCGGTCTGCGACAAGCTGTTCGATATCGACGACAAGCTCAACATCGTTCCGCAACTCGCGCTGTCCTACGACATTTCGACCGACGGCAAGGAGGTCACGATCAAGCTGCGCCCGAACGTCAAATTCCATGACGGCGAGCCGTTCGACGCGGAGGCGGCCAAATTCTCGCTCGAACGGCATCTGAATTTTCCCGGATCGTTCCGCAAACCGGAACTGGCTTCGGTCGATCATGTCGAGGTGGTCGATCCGCTGACCATCAAGCTGGTCTTGAAGTCGCCGTTCTCACCCCTGATCGCGCAGCTCACCGACCGCGCCGGCATGATGGTCGCGCCGAAGGCCGCCAAGGAGGCCGGCGACAAGTTCGGCCTGCACCCGGTCTGTGCCGGCCCGTACAAATTCGTCGAGCGCGTGCAGCAGGACCGCATCGTGTTCGAGAAATTCGCCGACTACTGGAACAAGGACAACATCTTCATCGATCGCATCATCTACCTGCCGATCGTCGATTCCACGGTGCGGCTCGCCAACCTGAAATCCGGCGGGCTCGATCTGATCGAGCGCGTGCTCGCCACCGACATCAAGGATGTGCGCGCCGATCCCAAGCTAGAACTCTCGACCGCGGTCGAGCTCGGCTACCAGGGCATCACGATCAACATCGGCAAGGACAAGGCGAAGGGGCCGCTCAGCCAGTCGGCGAAAGTGCGGCAGGCGCTCGATCTTGCGATCGACCGCGAGGCGCTCAACCAGGTCGTCTTCAATGGCGAGTTCATCCCCGGTAACCAATGGATCAATCCCGATCACCCCTATTACCAGAAGGCCTTTCCCGTCCGCGCGCGTGACATCGAAAAGGCCAAGGCGCTGTTGAAGGAGGCCGGCATCGCCGGACCCGTCAACGTGGATTTCATGGTGCCCAAGGGGCCGGAATTCGAGGCCGCCGCACAGGTCGTGCAGTCGATGGCGGCGGAGGCCGGCTTCGACATGAGGATCAGGGTCACCGAGCTCGCCACTTCGCTGAAGCAGGCGGAAGCCGGCGAATACCAGGCCTACTTCCTGCGCTGGAGCGGGCGGATTGATCCGGATGGCAATTCCTACATCTTCCAGCACGCGAACGCGCCGCAGAACTACAGCGACTGGCGCAATCCGGAGGCCGACAAGGCGCTCGAGGACGCACGGCTCGTGACCAACATGGCGCAGCGCAAGTCGATCTACGAGAAACTGACCAAGATCGAGATGGAGGACGAGCCCATTCTCTACCTCTTCCACTACAGGATCCTGATCGCGCACACGACCAGGCTCGAAGGCTACACGCCGATGCCGGATGGCCTGGTGCGCGTGGTCGGGCTGAAGCTGAAATAATGCTGAACTTCCTTGCGCGCCGCATCGCCCAGCTGATCCCGACGCTGTTCTTCGTGTCGATCCTGATCTTCTCGCTGCAGCAATTGCTGCCGGGCGATCCCGCGCTGGTCATGGCGGGCGAGGAGCGCGATCCCGCCGTGATCGAGCAGATCCGGAAACAGTACCGGCTCGATCAGCCGATCCCGGTGCAATATGTCTACTGGGCCAAGGGCGTGCTGTTGGGCGATTTCGGCGAGTCGTTGCGGATCAAGATGCCGGTGCGCGAGCTGATCGCGCAGAAACTTCCCGTCACCCTGCAGCTCGCGGCGATGGCGATCGTGATCGCGTTCCTGATCGGCATCCCCGCCGGGATCATCTCCGCGGTCAGGAAAGGCACCGCCTGGGACTACGGCGCCAACCTGTTCGCGCTGTGGGGCATCTCGACGCCGAATTTCTGGCTCGGGATCATGCTGATCTTCTTTTTCTCCATCAAGCTCGGCTGGCTGCCCGCGTCGGGCTACGTGCCGCTCACCGAGGACTGGCGCGCCAGTCTGGCTGCGACCATCATGCCGGCCTTCGTGCTGGGCAACGCGATCGCGGCGATCTTGATGCGCCATACCCGCAGCGCCATGCTGCAGGTGCTGGACAGCGATTATGTTCGTACCGCGCGTGCGAAAGGCTTGTCCGAGCGTTCGGTGATCCTCAAGCACGCGATGCGCAACGCGCTGACCCCCATCATCACGCTCGGCGCGCTCGAGCTCGGCACGCTGCTCTCGGGCGCGGTGCTGACCGAGCAGATCTTCTCGATCCCGGGTTTTGGCAAGCTGATCGTCGATGCCGTGTTCAACCGCGACTATGCGGTGGTCCAGGGCGTCGTGCTGGTGACGGCGACAATCTACATCACGCTCAATCTGATCGCCGATGTCGCCTATATCCTGGTCAACCCGCGGCTCCGGGGCTGACACATGACCGATGCCGCATTGAGCACTATTCCTGTTATCGAGACGGCCGAAGAGCTGGAGAGCCCATCACGGCGCGCGCTGCGCCGGCTCGTCAAGCGCAAAGGCGCCGTGCTCGGCTTCATCGTGCTCGCGATCTTCATTGTGCTCGCGCTGCTCGCGCCGCTGCTTGCGCCCTACGATCCCATTGCAACCAGCTGGACGCTGGTGCGCAAGCCGCCGTCCGCGCTGCACTGGTTCGGGACCGACGACCTCGGCCGCGATGTGCTGACCCGCGTGATCTACGGCGCGCGCGCCTCGTTGCTGGCGGGTGCGATCTCGATCGGGATCGCGCTCGCCGTCGGCGTGCCGCTCGGGCTGTTGTCGGGCTATCGCGGCGGCTTCATCGATGCGCTGATCAGCCGCATGACCGACGCCATGCTCGCCTGCCCGTCCCTGATCCTCGCAATTGCGTTCGCCGCCTTTCTGGGCCCGAGCCTCGGCAACGCGATGATCGCGATCGGCATCACGGCAACGCCGATCTTCGTGCGGCTGACGCGCGCGCAGACCATGAACGTGAAGGTGGAAGACTATGTCGAGGCGGCGCGCGCGATCGGCAATCCGCGCTGGCGCATCGCGCTGTTCCACATCCTGCCCAACATCCTGCCGGCGCTGCTGGTCCAGGCGACGCTGTCGATCGCGACCGCCATCATCGCGGAGGCGGCGCTGTCCTTCCTGGGGTTGGGCCAGCAGCCGCCGGCGCCGTCCTGGGGCAGCATGCTCAATGCCGCGCAGCGATTTTTGACCAGCGCGCCGTGGATGGCGATCTGGCCAGGGCTTGCGATCTTTCTGGTGGTGCTGTCGTTCAACCTCCTCGGCGACGGCCTGCGCGACGCGCTTGACCCGCGCGCACGGTAGCCGGTCCCTCATGGTGAGGAGCCGCGCTTTGCGCGGCGTCTCGCGGACGATGCTTCGCATCGCTCGGGGAACCATGAGGCCGAGATGCGGGCCTCATCCTTCGAGACGCAGCGAAGACGCCGCTCCCCGGGGATGAGGGACTGCTAAATCACCGTCTCGCGCCTGACGCGCCGGCAATCCATTTCGAATTCGAGATCGACGACCGGCGGCCGGGCGAAATGCCAGGTGAGCCCGGAACGCACAGCGCCGCGGCGGACGAGTTCGTCTGCGAGCACGGGATGAAAATCGCGGATCGTGTAGGCCTGCACGGCGCTCGTATCGGTCCAGCTGAAGCCGAAGGCGGCCATCCGGGCCTCCATCTGGCCCACGGTAAAGCGCACCTTGTCCTTGATGCCTTCGAGCGAGAGGTCGCGGTAGCGCACGGTGCGTTCGACATAGCTGCCCGCGCCCTCTCGCGCCTCGGCGCCGCCAGCGATCACGAAGGACGGCGGAGCATCCGCCTTCGGACGTGTGAAGGAGAAGGCGTAGAACGACGACTCGGCGGGCGGATCGATTTCGGGGCAGACATTGCTGCGCGCCACGGGATTGGTGGCGCCGTCGTAGATCTCCCATTCGGCAAGCGTCTTCACATAGTGCTCGTTGAAGGCGCGAAAGCCGTCCTCGGTGAAGGCGGCCGGCGAGCGCAGCTCGCAGGCGCAGAACGATGTCAGCGGCCGCCCCGCCGAGCGGATGTAGTCCGCCGCCGTCGCAAAGCCCTCGGCCAGCGGCAGGAGGCGATCGAAGCGCACGCGCTCGATCTCGAAGCCGGGATCGGCCGCGGCCCCGCTCGAATATTGGAACACGGCCGGGATGAAGCTGTAGTTGCCGGCGGTAAACGCGCTGACCATTGACATTGCCCTCCTTGGACGTCCGTTAGCTTCCGTCATTGCGAGGGGCGCAAGCCCCAAGCAATCCAGCCTTCCCGCGGGGGAATGCTGGATTGCTCCGCGGAGTTTATCATCCGGCCGCGCTTGGCGCGGACCGGGTGGCTCGCAATGACGAACCCGCAAATAAAAACGGCGGCTGCGCATCACGCAGCCGCCGCAGTCAGAAAGTCAAGAGCCCGTCAGGTCGGCTTGAGCTGGCGGCCGAGATCGTATTCGGCGATCTCCTTCGTGCGCTCGGACTCCGCGTTCGCGCGGTGATCGGTCGCGATCGCCACGTAGACGGCGGGCAGCACGAACAGCGTGAACAGCGTGCCGATCGACATGCCGGCGACGACGACGAGGCCGATCGAGAAACGGCTCGCCGCGCCGGCGCCGGTGGCGGTGAGCAGCGGCAGCAGGCCGGTGACCATCGCCGCCGTCGTCATCAGGATCGGGCGCAGCCGAACCCGCGCCGCCATCTCGATCGCCGAGCGCCGGTCGAGTCCTTCATTGAGCTGCAGCTCTCTGGCGAACTCGACCATCAGGATACCGTGCTTGCTGATCAGCCCGATCAGCGTCAGGAGGCCGACCTGCGAGTAGATGTTCATCGTCGTCGCGCCGAAGAACAATGGGATCAGCGCGCCGACCATCGCCATGGGCACGCTGATCAGGATGACAAACGGATCCCTGAGGCTTTCGAACTGCGCCGCCAGCACCAGGTAGATGATGATAACCGCAAACGCGATTGTAACGAGGAGCTGATGGCCCTCCTGCACATATTGGCGGGAGTCGGCGAGATAGTCGTGGCTGAAGCCAGATGGCAGCTTGTTGGCCTCGCCTTCCAGGAAGTCGACCGCCTGGCCAACGGTCACGCCGGGCATCGGCACCGCCGAGAACGTCGCCGAATTGAGCTGGTTGTAATGCGTCAGCGCATTCGGGTCGGTCGAGGTCTCGATCGAGACCACGGTCGACAGCGGCACCTGCTGACCCGTCGAGGTCGAGACGTAGTAGCCGCCGAGCGATTCCGGCGACAGCCGCATATCGCGCGGCACCTGCGGAATCACCTGGTAGGAGCGTCCCTCCAGATTGAAGCGGTTGACGTAGTTGCCGCCGAGCAGCGTAGCCAGGGTGCCGCCGATCGCCTGCATGGTGATGCCGAGGTCGCTTGCCTTGGTGCGATCGATATTGACCTTCACGGTTGGCTGGTTGAAGTCGAGGTCGCTGTCGGAGACGATGAACATGCCGCTCTTGCGCGCCGCATCCTTCAGCTTGCTCATCTGCTCATAGACGGTCTGGAAGCCGCTGGTAGAGTTGATCACCATTTGCACCGGCAGACCGCCGGGTCCGCCGGGCAGCGCCGGCAGATTGAAGGCGAAGGCCTGGACGCCCTCGATCTTGGAGAGCTCCGCCTGCACCAGCGGCTTCAGCTTGATCGAGGAGCGTGTGCGCTGGTCCCAGGGCGTGAGCAGCATGCCGGCGATCCCGCCCTGTGGTCCGTTGATGCCGTTGAGCGCGAAGCGCAGGTCGGTCTCGGGGAATTTCTGGAACGCCTTGTCGAGCTTGTCGCCGTAGAAGTTGAGATAGTCGATATTGGCGTATTTCGGCGCCTTGGTGACCGCGAACACGATGCCCTGGTCCTCCTCCGGCGCCAGTTCGGCCGGCGTATGCAGCCAGAGGAATCCGACGAGCCCCAGGATCGTCACCGCGAACAGGTACGTGATCGGACGATAGTCGAGCGTGCGGTCAAGCCGGCGGCCGTACCAGCGCGTGATGGCGCCGAACACCTTGTTGACGAGGCGGGAAAAACGTCCCTCCTCGGCGCTCTTCAGGAACACTGAGCACATCATCGGCGACAGCGTCAGCGCGATCACACCGGACACGATCACCGAGCCCGCGAGCGTGAAGGCGAATTCACGGAACAGCGAGCCGGTCAGGCCGCCGAGGAAGCCGATCGGCGCGTAGACGGCGGCGAGCGTGATCGTCATCGAGATGACGGGACCCACGATCTCGCGCGCGCCCTGCAGCGCGGCCTGCACCGGCGTGCTGCCCTCTTCGAGATGGCGGTGGATATTCTCCACCACAACGATGGCGTCGTCGACCACGAGCCCGATCGCCAGCACCATCGCGAGCAGCGTCAACAGGTTGAAGGTAAAGCCCATGACCAGCATCAGCGAGCAGACGCCGACCAGGGACAGCGGGATGGTGATCACGGGAATGACGACCGAGCGGAACGACGCCAGGAACAGGAAGATCACCACGACCACGATCAGCACGGCTTCGCCGAGCGTCTTTTCCACCTCGTCGATCGAGGACTGGATGAACTTGGTCGAGTCGTAGGCGACCTTCATCTTCATCGACGGCGGCAGGTTGCGCTCGAGCTCGGGGAACAGCGCGCGCACGCCCTTGACCAGGGTCAGCGGGTTGCCCTGCGGCGTCGCCTGCACGCCGATGAAGATGGCGTGCTCGCCGTTGAAGGCGACGCTGGCGTCCGAGCTTTGCGCCGCGAGTTCGACGGTCGCGATGTCCTCCATCCGGACGAAGCCGCCGTCCTTCGATTTCACGATCATCCGCTTGAACTGGTTGACGTCGGTCAGGCCCGTATTGGTCGAGACGTTCGAGACGATCAGAAAGCCTTTGGACTGGCCGGCCGCGGACTGGAAATTATTGGCGGCGATCGCGGCCGCGACGTCGTTGGGCGACACGCGGCGCCCGGCCATCTTCACCGGATCGAGCCACAGCCGCATTGCAAAGGTCTGGCCGCCCAGAATGTCGGCGGAGGCGACGCCGTCGACGGTAGAGAGCACCGGCTGCACGACGCGGGTCAGATAGTCCGAGATCGCCGAGCCGGAGAGTTCTTCGCTGGAGAAGCCGAGATACATCACGGCCGTGGTCTGACCCGTCGTCTTGGTGACGATCGGATCGTTGGATTCCTTCGGGATCAGGTATTTGACCGAGTTGACCTTGGCGAGCACTTCGGTGAGCGCCTGGTTCGGGTCGAAATTGAGCTTGATGTAGACCTGGATCGTCGAGGTGCCCTGCACCGAAGACGAGGTGATGTAGTCGACGCCTTCGGCCGAGGCGACCGCCTGCTCGATCGGGGTGGTGATGAAGCCCTGGATCAGGTCCGCGGACGCGCCGGGATAGACCGTCGTGACGTTGACGACGGTGTTCGACAGTTTTGGATATTGCCGGATCGGCAGCACGGCCGCGGCACGCAGGCCGATCAGCAGGATCAGCAGGCTGACCACGACCGACAGCACGGGACGCTTGATGAAAATATCGGTAAGGGCCATCGCGGGCTGCCTCTGCTCTCAGAATCTGTTGGGCACAATTTTGATCGGGGACCGCTACGCATTGGCGCGAGTGGCACGCCGGATCGAATTGCACACGTCTCAGTAACGCGGCGGATTAGCCGGAATCGGCGGCGCCGGATCGGCCGAGATCGCGACCGCCGCGCCCGACTGCAACTTGAGCTGGCCGACCGCGACCACGCGATCACCCGGCTTCAGGCCTTTCAGAATTTCCGCGCGCCCGCCGATCCGGTTGCCGGTCTGCACGAACGTGCGCACCGCCGACAGCGAAGTCTTGCCGTCGTCGCCCGTCTTCTCGCTGATCAGGAACACGGAATCACCGTAGAGCGTATAGTCCACGGCGGTCTCCGGCACGGTGACGACCGGCGGCTTGTCCGGCAGCACCACGGTGGTGGTTGCGAACATGCCGGGCTTCAGAATGTGATCCGGGTTGGCGATCGTGGCCTGCACGCGGATATTGCGCGTATCGGTCATGATCTGCGGCTCGATGGTCGTGATCTTGCCCTCGAAGGTGCGGCCCGGATAGGCGTCGACGGCGACGCGGACCACCTGCCCGACCTTCAGCTGGGCTGAGCCCTTCTCCGTCACCGTGAAATTGGCGTAGAGCACCGACAGATCCGTCAGCGAGACGATGGTCGTGCCTGCGTTGAGGAACTGGCCAACCTCGACCATGCGCACGCCGAGTTCGCCGTCGAACGGTGCGCGTACCTGCTTCTGTGCGATGATGGCCTGGGTCTTGGCGATGCCGGCCTGGGCCTGGTCGTAGGTCGCCTGGGCCTGGTCGACGGTGGCCTGGGGACCAAATTGCCGCGCGGCGAGCTGCTTGGCGCGGTCGAGCGACAGCTCGGCCACGGTGGCCTGCGCCTTGTAATTGGCGAGATCGCCCTGGTCCGGGGCGTCGTACATCTGCAATAGCGGCGTGCCCGCCGTCACATGGGCGCCCGCCGTGAACAGGATTTCGGTGATGCGCCCGCTGACATCCGAGGTCACGTTGACCTGATGCACGGCGGCGAGATCGCCGACCGCGGTCAGGAGATTCGGCACGACCTCGGCCTTCGCCTCGGTTGCGCTGACATTGAACGGCGGCGGCTTGTTGTTGGCGAAGAACTGCTTGATCATCTGGCCACGGAATTGATTGAACCAGACGAGGCCGCCGACGAGGCCTGCGAGCAGCAGCCCGACGACGATGAACCATCGCACCATCCGCACCGGGCGGGCGCGCGGCTTCTCCTTGATCGGCTTGCCCGAAATGTGCTGTTCCGTCACGATATTCATGTCATGCACCCTCTGCAGACACCTGCGGAGCGAGGTGCTGCGGCAAATCGAGGCTCAGATGGGAGGTAATTGCGGTTTCGGTAAGTCCGATCCCGCGCAGCAGGAACTCGCAGAGCTGCCGCTCGAGGTCGGCGGCGTTTCCGTAAGTCAGGCACGGCACGGCGGGAAGCCGCGACAGCGCCGAGGTCAGCACCGTGTGGTGTGCGAACCAGAACAGATTGAGCGGGTCACCGCCCAGCCGCCGCGCATCGCCGGCCGCGATGGCACGATCGAGCGAGGCCTTGAAGAGCGGTCCAATGAGGTGGGCGATCTTGTCGTAGAGCAGCCGGGCGAACTCACCGTCGTCGAGATGGCTTGTGACCATGAGCCGAAGCCGCTGTTCCTCCTCCTCGTCCGTACCATCAGCAACTTCCATGAAGTGGCTGACCATGCCCCTGACCAGCTCGACCAGTGTCGCGGTCGAAGGCTCCTGCCCCAGCAGATGCGCGAGATCCGGGTCCGCCTCGCACTCCTCGGCCAGGATTTCGGCATAGAGCGCGGCCTTGGACGGAAAATGCTTGAAAAGCAGCGCCTCCGAAATAGCTGCCGCCGCCGCCACGCTCTTGGTCGTGGTGCCGGCAAAGCCATGGCGGGCAAAACACCTCTTGGCGGCACTGAGAATGAGCTGCCGCCGCAGGTCGCTGGTCATGCGCAGGGTGGTCATCGTTCGTGAGTAATCACTCACTTGATCTATGTCAAATGAAACCTTTTGCGGCGCACCAATAGAGCGGAGTTTTTAAGGTGTCCAGATACTATAACGGCTGGTGCCCCAGGGAACCGCGCAGCCGATTCAGTATGAAAACACCATCGCGGCTCGACAGAACGCGGTCCAAATTGGCACTGTCGATCTTGACGCTGGCAAAGCGCGGGCCGGCGGAGACGTCCTGCATGGCCTTCGCAAAGGCCTCGACCCCGTCCATGGTCGCGATCGCACGGGCATCCGGTATCCCGCAGGCCCGGGCAACACCGACCAGGTCGGCGCTCGAGGCCGTGTGGCTCATCTGCCCGCCGGTCTCGCCATAGCATTCATTGTCCAGCACCACGATCGAGAGATTGGCGGGCTTCTGCAGGCCCACGGTGGCGAGGCTGCCCATCCCCATCAGGATCTCGCCATCGCCGGTGATGACGGCCACGGGCAGCTTTGGCTGTGCCAGGGCCAGACCAAGCCCGATCATGACCGCGCCGCCCATCGCGCCCCAGAGGTAGAGATTGCGCGCGTGATCGCCGGCCGCGGCGATGTCGTAGGTCGAGGCCCCGAGCCCACCGACCACCAGCGCCTCGTCGCGGTCGGCGAGCAGCATCGAGACGACCCGGCGCCGGTCAAGAAGATTGGCCTTGCTCATTTGGTGAAAACCTTCGTTCCGATCAAGCGCTGCGACAGCACCACCGCGGTCGGCGTGCAAGCGTTGTAGGCCTGGCCCGCCGCCGCCTCGACGACCTCGCGCACTTCCCCAGGATGCGTGGCTCGCAGCACCCTGACGCCGCAGAGCTCGAAGGCTCCTTGCGTGCTCGATCCCATCGGCACCTGCCACGGATTGAACTCGCCCCACTCCCCGCGCATGGTCACCAGCGTCAGGAAGGGAAAGCGGAAGATTTGCGTCAGCGACAGCATGTTGATGCAATTGCCGACGCCGGAGGACTGCATCAGGAGGACGCCACGCTGACCGCCTGCCCAGGCGCCGACCAGGAGCGCCACGCCCTCCTCTTCCGTGGTCAGAGGAATGCCGCGCATCGACGCGGAGGCGAGCACGCGCTCAATGAGTTGCGAATGGCCGGCATCGGGCACGTAAGGCACCTGGCGGACGTCGAAACGCTGCAGGAGGGCGAAGATCTCGTCAGGCCAGGCGGCGGCTTGGTCGTTGGGCGCGTCGGCGCGAGCGTGCATGGTTGGGTCCGGGAGCTGGTTCGGAACAGGGGCCGAACTCTAGACGGGGCCGCGCCCCGCATCAAAGCGCAAAATCGGCATGTGGCCCTGCAATAAGCAGGCTTTCCAAATCCTGTTGCGCGGGTCCGGCAGCGCGCCTAAGATTAGTTGCAAATGAAACTAGTTGAGAGCCTTAGGGTCAGGGGATGAGTGGAAGCGCGCGAGAGCTGGCCCAAGATTTCGACCTCGCGCGGCTGACGGCGGAGTTTTATGCCGACCCCTACCCGACTTATCGCGCATTACGCGAATCTGAGCCGGTCAAGCGGCTCGCGAGCGGCACCTGTTTCCTGACCCGCTATGACGATCTCGTCACGGTCTACAAGAACACCAGGGTTTTCAGCTCGGACAAGAAGCGCGAGTTTGCGCCCAAATACGGCGAGTCACCGCTCTACGAGCACCACACCACAAGTCTCGTCTTCAACGATCCGCCCGCGCATACCCGCGTGCGGCGGCTGATCATGGGGGCGCTGTCGCCGCGCGCGATCGCGGAGATGGAGGGCGATCTGGTCAGGCTTGTGGACGGCCTGCTCGACAGGGTCGCCACGAAAGCCAGGTTCGAGCTGATCGCTGATTTTGCCGCGGCCATTCCGGTCGAGGTGATCGGCAATCTGCTCGACGTGCCGCGCGACGAGCGGGAACCGCTGCGTGACTGGTCGCTGGCGATCCTCGGCGCGCTGGAACCGGTGATTGCGACGGAACGGTTCGTCCGCGGCAACAACGCCGTGAAGGACTTCCTCGCCTATCTGGAAACGCTGGTCGCGCGCAGGCGTACCAAGCCGGGCAATCCCGATCGCGACGTGCTGACGCGCCTGATCCAGGGCGAAACCACTGGCGAGCGGCTGAGCGAAACGGAACTCTTGCACAACTGCATTTTCCTGCTCAACGCCGGCCACGAGACCACCACCAACCTGATCGGCAACGGGCTCGTGGCGTTGTCAGAGCACCCGGCCGAGAAGCAGCGGCTGATCGATGCGCCAGACCTGGTCAAGACGGCGGTCGAGGAAATGCTGCGCTACGAGAGCTCGAACCAGCTCGGCAACCGCATGACGACCGAGCGTGTCGAGCTCGCCGGCGTGACGCTCGAGCCCGGCACCTCGGTGACGCTGTGCATCGGCGCCGCCAATCGCGACCCGGCGCAATTTCCCGATCCCGAAAAATTCGACGTCGGCCGCACACCGAACCGGCACCTCGCCTTCGCGACCGGCGCGCATCAGTGCGCCGGGATGGCGCTGGCGCGGCTCGAAGGCGCAATCGCGATCTCGCGATTTCTCGCACGCTTTCCGAACTACGCACTCGACGGCACACCGCAGCGCGGCGGCCGCGTCCGCTTCCGCGGATTTTCGAGCGTGCCGTGCGTGACGGGTTAACGGCGATGGAGGGTGGGCAACGGCGCTTCGCGCAGTGCCCACCATCACCCCGCAAGCGCGGTTGCCAATGGTGGGCTCGCTACGCTTAGCCCACCCTACAATTCGCTGTTAGCGCGACTGCTCGGTCGCAATAGCCGGGGACAGATGCGCCAGCCCGGTGGTCGCCCGCCCGCTGTTTCCCGTGACCTTTTGATCGTGACGCTTCAGCACCGCGATCTGAACCGGCGAGGCCGGCATGCCGGCAAGTTCGGACGCCGCAGGTGCCCGCTCCTGAGCGCCGGCCGCGCCAAGGATGGCGGTCTGAGCGGGGCTCGCGGGGAAACCCGCAACTTCATAGGTTGGCAGCTCCGCAGCGCTCGCGGCAATGCCGCCGATGATGAGAATTGCAGAGGCTGCGATCGATAGTCGATACCACATCGTTTTTCCGTTCGTTAAATGACCAAGCGTGGCTCGCCTCGATGCATTCCTCCAATCCCTACGCGTTAAGCGCTTTGTCGTGCTTGCACCGTGATACCGGCACCATGTGATTTCACATCGTGCGAGGTATTTCATCAGCGGGCCGCAAGCTTATGCTGCGGTGCACATAATCAAACCAGACGCCGAACGCAAGGCACAGATTTGCGACAAACGGGTTAACGCAAGAACCGGCACGCCTGACGCTGCTTTTTCGCAACATCATGCTCCGAAATGACAGCACGATTGCGATCTGCAATCGCGCGATAGCGCCTCACCATGGCGCCGATCACACGCGGTGAGGCAAATCGTCGCCGACTGAATGGTAGCGAGTAGGATGGGTTGAGCTCTTGCGAAACCCATCGCGATGATCCGTGGTCGCAAGCGCTTGCTCGATGAGCTGGAATGATGGGTATCGCTTCGAGGCTGGGCAAGAATTCACGGCCGCTCGAAATCTGTAGAACGCTTTGGCTCACAAGGCCTCGAAACGAGTCGGACTTTCTACGCAGCCTCGATCGACTGCTCCGAGGTAGAACATTTTACTCTCGCTCGGCGAACTGTTTTGATTCTTGCCCAGCCTCTTCGCTCCACCCATCCTACAAAATCTAAACCACCGTACGATGCCGCGCGATGCAGGTGCGCAAGACGTCGTCGAGCGGCTTGTCCCACCAATAGTTGGAAAAGATCTCGATCTCAGAATAGCCGCAAAACCCCTGTGCTTCGACGGCCGCCCGCAACGATTTGATGTCGATCACGCCATCGCCCATCATGCCGCGGTCGTTGAGCATGTCCCTGGTCGGCACCAGCCAGTCGCAGACGTGAAACGCGAGCAGCCGCTCCCTGCCGGCGCGCGCGATCTGCGACGACACCTCGACGTCCCACCAGATGTGATAGACGTCGAGCGCGACGCCGAGCAAGCCGCTGCGCTCAGGGTCGAGCCTATCGCAGATGTCGAGCGCCTGCCTGGCTGTGTTGACGCAGGCACGGTCGGCGGCATAGGCCGGATGCAGCGGCTCGATCGCGAGCGGCATGTTGACCTGCCGCGCGTAATCGAGCATGTCGGCGATGGCGTCCTCGACCTGCGCCCGCGCCGCCACAATGTCCCTGGAGGGCGCGCTGCCGGGCCGCGAAAATTGCGGCAGGCCGCCGACCACGAGCACGACGCAGGGCGCCCCCAGCGCCTTGGCCTCATCGACGGCACGACGATTGTCGTCGCGCACCTCGCCGCCGTGCGCCGCATCCGAGGTGAACATCCCGCCGCGGCAATAGCCCGAGAGCTCGAGCCCGGCATCGCGCACCGCGCGGGCGGCGCGATCGAGCCCGACCGCTGCGACCTGATCGCGCCAGGGATCGATGGCGCGGATGCCGTGGCTCGCGCAGGCCTCGATGATCTCGACGAGGTCGCCCTGCTTGCGGACTGTCGCGGTGTTCAGCGACAGCCAGCGATGGTCCGAAGAGAAATCCCGCATCACGCCTCGAAACCGCGAACGGCCAGCATCGTCTGCATGCGCCGCGTCGCGAGCTCGGGATCGGCGAAGAGACCGGCCTTGTCCGCCAGCCGGAACAGTTCGGCCAGGTGCAGCGTGGAGCGCGCGCTCTCCTGCCCGCCCACCATGGTGAAGTGATCCTGATGGCCGTTGAGATAGGCCATGAACACCACGCCGGTCTTGTAGAAGCGCGTCGGCGCCTTGAAGATATGGCGCGACAGCGGCACCGTCGGCCCCAGCACGTCGTGAAAGGAGGCCTGATCGCCGGCCGCGAGCCGCGACAGCGCAAACGACGCGGCCGGCGCGATCGCATCAAAGATGCCGAGCAGCGCGTGGGAAAAGCCTTGAGCGTCGCCGGCGATCAGCTCGGCATAATTGAAATCGTCGCCGGTATACATCCTGACGCTCGTGTCCAGCCTGCGGCGCATGTCGATCTCGCGCTGCTTGTCGAGCAGCGAGACCTTGACGCCGTCGACCTTCGCCGCGTTGGCATTGATGACGGCAACCGCCGTGTCCATCGCGGCATCGAGGTCATCAGCACCCCAGTAATTGGCGAGTGCCGGATCGAACATGTCGCCGAGCCAGTGGATGATGACGGGCTCCCTCACCTGCGACAGCACGCGATGATAGACATGCGCGTAGTCGTCGGCGTTGCGGCCGAGCTTCGCCAGCGCGCGCGACGCCATCAGGATGATGCGGCCGCCGACCTTCTCGATCGCCTCGATCTGCTCCTCATAGGCGTGGATCACGTCGTCGAGCGTCTTCGCGGCGTCGACCGCGAGATGGTCCGTGCCCGCACCGGAAAACACCAGCGCATTGCGCGCTCGCGCAGCGTTGACCGAGCGGGTGATCAATTCGAGCGAGGTCGGCCAGTCCAGGCCCATGCCGCGCTGGGCGGTGTCCATCGCCTCTGCCACGCCGAGGCCGAGATCCCAGATGTGTTCGCGGAACGCGATCGTCCTGTCCCAGTCGACAGCGACCGTCAGCCAGGGATCGACATCGGCAAGCGGATCGGCCACCACGTGCGCTGCCGAGAACGCGACGCGGTTCAGCGGACTCTGTAGCCTGGCCGGAAAGATCCGCGACGCGGCCAACCGATAGGTTGCGGTGCCGCGGTTGGACGTCGGCAATTTCAGCGACAGGGCGGAGATGGGCGAGCCTTGCTTGTTCATGGCAGACCTCACAGCTTGATCGGTTCGACGTCGATCCAGCGCCGCTCGCGCCAGCTCTTCAGCGCGCATTCGACGAGTTGCACGCCCTTGGCGCCTTCGAGCAGCGTGTATTTGTACGGCGCGTCCTCGCAGACATGGCGGATGAACAGCTCCCACTGTTCCTTGAAGCCGTTGTCGTATGTCGCATTGTCCGGCAGCCTCTGCCAGTCGGCGTAGAAATCGTGCAGCCGCTTCTCGTCGGGATTCCAGACCGGCCGCGGCGTCGCCTGTCGCGCCTGGATCATGCACTCGGTCAGCCCGGCAACCGCGGAGCCAAGCGTGCCGTCGACCTGGAAGGTGACGAGGTCGTCGCGATAGACCCGGGTCACCCAGGACATGTTGATATGCGCGATCACGCCGCCCTTCAGGCGGAACGTCGCGTAGGCGGAATCATCCGCAGTCCCCTGGTATTTCCGGCCCTGCTCGTCGAAGCGTTCCGGAATGTCCGTGGCGCCGAGACAGGTCACGCTCTCGACCTCGCCGAACAGATTGTCGAGCACGTAGCGCCAGTGGCACACCATGTCCAGAATGATGCCGCCGCCGTCCTCTTTTCGATAATTCCAGGAGGGCCGCTGCGCCTCCTGCCAGTCGCCCTCGAACACCCAATAGCCGAACTCGCCGCGCACCGAGAGCATGCGGCCGAAAAATCCGGAGTCGCGCAGGAAGGCGAGCTTCTTCAGGCCCGGCAAAAACAGCTTGTCCTGCACCGTGCCGTGCTTGACGCCCCTGGCGTTGGCGAGTTTGACGACAGCGAGGGCCTCTTCGAAATTGGTGGCGATCGGCTTCTCGCAATAGACGTGCTTGCCGGCCTCGATCGCCTTGGTCAAAAGCTGTGGACGCGCCTGCGTGGTCGCGGCATCGAAGAACACGCTGCCGTCCTTGTCGGACAGCACCTTGTCGAGATCGGTGGTCCAGCGCTTGATGTCGAAGCGCTTGGCCAGCGCCTCGACCTTGCGCCCGTCGCGCCCGACCAGGATCGGGTCCGGCATCACGCGGTCGCCATTCGAAAGCCTGACGCCACCCTGATCGCGGATCGCGACGATCGAGCGGATCAGATGCTGGTTCAGCCCCATGCGGCCGGTGACCCCGTTCATGATCAGGCCGAGGCGTTGGGTCGTCATGTCGAGCACTCCGAGAGGATTCTTGCTGCTGGCGAGGCAAGCGGCGACAGGCTGGACCAGTCGGGGTGAACCGATGTGGCAAAGCCGGACTGTGCCAGCGAACCAGTGAGGAGATCGCCGTCATGGATCGCGAGGCGAACGGTTTCACCATCGTTCCCGTAGAGGTCGGCATGCGCGGCGAGAAACGCCTGCTGCTCGGTCGCCGGCGTATCGGCAAAGCCGTCGACATAATGATGGCCGTTGCGCTCGGCATGGGTGATGCCAAGGAACGCGCCCAGCGCCAGATCCTGCTGCACGGCAATCCCCGCCTGGCAGGTCAGATCCTCCGACGTCACGAAATAAGCGCCGCCATCCGCGCTCCACTTTGCGCCGCGCGTCGCGTTGATGACCGACTTGTAAAACCCCTTGCAGGATTTGGAAGACACCCCGCGATAGCCGAGCGCTCGCGCCACCGGGAACGCGTCGTAGGAATCGTCGGCTTCGTCGATGATGAGATTGCGCCGTGCCAGCCGCCCCAGTGGAGAGCGCCGCGTCGTCTCGCGGGGCATCGGTTGCTCGATGTACAACAGGCGTGCTGCGATCGGGCGCAGCGCGTGATCGCGATCCAGCCGATCGACCAAGACTTCAAGCGCCACGAGATCGGCATATTGCTCGTTGGCGTCGATGGTGACGTGGTAGTTGTAAGGCAAGTTCGCCAGCTCCCGGCCGATACGGGCAAGCCGCGCGGCATCGGCGTCGGGATCGCCGCCGAGCTTGAGCTTGAAAAAACGCGCGCGCGATGTCGCGCGCGGATCGCTCACGCCGCCCTCGCCCTCGAGCCTGTCGGTGAGGCCGACGGTGTGCCTCACGGCCACGCGATCGAGTCGCCGCCGGTTGCCGAGAAAGCGCGCGATGTCGTCGTCGGCGAGATCGGGCGACAGCCGCGCATCGATGCCGGCGATGTTTTGCGCCATGCCGTCGAAGAAATTCGTATCCGCCGCACGCAACAATGCGTCGAGGATCGCCTTATCGATCTCGGCCGCACCGAACGCAGCCGCCAGCGGCGGAATGTCTTCGCGCGCGCAGGCTTCGACCTGAGCGCCGATGATCCGGGCCTGCAGGCCGAATGCGGTCTCCTCGGGCGTCTGCAGATAGAGATCGCGCGCGATCGTGAGCGAGCGCTTGAGTTCCTCCACCGTCTGCTCGGAGGACAATTGCGGCCGCTTGTCGAACCATTTTGGCGCCAGCAGCTCGGCCGTGGCACCAATCGCGCACCCCCTGCCCTCGACCTCGATCTCCACCCGCACAAAAGCCTGCGTTGCCGCATCCATCACGACCGCGCCAAAGCGGAACGGCCTGATGAAACTGACCGGGCGTTCGAACAGGACGATGTCGCGCACGGCGAGGCGAAGGGACATCGGCTCACTCCAGCGCGCTGTGCGTCGAAAAATGCGCACGGATGCGCTGCACCAGGGCCGTGAACACCGGATCGGCCATCGCGTCGAGGGACCGCGGACGCGGCAGGGGCACCTCATAGATCGCCGCGATCGCGCCGGGCCGCTCGGTCATGACCAGCACCCGATCGGCCAGGAACACGGCCTCGGGAATCGAATGCGTGATCAGCAGCACGGTCTTTCCGGTCTCGCGCTGGATTCGCATCAGCTCGACATTCATGCGCTCGCGCGTCATCGCGTCGAGCGCGCCGAACGGCTCGTCCATCAGCATGATCCTCGGATCGTGCACCAGTGCCCGGCAGATCGAGGCGCGCTGCTGCATGCCGCCGGAGAGCTGCCAGGGCAGTTTCTTCTCAAAACCCTCCAGCCCAACCAGCTTCAACAGATCTTTCGCGCGCGGCAGATATTTTTCTCGTGGCAACCGCTTCATGTCGATCGGCAGCATCACGTTGGCGAGGACGTTGCGCCACGGCAACAGCAGCGCGTTCTGGAACACGATGCCGACGTTGCCGTGCGGCTTCGTCACCACCTGCCCATCGACCCGGATTTCACCGCTCGAAGGCGGCAGCAGCCCGGAGATCATCTTGAGCAGCGTGGACTTGCCGCAGCCCGAAGGGCCCACCACGACAAAAAACTCGCCGTCGTTGATGTGGAAGTCGAGCCGCCGCAGCGACGGCACATCGCCGTCACGGGTGCGATAGATTTTTGACACGCCGGAGAGCTTTATTCCAGGCGGCGCACCGGCGGCGCGATCGCTGACGAGGCGCAGATGCGCGCCGCGCTGATCGCACTGGTCTGGTCTCGTGGCCGAATGCATTCAGGCGCGCCCTCTCACGACGAGCCTTTCGGCAGATAGTCGTCGGTATAAAACGTTTTCGGATTGTCCTTGGCCTTGGCGTCGAGGCCGCCATATTCGACCAGCAGGTTGACCGTGTCGGTCATGTTCTGGTCGGTGACCTGGAACGGCCGCTTGCCCTTGGTTTCGCTGGTGCGATAGAGCGGGATGGTCAGCTCAAAACCCTGCGTCAGGGTGTCGATCTTGCCGCCCTTCGGGTAGGCGTCGAGGATCGCCCGCGCGGCCGCCTTCGGATCCTGCTCGGCCGCCTCGACGGCCTTGGTGGTCGCCGCCATGAAGCGGCGGACCAGATCAGCGTTGGCCTTGACGTAGTCGGTGTTGGCGATGATGCCCGAGGACACCATGTTGATGCCGTAGTCGGCGAACTTGATCGGATAGACGTCCTTGCCCGTGGCGTCCTTGATCTTCATCGACTGGTCCATGACATAGCCAAGCAGCACGTCGGCCTGGCCGTTGATGACGGCGTTCAGCTTGGTCTGGCCGTCGCCGGCCACGGTCTGGAAGTCACTCTCCTTGAGGCCTGTCTTCTTCAGGAACAGCGGCCAGATCTGGGTCATGGAGTCGGCCGGCGTGATCGCCACCGTCTTGCCCTTGAGGTCCTCAGGCTTCTTGATGTTCTTGTCGGCAAAGCCCATCACCGACATCGGGCTGGTCTGCAGCAGCACGCCGGTCGCAATCACTGGCGCGCCCTTGATCGCCGCGCGCATCATGGTGGGCACGTCGACATAGCCGAAATCCGAGGTCTTGGCGGCGACGGCCTGCGTGGTGGCCGCCGAGCCGCGGCCTTCCTGGATTTCGAGATCGATGTTTTCAGCAGCAAAGATACCCTTCGCCTTGCCGTAATAGAACGGCGCATGCTCGCCATAGACGTACCAGTTCAGCATCAGCACGACCTTGTCGGCCGCCGCGGCGGGAGCGGCCGTCCACGCCAACATCGCAGCGACGGCCAAAATCCATCTCATGATCTCTTTCCTTCCCTGTTTCATCCTTGTTCGTCATTTGCGAGGAGCGCAAGCGACGAAGCAATCCACCTTGTGGCGCTATGGATTGCTTCGCTTCCGCCTTCGCTCGTTGAGCTTCAGCTGACAAGTCGCTCGCAATGACGGCGCACATCCCATTCGTTCACGAGGCAAACATGATGTCCTCGCGCTGGCTGACATGCCAGGGCAGCACGAGGCGCTCGATGCGGTCGACGATCCAGAACAGGATGACGCCGAGCAGCGCCAGGATCACGAGCGCCGCAAACATGGTCGGCAGGTCGAAGGTGCCGATCGAGCGCTGCATGACGTAGCCGATGCCGGAGTTGGAGCCGACGAACTCGCCGACCACGGCGCCGACCACCGCGAGCGTCACCGACACTTTCAGCCCGGAAAAGATCGCCGGCAGCGCGTGCGGCAGGTTGACGGCGCGGAACACCTGGAAGCGGCTGCCCTGCATGGCGCGGGCGAGATCGACCATGTCGGGATCGACCGATTTGAATCCCTGCACCGCGGAGACCACCACGGGGAAAAATCCGAGCAGGAACGCCGAGATCACTTTGGGGATGATGCCGAAACCGAACCAGACCACGAACAGCGGCGCGATCGCGATCTTCGGCACCGATTGCGAGAACACCAGCAGCGGATAGACATAGCTCTCGACCGTTTTCGAGCCCGCGATCAGCATGGCCGTGGGAATGCCGAACAGCGCCGACAGCAGGAAGCCGCAGACCGTCGCATAGGTCGTGGGCCAGGCCTGCCGCAACAGTTCCGGCCAGTCGGAGAGCAGCACCGCCACGACATCGCCGGGCGCGGGGATCTGATAGGCCGGAATCTGAAACAGCCGGATCGAAAGATCCCAGGCGACCACGATGATGATCAGGAACAAAAACGGCCTGACCCACGCGGCATTCAGCGCTTTCGTCACGGGATTCTGGCCCCTCACCTCGGCCACGTCTCGCTCCCTCATCGTCTTATCGTTGCTGCGGCGAAATTAACCCGTTGGATAAATACTGTCCAGCCGGTTTCGTGGACAAATTCGACCTCACCGTGCCGTGAGGTCCCGATCAAACCGCGTGATGCGTCGGGAGCTTTGGAATTGAAGGCTGATCCAGGCCGACGGCCGCAAACGACTTTCCAGTCAGCGCGGCGAGCACGAGGCGGACCATGTGGTCGAGCCGCTCGTCTTTGGCCGTCCGGGCCAGGAGATCGCGGCCGAAAATCACGCTCAAGGTGGCGCTATTGGACAAATAGAAGAAACTCAGTGCCGCGATCGAGATGTAGAGCTGCACCGGATCGACGGCGACCTGGAAGTCGCCGCTTGCGACGCCGCGCCGAACCACGGTCGCGATCAGTTCGACGAAGGGCGAGTGCAGCGATTTCACCTTGGTCGAGCGCTTCAAATGGCGGGCGCGCGCCAGATTCTCGGTGTGGAGCAGCGCCAGAAATTCCGGATTGCGAAGAAAATAGTTCCAGGTGAAGTCGATCAGCCGTTCGATCGCCTTGGGCGGATCGAGATGTTCGAGATCGAGGCCGCGCTCTTCCGCCCTGATCTTCTCATAAGCGCCTTCGAGCACCGCGAGATAGAGATCGTCCTTCTTGCCGACATGGTAATACAGCATGCGCTTGTTGGCGCCGGCCTTCGCCGCGATGCGGTCGACACGCGCGCCGGCGAGCCCATGGGAGGCGAACTCCTGCTTGGCTGCCTCGAGGATGCGCCGCCGCATGCCTTCGGGATCGCGCTGCCATTTCTGATTTCGCTTTGCCTTGTCCTGTTGTGTGTTGTTTTGTTGTGTCTTGGCCAATGAGGTCGCCCGAGGTCGCGAGAACGTCGGATGTAGCACGAATCGCGAGAAAATGGTTTTGGAAATGCGCCGCGGACGCGGCCGGCGTGGATTTCTGAGCTACACCTCAAGACTGCATCCGACTCACGATGCCCGCGGCGCGGTCTTCTCCAACAGCAGCGTGTGAATGCCGCAGGTGCCGTCGCGCAGGCTCACAACGCGCGTGCCGGGCTTGCGTCCGACACGGACCTCGGTGACGCCGATCCCTGCCGCCAGCAGCCGCTTGCGCGCCGCCTCGATGTCGGCGACCCGCCAGCTCAGCCCCCATAGTTTGTCGTGACGCTGGTCGGCGCCCGCGACCGGCCGGTGCACCATCTCGACGATGAGGTCGCCGCAGCGGAAGAACATCAGCCGGCCCCAGTCCTGGTGCGAACGGTCGAGCGCCATGTCGAGGCCGAGCCGCGCGCCGTAGAGCGCCGCAGCGCGCTCGGGATCCTCGGTCGACACCACGACATGGTCGAGCCCGAGGATCGGCGCGGCCGCCGTCACCGCCGAACGTGGCCGCCTGCTTTCCAGCTCGAGGAAGAACATCCGCACGCCCCGTGTCAGCTCGGTCGCCGCGCGCGTGCGTTTCCAGTGCAGCACAGCGCCGGAGACGGAGTCCTGACTTTCGACCTCGGCGACCGGATCCGGCTTCAGCGCGACGCGCTCCAGCCTGCGATGCATCTTGGCGATGTCGGAGGTCGCAAAGCAGATGCTGGCGAGCCCCTCGCCCCAGATCTTGATCACGTTGCGGATGCGATCGGCGGCCACACTGAAGCCGGTGGGCGCCATCAGCTCCAGCGTCACGTTGTCGAGCGAGAACAAAACGCGGTCGGCCCCCTCGCCCGAGTTCTGCCAGGACGGCGCGCGCCCGAGCAGCCGCTCATAGGCGGCGGCGCCCGCCTTGATGTCGTCGAGCAGGACGACGACGTGGTCGAGGCCCGTGATCATGGCTACGGCCCGCGCATCGCAGGGGGACTTGCGGAATGTGCGGCCAACGCGCTAGACGGCGTGGCCGTGTCGTATGACGGACCGCACTGAACGGTCATCGCTCGTTCCCCGTTGCGCCCGGACCTTCTACCTGGCGTGTGGTCAGTCCGGAGCGCCAGCCTCTCCATGGTGCTAGTCCGGCCCCGAGCCGATCTCAAGCCACCAGAACGATGGATTTGCGAATAATTTCAGCGACTCAACCAATCGAACCGATGTATTGTGCAATGCGGCCGGAACCACCCAGCTAGCCATGACGGACAATCTATGCAGGCCCTCTTTATCGGACAGACCTATATCGACGTCACCTTCATCACCGACCATGTGCCGACCGGCGACGAAAAGCACGTCGCCGAAGCCTATGCGGTGTCGTTCGGCGGCAACGCGGTCACCGCAGCATTCTGCTGCGCCAAGCTCGGCATCGTGCCCGACCTGATCGCGACCGTCGCCAATGACTGGCTGGGGCGGATGTTTCAGGACATGAGCGCGAAATATGCCATCTCGATCCACCCGCGCAAGGTCAACTCATCCTCGCTGTCCTTCATCATGCCGAAGGACGGCAAGCGCGCGATCGTGCGCTGCCGCGACGACAAGCACATCCATCCCTTCCCGCTGCTCAATCTCGGCAGTTGCCGCGCGCTGCATATCGACGGCCACCAGCCGGATGCCGCGATCCACTACGCCAAGCTGTGCCGCGAAGCCGGCATCTTGACCTCGCTCGACGGCGGCGGTCTGCGCAGCAACACGCATGAACTGCTCGAGTTCGTCGACGTCGCCATCGTCGCCGAGCGGCTCTGCGAGCAGATGGACCTGACGCCAGGCAAGATGCTCGACTATCTGAAAAGCCGCGGCTGCCGGGTCGGCGGCATCACCATGGGCGAGAAGGGCCTGCTCTGGTATGATGAGACCGGCACCGTCCAGTCGCTTCCCGCGTTCCCCATCCCGCGCGAGCGCGTGATCGACACCAATGGCGCGGGCGACGTCTTCCACGGCGCTTACATCTATTCCTATCTCGCCAACCCCGCGAGCGGCTGGCGCGATCATTTCGACTTCGCGCGCGCGGCATCGACCTACAAGATCCAGCGCCTCGGCAACGAGGCCGGACTGCCGACCCTTGCCGATATCGAGGGAGTGAGGCAGGAATTCGAAGTGCGCGTTTAGTCAGCCGGGAGGCCGGTCGTGGGGCGTGTCGTCGTTGCCGGCAGCATCAACATGGATGTGGTGGCGATCGCCGAACGCCATCCGCGCGTCGGCGAGACCGTCGCCGGCACCTCGGTGCGGTATTTTCCCGGCGGCAAGGGCGCCAACCAGGCGGTCGCAGCGGCGAAGCTCGGCGCGGCGACGGTCCTGATAGGCCGCCTCGGCAACGATGCTTTTGGCGCCGAGCTGAGAGGGTTTCTGACCGGCCAGGGCGTGGATCTGAATTGGGTGACCGAGACGGCCGGTGCCCACAGCGGTACGGCGATCATCACGCTGGCCGACGCCGACAACACCATCGTCGTCATCCCCGGCGCCAACGGGATGGTCAGCGCCGACGACGTGACCGGGCCGGTACTGACCAAAGGCGATGTTGCAGTCAGCCAGTTCGAGATTCCTCTGCCCACGATCGCCGCTTTCTTTGCTCGGGCGCGCGCCGCCGGCGCGACGACGATCCTCAACCCGGCACCGATGCGCGCCTTCGACCGCGCGCTTCATGATCTCGTCGACATTTTTGTGCTCAACGAGACCGAGCTCGGCCTGCTGGCGAAGGTCGACCTGCATGACACCGACGAGCCCGCGCGCTTTGCACAGGCAGCCAAATCCGTGCTGACGCGACCGGACCAGATCGTTTGCGTGACCCTCGGCAAGCGCGGCGCCTTGGCCCTGGTTGACGGCGCGCCACTCCTCGTGCCGGGCCGGGCCGTCAAGGCCGTCGACACCACAGGCGCGGGAGATTGCTTCGTCGGCGCGCTGGCCACGCAGCTCGCGCAAGCCGCGCCGCTTCGTGAGGCGCTCGATCTTGCCAACGTCGCCGCTTCGATATGTGTGCAGCGGATGGGCGCAGCCCCCTCGATGCCGACCAGGGCAGAGGTGAGCTCCCTCTCCCCGCTTGCGGGGAGCGGGCCGGGGTGAGACCGAAACCGCGGACGAACCTTTCAACCCACCTTACGCTTCACGCCAACGCCTTCTTCAGATCGAAGCTTGGGTCCGCCGCCTGCTCCGGAGTGATCGAACCACCCGCGGCAAACAGCCTGCGGCCGAACATGTGCTCGCCTGCGCGGTTGACCGATTCGATACCGACGAGCTGCTCTCCCCGGTAGCAGAACGCCGAAAAGGCTTTTTGAGACGGATCGCCGCGCAGCACCACGCGGTCATAGCCGGTGGTGAGGCCTGCGATCTGCAACTTGTCATCGCCCTGGTCGCTCCAGAACCAGGGGTGGCCGTCGTAAGGCTTGTGGTCGCCGGTCAGGCGCGCGGCGACGCAGCGCGCGTGGTCGGTCGCATTCTGCACCGACTCCAGCCGAAGCGAGCCGCCGAAGCGCGGGCTGGCAAACAGCGCGCAATCGCCGATCGCCGAAATATGCGGATCGGATGTCAGGAGATGCTCGTTGACGATGATGCCCGAGGCCACGGGCAACCCGGCGGCCGCGGCCAGTTCGACATTGGGCAGCACGCCAACGCCAACGACGACCAGATCGGCCGGAATGTGCCGGCCGTCGCTGAGGCTGACGCCGGTGACCTTGTCGCCGCTCCCTTCAATGGCGGTCGCCTGCACGCCCAGCTGAATGCGCACCCCTGCGGCGGCGTGACGCGCCTGAAAGTACTCGGACACCTCCGCCGTCACCGCCCGCGCCATGACCCGGCTGGCGAGTTCGAGCACGTCGACCTCGAGCCCCTTGATCCGCGCGGTCGCGGCGAACTCCAGGCCGATGAAGCCGGCGCCAATCACCACGACGCGCGTGGCTGCGGCTATGCGCTTCCGCAAGTCGTCGCTGTCATCGAGGATGCGCAAGTAACGCACGTCGGGCAGATTGGCATTTGGAATATCGATCAGGCGATTGCGGGCACCGGTCGCGAGCACCAGATGGCCGTAATCGAACGACGCCCCAGAGACGAGTTGCAGCTTGCGCGCGCCGCGGTCGATCGCGGCGGCACGGCCGGAGATCAGTTCGATCCTTTGGTCATGGAAGAACTTTTCCGGACGGAACGTCAGTGTTTCCGGGCCGCCGGTTCCCTTCAGATAGGCCTTGGATAGAGGCGGCCGCTGATAGGGCAGATGGCCCTCGTCGTTGATCAGATAGACGGGCTCGGCAAAACCGAGCTGGCGCAGCGAGGCGGCGACCTGAAAGCCCGCATGCCCCGCGCCCACGATAAGAACCGGCCCTTGCGTCATGGCGACAGCCAAGCTGCCGGCGCACAGGAATGACCCATGTTATCTTCTCTCCGCTGATTTCGGCTTACGATCGAACGGAGCGACGCTCGTGGCCGCGTCCTGAACGATGGAGGTGCCGTTCTGGCGCCATCGGTCGAGGTGACGCAAGAGCGGCGTCCCCATAAAGTTGGCGCTGCCAGCATCTTGCAAACTTGCTAGAAAATGTCACCTGTTAGCTTTCCGCGATTTATTTGCAGCAAGTCCTTTTTTTGCCGGGATTCCCAATGTCGAGGCCACCGCGCATATCGCACCCTGACGATCCGGCGCTGCTTCGGATCGACGGCGCGATCGCTACTATCGTGCTCAATCGCCCCACAGCCTTCAACTCGATCGACCTTGCGATCGCCAAGCAGCTCGAGCAGCTCAGCGCCGAGGTGGAGGCCTCCGACGACATCAAGGTGCTGGTGATCGAGGGCGAAGGCCGTGCCTTCTGCGCCGGCGGCGATCTGCAGACGATCGGTGCTGCTGCGGCCGCCGACACGATCGCGCCCGTCGTCGGCGAACTGCTGAAGCATTATCATGCCTTCATCGCGACATTGCGGCGGATGCCGAAGATCGTGCTGGCCAGCGTGCACGGCCAGGCCGCGGGGGCCGGCCTGTCGCTTGCCTTCGTCGCCGATCTCTGCATCGCCGCCGATGACGTCCGCTTCACGCCAGCCTATGGCAAGCTCGGCGTGTCGCCCGACGGCGGCGGCACGGCCGGGGTCGTCACCAGCGTCGGTGTCCGGCGCGCGCTCCAGATCTATCTGGCGGAAGACAGTTTTACCGCGCGGCAGGCCTATGACTGGGGGCTGGTCGCGAAGCTCGTCCCGGCATCCGAACTGAGGGCTGCGACACGCGAGCTTGCACTCAGGCTGGCGCAAAATGCGCCGGCGGGCCTCGCCGCCACCAAGGCATTGATCCACCGCGCGCCGGTCACGCCGATCGAGCAGCAGCTCGACGCCGAACGGGATGCCATCATCGACTGCATGCACACCGACGAGTTTCGCGCGGCGGTGAAGAAGTTCACCAGCAAGGCGAAGCCGTGAGCCCCACAAGCACGCCATCGCGCGCGTTTCTTTGTGTCCGCCACGGCGCTACGGACTGGAACAGCCAGGGCCGCTTCCAGGGCCGGACCGACAATCCCATCAATGACGAAGGCATCGCGCACGCCTTTGCGGTCGCGCGCCGGCTGCGCCGTCTTCGTATCGACCAGATCGTCAGCAGTCCGCTCGTTCGTGCGGTGAAGACCGCCGAGATCATTGCCGCGGCAGCGGCGACACCGATCGCCGTCGACAACGACATCACCGCGTTCGGCTATGGCAAGCTCGAGGGACAGGTGGTCGCGGACACGATGCGGGCGCACGGGCTCAAGACCGTGGCAGACCTCGTCTCCATCATGCCGCCGGACAGCGAGCCATGGACGTCGGTGACCGAACGCGTGCAGCGCTGTGTCGCCAGGTGGCTGGACGCGTGCCCGCAAGGCACCGTCCTGTTCGTCTCCCACGACCTCATGATGCAGGCGCTGTCGACGGCCCTGTGTGGCGGCAGGTGGTTCAACAACCGCTATGGAACGCCCTATCGCTACGCCCCGACGGATCAGGGTTGGGTCGTCGACGAAGTCTACTGAAGACGACTTCACGCCTGCGAAGATTGTCTCCAGCCTTTCACCCGCCCCATTTTCGCCGATTGCTGCGTTGCGGATCACGACATCCGCGCCGGTTCGCCGCAGCACGCCGCCACGTGATGATGGTATTGTTGGTACCTCGTCGGTGTCGTAGTGCGGCGAGTGCGCATCCGATCGATCCGATGCGGGATCGTCTTACCGCGCGGCGGACGAACGATGAGCGCGTCCGCAAGATCCTTGCCTCGCCCGAATTGAACCTGCGACGCGATGAGGTTTACGCAAAATGCCTTGGCGGAGCCTTTCGGACACCAAAGTGGTAATCCATCATCACGTCATGTCGCACGAGCGGGGGCTCGATGCCTCGCACCACACGATCATCGAATGCATGTCTATCATCGAGTCCCGATGCCCTTTGAAGACGCTCACCAGCAAGGGAAGGACGTGAGCCTCGAAGCCATACCATCACGTGCTTTTCTCTGTCTTCGTCATGGCGCGACCGATTGGAACCGTGAAGGTCGCTTCCAGGGCCGAACCGACAATCCCATGAGTGACGAGGGCATCGTCCAGGCCTTTGGCGCCGCACGACGGCTGCAAGCGCATCGGATCGACCAGATCGTCACGAGCCCGCTGATCCGCGCGGTCAAGACCGCGGAGATCGTCGCCGCGACGACGACACCGGTCGCGATCGACGAAGATCTGATCGAGATGAATTTCGGCAACCTCGAGGGCCAGGTGATCACTGAGACGATGCGGGCCCACGATCTGAAGACCGTCCAGGACCTGGTTTCGATTTTGCCGCCCGAGACCGAGACATGGGCCATCCTTGCGAAGCGCGCGCTACGCTGTGTCGACAAATGGCTCAGCGCGATGCCTCAAGCCACCATCCTGTTCGTCAGCCACGACGGGGCGATGCAGGCGATGTGCGAAGCCCTGAGCGGCAAGTGGTTTTACAATCGCCATGGCGTGCCGGTCCGCTTTGCGCCGACGGACGAGGGCTGGGTGGTCGACGAAATCTGATCCTGCATGCGCAGCAGGCCCGCTCGGTTACGGGCAGATATAGCCCGTCCCCGCCGGTGATTTGAAGCAGCCGACCGATTCCGGAATCACATGCTTCGGCAGCCACAGCACCACGCTCGGGAAAAAGATCGTGAAGGTGATGGTGAAGAAGAACACCACATAGATCGGCAGCGCCGCGCGCAATGCGCTGGCGAAGCTGATGCCGACGAATTTTGACGCCATCAGGAGCACCAGGCCGTAAGGCGGCGTGATCAGCCCGAACGCCAGCGTCGCAATCAGCACCACGCCCATGTGAACGCCGTTGATGTCGCCGGCCTGCGTCAACGCATTGACCAGCGGCATGAAGATGATGATGGTCGGCACCGGCTCGATGAAGTCGCCGACCACGGTGAACAACAGCACCATCAACAGCATGATCAGCCGCGGGTCGTTGCCGGCAATGCCGGTGATCAGATCGGCGATGTAGATCGCGCCGCGCAGATAGGCCAGCATCCAGCCGAATGCGTTCGCCGCGCCGATCGTGATGAGTGGCAGCGAAAAGATCAGGCCGGCCAGGCAGAAATCGTAGGGGATCTTCTTCAGGTGTCCGCGATTGAGCGCGGGGATCACGACCACGATGATCCAGGCGACCGCCACGACACCGGCTTCCGTCGGCGTGAACCATCCTGTCAAGATGCCGCCGAGCAGGATCACCGGGATCATCAGCGGCAGCGCGGCGTCGGCCGCCGCGAACGCCACCTGGCGCAGCGGCGCACGCGGCTTGCGCAGGCCCGACGGGCCGAAGAAGTAGCAATAGATCATCAATCCGAAGCCGATCATGAAGCCCGGCACCACGCCGGCCATGAACAGCCCCGCGATCGACACGTTGCCGACCGCGCCGTAGACGACCGCGGTGATGCTCGGAGGCACCAATGCGGCGATGGTCGAGGCGGAGGCGATGATCGCGGCAATGAAGGCGGGCTTGTAGCCCTCCCGCCGCATCGGTCCGCCGAGCGCGCGGCTCATCACCGCGACGTCGGCCGTGGTCGAACCCGACATTTCCGAGAAGAACATGCTGAACACGACGACGACCTGCGACAGCCCGCCCCTGATGTGACCGACCAGCGACACCGAGAGGTTGGCGATCCGGACCACGACATTGGCCGAACTCATCAGCTCGCCGACCAGGAGGAAGAACGGGATCGCCAGCAACGCCTCCGAGTCCACGCCGTCGAAGATCTTCTGGATGATCGCCGCGAGCGAAACGTCGGCCAGCGTCGCGCCGACGAACACGCCTGCCAGCAGCGAGAACGGCACGGGCACGCCGAGATAGCCGAAGAACAGAAAGCAGAACGACATCAGCGCGAGGATGACGGGCGCGCTCACCGCCGCACCTCCGGCGCGATGGCGGCATCGAGCGGCGGAATTGGCGTGTCGTCTTCCACCGGTTCGGGATGGTCAAAGCCGTTGCGCAGGCCGTTGACGAGCTGTTCGATGGTGAACAGCGCGATCAGGACGCCGGAGAGCGGGATGATGGCGTACAGCGACGCGATCGGGGTGCCCGACGGCAGGCGAAAACTGCCGAATCCCCTGAGATAGTTCTGATATCCGTACCGGATCAGGCAGACGGCCACGCCCAGCACGACGATGCGGATCGCGATTTCGACGATCATCCGTGGCGCACCATGCATCGCTTCCGCGATCGCGGTCAGATAGAGGTGGTCGTTGCGCCGCGTCGCGACCGCCGCACCGATGAAGATCGCGTAGATGAACAGCGTGGAGGTGACCTCCTGCAGCCACAGCCAGGGATGGCCGATCGTGCGCGTGACAATGTCGGCGGTCACCGAAAGCGAGAAACCGAAGCACAGCGTGCCGCACAGGATCATCAGGATGAGTTCGAGCCGGTCGAGCGCGCGCCATTTCAGATGACGCTGGCGCTGCAATACGAGCTTGTCGGCAATGGCCAAGTTCGGGTGCTCCGTCACGCCTCGCGCCGCTCTCTTGCTTTCCCCTGGAAGGTGAAAGCAGTTCCTGTTGCCCTAATTGATCGCGCGGATCAGGTTCTTGATCTTTTCCGCATGCGGGCCGAGGTCATGGGCGAGCTTGTCGAGGTAGGGATCGGCGATCGCCTGGAAGCCGGGCTTGTCGACGTCGATGACGATCTTCACCCCCATCTTTTCCAGCTTGGCAGCCGCCGTATGCTCGAGCTCGAAGCCGCGCCTGGGCTCCTGCACGCTGACCTCCCGCGCGGCCGCCGTGACCCACTGCTTCTGCTCGGCCGACAGGCTCTGCCAGAGTTTGTCGCTGACCCAGACGATCGCATTATTGGCTTCGTGTTCGGTCTTCGACAGCACCGGGGCGACCTCGTAGTGCCGGTTGATGAGATAGACGTTCATCCCGTTCTCGGCAAAATCCACCACCCCGGTCTGCAGTGAGGTGTAGACGCTGCCGAACGGCATGTGCACGGTCTGCGCGCCATAGGCAGGGAACATGGTGTCTTCGGTCGCGGTCGCCTGCACCCGCACCTTGTAGCCCTTGATATCGTCGACCTTGTGCACCTCCTTCTTGCCGTACAGGTAGCGGAAACCCTGGGTGGCGAGCCCGATCGCATGGATACCCGGCGCGGTGTCGTCGATCATGTCACTGATCGCCGCAAAGACCTTCTCGTCGCCGAGCGACTTGATGATGTGGTCCTCGTTGCGGAACAGGAAGTGCAGCGACATCACGCCGGCCTGCGGCGAGATCGTCGAGGTGTTGGCGGAGGAGACGACGGCAAACTCGATGTCGCCGGATTTCACCAGCTGCAGGATCTGCGGCTCCTGCCCGAGCTGGGCGCCGGGATACTGATCGACCAGCATGGTGCCCTTGCTGAGCTCCTTGAGCTTGGCCGAGAAGATATCGTAGGCGACGCTGTAGCCGGAATTGAGCTGCTGGTCGTGCGCGAAGCGATAATGTTTGGCGTCCTGGGCGCTGGCCGCGCTGGCCAGCATAATCGCCGCCGCAACCGCCGCGCCGAAAAACATCCTCAGGCCTCTCATGGAGTCCCTCCCCTTTTTCTTTCATCATCCCATCGCCGTCGCGGGATTGTCAATTGAACGTGGGACGAGGGATTTATGACAGGCTCTGTCGCCTCGCAGGCTGTCACCATCCCCTGGGGGAGGGCGAAGTGCGCGTTGCTCAATTGATCGCGCGGATCAGGTTCTTGATCTTTTCCGCATGCGGGCCGAGGTCGTGGGCGAGCTTGTCGAGCAGGGGATCGGCCACCGCGACGAAGCCGGATTTGTCGACATCGATGACGATCTTGACGCCGATCGATTTCAGCTTGTCCTGCGACTGGTGCTCGAGCTCCATCGCTTTCGCCGGCTGCTTGCTGTTGACCTCATCGGCCGCCGCCTGCACCCAGCCCTGCTGTTCCGGCGTCAGGCTGTTCCACAGCTTGTCGGAGATCCAGACCAGCGAGTTGTTGGCCTCGTGCTCGGTCATCGACAGCACCGGCGCCACCTCGTAATGCTTGTTGGCGAGATAGACGTTGACGCCGTTCTCCCCGACATCGACCACGCCGGTCTGCAGCGAGGTATAGACGCTGCCGAACGGCATGTGCACGATCTGCGCGCCATAGGCGGGGAAGGTGACGTCCTCGGTCGGCGTCGCCTGCACGCGGACCTTCAGCCCCTTGATGTCGGCAATGCCTTTGATCTCGCGCTTGGAGTACATGCTGCGCAGGCCGAGCGTCGCAAGCCCGATGACGCGGGCGCCCTGCACCGTCTCGGAGATCATGGCCTTCACGGCTTTCGAGACCTCGGGATCGGCGATCGCCTTGACCAGGTGCGCCTCGTTGCGGAACAGGAAATGCAGCGACATCACGCCGGCCTGCGGCGACAGCGTCGCGGCGTTGGCGGAGGAGGAGATGCAGAACTCGACATCGCCGGCTTTCACCAGCTGCAGCACCTGCGGCTCCTGCCCGAGCTGGGCGCCGGGATACTGGTCGATCAGCATCGTGCCCTTGGAGAGCTCCTTCAGCTTGTCGGCGAAGATATCGCCGAGCACGCCATAGCCGGTGGTCTTGGGCTGATCATAGGCGAAGCGATAGTGCTTCACCTCCTGCGCGCCGGCCGCCGTGGCGCCGAGCATGACGAACGCGGCGACGGCCGCACCGAGAACCCTGTTCAAGCTCACCATCGTCCTCCCCCTCTGATTTTTCCTTGATCATCCCATCGGCCTTGGCGGGATGTCAATTGAGCAGAGGGCAAAGACGCAGGTGCGAGATGGGCGACCCACTGCCACCCCGCCGTCGTTGCGAGGAGCGAAGCGACGAAGCAATCCAGACCGCACCCGCGGCTAGAATTGTGGATTGCTTCGCTTCGCTCGCAATGACGGTGGCAAGGCGGCCTACCCCTTGCCGTCGCGGCGCAGGAAATCGAAGTCGCAGCCTTCGTCGGCCTGCAGGATGGTTTCGTTGAAAAGATGCGCGTAACCGCGGCGCGCGCCTTGCGGCGGACCCTGCGGCTTCAGATCAGCGCGACGTTTGGCAAGCTCCGCGTCGTCGACCAGCAGCTCGATCCGCCGGCCGGCGACGTCGAGCCGGATCATGTCGCCGTTCTTCACCAGCGCCAGCGCTCCGCCGACTGCCGATTCCGGTGTGATGTGCAGCACGATGGTCCCGAACGCGGTGCCGCTCATCCGCGCATCCGAGATGCGCACCATGTCCTTCACGCCGGCGCGCGCCAGCTTCTTCGGAATCGGCAGATAGCCCGCCTCCGGCATGCCCGGCGCGCCCTTCGGGCCCGCATTGCGCAGCACCAGCACGTCGGCGGCGGTCACCTCCAGCGCGGGATCGTCGACCCGCAAGGTCATGTCCTCGACGGATTCGAACACCACGGCGCGGCCGGTGTGCTGCAGCAACTTCGCGCTCGCCGCCGATTGCTTGATGACAGCGCCGCGCGGCGCCAGATTGCCGTGCAGCACCGCAAGCCCGCCCTCCGCCAGAATCGGATTCTTTCGCGGGCGGATCGCATCCTGGCCTGGGACATCCTCGGCGCTTGCGACGATTTCGCGCAGGGTTTCGCCGGTGATGATTCGGGCGTCGAGATCGATGAGCTCGCCGAGCTCTGCCAAAAGCTTTGGCACCCCGCCGGCGTGGTGAAAATGCTCCATATAATGCTCGCCGGACGGCTTGAGGTCGATGAGGACCGGCACCTCGCGCCCGAGCCGGTCGAAGGCGTCAAGATCGATGCGGTGCGGCGTGCGGCCGGCGATCGCGGTCAGATGGATCAGGCCGTTGGTCGAGCCACCGATCGCCTGCAGCACGGTTTGCGCGTTGCGAAACGCAGCCGGCGTCAGGATCTCGCTCGGACGCGGTCCCCTCGCCTTCGCCATGGCCGCCGCGACCCGGCCACTGGCTTCCGCGGCGCGAAAGCGCTCGGCGTGCGGCGCCGGAATCGTCGCGCTCATCGGCAAGGACAGCCCCAGCGCCTCCGACACGCAGGCCATCGTCGAGGCGGTGCCCATCACCATGCAGGTGCCGACCGACGGCGCCAGCCGGCCATTGACCGCCTCGATCTCGTGATCGTCAATCTCACCCGCGCGATATTTTGCCCACAGCCTGCGGCAGTCGGTGCAGGCACCGAGCACCTCGCCCTTGTGATGGCCGACCACCATCGGCCCGACCGGAATGACGACGGTCGGCAGGTCGGCGGAGACCGCCGCCATGATCTGCGCCGGCAGCGTCTTGTCGCAGCCGCCGATCACGATCACCGCGTCCATCGGCTGGGCGCGGATCATCTCCTCGGTCTCCATCGCCATCAGATTGCGCAGATACATCGAGGTCGGATAGGCAAAGCTTTCGGCGATCGAGATGGTCGGAAACACGAAAGGCATCGCGCCCGACAGCATTACGCCGCGCTTGGCCGCCTCGATGATCTGCGGCACGTTGCCGTGGCAGGGATTGTAGTCACTGAAAGTATTGGTGATGCCGACGATCGGGCGGTCCAATGCGTCGTCGGAATAGCCCATCGCCTTGATGAAGGCCTTGCGCAGGAACAGCGAAAATCCGGCATCGCCGTAGCTCGTCAGTCCCTTGCGCAATCCATCGGTCATCTTGGCCTCTTCGATGCTGTCGCTCCGGGGCGCACGCGCTTAGGCGTGCGAACCCGGAACCTAGAGGTTGTGGCGCGAGATTCTCTGGTGCGCCATTGCGCACAGTAGTTCGCGCTGGCGCGCGCCCCGGAATGACTCATTAGCTGTTCCAGTCGATGATCCTGCTCGTGTCGCCGTCGAACTCCATGCCGCAGAAGGCGCCGCCCTGGTAGAAGTCGCTTACCGGATCGGGCTTGAGCTTGGCCTGTTCGGCCATGGCATGCTCGCGGAAATCCTCCGCCCGCCCGGTCGGGCGATAGCCCATGTCATAGGCGCGATGGTTGTCCCACCAGGACCGCTCGTTGTAGGACGCGCCGTAGAAAATTTCGAAATGGATGTCGGGGTGATCGAGCCCGATGCGGCAGAGCTGCACCAGGTCCTCCGGCTTCAGCCACATCGCAAGCCTGCGGTGATCGAGCGGCTTTTCACCGAAATTGCCGATCCGGATGCAGGTCACCTTCAGCCCGTGCTTGTCGGCATAGAGCGCGCCGACCGCTTCGCCAAACACCTTGCTGACACCATAGCGGCTGTCCGGCCGCGGCGTGACGTCGGTGCCGATCCGGTGATGCCGCGGATAGAAGCCGACCGCGTGGTTCGACGAGGCAAAGATCACGCGCTTGACGCCCTGCTTTCGCGCCGCCTCGAATAGATTGTAGCCGCCGATGATGTTGGCCTGGAGAATCGGCTCCCACGGACCTTCGACCGAATAGCCGCCGAAATGCAAAATGCCGTCGACGCCCGCACAGATCGCCTCGACCTGTGCGAGGTCGGCGAGATCAGCCGCCTTGAATGTCTCGTTCTTGCCAAGGTCGGCCGGCGCCGCGAGGTCGCTGAGCACGAGATCGGGATAGGTCGGCGGCAACAGCTTGCGCAAGCTGGTTCCGATCCCCCCGGCCGCACCGGTCATCAATATGCGTGGCATTTCGTCCCTCGTCTCCCGACCCGCGGATTTGCGGTCGTTCGGCGGGAGTGATAGCAGACTAACGCCCGAGGAAATACAACGAGAACAGCAAATGTCCGATGCAGATGCGCACTCCCAGTCCTCCTCCCAAGGCTGGCACCCGGCGACCTATTACCCCGATCCCGCGATCCACGCCCTTGACCCCCGCTTCGAAAAATACTGGCTGAAACTGTCCGCGGTCGAGCGGCTGGCCACGGGCCTGCGCTGGGCGGAGGGGCCGGTCTGGTTCGGCGATGGGCGCTATCTGTTGTGCAGCGACATCCCCAATCAGCGCATCATCAAATGGGAGGAGGAGACCGGCGCGGTCTCGATCTTCCGAAAGCCGTCCAATTTCGCCAATGGCAATACTCGCGACCGAGAGGGCCGGCTGGTCAGCTGCGAGCATGGCGGCCGGCGCGTGACGCGGACCGAATATGATGGTTCCATCACCGTGCTGATGGACTCCTTGGACGGCAAACGGCTCAATTCGCCGAACGACGTGGTGGTGAAATCCGACGGCTCGATCTGGTTCACCGACCCGACCTTCGGCCTGCTCGGCAACTACGAAGGCTACAAGGCCGACTCCGAGATCGACACCAATGTCTATCGCATCGACGGCGCGACCGGCAAAGCCACGATCGCCGCCGAAGGCGTGCTGGGACCGAACGGGCTCGCTTTTTCGCCGGACGAGAAAATCCTCTACATCGTTGAATCCCGTGGCGTGCCGAACCGAAAAATCCTCGCCTACGACGTGTCGCCTGATGGCGACAAGCTCACCAACAAGCGCGTGCTGATCGATGCCGGCCCCGGCACGCCGGACGGCTTTCGTGTCGACATCGACGGCAATCTGTGGTGCGGCTGGGGCATGGGCAATGCCGAGCTCGACGGCGTCATGGTGTTCGCCCCCGATGGCGCCCCGATCGGCCGCATCGCGTTGCCGGAGCGCTGCGCCAATGTCTGCTTCGGCGGCCTGAAGCGCAACCGCCTGTTCATGGCGGCAAGCCAGTCAATCTACGCGCTCTATGTCAACACGCAGGGCGTGCCGGGGGGATAACTTCGAAAATCGTAGGGTGGGCAAAGGCGCCTCTTGCGCACCGTGCCCACCATCTTATTGCGTCGCGTCAGCCTCGCCGTCGTTGCGAGGAGCGAAGCGACGAAGCAATCCAGACTTCCTTTTTGGCCCTGGATTGCTTCGCTTCGCTCGCGATGACGATCGGGCTACGCCGCGTTGAAGCCCGCGACGGCCTTGACCTCGAGATACTCCTCGAGGCCGTATTTGCCCCATTCGCGGCCGTTGCCGGACTGCTTGTAGCCGCCGAACGGCGCGGTACGGTCGTTCGGCACGCCCTGCAGATTGACGTTGCCGGCGCGGATCTGCCGCCCGACTTTCCGCGCGCGCTCGACCGTGCCGGCCGAGACGTAGCCCGCTAGCCCGTACGGCGTGTCGTTGGCGATCTTGACCGCGTCAGCCTCGTCCTTGGCGCCGAGGATCGTGAGCACCGGCCCAAAGATCTCCTCGCGTGCGATAGTCATGTCGTTGGTGACATCGGCGAAGATGGTCGGGCGGACATAAAAGCCCTTGTTGACGCCCTCCGGCAGGCCGGGGCCGCCCGCGACCAGGGTGGCGCCCTCGTCGATGCCCTTCTTGATCAGCGCCTGGATCTTGTCCCACTGGCCGCGATTGACGACGGGGCCGATGGTCGTGCCCTCACCGCGCGGATCGCCGGCCTTGGTTTTGTCGGCGACACCCTTGGCGATCGCGGCCACTTCCTTCATCTTCGACAGCGGCACGATCATCCGCGACGGCGCGTTGCAGGACTGCCCCGAATTGTTGAACATGTGCATGACGCCGCCGGTCACCGCCTTGGTGAGATCGGCATCATCGAGGATGATGTTCGGCGACTTGCCGCCGAGCTCCTGGCTGACGCGCTTCACCGTCGGCGCGGCGCGCTTCGCCACATCAATGCCGGCGCGGGTCGATCCGGTGAACGAGATCATGTCGATATCCGGGTGCTCGCTCATGGCGGCGCCGACCTCGGGGCCGAGGCCGTTGATCAGGTTGAACACGCCCTTCGGCACGCCCGCTTCATGCAGGATTTCGGCAAAAATCAGCGCCGACGTCGGGGTGAACTCCGACGGTTTCAGGATCATGGTGCAGCCGGCGGCGAGCGCAGGTGCGACCTTGCAGGCGATCTGGTTCAACGGCCAGTTCCAGGGCGTGATCATGCCAATGACGCCGACCGGCTCGCGCACGACCACGGCCGACGGAAGCGTTTCCTCGAACTCGTATTTCTTTAACACCTCGAGCGTCGCCATCAGATGGCCAAGGCCGGCGCCGGCCTGCAGCTTTTCCGCCATCGGCAGCGGCGCGCCCATCTCGTCGGAGACGGCGGCGCCGATCTCCTTCATGCGGCCCTTGTAGATCTCGATGACCTTGGTGAGCAGCGCGACGCGCTCCTCGCGGCTGGTCTGCGAATAGGTTTCGAAGGCGCGCTTGGCGGCAGCGACCGCCTTGTCGACATCGGCCTTGGAGCCGAGCGCAATCTCATACATCGCCTCTTCCGTCGCGGGATTGACGACCGGTGTGGACTTCTTGACGGCCGGATCGACCCAGGCGCCGTCGATGTAGAACTGCATGCGGTTGACCATCGGAAACCTCGTGTAATTTCAGGGCAAATGAGGGGGGACGGAGGCGTTCGGCAATGATCCTTGCACGAAAGCCCGACGAATTGAACCCGCCCACATGCTTGACCTGCGTTGCGGCGGACGCTGGATATATGGCCAACGGTATGACCGAAGCAAGACGCGGCGCTTGCTGTTGTCACCGTCCCCTGGAGCGGCAGCACACGCTGGTTTAGACCGCCATTTTGCGATGCAAAACCGGCGCGCCGGTGGTCAGCGCTTCGGCCGCATCGATGATCGCGTTGGCATCGATGCCATTGTGGCGATAGAGGTCGGCGATGGTGCCGGTCTGGCCAAAGTGCTCGACCCCGAGCGCCTCGACGCGGTGGCCGCGCACACTGCCGAGCCAGCCGAGCGCCGCCGGGTGGCCGTCGAGCACGGTGACGATACCGCAGTCGCGCGGCAGCGGCGCCAGCAATTTTTCAATATGGCTCAAATGCTGCACGCCGCGGCGATCCCGCCGCAAATTCCGCGCGGCGGTCCATCCCGCATGCAGCCGGTCGGCCGAGGTGATCGCGAGCAGCCCGACGTCGCGCCGGCTCTCGCCGATGAAGCCGGTCGCCTCGATCGCCTCCGGCGCCAGCGCGCCGGTATAGGCGACGATGACTTCGGCGTTCGGCCCGGGCTTGCGCAGCCAATAGGCGCCGTCGGTGATGCCTTTCCTGAGCTCCGGCGACAGCAGTCGTTGCGGCTGGTCGATCGTGCGCGTCGAGAGCCGCAAGTAGATCGAGCCCCCCTCGCCGGCCTCGCGCTGCATGTGCTCGAAGCCAAAACCCATGATGATTGCGAGTTCGTCGACGAAGGCTGGTTCGAACGACATCAGCCCGTCCTGCGCCATGCCGATCAGGGGCGTCGCGATCGACTGATGCGCGCCGCCTTCGGGCGCCAGCGTAATGCCCGACGGCGTCGCCGCGACCATGAAGCGCGCATCCTGGTAGCAGGCATAGTTCAGCGCATCGAGGCCGCGCTCGATGAAGGGATCGTAGAGCGTTGCAACCGGCAGCAGCCGCTCGCCATTGATCGCATGCGACAGCCCCAACGCCGCGGCCAGGATGAACAAGTTCATCTCGGCAATGCCGAGCTCGATGTGCTGTCCGCCAGGCGAGAAATCCCAGTTGAAGGTCGACGGAATCTTTTCGCTGCGGAACAGATCCGCCTTCCCGGCGCGCGCAAAAAGGCCGCGCCGGTTGACCCAGGCGCCGAGATTGGTCGAGACCGTCACGTCCGGCGACGTGGTGACGATGCGTGCGGCGAGCGCACTATCGCCGCGCGCGAGCTCGTTCAGCACCAGGCCAAACCCCTGCTGGGTCGACATCTGGGCCGCGGGCTTGAACGCCAGCTCCGGCACGGCAATGACGGGCGCAGTCAGGCGGCGCTGACCACCGCGGTTGAACGGTACGTTGGCGAGATAGGCTTCGAGGTCGGCCGCATCCTGCGACAACCCCTCGAACCTCTCCCACTCATGACCCGGCCGGATGCCCTGGCTGGCGCGCCAGGTCTCCATCTGCGCGACCGTCATCAGGCCGGCATGGTTGTCCTTGTGGCCCTGAAACGGCAGGCCGACGCCCTTGATGGTGTAGGCGATGAAGCAGACCGGGCGATCGTGATCGATGGCCTCAAAGGCCTCGATCATGCTGGCCATGTCGTGGCCGCCGAGATTGGACATCAGCGCCAGCAGTTCATCGTCACTGCGGCGCGCGATCAGTCTCGACACCTCGCCCTGGTCGCCGATCTCGTCCTGCAGATGCCGCCGGAACGCAGCCCCGCCCTGGAAACAGAGCGCCGCGTACAGCGCGTTCGGACAATTGTCGATCCAGCGCCGCAAGGCTTCGCCGCCGGCTTCCGCAAACGCCTGCCGCATCAGTTTTCCATATTTGACGATCACCACGTCCCAGCCGAAATTGTGGAACATGGTCTCGAACTTCTCCCACAATCCCTCGCGCACCACGGCATCGAGGCTCTGGCGGTTGTAGTCGACCACCCACCAGGTGTTGCGCAAACCGTGCTTCCAGCCCTCGAGCAGCGCCTCGAAGATGTTGCCCTCGTCCATCTCGGCGTCGCCGACCAGCGCAATCATGCGGCCCTCTGGTCTGCCCTTCATCCAGCCATGCGCCTTGACATAGTCCTGCACCAGCGATGCGAACAATGTCTGCGCGACGCCAAGGCCGACCGAGCCGGTCGAGAAGTCGACATCGTCGGTGTCCTTGGTGCGCGAGGGATAGGACTGCGCGCCCTTGAAGCCGCGAAAATTCTCCAGCTTCTCGCGGCTCTGCCGGCCGAACAGATACTGGATCGCATGAAACACCGGGCTCGCATGCGGCTTCACCGCGACGCGATCCTCGGGGCGCAGCACCGCGAAATAAAGCGCCGACATGACGGTCGCAAGCGACGCGGAGGAGGCCTGATGGCCGCCGACCTTCAGGCCGTCGGTGTTGGGACGGATGTGGTTGGCGTGGTGGATGGTCCAGGACGACAGCCACAGCGCCTTGCGGGCCAGTGCAGACAGAATTTCGAGACGATGAGGATCGGTCGGCATGGGAGTGCCTCCGGGCACTTGGAAATCAGCTGCTGGAATTCTAGTCCTGTTCGCGACCCTGAAATTTTCAATTTTTCGCGCCACACCTGTATTCTTTGGTATAAAATCTCGCGACAGAGCTTCATTTTCGGATTTCGTACCAATGCCTGAGCTCGACGCCATCGACCGCAAAATCCTTGGGGCGCTGCAAGCCGACAGCCGCATCACCATGGCCGAGCTCGCCGACAAGGTCGGGCTGTCGGTTTCGCCCTGTCATCGCCGCGTCAAACTGCTGGAGGAGCGCGGTATCATCACCGGCTATCTCGCAACCGTCGACCAGAAGGCGCTGGGGCTGCATGTCAGCGTGTTCATCTCGATCAAGCTCGCGCGGCAGAAGGAGGAGGACCTCGACCGTTTCGCGCGCGCGATCTCGAAATGGGACGAAGTGCTGGAGTGCTATCTGATGACCGGCAACCGCGACTATTTGCTGCGTGTCGTGGTCGCCGACCTCTCGGCCTATGAGACGTTCCTGAAGACCAAGCTGACACGGCTCGACGGCATCGCCTCGATCGAGAGCAGTTTTGCGCTGGCCCAGGTGAAGTACTCGATCGCGCTGCCGGTGTGAGTGTTTCGTCACTGCGAGCGAAGCGAAGCAATCCAGCATCTCGTTGGGCTTTCCTCGGTTGTCATCGCCCGGCTTGCCGCGTTCGCTGATGCTCCGGCGCGCCCTGAACTCGCGGCCCCCAGCAAAAAAAGCACGGCGAAGGAATCACAGGCGAGGACGCGCTAGGGCTCGCACTTGTGGTAGAGCGCAAAATTCCGCACGATTGCCGAGCAATGGGGTGTACAAACAGTGGAGCCGGGACCGGTATTTCGGTGGCATCTCGCTAGGCACGCATCGTAGCTGCAGCCCCCGCCTGCCGCGGCGGCAACAGCACTGCTGCCTTCCTCAGGGATGGCAGCGCCGTTACCGTAATTCGCGGACTTGCTTTGGGTGGATTTCTCCTTGCTCGTCGCTGATGGCTGCCCCGGTTTAGCTTGCCTCTCGCATTCATTGTCGCCGTTGAGAACAGAGCCGGCACTGCAGGTAATCTTCACGCAACGGTCGTCCTCACGCTTGTAACCATGATCGCAAATCAACGGACAAACCCGCGAAGGTTTGGCCTTGATTCCCTCCAACGCATCCTGGCTGGCGAGTGTCGCATCGAACTTTGTTCCCGCATATTTGTTGAACAAGGCCAGTGAGTGCTGTGACGCATTGTTCCAGGTGCCGTCCGCATTTGTCGCAAGGCAGCCAACGCGTCTCAGCTCCATTTGTAACGCCTTGGGCAGGTCGACCTGAGATGGGCTGCTCTCGACCTGTGGGGGCAGCGCAGCCACCTTTTGGTTCTCCGTAGCTGGCGGCATGTCGATAGCTTTCACCGCGGTCAGTTCGGAGGTTTTTTCGACGGCCTGCCTGTCTGCGGGAGCCTGTAGAGCAACCAGCTCGGCCGCTTTTCGCTGTTGCTCGGCGGCCTCCGTGCGCGCCTGCGCGATCTGTTTCGCCTTGTCTGCAGCCAGCCGCGCCTCCTCGGCGGCCTTCGCAGCGGCCGCGGCCTTTTCCTGCTCAGCCTTCTGCGCACCCAGAGCGGCAAGCCGGGCTTTCTCCTCCTCTGCAAGCCGAGCCTTCTCCGCCGCTGCGGTGCGTGCTTCCTCGGCGGCGATCTTGTTCAACTGGCCCTTGGCCAGATTGGCATAGAAGCCTTCGGGATACTGCGCGAGGAATGCGTTCCAACCGTCACGTGTCCCCAGTTGAATTGCGAGCTCGTAGTCCCTGCGAATATCATTTTGCTGAGGACTGGGCTGCGGAGCGGCGACAATCGGCCTGGATGGCACGATCGGCACATCATCGCCGCCGAGCGAGCCGTAGACATACGGCTCCTGCTGATAGTTGGTGGTCTTCAAGACATCATCCCGGACGAACCCGAATGCCTTACGCAGATCAAGGCCAGGCTTCGGGAGGTGCTCGACAAGAGCGGTGGCAAACGGACTGTCTTTCGAGTCCCCATCCGATGCGGTCGAACCGGCCTTCGCCGCAAAGGCGATCATGGTGTTGGGGCTGTTCGGCTCGACCTTCGCAAGTCCACGCCCAAGGCCACGTGAAGCAATCGTGCGCTTCATGGCCTTGGCGAAGGGGTTATCGCGGCAGGCATCCAGAATGATCAACCGGAGTTGCTTGGCGGGCTCGACGGCAAACAGCACGCGGTCGAGCGGAAAGGCTTCGTCCAGGACGTCCGTATCGCTTTCAAGGATCGCGTCAGTGGGAATCAGGTAATTGGTGCCGTCGAGCTCAATGCCGTGCCCGGCGTAGTAGACCACCGCAACGTCAGCGTCGCGGACGTGTGCACCAAATTCCCTGAGCGCCATTCGCATCCCGACAATGGTCACGTCGAGCTTTGTCGTCACCACGTCAAAACCGGCGCTCTTGAACATCGCCGCGACCAGTTGAGCATCGTTGACCGGGTTCGTGAGCCTTGGGACGGTCTTGTAGGCCGAATTGCCGATGACGAGCGCGACGCGCTTCTCGGCATGCGCGACTCCGCAACCCAGCCACCATGCGGCCAGGACGAGAACCACCAGACGTCGGAAGGCGTTCATTGCTCGTTCCCCGCCACGTTTTTGCAAGTGTATACAGCATGGTAGGAGTCGCAAGACGGTGATGCCACTGGCTCGAAAGCCGCGCGGTCGCAGTGGAGCCTTCCCCGGGGGAGTGACCGTCGTGCGCAGCCCGTCAGACCATTACAGGGATACTGCTCGAAAGCACAGTCGCCAGGCTAGACGACATTTTGGCTGGCACATCCCTGTTGGTGTGCTCTGAACTGGAGCCATTCCATCCGGTCTCGCCATGGCTTACGGGTCCCGTACATCGCGCCAGAGCATCGTCGCCACGGCATAGGAAGAGCGCTGGCTACAGCTATGAGGATCGAGCCCAACTGCGGCCGTCCTCACTGTCGAACGCTCGCCGCGCCTGTCAGGCTCCCGCTCGGCGTCGATGTGCAGCACGATCCGCGAGACCTCGCGCCAGTCGGCGCCGCGTGTGATCATCTCACACGACTTAGCCTCAGCGTCGCGAGGCCGGGACCATACTGCCTTCTCCGCGTCAGTTTCAGTCGTCCGCGCAAGGATTGCGCGCTGACCTGCCGCGTCCATCGCATCCCATGCTCCACGTTCGTGACGATCGTGATACGCCCCCCCAAATGAGCGCGGGACGGGCCGGCTGATGCTTCTGATTTGGAGTCGACGTCAAGACATTTTCTGTAAATCAGCATTCAACCACTGCGGCACAATGGCCCGACGAGCAATTTGCGCATGGCGCATATGCGCAAATTGCCCGTCGGGCAGCGTCTGCAATGACCCGGCTCGAAGCGAGCGTGATATCGTGCCCGGCAGTTCGGGAATCCGCGTCGCCCAAGCGCAGAGCGATCCTCCGAACAAGAGGAGGAAACATGAGTGCTCCCAGCCGTCGCACGTTCCTCAGACTTGCACAAGGCGCCATGGTCGCAGCCTCCGTCTGGGCAGCGTCGGCGGACGCGCAGGAACGGTCTTCCGTCATCGTTTTCGAGAACGTCCGGATATTCGACGGCACGCATCCGTCGCTTTCGGCGCCGTCCAACGTCCTGATCAGGGGCAACATCATTGAAAAGATTTCGACGGGTTCGATCCCGACCGACCGCCGTGCCGATGCCCAAATCATAGCAGGCGGCGGCCGCGTGCTGATGCCCGGACTGATCGATGCGCATTGGCACGCGACGATGGTTCGCTCGACGCCCGCTCAGCTGTTGTCCAGCGACATCGGCTACAGCACGCTCCTGGCCGGCGCGGAGGCAACCGCAACGCTCATGCGGGGCTTTACGAGCGTTCGCGACATGGGTGGGCCGGCCTTCGCCCTCAAGCGGGCCATCGATGACGGGATCCTACCAGGTCCCCGCATCTATCCTTCAGGCGCCGTCATCACGATCAGCGGCGGCCATGGAGATTTCCGTGAGCTCACTGACCTGCCCAGGACCACTGGTGGGACGCTGAGCCGGGTGGAGCAGCTGGGGGCAAGCGCCGTTGCCGACAGTCCGGACGAGGTTCGAAAGCGGTCGCGCGAACAACTCATGCAAGGAGCCTCACAGATCAAGTTGACGGCCGGCGGCGGCGTCGCGTCGCCGTTCAGTCCGCTGGAGGTCACCACCTTCACGGACGCCGAGTTGCGCGCCGCGGTCGAGGTGGCCACGGATTGGGGGACTTACGTCGCCACGCATGCGTACACCGTCAGTGCGATTCAGCGCTCGATCGCAGCCGGGGTAAAGGTCATTGAACACGGGCACCTGATGGATGAGGCGACCGCCCGACTTATCGCCGAGAAGGGCGTCTGGCTCAGCACACAGCCCTTTGTCGACCTTGGCGGTGCAAAGGTCCTGCCAGCCGCCCAGCAGCAGCAGATGATGCAAGTGGTGAACGGCACTGCCACAATATACGGTTATGTGAAAAAATATAAGATCAAGACCGCTTTCGGAACCGACATTCTGTTTTCGCCCGCTTTGGCCGAGCATCAAGGTCAGGGCATCGTCGATCTGACGCGCTGGTTCACGCCGGCCGAAGCGCTCGGCATGGCGACTTCGGCAAACGGAGAACTGCTCGCCCTGTCAGGCTTGCGCAACCCTTATCCCGGCAGACTGGGCGTCGTTGAAGAGGGAGCCCTCGCTGATCTTTTGGTCGTCGACGGTAATCCCCTGGAAGACATCAATCTCATTGCCGACCCGGCGACCAAATTCCCGGTCATCATGAAGGACGGCGTCATCTACAAAGACGCCATTCCCAGGTGACCGGACCTGCCAACATGCGACGGCAGGCGTGGGCTCTGGACCATGACCAAATCGCAGAGAGAACTCGGCTTGTCCGATGACGCTGCTCCCTAGCCCGGATGGGCGGATCTGTCTTCTGGCGCCTGAGCGGATCGAGATCGCCGGTTCAAGCATGAGCTGAGCCGTGTACTCACAAACTCGCCGCTTTCCGCTTTGCTCTCAGAAGACGACGTTGAAGCCGGGATGGCTGCATGTGGGCCTTGGACCAAAAGGCGACATCGCAGGCTTGGCCTGATATGAAAGAAGCCGCCAACCGAGGCGGCTCTCTGGGTTGTCAACATGAGCAAGTCGCAGCTTACCACGAAGAGCTTTGCACCAAATCTTCAACGAAGTCTGTGATCTCGGCCAAGGGAATCTCTACGTTGCTGAAGCCAAAAGGAGAGTTCGATGACTACAATCAAGCTCTTGTCGACTGGATTGATCGCGATCGCCCTGCTCACAACGTCCGCCGTGGCTCGCCAGAATTTCGCGGCCGAGCGAACAACGCGTGTCATAATACGCGGGGGCACTGCGAACGCGCCCTGCGGTCCGGGTTATATCCGCCAATCCGCCCCTGCGGGCTGCTGGATTGTCTGGGAGGGCATTCCAATATGGTTCGGTCCGTCGGTCCGGGGCGTGCCCGGCCACATTTGCGACTTTGGCAATAATCCGATGATATGCTGAGATTGAGCCGTCGGAGATAGGTCATAAGCAGTCGATGCCGACAAGGCTGAGCGACTTCCGCTATAGCCCCGGCAGCGTCGTTTAATGAGGACGCTCCCCTAGCCGTCCCCTAGCCGGTCTTCTTCAGACTCGGTCCGCCGAGGAGATCCGCAATCCACCGGCTCGATGGATGCTGGCCACAGAAGCTCAAGGCCGCGAGTGCGATCGGAACGCCGATGAAGGTGCCGAACAGACCCCACAGAAATGTCCAGAACAGCGTCGCGAACAACACGACCAAAGGGGAGATCGCGAGCACGTTGCCGGCGAAGCGCGGCTCGATGTAGCTGCCGATCACGAATTGAATGACATTCAGGCAGACGAAAACGATCACGACCGACGCCCAACTGTCGAATTGCGTCATCGCCAGCAAGGTCGGAAACAGCGTGGCGATGAACGGGCCGATGTATGGGATATAGTTCAGGGTGAAGGCAATCACACCCCATTCGATCGCGAACTGCAAGCCGGATATCCCTGCGAAAGCGCCGACGAACACGCCGGTCAGCGCGCTCATCTGCGTCCGCACCAGCATGTATCTTCTCAGCTTCTCGGCGGCCGCTGCGCTTCCATTCAGCAGAACCCGGGCAGCTTCGGGGTTGTCGAGCGCCGCGATCTTGAGCCGCAAATCGTCGACCTCCAGCAACCCCAAGGTCACATAGACCAGCGCGATCAGCCAAAACGTCAACGTGGTGTTGACGCGACCCGTCACATACTGCGTCGTTCGCAGCAGCCAGCGGACGTTGAAGTGCTCGGCCCACAACCCGGCGACCGAGACGCCGTGCCCGTCGAGCCACGTCACGATGCCGTCGTAGATTGATTGATAGCGTGCGGCATCCGCGAAAAATGATCCCCCGACCCGCCCAAAACCCCAGGCGGCCATCGAGGCGAGGGCAAGACCTATGGCGAGCGTCATGACGATGGTGACCGCCAGCGCGGGCAACTTCGAAATCCGCGCCTGCAGCCAGCTCTGGACCGGCCAGACCAGGGCGATGATGAAGAGTGCGAGCGCAAGCGGAGCAAACACCGTGCTGGCCAGGCTTGCGGCGGCAACGACGAGCACTACCGCGATGATTGCGATGCTGATCTTCATGTCCACCGGCTGTCGTTGTGGAACCCCCGGAGATTTTCGCATCTTCGAAACAGTGTCGCCGGCATCCGCCAGCCAGTGTCCGATGACAACTCATGCCGCCGTCTCAGGGCGAGCGCGACGGTGGAACCATTGGAATCACTGGCAAACAAGGGCCACCTTGACCCCGGAAAACGCGAAAAAGCCCATGGTGGCCACCATCGCAAGTTTGTGCTATTTTTGCGTGTATCTGGCAGACCAGTGACGGATCGGTTTTCGCATCGGAGGACCGTGATGACAAGCGCTTCAGATACCCTGCAGAATCTTCGAACCAGTTCAGACATCACCCCGCTTCGCGCCAAGTGGGGCTGGATCGTCGCGCTCGGCGTGGTCTATACCATCGCCGGCTTTATTGCGCTCGGCAGCGTCGTGATGGCGACGGTGGCGAGCGTGTTCGTCGTCGGCGTGATGATGATCATTGCCGGCGTTGCCGAACTCATCAACGCATTCCAGATCAAAAGCTGGGGCAAGTTCCTGATATGGGCCCTGCTTGGCGTGCTCTACATCGTCGCTGGCTTCGCGACATTCGAGAATCCGCTGTTTGCCGCGGTGCTGCTCACACTGATACTGGGCGCATCGCTGGTCGCTTCCGGCGTCGTGCGGATCTTCCTGGCGTTCAACATGAAGCGGGAAACCCCCTGGATCTGGGTGGCGCTATCCGGCGTCGTCACGCTCTTGCTCGGCCTGCTGATCCTGGCGCGCTGGCCAATCAACAGCATCTATATCCTCGGCCTGTTCCTCGGCATCGATCTCATCATGGCGGGCGCAGGCTGGATCGGGCTCGGCTTCGGCCTGCACCAGCGGCCGGTGACGTCGCGGGCGGGATCGCCGGCCTGACTGCGTTGACCGCGGCGCCGCGATTCCGATTGTAAGTCGTTCGCCTCGCGGGAGGAGGGTCGTCCATGCGATGGATCTATCTGGCTGTCATCATCGTGTTCGCCCTCGCGACGCTGATATTTGCGGTACAGAACCTTGAAACCGCGACGGTATCGTTTCTCGGCTTCAGGATCCGTGCGCCGCTCGCGGTGCTGACGATCGTCGTCTATTTGCTCGGCGCCGCAACAGGCGGCAGCCTGCTGGCATTGCTGCGCCGATCCTACGAAGGATCGAAACGGGCCATTCTGTCGTCCTGAGAATCGGGAGCGCCACGTGGACCAGGGGCCACCAGACGGGACGACGCGGACACCGGTTCTGATCGACCTTGCTCTGCAGGGCGGCGGCTCGCATGGCGCCTTCACCTGGGGCGTTCTCGATCGCCTGCTCGAGGAGCCCTGGCTGAAGATCGAGGCGATCTCCGGCACCTCCGCCGGCGCCATGAACGCCACCGTGCTGGCAGATGGATGGACGGAAGGCGGCGCCACCGGCGCCAAGCAGGCTCTCGACGCCTACTGGCGGCGCGTGTCGCACGCGGCCGCATTCAGCCCGTTGCAACGCTCGCCGCTCGATCGGCTGATGGGCCGCTGGACGCTCGACACCTCACCGGCCTATTTCGCATTCGATCTGATGTCACGGATGCTCTCGCCGTATGATCTCAATCCGTTCGGCTTGAACCCGCTGCGCAAGATCCTCGCCGAAAGCATCGATTTCGAGCGCCTCAAGCAAGCCCCGATCAAGCTCTTCGTCACCGCAACGAACGTGCGCACCGGTCGCGGCCGCATCTTCCGATGCGCCGAGATCACACCCGATGTGCTGCTCGCCTCCGCTTGTCTGCCGACCATGTTCCAGGCCGTCGAGATCGATGGCGAGCTTTACTGGGACGGCGGGTACGCCGGCAATCCCACCATCACGCCGCTGGTTCGGGAGAGCGACGGAGAAGATACGATCCTGGTGCAGATCAATCCGCGCGAGCGTACCGAGCCGCCACGCACGGCGGCCGAAATCCTCAATCGCCTCAACGAGGTTTCCTTCAATTCGCCGCTGATGAAGGAGCTGCGCATGATCGCGTTGCTGCGTCAGGCCGCCGACCCAGGCAGCGGCGAGGGTGCACGGTGGGCCAGGATGCGAACGCATCGGATCGAGAGCGACAAGCTCACGGCGTTCGGCGCGTCGTCGAAGCTGAACGCGGAATGGCAGTTCATCTCGCTACTCAAGGAAGAGGGCCGCCGCAGCGCCGATGAGTTCCTTGCAGCCCATGGCGACGATCTTGGCCGGCGCTCCACCGCCGATCTCGATGTGCTCCTGGCGGAGAGCTGAGCCCATGACGCTGATCGGACTTGTCGGCGTCCTTGCCGGGCTCGGCGTTTTGATTGCGTACGCCTACCGCGGCTGGAGCGTGCTGCTCCTCGCTCCCCTTGCAGCAGTCGTTGCCGCGTCGTTCTCCCGCGAACCCCTGCTTGCGCACTGGACTGAAACCTTCATGGGCAGCGCGAGCGGCTTTCTGGCGCGGTTCTTCCCCTTGTTCCTGCTCGGCGCGCTGTTCGGCAAGCTGATGGAGGATTCAGGTTCGGTGACCGCCATTGCGCGCTTCATGATGCGGCGACTGGGCCCGGAACGGGCGATGCTGGCGGTCGTGCTCGCCGGCGCGCTCGTCACCTATGGCGGCGTCAGCCTGTTCGTCGCCTTTTTCGTTCTGGCCCCCATGGCGCAGGAACTGTTTCGCGCGGCGAACGTTCCCCGCCGGTTGATGCCGGCGGCGATCGTGCTGGGAACGTCGACCTTCACCATGTCGGCGCTGCCCGGCACCCCGTCGATCCAGAACGCGATCCCGATGCCGTTCTTCGGGACCACGCCATTCGCCGCTCCAGGACTCGGCATTCTCGCATCGCTGGTCATGCTCGGCTTCGGGCTGTGGTGGCTCGGTCGCGCGACGATGGCCGCCAAACGGAACGGCGAAGACTTTGGCGGCGGGACGCCCGCAGCTGCCGACCATCTCGCAACCGATGAGACGCTGCGCCAGCGAGCCGTCACCGCCCGCGAGTTCGATCCGGCGGAAATCGTGCATGGCAAGGAAATCGACACGCCACCGCCGATCACGCTCGCGGCCTTGCCTCTCATCGCGGTGATCGCCGTCAATCTTGCGATGTCGCTCTTCATCCTGCCCGCGCTCGATACGCGCTACCTGGCCGAGCCCCGCTTCGGCGGCGTGTCGCTCGCCGATGTCGGCGGCGTCTGGGCGGTCATCACCGCGCTCGCCTGCGCCATCGCAACGGTGCTTGCAATCCATCATCGACGGCTGCCCGCCTTGCGCACGACGATGGACGCCGGCGCCAATGCTGCGGTGCTGCCGGCGATGAGCGTCGCGAGCCTGGTCGGATTTGGCGCGGTCGTGGCGGCGATGCCTGCATTCGCGGCGGTGCGCGATGCGGTCCTCGGCATCGGCGGCGGTCCGCTGGTGTCGCTTGCGGTCGCGACCAATGTCCTGGCCGCACTCACCGGCTCGGCATCGGGCGGGCTGACGATCGCGCTGGACGCGCTGGGGGCCACCTACATGGAGCGTGCGGCCGCAATCGGGCTTGATCCGGCGCTTTTGCATCGCGTGGCGGTGATCGGATCGGGCACGCTCGACAGCCTGCCGCACAACGGCGCTGTGGTGACGCTGCTTTCGGTCTGCGGCGCGACCCACCGGGAAAGCTATCGCGACATCGTCATGGTCGGCATCGTTGGCGCCATGATTGCGCTCGCCGCCGTGATCGCGCTCGGCTCGGTGGTCGGATCTTTCTGAACCATGGCCTTGCCGATCCTGGCAATGAGCGCGCCAGTTTGGCCGATTTTGACTTGCCGAGCCCGCGTATCTCAAATCCTATTGTCCTCGATTTTCCGTCAACGGCAGCGAGGACTTTCATGCGCATCACGATCATCAACGGCCCCAACCTCAATCTGTTGGGGACGCGAGAACCGCATATCTACGGAACGACCACGCTCGCAGCGATCAAGGCCGCTTGCGCGGAGTTCGCGACCTATGCCGGCGCAACCCTGTCGTTCCACCAGTCGAACCATGAGGGTGTTCTGGTCGACCTGATCCAGTCCGCGCGCAACGAGGCCGACGCACTGGTCATCAATCCTGCCGGCTACTCGTTCACGTCGATCGCGATGTACGATGCGCTGAAAATCTTCGACGGCCCGATCTTCGAGGTCCACATCTCCAACATCCATACCCGCGACGAGTTGCACCGGCATTCGAAGCTCTCCGCCGCCGTGAAAGGCGTCATCGCCGGCCTCGGGCCCTATGGCTATATCGTCGCGATGCAGGCGGCGCTGATGGGCGCCGGGCAACTGCCGGCCACCCTGCCCGATGCCATGCGCGTCGGCCCGGCATGATGCAGGGCGTGCGACGATCGATCGGGCACTCGGCCCATTATTGCCGCAGCGGCCGCCCTTGCTGCCCCGCCATGCCGACGTTAGGCTTTGCCAAATGGGACAGGAGGCTTTCGTGACTCAGAGCGACGACTTGCATATTTCCGAGGATCGCCGCGAGGCGCTGCGCTATGCGCTGGCGATCGGCAGCGGCGCCGCACTGTCGGCTGCCATCGCAACAACTCCGGCTTCGGCGGAGGATGCCGCCGACAACACGCTCGATCGCGTGCGTGCGGCAAAAGTGCTGCGCATCGCGGTGCTGCCGGGCGAACTGCCCTATTTCAACAAGGATCTCGCCAGCGGCACCTGGTCGGGCATGTGCATCGAGATGGCCAACGACATCGCAAAGCTGCTCGACGTCAAGCTCGAATACACCGAATCGACCTACGGCAATTCGATCCTCGACCTGCAGGCCAACAAGATCGACGTCGGCTTTGCCCTCAACCCGACGCCGCAGCGCGCGCTGGTGGTCGATTTTTGCGGCGCGGTGTTTCATCATCCGTTCGGCGCCATGCTCAAGAAGGGCATGGAAGCCAAGACCTGGGCCGACATCAACAAGCCGGAGGTCAAGATCGCGGTCGACGTCGGCTCCGCCAACGAGGCCGTGGCGCGGCGCTTTGCGCCCAACGCCACCATCAAGTCGCTGAAGTCGCGCGACGAAGTCATGCTCGAAATGTCGTCGGGCCGCGTCGACTGCGTGGTCAATGCGCTGGTGCTGGGCCTGACTGCGATCGCCAAGAACCCGAACCTCGGCACCTACAAGATCCTGCAGACGCCGCCCGTCGCCATTCCCTCGAGCATGGCGATGCGGCGCGAGGGTGACAAGCGCTGGCGCGATTTCCTCAGCGTGTGGGTCGACTACAACCGCGGCATCGGGCAGATGCGCGAATGGTTCGTCAAGGGACTGGCCCTGAGTAATGTGAAGGCCGAGGACGTACCGGTGGAGCTGAATATCTGACGCAAACGAGCTGCGTGGCGCCCGCATCGGCGTGCGCTCCCTCTCCCCGCTTTGCGGGGACAGGTGAACTGAGCGACGGATTTGATAGCTCAATTCAGCCCATCACTCCGGAGCAGCCAATGCCTCCGTCCGCGGCGACGCGCCTGAGCCTGCCCGATATGTGGTCGTCGGAACCCCCTTGTCGAGCTCGGAGGTGAGCGCAGGCGCGCCGCTGTGGAAGCGGACGCGATAGACCTGCACGTTCTCCATCACGCGCTGGACGTAGTTGCGCGTCTCCGCGATCGGGATTCGCTCCACCCAGTCGATCGCATCGACGTTCGGATCGCGGGGATCGCCGTGGCTCTTGACCCAATCGCGGACCCGGCCGCGTCCGGCATTGTAACCGGCAAAGGTCATGATCTGCGAGCCGCGATATTCGCTGAGCAGCGCGCTCAACTCTGCCGCGCCCATCTGGGTGTTATAGACGGGATCGGACACCATCCGGTCCCAGTCATATTCGACACGGAATCGTTTCGCGGTGTCACGGCCGGCCTCGGGCGTCACCTGCATCAGGCCGACGGCATTGGCCGAGGACTTGTCCTTCTGGTTGAACGCGCTTTCGGTTCGCGCGACTCCATAGATGATGCTGCGATCGATTGCCGGCCCGATCGGATCGTGCTGCGGAATGCCGATGGTCGGGAAGGCGTAAGTGTCGAGCGCCAGCCCGCGGGCGAGCGCGGTCTTGCCGATCTCCAGCATGGCGTGGGCATCGTTGTGACGGCCGGTCACCTTGGCCACCGCCGCAAGCGCAGCCTCGTCCGACGAGTTTTCTGCGAGATCGGCGACAAAGCACATCACCGCTTCGCGCTCGCCGATCGCATAGAGCATGTCGGCCGCATGCGCGAGTTCGTCCGCGAGCGCAGAATGCGCGGTCGTTTCCCCCTCCGTCGGCGTGCGCAGCTCGATCCGGTCGAGGCCGAGCCGGGCGCGGGCCAACTGGCCGTAATAGGCGGTCCCATGCTGCGCCGCGGCCTGATAGGCGATGCGCATGGCAACAGCGTCACCTTTCGCTTCCGCGGCGCGGCCGCGCCAATAATTCGCGCGCGCCAGCACGATCGGGTTGACGGAGCCGTCATCGATATGCGCGAAAAGCGCGGCCGCGGTCGCGGGATCGTTCAGGTAGCGCAGCGCGATCCAGCCCGGCATGAAATGAAATTCGGCCCGATAGTTCTCGTTGGCCGGCAATGCCGCCTCGCGCGCGACCTGATAGGCGGTCTTGACGTCGCCGGCATCGAGCAGCTTGCGGGCGAGGATCCGGCGCACGCGCCACCATTCGTCGGTGTCCTGAAGCCCCATGGCGTCGCGCGGAACGCTGAGCATCAGCTGGGTTGCGTCCGCGAACAGGTCCCGACGCAGCATCGACTGAATGCGGCAGAGCGTGAAGCCGAGATCGCGCCGGGCGTCGCCCGAGACATCGTTGAGCTTGTCGACTGCCTTGTCGTCATTGCCGGCGACCGCCGCACATGCCTTTACGATCGCGACATCATCATCGCCGAGCCGGTGCGCCGCGCGCATCGCACCGGCAAAATCCTTCGCCCCGATGCGCCGGTCCATGCGGGCGCGATGGTCCTCGCGCGTGAACAGGTCGTGGAACGCGTCGAACGCGTCCGCCTCGCTGCGCTCCGTCAATTCGTCCGACCGCCAGGCCTCGCGGGCGAGGCGCGCGCCGCCGTCGCGGTCGCCTTCGCCGAGCAGCACCCGCGCCAGCGCAAAGCGCCCCTTCGCGGTCAGCGGCTGATCGCCGATGAACTTTCGAACCGTCGCCGCATCGCTCTTCTCCTGCCACAGGCGCGCCTCGGCGCGCCTGCGCATCAGGCCGATGCCCGGCCAGCCCTGATTGTCGGCGATGAACGCCGCATAGCGGCTAAAGTTCGCCTCCGATTCGGAGTGTCTCAAAATGAACCATTCGGCCAGTTTTTTCGCCACGGGATCGCCGATGGTCTGCGCCGTCGCGGTCGCATCAGCGGTCTTGCCCTGGCGAATCAGATCGAACGCGCTTTTGACTATCGCGGGGTCGCCTGTGAGCTCCGGAGTTTTCGCGCTGTCAGGCGGCGCTTCGCTGGCGCGGGTCGGCTTGACGCGCTCGGCGACGCGCTCCTGATGCTTGCCCCGCTCGGCGACGCGCGCCTGATGCTTGCCCTGCTTTGCCGCGGCTTTGCGCTCGTGCCGCGCCTCATGCGCTGAAGCAGTCGCTTTTCCGTGGGAAGGCTGCTTTGTATGGGCGCGCGCGAAGGCGTCACTCGAAAGGCCGGCAAACACCGCCAGGGTGAGGACACACGTCAGCGGCCGGAAGGTCTGGGTCATTCCGTGGCTCCCCTGCGAACCACCATCACGAACCATGAGATCGCATGATCCGTCCGGTCTGAGCGAAACGAGGCTATCACAGTGCGCACGCGCAACTGTCGCGTGTATGCAACACCAACGCGGAAAAAATGCGGCACCGCGGCGCGCACTCACCGGCGCGGATGCGGTATTTTTGTTCGCTCAAGCCTTGTCGTAGCTCATGCCGCGCTCGAGCCGGCGCCCGGCCAGGGTCGCCGGAAACAGGATCGCGAAATAGATCAGCGCCACCACCGTATAGACCTCCAACGGCCGGTAGGTTTCGGCATTGATCAGCGTGGCGTTGTAGACGAGGTCCGGAACCGCGATCACCGAGACCAGCGAGGTGTTTTTGAGCTGCGTCACGGACTGGTTGACATAGGGCGCCATCATCGGCTTCAGCGCCTGCGGCAGGATCACCAGCCGAAGCAGATACCAGCCGCGCAAGCCCAGCGCGCTCGCCGCATCCCATTGTCCGCGCGGCACGCTCTCGATGCTGCCGCGGACGATCTCGGCATAGAACGCGCCGCCATAGAGCGTGAGCACGCTCACGGCTGCGACATGGGCGGGGATGTTGAGGCCGATCACAACCGGAAAGGCATAATAGAACCAGATGATCTGGACCAGCAGCGGCGTGCAGCGGAACAGCTCGATATACGCGATCAGCAGCCAGTCGATGACGGGCCAGCGCTTCACGCGTACCATCCCGACGATCAGGCCGAGCAGCGTGCCGAGCAGGATGGTGCCGATCGTATAGGCCATGGTCCAGCCGAGCCCGAGCCAGAACAGATGGCTGTATTTGCCGAGGATGGAAAAATCCCAGACGTAGTGCATGTCCGCTCCAGGCTACCGCTGACCCGCTCCGCGCCAGCGATCGGCCATCTAAAGATATCGGCTTGGCGAGAACGGCGCGACGTCGAATGGCGGCGCCGCGCCACCGATCATGGCTGCGATTGCAAGGCCGGTGCCTGCGCCGGTCGTGAAGCCGATGTGCTGGTGCCCGAAAGCGAGCCACAGGCCTCGGTGGCGCGGCGCGGGCCCGATCAGGGGTAAGCCGTCCGGCAGCGTCGGCCGCGAGCCGCGCCAGGGCTCGCCGACGGCTTCCCCGAATTCGACCACGCCGCGCGCCAGCGGCACCACGGCATTGAGTTGCGCGGAGGACGACGGCGCATCGCGGTCGGTCAGTTCGACGCCCGTGGTGATGCGAATGCCCTGCTCCATCGGCGTCACCAGGAAGCCGGACTCGCAGTCGTGGATCGGGCGCGAGAGCGGACGGGCCACATTCGGCAAAAAATGCTGGTGATAGCCGCGCTCGAAACCAAGCGGCACCCGGTAGCCGAGCGGCTGCAAAAACTCCTTCGACCACGGGCCGAGCGCGACCACGACATGGCGCGCCCGCAAAGCTCCGTCCGACAGCACGACGTGCCAGCCTTCGCCATCGGGCGCGACCGAAATGATGTCGGCGCGGCGGATCTCGCCGCCGCCCCCCGCAAACATCTGCGCATAGGCTTTCACGACAGCCCCCGGCGAATCGACCGACGCGGTTTCGGTGTGCAGCAGCCCGACGCTAAAGACCGGCAGGATGCCCGGCTCGAGCGCGGAAATTGCCTGGCGGTCCAGCACTTCACTCTTGATGCCGTAGTCGGCGAGCGCCGCCTGCTCCGCCTTCGCGGCGGCCACGGCGTCGCTGCGCCAGGCCTTCAGCCATCCGGTCTCGCGAATGCGCTGTGGCACACCCGCATTCACGATCCAGTCCCGATGCAGTTCGAGCGATGCGGCGATCAGGCCGCGCAGCGCCGTGGCGCGCGGCCTGGTCCGTGCCGGTGACGCGTTGGCCAGGAATCCTGCGACCCAGCGCGCGTTGCGCAAAGCCCAACCCGGATTCCAGCGCAACGCGGGATCCCGGTTGGTCAAATAGTGCGGCAGCTTGCGCCAGAGCGAGGGCGTGTTGAGCGGAAAGATCGAGCCGCTGCTTAGAATACCGGCATTGCCGTAGGAGGTCTCGCTGCCCGGCTCTCGACGGTCGACGAGTATCGTGCTGAGGCCGCGCTGCCGGGCCGCATTTGCAGCGGCCACCCCAACCATGCCGGCCCCGAGCACGACCACATCCGCCTGCCGACCCGCGTTGTCTGACATTCCTCACCTTTCAACACGTCACATCAAGGTCAGACCGCCGTCGACCGGCAGCAGCACGCCAGTCACGTGCCCGGCCTCCGGCGACAGCAGAAATGCAACCACGGCCGCCACCTCATCGGGCTCGGCAAGGCGCCGAAGCGGATTGGCCTTGGCGACGCGTTCCCAGGCCTGCGCATCCAGCGCGCCAAACAATCCTGGATCCTTGCGCGTGTAGCCGGGAATAACGGCATTGGCTGTGGCGCCGGAGGGCGCGAGCTCGATCGCAAGACATTTGACCAGCGCCTCCAGCGCCGCTTTCGCCGCGCTCGAAGCCGGAAAAATTCCATCGGGCACGAAGCGATGCGCGCCAAAACTGGAGATCGCGACGACGCGCCCCTGCGCGCCACGCGACAGATCCGGCAGTGCTGAGGCGACCAGCTCGTGAAATGCCGCCGCCATCACCGCAAAGGCCCGCTCCAGGCCCGCGCGCGGCAGCTTTGCGAATTCGCGCCGATCGGCAAAGCCGGCGGCATGGACGATGGCATCGACGGCCCCGAAGGCGGCCCGCGTGGCGCCGACGAGCTCGGATGCGGTGCCGGCCTTCGCAAGGTCTCCCGTCGACCACTTAACCTCGGCGCCGCCGCGGCGGCAATCCTCCGCGACCGCCCTCAGCCGCTCCAGGCCTGCCGCGTCGGCTCCTTGGCCATGCAGCATCAGGCTTTGGTCTTGACCGGCAAGGCGTCGCGCGATCGCCGCCCCGATGCCGGAGCCGCCGCCGGTGATGATGGAAACGCGCATGGACCTCTTTGTCTTCGCAACGCTCGTGATCGCCTGCGAACTATAGGTTCAACAATGTGAAATGCAAACCAGCGCAGTGCCTACCGCCAGGGCTCGACGATGATTTTGGTGTGCGCCTCGGGATTGGCGAGATCCTCAAACGCCTGCGCGACGCCATCGATGCCGACCTTTGCCGTCACCAGCGAGGCCGCATCGACCTCGCCGTCGGCGATCAGGCGCAGGGAGCGTGCAAATTCCTCCGGCGTGTAGCCGAGCACATATTGCACGTTGAGCTCCTTCATGATGCCGAGCATCGGCTCGAAGCGGTCGGTCTCCATGCAGACGCCGACCACGACGATGCGCGCATCGCGCGGCGCGCCTTCGAACACCTGCTGGATCAGGCCAGGCACGCCGACGCATTCGAAGATCAGCGCGGGTTTCAACGCCGGCAGGAACGCCTGGAACGCCGGACGCGCGGCCTTCTCCGCATCGCTCATCGTGGCATGCCCGGCCCACGTCGCATAAGGATGCGTCTCGCCGGATCGACCACGATTTCGGCGCCAAGCTTTTCGGCGAGCGCCCGCCGCGCTGGCGAATAATCGGCGGCAATGATCGGGGCGAGACCCCTGAGCTTCAGTGCCGCAATCACCGCAAGCCCCACCGGGCCACAGCCGATCACCAGCGGCACCTCGTCGCCGCGCGCATTGGCTTTCTCGACCGCACGAATGCCGACCGCGAGCGGCTCGGTGAGCGCGGCGTGCTCCGACGCGAGACCGTTCGGCACTTCCAGCAGCAAGGCTTCCGACAGCAGCATGCGCTCGGCATAGCCGCCGATATTGTCGTTGGAATAGCCGATGCCGACCGGCCCCGTCGGCGTCAGCAGCGCCGGCATCGAGCAGACGCGCGTACCCGGCTTCAACCTGCCCGTGGTCGAAGGCCCGCAATCAAGGATTTCGCAACAGAACTCATGGCCGAACACGATGTCGCGCGTGAGATCCATCGGCTTGCGACCGGGAAGACGTTTGCTCATCTCGACCATCCGATGCGCGTGCTTGCGCGCGTGCAGATCTGAGCCGCAGATGCCGCAGGCGAGCGCTTTGACCAGCACCTGCCCGGCGCCCGGCGCAGGTTCCGGCAGTTGGTCCACGACGATTTCGCCATTCCGGAAAATCGCAGCACGCATGAGCATCTCTGCCTTTTTGGGCAGACCTCATAGCACGACGTTCACCAGTTGTAACGCATCACACCCTTCCCGGCATAGGACTGCGAGATACCGGAAAACTCGCCCTCGAACGTCGCCGCCGCAGACCAGCCGTTGAGCCAGCCCATCTCCGCGGATACCGTGGTCAGCGCGGACTCATGCGCCTGCGCGGCGCCGTTGACGATGAAGGATGCGCCGGGCAAGGTCTGGAACACCGCCGTGACGTTGCGGTCGGTGTTGAAATCATGCGCCCAGGCAAAGCGGCCGCGCAAGGTGAGGACGCCGTTCTGCATGGCGAAGGATCTGTCGGTGCGCACCCCGAGCTCGGTCCGCGCCGCCGTGACATCCTTCGCCGCATAGTTCAGCGCAAAATTGCCGGTGCCGGCGACCTGTTCGGCGTAGGCCGGCAGGCTGAAAATGGTGAACTGCCCGGCCGCATAGGGCGTGAGGCCCATCCAGGGCGTCGCGAAACGATAGCCGCCCTCGAGGCGGCCCGACCACGCATTGGCATTGAACTCCGCACGCAGGTGGTCGACGCCCGCGATCGTCACGGTGCGGTCGGTGGTGATGTCCTGCCACCCATAGGCCGCCGCCGCGGTGACAAAGGCCGCGCCAAGATTGCCGCGGACGAAAGCGCCGGCCTGGAACAGGTCCGATCGCCCGCCGCCGAACCCGGTCACCGCAAAGTTCGTGCCGCCGCCGGCCAGCGCAAAACCTGCAAGAAGCGACGGCGAAATCCGGTAATCGGCCCCGGCAGCGAAGCCGAAGGCGCGCGTGGTCGCCGCGTTCGAACCGAGCGCGGCGTTGCCGTCGCTATTGGCGCCGCCGCCATAGGCCGCGCCCCACACGCTCCAGCGGTTGTCGAAGGGAGCGTTCCGCGCGGCCGCGGCCTTGGTCGGAATGTTCGCAAAAGCACGCGCCGCGCCCGGCTTGCGCGCAGCGTAGGCCAGCGTGCTGTCCTCATCGACGTAGCCCTGCGCGCCGCCGCCGGTCGCTGCGCCGCTGCTGCGGCCATCGATGAAGGGATCGGTGAGCAATCCGAGAAACAGGTTCATCGCCTCGAACGTCGCGGCTTGCGAGCCGGTCGCGACTTCACCCGAGGCTTGCGTCAGGCCTGACGGCGTCAGCGAGGTAAAGACGGCCGAGATGCCGCCATTGGCATTGAAGAAATTGGCCAGCGTGCTCGCGACATTCTGCTGGTTGACGTTGAGAGTGTTCTTCGCGCCGTAATCGAGGGCAAAATTCAGGATGGCATCCGTTGCATCCGTCGCGACTGTGCCGACGAGACCGCCCGGCGCTGCGACGCCGTCAAACGCGCCGCTGACACCGCCTGCGGCGGTCAGGATCGTATACCTTTTCATGACGGTGCTGCCGGGCGCAAAGGCCACCCCGACATTGCCGCCGAGCGTAGCCGTCCCGCTGACCCTGGCGGATGTCGAACTCGTGGAGCTGAGCTGCACGAGGTAAAGTGCGCCGGACTGGAAGGCGAGATTGCCCTGCACGGTCGTGGACGTGCCGAAGCCACTGCCCGGCAGGAAGATGCCGCCGCTTGCGATCGTGGCGTTGCCGAGAATGCCCGCGCCGGTCAGCGCGCCGCCGGCATTGACCGTGGTCATGCTGGAGGAGGCAATCGAGCCTTCGAGATCGAGGACGCCGCCACTCACCGTCGTTGTGCCGGTATAGGTGTTGACGCCCGAGAGCGTCAGCATGCCGCTGCCGACCTTGACCAGCGAGCCCGACCCGGGCGAACAGCCGCAGGAATCGACGATCGTGCCGCTGACCGTCGTGGATAGATTGTTGCTGCCGACGATCAGCGTATTGCCGGGGCCGATGATATAGGTGCCGGAGCCCGCGATCGAGCCGGCCGTGATCCGGCCGTCGCCATTGGGCCCCACGCTCGCCGAGAAATCGACGAAACCGCTCCCGTTGGTGATGAACTGCCCATTCCCGCCGCTGCTCCGGTCGAAGAATGCGACCGCGCCGGAAGCATTCGTGATGATCGTGGCGTTGCCGGCAGCCGCGAATGCGTCGAATTGCAGCCGACCACCGGCATTGTTGGTGATGGTCGCATTCCCGGCGGTCGGCGCGTCGGATCCGCCGAGCGAGAACGGCAAACCGAACGCGATCAGCCCGCCATTGCCGTTGACGATGACCGCATTGCCGGCCGTGCTGTTGTCGAAGAAGCCGAGGCCGACCGGGACGATGGTCCCGGCCGAACTGTTGTTGGTGATGACGGCGTTGCCGGCCGAGCTGTTGTTGAAGAACAGCGAGCTGCCGCCGGTCGCCAGATTGGTGATGTTCGCGCTCGCAGCCGCGCTGCCGTCGCGGAAGACCGTCGTGCCGCCGAACTGGTTCGAGATGGTGGTGCCGGCCGCCGTGGTCGCATTGAGGAACCGCGTCTCGCCACCGTCATTGGTGATCGAGGTGACGGCCGACATGTTGGCATTGAAAACCTTGAGCAGGCCCTCATTGGTGACGGCACCGACGATCGACGCGGTGTGACCAGCGTCGCCCAGTTGCAACGTGCCGCAAAAGCAGACCGTGGTGGCGCCGGTGTAAGTGTTGGCGCCGTTGAGCACCACGACGCCACCGCCGCCACTGTCCTGCACCGTCAACGCCCCGGTGCCGCCGATGTTGCCGTTCAAGGTCAGCCTGACGCCATTGGCGTCGATGACGTTGCCGGTCGCCGTGTCGCTGATGTTGAAATTGTTGCCGAAGGTCAGATTGCCCGATCCCTCGGCCTGAAAGATTGCGGCCGAGAGCGTCACCGTGCCGGAGCCGACCGCGTTGTTGTTGCCGACCACGAGGGTGCCGAAATTGCCGACGGTGGTGCCCCCGCTATAGCTGTTGTTGCCGGACAGGACGAGGGTGCTTTGGCCGGTCAGTTGCACCTGCACGCCGGCGACGGTCTCGCCGATCGTGTTGGCGATCGTGATCGTCTGACCGGCATTGGCGTTGTCGATAAGGCCACCCACGCTGCCCGCTTGGCTGAAATTCAAAGCCGCACCGCTGATCGTGTAGGACTGCGCGCCCGCGGTGAAGGTCCAGGAATTGGGCGAGATCGCCGCACCATTGACGGTCACCGTCGCCGAACCGTTCGCATCGAAGATTGCCGATTGCCCCGCCGCGACCGGCGGTGCGCCGGATGGCGGGTTCGACCAGTTGGTCCCGGTCCGGTAGAGACCATCGTCGGTCGTGCTGCCGCTGCCCACCCAGGTGAAGCTCGACTGCGCCTGCGCGAGATTCGGCAGCAGAGCAAGGCTTGCGACAAGCGCGCCCGCGCGCAGCGTGGCAGACCCTGCGCGCAGCCGATCGTGCACCTGCGATGGTGATCGAAGACTCAGACGCCAATCCCCAGCCCCGTGACCGGCGCTCTTCAGGCGCCATGGTGACCCAGGGTAGCATGGGTTTACCGCGCGATTTGAAGGAGGCCCGCAAAATCCCGGTTCGCAAGCCAAAGATGGGCCTTTTCCGCCTCGACCGTTGCGTCCTGGCAACAGTCAGGGCAGCCGTTGCCATCCGGCGGAAAACGCATCACGCGTTCGGCGAGGACTCACCCGCCACGGTCAAAAGCTGCGAGCGCCGCACGCGCTCGCGATGCGCGGTGTAGAGGCCGCTTCCGACGATGAAGACGGCGCCGACCACGGTCCAGAGATCCGGCACCTCGCCAAAAATCAGGAAGCCGAGAATCGAGACCCACAGGAGCTGGGTGTAGGAGAATGGCGCCAGCACCGATGCATCCGCATAGCGGAAAGCGAGCACGACGATCCACTGCCCTGCGGTCGACGCCACGCCGATCAGGATTCCGAGCAGGATGTCGTTCAGGCTCGGCGCCACCCAGGCGAACGGCACCATGGCCGAGAGGATGGCAACGCCGGCGATCGATGAATAGATCATCGTGGTGGTGGCGTGCTCGCGGCCGCTCATCATCCGCGTCATGATCAAGGTCACGGCCCAGCAAAACGCCGAGACGATGGGAAAGAACGCCGCGGCATGGAATGCGCCGGTGCCCGGCCGCAGGATCACCAGCACACCGAACAGGCCGACCGCCGTTGCCAGCCAGCGCCGGATGCCGACTTTTTCAGAGAGAAAGATGATCGACAGCGCGGTGACGAACAGCGGCGAGACGAAGCCGGTGGCGGAGGCTTCCGCAATCGGCAGATAGCGCAACCCCGTGATGAACAACAGCGACGAGCCGAGCAGCGCGGCGCCGCGCAGCAACTGGAATCCCGGACGGGTCGATCGCAGCGCGTAGAGCGGCGTGCCCGGTACCATCGCGGGCACCATGATCAGCGCGAACACCAGGAAGCGGATCCAGGCAATCTCGATCGAAGGCAAACCCGCCGAGAGGTATTTTGCCGTGACATCCGAGGTGCCGAGGAACACCGTCGAGAGCAGGATCAGCGCGATGCCCTTGAACGGCCGATCCGCGCGCGCGGGGGCGCGCCGCACGGCCCGCTGCTGCGCGGACAAAGGCATGGATGCGCTGTCGAGCCTTGCGGCTGCAGCTGCGGCGGGCGGTGGAGTCACGGTCTAGCTCGGGATGACGGTCGAATCGGGAGACCTGAAAAAACGCTAATTGCCCGAGGTGAACAACAGCCGAAAACAGGCAGCCGATATGCGCGATTGGGCAGTTCGGGGCTTCCATTGCAACACTTCGTTAAGAAGAGTGTCTTGCTACCGGTCGATCAAACCACGTTGCGCTGTCGTCCCGATAAAGCCGCGCCCCCTCTCCCCGCTCTTGCGGCCGCTTGCGGGGAGAGGTGAACGGAGCGGGCGGAAGCAATCGACCGTCGGCCCGAAGCAATCATCGCCTCACAACATCGGCAGGCTGCGCGGCTGCGCGCCACGCGGAAAGGCTTGATCGAGCGCCGCGATCTCCTCGGCCGTCAACACGAGATTGCCGGCCGCGGCATTGTCGGCGGCATGCTGCGCCGATGCCGCCTTCGGGATCGCGAACAGAGCGGGCTTGCGCGTCAGAAAGCTCAGCGCGACCTGGCGTGGCGTGGCCTGATGCGCATCCGCGATTTTCTGCAGCACTCCGCCGGTGCGGCCGGCAGGCTGAGGAAAATCATTGTGACCGAACGGCGAATAGGCGACCACCGCAACACCGTGGCGTTCGCACCACGGAACCACTCCGTGCTCGATGGCGCGTTCCTTCAGATGATAGAGCACCTGATTGCAGGCGATCTTGCCGTCGCCCGCGACGCCCAGCAGTTCGTCGAGGTCGTCGACGTCGAAATTGCTGACGCCCCAGGAGCGGATCTTGCCGGCGCTCAAGAGTTCCTCGAACGCAGCAACGGTCTCCGAAAGCGGAAAGGCGCCGCGCCAATGCAGCAGATAACAATCCAGCCGATCCGTTTTCAGGCGCCGCAGCGAGCGCTCGCAGGCCGCGATCGTGCCGCGGCGCGAGGCGTTGCTCGGCAGCACCTTCGAAACCAGGAACACCTCGTCGCGGCGGCCGGCGATCGCCTCCGCGATCACGAGTTCGGCGTCGCCATACATCTCCGCGGTGTCGAGATGGCCCATGCCGAGGTCGAGGCCGCGACGCAGCGCTGATATCGCAGCAGCGCGATCGCCGCGGTCGATGTACCAGGTGCCCTGCCCGATCACGGATGCGCTCTGGCCGTTGCGGCCGAATGGTTGTTGTCTCACGCTTAACCTCTTGTCGTTCTCAGTGATCAAGGACGCCGACGTCCGCAACCAGCATCGAGCCGGTCGTCGAGTCCGTGATGTAGAGCCGATCGCGATTTTGTCCAACGATTGCGACATTGATGCAGGCCGGTGCCCACTTTCCGAAGTGACTGCCCTTGCGCCGGAACTGGTCCGGCATCGTCGGAAAGGTCTGGGTTCCGATCAGCTTTGACGGAGTTTCCAGATTTGGCGGCGTTTCCAGATCATGCATTCTTGTTGGCCCATCCGTATCGAGCGGGCGCACCATAGAGGAGGAAATCCCCGGCGTCGATTGCGGTGCCACGCGGCCGTGATGACGGGGCGATGCGCAGCATCGAGTCCGGAACGAGCGACCTGGCGCTGTCGAGCTAACCCGCCGCCGCGACTTGCTGCGGGCGGGGCCTGGCCTCCGCCTCGGCGATCAGCCGCTTCATCTCGGGGATGCAGGAGCCGCAATTGGTGCCGGCCTTCAGCCGCGCACCGAGCTCCACCGCCGATTTCGCGCCGGCGGCGATCGCATCGCAGATCGCAGTGCGGCCAACCCCGAAGCAGGCGCAAACGATCGGACCCGAGCTCGCCAGACCCTCACCCGAGCGGCCTGACAGCAGCATGCGGCGTGCGTCATCGCTCATAGCCTCCGCCGCAAACAGACCCTTGACGACCTCCCAGTCGCCGGCATCGCGCGCGGGCCCCAGGAACAGGCAGGTGTCGATGTGATCGCCGGCAAAACTCGCCGCGCGAAACACGCCGCCGCCAAAATCGCGATATTCGGCGACATCGTCGCCGGCGATGGCCTTGAACCACGCCGGCCAGCGCGCGAGGTCCGCATTGTCGGCGAACAGATAGCCGTAGCCGCCCGTGGTCGCGGTGCGGACCCACCAGAGATTGTCCGGCAGCTTGAGCTGCCTGCGCGACAGCGCGAAGCCGCGAAACACATAGTCATACGGCGTGATCGAGACCGGCGTCGCCTTCCCCTCGGGCTGGCCGGAGAACGGATCGGTGAACGCCGTGACCAGCGCGCCGACCCTGGCATGTGAGGCGGTGTCTGCGTTCCAGTGAATCGGCGCGAACAGCATGCCGCGCTGCTGCCGCGCGCTGACCACGACCTTGAGAACGCATTGCCCGTAATCGGTGGTCACGCGCGCAAAACTGTCGTCGGTAACGCCGTAGCGCGCCGCGTCGTCCGGATGAACCTCGACATAGGGCTCCGGCAGATGCTGGCCGAGCCGCGGGCTCAATCCCGTGCGGGTCATGGTGTGCCACTGGTCACGGACGCGCCCGGTGTTGAGCCTGAGCGGCCGCCCCGCATGGGTCTCGGTGCGCAGCGCCGGGACCTCGGGCGCGACGAAGCGCGCCTTGCGATCGGCGGTGAAGAACCGGCCGTCGGCGAAGAAGCGCGGCGAGCTCTCCACGCCATCGCGCACCGGCCAATGCACCGGCGACATCCTGTCGAAGGCGTCGTCCGACAGCTGTGTCAGCGCCCCGATATCGAAATCGCGCGAGCCTTCGTTCTCGAAGGCGGAGAGCCGCGCATGTTCGCGGAACACGTCGGCCACGGAGCCATAGTCGAACGCGGCCTTGAAGCCGAGGCGCTTGCCGACCTCGCTCAGGATCCACCAGTCGGGCCGGGCCTCTCCCGGCGCCGGCAGGAAGGCGCGCTGGCGCGAGATGCGCCGCTCCGAATTGGTCACGGTGCCGGACTTCTCGCCCCACGCCTGAGCGGGGAGCAGCACATGCGTGCCGCTGTTGACGGTGTCGTTGGAGCGCACATTCTCCGAGACGACGAAGAGTTCGAGTTTTTGCAGCGCCGCGCGCACGGCATCCGCATTGGGCAGCGAGACCGCCGGATTGGTGCCGATCACCCAAAGCGCCTTGATCTCGCCGCGCGCGATCGCCTCGAACATCTGCACGGCCTTCAACCCCTCATGGGTGGCGATGCGCGGCGCCTTCCAGAAGCGGCGGACGCGATCGATCTCGCCCGGCGTGAAACCCATATGGGCGGCGAGCTGGTTGGCAAGCCCGCCGACCTCGCGCCCGCCCATCGCGTTGGGTTGCCCGGTCAGCGAGAACGGCCCCGCGCCCGGCGTGCCGATCCGGCCCGTCGCGAGATGGCAGTTGAGAATGGCGTTGACCTTGTCGGTGCCCTGCGCCGACTGATTGACGCCCTGCGAATAGAGCGTGACCACGCGCTCGGTCTTGAGAAACATCTCGAAGAATGCCGCGACTGCCGGCTCGCCGAGCCCCGTCGCGAGTGCGGTGGCGGCAGCGCTGGGCGCGATGCTGCGCGCTCGCGCCAGCGCCTCGTCAAAGCCCTGCGTGTGGTTGCCGATATAGTCGCGATCGAGCACGCCATTGTCGGCGAGTTGAACGAGAAGCCCGGCGAACAGCGCGGTGTCCGTTCCAGGCTTGAGGCCGAGAAACAGATCGGCATCCTCGGACGTATCGGTTCGGCGCGGATCGATCACGACGATGCGGGCACCGCGGCTCTGCTTGTTGGCGAGCATGCGCTGGAACAGCACCGGATGGCACCAGGCCGCGTTCGAGCCGACCAGCACCAGGAGATCGGCTGTGTCGAGATCCTCATAGGTGCCGGGCACGGTATCCGCCCCGAACGCGCGACGATGACCGGCCACGGACGACGCCATGCACAGCCGCGAATTGGTATCGACATTGGCCGTGCCGATAAATCCCTTCATCAGCTTGTTGGCGACGTAATAGTCCTCGGTCAGCATCTGCCCAGACAGATAGAACGCCACCGCGTCGGCGCCGTCGCGGGCGATGATGTGCTGCAGGCGGTTGGCGACATGGTCGAGCGCGTCGCTCCAGGCGACGCGCTCGAGGACGCCCTTGCAGCGGATCATCGGATGGAGCAGACGGCTTTCGAGCGAGAGCGTCTCGCCGAGTGCCGAGCCCTTCGAGCACAACCGCCCCAGATTGGCGGGATGCTCCGGATCGCCCGAGATCGCGGCACCGCCCTTGCCGTCGGGTGTGGCGAGCACGCCGCAACCGACGCCGCAATAGGGACAGGTGGTCCGCGTCGCGCGCAGTGTGGAATCGACCGCCGTCATGTCAAGATTCTCGCTCACGCCGCTTTCGACGGCAGGGCGAACGTCCGGCCGAACATCATATCGGTGCGGATCGCCGCGACCGGCTTCCGCTCGCGGATCAGGTCGAGATACCAGAGTGCGTCCGCGGTGTCGCCGATCAGGACCGCGCCGGTGAGGCGGCCGTCCGCGATCACGAGCTTCTTGTAGGTGCCGCGCTTCCTGTCGCTCAGGACGATCGCTTCGCTGCCGTCCGCGCCCAAGAAATCGCCGGCGGAGAACACGCCGACGCCGGACACTTTCAGGTTCGTCGCGACCACGCTGCCGCGATACTCGGCGGGCCGTCCGGCGAGATGCTGCGCCAGCACGCGCGCCTGCTCATAGGCCGGCTCGACCAGCCCGTAGCAGATGCCGCGATGCTCGGCGCACTCGCCGATCGCGTAAATGTCCGGTGCTGATGTCGCGAGGTGGTCGTCGACCAGGATGCCGCGCTTGACCGAAATCCCCGCCTCCTGCGCCAGTGCGACGTTGGGCCGGATGCCGGCTGCGAAAATCACCGCATCGGCATCAAGCCGCAGTCCGTCGGCGAGCTCGACGCCATCGACGTGGCTATCTCCCATGATGCGCGCGGTATTCGCGTTGAGCAGTACTTTGATGCTCTTGCGTTCGACCAGCGTCTTCAGGAGATCCGCGGCCGGCAGGTCGAGCTGCCGCTCCATCAGGCGGTCCATCAGATGGATCAGGGTCACCGGTGCGCCGGCCTTGGCGAGGCCGTAGGCCGCCTCGAGCCCGAGCAGTCCGCCGCCGACCACCACGACGCGCTTCTTCTTGGCGGCAAGCGTCAACAACAGATCGACATCGCGGGTGTCGCGAAAGGTGTGCACGCCCGCGAGCTCGCTGCCGGGAACGTTCAACCTGAGCGCGGTCGAACCGGTCGCCAGCACCAGGCGGGAGAACTCGACGCTCTCGTCGCCGGCGATCTTCAGCTCGCGGCGGCCGACGTCGATCTCGGTGACGAGAGAGTTGTATTTCAGCGTGACGCCGCGATCGCGCCACCATGATGCCGGCTTCAGCTCGATGTCATGGGACGCGGTCTCGCCGGCGAGCACGGAGGACAACAAGACGCGGTTGTAGGCCAGCCGCGGTTCGGCGCCGATCACGGCGATCGCGTAGCGGCCGAGGGAGGTTTTCGCCAACTCGTCGACCAGGCGCGCGGCGGCCATGCCATTGCCGACGACGACAAGCGGTTCACTCATCGCGCTTTCTCACTCCGCCGCTTCACTACGGCCATAGGCGACGGAGATCATGTAGCCGGACAACGTCGCATAGGCCGCGCTCCAGGCCGCGGCGAGGTCGGGCGTCCAGGCCTCGCCGAGCCCTTTTTCCAGGGTCCACAACAGCGCGGCACCCACGACGGGATAGTGCTCTGGTTTCGCGCCATACGCGACATGCCGCGTCGCCAGGGCACTGGCCGCGGGCAGGATCGATTCCAGATTGGAGAGACCG
>Ga0210408_10000108_pt1 | contig 130388 bp, 127 predicted proteins | sample IncBWH4MmetaG_FD_155471 | JGI IMG/M metagenome (GOLD analysis project Ga0210408, IMG submission 155471) | Forest soil microbial communities from Barre Woods Harvard Forest LTER site, Petersham, Massachusetts, United States - Inc-BW-H-4-M | ecosystem: Environmental > Terrestrial > Soil >... | reverse complement strand
AATTTCGACGATCTGCTCGACCGGGAGACCGCCTTTGGGGATCAAGCGGTCGAGGGGCTGCCCTTCGACGAGTTGCATCGTCAGGAAGTGGACGCCATCCGATTCCTCCACCGAGTGGATGGTGACAATGTTCGGATGGTCGAGTTGGGCGAGGGCCTTAGCCTCGCGGCGAAAGCGCGCGAGCCGCTCCGGATCCTGCGCCATCTCAGCGGGCAGCACCTTCAGGGCTATGTCGCGGCCGAGTTTCGTGTCCCTGGCTCGATACACCTCTCCCATGCCGCCCGCCCCCAGCGGCGAATGGATTTCGTACGGTCCGAGTTTCGCGCCAGAGATTAGCGCCATCCGGCCGCAATTATAGCCCCTTGAAATCGCGGGCCAGCTCTCAAAAGATCCCGTGCAGCAGGAATTCCCGGTTGCCTTCCGCGCCCAGGATCGGGGACTCGACGATATCGTTTTCAGCGCAGTCGAGGGCGATGAGCGCCTGACGCACTTTTTCTACGGCATTCTTTTGCGCTTCCAGGTCGCGCACAATACCGCCCTTTCCTACTTGTTCCCGGCCAACTTCAAACTGTGGCTTGACCAGCACCACAATGTGGCAGCCGCGGCGTTGCTCTGGTGTATCCGGCAGAGCTGCGGCGACGACCGCCGGCAGAACCAAGGTTGCTGATATGAAGGATACGTCCATCACGACGAGATCCACGATCTGTCCAACTTGTTTCTGAGTGAGATAACGGGCGTTGGTTTTTTCTAGCAAGCGAACGCGGGGATCCTGCCGCAACCGAAAATCAATCTGGCCGTGGCCGGTGTCCACAGCAATCACACGAGCGGCACCGTGCTGCAGCAAGCAGTCAGTGAAGCCGCCGGTGGAAGCGCCTACGTCGAGACAGACTTTTCCTCGAACATCGATATGCCAGTGCGCGAGCGCTTTCTCCAGCTTCAGGCCGCCGCGGCTGACGTATTTCAAATCTTCGCCGAGAAGACGAATGTCGGACGCCGCATTCACTCCTGCACCAGCTTTCTCTACTTTTTGTCCGTCCACCAAAACTTTGCCCGCGAGGATCATGGCCTGGGCGCGTTCCCTTGAGGCTGCCATACCGCGTTCCAGCAGCAATTTGTCGAGCCTGACCTTCAAATCAGCCTCCAGGAATGTGGTGCGAATCCAGTTTGCAGCCGGCCAACACTAACGTGCCAGCACCCGGCTGTGTGCAAAATGTAGAAGCCACTCTCGCTGAGATAGTTGCGAAGGTAGTTTCCTGCTTTTGCACAGAATTTTGCACCGCAGTGTTGAAAAGTCTGCCGCGCGATGTTTTGCGCCTCGAAGAGGCTGGCAATTCATGATAAAAACAACAGCCGCCCTGGGCTGGGCGGCTTGATTTTTCAGAGCAATTCTGCAGCGAGAAATTTTTAGCCGGCCACTTCCTCGAGCAGCTTTTGATCGATGTCGAAATTGGAATGCACATTCTGGACGTCGTCATGCTCTTCGAACGCTTCCATTAGTCGGATCATGGTGCTGGCTGCTGCACCTTCCAACTTGATGTAATTCTGTGGAATCATGGCCACGCTGGAAGAAACAGGTTGAATGCCAGCTTTCTTGATCGCTTCCAGAACAGCTTCGTACGCCGCAGGCTCGCACAGTACTTCCCAATTGTCGCCGTCATCGCGCAGATCTTCGGCTCCAGCGTCGAGCACAATTCCCATCAGGTCGTCTTCCTTGGCGGCTGATTTGGGGATAACGATGTCGCCCTTCTTGTGAAACATCCAGGAGACCGCGCCAGCCTCGGCCATGTTGCCGCCATTTTTGCCGAAGACGTGCCGAATTTCGCTCACCGTGCGATTGCGGTTGTCGGTATTGATGTCGAGCAGGATGGCGACGCCACCGGGGCCATAACCTTCGAGTGAAAATTCTTCGTAGGTGGCGCCCGGCAATTCGCCGGTGCCGCGCTGGATGGCGCGCTTAATATTGTCGGCCGGCATGTTCTCGGCTTTAGCAGCGACAATGGCGCCACGCAGACGCGGGTTGGCATCAGGGTCTCCGCCGCCATTTTTGGCAGCAATCGAAATTTCCTTGATCAGGCGGGTAAAAATCTTGCCACGCTTGGCGTCGAGCGCGCCCTTCTTATGTTTGATTGTGGCCCATTTTGAATGGCCGGACATGGAGATACCTCGTGTTTATTGAACTCTAGGTTGAGCTGTGTTGATTACGGCGATTGTAACCGCCAAGGACTCGCCCGTAGAGGAGATCACTAGATTACCCTCGGGATTTGCCTCGAAACGTACGCAGGCGAACGAAAATTATAGCACGGGCGAACCTGGGGGATTGGCGGTTTCATCAAGGCCCAAGATCGGGGCGGGCCCGTATTTCTTCCGGATTTCGCCGCGCCTTGTACGCATAAATCACCGCTAACAGTGGCGGTGCGAGTAAGACCCCCCAGAATGGAATGAGAATCCCGAGGACGAGAGGCGTCAGGATCGATGCCCAGATCGGCACCTTCGCCGTTCGTTTCATGATATAGGGCTGTAGGAGAAAGCCATCCACCACTACGATTGCCGCATACAAAATGAGAACGTAGAGGGGATGCTCCCAATCCTTCCAGCGCAGCGCGGCAGTGAGAGCTGGGCCGATCATACCCAGCGCTGGTCCGACATGGGGCACGAACTGCAAAGCGGCGGCCAGCAGGGCCCAGAAAGGCGCCCACGGCACTTTCAGTAGATAAAGTCCGATCAGCCACAAGATTGCGACAGCGAGCGAGTCTTGCAACTGGGCGATGATCCAGTTCTTAAGTGCGCCACCGGTGGTGCGAACGTGGTCTCCGAGATCCATTCTGCTGAGGAATTCTGCCGAGCTCAGTCTGACAGCGACTGACGGTAATTTGGATGCAGATTGTAAACCTTGGACGCGGAAACTCGTCCATAGTGACAACAGGAGAGGAAAGAGTGGAGTCCGCGCTGACCGCTACCTTGAACCCGGCTGTGCAGGCCCCAGCAGAAGCCATATCGGCGTCGAGTTTCGAAGACATCATGCGACGACATCAGCGGCGGGTGCATCGCGTGATTTACCTGCTGGTTAGGGATGAAGACATCGCTGATAACTTGACGCAAGAGTGCTTCCTGCGCGCCTATCAGAAACGGGCCAGCTTTCGGGGTGAATGCCGGATCGAAACCTGGCTGCTGCGAATTGCCCTCAACCTGGTACGCGATCACGGGAAGAACCGGCGGGCGTCATTCTGGAGACGGTTGATCGGCGTGGAAGAGCACGACGCCGCTCATCCGCTGCGGTTTGCCTCGCTAGAACCGTCGCCAGAACGGGTGCTGCTGGCCCGGGAAGAATTGCAGTCAGTGTGGAACGCGTTGTCTTCGCTGTCGCCGCAGCAGCGCGAGATCTTCTTTCTCCGCTTCGCGGAAGAAATGCCGCTGCTGGAGATCGCTGAGCTGCTTGAACTCAAAATCGGCACGGTCAAAGCGCAATTAGCACGGGCGACCGGGAAACTACGCGAAATGAAGGAGAAACAATGGAGATAATTCGCCATCTTAGTGATGATGAACTTGCAGGGTTGACGCTGGCGAGCGATGAGCAGTGCCTCCGGGAGACGCTCGGGAACCTGCCCGCATGTGCACAGACTGCAAGTCAACGACCGGACGAGTTCTGGCAGGAACAGCGCGCCAAGGTGTGGTCACGCGTCGCGCAGACGGAGCGTAGCGTCGCCCAACGTTTCCCGGTGTTGACGTGGGCAGCGGTTGCAACCATGATTGCGATTGCTATCCTCATGCTGCACCGCGGTCCGACTGCCGAGACTCGACAGGCACGAGTCGATCCCGACCATGAACTACTCATCGAAATAGAGCGTGCGGTGCAAAGCGACGGACCAGAGGCGCTGGAGCCTGCCGCGTTGCTGGCCCAGGAAATGATACGGGCACGACCCAGTAGGAACACGCCGATTCACAAAATGGAGGTTAGTCATGAGAATTAAATCCGTCGCTACAGCCGTCGCGCTGCTGCTTCCACTGTGCTTGCACGCGCAGGGTCCACGGACCACCCAAGGACCGTCACCTGATGTCCGCGCCGGGAAGGTGCTCGTATACCATGGGGAACTGGGTAAGTGGTGGCAAAATTCTGATATCGCGAAGAAACTGCAACTCAGCGAAGGACAGATCAGCCAGTTAGATCAGATTTTCTACGATCACAAGGTCAAGTTGATTGACTACGGCGCGGAGATGGAGAAGCAAGATCTGAAATTGCAGACGCTGCTCGACGCTGACGTCCCGAATGAAGGCCAGGTGGAGGGACAGGTGGACCAAGTGCTAGCGGCAAGAGGCAAACTGGAACGCGAGTTCACCATCATGAATTTGGATTTGCGAAAGGTGCTTTCGCTGGATCAGTGGCGACAATTACGATCGATTCGCGGGCAGGGGGGAGCATTTGGCGACAAGGTCTTTTTCCATAAGGTGTTGCCTCCCGGTGCGGCGCCCCTTCCGCCATTGCCCGAGGGCGGCGTTGCGATTCCGGATCAGCCCCGCCCTCCGGGTGCTGAAGAAATGTTCTGAAATCGGGAAGCCCTCAATAGCCGCATCGTTCTCGTAGGGGAACGGAGCGGCTATTTTTTTCGTGTTAAACTTTCCATTAAACCTATCTCCAAGGAAAAGTTGGGATGAAATTCGGCGTCATCGTTTTCCCCGGATCGAACTGCGACCACGATGCCTACTGGACGATCCAACAAGTAGCCAAACAAGCGGCCACGTTTCTGTGGCATGAATCGCACGATCTCGAAAACTGTGACGCGATCATCGTGCCCGGAGGGTTCGCTTATGGAGACTATCTCCGCACCGGCGCCATCGCGAAGTTTTCGCCGGTGATGGAATCGGTGGGCAAGTTTGCAGCTGGCGGCGGACTGGTCCTGGGCATCTGCAATGGCTTCCAAATCCTGTGCGAAGCAGGCTTGTTGCCCGGGGCGCTCATGCGGAATGTGGGCCTCAAATACGTGTGCAAACCAGTCCATATCCGGGCGGAAAACGCCGATACGCCATTCACTAATGCCTGCCGGCAAGGCGAGGTTCTCACGATCCCGATCGGCCACATGGAGGGTAATTATTTCTGCGAACAGGCGACTCTCGAGGAGTTGCGCCGAGAGCGGCGAGTCGTGTTTCGCTATGCCACAGCAACAGGTGAGATCATTGCTGAAGCCAATCCCAATGGATCGCTGGATAACATCGCCGGCATCTGCAATTCGGGCCGAAACGTGCTAGGTATGATGCCTCATCCCGAACGCTTCAGCGAGCCGGAACTAGGCGGAACAGAGGGATTCAAAATCTTTGAATCCCTGGTGGGCGCCATGGCGGCCAAATGAATCTGTGGAATACTCTACGCCAGCTCTTGGGTATGAACCATTGCACAGTTTGGTAGTGGTGCAGCGATAGGGAAGCGAGCCAAACGCGCGATTATTGCGTTGAAAAAGAACGCGACGCAACGCGCGGCTCGCCCAGATTCCTCACGGCTCGAAGAACGCTGGTTCGGAATGACAATCAAACTGAACCATTGCACAGTTTGGTAGTGGTGCAGCGATAGGGAAGTGAGCCAAACGCGCGATTATTGCGTTGAAAAAGAACGCGACGCAACGCGCGGTTCGCCCAGATTCCTCACGGCGCAAAGAGCGCTGGTTGGGAGTGACAATCAAACTGCACCACCACCTGCAGTTTTGGGGCTGTTGACAACCTTCGCGGAAGGTTGTGTTTCTAACTAGGAGATCTCAGAAAGACCACATGAGAAAGAAACGGCCTGTGACCACGTCGCAGGCGCAGTCCCAATCTCTGATTCAAGATTCCCAGATGACCCTGATCCAAAGGGGGTCGACCACCGCTTTCCTATTCTTGTTGATCGGCTTCTTGCTACTTGTCGTAGGATCTCCGCCGTCGGCGGCCCAGGACGTACCTCGTATAGAAGTTTTTGGTGGCTATTCTTATTTGCGGTTTGATAGCCGGTCTTTCGGCTTCGCGGGTAGCACCAATCTCAACGGATATAATCTGGCGCCGGCTTTCAACATATTCCACGGCTTCGGCGTGGTTGGGGAGCTGAGCGGCCAGTACGGGTCCCATCTGAATCTTCGTGATGTAGCGGTTGGTCCTCAAATCCTGTATCCGAGGAACAACCTGATTTTTTTCGCCCATGTGATGTACGGCGACGCGAGAACGCACGTGAGCGTTGGAAACGGGCCGGGGGACACCGCACGCGTGATTGTGGCGGGGGCTGGCGCTGATCTGCATTACTCTTCCCGGCTCTCTATCCGCGTGGTACAGGTTGATTATCTGCGTACGAGTTTATTTCGTGGAACTCAAAACAACTTCCGAATCTCCACTGGGCTGGTATATCACTGGGGTGCAATTCAGGAAAAGAAACACAAGGTGCCGGGCAAGGCGCCTTAGAGTCACGATCTGCGTACTTCTGTTTCTGCGGTAGAGGGAACTTCATGACACCAATTAAACAGCAAAGCCTGGTCTGCATAGTTCTTGCGTCGCTGGCGGGCCTTGCAGGCTGTTCCAGTTCGAATCACGTTGCTTACGTAACCTTGGGACAAGGGAATACCATAGCCGCATTCCGCGTCGATAACCACTCTGGCAGTCTAACTAAAATCGTCGGCTCACCGTTCAACGCGGGGAACTCGCCGATTTCGATCCTGGTCCATCCGTCCAACAAATTTGTTTACGCCGCCAACCAGATAGGGAATGACATTTCGCTGTTCACCGTCGATCAAAGCACCGGCGCTCTCACGGAAGTTGGACCACGCGCAGCAGCGGGAATTGCTCCGGCGTTCTTGACTATGGATTCTGGCGGCCACTTCTTGTTTGCGGCAAACCAGGCATCGAACAGCATTTCGGTTTACTCCATCGACGCGGCGAAGGGCACACTGACCGAGATCCAGGGATCTCCCTTTGTCACCGGAGCGAACCCGGTTGCGCTGGCGATAACTCCGTCAGGAAAATTCCTCTATGTTGCCACCCCGAACTTGCAATCCGTGTTTGGTTACTCGGTGGGTTCTGGAGTATTGCAGCCGGTGCCAGACTCTCCGGCCCTGGTCGATGTGGGGCCGGTTTCCCTTGCAGTGGATCCTGCCGGGCACTTTCTGTACGTGGCGAATTTCATAGCTAACACGTTGTCGGTGCTGGCGATCGACCCGAACAGCGGAGCTTTGATGGCGATTGCAGGGTCACCCTTCACCACTTGCACGAGTACGACGACCACGTGTACCAACAATCCGGTCTGGGTCGCGGTTCATCCTTCAGGGAAATTCGTATACACCGCGAATAAGGGAACCAGTAACGTCTCCGTATTCTCGATTGCGTCCACTACAGGAGTTCCGACTCAGATCACCAATTCGCCTTTTGCTACCGGCTCCACTCCAGTGTTCGCCAGTGTCGATTCCACTGGCCGCTTTCTATTTATAGGGAACCAATCCTCGAGGAACATCACCGGGTTCAGTATCAATCAAAGTACGGGGGCGCTTCCCGCCGGGGTTGTCGGCGCAGCCACGACTTCAGCTCCGACATCAATGATCACGACTAAGTAACTTCGCACCGTGCGGACTCATGGCGCGGGAGCGGCCTTTGGATCGGGCCAGCAAGTCGGATTCTCTCAAATCTTTGATGATTCGCTTCGGGATTCTCGGCTTTGGATTGCACGCCGCCAAACGGCTGATGCCTGGTTTTGCGCTGGCCCGAAATTGTCGTGTGACAGCCATTTCTCGGCGCGAATCGAGCAAAGCGCAGACGTCGGCTGAGCAGTTCGGCATTCCGCTGGCCTTTGATTCGGCGGAAGAATTGTGCCGTTCGCCGGAAGTTGATGCAGTGTTTGTCACCACTCCGAATGCATGCCATCTGGCTGATGTGTTGCTGACGATTAAATGTGGCAAGCCTGTGCTGTGCGAGAAACCCATGGCCGTCAATGCTGATGAATCTCGGCGGATGGTCAAGGCAGCCCGAACAGCAAACGTGCTGCTGGGCGTGGCGCAGGTATTTCGATTTGAGGAGAGCACGGCCCGGCTTCGCGAACGAATCGCAGCGGGACAAATCGGGAAAGTGATTTTTGCCCGGTCGGAGTTTTCGTTCTCTGCAAGCGCAGGACATCCGCGCACGTGGATCAATGATCCCGCGGTTGCGGGCGGCGGGCCAATCGCTGACGTGGGCGTCCACTGCGTGGATGCGCTGCGCTACATCCTCCAGGATGAGGTGATCAAGGTCAGCGCCCGGGGCATATCTGACACTAAGTCAGGCGCGATGGAGGCCGCGGCCGCGCTAACACTCGAGTTTTCCCGCGGAACTCTGGGCACAGTCCTGGCTTCGTTCCGGGCGGAGTATCGCACGCCCGTAGAATTCGTGGGCGAGACCGGCGTGCTACGGGCGGACGACGGATTGAGTGTGGAGCGACCGGTTACGCTGGAACTCCGGCGCGGCGAGTCCGTGGTCGAGACAGAATCGGTCTCGAATCGGTACGCCTACGCTCGACAAGTCGACATGTTCGCCGCCGCAGTGGAAGGCAAAGCAGCATTCCCTGTTCCTGGGGAAGAAGGTTGGCAGAACCAGGAAATCCTCGATGCCGCGTATCGCAGCTTGAAAAGCGGCAGAACAGAAGATGTTCCGCTGGTGAAGTGACGGAAAATTCCTACTTGGGTGGGATTCCTTTGGCTTCGACAATGGCCCAGTGCCAGTCCTGGTCGGGAGCGAGAACCGTACCCAATGTTTCGCGGAACACGGTGGTGGTCAGCGGGGCGGCCGCACCTTTCAGGCGGTAGAGGACGGTGATGTCCGAAGGTTTTTCTGTGGGAACGTCACTTGTGGCCGCGGCCGGGACCAGCTTTGCCGGTCCGAAATAAGCGGTCTTTGCCTCCCGGGCACGCAGGACAGTGAGACCAACAGTGATCTCCTTCAGATTCCATCCTGTCCCGTTAAAGACCGAGATTTGCAGGCTATCTCCATCAATTGTCGCTGGACCTTCCAGTTTGGCAAGTTCTCCCGCCGGCAAGTTTTGAGCCACGTAAGAATCAGAGAGCAGAGCGGTTGCTTGAGCGCTAAAGGAAAGGCTGCAAGTGACGTCGGGCGACGACACCTGAAAATTCTTTCCCACTCCATCGAAAGAAAACAACATTCGGCCATTGAGTCGCTGGCCCTCGACTTGGTTCATCACCTGAGTAAGATTGTCATTGTCGATCACGGTGTGGGCTGGCGGCGCTTTGGGCGCTTTGCTCTGCTGGCGCAGGGAGCGGGCCAGGTCTCCGAGCGAAGGACCGAGATTGTCGGACTGCGCAACCAGGCGAACTGGGAGCGCCAGTTCCAGAGAGATCACGGCGATAATGAAAAAGAGTCCAAGCTTCATGAATAATTTTCGAGGCCCACGCTATTGTGACTTAATTTGTCGGGCCTTGACACGGATCCACTTTTGCCCAGCATTCAGTTGATTACTAGGCGAGCTGGTCAGACAAAATTGTAATCACTGGCGCTGAGAACGGACGACCGAGGGGCAAAACGTTGGTAGCTGAACTTTAGGAAGAGAATTCCAAGCAGAAGGCAAGCTCTGGGCGCGCGGGACAAAGTAGCACGCAACGGGGCACCGCGCGCCCAAAGAAGCCTAACCGTTTACAGCAAGCCAGAAGACCGAAAACGGGTGACCGGATCCGCCACAGGCACTGGCTGCCGCTTAAAAATCCAGCGGGCCACCGCGTATCCCAGAGCCGCGTAGCAAATATGAACCAACTTCATAGCCCCACCCCAAATCATTAGATGCGTCGTACCTTGGGGATAGGTCGAAACATCCGACGCTCGCAACTTCAAAGTAGCAAGCAGGCACCGGTAGGTCAATGAACCATGGGTGCCATGCGCATGGCACGAAAGTAATAGGTACTGAGGTAGTGGGAGAAGATAAGCCAGCGCTTACGTGGCGGTTGTCGACAAGCTGGAGCAGTGGCAAGACCTTTGCCCCGGGATGACGAATCCTTCGACTCCGCAGTAAGTTCGCTTCTTGAACTTTGTGCTGCGCTCAGGATGACAGTTGAGTAACTTACTCGCTTCCCGCAGATACGGCCGGCCAGGCCGGGGGGTTAAGTCATTGCGAAAGGTGATCTTATGACAAAGTCATTCTGGCTCTGCGCGGTAATGACGCTCCTTAGTGCTAGCGTGAGCGCAGGTTTTTCCCTGGTAGGTCTGTTCGGCCCCGGCAGCGGCGATAGCTTCGCCCGTTACGCAGCTTCGCGAAGCGTCGCTTTATTGCTGACGATCGTCATTGCAATCTGCGTTCGTTCCGGTATGGCAGTTGCAGTTTTGGGAATCGCCATGACGGTAGTGCAAGCGTTCGACGGCGTCATCGGTGCGCTCGCCCACGATCCTTCTAAGACTTACGGGCCATTTGCCTTTGCCGTCCTCAACGCACTCGTCGTGATTTGGCTACTGAGAGGAAAGCAAGAGGAGCGAAGATCGGGCCCCCGCTACAAATCCTGACACAAACCCAACTTTTCCTTACCGCACGCCCTGACTTCGTCTAACAGAATGGATCGCGCTTAATCGGTATTCCGGTCAAATACGACGTCTGTGAAGCGAACTGAATTCCAGTCAACTCGAAAAACTAGTCCGTGTGCAGTCAGCGCCACGAGGTTCGCCTCTTGGGGAGCGGCCTCTCCGTATGCCTGGAAGCTCGTCGCATTGCTCTCCCTGGGTGGATGCTTCGAGATCTACAACCTCGCCCTCACCGCCACTCTTAGCCCGGGACTGATTCGCAGCGGGATCTTTCATGAGGGCTCACGTGGGCTCTTCGGACTTACAGACCAAGCGAGCTTTGCCGCTGCAACTTTCGCTGGACTCTTTGCCGGCTCCGCGGTGCTGGGGGGCTGGGCCGACCGATTCGGGCGCCGCACCATCTTTATATTCTCGATGCTCTGGTACTCCGTTACCACTCTCGGGATGGCCCTGCAGCATTCAGCCGTTGCTATTGATTCCTGGCGATTTTTCACGGGTATTGGCCTTGGGTTGGAGCTGGTGACCATTGATACTTATATCGCCGAATTAATTCCGGCAAGGGTTCGTGGAAGAGCTTTCGCTATCAACCAGTGCATCCAGCTTATAGCCATCCCGGTAGCGACTTTCGTGAGTTGGCTGCTGCTGCCACGCGACCTAGTGGGCGTCGCCGGTTGGCGATGGGTTGCCGTTGTTGGGGCGGTCGGTGCGCTGGTGGCTTACTATATCCGGCGTCAGGTGCCGGAATCACCGCAATGGCTTTTGCAAAGAGGCAGACTCGAAGAAGCCCGGGCCGTGCTAGAGAAGATCGAACCGAATGCAAATTTAGTTGTTGATCGTCCGCAGGATACAGGCTCTCCAGGCCACGACGTTCCGGCATACACTTCCTTCTCTTCGCTCTTTGGAAGTCCGCATCTACGTCGTACGCTGGTGCTGATCGTTTTGAACATCTTCCAAGCCAGTGGGTTCTATGGGCTGGTGAACTGGCTGCCGACACTTCTGATCTCTCGGGGCTTCACGGTTCTGCGCAGCCTGCGATACACCTTCATCATTTCAATCGTCTATCCACTCAGCCCACTCCTGTTCGTTCCCATAGCCGACAAAATAGAGCGCAAGTGGCACATCGTTCTCGCTGCCGGTTCTGCTGCCGTCCTTGGATTGCTCTTCTCGCGCCCGGCAGGCAGCCTTATGCTGGTTACGGTGGGAATACTGCTGACGATATCGAATAATTGGCTTTCCTTCGCCTATCACGCCTACCAAGCAGAAATGTACCCCACATCATTGCGCGGGCGTGGCGTTGGTTTCGTCTATTCCTTCAGCCGCCTGTCGACTGTTGTCTCGAGTTTTCTGATTGCATTTCTCTTGCGGCGCTTTGGCCCCTTCGGTGTCTTTGGATTTATCGCCTGCAGTATGGCGATCGTGGTTGTCACAGTCGGATTCTTTGGCCCTCGTACCAGAGCCACAGCAAGGCAGGAGTAAGGACTACCGTCGCTCAGCGAATGTCCACATTCATCAGCGGCACGAACTGTTGGCCGCCATGCATGTCTCCATCGCCGGCTTCGCCCTGTGTCAGCGGCCGGGGGATACTGAACTTAAGGGCGAGCGCATTGTCGCATTGAAAAAAGCGGACCTTCTCTTCCGGGCACCCGTAAAGTTTGGCGAATGAAGCTTGCGTCAAGACTCCGGAGTTCTTGACTCGATCATAACTCGCTTGGTCAGCGAACATGATGTCGAACGTAAGCGTGAAGGGACCGGCGTTCTTACTTCGAATCAAAGCTGCGATATCGGCCAGTTTCATGATTGTGTCGAGCCATCCAGATCTTCGAAGTGCGTACGAAACATCTCAAGCGGCGTCGAGGGAACCGCGACGTGATTGAGGCTAAAGCGATATACCGGACCTCGGTCAATTACGGCGGGGTTGTGGAGACATGCGAATGCCGTGATTGAACCAGCCCATTCTTTGATCGGATAGTGGAGGAGCGGCTGGCGGCTCAGTTCGGCCAGCTTGTGCGCCATGTCCTGGGTTGGGGCCGTCGCTTCAAGTACAATTCCCACCTCATGCGGCAGATTTCTCGCCTCGGGCTCCAGCTTTCCCATGACCGCGTTGATCCCATAGGTATGGAAAACCAGGTTGTATGAGCTCCTGTCGGCCTTGTCACCAAGCACGCGTGCCACCATGTCATCGATGTAGTTCCGTACTGAAGCGAGCCAACTGTCCAACTGTCGGATCACGTAAGGATCGCGGATTCCCCCTACGATGATGCTCTGATAGCCTGCCAATTCCGCCCCCTCTAGTTTTACCGTATAGACCGGTTCGGAAAAGAATTCCGTGCCGCGAATCCGAACCGTCACGTCGTCGATGGCTTCAAAAGTTGCATTCGTCAGGTCAAGGATTCCCGAGCACTCGCGATGCAGGAAAGGGTCGGCGTTTTCGTACAGCCCATGAGCTGCCACGCTCTGCGGAGTGCAGCGCAAGCCATCTCCATACGGGCGAATTGTGACCTGCTGATAACTAACAGTAGTGGAGATGACTCCCCTGCCGAGGGTGTCACAGACCAGGGTGCCGCACTCGGACACTTTGCCGGCATGCCACGCCAGCCCGGGCGGGAATCCACGCATGACCGGAATCGCCGCAAATAGAGCAGAATCGCTGCAGCGTCCAGCCAAAACAAAATCCGCCCCATCCCCGATCGCCTGCTGGAGTGGCTCCACGCCCATCATGCCGACAATGCGACTGCTGCTGTCGATGATGCTGTTACTGATCGGCAGCGCCGGATCGAGGGGAAGGATCCGATTCTGGTGCAGCAGCCTCTTGAGATAAGCCTTGTCCTGTTCCGCATAGATGACCGCTGTACGCAGCTTCAGCTTATGTTCGGCGACGATTTCGCGCACGATCTCGAGGACCGAGTCAACGTGTACGTCTCCACCTGCTGTGCCTGCGGAGCCAACGATTACAGGGATGTTCGCCTTTCGCCCGGCTCGCAACATCAGAGACAGGTCGCGCTTTACGGCTTCTCGTGGAAAGGCAGGGATCCCCATTCCCAGTGAAAAGGGGCCGGCGTCTGTGGTCCCTGCGTCGCAGGCAATGAAGTCAGTCGGCTGCGCCAGCGCCTCGTCCAGAGCAGCAGCATTGATTCCTCCACCTACGCTTCCTACAGGCGCTATGAATCGGATTTGGCCGTTATGTGACACAAAGATCGTCTCAAATTATGTATACATTCTATCAGTATAACTGTATACACTTATGAAAGACAGATCAGCAGGCATTCCCAGGCCAACCTTATGGAGTGCTTGATTCAACTTGACTTCTTCCGTGGGCTGGGACTGCTAGTAGGCAGACCGTGCAACATAGTCTCCTGAGCATGGGCAAGGTGCCTCCGCATCAGCCGTTCGCAGGCGTCGGGATCGTGCGCCTCCAGCGCCTCAAGAATGGCCTCGTGGTCCGCTTGTCCAAGCGGGACTCGTCCGCGACTGAGAATCCCTGGGTAGCGGTAGAGACGCATAATGCACCAAATATCTCCGCAGAGCAGGTCGATCAAGCGCTGGTTCCCACTGGCAAGCGCAATCTGGTAGTGGAAGTCGAAGTTGTGCCAGTCGCTGTATAGATCTAATAGTTTGTCGGCCTCGACCTCTATCTGCCGGCGCAAAGTCAGGCGAAGCTTCTCAAGCCCTTCCTTGGTGACCCTCTTGGCCGCGAGCCGGCAAGCTTCCACCTCCAGGGCTTCACGGACTTCGAGCAGTTCGGCAAGCTCCGCAGGAGTAAGCGTGGCGATGAATGTGCCGCGATTGGGGTGCCGAACTATTAGTTTGCGGCCTTCGAGCCGGCGCACTGCCTCGCGCAATGGGCCACGGCCGACGCCTAATTGGCTTGCGATTCTGGCCTCACGAACGCGCGTGCCTGGAGGAAACTCGCCGCGGAAGATAGCTCCTTCCAGTCTTGCGACCAGGTCATCTACAAGGGTTTTCGGTATCTCTTTTTTCGCTTTAGACTTCGACAGAACACACCTGCCATGTATGTCGTAGAGCGGCGTGTGGAGACTGCGCGCCTGTACAACCTTCGCGAAATCCATCTTAACCATAATTCGCCAAATTTCCCTTGACAGAGATGATCTGCCTCTCCTAGACTGCCAAACGATCTGCAATCTGTCTACAGAATATGTATATTACTGTAGACATAATGTGCGGCGCAACCAACCGACAGGGGTGCTTATGGTCCCCAGACGACTCTTCGATCTCGCGACCGGATTTCTCCCGGTCATTTCCCTGACCTTAATTCTTCTACCTGGCGCCGCAACAGTCTGGGCCCAACTAGCCGGAACGACCCTGTCGGGTCAGGTTTCGGATCGATCTGGGGCCATCATCGCAGCGGCGAGCGTGACGATCAGAAACGTGGCAACTGACGAAGCCCGTACCGTGACCACCAACGAGAAGGGACTGTATAACGCGCCGAGCCTTCAGCCGGGCATCTATTCCGTCACCGTTTCGGCTCCGGGGTTTGCGACCCACGTGGAACGCGACCTGCAGCTCACGGTGGGTGCGATCCGAAAGCTAGATGTCTCTCTAACGATTGGTACGACTGCCGAGCAGGTCGAGGTCCAGGCAGGGGCAGCGGATGTTGAAACTGATACCTCGGTCAATAGTGCAACGGTTGGGCAGGAGCGCATCGTCGATCTGCCCCTGAATGGCAGAGACTGGACCCAGCTCGCAGTTCTGCAGCCGGGCGTAGTTAGCGTTCGAGCTCAGGAACCGACCACCGGTAATTCCAACCGCGGGGTGCGGGGCTTTGGCAATCAGTTGGCAAGCAACGGTCATAGCCCATATGAGAACACCTATCGCGTGGACGGCATCAACGAAAACGATTATTCGAACGGGGCTCCCGGCAGCGTTATCGGCGCCAATCTTGGCGTAGACGCGATTCAGCAGTTTAGTGTTGTGACTACGTCCTATACGGCCGAGTACGGGCGTACGTCGGGTTCTGTGATCAACGCAGTCACGCGATCCGGCGCAAACGAACTGCACGGGAGCGCGTATGTTTTTGATCGCGACAAGATATTCGACGCCAGAAATTTCTTTGATACGCCCCAAATTCCGCCCTTCCATCGCGTTCAATTTGGCGGGGCAGCGGGCGGCCCGATACAGAGGAACCGCACATTCATTTTTGCGGACTACGAAGGAGTCCGCCAGTCGCAGAGCGTGAACTTCAATAGCGTCGTGCCGTCGTCTGCGGCCCGCATGGGCCAGTTGCATCGAGCGGACGGAACCCCGGTAACGGTTCCGGTGGATCCAAATATTGTTCCCTATCTGGGACTCTATCCTCTTCCTAATTTTGGCCTTAATCCAGGCACGTTTGGCGACACGGGAAACTATGTCACTACCGGTCTCCTCAACCTAAGCGAGAACTTCGTCACCGCGCGCTTCGATCACACTTTTTCGGAAAACGACAATCTGTCCGGAACCTACCTCTACGATAACGGTCCGGAGACCGTCCCAGATAGTCTCGGAAATACATTGAGCCGTCTCAATGCAGGACGGCAACTGGTGAGTATCACCGAAACGCACATCTTTAAGTCCAAGATCCTGAATGTTGTTCGCCTCGGATATAACCGCAGCGTCGGCGATATCCTGGTGCCAGTGAAAGCTCTTACGCCAGCGGGAGGAAACGCGGCCCTCGGTTACACGAGGGGCACCTTTGCTCCAACCATCAATATAGATGGGATTGTGTCAACTGGAGGGCTGGGCAGTCTCCGCCAGGCCTCGATAAGGTATAACTCCTATCAGTTTTATGATGACGTAGCGATGACCCGGGGAGCGCATTTGCTGAAAGCGGGCTTCGCGTTCGAGAGAATTCTCCCCGGTGCGAAAGCAAAATCGCAGAACGGCACCGCCAACTTTCAAACCACAGGAAACGTAACCGCTCTCGAGAACTTCCTCACGGGTAACCTCTTCTCCGCTCTTGTTCTGCCGAATGGAACATCCTCTCCGATCGAAGTGCAGGACAACCTGTTTGGCGGCTACATTCAAGACGACTGGCGCGTCCGCCGGAATCTGACCCTGAATCTGGGATTGAGATATGAAATGCTTACCATCCCAACCGACCGCAAGAATCGCGCAGGCCTGATCAATACGTTAACGGCTCCTCCGGGCAGCGGACCCTGCCCCGCGGTGATCATGCCGACAACGGTGCCCGGCTGTGTTGTGCCGGTAAAGCAGTTCTGGCAGAGCAACCCCACGATTCATAACTTTGAGCCGCGGGTGGGATTCGCCTACGACGTATTTGGCAATGGGAAGACCGCGGTTCGGGCGGGCTTCGGGATCTATGACATGCTCCCGCTGCCTTACATCTATGCGACCTACGCGGCCATCTCCGCTCCTTACTCGCAGGATGAGATTGTGCCCGGGTTTTTGCTGCCGCCAGGCGGTTTTCCCAGTGCGGTTGCCGCCGTTGGCGCGGCGACCTCCTCCATTCGTATTGGGCACTTCATCGAGCAACATCCGAAGCGAACCTATTCGCTAAATTACAACCTCAACGTCGAACAGCAGATCTCGCGAAATCTTTCTGCAATGATCGGGTATGTCGGGTCTCACACTCTGCATACGCCGTTTCAGGCTGAGGACATGAACCAGGTAGCTCCCTCTAATGTCCCAGTTATCGATGGCCGTTATGTGTATCCAGCGGGAGGGGTGCAGCAGGATGCGAACGCCACTGAGATCTTCGGCCTACTATTCGATGGCAACGCGAACTACAACGGAATGATTTCACAGATTCGGGCCAGGTCGTACCATGGGCTTTCCGTCCAGGGTACCTACACCTGGGGTCGATGCACAGATCTAGGGTCGGGCACGCAATCTCCATCGACGTATCAGAATTCATTCGCGAGTCTCATCTACTACGATAAGACACTGCGAAAGGGAGAGTGCGACTTCAATATCGCTCAGAACTTCTCCGCAAATTTCCTCTACGCACTACCCGCTGCGCAACGCGGGGTAATGCGGACGATAGCAAGTGGCTGGCAAATAGGAGGAATTATCATTGCGAGCACAGGCGTGCCCTTTTCCCTGATGCAGGCTGGGGACGTTCTTGGGCAACAAGGACAGAGCTTTGGTGCGGTGCCGGATGTAGTCCCAAATTGCAATCCCATTAATCAACATTTCAAGAGTTCAGGCTTGATTTACGTCAACCCGGCTTGCTTCGTGTTTCCAACAGTTGCGATTGGTTCGGCGATCGCACCGCTTTGCAACCAGGGAGGAACGACTCCAACCAATGGCCAGGTACTCTGCCTGAATGCCCAAGGGAATGAGCGTCGCAACCAGCTGGTTGGTCCGCGCCTAGTGGACGTGGACCTGTCGCTCGTCAAGAACATCCGCATTCCTCGCATCTCAGATGCGTTCAATCTTCAGCTGCGGGTGGAAGCCTTCAACATCTTCAATCGTGCGAACTTCCAGGCTCCAACCCATAACACCACTTTCGGCGGTCGGCTCGGCTTCGATCAGGAATCTCCTGGGACGGCCGGCCTGTTAGACTCCACCGCGACTCCATCCCGGCAAGTCCAGCTCGGGGCCAAGGTGATCTTCTAGCAGAAAAGGAGTGGCAAGCGGCGATGGCTTTGAGCTCGTCGCTCCAGATCGCGTGGCCAAGGTGGCTTCTCAGTAGATAGACTGGGAGGCGTTCGTGTACCGGGTCCGCCAGTACTAAAACGCGTACCACCACTTCCCGCCGCGGTCCGCTTCAGTTGCTTGAGCACTCTTCGCCAAACGGTATACGTATTTGGAGACCATATAGGCGCTGACAGGAAATGTCAGCGGCGTGTATGGATTTGTAAGGAGCAAGCGTTCTGGCTGGTGAGTAGAATCGAATTACTGTATACCCGTATTGAGAGAAGAGATCCGGCGGTATTTAGTCTGTGACGATTCCATCCTTTATAAGTGGCCCGAACGCTAGAGTGCCCATTGGACGATTATTTATCAAGGTGTTCCTCTGGTTTTGGTTGACCGTTCTGGCGCTGGTCGCCATCTTTCTGGCTAGCCGCATGCTCGGCACTCGATTGCTTCCATCTACGGACGTCATTGCATCGTTCGCTCCCAGAGTCGCGGACGAGGCGGCACACGCCTATGAATCGGGAGGTCCAGAAGAATTCGAACAATTCGCACGAGAGCTGGTCGGGAAATCCGGGTTTGAGCTCTATCTGATCGATGGGTACGGTAAGGATGTTTTGTCCCGGCCGATTCCCTCCGACAGTCTGTCGATAGTACACGCCGCCCGAAGTGACGGGCGCGTTCTTTCCCGCTTCGGGCTCCGCTCGCACAGCTCATCTTATAAATTCACTTCGCCTTCGGGGCATCCTTACGTTCTTCTCGTCCGCACCGGCTGGCAAGTCGGAAGATTCCTGGACAGTACAGCCGGAGGTGGCCTTCCATTATTCGCCGCGTTCTTGCTCATGGTGACGCTCTTCTGTTTCTGGCTTACGCACCACATTGTTGCACCCATTCAAGGGATTCAATCTGCTGCGAGAAGGGTCGCCGCGGGCGATCTGAGCGTGAGATCCCCGGCCGAGATATCCGAGCGACACGATGAACTTGCGGCTCTGGCAACAGATTTTGATGCCATGGTTGAAAGGTTGAGCGCCTTCGTACGCTCCCAAAAGGATCTATTGAGCACCGTCTCGCACGAACTCCGCTCTCCCCTAACGCGATTAATTATGTCTTTAGCTCTTTTGCGAAAGCAGTCGCCGCCCGAGGCCGAAGAATTATTGCAACGGATGGAACACGATGTCGGGCGGGTCGATACGCTCATGGGGCAGCTTTTGACACTCTCGCGTTTGGAAACGGGTCTATCGTCCGACGCGAGAGACGACGTGGACTTGTCTCAACTGGTTCAGGAAGTGGTGGCGGACGGCGATTTCGAGGCGCACTCCTTTGGCAAGTCAGTGAAGTTGCAAGCCGAAGGAGGGATTGTCATCGAGAAGGCCGATCAGCAGGCCTTGCGCAGCGCATGTGAGAATATCATTCGCAACGCGATTCGTTTCACTACGACCGGGAGTGAAGTGGAAGTGATTTTGAAGACCGAGAAAATGAGTGCGTCATCGCAGGCTGTTCTTTCGGTCCGCGATTACGGTCCGGGTGTCCCCGGAGAGTCACTGCAACAAATTTTCCAACCGTTCTTCCGTGTAAGGGAACCAAGTGGCGATCCACGGGCAAAGAACGGGACGGGCCTTGGGCTTGCGATTGCTCTCGAGGCAATACGTCAACACCGCGGCACAATCATCGCATCGAATGCCAATCCGATCGGCCTCGAAGTCAAGATCATGCTGCCGACCTGCTACTCCTGAGGGGATTGGCCCAATCGTAAAACGGCACGCAAGCATGACATCGGCGTCACAGCGGCCAGGCATACAAATACCCAACGCCCCGTACGCTGCGGATTCTTTCCGAGCCGTTTGTCTGTGGACCTAGCTTTTGACGAAGGTTGCTTACATGAAGATCGATGCTGCGATCAAAAGGCGAAAATTTCCGGCCCAGGACCCGCTCCACCAAAGCTTCCCGGGAAAGCACCTGTCCGGGGCATTCCAAGAATGCGCGCAGCAGATCGAACTCGGCCGACGTCAGATGCAAAGACTTTCCCGACTTGGATGCAGAATGTCCTGCCAAGTCAAGTTCCAAATCACCCGACCTGATTGACAGTGGTCGTTGTTGTTTGGCCCGCTCCGACTGCCAACCCGATCGCCGGAGGATAGCCCCAATGCGCGCAATTAATTCACGCGGGCTGAATGGCTTTGCCAAATAGTCGTCAGCGCCCATTTGGAGGCCCAAAACACGGTCAAACTCGTCGCCTTTGGCTGTCAGCATCAGAACCGGTGTACGCACGCGCGAGCGCACTTCTCGCAGAACATCAAAACCCTTCATGTCGGGCAACATCACATCAAGCACTATCAAATCGAAATTGCCGCTTGTCCCGGCATGGCTGCCTTCGGCGCCACTATGCACGGCCGATATCACGAAACCCTCAGCTTCCAAGTACCGTTGCACGAGGTCACACAGATCCGGATCGTCGTCCACGATCAGCAAACGCGCATGCTTGCGCATGGTTTCTTCGGGTCTTGCAACCTGGATCATGTATAAACTCCGCACACTTGAAGGCGGATCTGTGCGTATTACCCCAGAGCGTTAGCACCCTCTCTCGACGTAATGATAGCTGAGTCACACGCTACCAGTCCTGACACAAAACCAAACCTGCCGGACGCCAGTCGGGGTCGTCGCAATGATCAAGAAGATCCCTCTGATTCCCTCTTCCGAACGTCATTCACCAATCGTCGGAGAGAAGACGCCGATCCTGGGGTGTGCAAAAAGGCTCGCATAGCCTACGAACACTCTGTGCGAGACAGGATCCAGCACGAGGGTATGGGCTCCGTAGTGTGTACGTATCTCGTCCAGAACCCGATATGCGTTGGGACCGTCTTGCTGAATTACGGTTAATCGTCCGGCCCTTCCTGCGGAATAGATTCGGTGGAGTGTCCCATCGAATGCGACCGAATCAGGACCGCCGCCGATCCTCAGCGACGTAATGACCCGATGCGACTCCAGGTCAAAGACCACTAACGTTGCATTCCTGGAGCAAACCGCAAAAAGGCGCCGCTGCTCGGAGTTAATGGCCATCCCAGATGGTCCTTCACATGGAGCGAGAGACCATTGTCCTATCACTGCCCGCTCGCCAAGATCGATTGCAACGATCGAGTTGATGTCTTCGAGATTCTGATAAAGAACTCCAGTCTGCGAGTCCAAGGCGGGAAATTCTGGCTTTCCCGGAAGAGGCACTATTCCGACCGTTATGCGCTTCTCAGGATCAATCAGAGTCGCAATCTTTGCGTCTCCGTTCGCTACATATACAAGTTTTGCTGCTGGGACATAGAGTATTGCATCCGCATCGTCCGCGACTGGTATCCTCGCCAGTTGCCGAAGAGAAGTTGGATCGAAGACATCTACCGTGTTTTCTTCGCTTCGTGTGATGAAGGCAACGTTACGGTCCGTGATTACAGCTACCCCGTGAGCGGCTCCCGTCCCACGTAGCTCGGATACGGTGCTGAGGGACGGACGGTTCAAATTCAGGTCAACCTTTAATAACGAGCCCGAGGACTCGCTTGTGACAAATAAGGTACTGTTGCTTATGGTCAGGTAGTCGAGAACATTAAGCGGCCCACTCCTGGGGAGCTCAATATAACCCTCGAATTTCATGAACTTGGATTTGCTGGGTGTGCCTGGCCAAATAAGATAGACGGCTACCACGGCTAAACACAGGACGATCACCGTTGCAAAAGCCGCGATCATTCTCAGGTTTCTTTTTACGAATCCGTCCATCTGTTTCCTAACTAAAACTTTGTTGCCAGAGTTGGGGCGCGTAGCACGAACTGTCGTCGCCGAGTTGCTAATCCAACTACGGACTGCTAACGGTGGTGTTCTGGAACCCACCAACCTGGGAGGAGTTTTGGAATGCGTAGCTTTTTGGCCCAAGGTCCCCATTGGGGTTCGAACTCAGTAAGGACATTCCCAACACCAATCTGCAGGAACTCACTCGCCATGCGTTGTTCCGCGTGTGTAACGTCGTTATATCCATTCGGGAGGATCTCCATCCCGACGAACCCGCCGGCAGCTGCCGAAGCGAAATTGCTTCCAGCAAAGGTCGTTCTTCCGGAATCCGTCTTATCGAAGACGGTGAAGACAAGCGCATGTACGGTCCGGACGAACGGATTGGAACTGGTCGAACGCAGGTAGCGGGGATCTTCGTGCAGGAGGGCGCCTGTCAGAAATTGGGCGGTGTTTCTGGACAGACGATCCGCCACTCTGTACCCGTAGTTTCTGCCGAATGCGTCAGCGCCATCCTTCCATTCCTTGGGATATTTATTCGGTGGATTGAGCATTCCCAATCCCGCCCCAAAGCCAGGCAGGATGACGGCTGGTGGGCCGAACGATTTATGGGCGTATATAAGAAATTTATCGCGAACGGTAAGAGGAGTTCTGGTCAGTCTTGGAGACAAGATTGGAAATTGATTCAGGTGCGTTTCCGAGTCTGCCGACGACGGTGGAACCTGTTCCTGCGCCTGCTCCTGTGGCATCGGGGCATCGGGAAGAGCAGCGAGCACTTCATCATCAGCCAAAGGAAATCGGTTTTCGGCCTTCTCGGGCATAGTTGAAAAATCATCTTTTAAACGCACAGTGGATGGGGACCGACTCTCCAAATCTTGTGAAAAGACGGCACAGGGGTGAACGGAAAATATGGCAGCGGCAACCAACATGGTGCCCGACAAGCGTCCAAATCTGGCACGATGGTTCATCATGGTTCTCCACGCAGGAAAAGTATTCCTGCTTGCAAAGTACCGGGATCACGACGGGTGCGGCGTCAGGAAGGGTGAGGCGTTTGTAAGAATTTGTATGGTTTCGGATTAAGGACGGGTTGAGAGGTTTAGTGTGTTGTCACAGAGTCTTTGCGCACTGCACCGCGACGCTAACGAGTTGCATAATTAACTCCGGCAAAGGCGATTACGTCTTTATCCGGCTCTGTTTCAGTTGCAATGACGACGCTAGCTAGATTTCGGAGCGCAGCGGTCCGTGCGCTAATCACATCCCGCCGAAAACAGCCCAGCAGCAGAGAGCACTCCTGGTCGGAATACTTTTCCAGGATTGACATGATGAACACAAAACGCTCGAATGAATTGAGCCCGACAATGCGGGCGAAGTTGGGGAATGGCTGCACCTCCGCGGGCACGTTTCCGATCAACCGCGAGAGGCTTGCGGCATTCGATTCGTTTTCGTCATTCGGCCGCGGACAAAGCAAGCGGACTGCGTGAAGGATGATGCTGCGCCGAGCCCACAAATGCGCGCTCTCCCTGAACACGGAATTATTACTCATAGAATCGTCAAACCCTGCGAGGAAACACTCCTCAGCCTTCTGAGGATCTGCGATCAGTAGGAGAGATAGCAAATAAAGACTGTTCATCTGTTCGAGGTAGACGTGGCAGAAATCACTGCGGGTGGCATATTCGTTTGATCGTGCGTTCTTGCACTTTTGTGTCACTTCGGCTCCTTCTTCTGTTGCGGCCAGGGATAAAAGACGTATCAGGACAACGCGTCTCTGTTCGAGAATTCGAGAAAGAAGTGGCGCTTTCCCGCCTACCCTACTCCCATCGGAAACCTATCAATGTTTCCGGATCTTGGCTGACCTGACTACCGTTGAAGATCGGCCCCGCCTGATCGGTGTGTCTTTTCATCAATGCGCAGGAACAACGGCGTATTGACAGGCAGCTCCACATTCGAACCTCTGGCAATAAAAGCATCGTATATGTTCATGGCTGCGCCGAAATAACCGAAGCCAATAGCGGTTGTCGCCGATGCCTGTGCTGCGCCCGCGCCAAGCAAACCGAACCCTCTACGCCCTTCTCCTGCTCGGGACCAAGCAGTTTTATCGACGGTGGTATCAGCAACCGCCCTAGAGGGGCCGATCAGCGAGATGGGGGCTCGCAAGCGAGAAAAAGTCGATGTCGTCGCCTTTACGTCGCCTTCTTCGCCTACGGCGAGCCGTTGACCGCCTGCCGCTTCGATGCCGGTGACCGTCGCGCTCAATTCAGTCGTTGTCCCATCAGGAGCCTGCGCGGAATGAAAGTAGAAGAAGAGTCCACCATTTTTCTTCATCCAGCCAGCGGCCACAGCTTTGGTGACAGTGCCTTCGAGCTTTGTGCCTGCCGGATAGAGCAGAACGTGATCAGAGTTGTAGTACGGCCGGTGCACCACGGCTTCGATCGGCGACCCGGTGGCACTCATTTCCGAGTTCAGAGGTGTCAAGAGACGAACGTGAAGATAGCCATCGCCGAGCAGAGAACTCGCCTCAGCCTGATCGACGGACGGTGGTGTTTCAATAGCATCGAAGAGTGTTGCGTCGAAGATTGTTCCTTGATCGAAATATTCGGGATGATAGGGCAAACTCGTGACAGCAGCCTGACTCAATCTTTGCAATTTGTTGGGTTCAAAGATCGGCTTAGCAGCATCTTTCATCTTCTGGCGGACGCCGGGACGTTGAGACTTGGGAAGGTACTGGGCCATTTTCACGTCACTGACTCCAATGGTTGTATCCGTATGAATCGGTACCGCGGTGCCGTCGGGAAAAATGACGTTGTCGAAGGTCACGCGTGCTGTTCGCGGGCGCGTGAAATCGCCACGCAGAATCTGTCCTTTACGTCTGGGCGCACTCGAAATCGAGGAGACGTGTCCTTTGATCGTCGAGCCCTCTGGAATCGCGATAGTCGTGCCGGCGTAAACCGGCTCAACCAGTTTTGCTGTAATTGGCTCGCCCGACTTAGTGATGCGCAGACCCTTCTCGAGTCTGCACCGAAGATCATTACCCGCTCCGACCAGGATCGTACTTTGTGGAGCCGGAGCGTCCGGTGCAGCCGCAAATGAAGCGGATGCCGCCAAAACCGAACACGATATGACTACGCTGTTGATGTACGACTTCATGATTCACCTCGGTGACATTGGATGAAGCGATTTCGGGCCGGAGCAGAACCCTGCACCCGATCCCGTGGCCTTGAAGTTAGCCGGGCTTGCCATGCGATGCGGTCAGAATGTGTGAGAGAAACGTAAGGATTTGTATTGAATGGACTGAAGGGAGTTCACTACGCTGCGAATCATCTCCGCAGTAGGATTCTCGATATTCCCTTCTCGCATGCTGTCTTTCAACCACTGCTTGATTTCCAGCGGCTGGATCTCCAGTGACATCGGCATCCGCCCGGGTGTATTTTGTTGACGGCCGGAGATTCTGACGAGCGTGGTTTTGAGCTCCCCGGGCTGAAACAGGGGTGAAATGTTGTCAAATTCGCGCCGCCGGATGGTGATGATTCTGACGTCCGATGAGGTGAAGAGGAAAGCGCTCGATGCGCTTGCAGTAGGCGTCAAAACGACAAGTTACGACACAACCAACGACAAAACTGGCAGAAGGTGCCATTCGCATTCAAAGGAATGGCGGGGACGACGGGACTCGAACCCGCGGCCTCTGCCGTGACAGGGCAGCGTTCTAACCAACTGAACTACGTCCCCACGAGAGCACAACCTACCAGCCGGTAAGGTTTCTACATGACATTAGCTGAAGTGAGCACCCAAACATTTTTTCGTTTGGTTTCAGTTTTGGCGTCAGTTGCTTCTGGAGAAGCAGGTGTCAGTATAGCAGCTTGCTCGAGCTCCTGCCGATCCTTCTCTAGCGCGTTGAACGAGAAGAGCTTCTCAACGGCTGCCGCTTTATGCCCGGGCGCCAGGTGCCGCGTCGCCGGGTCATCTGAATTTTCTAAGTAAGTCAGCCGCAGCAAGCTGATCCAATCCGGTCGTAAACTCCTTTGTGAATATGAATGCGTTTCTCAGTCCGTTGGCACAGAACGGATCGCCAGCAAAGGGCTCCCCGATGTTCGACACGATACATGTGGGCGGACCTATCGAAAGGTTGTCAAGGTTCGGAGCCACACGCTTTACGGGATTGAAATTCTCTTGTTGGCGAAACTTATATTTCTCGCCGGTGTTCGAAATAGCGTGTTCCGCGTGTCTTCGCGCTGCAACACTGCGCCGGTAGGGAAGGAGCAGGGATCTGGTGCGAACCGTTTTGCTATTACGTCTTCAGGACTGTCAACCTAAGGGTCAATGTTCGGCGAGCCCGGCGCAGTTCCAGCTTCAGTCAAATGAGAGGAGGATTATTCAGATGGTCGCTGGCGGAGCCAGTCCCAGGGACATTGCCCGGCGATTGGAGATCAAGGAAATCGAGGTCAACGCGTCTCTCAACAGCATTTTTGAAAAACTCGCTACCTCCGGTCGGCTGGAAATGTTATCTCATAGAGCCCCTTCGAGATAGGGATTACAGATCGCAACTGGTGATCGCTGAACACCGTTCGTGACCACATGTAAGGTAAGAGACCGGCGATGGGCAAGCGACGTAATAGATTGCTTTGACCATTGTGCTACGCCAAGAAACAAGGCCGTCGATGGAACCGAAAGTGCTGCCGCCCACAAAAGACGAACACGAGGTAGGTGACAATCTTCCCAACCCGCTATTGAATCCGATGTTAAATCCCACACTCGGTAGGAATCTCGGGCGTTGGGCAGACGTATACTACTCAACCCCACCCGAAAAGCGCGAACGGGCGATATTCGAACTTTTGCGCGAACTGGAAAGCCCAGGGAAGCCTCAGCGCGAAGATGAACCTACTGTAACAGCGCAGAATCAGAAACAAATACACACCGAGAGCCAGAATGAGGCGCTCGTCTGTCCGACTTGCCTGCACGAGACCCTTGCCCATCAACACTTCTGTGGTCTATGTGGCGTCGCACTGACAGCAAGCGAAAATAGCGATCCCGGGCAACAAACGACCACATCTGCCCCACAGTTTTACCCACCGCCCATCGACCAACAATTGGACGCTTGGCCGTGGCGCCAAGAGAAGAGGTTGGCGCACTCCCGCACGCCCCACCAAAAAAGCCGATCGTGGAAATACGTGGCAATCGTCATCATCACAATCGCCGCGATCGTCTTCTATTGGCAGTGGCGGATGCGTTTGCAAATTACAGACCCGACAAACGCTAATCGCATGGGCACAGCAACTTCCACGATTTCGAAACAGGTAACCAACCAACGGTCCAGTGCAGCATCTGCCGATCGCAAGGCGGAAAATAGGGCCTCAGCGCATTCGGTGGCCGAGTTATCCGACAAGCCAAAGCCCGCCGCCGGAAAGCCATTCGGCTGCAGAGAAGATCATTTGGAAAGTTGCTCGGTCGCTGAGTTGTACAACAGAACTGTCATCCTAGCAAACACAATCGACGCTGCCTTCATCGACTATGACAGGCAGGTGGCACGATTGCGGATGGACGCCAAAGCCCATCAGAATGACTCAGCAAAGCAGAAGGAGGAGCGTCTCAGGAACAGCAACCGCTATGCTCAATTGCGCGAAAATCTGTGGCTCCGGTCGTACGTAGCCAACCAGAAGATTGATGCGTTCAAATATCGGAGGGAATTATTGCGGCGAGCGGCGGAGCCGAGATTGGAAAACAAAACGCTTCTTCACGCCTATAAAAATCCGCGCTTGTGCCTAGACTTGCATTATGTTGCGGAAGATCTGCGCAGACTTGCAGCAAAACTGCCAAGGCTCCACTCATCGCAGAATATACCTTCCTGATGAAAAGCAAATGGCGGTCAAACTTGCGAGTTGCCGACAAACCGTTAGGAACCTGCAAATGAAGCTCCCGATAAGCCAGACAAATACACTCGAATCGCGGGCGCGGCTGCGTCTCAATTGTCCTTCCCTATGCGCTACGCCTCTCTGTACGCGGGGATACGCGCGGCCACATAGGCACCGAGCGCTAAGTCCACGAGCATGCAGGCAACTGCGTACCAATCCGGGATATAAGCCGAGTTCTTGTAGTGCCAAAGATCCCATGCGAATCCATGGCTTGCGATTCCTATAGCAAGGAACCAGGGCGAGTTGTTTAAACCGAGGGCAGCGAAAGCAGCAAAGAGCGCCAATCCCAGAAGCTCTACCCAAATCCACGAACTCGCTGCGTGGTCCCGTGCCGCGAACCAACCCATCACATAAACGAGAGGCATGCCCCCAAGAAATCCGGCGAGCATGGTTCGCTCAAACTTCATCGCCCGCAATCCCAGCCAGCGCGTCAGCCAAAGGCATGCGACGGTAACCGCCTCGACGACAGCGGCAAGGAGAAACGGATCTCCAGGCGCTTGCCACGACGGAACCATGGAGAGCGTCCACACAGTGATGATCGAAACGCCTATCAAGGCCACTATCTGAATAGGGTTTTGTGTTTTGCTCAGGCCCGGTACCTCTGCTTTTGCGATCGTCCTCCTGTCCGGCTCGTCCGCTATTGTCACCTGACACCCCAACCCGCAGTATAGTCGGCCTCGGGAAGATGCGGGGCGCGACTTGACTAAAGCCAGACTATATGTATATACATATGTTATGCGAACAGAGACACCTGACAAGCAACACCCCGAAGCACTGTTTGACTTGCCATGCGCGTGTCAGAGCCTGCGGCGCGCCACTCGCGTCGTAACGCGGATCTACGACCAGGAACTGGCGAAGGCGGGAATCGAGATCACGCCATTCGGCCTGCTCACGGCGTTGGATTTGACAGGAGAAGCGAATCAAAAGCGCTTGAGCGCAGGCTTTGCGATGGACAGCACGACCCTGACCCGGACGCTGGGGTTGATGCTCAAGCAGGGTTGGATTCGCGCCCGGCGTGGAAAGGACAAGCGGGAGCGTCTATTCAGTCTTACCCGGGCTGGCCGGGAGCAACTGGCGACCGCTCAGCCCTTCTGGGAGGCCGCACAACGGAGGCTGCGAAAGGAGCTGGGGGAAGCCGGCTGGACAAGCATGAAGCGGGCAGTCTCACAAACAACCGGGGCGGCGCTGGCGGCTTAAAAAAATTTGCGCCGCAATAGATGCATATACATCTATCTCGGGGAGAGGACAGACAGAAAGAAAGGAGCCCCATTATGAAAACCATCTTCTACACCTGCGCTGCATTCCTGCTGGTCTCAGCGGTTACCATGCTCTACAAAACGACCGCTGCGGCAGATAGCCATGTCAGCTCTGTTACCGTTTCTCATCGCCCAGAACTCGAGTACCTGAAGGCCGTAAACAGCGTGGCGCCGCCACAGGATCCTCAGCTGCTTTTCCTGCTCATGGCCGAATATGCGAACGCGAACCGGCAAGGCGAGGGCGCGGAGTTTTTCACCGCGCGGCTGAAGGAATTCGAGCCGCGCCTGGCGGACAGCCAAAAAGCACTGTATCTGAGCGCCATCGGCTTGTTGCGGGCACAGCACGCTTCTTCAGTATCCCTGATACACCGCGTGGGCTACGTGAAAGAAACCATCGGGATACTCGATCAGGCCAAGCAGCTTTCCGGGGGGAAGATTTTCGTTGTGAACTGGATTGCCGGAATCGTCCGCGCTGAACTTCCCGGCGTTTTTCATCAGAAAAAGGCGGCCGAAGCCGAGCTGGCCTGGTGCCTGGAAAATATCGACAAAGCGCCTCATGTTGGTTGGCTGCGTGAAGTCTACTATCATCTCGGAAAGCTGGCCCTTGCTGACGGAGACCAAACAAAGGCCCAAGACTATCTTCGGCGCAGCGGCTACAAAGACTTCGACCGCCCGATTACCCTCACCACTTCTTTTTCGGAGGACGCCGCAACCGGCAACGCTTTCGTTCCCCGCCGGATCAGTGAGATCGTGCCGGGGCGTGTGTACGCGCTCTCCGGTTTCGAGTTCACGGAATACTATTTCGTGGTCTCCGACGATCGCCGCGAACTGATTGGCATCGATGCGGGCACGCGCCCGGACTCCGCCAAAGCCGCCTACGAAGCGTTGCAAGCGTATGCGCCCGGCCTGCCGGAACTGACGACCGTCTTTATCACTCACTCTCATTGGGATCACATCGGCGGGCAGACGTACTTCCGCTCGCTAAACCCTCGCGTGAAATTCTATGCAAGAAGCAACTACGAAGAAGAGATTGCCCTCGGCAACGCTGGCGACATTTTCCGCAAGCAGTTTTTCGGGACACGCTTTAATGTCGACGATGTGCGCAGCTTCAAGCCCGACGTCACCATCGACCGCCGCACGGAGGTGAAAATCGCTGGCACACGCATCGAGCTCATTCCCGTGCAAGGCGGTGAAACTCACGACGCCATGTTCATCCATCTGCCCGATCTGGGCGTCATGTTCGTCGGCGATTTCATCATGCCTTATCTCGGTGCGCCCTTCCTTGAGGAAGGCGATCTGCAAGGGCTGCTGGACGCGATTGATATCGTCGTTCAAAAGAATCCGCAGTATTTGCTCCATGGCCACGAGCCCCTCACGCGGAATTTCACCTCTGCTGCATTGCTGTCGGAGCTCAAAACCGACCTGGAATGGCTGCGCGAGCAGGTCCTGATAGCCATCCGCCGCGGCGATGAGCGCGCTGCGATATACCAAGCCAACCTGACTCCTCCGGGCCTGCTCAAGGGCCGGCCTGACGTGTATCTGCCTTATCTGATTTTGCGTGAACACGTGATCGACCGTCTTTACGATCAGAACGTGGGTTATTGGCAGCCGAATCTGCAAGGGCTCGACCATCTGACGCGCGCCGACCACACGGAACTACTGGTGGACTATCTCAGCGTGTCCGAACGTCAGTTTGTCAAGGCCGTGGAACGCTTGGCCGCGGACGGCAAATACGAGCTGGCAGCCTCATTGCTTGAATCGTCCGGGGATAGGTTCGATCACAGCTCTGCAGTGGCCAATGCCAAGCGGCTCGTGTATCTGAAGCTGATGGAGAGGAACCAGAATACCGATCCGTTCAAATTCATCCTTTATTCCGGGAAGATTGGCGAACAAACGCCTCAGATGGCTGCCGCCAAGTGAGCGTCCCAAACCGCGGGCAGGTCCCATAGGGAAAGTTGGGGCCTGCCCACCTTTGTGAGAGGGTGACGGGGAATCCGGAAGTTAAGTCACGAGAAGCCGACTTCTGGGTACTAATTTCGATGCGTTACGCACATTATTGGACGACAGAATCTCTTGCCGCCACTGATCGTAGGACTGCTGATGTTTACCAGCGCCTGTCTCGGGCATCGAGAACTTTGGGACCTGGTGCCGTTTCAGCGCTCGGTCCGCAGTTCCGCCAAAGTTCCTCCTCGCGTGATGTCAGTTTCGAGCTAATCCTGCAGAATGCCAGTTCGGCGGCCCATGAGCGGCTACACGACGCCGAACGCCTGAGTTCTCAAACGCCAGCACCAGCCGCCGACGATGAGGCTGCGGCGCCCACCGCTTGCGGCTTGGCGCCCTTGATCACCAGCCAGAACATGAACGCCAGTTCCCCGAAGAAGGCGGGCTGGGAGTAGGTGTCCACCTTGTTCTGATATTGCGGCAACAGCACACCCGTGAGGCTCAGGATCACCCAGGCGAAGCCGGCGAGGGCGAGCCAGACGCCCAGGAACCGCGGCAGGAATCGCGACCTGTACACAAGCAGCCCGAGGGGAAAGAGCCACAGACCCCAAAATATTTCGGCGACAACAAATCCGTAACGATGCAGATTGACGAACAGCATAGCCAGAGCATCCCGCTGAGGCTTTTCGAATGTGGACAGGAAGTCAGCCCCGCGCACGAGGACGAGGGCAGCGATTGAATTCAGCTCATTCAGAAACGCTATCGGGACCGAGACGACAATCAATATCAACATGAGCAAGGCGTGCCGCCGGTTGACCCCTTTGAGCAGGTCGTATAAAGCCATGGCCACGAAGATAAAACCGGCCATGCCGATGAGTTCGCCGGCGATGCCGAGGCGAAAGAGCGTCTCGGAGGCCGCGATGTTGTTGGCCGTCGCCGCTGCGTTTCCGTGAACGATCAGCTTGCCGGGGACATAGGCCATGGCGAAGAAGCCAACTATTGAAGTGAGTAGATAGAGCAAGCCTGCGAATCTGCCTGGGTTCTTGGCGGAACTCATGTGTCCTCGCTTGTGAAAGTCCAGCCGTAGATACGCGGAGGGCTGTCAAAATGTTTCGTCACACGACGAAAATCAGCCGGGATTAGGGATATCCGCGGAGGCCCAGCATCCTGGCTGCGGAGATCTCCTAGCCAAGCGCAGAATATACTTGATGGGTGAGGGCTGCCGGTTCCGGGGCGCGACCTGCGATTAGCGGCCGCATGGGTGGCGCTAAAGATGCGAACAGCGCAAGTACCCTCGAGATTTGCAAGATCAGGTGATCGCCATGTCGACACAAGCTGAAAAGGGACGAGCCTTCCGGGCACTCCATGAGCGTGACCGCGCTTTCATCATTCCCAATCCCTGGGACATCGGTACCGCGCGTCTGCTGGCGCAACTGGGTTTTGAGGCGCTGGCAACGACCAGCATGGGGTATGCCTTTTCCGCCGGGCAGCGTGACAACACGATCGAGCGTCCCCGGGTGATGGAGCACGTGGCGGCCATCGCGGCAGCTACGGACCTGCCGGTGAGCGCCGATCTGGAGAACGGCTTTGGCGACGCGCCGGAAGTCGTCGCGGAAACCCTCCGGCTTGCGGCGGCAGCCGGAGTTGTCGGCGGATCCATCGAAGATGCTAGCGGGCATCCGAATGATCCGATCTATGATCTGGAGCATTCAGCAGAGAGAGTTCGCGCCGCAGCAGAGGTGGCGCGGGGTCTTCCTTTCACTTTCACAGTGACCGGACGGGCGGAGAATTACTTGCATGGGCGGCCGGATTTGAGAGATACGATCAGGCGGCTGCAAGCCTATCAAGAGGCGGGTGCCGATGTTCTGTATGCGCCGGGACTTGCCAGCAAGGACGAGATTGCGGCAGTAGTCAGCTCCGTGGATCGTCCGGTAAACGTCGTGATGGGACTGCAGGGCGTACAACTGAATCTAAGTGTTTTGTCGGAGATGGGCGTCAGGCGTGTCAGCGTGGGCAGCGCTCTCTGTCGCGCCGCTCTCGGCGCTTTTCTTCGCGCCGCGCGGGAGATGCGTGAGCACGGAACCTTCGGCTTTGCCAATGACGCGGCGACCACTCGCGAGATTACCGCCATGCTGGCGGCATGACGCAGGTCGATCGGAATGTTGGACCAGACAATTGAATGGCGGAGAGGGAGGGATTCTATTACCACCGTTACCTGCAAGTGCCGGTGAGTCCTACACTTCTGCGATAATACCCTGTGTTTGAGCGGGTTACAAGGAGATTCGATCTCTGGCTGGAGTTTCTATGGTTTCTCTCGTTGCCTGGATTTGCGCGTAAAACGATATCACTGGTATCAGTGCATCGGTGTTCTGGCATCGAACCCATCCCCCGAAGCTCACTCGCACTGAACATTGTTGAACGTGATTTGACACCGGGTTCCAATAGGCTCTAACGCACGCAGTCCCGGCGCCGGCGTAACCTGCCTCGCATCGTAACGCCGCATCAGAATACCGAGATATGGGGTTCCCCGCCAAGTACGGATCGCGGTGCTGATTTTGTGCGGACTGGCTGCTAACCCATCCGCTGCGCAACGCGAGATTCAGAATCATCCAACCGGCGAGAATGTCACGGGAGAAGAAGGCAAGGCTGCCTCACACACATTGACTCCTGATGACGGCTTAGTAGTGATTGTCGCGGCACTCAACTCGAGCGTTCACCTTCGTGCCAAGCGCGATTGTTCGCATCTCGTACACGCAATACATGCTTACGCTGGTTTTCCCTAGAGCTACGCAGACTCGTCCGGTCTCTACGTCGGAATGCCGGGCTATAAGTGAATGGTTCATCCACAACCTGGAGATCTGGTTGTTTGGCCTGGGCACGTTGGGATCGTGATCAGTCCTTCCGAGAAGGTCTTCAGCGCAATGCGGTCTGGGCGAGGCATCGATGCTTTTGATGCACCGTGGTTCCTCCTGGTGCAGGGGCCAGCGAAGACAAATGTCCGAGCCCGGGGCCGAGTGGCCTTGCCCTCTCTAGAGGCGGCCAGCCTGAAACAATCGCCTCGCCAGCGATATCGCCCTTGCATGGAATTTGAGCCTTGTGCTACCGTTCCCGCCCAGAAATCGCGTCTGCAGGTCGGAATGAGGAAGGATCCTGAAGGCTCCTATCCCGATATCCAACCTGAGAAATAACGAAGAACAACGGAGACGAGCAGGGTCTTCGGGGCCGAACTGGCTGAGGTGACATGTCACTGTCGTTTTCGACCGACCTAATTCGTGCTTCCGACCGGTTAGAAGCGTGGAGATACAATGCCAAGCAGGTTTGCGGGGATTGCCGGTTTCAGTTCCCCAAAATCTATGCTTTTCACGGCCAGATCGAGCGCCGAAAGGTAGCCGGGCTGGAGTTGACCCGATTCTCCTCGAGTCCCCTTTCCTTCTCCAAGTTCCCTGCGGTGAGCCTCCGGTCAGACGACCGTTGTTGCATCGTCATCACGCAACTGGAGGGTGTCCGGCGATATTCACAGAATGGTACTGTGGCTATCCTGAAACCGCAGGATACGACTCTGATTGATTCGGGAGTTCCCTGGACGTCAGATTGTCCTGGGGAATGTTCTAGACTTTACTTGCGGATTCCGCGTGGGCTGGTGGAAAGCCGTCTGCGGTTCAGTTCTCTGCCCATCGCGCGGCGCATCTGCGGCGCATCAGGGCTGGGAGCGACGTTGTTCGGGCTTGCGACCTCTTTATACCACGAGGCTGACATGCTGACAGCGGAAGAAGGAATTGTAGCGCTCGAAGCGTATCTGGAGATCCTGTCGACGTGCATTGGGCGCCCGGAACCGGCATTGCGGGAGACAAGCCATTGCGGGGAACTCTCTTCGCGGATCGAAAACTTCATCGAGATGCATTTGCCGGAGCCGACGCTCTGTCCCTCGGAGATTGCAGCGGCGATTGGTATTTCTGTCCGCCACTTGCATCGTCTGTTCAAGCGTAAAGGCCGTACCGTTGCCGACTGGATCCGAGAGCGACGCTTGCGAGAGTGTCGCAGCGATCTGGCAGATTCGCGTATGCGGGAAAGGACCATAACCGAGATCGCGTTCTTCTGGGGATTCAACGACTCGGCCCACTTCAGCCGGTCCTTTAAAAAGCAGTTCGGCATTTGCCCCACGACGTTTCGCGCGCGCAAATCGGCCAACTCATGGAACGCTGGGCGGGGACGGGTTTCGGGTTTCTATCCAGCGGTAGAATCCCAGCATTCCCAACCAAACTAGCCGTCAACGGAAACCTGCTCGCCACGCATATCTCCTGCGATTTTCTCCGCGCGCTTGGTGGGTACTCGGAGAAGAGCTCCCAGAGCCGCCCAGATGGCCAAGGCAATCCATTCGTACCGGGTGAAGTGTCCGGGGATGACGGGAATGACTTTCACCAGGACCATCAGAATGGTTACCAGCATTCCGAAAACAGCGGCGGCCCGACCACGGAACGCGGGCTTCATGCAGTAGTAGGCGGCACATCCTGCCATCCATCCTATCCCGGAGGCGACGGCCCCGACTTCAAGGATGGGCACCAAGCCGGCTTCGCCAAGAAGCATGGTGAGAACGGTGGCTGCGCCCACGGCGACAATGGCTGCGGCGGGCGTTCGATTCACCGGATGGACATAACCTAGCCTGTGATTGAGCATGTTGCGCCTTCCCAAGGCGAACAATAGTCGGGACGAGGCAACCATGTTTGCGTTGAAGGCTTGCAGCAGGGCAACCAGGGCCGAGGCCATGATCAGAACCACGATCCAGTGTGCGTGCAAGGCCCGTTCGAAAGCGACGGCCGTCGGAAACTGCAGATTGCTCTTGAGGCTCGGCCAAGGAGCCACGTACGCGACGGCGGAGATGACAACCACGAAAAAGGCGAGACCGACCATAATCGTCAGAATAATAGCGACGGAGAAACCCCGCGCCCGGAAATCGGGACTGGCCTCCTCCGCGTACTTGCCGACCGACTCAAAACCTCCTAACAACCAAGGGATTACTTGCCATACCAGGAGTATGGAGATGAGGGGAGAATGACTGAATAAAGGATGTAAATTGGTAATTGAACCGTGTTGAGCGCCAGCCAATGCAAAAACTACGACCAAAGTAAGAAATGTGAAGGTGGTCCACTTACCCAACCTCGCGCTGGCTTGGATGCCTTGATAGTTCAACCAGGTTAGCGAGACTGTGATCAGGAGACCTAGGAGAACGTGGGGCAGATAAACTGGCCGCCCACCGAGCCGATACAACTCCAGGGTATTGAGAGTGGGAAACAAGTAACCGGTAATTCTGCCGGCGGCCAGTGCCTCGAAGGGACAAGTGAGGAAATAGCTTAGAAACACCATCCAGCCAGTTGCGAAGCCGACAGTCGGGGGGAAGTAGTTGGCGAGGTAAGCCACCTCGGCAGCTGCGTCGGGTATGGCGCGCACCAGTTGGCCGTAGACGTAACCGATTGGCAGCAGCATCAGCGCGCCGGCAGTGAATCCCAGGATTGCGCCAAGCGGGCCCCCGCGTTGGAGGATGTCATCCATGACAACGAGCCACGCAGTGCCTACCATGACGCCGAAGGCCAGTGCGAAGTAATCGGCCAGACGAAGCTTGCGGGCGAGTGTTGTCATAGTCTCAAGACGCCCAACTTCTAGTGGGCTGTGAACTAGAAGGAAGGTTCTCACCTTGGCCGCAGCTCGCTTCGCGCCGGTTACCGTCCAAAAAAGCTTTACCGCAAAGAGAGAAGAGCTCCGGAAAAGAACGCAAACAAAGAGAACGCGAGAGACGGCCCCGGAATGCGGCCGTCCTGGTTAGCCTTATCAAAATTCGTATCTCAGCGCGAATTGCATGACGCGGGGACTGGTCAGCAGACCGGTATAAGCGCCGAAAGTTTGCGGCACCTGTTCCAGGGAAGCGATGCAATTGCAAGCAGATGTCCCCAGGCCCGACAGCACGTTGAAGCGATGAAGGTTCGGCACGTTGAAAACCTCCCAGCGGAACTGCAGGCTGTGGCTTTCCCACGGCATCTTCCAGCGCTTGCTCAGAGCCATATCTAAACCGGCGTATCCATCCCCACGGACCACGTTTCGAGAACCGCTTTCGCCTGGGAAAGGATGCCGGAAGTCGGCAAACGCGGCCACCGGATCGGCGAAGACGCTAACCGCACCCGTGCTGGGATCACGGTGATGCCCGATCTTGGGTTGCGCGACCAACTGCGCGATGCCCTGCTCATCCCAGTTCGTAGGCCAGAAGTTACCGTTATCCACGGTGAAGGGAAAACCGCTGGTCCAGCGGGCTACTCCCGACAGTTGCCAGCCGCCAATGAAAGCATCGAGAGTCGACCCCGCATTCGCAGCGAAGCGCTTGCCCTTCCCCACCGGTAAATCCGCTATCCAATTGGCGTTGATCTGGTGAGTGGTGTCGAAATCCGAGACTCCTCGACGTCCGTTCGGATCGAAGGCATTCGCCAGGCGAGTACCGGGAGCGCCCACATTGCAACACGATTCCCACGATAAACGCGTTGCGGAGGAAGTGATATCAATCGACTTGGAATAGGTGTAGTTCAGGTCGAACTGAAGTCCGCTGCTGAACTGCTTTCTCAGAGTAGCCTGCAGTGCGTTGTAATTCGATTTGCCGATGGAGCTCCAGGCGAACATGCTGGTTGCCTGGTTGTTGAGGTAATTGCCGAACCCTCCCCCAAAGGGCGCCGCAAAGGTCCCCGCTCCAGAGGCTGCACATCCCGCGGTTGCGCAGAACGAGTAGAAATTCCCTAGGTTATCCCCTAAGCCGCCATAGAGGTCAAGGTTTCCTATCCCAACGACCTCGTTGCCGGCATAGGAGAGGAATGGATCGTAGTAAAGATCGTAAACGGCCTGAATCAGGCCGGCATTGCCCGGAGCAATGGTGGCCCCGCCAAAGCTCGTGTATCCGGATGCGCTGCTGTTCAGAGTCGGCAACATGTGGTGCCAGTAGGAAGCGGTCGGACCTACACTCGCGTCGGTGACCGCGGAAAGCGTCGTCTGGTACGGCGTGCCATTGGCAATCAGGACAGCGTTGCTGCGAGCCAATTTCGACAGGGCCGTGGCCGCTGAGAAATAATCGACTCCGGATTTTGGATCCACGATGTCAAGCGGCTGCCTCAGGTCGCGCTGCGTAAGCAGGTTGCGGCCCAAACGCCCGACGTAAGAGACTTGCAGAGACAACCTGTTTGGCAGCTCGCGGCCAACGGAAAAATCGAAGGCGTAAGCGTGAGGCGTCTTAATGGACTGATCGATTCCCCAAGTGATAGCTTGGCCGGTTGGCAGAGGGTGCAGTGCTGGCGGCGGTGGCTGAAAGAATACCTGGCTTCCAGAAGGCGGGTTGTTTGGGTCCGGGCAGTCCACCGGACCGCAAGTCGGAATTAGGTTGATATTCGTTATGCGGGGCACGTGTTTAGCATCATCGTAGCCAAAAGTACAGCAGGCGTTTTGAATCGTCGCACCCAATCCGCCAGGAGGGTTTGCATCGAAAGTATTGAGCAGTTGCATTCCCGCGCGATCATAGACTCTGCTGAAACCGCCGCGAATAACTGTTTTATCACCATCGCCGAAGATGTTTTTCAGCCAGCCACTGTGGGGACGAGGCGAGTACGCCACGGAGATGCGCGGCGAGACATCCGATTTTTCAAAGTTGTACCAACCGGGCCCGTGGTTGGCCGGGCCGCCTAGGACAAAAGATAGTAGCGGGGCAGCATCGTACCCGATACCTTGCTTCATGTTCTTTACGGTCTGATCGAACTGCGTCCCCAGATTGACGTTCGGAGACGCCTGGAAACCGTTGACCTCCCACGGTGGTGGGAACAGCGACCAGCGCAAACCGTAGGTAACCGTGAGGTTCGGTTTCGCTCGCCACGAATCCTGTGCGTAAAACTCGTACCATTCGAGCCCATAATTCCGCTTCACAGGAGTGCCCTTAGACAACACGTTACCCAGCTTGTCATAGTTGTAGTTGGCATTGATGTCTGAAACCATGCCGAGCAAGGAAAGCATGGGGAGGTCGTACGCTGGGCTGGATGCGGGTTCAGGAAAATTACCGTTCACGGGATCCAGGTAGCCGCCGCCGGTGTTGGCGAAACCGGTCGGGGACATCCAATTGGTAGCCCCCTTTCCTACGCTGAAGGAATGTTCCAAGCTGACCCGAGGATCGCGGACAAAGCCGATGTTGCCGCCCAACTGCAGGCTGTGTTTACCCTTGGTCCAGGAGAAATCGTCCAGCAGGTTGTGAGTGGGTGTTTGCGCGTTGTGGCTGTAGGTGAAGCTTTGATCCAGACCGTAGAACACGTTCCATTCCTGATTCGAGTTGCCCGCGAAACCCGTGCTCTGGCGGGTGAATCCCCAGTGGAACGTATTAACCACTGTCGGGCTGAGAACCGCTGTGTATCCCACCACGAATCCTTTGCTGTGATCTTCGAGGGTCTGCTCGGGCGGGGTCCCCGGCAGGAAGGGCTCCTCTGGGTTGAATATATTTTGCAGAGCACCGCGCCAAAACAGAGTGTGCTTGCCGTCCGCCGTGAGGTGATAATCGAGGCGGGCGATGAATGCGTTGTTATTGAAGCTGACGGGTGCGCGGAAACGGAAGCCCACATAGTTAAAGCCATCGCCCACGGATGAGTCATTGCCGCTCAGGCCCGCGTAGGTCTTCTGGAAGTAGGAGTGCATGTAATTCCTGGATGCCAGCCCGAGTGTTCCGAGAGGATCGAGTAGTGTAATGTCAGCCGGACCAAGCACGAAGAAGCCCGGCTGAGATGTATAAGGGGCTAGGCTAATCCCCTGCACCGTGCGTCCCGGGCAAGTGACCGTGTCAAGCTGTCCATTCGACAGGAGTGGACACTGGTATTGAATCACACCATCACGCATGGCGGGACTGGGAATACTCCGCACCGTACTGTCCTCCTCCCGCCGGCGTGTTCCCTCGTAATTAACAAAGAAAAACAGACGGTTCTTCTGAATCGGGCCTCCCACCGACGCGCCGAAGATATTTCGGATCAATTTATCCGGCACGTTAGGTGCTCCACTCAGTGCCTCCGCATTCTTGACGAAGTAATCATTGGCGCTGGTAATAGTATTGCGATGGTATTCGTAGAGCGACCCGTGGAAACTGTTCGTGCCGCTTTTGGTGACGAGCGACACCTGCGCTCCGGAGCCTTCTCCCTGGTCGGCGTTGTAGTTCGACGTGGTCACCCGGAATTCCTGAACCGAATCAAGCGTCGTCGGCAGCACGGAAGTAAAGGCATACCCAGTGGACTGGTCGTTCACGTCCACGCCGTCGAGGGTAATGTTGCTCTGGTCGCTGCGCGCGCCGTTCACGGCACCGTTGCGCGTGTCCTGATCCTTGACGGCTGGCTTTTCAAGGTCCGGACGATTGCCCGTATACGCCACACCTGCTTGCAGGCTCAGCAACTCCGCAACATTGCGGCCCTCCAGTGGAATCTGCTTCACCTGGGTTTCGTTGAAGGGATTGCCGATGGAGGCATCCACCAGGTTCAGTGCCTGCGCCTCACCGGTTACGGTGACGACCTCGGCAGCCGCGCCGACCTTGAGCTGAACATTCACTGTCGCTGGGGTATTGACCAGCAACTGCAGGTCGGTCTGCTGGTATTTTGCGAAGCCCTTAGCGCTGATGGTGAGCGCGTAGGTTCCAGGAGGGAGGAACAAGAAGCGGAATTCCCCCTGGGTGTCAGTCACCACAGTGCGTTCTGTCTTCAACCCGGCGTTGACCAGGGAGGCTGTGGCACTAGTGATAGCCGCGCCGTTTAGGTCCGTCACGGTGCCTTGGAGCGAGGTCGTCGAGGTCTGCGAGTACAGCGCGCCAGTCAACGCCAGGCAGAGTGTTACGGAAAACGCAAACTGCTTCAATGAGCTCATGTCGAACCTCGTGCCCAGAGGCTCCTGGCTGGGTTGCACCCGCCCGGGCTCGGGCAGTCGTGATAGTGGGTGCTCACCAAGAACTCAGGCAGTCCATGGGAATCATTCTGCGTTGTTTCGGCCTCTGGCCGAAGCTCCTGCACACAGCGTAGCTATTCGCTAGTCGGGAATCTTGTCTGAGAGTGACATGCTCTTGTCTGGGAGTGACTCGCCGCCACCAGCCCGCCGCCTCAAAGTGCGGGCGGGAGGGTTGTGAGCTTCAAGCCGACCATCCGTTCTTCTGGATAGTGAAGTAGTGTGTGCAAGACCTGAGCAGCTTAACTCCTCCCGATTCAAATGGGCATTAACGCGCAGCGACAGATCGCGGACTCCGCTTTCACCGATGCGGAAGGTTCCGCTTTCGGCCCCACTATCTTCTATCCCGAGACGTTGACAGGTCGCGGCCTGCTCACGGTAGCGCCGCGCTTCCTCTAGGGCGGCCCAGGCCGCGGTTTCTAGCGTTCGAAAAATATGTAGTCCGGCTCAATCGAGTTGCCAAGAATTCCCCCGTAGAACTTGGGACTTAACAGCTCCGCCTGACCGGCCTTTTCCGTACAGCCTTGGGACCTTCGCCTGCGGAGCGGAGTTTTCCAAAAGCCTCCTCCACCGAGGCCGCACAACCGGTTGATTTTTCAGCGCCCCTTTCGAGCACTTCGCGCTTTCCAGAAAGACTTGTTTCTGGAATTGGGGTCGAAGGAGTTTTCGAGTAGCTGGCACAATCGTCCGGACGGAGTACATGGACATACGACCGATCTGGGTTTCAGGAAGGAGTCATTGGATATGCGTCCTCCCGCCAGGACCGCCACCTCATCCGCACTCCCGGTGCTTGCCTATTTCAGGTGTTCTACAAGAAACAAATCGGATAGGTTGCGGACGTAGCCAAACACATAGTGTTTTTCATCGGCAGCAATGCGGGGACAAGCGACGCTGGTCACGCCGGCCACGTCGGATGGGCTGAACGCTTTCCACGGCGTGCGCGTACCGGTTTGGACATCTAGGCGTGAAACCTCGCATGCAATTTGGCCGCGCCGTCCGATAAGCAACCCGTTGCCGTCCTTCGTCCAACGAATGGGCTGCTCGCCCGGTTGCGACTCCCGCAGCAGCTGCGGTTCGCCACCATCAACGGAGGCCACGGCAATCCCACCGCTGGTAACAATCGCTGTACGCTTGCCGTCGGGCGAAATGGATTGGGGGGTCCTCCCCAGACGAGTCCCCTCAGGCGTGATGGGGCGCGGCTGCCCGCCATCCAGACTCATAAGGTAGACCCGCGGGCCGTGACCGGGTTCGTGCCCCTCAAGCAACATACGTTTGGAATCGGCACAAAACTCACCGAACGCCGGAACAACATTGCCAGTGTTGAGGGTCCGCTGCTGTCCCACACCGGTGGGCAGCAGTGCGAAGTCGGGAGGGGATAGGTTCTGACGTAGCACAAGTGCCCACTTGCCATCCGGCGAAAGCGCATTCGGCGATCCCGCGCCTAGACGGATTGCGGAGCTGCCATTGGTTTCACGAGTGAACACCGCATACTCGCCACCACCGGCCTCACCTGCCTCAACGAAGAGCATTATCTTCCCATCGCTGGTTATATCGTACGGAATGGTCCAGTCCTGCCAGCTCAGGTCGCGCTCTTTGGTCTCCGCCGACGCCAGGCCGATTGCGCCGGCGCGCATCGAATCGCGCGAAATCAAGGCCTGCCCACCAGCACCCACATCGTGCAGCGTAAGTGTCCCCGGGGCGCTCAGCAGTTCACGCAGCTTGCCCGATAAAGTAACGCCACGCAGCGAACGGCTGAAGCCGGTGGGTGTGGCGGTAAACCAGACCTCCTCTCCAGAAGGCGACCAGGCCAAACCGAAAGCGCTGGCCCAGCGCTCGGTCAAATCTGACTTCTTGCCGCTGAGATTGACCACACTGATCACGCCACCGTCATCTCCCAGCAGATTGTGGTCGATGAATGCCAGGCGATCAGCCTTAGGAGAGAAGCGCAGATGGCTGATCCAGCCGGTGGTTTCGTATAGGACCTTGCCGATCGGATACTCCACGCGGCTCTGGCTGCCGACGACGTGCACTGCCGCCAGCGCGGTGCCATCCGGAGTCCAGTCGGCTTCTTCGACGTTGTCCAGTAGATCGCGGGGAGCATCGGCGCCGATCGAGAGCTGAGCCAGCGTCCCAGTGTGCGTGAAACGGTTGTCGCTGAGGCGAAAACGGCGCAGCACTGCCATTTGTCCGGCGGAGGACACTGCCAAGACTTTGGTCTGGGTCAATCCCAGATCGCGAGATTCGGTCGAGTTTGGGGAACTGATAAAAACCGTCTGGGGAGCGCCTTCCCAGGAGGCGCTGTAGATCGCCGAGCGCGGATCGGGAGCAAACCGGGCGGCCGGCAGAGCGCCCCGCCGGAAGGTCAGCTCGCGAAACGTTGGGATTGGACGGGTAGTGATTCGCTCCCCCGCCATGAACCCTAGCAGCGCCGTTGCCAAGGTTACAAGGATAGCGCCACTGATGAGAGGGATGCGGGCTCGTTTTGTGCCTACCGGAGCGGCTTCCGCAACTGCCGCCGGCGCCGAACCAGATTCTGCGACTGCAACCGACTGCCGCGATGAAGACTGCCGGTCGCGGTGCAGGCGCTTGAGGTCGGCCCTCATTTCGGCTGCACTCTGGTAGCGCAAATCGCGGTCCTTTTCTAGCGCCTTGTTGACGATGCGCTCCAGTTCCTGCGGGAGACCTGGGTTCAGCCGTGCGGGCGGGGAGGGCACTTTGTTGAGAATCGCGTTGAAGATCGCGGCTGACGTGCTTCCCTCAAAGGGCTGTTTGCCGGTAGACATCTCATACAGCACGATACCGAAGGAGAAAAGATCGGTGCGCGCGTCCAGATTTTGGCCCAACGCTTGTTCCGGGCTCATGTACGCCACGGTTCCCAGCGCGGACCCTGGAGAGGTCAAGTGCTCAACGCTGACTTCGGCTGTTGCACCAGCCATAACTCCTGACTCCATGGCTTTGCTGTGCTCCAACGTGACTTTGGCCAACCCAAAATCGAGGATCTTTGCATGGCCGCGCTCGGTCAGGAAGATGTTTGCAGGTTTAATGTCGCGATGAATGATGCCTTTGGAGTGAGCGGCTTCGAGCGCGTCGGCGATCTCAGTACCAAGACTGAGGACGATCCCCACCTCGAAGGGGCGAACCGAGATGCGGTGCTTCAGGGTTGCGCCCTCCAGAAACTCCATGACGATGAATGACTGGGCTCCATGCTTGCCGATCTCGTAAATCGTGCAGATGTTGGGATGATTCAGAGCAGAGGCAGCCCGCGCTTCGCGCCGAAAACGTTCGAGGGCTTGTGTGTCCCGGGCGAGCTCGTCGGGCAGGAACTTTAACGCGACAAAACGACCCAATTCGGTGTCTTCCGCCTTGTATACGACACCCATGCCCCCGCCGCCGAGCTTGTCGACGATGTGGTAATGCGAGATGGTGTGGCCGATGATCGAAGTGCCCCTGAGCCAAGTGGTGCAAATGTTAGTGTCGATCGGTGAGGCAAGTCAAATTAGGCTGTTGGCGCAACAACGCCTCGCCTCTTAACGAGGTGCACCGAAAGCATTGGCGGCAACGCTGTCACAGTGCTAGCTACTCGAAAACTCCTTCGACCCCAATTCCAGAAACAAGTGGTTCTGGAAGACCGAGATTGCGCGAGAAGGATGCTGAAAAATCAAGTGTTCGCGCGTGTCCTCCGGGATGCTTTTTGGAAAGCACGGTTTCGATGGCGGTCGCTCCCCTTTTCGCAACGGTGATTACTTTCGTTGCCCGTGATCGAGGCACAATTGCCGAGGTAGCAAGTCGGACCACATTTCTCGTTGTTCGATAGAAGAGCGCGCACGGCCTGATCGAGGGAATATTTGCTTAAGGCTAAGGTGAGCCTCACTTTTCGTTTGCCCAACTGTTCTTCGATTTTGTTGAGGAGGTCGCTGCTCTCGAGCCCAGCGTCGCGCACCGCAAGAGCCAGGGCGCCATCGAGGCGCGGATCATTCAAGCCGAGGAGGGAATTGAGTGCGGCGAGGCGCGCTGGCTGCCACGCACCGCGATCCGCGAGCAGTGTGGCAAGCTGATCGCGTACGTCGCCAGCGCTTACGCCGGGCAGCGAGACGAGGTTCCCTGCGGGGGCGCTGGCCGCCAATCTCTCCGGGTTTCGTGAAGCGAAGCCTGCTCGCGAAATCTCAAGGGCCTTGGCTTCATGAAGGTCGCCGAGGGCGATGAGTGCCGAAGGGCCGAGTGGGTTTCCGGTGTTTCGCGCCATTTCCAAGAACTGGGGCGCAAAATCGGAGGCGCCGAGTGCGCCCAGGGCGCGTATCGCCGCGCTGTTCCAGGCAATATCGTCGCTCGTCTCGAAAATTTTGCGAAGTTCACCTGCGGCGCGAGGTTCGCGAATCGCAGCCAGTGCCGAAATGGCCTGCTCGCGGAGATAGGGCTCGGACATATGCTCGATGGCATAGGGATAACCGTCGCGAATTCCGTGGCGGCCCAGAAACTCAGCGATCTCCAATTTGCGCCGCAGGTTCGTTTCCTGGAGGAGATGAGGCTGAAGCGCTTTTGCGGCAGTGTCGGTGTCGATTTTTATGAGCGCATCCACTGCATACCACCAGATGTCCTGCTGAGTCGGGACGAGCATGGGGGCGAGCATCGCCACGAGCCGAGCGTCGGCGACCTGCTAATGCCAGAAGCCGATGGCAGCAACGACAAAAGAACGTCATTTTCTGCCATTTTTGGAACTCAGCAGGTCGACCGCTCCTCGGTGAGCTGACGCGATTCTGGTGAGGCTGAACTCAACGGAAACGTTGATTCAGACAACAACCACGGAGGCTCCTCAAGGACATATGTATTACATCGGGCTAGATGTTCACAAGAAGACGATCAGCTACTGCGTCAAGGATGTGAGCGGTCAGGTTCACCAGGAAGGCAAGGTTGGGGCAACGCGATGGGAACTGGACGACTGGATGAAGACGCTTCCGCAACCCTGGACGGTGGCGATGGAAGCCACGATTTTCACCGGCTGGATCTACGATCATCTACTTCCACACGCTCAGCAGGTAAAGGTAGCGCATCCCCTGATGCTGCGCGTCATCGCCGCGGCCAAGAAGAAGAACGATCGGATTGATGCCGGCAAGATCGCCGACTGCCTGCGCTGCGATTTCCTGCCGGAGTGCCATATGGCACCGACCCCGATTCGGGACCGACGCCGAACCCTGCGCTACCGACATCTTCTGGTACGCCAGATGGTGCAGATGAAGAATCGCATCTCGGGTCTGCTGATGGAAACCGGAGTGAGCTACAACAAGCAGCGGCTGCACAAAGTGCGCTACTTCCATGAGTTGCTCTCGACCAACGAAGAGGTGAATGAGAGTATCCGGCCGCTGTTTGTGCAGCGCGTGGGCGATCCCACGGCGACAGAACTGGCTGGTACCGAAAGTGCAAGTTATCCATTCTGGTCGCCGGACAACGCCTACGTCGGCTTTTTCGCTAAAGCTAAACTGATGAAGATTCCTGCTTCGGGAGGTTCGTCACAGGCTCTCGCGGTCGCCCACGCCGGCCGTGGAGCTTCCTGGGGCGCGAAGAATGTGATCCTGTACACGCCCGAAGCACAGGGCGGAATGTGGCGCGTGAATGCAGATGGAAGAGCCGCGGCCCCGCTGAATCCGGCTCTGTACAGCAAAGGCGAGCAATCGCACCGCTGGCCGGTGTTCTTGTCTGACGGTGATCATTTTCTGTTCTGGGCAGGCGATTTTATCAACAACCCCGACGATCGCATCAGTGGCATCTACGAAAGTTCCCTGGACGCAAAAGAAAAGAAATTGATTTTGCTTACCTATTCCAACGTGGGAGTGGGGCCGGACCACATTTTCTATGTGGACCCTAAGCGCCGTCTGGTTTCCTCGCCCTTCGATGTTTCCAAGGGGGCGGTCTCGGGCGAACCGCAGGTCGTCTCGGATTCAGTCGGATATATGCCGGCAACCCTGCGGGGGACGTTTTCTGCTTCGGCGGATGGCAGACTGGTGTATTCCACCGGAACGGGGACGTCATTATCGCAATTAACGTGGCTAGACCGGTCTGGCAAAGAGCTTGGGCATATAGGCGAACCCGGCACCATATCGAACCCGATCCTTTCTCCTGACGACCGGCGCGTGGCGGTGGATATCGCAGACTTGAAGGCCAACACCGTGGACATCTGGCTGGAAGCAGTGGAAGGGAACTCAAGCACGCGGTTTACGTTTGGCCCCAGCGAAGATGTGAACGGAGTGTGGTCGCGCGACGGCAGGACCATTGCGTATCGCTCCGTAGGAGAGGCTGCCAAACTCCTGGCAAAAGCCGCATCCGGCCTGGAACGGGAGCGAACCGTGCTCTCCATCGACGTCAGCCAGGACATTCTGGCCAACTCGTGGACGCTGGATGACCAGCAGATTCTGTGCACAGCTTGGCTCTCGAACAGCTCCAGCGACCGCGCCACTGGGTTGTTCCTGGTTCCCGCCAGCGGTGGACAACTGAAACCGTTTCTCGAGACCCGCGGTTCGGACCGTACCGGCCAGATTTCTCCAAATGGAAAGTGGGTGGTGTATGCATCCACGGAATCCGGAGATTGGGAAATCTACGTGACAACATTCCCTGACGCGGCCGGCAAATGGCAAGTGTCGCGTGGAGGGGGCACCGAACCGCGCTGGCGTGGTGATGGCAAGGAACTTTATTACATAGGACAACCGGGCATGCTGATGGCGGCTACCGTGTCAACTGAAGGTGGGTTCTCTACCGGGACGCCTGCGCCGTTGTTTCCGCTTCGTGGACGCACGCATATCTCTTCCACGGATCAGTACACTTACGACGTTACCAGTGATGGCCAGCGATTCTTAGTGAACCGGTTCGTGAAAGCAGACCATCCCACTCCCTTGACGATAGTGTTAAGCGCGACGGCGGGAGGGAAATGACGTTCCGAAGACAAACCCGCGATCGAACCCATCGTGGTTGCGACACGATGGCGTGCTTTCCGACTAATTAAATGTACCTACTTTGCCGTTTGACGGGCCGGATGGGCCATAAGTCGGCTTGTAGGAAGCTGAAATTGTCCCAGCTTGCGGTCCATTTCTCGGTCGTTGCGGGAGTCGTGCCCGCAGACAGAAGCAAGGCTACCATCAGCAAGAATATTCGTTTCATCGGAACCGCTCATTTACTGTCGAAGAAACGGCATCGGGGGTACACCCGTTGCACCTGGTCGCACAAGTATTTTTGTTCGAGGGGGAGGAGAAGTAAGCACGTAGCGGTATGTTGGGAGAATGGGAAGGAGATAGAGAGGGACTGAGGATATGGACCATCAATGAACAGTCCCCCCGGTATTAGGTTATAAACCGGCTTAGTTAGTGCCAGAGGACAAAGACCCGGTCGGGTGATCTTTTATTTGAGCTAGCTTGGTCATCGCTCTTGGTGTCTTGATGGAATAGACGCCCAGCGGCGTCTCAACCTTGCTGAGAAAGTTCTTGTCTCCCACATGCTCAAATTTAACCTTCGTATCCTCAGTAGGAGCTCCGTCGAAAATAGTAGGCAGCAGAAAAGTGCTGTCGTCGTAGCTGTGAATGACTAAGGCTAGACCTGCCACACCATCGACGCGGCTCACCCTGTATGCGCCTGCGGGAAGCGTAATGCCTCCGGCGACAAACTCGAACGGGACATTCACAGCGACTGTGCTTAAGTCCTGCGCGCGAGCCTCGCCCAACCCAAACAGGCCGGTCAAAGTAAGAACAACGATCAAGTACAACTTCTTCATGATGTCTCCTTGTACGACGTTGTTAATTTCTATTCTTGATAACTGCGCTAGGGAGGCTTTATTCCAAAGTTTCGCCGAGCCTCAGTTGTCAAATGCTTTTCGCAACGTATGTGGGATTAGACGCAAGGACCGATGACAAGATGCGGAGGGATGTCATTTGATTGTCAAAACCTTGTTTTCCCGCGCGAGGTTCACTTCGATAACTTCGGGGTACGGACAACGAATTTCGGTCTAAATGAGCAAATCTAAGATCGTCGGGACACCTCTATCCAGCAGTTGCTTCGAACATGGCCGAACAAGGCCAACTCACGCGCCTGAGTTGTCCTGCCATGGAGTCCGGAAAGACAGGAAAACACTTTCAACTGTAAAGGAATGACCACGCATGCCCGCTACGAACAGTTAAACTCAAACCCGATCATTCTCCAAACCGACACCGGCATCGCGGATGCATCTAACCTGGTGATGCCATGGTTTGCTGAATTCAGAGTCAGTAGGTCGAGTGGTTAGACTCAATGGCCGCTGGGGCTCAACGAAATCGCGCATCTAGGAGATTCACTTCAGCTCGATTAGGAACAAGGGGATTTGTGCTTACTCGCAGGGAAATGATTGGAACCTCAGTGGCCCTTTCTGTCTGGGCTAGCCTTCCCTCCTTCGCGACTAAGCATTACAGGAGCTCCCAAGTGCCGCGGGAGACATCCTGGTTACCTCACATTCCATTAGATCGATTGGGACCCGGTTCGAACAAGTATTTGCCTTCCCAAGCAAAAACTACTCTCACCTGTTTTAACCAAAATGACTGAGTTTTATTCCGACGTCACACGAGTTTTCCGCACTCCGCTCTTCTTACGTGAGGTTTGCTTCGCAACTCTGCCGAAGCAGCTGTGGTTGGAATAAAAAGTGTCCTTGTACGGTTTGCAACAATATGAGGGGGCCACCCCGCTCAAAAGGAGACGAGATGCCAAACATGCTTTTGATGGTCACTATGTTGTTAGGCGTGGTTAACAACGGGAGGAATAGTCATGATCGTCGGGAAGCGCTGTAACCCGGGTGTGCTTTGGGCTGCATTGCTGGTCATTGTGCTCTCACTCGCTTACCTCGGCCTGGGGCATGGCCAAGGCCTTCGTCCACAGGTGGTCCCGTTACAATCTCCCCGTTGAAAGCGAAAGCTTACCTTGATGCGTTGCGAACGCCTGGCCTAGCGGCGATTTGGCGGGGACAACTTTCCGTGAATAAAGGTCAACTAAGTTAACAGTCGAGACTTGACTACTCTCAAAGACTTGTTAGTTTGCAGGCTGATAAACACCGCAGGACGAATTACTCCACCTTGCCTCACAAGTCATCGAAACCGATATTGAGCCGGCAGTATCGGGATTTCGGATTCAGCACTCCTGACGCTCACCGGGAGGAACCAGTAATTCTCGAAACTTGAGCGATTGGGGCCTCCTGAAAAAAAAGGACCGCGACACTACGGGGAATAGCCACCATGATGGGCGCTCCAAAGACGATGGGGAAGTAGGTACGTAAACCCTACAAAGACCTCCCATTGAGTGGAAGTCTTTGTCAGCCCATGATTGAACCCTCCGTCGACCACCAAGTTGTTGCGTACGGGATATGAAGCGGCCCACAGGTTGCCCACCGCGTTGCTGCGCTGGAATGGCTGGGAGAAATGCCAGATCTCTCCGGAAATAGTGAACTTTTTGAGCGGATGAGAGATGGAGAGAGTTTGTCCGAACTGCGCCCGACGCGTGCCATCCTGAGCTTGCTCGGCCACTATTCCGTTCATATCGATGTGGAATCCATGTACATCATCACTCAGAAGGAATAAGCCTGATTGTCGAAAAGTGCCAATGTCCAGTTCTGGCGCAACGCTTACATGAACGCGCCGAATATAGCTGACCGAAACAGTTGGCCGTGAGCCGGTACCAGAAAAGAGGACGCTTTGCACGCCTGCGAAGACCTCTCCTTCATGTACAGCAGTCTGGTCTTCCGACTGGCTGATTGCTAGAGGCTCACTCTCCAAAAACAGCTCCAATCGCGGAAGTAGAGCCAACTTAGTAACTTGGCTGACTCCGAAGCGGTTCGAAAACTCTGTCGAGTGTTCCGCGAAGAGCGTGCCATTCTCAAACTGCAGGTAACCAACGGGCGTGAGTGCCGCTGGGGTCGAAACTGTAGGCCGGCCCGGATTCGCATCGGGTACTGCCGATGTTCCCCCCTGTGCAGCGCTGGATTGATGAAAAACATACAACATCAAGAACATCCAAAGTGGTACGGACCTCAACTGCCCTCCTCTGCTTGAGCTTCCACGAATTATTTCCGAAGGAAATGCGGACGTGCCAGGGGACGTATGTTGTCAACCCCAACAGGAGCACCAGCCATCAGAGAACGAGGACACTTCGCATTCACACCGTGTGTTCGGTGGTCTGGAATCTTTCCGGCGGAACCTTAATGCCGCAGCCGGGGAGGATGTACGACCCCGCAGATTTCGGTAATATTTCCGGGCACTGCGTGCGCCGTCGCGGCTCTCGGCTATGCATTCCCGGGCAAGAATTCTGCGGGCACGGCGAACAAAAAAATGACTGGTAATTCGAACGAAAGCCTCAAATGCGGCCGATTGAGCCGCTGAGGCAACCTGCTTGTATGCCTCATCAGCGCTCAATAGCAGCGGACGCAATTCAACCGGAATTCGGCAAGCTATGCTCGACCTGTCAGTACATGCTTATTCGTGGGTCGTTATCTTCCCCTCCAACAGCCGGGCAGCTATTGAATTCCTTCTGGGACTCCTTGCTCTTCAGAAGTACATCTGCATCTTTCAGCTTCAGCAAGCGTACTCGCTGGATATGGTCGTTGCTTGCTCGCTGGCCCTCAGCGTCAACGCAAACGTAAATTCCAGACGCGTTTTGTTCTAAGAGCCTGATGGCAATTTGCGGTCCCCCATTTGGCGCGGCGACGAGTACTTCCTCCTCGTCCACCATCCGTCTCACGTACCCAAAATCGCCGAATGTCTTCTTTCCTTTTTCCGGCTGCGGACGGATTCCCGAGGGAAGCGTCGTTACATCCAGTTTCTCGAGCAGAAACTGGGTCACTTTTTCCGCGGGATATGCAACATGATTTCTTGCCAGGGCCAATGGCACACATGTCAGGACGATCACTCCATAGGACAGTTTCATGAACTCTTCCTCCCAATTTCTGGACCAACCACGCCCGCTTTGTGCGGGCTCGGAACAAATTTGGATACTCCATCCCGCTCAACTGAATTTTCCCTTCACCGCGAGGTTTACCGGCGGTTTATGTGCCCCTACCGCGCGTGCCCATCGAAGCATCTAACCGGGTCCATTTACACCGCTAAGAAAGCCGCCCAAGTGCCCGGTCAGCGCCACCATACCTGCGGCTAGAAATTCGATGGCCAAGCGGTAGTTCGGCAGAGCTTCATCCCGCCGCCGCGCGCGGAGATTTACCCACCAGACCAGCCAGATCATTACGCTCGAGACGCAGGCTAGCACCAAGTGCTGCAGTAGGATGCCCTTCAATTTCTGCCCTTCGAGCTGGAGCTGCCACGCGAGGATACCCGTGGCGAGAACCGGTAGCGTCGAAATCGCCGCCACTAGCAGGTTGTAGTAGGCTGCATCCGCCAGGCCCCGTCGCTTCGTCCAGTGCGCTATCAGGTCGAAGGCCACGGCCGCGATAAACAGTGCGATGGGAAAATGAATGAGCACCACATGTTGCGCGTGCTTGGCGAGCAGCACTGTCTTCAGATCAAAGGGATTCACCGTAGTCCGCAATAGCGCTATTGCCATATCGACGACCTCAAACGAATAGAACTGACGACTCCACGAAATATTCCCGTCGTCTGTGCCAGAACAACGCCACCTGGGTACCGCACTTCTCGACTTGTGACAATTGGAACAAAACATTGCATCTGCTCAGGGGTGGAATGCTGCGGCAGGTGAAAGCGCCAGATGATTCTTGGCATGGACAAGCCGTGGCAATGGTGTCGTTTGTAAAAAAGGGCGACCCTAGGGAAGGGCCGCCCCAGTTTCACCTCGGAGTCGCCTAGAACGTGATGCTCGCGTGCAGCTGAATCAGTCGCGGCGAAGCGTCCGCGCCCAAGAAAGAGCCGAAGATGCTGGTTGGCGAGCTTACCGGGTTGATGACGCTGCCGAACGTGGGGGATGCGATGTCCGCATCCGGCTGGTCAAAGTGTGGGTGATTGAGGATGTTGAAGAACTGGGCCCCCACACCTAACAAAGCTCCTTCCCAATGCGGGATCTTAAAGTTCTTCGTTACCGACAGGTCAGTGTTGAAATAGCTCGGCCCGGTGAACTGGTTGCGACGCTGATTGCCGAAGCCGTTCACAGCGGGGCTGAAATTGGAGGTGAGCAAGCACGGCGTAGCTGGATTGGCCGCCTGCGAAGTACATGCTTGGCCTCCAGTTCCTGAGAAGTTCGCGGGCACGGAAACCGACGTAATGTTCGTGAAGCCGTAGTTGAAGCCTTGCAAAATACCGAACGCGTTGGAATCCACGACCGTAAACGGCAATCCAGCGCGCGCGAAGACCGTGCCTGAAACTACCCATCCCCCAAGCAACGCGCTCGGTCCAAACTTGTGCGGCACGTTATAAACGTAGTTCAAGCTGAAGTAGTGGCGCGTATCGTAGTCGGAGTTGCCATAGTTTGACCGCAGGTTGAAGGGATCGAATGCATTGATGGGACTGAAGTTTGTATTCTGGCCGAATTGCAGGATCCCGCCATTCGAGATCTCATCGAGTGCATGGCTCCAGGTGTAGTTTGCCTGCATAGTTAAACTTGTGGTTCGGCGGGTAAAAGAAACCGTCAGCCCGTTGTAATTGGATACCCCCACGGAGCCGATTTCGGTAACCGTCGAGAACCGCGGATCAGTCGCTGTCGTCGGCAGGTCTCCGAAATGCCCTGCGGTAGTACCCAACTGTCCTTGACAACTGCTATCGCAAAATGCGTTCAGGCCCGGATTCTGCACCACCTCGTGAACTCCGTGATTTCCCACGTAATTCAGTGAAAGCGACATCTTCTGACCCAGCGCCTGTTGCAATTCCAGATTCCACTCCTGGTAGCGCGGATTTTGGATCCGGTTCGCCACCGTGTTGATCGTGGGAGGAGTAAATCCTGGTACGGTATTTTGAATGCTCGCGAGCGTTCCACCGTTCGCGAACGCAGCCTGAAATGCGGCATTGCTTTGGGCAGCCAGCTGCGCCTGATTTCCGGCAACCGTAGGGGAAAGAGCTCCACCTGCAATGTTGAATCCCGCCTGCAGTGGTGGATTGCTCAGCAAACTGTCTGCGACGGTGCCGGGGAAAGAATCCGCAAACAACCCAAAGCCACCCCGAACGACCGTATTCTTAAGGCCAAAGGGGGTCCAGGTGAAGCCAAAGCGCGGCAGCCACTCGACCGCCGTGTAGTTCGGCAGGGTTTGGGTCTGCCCAGAGACAATCGCCTGGTTGTAGGGCTGGTTTACGTCGTGCGAGATATTGAGGAAGTCTCCGCTCAGGCGACCAAAACAGTTGGTCTGGCAAACCGGATTGGAGAAGTGTTCACCTCGCAGCGAGAAAGTCAACTTTAGGTGTGGTTTCACGCTCCACTCGTCTTGCGCGTAAAAGCCCAAGGCATAGAGTGCAATGGGCTGACTGGGCTGCGATGGGAAACTCTGGAAATAGGTCCCACCAATTCCATTGAAGAAGTTCGCCAACGTTGTGCCTTCGCTGGCGCCGATGGAACCGATTCCTGGATCGAAATCGGTGATGTCATTGCGCCTGAAACTCAGTCCGAACTTCAGCGAGTGATTTCCCTTCGTAATCGAGAAATCATCGACGAATTGGTACTGAGTGACGTTTCGCCCCTGAGGCACGGTGTTAAGTTCTCGCCCCAGAGAGGAGAAGGCTCCGCCCGCGAAGGCTAAACGGAACGGCTGCGCCTGCAAAGCCGCTTGTAGATTGGGCACGTTGAATAATGACGAAGACCACTGACCAGATGCGATGAACTGATTCACGGCATTGGCGCCAAGAGTATGGGTTTCCTCCAACTGTCCTTCATATTGCGGCTGCGTGCTGCCCAGGTTGAAGAGCGGTGAGATTGCATCCGTGAGTGTGGCCTGGGAGCCGTGATCGGTTCGAAAGTGACCGAAGAGGCGGTCGTTGGTCCCGAGGTTTTGATCGATCCGCGCCGTGATCAGGTATTCCGTGCTTAACTGGCCCACGGTAGACGTAAACGCTAGTGCGCAGGGCTGGGTAATGCCGAGTCCGCTATGGGCATCGGTAAACCCGTTACACCCCAGGTTGTTTACCAGCGGAGTGGCTCGACCAGCGCCGGGCGCATTGTTGTAAAGACTAAAGAGTGAGTTGTAAAACGGTACCGATCCCGGGCTGGCGTTCACCAAGTTGGCGACTGTGGCGGCCTCAAATTGCGGGCTCGGAACTCGCACATTGGTGCTGGTCGGTAACACGAAGCGCAGCCCCTCGGTATCTAGGAAGAAGAACGTCTTGCCCTTCTTAATCGGTCCACCGAACGAAGCTGCCCACTGGTTGGCATTGTCGAATGGCCGGGGCGCGCCATTCTGGTTGTTGAAGAAGCTGTTTGCGTTGAGGGCCCGACCATTCCACCAATAGAGAGCATTCCCGTGAAAGTTGTTAGAACCTGACTTGGTCACATAGTTGACGTTGGCTCCCGCTAATGTTCCGTATTGCCCGGAATAGCCGTTGGTCACGACCGTGGCCTCGCGAACATCGTTGTTGCCCAGCAGCAGGTTCGTCGCACCGGAGTTGTTCAAATTTAGGAAGGGGTCATTTTCGTTTTGTCCGTTCACGGTAAATAGGTTTGAGGTGGCCGGTAGCCCGTAAGCCGAGAAGTTACCCGAGCCGCCTTGTGTGTTCTGGACTACACCCGGAGCCGCCTGCGCGATATAGCTCAGGTCGTTGCCGGGGTTGGGCACCTGCGAGATCTGTGTTTCACTAAAGCTGGTCGAAACGTCGGCGTTGTCAGTCTGCAACAACGGGGCGTCTGAGGTCACTTCTACCGTAGAGGTAGCCTCGCCAAGCGCCAGAGCTATGTCAACTGTCGCAGCTTGACCGATAGTCACCACGGCCGTTGCATTGGCTTCATGAAAGCCGCTGACGGTGACGGAAACCGTGTAACGTCCTGGCGGCAACAGCGAGAACCGATACACACCTCGAGAGTTTGTGGCTTGCACCTGCGTGCTTCCATTTTCCTGACTTTCCAGAGTTACCCTGGCATTAGGCAGAACCGCTCCAGAAGGATCCGTAACGATACCCACAATGTCGCCAGATGTGACAGACTGAGCACCGAGTTGCGCTGGAGTCCCCACAAGAACTGTGAGGATTAACATTACGATCGAAATTCTTAGCGAAGGCGACAAAAAAGCGGGCCCTCCGTGCTGATTGCCACTTTTTGCCAGACAGGCCAATACTCGACTGAACTTCACAGTGACTCTCCTCGTTGAGATTTAGCTGATGAAAAAGCTTCCCTACTAGGAGCATGAGCACTGCCATTGATAGTTGTGATGAACCTGGCTAACAAAGATATGAACTCGGCTTGAGGCGCCGTGGGCGGTAAGCGATACTAATTTTGGAAGCCGGGCATATTTGAGACTACGAAATGTGAAATCGTCGAATGGGAAAGGGAGGCACTAGCTTGAGCCAGACTGGGCCGCTCGAACGACGATGAGTTGTGAGAGAAACTTAAACTACGAAATGTCTTTCAGCAGTTTTCGCAGGAGCGCTCGATTGGCTTTTCGAAGAGGTAGACACAGTCCATCGTTGAGCTTCACAAACATATTGCCATTCGGCGGTAAATGGAACTCCTCGACATGGTCGAGATTCACGATCGCATTGCGATGCACGCGGAGAAAACGATTCGGGTCGAGCAGCGCCTGGAGGCTTTTCATGCTTTGCCGAACCAGATGGGACGTCTTCCCCACATGCAGTCGAATGTGATTCCCTGACGACTGCATCCATCGGATATCGTCGACCCTTACCAGCACAATCTTTTCATTCTCTTCCACCGCCAGTCTCTGCAAAAAGTGCCGCGCCGGTCGTTTTTGTTCCTGGTGACTCGACCTCTCGTCAGCCTCGATCCCCGTCTGAGCGCGAGCAATTCCCGCTTTTGCCAGATCCAGCGCGGCCTCGAAGCGCTCAGCATCAAATGGCTTTACGAGAAAGTCGATCGCGGTAGAAGCAAACGCCGACACGGCCGAGGAATCGTAGGCCGTGACGATGGTTGCAGGCGCAGACTTGATTCCCACAGCCTCCCAGCTTTGGGCCCGTCTAATCGCTGGTGTATGTATGTCCAATATTACGAGGCCTGGAGCGCTCTCCTGAATTGAAGACACCAGCCTGGAGTCGTCGACGCAAGTCACTGTCATTCCTGATTCACGTTCGAGCAGTGCGCAAATGAGCCTGCGACTCGCAACATCGGATTCCGACACCAAAACTCGGGTCGGCGGCGTCTGCACGTGAGCCGATACTCTGGTTTCGGTTTCACCGATGTCGAGAAAAGAGCTCAATGGACGCTCTCCATCTCACTCTCCGGATTTCTTGACCACGAACAGAGTGTGCCCAAGTTGGGCAATCGTCTGCTGGCGGTGCGGTTCGATCTACGATCCTTCTTGGAAAACCCGGTCGCGCGCAAACGCGCAAGTGCTTGGCGCATCTGCCTTCGGCCCCTCCATAGTCTGGTTTTTACACTGAGCTCCGAGATACCAAGGACTCTTGCTGTTTCTGAGATGCTGAGTAGCTGCAAGTCTCGAAGCACGAATACCCGGCTGTTGCGCGGAGGCAACGAGGTCAGAGCTTTGAGAATTGCCCCTCTTATCTGCTTCCTCTCCAGAGCCTCGAAAGGACCCTCTCGTGAGTCCGCAATTTCAATGATGTGGTGCCCACTGTCATCTTTATAGTCGAGAGGTTCATGGTTGAACTTGCGATGTCGACGTAGCCACATCCGGGATTCGTTAATCGTTATGGTCATCAGCCACGTGCGGAACTGTGAGTCATGTCGAAACTGGCAGAGTTTCTTGTAGGCCTTGAGAACAGCATTCTGGACTACCTCCTCTGCATCCGCTTGACTATGAACGATTGACAGCGCCCTGAGATAGAGAACGTGTTGGTGTGGCCTCACGAGTTCGCAAAATGCCTCTGCGTTGCCATCAAGGATAAGCTGGATCTGCGTGGCTTCCGATGACTCTAGTCGTGCTTGGCTTGAAATCATAAAAGCGTGCCGTCCCCGGCTCTTCGCCTGTCAATTACGTAAACGGGACGGACCTGCTTTTATTCCCGGCAGGGATATGTTTTTGCAGTCAATTCGACCGAGACTATTTGGGGTTTTCCGCTCCGGATCGGCTTCCTGGGGAGTACCGCAGGCTCCAGTAATTCAGTATTCTTTTGATTCGTATATTGGCAAGTCGACCCTCGGTTTGTCTGGAAGTCAGTTGGCAAGAGCTTCGATCACGCTCTGCGGCGCCATGGTGGGAACGATCTTTGTGAGTCTGTAGCCGGCAGCAGCAAGCAGGGTGCGGAATTCAGATTTGGTTCGTTCTCGTCCTCCGGTCATCACCAGCATGTTGAGATCGAGAAGCTTACTGAAACACTTTGCATCGGCATCGGGCACAACCATTTCCACCAGCAATAGTCTTCCATTCCTAGTCATCGCTCTGCGGCAATTTTTCAGGATTCTGATGCCGTGGTCATCATCCCAATCATGAATGACGCCCGAGAGAATATAGGCATCGGCACCCTCCGGAACCGAATCGAAAAAATCTCCGGCTATCGCTGAGCATCGTCCACCGCATGCATTGGATCCGAGGTGCTGCTTCGCCATCTCAATGGCAGGTTCCAGATCGAAGACTATGCCTTTGATCTCCGGATTAAACTGAACGATGCATCGTAGTAATTTCCCCTGCCCACCTCCAATATCGACGATGGAGGAGATTTGGGAGAAGTCGTATGCCATCAGAACGGCGTAGACCAACATCGAAGAGACATCGGTCATCCCTCGGTTGAATGTGTCAGCGGCTTCCGCGTCTCTTTGGAGATACTCGAACAAACCAGTTCCAAACACGTTGTTGAATGCTGGAGAACCGGTTTGGATACTATGAAGAAGATCTCCCCAGGCTTGGTAATGAATTTCGCCGATGCTCATCACAATCGCCCTTAAGGAACCGGGAACATTGCTTTGGAGGCTTTCCCCTGCGCTCGCTAGCGCAAAAGAGTCGTTTTGTAGATGAGCAAACACCCCCGCACTCGACAGCGCACGCATAAGGCGAAATAGAGAATGCTCATCCGCTCCAGTTGCCGCGGCAAGTGCGGAGCAGGACTCAGGACCGTCCTTCAATAGATCTGCCAGACCGAGCTTGGCAGCGACGTAGATTGCCTGTGACAGCCAATAGCCCGTTGCCATCTGGAACAGAACGGGCGGCTGGGCGTTGATTTTGCTGTCGCCGGTTTTTATCTGGACAGCGCTTCGATTGTGGCGGAGCGTCAGCAGTGGCTTCAGTTCCGTCCACAGCGAAGTGCACCGGGCACGCGCAAGAAACCGCAGCAACGGCCAGGCGGGCAGCAAGCGGCGAGCTACCATCTTAGTAGTGCTAGCTCGGCCGCCATGCCCGGACCCAGCCCAATCATGACTCCCAAGTCGCCGGGACGCGGGTCGCCATTCTCGACGACTTCATTCAGAACGAACATTACAGTCGGGGACGACATGTTTCCATAGTTCCGCAACACAGCGCGGGAAAATCGAGTTTGGTCGTCTGTCAGTTTTAGATACTGTTGGACGTCATTGATCACCTTCCGGCCGCCGGGATGGACCACCCAAAAGCGAATGTCGGATCGCGAGAGTTCGTGGCGTTGCAACAACGGATCGAGGGCCTTCTCCACCATGGGACCGGCTACTTGGTGGATCGAAACTCCCAGGACTACCCGTAGTTTGCCGTCCCGATGCTGGAATCCGACCGCATCGATCTGGTCGGTTTCAAGATGTGTCTCGAAATCGAGAATTTCGGGGTAGCGGATGTTAGCGCGGCCATCCCCGGTCAACACGAAAGCTGCGGCGCCATCAGCGCAAATCGCGTTTCCGACAACTGTCTCGAGGGTGTTATCGATGTAGTAGCAGGCGGAGCAAATCTCGACGGCCAGCATCAATGCCACGCGGCCGGGATTGGCGCGAACAAAGTCAACCGCACGTTGCATTGCTGGAACTGCGGCGGCACAGCCCAAGCCTACAATAGAATCTCTCTGAACGTTCTTGCGAAATCCCATATGCGCGATCAGCCGGCTGCCCACATCCGGGCACACGTAACCTGTGCATGTGCAGACGGCTAGGAAGTCCACTTCTTGTACGGTCTTTCCAGCAGTCTCCAGGCAATTTACAATCGCGTGGCAACCCGTTTTCATGCCGCCCTGCAGATACCGCTGATTCAGTTGATCGGAGCTCTCGTCGCGATTGAGGTCCCCTTCCAGATAAAAATGCCGGTGGTCGATGTCACTGTTCAGGAACATCTGACGAATGCGTTCGCTTTGGTAACCCGCGGCATGAAAGCTTTGCTCTTGGGTGAGCCTTAACGCTGGATTTGCCGTACCGATACCGATGATTCGAGGATTATTCATTTATATCCTCTTGGGTCAGTCCTGGCTTGTTTCGGGTTCAGTGTGGCTGGTGATTGTTAGATCGGTACGGTTGGCATCGGGGTCGGCGAGGCCCGGAGCAGACCTATAGACTGGGTGGATCGTCTTCTCTTCTCGGAAGACAATCAAAAATAGGATGACTGGTGTCCATCCGAGTAGTGCGAGCATTCCCAGAAAGACGTTGAACACAACCTCGTAATTCATCGATCGGCAGCCCTCATATTCGTGCGTCCCTCAATAACCTGCAAACTCTTCGGTTCGGATGTCATCTTCGTCCACTCCGGCTTCACTAAGCGTTCGGCGCGTGGCCGCAACCATTGTCGGCGGTCCGGCAACGTAATAGATCGGGACCCCGAGCTTACCTATGTGCGCGGAGAGCATTTCCGGGCTGATGTGTCCAGTTTCTCCCTTCCACCCCCGGTAATTGTTGGGCATGCGCGTGAAGGTTGGAACAAAGTGGAACCTTGGGTTTGTGTCTGCCAACTTCCCGAGTTGATCCATGAAGGCGGCATCTTCCAGATAGCGGTTCGCATAGAACAGAAAAATAGGATGGCGGAGCCTCTCCGCTGCGGCGTAGGAAAGAATGCTGAGGAATGGCGCGATCCCGATCCCGCCGGCCAATAAGACAGCTGGCCTGGCTGTGTTGTTATGAAGAGTAAATGAGCCCATCGGTCCTTCTATCCTGACCTCAGTGCCGATGGGCAGGACAGATAAGGCGCGTTTGAAAGCTGTGTCCCGCATGCGTGTGGTAACCACAATCTCTTCCGCAAACGGAGAGCTTGCAATGGAGAAGGTATGAGTTAGTCCGTTTGACCGGCCAGGTTGTAGGCCCAAAAGGTGTAGGTCAATATACTGTCCCGCCTTGAACAGAAAGCCACTTGGCTTTTCGAATCGAAATGCCATCGTGTCTTCGGCCACTTCTGTCCGGCTGAGCAGCGTGCTTTGGTAGCCAATCATCGAGTATCCCTTTTTGTTGTGCTGACCTCAGTCCTTAAGCTTGTCTGTACGTCCTATCCCGACACTACATCGAACCGGCGCTTTGCCCCGCGTGAATAACATCAACCTTGCCTTCTATAACTCAACCAGCGGAGCTTTATTCCTCCGCTCCCCTTAAACTGCTAACAGACGAATCGGATCGCTTCGTGAGGGTCGGATATCGATGAGAGGTAGGCTGCTCTCGAGGCAGCAATTGTTTGCTCTCATTCGTCTGATCAATTGGCTGGAGATCGCACACCACCGATTCAGACAATGGCTTTGGGGCAGTCAGTCTTCGGGCGGGCGAACAGGTCGTCAATTCGGTCTATTCTCATTTGGTCTACCGAGATGGCGCCCTGTTCGAGAGTGGTTGGTTGACTGGGACTGTCTACTCGACGACAACAGTTCCTGTCATTTTGGGGTGCAGCCTGCAGTAGTAAGGAAACTGACCCGGATCCTTGAATGCGCGTTGGAACTTCTGATTGGTATCGAGCACAGAAGAGGCGAAAGCGTGATCATCTTGATCCACTGTGTGTGGAATGTCATCGTGGTTCGTCCATGAGATGATTGTGCCCTTCTTGACCGTCAACTTTTGAGGGGTGAAGGAAAAATTATCGATGCTTACCTGAACGACTTCGCCGGATGATGAATCGGCACTCGCAGGGGCCGATTGAGGCTGCGGCGTCTGGGTGTTTGCCGGCGTCTGGGACGATGCCTTTGATGCTGCTGTAGCAGCGGCACTCTTGAGAATCGATATAGACTCTTCGGCCGGTGTGCCGGCGAGCGTAGCGTCAACCACCGCCAGATGATGACCACCCGCCATGTAGTTGACGTTTGTAATGCCCAAAACGCGTCGCAATTCGTCCGCAGGGACAAGCAGCGGGCCTGCAGACTTGGCCGTTCCGGGGACAGGCTGCGGGAATGCAGTAGCCATCGCTGTGTGGAAACTGACGTTTCCTTCCACCTTCTGCATGATCTGATGAATGTGCCCGTTCAGAACGGTTACCGAACCGAAGCGTTTTAAATACCCGAGGGCTTGCGCACTATCTTGTGTTCCCCAGCCCCATTCCGGGTAGACCGTCCAGAGCGGGATGTGGGCGAACACAACCATCGGCGTGCTGGCTGACAATCCTTTTACATCGTCCTCCAACCATTTAAGTTGGTCCGCGCCGAGTGAACCCATGCCACCGGCCTTCAGATTCGCCACATTGTTGAGGCCGATAAAATGAACACCTTTGTGATCGAAGCTTTGCCAGCCTGCTCCTTTTGTGCCCTTCCCGTAGCGTTCGAGAAACTGTTGACCGTTATCTACTGCGAAGTCGTGCTCACCCGGTACATAGAATACTTGTTTAGCCTTAACTTCCTTTAGTACCTGGTCGACGGTGTCGAACTCGCCGGGCTTAGATATCTGGCTCAGATCCCCGGTATGTAGGATCAGATCTGGAACAGCCGGAAGTGAATTGATCTTGTCGATCGCGGCTTGCAAGGTTGCGGTCACATCCGGATTCGCTCCCTTGTTGAAACCGATGTGGCTATCGCTAATTTGGACGAAGGTGAACCCACTGTCATGGTGCATTTCATGATCCGTCGCCCCAAAAAGCCGAGACGTCGGGATCCCCCCGGAAAGTGTCCATACCAATCCGGTGCCGGCCCAAGCCATACACTTAAGAAAACCTCTACGGTCCACACCATCCCGGCTAGGACCACCCTCCACCGAATCGCGCTTGCGGCTCTCGTCTGCCATTGTTCTCCTTTACGTTTCCTCGCCTCTTGCGCTTGCCAGCGTGTGCGTCACAACAGGCGGCGATGCTGGTCGCCACAGGCGAAGTTATCTTTCCGTCGACATTGATAACGAATGGGCCCGCCTTTTATTCCATAGAGCTTAGATATTTTTCCCCATTACCAGCTCGGGCGCCCTTACTGCAAACATCTTGCCCTGAAATGCGTTCCACGTAGACGATGCCTTTCGAAGGGAATGGGGGAGAGTTGAGTCGTCTTTCGACGCAGCTGCGTCTGTTCTGGATTGTGAACTGTTGACCCGGAGCTACTGGTCTCCGCGCCGCATTTGCCAGGATCACGACGCGCTAAGGGCACAGAAATTCTCTGTGCCTTACCGGAAATGCCTCGACACCTATAGAGAGTTCAGGAAGACAAGCAATTGCTGCTGCTCTGTGGGAGTGAACTTGCGAAAGCGCCCGACGAACTCTGGGCTTCCCCTCCGTGACGCAGGATGGCATTCTCCAACGTCAGAGACTTGAGGTCGTGCATGAACCGGGACTTGGTACAGAGTCCCCAGAGAGGGCTGGTGCGCAATTTGTTTGCCGTGTCTGCGGACCACTTTGGATGATACCGTCGCCGGTCCCCACATCATGCAACAGGAAATCGCTGAAGGGGTGAATGAGTACACCAGGAGTGCTAAGGAGTGACTCGCGTACTGCCTTTCGCGCTCTGGCCAGGCGTGACATAACGGTTCCTATCGGAATCGACAATATTTCCGCGATCTCCCGGTAAGACGCGTCTTCAACATCACATAGCAAAATCACCTCGCGAAAAATGACTGGTAGTTGCTCGATTGCGCATTTAACTGCATCGTTGCCAGAAAGCTCGACCAGCAGCGACTCAGGAGTGGCGAAAGTCGCGGATAAAGAAGGTCCATCCTCGTCCGAGTCCAGCGCATCGGTCATGCGCCGCTCGAATTTTGTGCGCGAGCTTAGAAACGTGTTCCTCAGGATGCGGAACATCCACGCCCGGAAATTGGTGCCAGGCTGAAACGATGCGAAACTGCGCAAAGCCTTTAGATAAGTTTCTTGTACGAGATCTTCGGCATCGTCCGAATTGTGCGCAATCCATCGCGCAAAGTTGTAAAGGGAATCGAACAGGGGCATGGCCAACTCTTCGAACCCTACCAACGGTTGATCATCGTGTGAGGATGAAGTCCCGAATCCGACCGTCCCCTGCCGCCTAAATCCAATACGCCTCATTTGCTTCTCCTGAATCAGTTCCAAACCCGGTCCCAGCTAGGCTGATTTCTTTGTCTGCGAGTAAAACTCGATGACCCTTCCAGATTGCAGCTGAGGAGTCCACTTCAACGGTTTCCGGAAATTCTTCGGCACGTAAAACTCAATCACCTTTGCCATGTCAATCTCCTTGGTCTTGTGATCTCTGCCCAATCTGATGCGCCAGTCCTCAGGGCGTCAATTCACTGAGGCTTTTCTCTCCATAACCCGTTCGCTGCCTGTCAAGCAATTGATGGCTAACGAGTTAGCTCTGCACATATCCTGGCTGCGCTCTGACACTGGGCTCCGTGACAAGTGCTAGACTTCCATGCGAAGCCCAATCCGATATGGAACCACTGCGCCACACGTCGGTCGTGCGATTCGGAACTTATGAGGTTTCCCTCGAGTCGGGTGAAGTGCGCAAAGCGGGAGTCAGAATCAGAGTCCAACAGCAACCGATGAAACTGCTGGAGATATTGCTGGAGCGTCCAGGGGAAGTCGTCACGAGGGAGGAATTGCGCGGCCGAGTCTGGGCCGACGAAAGTTTTGGTGATTTCGACCAAGCTGTCAATATCGCGATCGCGAAGCTCCGGAGTGCGTTAGGGGACTCGGCTGAGAATCCACGATATATCGAGACTCTTCCAAAACGTGGCTATCGCTTTATCGCAGACGTGTCGGTTGTGGATGCAGACGCCCGCTCAAAAAGGCCGGAACCTTCGGCTCGAGATCTGCCTGGGTCACAAGAAAAGAAGACAGACCTTGGGCATGAGATTCAAGGCGTCGGATTGGCCGTTGCTTCCAAACGCCGGCTGTGGCCAGCGCGTCGGGTCATGGTCGCCCTGGTGCTCGTGCTGAGTTTGCCGATTCTCGCGGTTTGGCTATTTCGTTCGCGCGGCCGTGCGCCAGAGGGCATCCGATCCCTGGCGGTGCTTCCGCTGGACAACCTCTCTGCTGATGCTTCACAGAATTACTTCGCTGACGGCATGACGGACGAGTTGATCACTGACTTGGCGCAGATCAGCGCTTTACGGGTGATCTCCCGCACCTCCGTAATGGTATACAAAGGAGCGCGCAAGCCTCTGCCGCAAATCGCTCGTGAGCTGAACGTGGACGCCGTGGTAGAAGGCACCGTGCTCCGTTCCGGCGACCACGTTCGCATCACGGCGCAGTTGATCGAGGCCTCTACGGACAAGCACTTATGGTCCCAGAGCTATGAGGGTGAGTTGCGTGATACCTTGGCGCTCCAGAACAGGGTGGCTAGAGCCATTGCAGATCAAATTCGGATCAATTTGACTACACAGGAACAAGCTGCGCTGAAAAATGAAAAGGTCGTCAATCCGGAGGCTTACGAGTCCTATCTCAAAGGGCGCTACTTCTGGAATAAGCGAACGGCAGATGGTTTGAAGGTCGCCCTGGCCTATTTCAACCAAGCAATCGAAGAGGACCCGAAATACGCCCAAGCTTATTCTGGCTTGGCCGACACATATGTTTTGTTGGGAGATTGGGAATATGAGGTTCTATCGCCCGACGAAGCGTTCCCCAAAGCCAAGGCGGCGGCGATCAGAGCTCTGGAGCTGGACAACACCCTCAGCGACGCTCACACTTCGCTCGCATCTTTAGGTATGTTCGACTGGGATTGGCAGTCTGCCGGAGTGGAGTTCAGGCGGGCCATTGAGCTTAACCCCAGCTACGCAACCGCTCACCAGTGGTATGCCTGGCATTTGAATCTGCTGGGGCGGAAGAGCGAGGCCATCGCCGAAATGAGAAAAGCAGAGAGTTTGGATCCGCTCTCGTTAATCATCAGCGCTGATATGGCAGATGTTCTTTTGGTGGTGCGTCTATATGACGAATCCATACAGGAAAGCCGAAAGACGCTAGAGATGGACCCCAACTTTGCCGTCGCACACTTCGAACTAGGCGAGGCATACGCGCAAAAGCGCATGTATAGCGAAGCTATCGCTGAACTTCAACGAGCGATTGCGTTATCCGGAGGTAGCACAACATTTACATCCAATCTGGCTTACGCTTATGCCGTATCAGGCCGGCGAAACGAAGCACTAAAGATAATGAATGATCTGAAGACTCGATCCAGTCGCAATCCTTCCGAGATTGCCTTGATCTATGTCGGTTTGGACGAGAAGGATCAGGCAGTGAAGTGGCTGGAAAAGGCTTATGACGAGCACTTTAACCCCTCGATCCTGCTGCGGCCGGGCTTCGATCCTATGCGATCCGACTCCCGCTTCCAAAACCTTTTGCACCGCATTGGCCTACCAGCGTGAGTTCTGCATTCCTAGTGCGTCACCAAGACTGCGGTTCGACGAGTTCAACGTAAATATGAATTTAGCGACCGCGGGCCATTAACAGCATGCGAGGCTAGAGTGCAGCTGAATAAAAGGGCGACACTAGGGGGAATAACCACCATGATGGCGCTCCAAAGACGATGGGGAAGCAGGTACGTAAACCCTCGCAACTTCCCACACGAAGTCGAACTCACTCAAACGGTGAGCTACGATGCGAAGGGTCAGCTCACGAATGACCTTCTCCAACTCCCTACCAAATTGTGCCAAATGAAGACATATGCACTCCCTGCGTGTCCGGGCTTGCAACCGGTCTGCCGCATTACACAGGAGCAGGTTCGCTCCCATGTGCTCTGCGAATCACCACCAGATATAAGGTGAGGCGTCACATCGTTTAACGATTCGACTTCTTGTTTGCGTTAACTGTCGAGATCCCGGTTTTATTCCCGGGTCCAAGAGGCGGCCGCTGGTTGCTACAGATAGGAGTGTCGTCTAACTAGCGCGGCACTTTCATCCCATCTCGGGGCGGGTCACCTGGCTTTAGGAGCGCAAATAACGCAGCGAGACGCAGCCGGTGCTTCATAGGGTGCAGGCGGCGGGGATGTCGGGTGGGAACGAGATTTTGTCGCGGTTCTTGTCGATCGCGATTGCAAGTCAGTCGACGGTAGTCCACCTTTAGGCGCGATCTACAAGGAGTGGCCGGTTGTGTTCCGACTTCGATTCCGCAGAACCGAGACATTTCCGCCATCACCAGAAACACACCAGTTTAGGAATAAAAACTTATTACTGCGGTTAGCATTGTCAGAGACCTTAGCGAGTACAGAGAAAGGGGGCGTAAGCCATGGCCGATTTTGCCCGCAAGTGCTTGGAGAACTGGGTGCTCACCGTCAACGGCAGCCTGGAGCAACACCTCGAGTTGATCAGGGCAACGCTCACGAAACGAGCCTATCAGCTGTTCGAATTACGCGGGTGCGAACATGGCCTCCACCTCGAGGATTGGCTAATCGCAGAGCAGGAGCTTGTTCATCGGAATCTGAACGGGAATGGCTCCGGATTCTGTATCTTCGTCGACTGCCCACGAGACCCGGACACAACCACAATTCTCAGCGTCACGAGTCGCAGCCTCCTGGTATTTCATAGCCGTGGCACAGCTGCTCATAATCCCGAACTAATAGCTGTTCATCTCCTGTCGGAAGACGTCCACCCCTCACAGACGGCAGTGGACGCGGTCGATGGAGTTTTGCAAGTGCGTTTGCCAAAACAACGTCAAAGAAAAAGAAAATAGCTTTCGCCCCTCACGGAGATTGAAGGGACCGAGTCCTAATAATTGAGGTCAGAGTGGATAAGAAACGAAGGAGTCGAAACCTGCGGTTTGTCCACAGGAGCGACAACCATCCGGGTTTCAACAAACCGACAAATTCGGCTGTCATCGCTAGCGTGCGCACTTTGATCACGCAAGAACAAACAATCGAAGACCAAGTGGCGTGGAAGACCAAGTGGCGTGGGAGACCACCAAACCCGGCGTGTATCGCGTGACGGGGAATATCCAATGAGGCTTGCGTCAGTCCCGGAGAGTCTGTACGAGCGCATCGGTCTCACACTCGGGTTGGTACCCACGCCGTTCCTGGATACGCTAGTGGCACTGATGCTGGCTCGCACACTAATGACGGCCGTGAAGCACGGCATCTTTGGGGTAGTCGCACGTGGTCGGCAATCAGCGGACAAGATCGCGGAGGTCTGTGATCTCGATTCTTATGCTACGAAGAAGCTCCTGCGAGCACTGGAAGGAGCGGGATACTTACTTCGCCGTAATGACAATTATGAACTCACGCGCGTTGCGCAGCGCTGGCTTACTCCCGGCGCGAAGTCCTTCAGCGACGGCGTTCTACATCGGTATCTGGATGCCGGCTTCATGAATCATTATGACGACTACGTTACGAAAGGACGCGCAGCTGATTTCCACAAGGCACTCACTCCGGAACAGTGGAACGTTTACGAGCGCGGCCAGCGGTCCCACGCAGCCCTGATGGCCAAAGAGGTCGCATGGCGGCTCCCAGTTCCACGAACGGCAACAGCCTTACTAGATGTGGGTGGTGGTCACGGATTGTATTCAATTGAACTGTGCCGACGGTATCCTCGTCTGTATGCAACGATTTTGGATTTGCCAGGTGCAGCGTCTCCCACAGCTTGTTCTCTTTCATCGATCGGCATCGATCGTATTGAGTCCCGAGCAGGTGATGTTCTGGTCGACGATCTAGGATTCGAGACGTACGATGTCATACTTTTGGCGAATGTACTGCATCATTTCACCGCGCAAGACAATGCCGCCTTAGTGAGTCGGGTAGCGCGAGCCCTCCGAACCGGCGGGGTGTGTGCCATTCTTGACCTTATCCGAACACCATCCAGCCAACGCCCACGCCAAATCGAAGCTTTGATGGACTTCTATTTTGCATCCGCTAGTGCGGCGGGGATCTGGACAGAACAGGACCTCGCAGGATGGCAAAGGGCCGCAGGGATGAAGCCGCTCCGTCTAAAGCGACTATGGTCGATTCCTGAATGCGGGTTGCAGATCGCCAGAAAGGAGAGTGTTGTTGATTAGAACCCAATCTCCACGCTGTACTTGACGCGTTACCGCCATGTCCCACTTCAGAAAATTTGGCAGGGCAAAAGAAAAGCAGATTCTTCGATGTGCCGATGCTTTGTTTCTAGCTGTTCTGGTCCTGATCATCTTCACTACTCTTGTCTGCAGGCTGAGATTGCTGCGATGGAGACGGATTGGTAGGAGTCTGCGGCTGAGCGGCGGACGCCGCCTGTTGTGCAACAGCGGTAATCGTAAATAGGCTTAAAACCGCAAGGAAAAGTAAGAAACTGGGATAGGTGATCGCTCTGCCCCCGAACTCAGGAGAGATATGTCTGTGACTCTTTTGACGCAGTTGTTTCTCGCACCTTTAGGAGGCGATTGCTGCCTCTTTCCGTTTACTGGAGATAAGTCATGAGTGAGACTTCCTGAACGTTGTTCTTCATGGCGTCTGCCCTGTGCCGGGCAGTGGATAATCTGTAGCGACCGGAACTTCCTCTCCGTCCCCGGCCAGAGAACCGAGCAGCGCGCCATAAACAAGGTGACCGAGTAATGAAGCGAGGGCAGCCATGGGCCCCAGGTGGCTGCTGAATACGCCCGCTCCCATCCTAGGCATGACTACGAATTGCGAGACCAGCCAAAGGCCGCCTCCAAATGCCAGTCCTTTCCCGACCGGGGGGCCAGGTAGGAAATGCGCCGCCACTAAGACGTAAAGCAGCGGAAAGAGAATCGAACCATTTATCATGTGCGCGATCATGCCTAGCATCCAGCCACCTAGCATCGTGCCCAGCACATCTGCGATGTCTACACGGACCCCAATCAGCGGAGCCAATGTGTACATCAACGCGGACATGGCTGGTGTCCCGACAAAGCCTCCGAGAATGGCCCTGCCTATGTTCGGTCTGATAGCGGCCAGTTTCTGAGCCCTGGTTCCCGCTTTGGATACAAGCTTTTGTGTCATGACCTGAACTCCACAAACTGGAAAATTCTTAAGGCTTACTTCTACTTAGACTACCGTTGCAGAGGCGGCGTTGTTGTCGCGATTCTTGCACACTCCGTCGCGATTCTTGCACGCTCCCATCGGGGTGTTCCCTCACTGCGACTTTCGCAAAACCCGTTCGTGAACGGAGCGTCGCTCTGATTATCAGCAACAGCGAATGAGGTCAGGAAAAGGACAAAAATGGTCGCAGAAGATTAGTCTCTCCTCTTTTCTCCCATCCTCATGTCAAGACCCTGCCGTCATGCTCCATTCATCGGAAAAGTTAATATGCATAACAGTTTGCATCGTCAGTAATTTCCGAGTCGCATAACGGATGCGGTGGCGGCACATTGTGGCTCAAGATCCACAGTCCTTCGCCGTTCGTGATGTAGATCAATTTCCGTCCATCATCCAGAAGAATGCTGCTGACTGCGTCGAAGCTTTGAAGTTTCTGCGGATTCGCCGGATCACTCAAGTCGAGCAGTCTTACGAACTGGGTGGGACTGCTACCGGTACTGCCACCAGTGCCGCCACCCACCATCCCTTCTCCTTTCGCGGGTGCAAGTGCATTGCGAGCGCCTTCTGTTCCGGCGTCCGGTGCTTGCGCGATGGCCAGCCCCGCCCCGACCATCTGCAATTGCTCCCCAAATGCCTCATTCGGCAAGTTCACCCGGTTGACGACGTTTAGCCGGAACGGCTTGGTGATGTCAACGATCGTGAGGCCTTCCTCGGAAGCCTGCTGGATGTACAGGTACTGCTTGCCGCCGTGTTCCTGCATGAATAGTTGGCTCACGGGACCTCCGGGCAGGGGCAAGTGGCCAACTACAGTCACCGAATCGGCCGGCTGTTCGGGTTCATGTTTTGCAATAGCACTGGGTGCCATCACCACGAAAAGTAAAAGAAGTGCTAGCGCATATCCAACAAAATCGCTTGTTCTAATTTTGTTCATCATCCGCCTCCCTCTCAGTGCTCTCAACGGGTACAACGGACTTTCTGATCTTTTATTCCATCTCGATGCTGCGATTTTTGAGCGGCGCGAGAATTGATTGTGCTTCGATGTAGTACCTCGCACAGAGCTGCTCTCGCGTTAACGTGCGCTGTACGTGCCACAAATGGCTTGGGACGCTAGTTCTCGTCGGAAATCGATGATCGCGCACAGTTCTTATGAGTTAAGAATATATTTGCTGCTTCCAGAGGCCAGATGCGCGTCGTAATGGGTGGGATCAAACGCTAACGGCTTCTGCCTCCATGTTCGTGTTTGGTTGGCGTTGCACAACGATGCCCATGTTCCGTCTTTCGATGAGCGCCTGGTAACCGGCGCGAACTACAGACGCTAGATTCATTGCGATACTTCTTCATCAGCGACGCAAGTCCCCATGCCGTCCATGCTCCCCGCAATCTGCTGAAGACCGCAGCACGGACGTAGAACGTCGTCTCTCTCCCGGGGACAAATTGTCAGTCGCTTCGCTCTGTGCGTAGTGATCCGCAGCGCACGAGTGGGTTCTATCGGTGTCAATTTCTGTCCGCTTCTTCCCTGCAGCAACACGCGGAATAAATCTGCTCGCGTTCAGTTTTCAACGATACAGCGCGGATGTGGCAGCGAAATGAAGAATGGCCGCCAACGACGCGCGAGTCTCGACTGCTCACATTGAGGAGAGCATTTATGAAAAAAAACATCGTCAGCCGCATGCCCCTCTTCACAGCTCTGGCTGGCCTCGTGTTCGCACTAGCGGGATTTGCATACGCGGGTGCCGTCAGCGTACAGGGCTCGCAGAAGGCTAAGAAGGGTAGCCTGAACATCACGGTCGCTACCGACGTGGGTGGCGTCACACTTGAACCGGGTAATTACGAGGTGAAGCAGGTGAACTCCGCAATGGGACCGGTTGTCAGGTTCACACGCGTCACCTACAACCCCTACGCACCCGAAGGCGTTTCCGTGTACCAATGGGACGTCGTGGCCCAAGTGAAGTGCACAGTGGAACCTCTGGCTTCTGCACCCCAGCGTACTGAGCTGCTGCTCGCAACGAAGGGTGAGAAGACCATCGGTCTACAGATCCGCGGCAATGGCGTTGAATATCTGTTCTAAGCCGCTGACCCGGCCGAATCACAGGCTAGGGTTTCGCTCTGTTGCACATGCGTCAGGCGTGTACCACGCGTGCGTCGTGCGCAACACTGGCGCTCGCCAGACACGCTCCGCCGGCGTTGACCCGGGTTCATGTAGCTCTTAAATAAATGGCTGTCATTTTCACGCGGCATGGCTTGCAAGACCGGTCACTATCCAACCAGCTTGCTTTTCTTAGGCTGAGGTTTAGATGGGCGGAAAGCCTCTATTTACGACGGATCTCTTTACCGATGTAGAGACGAGCGAGCCGTTAGTTGCTCTCCGCAGGCTCTTGGATTGTCTCATTCCGGCGTTCCACTCTTTTCCGAGAAATCGGGAATGAAGGGTTGTTAGAAGCAGTTGGATCGGTCATTGCGAGCTTGGGGAGGAGCGACCAATTCGTCAAAACGAGACTGCGGCCCTTCGTCATTGGGCTGAGAATTCTGGGGAAACTACTGTTGACAGCTGTTCCCGTATCCCAAAGAAAGCAGCGGAGCGTGATCATTTGGAACTGGCATAATACCCAGTCTTGGCATAAACGCGGAGCGGTGGCAGTCCCTTACGCGGTGTCAATTTCACTCGTATCTTGTGCCACTTACCATCATGCGCGGGATTGGTAGGCCGATATCCGAGCACATATTGGTTGCGTAACTCGATCCCAATCTTTGTGGCGACATCTGCCAAATCGTTAGGATTGTCGATCGAGAATGCGCGCCCACCTGCAAGGTCCGCGATGTCGTTCAAGAGCTGTGGCCCCAGGCGTTCTTCTTCGGTCGGAAAATAATGGTCGTAGACGCCGATCGCATAGATTTGTACATCCGATTCCTTTACCAGATTCTTGACCTCGCTTTCAGTATAGCGGCTGTGGTTGTCTCCGCCGTCCGAGATGATCAGCAGCGCTTTCTTCTCGTACTTGGCCTGGCTCATTTTGTGAAGGCTAAGATAGATCGCATCCAGCAGGGCCGTGCGCCCTTTCGGAACCATGAACACAAGCCTTCCCTCGATCTCTTCCACCGACTGTGTAAAATCTGCGACTTCCTCAGGCTTATCAGCGAATGCCATTATGAAAAACTCGTCTTGAGGATTCGCTGTCTTGAAGAACTCCAACACCGCCTCCCGCGCTCGATCGATCTTGCCAGCCATGCTGCCGCTGACGTCGAAGATGGCGCCCACGGAAATGGGAGCATCTTCACTCGAAAAGTGCCGAATCTCTTGTCTCTGCTTGCCCTCGAACACCTCGAAGTTGTCCTTATCCAGCCCGGTAACTTGACGGTTCAGCGGATCCACAATCGACACCGGCACCAGAACCAGGTTCACATCCACCCTGATGGGTACCGTGCTGGTCTTCAGCGCCGGATCTTCGACGAGCTGATCATTCTTGGTCTGCGGCTGCTCAACCCGCGGAGTCACATGCACGTCCTCCGCGGAACCTTGCGCCTGGGCAGCGGGCACAAGCAGTCCGCATGCTACGACGAGCACTGTACTAATCAGCGTCCAGGACGAGATAGAGGAGCGATGAGTCATTCTATTTTTGGGCCAGCACTAGTCCAGATGTAATGACCTCCGGTTCTGGCGGTTTACCTCGTGGACGGTCGGTTCACCAAGACTTCCCGGGGCCGGGAGGAATCTCTCCATCAATCTTCGGCGTTTCTGTGCAGCCGCGTTCACCGTCTTGCCCTCAGACTGATCGGGTTAGGCAAACGCGAACCCAGGACTGAATGCCGTTGCTGCCTGAGAACTCACGCATAGCGGTGTTTCTACGTCCCTAACCGTCGATTCCGCTACACCTGCGGGGGCTCACAGTTGATAACCGCTCACACTGCATTTTATTCCTCCAGAAGTATTCTTCTGTCATGGAATAAGGTGACGGCATCGTTGTTTTAACTATGTGCGCGTGTCAGGGGCGGATCCTCAATCCGGTTCATTCGAAGAACTGGCTATGCCGCTCTTCGATCAGCTCTGCAATTTCGCGTACTGGCTGACGCGGAATCGCGAAGAGGCCGAAGACTTGGTTCAGGAAACGTATACAAAGGCGTTAAGAGGCTTCTCCTCGTTCCGTCTGGGTACTAATTTTCGAGCATGGATGTATCGCATCTTGCGTAATGCGTTTTTGACCTCGCGCACCGGATTGAAAGCGACAATGACTGTGACTCTTGATCCAGAGGAGGACGCACCTGAGCTGGCAGTTGAGCGTGAGACACCGGAAACGATCCTGATCGCTCGCTCGAACTGGCAACTGGTGCAGAGCGCAATCGACGAACTGCCGGTGCATTTCCGGGAGATTCTCCTTCTATGTGAGGTGGAGCAGATGTCGTACCAGGAGATTGCAGAAACACTTTCTGTTCCGATCGGGACGGTGATGTCGCGTTTATCGCGTGCCAGGAAGACGCTAGGGGAACGCTTACGGCAGAAGATGAAAGGGGCGGAACAATGGTCTGCGAGTCTTGGAAAACAGAACTAGACACGTACCTCGATGGTGAACTCCCGTCCGACCAGATGCACGTCTTCGACAGTCATCTACGCACCTGCCCCTCGTGCGCAGCAGATGCGCTTGCGCGAGTGCAGATGAAGCGCACTGTTCAGGCTGTAGGAAAGCGATTTTCTCCCAGTCCTGAGTTCCGCGCACGGATGCAACAGAGGATTGCTATGAAACCGCGACGAACTGTTGCCGGGTTCGCTTGGATGATGGCGACGGCCGTGATCGCTGTTGTCGTAGTCGTTGGTTTGGCTGCAACTTACTTGGGACGGCAGCGAGCCGGCCAAGAACAGGTTTACAGCGAACTGGCAGACCTGCACGTTGCGACGCTGGCTAGCTCATCGCCCGTCGATGTAGTCTCCTCAGATCAGCACACAGTAAAGCCATGGTTCCAGGGAAAGATTCCCTTCGCATTCGATTTGCCTGAGCTTCAGAACTCCGAGTTTTCGCTCTTGGGAGGCCGCATTACCTATCTTGGCCAAACACCGGGCGCACATCTCATCTATAAGGTGCGAAAACACGAGATTTCTGTATTCATTTTCCAGGAGGGGTCACTGCGGGGCAGATGGGACGAAGAGTATCCTGTGACAAAGGAACTTTCGTTCAACATGGAAACTTGGAACCAGGGCGGCCTTCGCTACTGCGTACTCGGTGACGCGGCAACAGCTGATATCAACAATCTTGCTGAATTGCTGAAGCACGCTGCCCGTTCGTAGGTATCATTTTGGGGCGTAGCCTGAAGTAGTAAGGAAGCTTACCGGCGTCCTTGCATGCATACTGGAACTTCTGATTGGTGTCAAGCACTTGGTGTCAAGCACAGAGGAAGGGCAAATTTGGTTATTGTGTCCACCGTGTGTGGAATGTCGTCGTGGTTCGTCCGGGCGGCCTCTGTGCCTTTCTTAATTGTCAATGTCTGCGGGCAAATGAGAAATTGTCGATACTTACCTGAACGACTTCACCGGATGGTGACTCGCTGCTTGAGTCCGCCTCTTATTGCACAGAACCCAGATCTTTCTCCCATTACCAGCAAGGATGCCGGTTTCGCGGCGTAGTCGTCGATAACGAGGTCGAGCACTGTTCATATTGGGAATATGTAGTGAGGAGAGAGTTTGTGCCAACTAGGTGTCGAAACGCCCGCCGTGTCGACTTCAGAAACGGCGGGCATTTCAAACGTTATATGGCACTCGGTCAGTCCAGGCGCTGAACGATCGGGCAATTGATCGAGAAGCCCGCACTCTGAAATGCTTTACCACCAGGACCAGTGATCAAACCGTCTTGCACGAAGGTGAGAATCTGGAACTCTTCCCGCACCTGTCCCCGGAACCCTTGGTCGATGGCATCCTGGGTCCATTCGAACAACTGGGCATCCCAGTACGGGCTGTAATCGAGCGCGATGGTTGGGATTCCACCCAGGACGTTGTTCGGCCTAAAGCCGTCAGCCAGATCTGCCGACAGCCCTTGCCGCAGTGGATTGTTGCAAGAGCCTGACTGGGGTCCATTGGTGCCGATGAAGATACGCTCGACGGGGCTAGCGAAGCTGTCATCGTGGCCCAACAGGAGCTTTTGCATCAGCGGAGCGAAAGTGTTGTGTTCAATGGCAGCTCCCAGTGGACTACTTGTGTCCATTGAGAGATACCAGACCGGACGCCCGAAACTGAAGCCGTTGATCAGATTAATGGTTACCGTCATGTTGATCGGATCGATAGCCACCACCTGGTCGTGCACTTTGCTGTAATCAACGTTGCCCTTGGGGAAGTTGATTGCGTTGGCGTCCACGTCGAACGCCACCATGGGAGCGTTGTAAATCACATTTGCGGCATCAACGATTTTGACGAGCGGGCCATAATTCGCGTCCCCAACGGACCCCGGGGTCGCAAACGTGGGAGGAAATTCGTGACCAGGAGGGCCAGGAATAATCTTCCGTTCAGGCTTAAAGTTCACAGTGCCCGCGTCGAATACGATGTTCCCATTAGCATCGAGGTTTCCCGTTCGAGCGGAGTGCGACGCAAAAGTAAGTTTGGCGGAGAAATTCAGACCCAGCTCGGCGGCGACATTGGGATCGTCAACATCGGTCAAGATATACCACACATTTTTTCCGCTGCCCTTCAGATGGCCTAAATAAAGCGGTATGGTAATGGTCCCATTCGCAACGTCAACCTGGCCGGTATCCAGCAATTGAACGGGTCCGACCAAGCTGCGATTGGTGTCGGAAGGCGGTGGTCCAAAATACGATAGAGGGACCGTGGTACCTATGGACGCGGGCGCCGGAAACAAATTACACCCAGGACCTGGACCGATTGGGCCGGGGCCGGGCCCTTGATCGGAATTGAAAGTCGTTGAGGTCACGGTGGTAGCAGCGGCAAGCTCCAAGCTCGTAGCGGCCGCGGCTACGGGACGCTTAGCGCGACCGTGCATTGCCAGCATTTCTGGCGAGAGCGGTTGCTTAACGCGAATCCGTGTTACTGGGGTTTGAGGCGCTGTTTGGGCAGCAGCAGGATGGGTGAGCAGACCGCTGACAAAAAGAATGACGAGAGCAGAAATATATCGCCGGCTCGCGGCGAAGTACGACGTGGCTTCCCTGGCTTTTCTTCCAAACATCCGCAATGACGTACAAGTTACTCTTTGCATTTCCTATCTCCTGGTTTTTGTGAGTAGTGCTGTATGACCAGCACAGTGCAGATGGGATACGCCAGCAGCCAGAAAGCTACAAGATAAGGGTGGCCGAATTTGCTACTTGGAAGCGGAGTGTGCCGAGTCTTGCGGTTGTGCCCTATTTAGGCGTCTTCTGAACTCAGTTGGCGTCAGACCACAAAATCTTTTAAATTCGCGACTGAAGTGGCTGCGGTCAACATTGCCCAGGCTTGCTCTAATCTCTTTCACGCTTAAGAACGTTTCCGACAACATCCTCTGTGCCTCTCCCATTCTCAATTTCCCCATATAACGCGACGGTGATTGGGACATCTCGGCCTTAAAGAGATGACACAACCGCCAACGAGACATATTCACTGAACGTGCTAACTCGGCAACCGACGTACGCGTGCACAAATTAGTGTGGAGGTGTTCAACAACGGCTCGTATTCGGCGGTCCATCTGCGCATGAGGGGGTTGCCTCACCTGTGGCTGGCGATTACCTGGAAACACATCGCCGTCAACCTGCAAAACCTCTTGCATAGATCCTCCCTGTTTCGATTTGGAACTTGGGCCCCACGCGGGCGGCGGCGATGGGATGAGCCGGCAGCCCGAAAGTTACATGTTGAACAACATTCTGATAGTCTCAGCGATCACGCGAAAATACCGGCGTGCCTATGTCGGTGCGCACCGGCATTTTCGCCTTCGTTCCCGCTCCCCTCGCGAATGACGGTTTGGTTAATTGCAGAACCCGATTTACTTGGGAAGCAGAATGGTTTCGTCGACAGACTCCGCCACCTCACGGCCCAGATCTTTTCCAGCCACGTGGTCGGAGCGGAAATGTTGCCCAGCGTAAATCCGGCTCAATCCCGCCTCCTGCGCCGCCGCTGAGAAGCTGGTGAAGTGCCGGGTCACTCCTGCCAAAGACTCGGAAGTAACATCAAAGGTAAAGCGTTGACCGAAGTAGAACCGCAGCACCTCGGCACCGGCGGCGCTGATGGCACTGTGGGCGCCCGGGTACGAAGGGTCGGGAGCGGTTTTTGTCGTTAGCGGAAGCCACGTCGGATTGGGCTCGGTACTGGGATTGCCATCACTGCCCGCCATCTGAATGGCAGTGACTGGCCGCCAGAACTGGTAGGTGTACTTAGCATCAAAGAACGCAATCGCGGTATCGGCGAGGCTGATGTTCAGCAGCGCAAACAAGCGCGCGCTTTGCGCCAGGTTAAGGTGATGGCTCAAAGCCGCAGTCTGCGCGATCTCGTTCCAGAAGTCCTGAATATTGCCATTCCAGAATGTTCCAATCAAGGTCTGCTCTGGAGTACGAGTTGTGCTGTTGATGAATCCCAGGCTTTTGACTTCGTCAAAAACCCTGGTGTACGAGTCACTGGTCAACTCAGGCGGCGGGCCGGGACGAAATTCGTCGGCGCGCGCCAGGGCAAACGGAGTGACCTGAGGCCATTGCGTGAAATCCCCTGCTGCGAAATTGGGTGGTGTCAGTTGATAGCCTCCAGGCTGGTTTCCCGGAACAAACGGAGGGGGAGTAACGCCCGACCCGTCGTTGCTTCGCAAGGACAAGATCTGAGCCGCCACCGTCTGCCCTACGGCGATGCCATCACTCTTATTCTGCCCATCCGGAATTTGCGCCAAGTCCTGCTGAAGCTCAGCGTCGAATGTCGCCTGAAAAGCTGGGTAGAGCGCGACCAGCGTGTCATGGGCGGCCTGGTCTGCCGCAGCTGGTTGGGAAGCACGCCGCGAGACGTTTGGGATGCGGACAAAATATGGGCTGAAGATTCCATCAATGTTGTTGACGGCGTCATAGACGCTAGCATGCAGGATGGCGAAGTTGCGAGTCGAATGAATAGTTGGTGGTTGGGCGCCAGGAGTCCTTACGATCGCCAGAAGAGCTCTGTTCCACTCGATGACTGAGTTGACCGACTGAGCGGACGAAGCTCCTGGATTGCCTTCATCGTCCGCCGTGGCACTGGCGGACGCTGTGATCTGGGCTGACAGACCGGTGCAAAGAAGTACGAGTGCGATCAAGCTTTTTACCATCGGGACTTATCCTCGTTGTTTGGGGTAGGCGAGAATGGCAAAGCCGATTGATTGCCAAAGGCAGCGTCAGGCACTCTCACCATTATCGAAAACTCAGGATTGGCAAAAATATTCCCAGGCTGACCTGTGGTTACCTAAAAATAATCGTGGGAGCTTGAACCGAATGATCTTCCAGTTCGCTGCTTCCTAGGAACACTGGTATAGAGGTGGAAACAAAGCCAATAGCCTCCCGCAGCTTTCAAGTTTGCCGCCTCACTAATTTTAGGGAATAAATCTGCTCTCTCGCTGGTTTAGGAGTATGCAGTGCTGTCGGTTACGAGATACGGGCACGCCATTTTTGTATCAAACATGTGTTCGACTTTTGTCTCGCGGATAAGGGAGAGCGCCGATGTTCGAAGGATTGCTTCAACCTCTACATCTGTTACTCATCATTGGGATTGCTCTGTTGTGCTTCGGGCCCAGAAAATTCGCCGATTTCGGCAGGGGCCTCGGCGATGGCATTAGAAACTTCAAGTCAGCCCTAAAACAGGCTGACGCGCAATCGGAACGTACCGGAAACGAGGACAAGAACAGGGACAATGAGAAGCAGGCCCTATGAGCTTCTCGGGAATGCTGTTCCTGATGCTCCTAGGCCTGATCATATTTGGACCTAAGAAACTGCCACAACTGGGCCAGCAGATCGGGAGGGTGCTCACTCAGCTGAAGTCATTCAGCAACGACTTCAGATCGCAAGTCGAAATTGAAATGCAAGAAGCGAGTAAGGGGGAAAGAATCGCTCAAGCATCTTTACCGCAAAGCGAATCGCCTACTGACGTCCCCAAACTTCTCGAAACCGCTGCTTTTGGAAGCGAACCCGGGCGAGTCGAGGCTTTCCATGGCTGATGGAATTGCATCCGTCCTGGCACAAAATGTGAATTCGATGCCGCTCCTTGTGCATCTCGAGGAGTTGAGAAAACGGGTCATCCTTTCGGTTGTGGGCGTAGTCGCCGGATTCTTCTCGTGCTGGTCTTTTGCTGACCGCATTTTCGGTTTAATGCAGCAACCCATCATTCAGGCACTGCGTCACCACGGCCTGAGCGGCGGACTCGTGTACTTGAACCCAACTGAACCATTCAATCTCTACCTGGAGGTAGGCTTCGTCGCTGGGCTTTTTGTAGCTTCTCCATTCGTGTTCTATCAACTGTGGCTATTCATTGCTCCTGGGCTGTATCGCAAAGAGAAGCGTTATGTTCTGCCCTTTTTGGTCAGCACCGTCGCATTGTTTTTGGCCGGAGGGCTGTTTGGTTACAAGATGGTTTACCCGGCGTCGCTGGATTTCTTAATCGCTTACGGTCAACGCTTCCAACCGATGATCACGATTGGGGAATATACCAGGCTGTTTCTAACGATCATTGTCGGACTTGGAGTGATCTTCGAAATGCCCATTCTGGTATTCTTCCTCGCTCTAATGCGGGTGATTACGGCGCGCTGGATGTGGCGAAATCTGCGATATTCCATACTTGCCATTTTTGTTCTCGCGGCAATTGTCACACCTACCACCGATATCTTGAACATGTGCCTTTTTGCCGCCCCGATGGTTGGGCTCTACGGAATTAGTATCGGAGTGGCTTGGCTGGCAAATCCCGGGCACGCGCGTAGAGCAAACGCTCTCTAGTCTCCCCGGGTTTCGCTGAGAGATGACAAGCGTTAACAGTAGATTCGGAAGCAGCACTGCCCTCGGACCCAAATAACTCATCTGCCAGACAATTCCTGACAATCAATTTACAACTGATCTCAATCCGAATCGCGATCGCTGAATCTAATCTCTGTAAACCGGCTAAATAGTGCAACTCCGAACTGATGGCCGAGCGTTAGTTATCGACATTCCAACGGTTACGCCTTGAAGTGGTCAAGAGTCCACTTCGTTCAGAAAATATTTCGCGATTTGGGGAATATCGCCCGCATGGCGGAGTTTCACATTCAGCAGGGTTATACCAAACTATTTCAGGATCGGAGTGTAGAACACTTGAAAAAAGAGAATCTCACCACAACTGTCGCAACTGAAACCACGGCTACAGAAGACCTCGACGCCCGCTGGCAGCGCGTCGTTGAGCGACGCTCATTTCTGAAGGGCATCGGAATGGCTGGTGCAGCGTTGTCGGCCAGCACACTATTGGCGACCGAAGGTATAGCCCAAACCTCATCGAGCACTGGCAAGCTCTCGAAAGGTGATGTTGCGCTCCTGCAGTTCGCTGCTTGGGCGGAAATTGTCGAGAGTGATCTGTGGACACAGTACGCGGAACTCGGCGGAGTCGGCCCTTCGGGCGGTGGCGCCGCACAATCGAGCGAGGAATTCCAGAAATTCATCGGAGGAAATCCAGCCTACACCCTAGCGCTCCAAAATCTGGATGGCGACATGCCGCAGTACATCACCGACAACACGGATGATGAGCTGAGCCACGCAGCCTTCCTTAAGGCTTTCCTGAGATCCAGGGGCGAGGTACCGGTCGACCTCGAACCGTTTCGAACGTTGCCGAGCAGTCAGGCGACTGGGGCAAGGCAAATCAAACGGCTTACCAGCCTCATGAATCTCAATGTCGACCTCAGTTGGTATACGCGGTATCGCAGTGGGAAGAACCCCGATTTAGGCGCCGCGTTCAAGGGGCCATTCGTCATTAAGAACCAACCGGCGATTCCCTTAAATGATACGGACACTCCCCCTTCGACCAATCCAGCAATTCCCATCACAGGTCGCGATGCCGAGCGCATACAAGCCATCGCCAACACCGCGGGGTTTCACTTTGCGTTTATTGAGCAGGGTGGCGCGAGCCTCTATCCAACCCTGGCCTTTAAGGCAACCGACCCGACAGTTCTGCGGATTCTGGTGAGTATTGGCGGAGTCGAGATTGATCACTTCGGGCTCTGGCACGATAAGGGCGCTAACGCGGTGTCTCAACCTTTAGCCGGGGTGGTCGATCCTGTGACCGGGCTGACATTTCCGGACCTCAACAACCCCGCCACAGAACTCACCCAGACCAATAAGATCCTGCCCGAGCCATGCAACTTCATCAGCAAGAGTCTGCCCCGGTGTTCGGTGATCCGGCCGACCTCGACGCAGAATGGAGGCGCAGTGGCGACGGTAAAGGCTTTCACGGAAGACGGACTCTTCATCGGTCAATCGCCTGCGTTTTTTGAGTTATCGATGCAGCTGGCCGTTGCAGCAGACTCGGTTCGGCGCGGGTTTTAATAGTTATTTGCTTGTTCTCTCCCACTGGCGGGCGCTGTAACTAGTTGCTGGTCACAGCGCCTGCATTTTAGCGATGGAGCGAAATAATTCTCGCTCCAACTCAAGCACTGCATTTTCGAGGGGGGAATAAGAAATCAAGAGGATTACGCAGCATACCCATTTTCAAGCAAAGGAACGTAACGTGAACAGACTAAAGATAATGTTGACGGGGCTCGCGCTCTTCTCCGCAGTATCGTCAAGGACAATTGCGCAAGATGTTAGTGGCGCCGGGACGCAGACTGGAGGCGTACACGAAATTCACGTAACGCTCAGGAAATACGAATTCAGCCCTAGCTCGCTTCACGTGAAGAAAGGGGAACGGGTGAGGCTAGTTCTGACCACCGTGGACCATGATCACGGATTCAAGTTGGATGAGTTTGACATCAATCAGAAGGTCGCGAAGGGAACGACGGCCACTGTTGAACTCACGGTGGACAAAGCCGGCATTTTCCAATTTCACTGTTCGAATGTCTGCGGCCTGGGCCATAGAAGCATGAAGGGGACGCTGGTGGTGGAAGAGTGAGCAGAAACCTTGTCGCGAGTGTGGCACTTGGCCGATTTTCGAGACCCAACTCCACGATAATTGTAACAATGATGTGTTTTGAAAGTTTTCATCCTAAGTCTTAAGGAGCACATAATGCTGGAAGGACTGTTTCAACCGATGCATCTGCTGGTCATTTTCGGAATTGCTTTGCTCGTGTTCGGACCGAAGAAACTTCCTGAGCTGGGCAAAGGAATTGGAGAGGGTATCCGCGGCTTCAAATCAGCCATGAAAGAGGACGAGAAGCCAGCCGACACGAAAACCATCATTGCAGGCGACCAAAGCTGACCAGGGGTGAATCGTGGGTCTTAGCAGCGAACTGCTCTTCCTGCTTATGCTCGGACTGGTGGTGCCGGTCCAAAACGCCTGCACGCTGTGTTAGGACACGTGGCGCGGGCCAAAGCTGAATTTGAGAAGGCGAGCCGCGGCATCCAGTCTCAACTCGGGTCACAGCCTGAAGTTGCGCCTCATGACCACGAATATGACGTCGGGGCTCTGAGCATCCGAGCGGCGCACGGCACAGAGCCTACCCAGCCAGACTCTCTTGCTGCGCGAACGAGCTAGCAATGATTCAAATCTGATCCTTGGCCCAAAGCTGAGTCCGCAAAAGCAAAGTTGAGTCCGCAAGGGAAGAACGACGGACTAAGGGGTAACGATCGTCTACAGCCGTGGACGACGACCGGCTTCGCCCATGCTCGGGCCTTGCCGAGCGATCATATTTGAAGACTTTGCCTTTCGAAAAGATGGCCCATTTCCAAGCGTGAGCTCCCGCCTGTGCCGTATCCGTCCGCGTCCGCTCAAACAGAACATCCACTACTCGGCTTCGTGCCGCGCGCTTCCGCTCCGACGTTGGAATAAAGCGGCGATTCAGCGGTTTAATCACTCAAGTATCCAATTTGATGTTCTGCGTCGTTCTTCGTTGGGAATGCGAGGAGTAAAGTAATGGGTCGAGAATGCCATGCAAAATCGGCGCGCAATAAGTCTCGAGCTACAGATGTGGTACAGGTGGAGCTTTCACTTCGAAGTGCAATCAGCGAGATCTCACCTTTGATAGACAGGCTCATGCTCTTAATTAGAACGGGATATTGCGTAGTGGGAGAAGAAATCAATATTGAGATCACCCTTCGGGAAGCTATAACTAATGCGGTGCTGCACGGCAACAAGGCGGATCCGGAAAAAAGAGTCACAATTTGTTGTGAGTTTGGACTCGGAACCGGTGCGTCAGTCATCGTCCGAGACGAAGGACAAGGATTTGATCCCGCCAACGTTGTTGACCCCACTACAACCGAGAATATCGAGTCTGACCACGGCCGCGGTCTATACCTCATGAGAGCGCTGATGGAAGAAGTTCACTTCGAGCAAGGCGGCACTGAGGTCCACATGCGGAAGGGTTTCAGACCCAAATCAACGTGACTCCGGTTTGATAGTGGCTGAGCAGATCTCGCGACCGCACCTCTCTCAGGCAAACTGGCGCGACAAAGGTTTGACAATCAACTGACATCCGGTCTGCATCTCCTCATTGGTCGCTGCGTCTAAACCCATATACGCTTTGACAAGCATTTGACAACCGAGGCTCAGACACTTGTGGAATAAAGCCTCACCAGCGCAGTTATCAATAATGAAAGGTCACATTATTACAACAAGGAGAAGTTATGAAAAAGCAGTATATAGCAGTTCTATTCACACTGATCTGCGTTCTTGGGTTGGAGCTGGGTGCTCGTGCTCAGGAGTTTGAAGACACAGTTGTTGCAAGGGTTCCGCACGACTTCGTAGTCGGAGGACAGGTACTTCCTGCGGGCACTTACAGGGTGAGCCGTGTATATCCCTATTATGCATCGCGAGAGCTGAAGATCAGTAGCTACGAAACGCGTGCTAGCGTGTTCGTAATCCCGACTTTGTTCGATGACGTTCAAACCGAGCATGCGCAGCTTAACTTCGAGCACGTCGGTAATAAGTATTTTCTCAACGCGATTAAGACACCGATCGGGACATACGCGTTAACTGTACCCCCCGCGGCTATCAAACTTGCCCAGAAGGAGCAGCAAAGCGCGTCTTCCTCCGGAAGCAACTGAATCAGCCAAATCAACACTGATTTCCTGGCAGGGAGTTCACGCTAAAAGGGATTGCACAACCAAGCCTGAACTCCGGCCGGATTGCCGCACGACCACAGAGGGGAAATGGCAGTCAAGAAGCAAGGCGTTGTCGATCAGAAGTTGCAAGACCTAAGTAGGACCGCGAAGGATCCGGTCCAGACAAAGAAGATCAAGCAAGACAACCTAGCCTAGGAAGGAACCAGAAAATGACGACGAAAAATATGTGGCTTGCAAGTTTAGCGGCGCCAGCAATGATTGCGATGCTGCTGGTGTTACTGGGATCACCGAGTGTCCGGGCGAATGACGGGTCCTCAGCGGCAACCGCTGAGGTGAAAATCGATAATTTCAGCTTTGGGCCACAGACGCTCACAGTATCCGTTGGAGCGACAGTTACCTGGACAAACAAGGATGACATTCCGCACACGACAGTGAGCACGGATGGCGTATTTAAGTCGAAGGTGATGGATACGGATGAAAAGTTCTCCTATACGTTTACCAAGGCGGGAACGTATTCCTACTTCTGCTCAGTCCACCCGAAGATGATCGGCAAGGTCGTGGTGCAGTGAGACTCGAACTTTCAGACGGCATCGCAATAGAAACGGCGTTGGTGTGCTCGCCGGGCTTGGGGTGATAGTTGTCATGCCAAGCTAGCCCACCTGAAGAATCACGGCGCCTTGCAGCGACTAAGGACGAGCCCACCTTGTGGCGCGACGTTGATAGGAAGTTAGGAAGCCAGAAGAAGTTAGGAAGCCAGAATTGGATCAGTTATGCCTGAATGCTGTGGCGACCTGGCAACCAACCGCTTCACGGCATAAAGAAAAATGGCTCACGTCGTACAAATCAAGAAGGAAACGTGCGGAGGACAACTTGAAAACAAAGTTTTTATTATTTGGGCTGCTGATAACGTTAGCGATCCCTTCGGGGCTGCGGGCCCAGCAGGCCGGCTATTCCCAGACTAACCTGGTCTCCAATACTGCCGGCGTCGCCAAGACTACAGACCCTCAACTCTTGAATCCCTGGGGAATATCCATTCTTCCCGGGCAAGATTTCTGGATCGCCAATAATAACAGCGGCACGTCCACGCTCTATGACGGACAAGGCAACAAAGATACTGCGCTGGTGGTGACCATACCCGGGGCCGGAAGAAATCCAAACGGGAATTGTAGCCCGGGCTGCCCTACGGGCAATGTCTCAAACGGCAACGGTACATATTTTGGTGGCGGACAGTTCATTTTTGACACCGAAGATGGCATCGTCGCCAACTGGACCGGCGCCAGCAACACTGCAACAGTGGCCTTCGACAACTCCGCCAGCGGCGCGGTTTACAAGGGTCTCGCCTTGCTCAACAGCACCTTCCTTTTGGCAGCGAACTTCAATAGCGGAAAGATCGACGTCCTCGACCGCAACTTTAACCTCACTTCATTGGGCGGTTCGTTCACCGATCCAAATCTTCCCGCAGGTTTGGCTCCTCACGGCATCCATGTCATCGGAAACCAGATCTACGTCGCCTATGCCATGCAGGATGCTGCCAAGCACGATGCCCAACCCGGCGCCGGCCTTGGGCAGGTGGATATCTTCGACCAAAGCGGCAATTTCGTGAGCACCTTCGTTGCCGCCGGCGGTCAACTCAACGCCCCTTGGGGCGTAGTGGCGACTCCGGCTACCTTCGGGACGTTCTCGAACGCAATCCTGGTGGGAAATTTTGGCGATGGTACTATCAACGCGTTCGACACAAAGGGGAAATTTCTCGGCCAGATCACTGACTCTTCGAACAAGGCGTTGGTGAATCCCGGCTTGTGGGATATGGTTTTGGGCGGAGGTGGCCCCTCTGGTGATCCAAACACTCTTTATTTCACCGCTGGAGGTGGCAACCAACCCAATTTCCCGCCTCGAGGCAGCACAACCAGTGTGTTCGCCAGCCTTGTCCCCGCAGCCGCGGTCGGAGCCCCGAATTTTTCTCTGAATCTGTCAGCTCCGAGCGTGACCGTAGCGCCAGGCGGTTCGGCCAATCTCATGATCAGTGCCGCATCGGTTGGAGGATTCAACGGGCAGATTTCGCTTAGCTGCGCCGCAGCCGCTGGTCTGAGCTGCGCTTTCAGTCCGGCGACGATCTCTCCAGGGTCGAGCGCCTCATCCTCCACTCTGACGGTCTCTGCCACCTCGACCCCTCCGACTGGGGGCTACGGGATTGGGGCCCTGTTGCCCGGTCTGGGACTGTTCGGAGCATTGTTCACGAACCGCAAACACAAATCCGTTTCGCGCAAGAACATTCTGTGGATGAGCCTGCTAGGCCTGCTGCTTCTCGCCTCACTGTTTGCCCTCGGATGCGGCGGTAGCAATTCAAAGGGCCAAACGCCCGCCTCTCAGGTTACCTTGACGGTGACGGGCACATCCGGCGCACTAAGCCATACCACGCCTCTAACCATCAACATCAACTGAAACAAAACAGCCCCGGCAAGGGCGCACTCAGGTGCACCCTTGCCTCAGGGTCCTGCATAAGTGGAATTAGGTGGCGGCTACAAGTACTTCAACAAGCGAGCACAATCCGCGAGAGTAGTTAGGGGCGCCGACGGAGACACCAACAGAGAACTGAGCCTGCGAGAGGTGAAGTATACAAGTGGCCTGTGCACGGCGCAGGAACATCTTTAGTTGAGTCAACGATTGCGGCTTAGGATTGAGAGCGGTCGGTTAACGATTCGTCTGAGTCGCCGATGAGCTGTGGACTGAGTTTAGCGAGCGGAAGCGTCTCGGGCAACCCGAATTCCCGCAGCGGCGGAACGAGAATAGCGTCGATGAAAACTGTGTCAATCGCATGTGTCATCGTGATCCTCTGTGTGCTGCGATTGCCTGCCGCAACGTCCGTTCCAGGGTCGGCGGTCGAACGACGATATGACTAAGCGAAAATCTCGTTCACCTTATTCCGTACATGCTGGCTGCGTGACGGCTTCAAATATCGCATCGTCGACGCCATGTCTGAGTGACCAAGCCACTGCTGAACCGTACGGAGATCAACCCCTGCCCAAAGACACCGCGTCGCGAACGTTGCACGGAACTTGTGAAGCCAGAAGTTGTCTTGGTCGAGCTTCGCACGCTCTGCAACGGCTTTCAGGCAGTCGAGGAAGTCGAGCTTCGGCTTGCAACCGGCAGTAGGGAACACCAGACCACATGTCTTGTCTGCCTTGGCTTTCCATGCCTTTAGGCTCTTCACTAACTTTGCAGGAATCGGAATCTCGCGCTCTTTGTACGCCTTCGGTGTCCATGCCCGGTCGGGCTTGTGGCTGACGCGCACGGTTGCGTGGGCGACGTTGACGTCCGACCAGTACGTGTACATGACCTCTTGCTCTCGCATTCCCGTCATCAGGAAGAACTCATACCAAAGCCGCTCTTCCTCGTCGCAAGCCGCAAGCAACTTGTCGAGTTCTTCCGGCTCGTAAATCTCCGGTTCCTCTTCCGTGTAGCGCGGCCAGTCGTTCTTTCCTGCCAGGCCACGAATTCCGTTCGCCTTCAGAAACGTCATCACGTTTGCAAACTTGTTCCAGCAGCTACGCGGTGATTGCTCCTTGTCGTCACGCAGAAACGCGGAGAACTTGAGCAAGTCTTTTCGGTCGATGTCGTCGAGAAAGAGCTTGGGGCAGGATTCCGTAAAATAGCTCAGAGCCGTTTTGTAGGCTGCCAGCGTCTTCGGCTTTTTCGTTAGGGTCGTCTCTTCGAGGTATTCGGTGACCGCCGCTGCGAGCGATCGCTGCCCGTTGTGGCCGTTCTCAGGCACGACTGCGACGCCATTATTGACCGCGTTTAGCTCAGCTTCCTTCCTCAGTCGTCTGGCAGCTGCGTCCTGTGGGTCCTTGCCCACCGACAGGCGTACTCGTTTTGAGCCTTCACGCCATTCCAGGTAATACGCGCCCTCGGGGTGCCGTTCCTCGTTGCCGTTCACGACAACGACGTCGGCCTTCACGCGCCCATTCGTGGAAAGCACAACAGCGCAATACCGCATTCCGAGGGGCGTTTGGACTCTTTTGGTGAGGTTGACTTCGCGGTTGGCCATCGGTGACCTCTTCCTGATTCTGGTATCAGTATAGGTATCACCGGCTTGCAAGTTCTAGATAGCTAAGGTAATGGCGGAGAGAGAGGGATTCGAACCCCCGATACCCGTTAAGGTATACACGCTTTCGAGGCGCGCGCCTTCAGCCACTCGGCCATCTCTCCGCTTCGGGTTCTACCTCACTCAGGATAGCAAATCAGTGGAAGGTTACGCCCGCCCTCTCATCTGTGCACGCGTGAACGATCCACCCACTTTCGATTGGCGGATGCCGTAGCGCTAATTTCTAACCGACTTTGCATTTGAGTCGAGTGTCGAAGCGCCGGACATAGTCTGGAACAGTGATACCTTCGATTAATCTGTCGTCTGGTACCGGTGGCCGAGATTTGATCTCAAGCGGTAATACTCCAGCCCATACCGGCAACCCGTAGTCACTCTCGTCGTCCAGCGGCGGTCCGCTCCGGACTTTTGATGAGGCTTCCTCGATGGAGAATTCAAGCACCGTTGTCGCCTTCAATTCCTTCTGGCTGGGTTCACGGACATCTTCCCATCGGCCGGCGATGAGATGTTCGGAGATAACGCGCAGGGCTTTGAGCTTGTGCTCTGGTTCCGCGACCTTTCGTGCAGTTCCAAATGCGACCACGGAGCGATAGTTCATGGAATGATCGAAGGCAGACCGCGCTAAGACCAATCCATCCACAAGAGTGACCGATACGCAGGCCAGGATGCCAGTTTCAAGTTCCCCGAGCATGCGACTGGCAGCTGCACCGTGCAAATAGAGTCTTTCCCCATCCCGGCCGTAGAGCGTGGGAATGACGAACGGCTGGCCATTCACGCAAAATCCGACGTGAGCGAGAAAGCCCGTGTCCAAAATTTGCTTAATCGTTTCCCAGTCGTGCGATCCCCTGGCTGGGAAGCGGCCAAGTTCAGTGCGTTTTGTCAGATTCATCCTGCACTCGCGTCTGATCAGTGATCCAGTTGACTTCCCAGGTCTTGCCTCCATCGTCGGAGAATGACTGTTCAAAGTGGGCCGAAGTCGGGGTGATGTCCGACCAAACAAATCGAACCAGGATGTTTCTGCCATTTGGGCCAGATGGTTCCGTGTCGAAAAACTCGCCGCGTCCATTCTTGAATTCGCCGATCGTGGGCGCACCCAAGGCGCCGCTCTTGCTGGTGGCCCAATAGAGACTCCACTGGTGAGTTTGGGGATCGTACAGACGCAGGGTCAGACCTTCGATATGCCCGCCAGCCGGGCTGTCGGTTTCGAACTCCTCGATCTGGGACCGGCCATTCCAAACCTTTCGAGTAACAGAGGTACCGTCAAATTCGACCCAGGTCGTAGAGCCGACTAAGCGATGATCGAGGCGCTTCAAGTGGATTTTCCAGGTGCCGATCTCGAAATCAAAATCGTGCTGTCCATCCCGCGGTTGAGATGCTGTCTTCGCTGCGTCTGAATTCTGCTGTGCGAGTCCCTGCAGGGGCTGCAGGATGACAACTAGGCTGCAGACCATGAGATAAGCCCGAATGGGTTTGATGTTCATCACCGCCTCCTTAGACTTCGTGTGTCTATCCTGCTTAGGCCCTAAATTAACTCAACAGTGGTTTATCACAATAGCCACTTTTACCTGTTACGATATAACCACTTTAGGATTTGTTTCGGATGAAACGAGTTCCTGCCAGCTTCTTTTCGCCGACTATCGACGGCTTCTAAAGAACGATTGCAGCATTTCCGCGCAACGGCCAGCCAGCACGCCTCCGCGAACTTCCATCCTATGGTTCAATTGGGGGTGGTTAAGCACCTGCACCACTGAACGGACGGCACCGGCTTTAGGGTCGTCCGCGCCATAAACCATGCGTTTCAGCCGGGCATGAATCATGGCGCCAGCGCACATGGCGCAAGGCTCGATAGTAGCGAAGAGCGCACAGTCTCCCAGCCGATGGTTGCCGACTGCGGCACCGGCCTCGCGCAGAGCGACGATCTCGGCGTGGGCGGTAGGGTCAGAATCGGTAAGAGTCCGGTTCCAGCCACGCGCTACGATCTTGCCATCACAGACGACGACAGCGCCGACTGGCACTTCGCCCGCATCCAGGGCACGCTGGGCCGCGCGGAGGGCTTCTTCTATCCAGAATTCGTCGGGAACAGTTGTCAGTGGTCAATCCTCGATTGTTAAGAGTTGGATTTCTGCATCGGCATTGATTAATTGTAGCGGCATCACCGCCAGAATCCGGTTTCATTGACTCGTGAGTTCCTGGGCACTAAGAGGTTTGGGACGTGCCTACGCACTCCAAGGTGACACGCTGAAAGTGAAGAGAGCCTACCAGGAGTTCTTCGCGGCTTGGAAAGACGCCGATCCGGATGTGCCCATCCTGAAGGAAGCCAAGGCAGAGTATGGAAAGTTGCCATGACCGTCTCGCGATCGGTTGATGATATGCTTAACTTGCTATGGAGATACTAGGCCTATTGCGCAAAATCTTTCTGCTGGATCTGTTCAAGGGGCTGAGTGTTACCTTCCGCTATCAGGATCCCAAGGAAATTTACACCGAGCAGTATCCGCTGCAACGGCCGCAGGTGGCGGAGCGGTATCGCGGAGCGCCACGGCTGAATGTGAATCCGGATACGAACGAGACCATGTGCATTGCCTGCGACTTATGTGCTCTAGCGTGCCCCGAGCACCTGATCGTGGTTTCGAGCGAACGCAATGAGAAGACCCGCCGCAAAGAACTCACCAACTTCACCTACGATTTGAGCCGCTGCATGTTTTGCGGATTGTGCGAGGACGCCTGTCCCACCGACGCGCTGGAGCTGACTCAGGATTTTGAACTCGCCAGCTACACGCGTGAAGGCGCAATCTGGAATCGCGAAATGCTGGAGAAGGGTCCGCAGCCGACACAGTATAAGAGATAGCTTTCAGCCTTCAGCCATTAGCTCTCGGCCCTCAGACAAACCGTACGCCACCTGTGGATTCGCGGTCTTGCTTTGCGCTGAGGGCCGACGACTGAGGGTTACAAAGGCTCCTGTTGTGTCATGCAGTGAATCGTGCCGAAACCCCAAATTAGATCTCCGCAGTAGATGCCGATAACTTCGCGGTCAGGGAACAGATCGGCGAGGATGTCCAGTGCGTAGCGGTCATTAGGATCATTGAAGACAGGGACGAGAACTACTCCGTTGGCAATGTAGAAATTGGCGTAGCTGGCGGGGAGCCGGTGGCCGTCGAAGATAACGGGCGCAGGCATGGGGAGTTCGACGATGGCGAGCGGCTTGCCGTCCTGAGTGGTTGCAGCGCGTAGGCGGCGGATATTTTCTCGCAGTGGTTCGTAGTTGGCGTCGTTGGGGTCAGACTCAACGGCGGTCACAATCGTGTCCGGAGTCACGAAGCGAGAGAGGTCGTCCACGTGGCCGTGAGTGTCGTCTCCGGCGATGCCGGAGCCTAGCCAGACCACGTTGCTGATTCCTAAGTAATCCTGAAAGATATTTTCGTAGTCTTGGCGAGTCATGCCGGGATTGCGCTGCTGGACCTTGCTGAGCAGGCATTCTTCAGTGGTCAGCATAGTTCCTTCGCCATTGACGTCAATGGAGCCGCCTTCAAGGACCACGCGCTGTCTTCCGTGCAATGGCCGGAGTTCGGGGGTGCGGGTAGCTTTGGCCATGAGGCTGCCGATTTTTTCATCATGCTGATAGTTGGAATATTTGGCCCAGGCGTTGAAGCGCCATTTAATGGCGGTGAGTGCCTCAGGGGCTGAAGCTTCTTTTTTACTGGCAGATTTATTGGCACGACTGAAGTCGTGCCCGTCCCGGTTTTCGCGGGCGAGGGCGCCCGCGCCACATTTTACAAATGTGCAGCCGGAGTCACGGGTCCAGACGCGATTTGTAGGCCAGCGATGGAAGCGGATGTTGTCATTCAAGGCATTCGCGCGATCGAGGGTCTTTCGAGCGCGCTTTTCGGAAGCGGCGTCGGTGACGATCAACTCCACATGCTCGTGGCGGGAAAGATGACGGATGATTTCAGCGTACACCCAGGGGATGGGCTCAAATTTGCCGGGCCAGTCGTCACGATAGTGAGGCCACGCCAACCAGGTCGCCTGATGGGGCGCCCACTCGGCGGGCATGCGATAGTTCCCGCCAGGTTTAGCGGATTCGTCTCTGGTCTTCAATCGATTAGCCGGCTGGTGATTGGCGCGTAGCTGTCGATGCGGCGGTCGCGCAAGAACGGCCAGTTACGGCGGATGTCCTCGAGGGCGCGCAGGTCGACCTCGCCAATCAGAATTTCTTCTTTGTCATGGGAGGCTTCGGCGAGGACACGACCGAAAGGATCAGAGAGAAACGAACCGCCCCAGAATTCGAGGCCGGGCCCCGGGGCTGCGTTGCCGCGTATGTCGCCAGTTTCGTGCCCCACTCGATTGACCACTGCTACGTATACACCGTTGGCGATGGCATGGGCACGCTGAATGGTGCGCCAGGCATCGTGTTGGACGGAACCGAATTCGGCTTTTTCAGAAGGATGCCAGCCGATTGCGGTGGGATAGAAGAGAATCTGCGCGCCTTGCAGAGCAGTCAGTCGGGCGCCCTCGGGATACCACTGATCCCAGCAGACCAGCGTGCCCACGCGACCGACGTCTGTATCAAAGGCGCGAAAGCCGAGATCGCCGGGAGTGAAGTAATATTTTTCGTAATAAAGGGGATCGTCGGGTATGTGCATTTTGCGGTAGATGCCACGGATGGCGCCATCGGCGTCGAAGATCACGGCGGTGTTGTGATATATGCCGGGGGCGCGCTTCTCGAAAAGAGAAGCGATAAGGACGATCCGAAGTTGTTTGGCCAAGGCCGAAAGCGTTTCGGTCGTGGGGCCGGGGATGGGTTCAGCCAAATCGAACAAAGCTGGGTCTTCACGCTGGCAGAAGTACTGAGTCTGGAAAAGTTCTGGCAAACAGACGACCTGGGCGCCGCGCGCGGCCGCCTCACGAAGCTTTTCCATGGCGCGTTGCTGATTCTGTTCGGGATCGGGTGTGGCTGACATCTGGATCAGCCCGACGCGGAATTTCGCAGGCGGCAAAGCCAAAACCTCCTCTTGCTGGTGCGACGGGATAGGATATCAGTTCTCAGTTCGCGGCTCTCGGTTCTCAGTTCTCGTAGCCATGGGTTGCGGCATTTAGTAAAGTAGTGCGGCGAGGTAGGGAGGTGCGACGTGAAGCACGGAAACCATGACGGCGCCGGGATAGAGCGCCAGCTCCACGATCCGATCAAAGACAAACTGATTCCGCTGGAGCCTCTTGATCTTACGCGCGTGCACTCGATTGATGAGCTGGTGCGCGCCATGTCCAAGACAGCCTTTACTGGCCGCCAGGTGGGTGAAGCCGCAGATGTGCTCGAAGCCATGGCTCGGGACAAAGAGTGTTTCGTGGTCATGACCCTGGCGGGCGCCATGACGGTAGCTAAGCAAGGGTTGGTTATCGCAGAGCTCATCAATCGAGGAATCGTTAACGCAATCGTTTCAACGGGCGCCTTGATGGCGCATGGATTGGTCGAGGCTACTGGGCGTTCTCACTTTCGCTATGACCCTGACGTGCCCGATACCGAGCTCTACGAGCAGGGCTATAACCGCGTCTACGACACTCTGGAGCCGGAGCAGAACCTGGATGACGTAGAAGAGGTACTGTCGCAAATTTTGGACAGTTGGGACCACAATGAGGTGATGTGCTCGTACAAGTTGAATCATGCCATCGGGCAACACCTCGCCAAGCACGCCAAGGATCAACGCGGCATTCTGAAATCAGCCTACGAAAAAGGTGTGCCGGTTTTTGTCCCTGCCTTCACGGATTCAGAATTGGGGCTGGATGTGGCTCTGGCAAACCGTCTGCGGGAATCCACCGGACGCCACAAAATGCGGTTCGATCCTTTCGAGGACCTGGAACACTTTGCCGTCACCTTGTTGCGACAAAGCCGCCTGGGCATCTTTACCATCGGGGGTGGGGTGCCCCGCAATTGGTCGCAGCAGTTTGGACCATTTGTGGAGCTTCGCCATCGGCGGCTAGGGGAGAACATTCCGCTCAAACGGTATCACTATGGAGTGCGAATTTGTCCTGAGCCGGTGTATTGGGGCGGGCTGTCAGGAAGCCCATACAGCGAAGCGATTTCCTGGGGCAAGTTCGTACCTCCGGCCGAGGGAGGAAGATTCGGGGAAGTCTTCTTGGACGCTACGGTCGGATTGCCGTTGATTGTGGCGGCGGTGCTGGAGCGGCTCGATAGAGATAGAGATAAGGACAAAGGAGCGAGCAAGGAAAAGAAAGAAAAGGCACTGGCCAGGAGATAGGCTTCGCTCCTGGAAAATTGGTGGTCGAAATTCTAGTCGAAGATTAGAACTGCGGAGGCGATAACCGTGGTCCACAGACCGCGCTTGTCACCTACGGCGGATTGAGTGACATTTGCCGTTCTCACGATCTTATTTGATATGCGGTAGATCTCTTTCTTCTCATCCCAGGAACGATCAGGGTCAAACTCCACATTCAGAGTTGTAGCCAGCATTTCGGCGGCGAGCTCCTCCGCATAGTCTCCGGCAGCGTCTTCAGTTTCGCCAAAGGAGTGATGTTCACTGAGATAGCCATAGGTATTACGGTCGGCCGGAATGGCTACCCCGATGCTTGAGGCCAGCAGGCGATGCGGCTCGTGAGTGGAGTTCTCGGCCACTACGGAGAAGACTACCTCTCCCGGGCTCAGATATTTCAACCCCTGGGAGCGCGGGACCAGTTTGCATTGGGGCGGAAAAATGGAGGAGACGCGAACCAGATTCTGCGCGGCGATGCCGGCGTCACGTAAGGCCAGCTCGAAGGATGTGAGACGCTCTCTGTGTTTGCCGACCCCCTTGGTGAAGAAAATCCGCTTGGGGACCATGTCCTTGGACAATTCGAATATCCTCCGCTAAATCGTGGAATTCGCTCAAACATAACATAGCGAATCATGAACCGAATATGAAAATTGGGGTACCCACGCGGGAAAGAAGGTTGCATGCGGACCTGATGGCCCGCGGTTCGGCGCTGAAGCACCGTGCGATCTTTCCGGGCAGAGCCGGCTTACTTGGCTGGAGCCACAGAACTGACTGCGATCGTATCCCCGTCGGCTTTGCCGGTTACCGTGGCCTGTTGGGCAGCGAGTTTGTCGAGTTGGCTCAGTACCGATTTGTCGCTGCTATCGAGCGTATACACTTTTTCACCTACGACCAAAGCGTACTTTGAGCCTTTGTTTACGCAGGCACGAAGGCAGCCAGCATCATCGCCCGGCATCATGTGTTTGGCGCCGCACATGGCATCACTGACTTTGCCGGTAAAGGTCTGTGGCTTGCCGGAAGCAAAAGCGGATGAAAGGCTCAATCCGGCAGCCAGAAGTGCGGTGGCCAGCAAAATCCCAAATTTCTGCGTAGCAGAACTCATGAATTTCTCCTAAAAGGGATGGAGGTCATTAATAAGAGTCTAGAAAGCCTGACCCCTTATATCTTAATGATAAAGACAGCTCTGGACGGAGTAAAGCTGTAAGGATGTCCGACTATTCTTCCGCGATCAGCGCGGATTCGGTTCGAAGCGTAAGGTCACGTCGACAGTCTTTTCTTTGTGGTTGAGCGATTCGTTGATGCTGATTTTCCACTCTCCCAGGTCTTTAGCTGACTGTTGCACGAAGCGTTGAGGATAGCCGGAATCGTAGGGATCGCCGGTCAGCAGCTTCCATTCCGTAAACAAACGATTCGTATCGCGCTTGTCCAGACCACGGATGTCCAAGTCACCCATGGTGAAGACATTGCCTTCATCGATCGAAATCTGGTACTTGACCGTGGACTGAGCGTCATCGATTTCAGGACTCGCGAGAACGGACGTCACCATGTAACCGCGGGTTCCGTAGAGCTTCTTAACAGCTTCGAGGTCGCTCTTTAGTTGATTCGCGTTAGCAGATTGGCCGAGTTGCTGATGGATCAGGACCCGAAGTTTTTCAGGGGGGAAGGCTTTGTATCCCGTCAACTGCAGCTCAGACACTTTGTACTGACGACCGGTATCGACGTTGAAGGTGACGTCGACGAGGGTTTCCTGCGGGCTGTCCTGCACGATTTTAGGCTGGGCATCGGCGAAAGCCGCCTTCAGATAGCCGCGCTCAAGATAAACCGGGAGGAGATCTTTATCGGCTTGAACGCGAAGAGAGGAGCGCAGAAATTCCTGACCCGACATTATCTTGGCGGCGGCCTGGAGAAGGGGTAATTCGGCTGGACCAGCGCTAGTGAAATCAATATTGCGAATGCGAATGCTGTGTCCGCTAATACTAAAAGCGAACGAACTGATGGGACCCTCTTCAGGACCCGTCCGCAGGTAGTCGACATGGCCGTCGATCTTCCGCTCGATCAGCAGCGCTTGCAGCGCGTTTGAAACCTGTTCCGCGAGGTCGCCGCCAACCGGCAGGTTGCCTTGGAAAAGCGGCACTTGGGCGCGTAGGCCGTCGAGCAGTTCTTTGTCGGAGAACCACACGAAATTGTCGAAGTGGGCAGGGACGAACCGATCGCTGTCGGCGAGCTGCAATTCCAGCTTGGTACCTTCCGAAGAGAAGTGGAAAGCGTAGGCAACATCGTTGAACGCGCCAGTTTCTCCCAGATGCTGGCTGACTCGCTTGAAGTCGTCTTCGCTGACGGTCTGGCCGAGTTGGAGCCCGCTGGCGGCGACGACTTCATCAGGTGTGAAGCGCTTGCTGCCTGTGACTTTGACAGAAACCAATTTGAAAGCGGAGGATGGCAACGGCTTGGAAGGCTTGTGAGTTTGGGCGGGCACGAGGGTCGCAAGGAGAAGCAAAGATGCAATACGAATAGCGACCGAGAGCAATTGCGTTCGCGTGGAGATCACGTGCTGAAATTCTAATCCAACAAGTCCTCGGCTGCTTATCCAAGACGAGTTGCGCACCAAGGTAGATGTCCCACGCTGCCCCAAAGAACTGGCACAGCTCTCAGCGCCTCGCGGAGGCGGCCGGTTCGGCTGTCTGAATCTTGACTGTGGCGTCGATGAAGGCCAGGGCGGCCCGGCTGAGGGCTTTGTCCTTTCGGAAGACCAACGCTAGGTCACGACGAATTTGCGCGTCGGAGATAGGAATCGCAGACAGCACTTTGGCTCGGACGTCCTCCTCCACGTTAGAGCGTGCGATGAAACCCACGCCAACATCGGCGGCCACGAAACGCTTTAGCAGCTCACTGGAATCCAGCTCCATGGCTAATTGCGGCTTGAGTTTGCGTTCGTTAAAGAGTTCTTCCAGCGCATCTCGGGTATGTCCAGCCTTGGGTACGACCAGGGGAAACTTTGCGACTTCGGCGACGGCAGCCGATTTCAGTTTGGCCAGAGGATGCTGGGGCGGAGTGATGATAACGAGTTCATCGCGATGAATCAGCACGACGGTGAGGCGATTGTCGGTGACGGGGAGGGAAACTACCCCGAAGTCTACCGAGTTGTCGATGACCGATTCCAGAATCTTGCCATAGTCGGCACGTTTGATGTTAACCGCGACGTCGGGATATTGCCTTTTGAACTGGGCGAACACCTCGGGAAGAATGTGCAGGCAGGTGCCTTCATTGGCGCCAACGATAATCTCGCCGCGGGGAACGCGCTCAGTCTCGGCGATTGCGGTCAGCACGGCTTTGCGGGCTTCAAGCGTCTCTTCCGCATATTTTTGCAAAATCTTGCCAGACGCGGTGATGGACACTTTGCCGCCGGACCGGTCCAGCAGCTTGGCGCCGATTTCTTCCTCCAGGGAACGAATCTGGGAGGAGATGGCGGGCTGGGTTCGAAAGCGCCTTCCCGCAGCACGAGAGAATGAGCTCAGGCGAGCGACCTCGAGGAAAGTTTCGAGCTGGTCAAAATCCATAGCGCAGTTGTCGGTTACCAGTGCCCCTGTTTTCAGTTTGCACAATACGGCCGAATGAAACCAACAATTTACTCTTGGATGGGCGGCTAGACCAGACCGCTGTTGATGTGGGATGGGTGGGCGGCAGAGGGAAGTTTGGGTACTTTTTGGGAGGTGATCTCACGAATCGGCTTGAATTCCTTGAAGGTGACCAGACCTTCAGTGATGGCGCCGAGGCTGGAACTGGAGCGCGCCAGCACCATCAACAGATACTTTTGGGCTACGGGCCGGTCGGCAGGGTGGATGAGTTGCCACCACCGCCTCATCGACTCCTGGACTTCACTTTCAGTCTTAGAGCCTTCAACCAAGGCGTCGATGAGTTTGTAGACCTTGCTTTTGACCGCCTGGTAGGAGATGGAAACCTCCTGTGGCATGGTGGGCTCCCTTGGTAATGAGTCGGGCAGCAATACGTTCGCCAAAGTGAAACTCTAGACCGGATGAGACTTATCGGGTCTCGCGCGGAAGTTGGTTGCAAGAATAAGAATTGCATATATGGATTTTCGTAGAGACATATTAGAGACAATAGGGCGTCCAAGACCGTTTCTTGGCTGGAGAGCAGTTTTCTTAGAGCCATAGAGTACAATATTGCGCCCTTAACGGTAAGGCTGGATAGAGCTGAGCCCTGATTTCCCCACGAGTGACAAAAAACCATTTTTCGGAGGCCTCATGAAGCGGCTGCTGTGGATATTTTTATGTCTGGCGATGACGGGTGCGGCCCGGGCACAAGAGCCGGCGGTCCGCCAAACCCCGGATCGCATGTTTTTCCCTCATGACATGTTCTGGGGATATGCTCAGTTCGACCTTGCCCCTCCGCATAACGAGATCGATCCCAATTTGTGCGCGGGAAACGCCGGCCAATACGGTGGCGCGAACGCACCCTGCAATTTATTCGCCCGCTACATGCTCTCTGGATACGTCGAAGTGCGGCCTTTTGGCCGAGGAGAGTTTCGGCGATTCCTGCTGTTTGGTGAGCCCAACTTTTTGTTTGGGAAAACGGTTCCGCAGCACTTGTACACCTGGTCGCCCGACGCAATCGGTTTGGAGAAGTCCTGGGGGCTGGGCGTGTACCTGGGAAGGGGTTTCGAACTGCGCGTGACCCAGCACTTCCTATTTACGCGATTGGGAGCGCGAGACAAGAATCTGGGTCCCGCAGACCTCGGGTCGAACGGGCCGTGGGGAAGATATAACGCAATCGGGGTGAGGAAATATTTCGGGACTCGGAGATATTAGCAAAGCTCGACATGTTGTCATCGCGGCCTGGGCGGCGGGTGTCTCGATTCGAGAGAGTAATTTCTAACCACACCGAAGCCAGTTACGCCGATATGTGTGATGGAAATCCAACGCTCGAGTTTGTGGTGCCCGACGCGATGCATCCAGTAGGAGAGTCCGACCGAGGAAATAGTACCGGCGGCTTCCAGAGCGGCGAATCCAGCAGAGTTGTTGACGACATCGTCGGGAAGCAAAATCTCTTGTCTTCCCCGAGCTTGGAAGTTGCGAGTAGAGGCGTAATCGAGCCCGCGGAATATGGCGATTCCGGAGAACAGCATGATGTTGGTGCGGTCCCAGAAACGATGCGACGGAGCCGGCTGAGGCAGTTCGACTGCGTGAGCTGGAGCAAGCGGAGGATCTTGAAGCACGGACTGTCCGGCAGCCAGCGTGGCCAAGAGTCCAAATAAGAAAATGGCGGCGATCGTCCTGTTAATTCGCCCCCCTACCCAACGAACGGAATCGCTAACATCCGGTCCAACAAATCGTGCCGCATCTTGTGATTGTAGCGGCACTGTGCAAACTGCTGAACCTTGCTCAACTTGGTAGTAGTGAGCGCAGTCCCAAAGCGGTCCGAGGTGGAGAGCGTGATCGCATTTCTCGATGGTCTAGCCCAGCCCGTATAATTGCTAGTTTCCCTAACGACATCGGAGGTGAGTAATGGCGGCTTCATATAACGGTGTGGCGTTGCCTGCAAAAGGCGCGCCAATTCATTACAGCAATGGGCGTTACCAGGTGCCGGACAACCCGATCATCCCGTTCATCGAAGGCGACGGCACTGGGCGGGACATCTGGAAGGCGTCGGTGCGGGTGTTCGATGCTGCGGTTGAGAAAGCCTACAGCGGCAAGCGAGGAGTCGCATGGTACGAGGTGTTCGCGGGCGAGAAGGCGATGTCGAAGTTTAAATCGTGGCTGCCGGATGACACAGTAAATGCTATCCGCGACCTGCGGGTTGCCATCAAGGGTCCCTTGACCACGCCGGTGGGGGGCGGCATTCGTTCGTTGAACGTCACCCTGCGGCAAGTGCTTGATCTTTATGGGTGTGTGCGTCCGGTGAAGTATTACAAAGGGACGCCTTCACCAGTGAAGCATCCCGAGCGCATGGATGTGGTTATTTACCGCGAGAATACGGAAGACGTGTATGCGGGGATTGAGTGGGAAGAGGGAACGCCAGACGCGAAACGCCTAATCGAGTTTCTAAACAAAGAGATGCTGAAGGGCGGAAAAAAGCAAGTGCGTCTGGATTCGGGAGTAGGCATCAAGCCCATTTCAATTACAGGCACAAAGCGACTGGTTCGCATGGCGATTAAGTTCGCGCTGGAGAGCGGACGCAAGAGCGTGACTCTGGTACACAAAGGGAACATTCAAAAGTTCACTGAGGGCGCTTTCCGAAAATGGGGATACGAACTGGCGACGGAAGAATTCCGCGATAAAGTGGTGACCGAGCGGGAGAGCTGGATTCTCGACAATAAAGACAGGAACCCGAATCTCACGATTGAGCAGAATGCGAACCTGGTCGAGCCCGGACTTGAGTTCGCGGCGGAAGAGTTTCGTCAGTCGGTCTACAAAGAAGTAAAGGGCGTCCTGGATGCGATTTACTCGACTCATGGCAAAGGCGTCTGGAAGAAAAAGCTGATGATCAATGATCGGATCGCGGATTCTATTTTTCAGCAGGTTGTGACGCGCGCGGATGAGTACTCGGTGCTGGCGACTTCCAACCTGAACGGCGACTACATCTCGGACGCTTGTGCGGCGCAGGTGGGTGGGCTGGGCATAGCGCCGGGCGCCAATATCGGGGACGGCTATGCAATATTTGAGGCGACCCATGGTACCGCTCCGAAGTACGCCGACAAGGATGTGATCAATCCGGGATCGGTGATTTTGTCGGGCATGATGATGTTTCGCTTACTCGGTTGGAATGAGGCTGCCGACTTGATCGAACATGGCCTGGAACAGACTATTGAACAGAAGAGAGTTACCTACGACTTTGAGCGGCTGATGGAAGGTGCGACCAGGGTGAAGACCAGCGAGTTCGCGAACTACATCATCGAGAACATGGGTGCGGCGGTGCTGAGCGCGGTGGATTAGCGTCACCAGAAGGCATTAACCACGAAGGACACTAAGGTTCACGAAGATACAGCTTGAACGGGCTGCCGCTTAGTCCTTCGTATCCTCTTGGTGTTTGTTGCTTAAGAAAGGGAAAGGCATGCGCAAGAAAGTGACGATAGTCGGTTCCGGGAATGTGGGCGCGACCACAGCCCATTGGATCGCCTCGAAGGAGCTGGCAGATGTGGTCCTGATCGACATCATCGAAGGCGTGCCCCAGGGCAAGGGACTGGACCTACTGGAAGCAATGCCGATTGAGAAACGTGATTCCCAAGTGGTCGGCACGCAGGATTACGCTGATACCGCAGATTCGGATATCGTGGTGATCACTGCCGGCATCCCGCGCAAGCCGGGCATGAGCCGCGACGATCTACTCAACACCAATCACAAGATCATGAAAGAAGTGGTCGGCAAGGCGGTACAGCACTCGCCGAACTGTATTCTCATCATCGTGTCAAATCCGCTGGATGCCATGGCGCAGGCGGCTTACAAGATGAGCGGCTTTGCCCGCCAGCGGGTGATTGGCATGGCTGGAGTTCTGGATTCCGCCCGCTTCCGTACATTCATTGCGGAAGAGCTGAAAGTCAGCGTGGAGAACGTGACCGCATTTGTCCTGGGCGGACATGGCGATACGATGGTTCCGCTGCCTCGCTATTCGACGGTGGCGGGAATCCCGATCACCGAATTGATGGATGCGGCCACTGTGGATCGACTGGTGCAGCGCACACGCGACGGCGGAGCCGAGATCGTGAAATATCTGAAGACTGGTTCGGCGTACTACGCGCCTTCCGCTGCGGTCACCGAGATGGTCGAGGCCATTTTGAAGGACAAGAAGAAGATTCTGCCCTGCGCTGCCTACCTGCAGGGGGAATACGGAATTCATGGACTTTTCGTGGGTGTGCCGGTTAAGTTGGGCTGGGCCGGCATCGAGCAGATCATCGAGATCACGCTCACGCCGGAAGAAAAGGCCGCGCTGGATAAGAGCGCAGCAGCGGTGAAGGAGCTGGTAGGTGTGATTGGAGTGTAGGCCTCAACGAATCAGCCTAACGGACTAAGTCGTAGTACCTACTCACCACTCTATCGACGTGCCCAGGATACGGCAACTCCAACCACTCGTAAAGCCGATTGGAATAGTCAAGCCAATTTGCGTAACACGCCGCGCTTGTCGCACTGGCTCCGCGCAATTGTCGTTTGAAATCCTGGAGGAAGACTTCTGTCTTGTGGTTGAACGGGAGATATCTCCTTGGATTTCGCCAATACAGAAGTAGGCTAAGTGACGGAATACGAAGCCCGGGGAATAGCCCCAGATTCTCCAGGCTTTCAAGCCTATCGCGGATGTCTTTAGACTCGTCAAACAATACGGTCAATCCCCGCCTAGTCCTGGATATGGGTTCTTTTTCAAGAGCCGAGTAAACCCAGCGGCGTTTGGCCCAGCTGCGGAGGTACTCGATCACTTGTTTTCGTTCGCCACGCGTAAGGGCAGCAGGATCAAGCGACGAAAGAAGCGCATATGGCTTAAGCGTTTCCTCGAGCTTCAGCTTTTGTACTTCCCGAGCAATTCGCTTCAGCCTGGCGGGTACCGCTGGGGGTGGTGGATATACTAACGTCCGTGACGGTTGCCCACGGCCATTTCCCTTGTGGGATGCAGTCGCCCTGGCCTCATCCCATGCGCTCTTGGCAGCCGCTAGCTGCGGCGAAGTGATTTCCCTAGTCGAAGCCGACGTCCACATCTCTTCAAACCATGAATTTATCTCGCTCAGGGCCGTTCGATCCCGCACAAGAACCGCGGCTTCGCACTGACCAGCGGTATCGAATTCGTTGAGGGCTGCCTTTGAAAGATTGGCCGAACCAACAATTGCTCCCACTTTCGGCGCGAGATAAATTTTCGCCTGCATAGAGTTGTGTTGCTTGGCCCTGAGATTTGCCCGCCTGAGCATTCCGGCCACTGCATAGGGGTTTGTGTTGACACTCGAAAGCCAGCAGATGACCCTGGTCTTCCCAGAGAAATTCCCAAGCAGATCCCACCAATCCGCTCCAATGAACGCGACCGCAACATCGAGCTTTCCACTCTTATGCGTTAACTGGTGCAGCGCTGCGCGAATCGCGGGAGGATCGGGAAGGAAGAGGATATCTTGCATCACCGCTAATTCTATCTCTTTCGGCGGGTGCGGTTTTCCCATCGTGGGGCACGGCATTGTTTTCCCACCCGGGAAGGACTTCCAGTCATGCCGCAGTAGGCTGGAGAAGATTGGCTTCAACCACCGAGGTGAAGCGGAAAAGTCAGCAACTCGCCGCGACTTTAGATTTGACCATGGTCATTGACCATAGTATCATCCTGATATGAAAGAAATCGCCATTTCCGAGTTCAAGGCTAAGTGCCTCGGCATCCTGGAAGAGGTTCGGAAGACCCGCAGGCCGATCCGGGTCACACGCTTCGGTGAACCTGTGGCCGAAGTCATCCCCTCGACCGCGGAAAAAACTAAAGGAAGGCGACTCGGTAGCATGGCCGGGACTATGAAAATCGTTGGCGATATCGTCGGCCCCACCGGCAGCTTGGATGAGTGGGACGCGTGGCGAGAATGAAACTACTCTTAGACACCCACATCTGGCTGTGGAGTCTTGGGGAGCCTCACCGCCTTTCCAGACGCGTGGTGAAGGAACTCGACGATCGACAAAATGAACTTTGGCTTTCGCCGATCAGCATCTGGGAGGCGTTTTTACTTTTCAGGAAGAAGCGTGTCCAGATTTCGACTGATTTTTCGACCTGGCTCGCCACCAGCTTGAGCACCCTTCCTGTCACTGAGGCTCCGCTTACTTTTGAGGTCGTACGTACTCTGCCGACCCTTGCCGTGCCGCGCGAAGATCCAGCCGATCTATTCCTCGCGGCTACTGCGAAAGCTTTTGGGTTCACGCTGGTAACGTCGGACCGCAATCTGCTCCGCACTAAAGAGATCTCTGTTTTGAAAAATTGACCGGGAGCCCGCTCTACACCCGCTCAATCACCACACTCTCGACCACCACATCCTTCAGCGGCTTGTCCTGCTTGTTGCGCGGGAGGGTCACGATCTTCGCGGCTACATCCTGGCCTTCGACCACCTCGCCGAAGATGGTGTGCTTACCCGTAAGCCATGTTGTCGGCGCCAGGGTGATGAAGAACTGCGAGCCATTGGTATTGGGGCCGGAGTTGGCCATAGCTAGTTTGCCGGGCTTGTCGAACTTGTGAGGAGAGCTCTTGGTCTCGTCCTCAAATTGATAGCCAGGACCGCCGAAACCGGTTCCGGCGGGGTCTCCGCCCTGAATCATGAAGTCGGGGATCACACGATGAAAAATGGTTCCGTCATAGAGACGGTCTTTGCTCTTCTTGCGGGTGACCGGGTGCGACCACTCGCGCTTGCCTTCCGCGAGTTCGATGAAGTTGGCCACGGTCTTGGGCGCGTCCTTTTCAAAAAGTCGGCAAGCGATGGTGCCTTCTGAGGTATTGAAGATGGCGTAAGTACCGGGTTGGCGGGGCATAGAATCCTTTCGTCTACTCGATAGTTGGTCAGATGTGCGTTCGTCGTCAGCCTATTGTGGGGTTGAAGTCTTGGGAGCCGGGGGCGCCGGACTCTTAGCAGTCGGCTTCGCTGTGGTCGCGGGTTTCGTCGCTCCTGCTCCGCCCTTCGCAATTGTAACGTGATTGATTTTCACGGGCCGGTAAGGACGATCGTTCGAATCATGGCCCATGCGAGCGATTTGTTTCACTAGCGCCACGGTGGCATCGTCGCACTGTCCGAAGATGGTGTATCCACCGTTCAGACTCGGATAAGGCACTTCGGTGATGAAAAACTGCGAGCCATTGGTGTCCGGACCAGCGTTGGCATAAGCGAGACGACCAGGGCGATCAAACTTGAGGTCGGGGGAAGTTTCGTTTTTGAAGGCGTAGCCGGGATCGCCCGTGCCGTTGCCCGCGGGATCTCCGCCCTGGATCATGAATTCAGGGATCACGCGATGGAAAATGGTGCCATCATAAAGCGGGACTCCGTGCTTGGAGGCGTGCGTGACCGGACTCTTCCAATCCTTGGTGCCATTGGCTAGACCAACAAAATTGGCGACACCGATTGGGGCTTTGTCGGGGAATAGGGTGCAGGTCAGCTTACCCGCGGTGGTGTCAATTACGGCTGTGGGCTGAGGAGAAGTTACAGTCACCGGCTTTGCGGCGGTTGCGGGTTTCTTGGCGGCGGACGCGGGGCTGGTCTGCGACCACATCCCCGAACAGCCGATCGAAATCAACAAGACGATTGAAAAAGCAATACGCATGGAGGCTCCTGGATGCCGAGCTTTGCTCGGCCGGGCAGGTGCCGACACCTGCCCTTAGATTAAGGTGTGATGACTTGCGAATAGTAATTCTACCTCAGACTGCTGTGGAGAAACTCGCAAGGGGTGATTTCAGCGGCTAGAGCCTGCATTGATTTCATCGCATTTATCGCAGCACTGAAAGCGCTGCGCCACCCAGAGAGTTTTGTCCGCAGAATGTTAGAGGGCCAAAAAAAGTCACTGAGCGGCTAATGCCCGCGAGTTTCCTACTTGCATTTCACGGCTTACTCTCTCCACTTCGCTGAACACGCGCAGCAGGTTGCCACCGAGGATTCCATCGATGTCCTCGGCGCTGTAGCCCAGATCGAGCAAGGCTTGCGTAATCTTGGGCAGGTCGGCCGCCGAATCGATGCCTGTGGGTGTGGCGCCGCTGACGCCGTCAAAGTCCGAGCCCAGACCGACATGATCAACCCCTGCGACTTTGGCAATGTGATCGATATGGGCGATCAGCGATTCCAGCGGCGGGCGAGGAATCTTCGCGGCCCATTCTCTTTCGATTCGGTCTTTATCCAGATACGTAACCGGTTGTCCCATCGCCTTTTTCTTTGCGACATATTCGTCTACTGCCGCCTCTCGTTCCTTCTTCTGTTCCTCCGCCGCCTTGCGATAGCTTTCATCCACGAAGGCAGAATAAAAGTTGACTTGCACCACGCCGCCATTCTTGGCCACGGCGCGCAGCATGTCGTCAGTCATGTTTCGCGGGTGATTCGTCAGGGCTCGGGCACAAGAGTGCGAAGCGATCAGCGGCGCCTTAGTGGTGGCGATAGCGTCCAAGAAAGTCTTGTCGGCCACGTGAGCGATGTCGACCATCATGCCCAGGCGGTTCATTTCCAGTACGACTTGCTTGCCGAAATCGGTGAGGCCATTGTGGTGCTGAATTTTGGGATCGTCGATGTCGCCCGAGGAGTCGGCCCATTCGTTGGTATTCGACCAGCTCAAGGTCATATAACGGACGCCCAGGCGGTAGAAATCGCGCAGCAAGTGAAGATCATTCTCAATCGAGTGCCCACCCTCGATGCCCATGAGCGCGGCCAATTTTTTCTGTTTGTGGGCACGCTTGATGTCCTCGACAGAGTAGGCCATCGTCATGCGATCAGGATGACGCGCCGCCTGCTCATAGACCGAATCGATCAAGTCGAGCGTATGTTGCGCGAAGTGTCCCTGGTTGGTGGTGGGATCGACCCAGATGGAGAAGAACTCCGCGCCAAGATTTCCGGCACGGGCTTTGTCGAGGCTGATGTGTCCGATGTCTTTCGGGTCGGCCGTGCCGATGTCGTAGTTTCCGTCGAGGAATCGCTGCGGCGTATCAGCGTGCGTATCTACAACCAGGGCTGAGTCGTGGATGGCCTGGGCGCGAGGACTGACAGCGGCGGCTGGATTGCTCTGGGCGATGGCGAAAGTGGGAAGAAAGAGAAATAGGAATGAAGGTAGACGCGAACGGCTTATGAGCATGAGATCGTCAGGAGAAGCAAGACATTGTATATGGAGAGGACGCGGAGCGAAATAGGACTAGAGAAAAAGCAGGTCCTTCGACTCATTAATACGTTTCGCAAGCGAAACGTATTACTCCGCTAAGGATGACAAGTCGGGAAGGCTCAGGACGACGAGCTGGTAAGAACTCAGTATGAAAAGTCGGTAAGCACAGAGGCGAAGGGAACTATCGTTCGCCAGCGATAACGTCGTCGTCGGGTTGGGGTTCATTTTCATCCTGCCGTACGCCTGCCAGCATCTTGGCTTCACGCCAGTCGGCGTAGCGGCCGGAGACAGCCACGTGAAAAACCCACTGATGGCGCTCTTCTTCAGGCTCGATTAGGCCTTCGTCGCGAAGCGGTGTCATGTATTGTTCGACCCACTGCACTTGCTGGCGGGTCATGCCCCGACGCTGAAGATCAACCGTGATCCCGGCAAGATGCGAAGATGCGATGTCGCCTTCGGCAGGCGCGGCGTTGCGGTTATGTCGGCGGAGCTTTTTCTGGCCCTTTACCGTACGCACCGCGGAATTGACCTGGATCTGCTCGTGAAATTGTTTGTAATAAGCCTCGCTCAGGTCGTCAACGAAATCGAGCGTCCAGGGACGGCAATAGCGGCGTGAAGGATCGAGCCGCGGATCAAAACGCAGCGTGCGGCCGGCCACAATCGGGACTAATTCTTCGCGTGACTTGAGCTGCTCCAGTTCGGCATCGTCCTGGATGCGTGGCAATTCCAGACGGTCGATTTCTTCATTCTGACGGAGCAGCGAATCGCGGGATGGACGGAACACTGGATTCCAGGACACGCGGCGAACATGGGTCCGGTGCGTGCTTACGCGCCGCACATGCCGCGGAGCAACATAGCTGTGCAGGCCGAATGCCTGAACACACAATGCTGCGATCAACAGAAATGAAGGTGTTACGGCGCGCTGCATTTTACTCTTCACGAAGTGGCCTCGACTTCACCAGCTCTACCCCAGGCGCTGGAGTAGGCGGTATTCTAAATCCGGGCTCAACAAATACAAGAACTAATCTGCCTTCTCTGGGGTTACCCGGGAGCTGCTCCCTGGTTACCGTTGGTTACCGCATTCGTGCACGGTCTGGCTACCTACATGTGTAGCTGCAACCGGTGTGCCATTTGCGCGATGGGGATTGCGTATGGGAACCCGCGAAAAAGCCGGTTCCGGCAGGGGTTGGGACCACGGCGAAATGATGAACCTGATTTTACAAATGACAAATTGCGTTAGGGAGTGACAATTCTTGCGGGAAGCGCTCAGTGGAAGAACATATCCCTCACTCCGCTCGGGATGACCGCGCGAGGCTCGCTTCTCAGCCTGCCCCGAGCAACTGAGCGGAGCGAGGTGGTCGAACGGGCCTAGCATGCGCTGTCACTTTCTAAACAAATCGCCGATGGCTTGTTTCATCACAGCACCGCCAACTTCGGCGATGGAGCGGGTCAGCGGAATATCCTTGGGGCAAACCTCGACGCAGTTCTGCGCGTAGCCACACTCGTGGATGCCGCCATCACCCATCAGGGCGGCCAGGCGCTCACGTTTCAGAGCGGCGCCGGTGGGGTGAGTGTTGAAAAGCCGCACCTGGGAGATGGCGGCCGCTCCGACGAAATTGGTTTCCTCATTGAATTGTGGACAAGCTTCCATACAACAACAGCACGAAATGCAACGCGAGAGCGGGTAAGCAGCTTCTTGATCCTCCATGGTCACGCGTGGGCCGGGGCCAAGATCGTAGCTGCCATCGACGGGAACCCAGGCTTTCACAGCTTTCAGATTTTCGAACAACACGCTGCGATCCACGGCGAGATCGCGGACCACGGGGAACTTGGAAAATGGCTCCAGGCGGATGGGCTGCTCCAGTTTGTCCACTAGCGCCGAGCAGGCCATTCGTGCCTTGCCATTGATCAGCATCGCGCAAGAGCCGCAAACTTCTTCGAGACAATTAGAGTCGTAGGTAACGGGCGTGGTCGTTCTGCCACCGCGTGTGACGGGATTGGCGGCGATCTCCATCAATGAGGAGATCACGTTCATGCCCGAGTGCCAGGGAAGCTCGAATTCCTCCCAGCGCGGCTCCGCCTTGGGATTAGCCTGGCGTTTAATTTTGAAGAGTACGGATTTCTTAGCTGCCATTAGCTCTTAGCCTTTAGCTTTTAGCTCAAAACTTGTCATTCGGAGCAAAGCGAAGAAGTTTGCACTCTTCCAACGCACGCTAGTTGCATAGGTCCTTCGCTCCGCTCAGGATGACAGATCTTTGGGAATCGATAATCGTAAGTGAAACTCGCGCTCTTCCAGATTCTGTTAGTTCCTTCGTGTCGTCTTCGTAGGCGGTTCCACGCGAATGAAGACCTTGTGCCACTGATCATGCCAGCTAACCCATCACTTGGCCACATCATATCTCCTTGCCCGTGGCGGAATCAGCGATACATCCACGGGCTCGAATTCAAATTTGGGCTCATCGGCATCGGCGGCGAAGTAGGCCTTCGTCGTCTTGAGCCAGTTCTTGTCATCACGCTGAGGGAAGTCAGGCTTGTAATGCGCGCCGCGTGATTCGTCGCGCATAGCGGCTCCCTGTGCGATCACTCGTGATAGTTGCAACATGTTATAAAGCTGGCGGACGAATGCCACGGTGGTGTTGGCCCACAGAGAGCGGTCGCTTAGATTGATGTGCTGGAAGCGTTCCAGCAGTTCGCAGAGCCTGCCGTCTGCTGCTTGTAGATTTTTGTTATAGCGGATGACGGTGCAATCCTTGGTCATTAGATCGCCCAGCTCGCGCCAAAGCTTGAATGGATTCTCATTGCCCTCCGCCTTCATCAATCCGGCATTGATCTCTTCCTGCCGCTTGTGCTCGGAGTCGAAGTGTCCATTGCCGGCCGCCGCTTGCAGGTTGCGAGCGTAACGCACCGCGTTGGGGCCGGCGACGAATCCACCAAAGATGCAGGAGACCAGGGAATTGGCCCCTAACCGATTGGCGCCGTGATACTGATATTCGCATTCGCCGGCTGCGTAGATTCCCGGAATATTCGTGGCCTGGTTGAAATCCACCCACAGCCCTCCCATGGTGTAGTGCATGCCAGGAAAAATTTTCATCGGGGTGTCGCGAGGATCGTCACCTACGAACTTCTCGTAGATTTCGAGGATACCTTCCAGCTTGCGATCAAGGATCTTGCGATCAACGTGAGTGAGGTCGAGATAGACCATCGGCTTGCCGTCGATGCCGAGGTTGTGTTCATACACGACTCGGAAGATCGCTCGCGTCGCGACATCGCGAGGCACCAGGTTCCCGTACTTCGGATACCACTCTTCGAGAAAATACCAGCGCTCGTTTTCCGGGATCGATTTGGGATCGCGCTTATCTCCCCCAGTCTTCGGCACCCAGACGCGTCCACCTTCGCCTCGCGCCGACTCTGACATCAGCCGCAGCTTGTCTTCGCCGGGGATGGAGGTGGGATGAACCTGGATGAATTCGCCATTCGCGTAATAACAGCCTTGCTGATAGACGGCCGATTGTGCCGATCCGGTGCAGACCACGGAATTTGTGGATCGGCCGAAGATGGCGCCAATTCCTCCGGTGGCGATGATAAGTGCGTCGGCGGGAAAGATGCGGACTTCCATGGAGCGCAAGTCCATAGCGCAGATGCCGCGGCAGATTCCTTTGCCATCCAGCACGGCGGATAGGAACTCCCAGTGCTCGTATTTCTTCACTTTGCCTTCGGACTCATAGCGCCGCACCTGCTCATCGAGCGCGTAGAGAAGCTGTTGACCGGTGGTGGCGCCGGCGAAGGCGGTGCGATTGTAGAGTGTTCCACCGAAGCGACGGAAATCGAGAAGGCCTTCGGGAGTGCGGTTGAACGGGACGCCCATGCGGTCGAGCAGATCGATGATGCCGGGCGCCGCGTCACACATGGCCTTCACCGGCGGCTGATTGGCCAGGAAGTCGCCACCGTAGACCGTGTCGTCAAAGTGTTGCCATGTGGAATCGCCTTCACCCTTCAGATTCTTGGCGGCGTTGATACCTCCCTGAGCGCAAACCGAGTGTGAACGCTTTACGGGCACGATGGAGAACAGGTCGACGCTTCCGCCTATCTCCGCGATCTTGATGACGGCGGCAAGGCCGGCCAGGCCGCCGCCGATGACTATGATTTTCGGACTTGATGCCATGTGGGACTCAGATTTCTCTTCCCTGGGTGCGCCTGTGCGCCATTATGAAACGATTACTTCATGACAAATGATTCCGTGTCAGAAACGGGCTGCAGCGGCTGCAAGGGCGTGTTCAAGAATGAGTACATTGTAGCTGCGCCGACCAGCATGAATAACAATCCGACCGCAAAGCAGAGGTAGCCAAATTTGCGGCGGGCACCGTCACCGGTCGTGATCCCCCACTTAGCGGCGAATAGCCACAGGCCATAGGCGAAGTGCCACGACGCGCAGAATATTCCCACAGCGTAGAAAGCCAATGCCAAGGGACTCTGAAACTCGAGCTGCACTTTTCCAAATGCTGCGGCCGGATGGCTCAGAATATGAATTCCGCTGAAGCGCAAATGCCAGGTGTGCCACACGATGTAGAAAAAAGCGACGGCGCCGGTCCAGCGCTGAGCGCTATACATCCAATTGCCGGCCCAGGGATACTCATGCACGTTGCTCTCGCCGCGATACCAGATGTAGAAGCCGTAGAGGGCGTGGTAGAGAATCGGCAGCCAGATGCCAAACAGTTCCAGACCTACAACGAAGGGGAAGCTGGAGAGCAATTCCACCTGCTTGGCGTAGGCTGCGGGGCCGCGCGTGGCAAAGGCATTCGAGACGAAGTGCTCGATCAGGAAGGCGCCAACCGGGATGATCCCGCTGAGTGAATGTAAGCGGCGCAGGAAAAACGAATGTCCCTGACCGGCCCGCAGGGGAGCAACGCCTTCGTCGACCTCAACTGGAGCTGGAGGATTGCCCGTTGACGCCACAGAACGCCCCTTATGAATTCAGGAATGATAAGAGAACTTTTTATTATCTTGGTGAGGGAGAAGTGAAGTCAAGGAAGGTGGGCTACGAGTAATATCGGCAGTTTTGTACCGTCGAGTATTTCTAGCTGTTGTTATTCCGAGCGGAGCGAGGAATCGCTGCCCTGGGAAAGGAATCAAGGTTGTAGGAATGCTTCGACTTCTCAAGCCTCTCGCCAGCGAGCGGCCTGGTCCGCTCAGCGTAACAATGCCGGCCCTACTGCCCCTCATACCACTCCAGAAATTTCCGGAAGGCGGCGCCGCGATGGCTGTATTGCGCTTTTTCTTCTGCCGTCAACTCCGCAAATGCTTTTTGAATCGGGGGAAAATAAAAGAGCGGGTCGTAGCCGAAGCCATTCGAGCCGCGCGGAGTGTCGAGGATCATCCCTTCGGCAGTGCCACGGAACACCGACAAGGTCTGGCCATCCCGCGCCGCGGCTATGACACACACGAAACGTCCAGTGCGCTTCTCTGGTGGGATACCTCTAAGCTCTCGAATCAGGCGCGCGTTATTCGCCTGATCATCAGTATTGTTCTCGACCAGGTGGGGAGCGTCGGCGGCGTAGCGCGCGGAGTGAACGCCGGGAGCGCCTCCGAGCGCGTCGACTTCGAGTCCGGAATCGTCGGCAAGAACAATTTCACCTGGAAGATAGTGGCTGTAATTCTCGGCTTTCTTGCGGGCGTTGGCTTCGAAAGTGAGGCCGTCTTCGACTACGGCGGGAAGGGAAGAGAAGTTGGGAAGGCAAGCAATGTCGATTCCGCAAGCCCGCGCGGCACCGGCAAAGTCGCGAAGCTTACCTGGATTCGAAGTGGCGATCAGGATGCGTCTTATGGTCATTATTTAGGCTTGAGAGCAACGAGGCCGACTAAGAACAGAGCAGTTGCGCCCGAGACGATCCCTCCCAGCGTGCGGTCCCAGGTTCGAGTGAAGGTGATGAGCACACGGTTTTCGCCGGCTTCGACCGGCACGATCATTTGGCCTGTAACTTCCTGACTTTTGGTTAGTACTGCGTTGCCGTTCACTTCGACTCGCCACGCTGGATAGTTGAACAGTCGGAGGATGAGCCGTCCAGGTTGGCTTACCTCTGCGGTAAACATTTTCGTCTCAGGAGCCCATTGCCGGACGTGAATTCGAGCCGTGCCTGCGCCTTCGAATGTCACGCGTCGGGCGTTCAGCTTGATTTCGTAGGCATCGGCGCCCGCCGGAGTGTACTCGTCCGTGCCCTCGTACCCCGAGGTGTTCTGTTGGCTCTGTTGCAGCTGCGCGATATCGGCGGCGGTGTCCCACCACGGCGGCTGGATGTGCTTCCAGCCGAGCGCCAGAACCGCCAGCATTACAACGCAAACCAGCAGTCGCAGCGGCCAGCTTCGCCACGCCATCGTGACCAGCAAGATGAGTGCTACGTTCAGGCAGAGCAACCAGCGCCAGGGGTGTTGCAGGTAGCGCAGCTCGGGCAAATGCTGCCATGCCACAAAAGTAAACGAAAACATAAGGAGAGTGCCGGCAGCCGCCCAGCCAATAAGGGTCCACCACACCTTGGTGTGCGAGCGGCGCCAGCGCCGGGAAAGGAATACAGCCCCCGCAAGCACAATAATTTCCGCCTCGGCGATCACGGAGACGAGTAAGTTAAAGCGGTTATGATCGGGATCGTTGATCAGAGTAAAGAGGAAATTATCTTGCGGACGAACTCCCGGGGCGAGGACCTGCGCAATCGTGATCCAGTTCTTCTCATAAGCTACCGGGAGGATGTAGAAGGCAGACAGCGCGCCTCCTAATAGCACCGCCAAGCCGCCTTGCCATAGTATTCGCGGCGAGCGCCGTCCAATCGCGACCATGACCATTAGAAATGCGAGGGAGTAACTCACCATCACGGCGCAAGGGATATTCGTCAGCCATGCCGCGGCAACGATAAGGCTTATTGGCAGGACCACTCTTTGACGGCCATTTTCCACGCGCAAAACATAGAACAACAGCAACGGGAGCAGGGCTCCACCTAACAGTTCGGCGAATGCACTACGCCAGTAGACGACCACGAGGTGATATGGATTCGCGACGTACAACGCGGCGGCGAAGATGGCGTCGCGCCGAGCAAGCCACCCTCGGGCCAGCAGAAACATGGAGTATCCGGAGAGAGAGAGCACAAGCCACACGAAGGTGCCGGGAACTAATTTCCAGGGCAATATAGCTCCCAGGATTGCGCCGAGCGTCCAGGAGGCTGGAGGATAGAAAATGAAGCGCGGCTCCCCGTATCCGTAGTGCGCCAGCGCGGCCCAGCGTGGGTAGATGATAGCTAGCTTCCATTGGCCAAGCACTTCCATCCACGAATTCATGTGGAACTCGAAGTCATGGCCAGACGGGATTCCGAGAAAGGAAAAGGGCAGTACCACCGCAAACGCAGTGGCCATGATGATCAGGAGGGGCCGGAGCAACAGCGGGCTCGCGGTCGCGGAGTTAGACTCTGAAGGCAACGTTGAACAGTATACGGAAGCAGTACTCAGTCAGTGATTCGTCGCCAGGTGTTGTAGGAATGTGGAAAACTGTCAGCGATTTTCACCAGAATTTAATTTTGCCGCAACCTATTCGGTGGCTGCTCCGGCTAGAGTTCGGAGAACGAGATGGAGCAAGCCCGCCAAACAGCCGAAGGCCCGCGCAAGAGAAAGCATGGTGCGCGGGCTTTTCATTTGCTGTGGATTCTGGTGGCGAGGGACCGGGCTACGACGAAGCTACTTCTTCTGAGTTCCGCTGCCGTTGTAGTGCTTGAAGGAATTCTTCCTGGTCCATCGATTCATGGCTTCGTAATAGCAGGAGCAACGGATCGTCGGGTTCTTCCGCTTCCGAGGCGGGAGGATTGTCGTACTGATCCGCGGCTGCGAGTGCCCGGGGCGTGATCAGCAATCGCGGCAATGTTCCCGGACGGCTGGTCAAGAACTCGAGAAACTTGCCCACCTGTTCCCGCTGTTCAGCGGTACGCGAGGCGAACTCGATTCCCATGCCGTATCCGGGATGCATCACTCGCACCAGACCCTCAGCCTGGACTTCCATGTCCTCAGCCTGCAGGCGGAGCACGATGTCTGAGCGTTCCGGGAAAGGTGATTCGGTCTCGACGTAGCAGGCGCCCAGGCTTAAGTCCGACAGCTTGCACTCGGACACCGGCTCGGATTCCTCCGGAGGAACCTCAGGAGCGTTTCTCAGAACCCAGGCTTTAAGCACATCGCGCAAATTTTCCGCAAGATCGATAAAACGCACTCCCGATTCGCCGTTGGGATTCGCCCATGCAACTTCACCGCGAATCCGCATTTCGTTATCGGATTCCGGAAGGCAGAAATATGCCCTGATGTTAGCCGCCGGACAAAGCGGCTGTGCGGCCAGAAGATCCAGACCGTCCTCACTCAGGTCGAGCAGGATACCCTCCATTTCAGTGCCATTCTCCACCTGAAGCTGGAGCGGAATCTGTACCGGAACGCGGAAGGAACGACGCCGTTCGCGCTTCATCAAGGCAGTGGCGGCGCGCAGGGTGGCTTCGGCCTGCTGCTCGGACATGGGCTTGTATAGTACGAAATTTGCGCCCGCCCCAAACACGCTACGCACTTTCGATTTGTCGCTCAACAACGCGACGCTAACCGTGTTGTTTCCCGGCGATGCGTGGTAGGCATTCTGCAGGACCAGCGCGGCGCTGTGCGGGTCATCGTAGTCCACAATGACTGCGTCAAACTTCTGATCGGCAATGCGACCGAGCGCATCGGCGTATCCGCAACAGTGCACTCCCAGGCCAAACCCCGTTAGAATCGGAGTTAGGACTGCTACTGCTTGCTCATCTTTCGAAACCAGAAGTGATTGCAATGTCATAGGCCGCCCGTGTGCCGACGGTGTGAGTGCCTTGGTCTACGGCCAACGTGGCGCACGCGCCGGCTTGGTTGCGGTCTGGCCGACTGCTGCGCCGGCTTTGGCCGCCATGGTGTTGGGTTGCTCGTCCATTTCGGCTAGAACCGTGCTGTCGTCCTCCTCACTCTCAGCGAGCAGCGGAGCCACTTCGCGCAATTTTTCAGCCGCCTGTTGTAGCGCCTCGATCTGTTTGGCTAATTGGGCGTACTTGGCTTGCTTCTGCCGCAGGACCTCGTGAATATCTTTCATACAACCCCCTGTTGCCGAATTTAAGGAGGAAGACTGGACCCGTCAACGCTAATCCCGTGCCCGCAGATTACGGGGGTAACTCTTGGTGGCAAGAAAATGCCGGGTTCGGATCTGCGCAACAACATGAAAAGATTGGCAACTGACGACGTTGCGCGACGGAAGTCGTTTCATGCTTAAGGAAAGGGACGGCCCTGAGCAGTTACCCACGCCGCCCAAGTGAGCGGACTATAGGATGCGGGATGAAATAGAAGCCCCGCCTTTTCGGGCGGGGCCAATGAGTCGAAGTGATGTTGCTGACGCGGTGAAATCCGGCGGCTTAGCTCATCTTCAGCTTGCGCCGAACCAGTCCAGCGATGCCAACCAAACCCGTACCCAGCAAACCAAGCGTGCCTGGCTCTGGAACCAGAATGTTAGTGTCGCCGCTAACCGGAATGCTTGTCGAGCCAGTGAAGAAACCATGGCCGGTGTTAAAGGTCATCTGGACGGTCGAACCCACGGTGGAGAAGCCACTACCCAACGTACCGGAAATGGTTCCCGAGAGCGTGTAGCTGTGAGTTCCATTCCCCAGAGTTGTCAGCGTCCAAGTCGCCGGGCTGTCGAACGCGCCGGTAAAGGTGGGAACGCCGTTGCTGCCGGTGATAACAAAACTGCCACCAGCTGCGAAACTCCCACCCTTCGCCAGGTCGCCGGTCAGAGCACCCGTGCTGAAGGTCAAAGTTCCTAGGTTCCCAGTTGTCATGCCGCCGCTGCTATTGATAAAGATGCCCACAGTGGAGCCGGTCAGGCTCAGTCCAGCACTGGTCCCCGTGAGCGTGCCGCCGGCATTTGTGTAATCGATGCTGCTGTTAGCAAAAGCGGCCACTGGTAGGGCCAACGCCAATACCGCCATCAAAATCACTCGCCTCATAAAACCCCTCCTCCAGAACCTGAAAAGTAGTGGCCCCTAACTGTCGAAGCCATCTCCAGACCTAAAACTCCACTCGTGCTATGTGCATGCAGGCTTCCAAAGCGGAGGTCGCGGTATGCATTGAATCAAAAAGACTTATAACACAATTTTGGGTCTTTGCTTAGCGAACTGTGCAAACGCATGCACACTTTTAACAAAGCTTTTGCGTCGGAAAACCCAAGGGCCAGCGGCACGAGATTGAGGCCTGGAGTACCGGCAAATGCGACGTCTACGGGATGGAACCCTACGGTCAAGGCACATGCAGGGGAAGTCTCGCCTTCTTTCTGAGGCGTGTCAAGGTGAAACAGTTGATGCTCCGTCGGCGCTCTGTGGGAGCAGGTCGGCATGGCCATTTCGTGCCAGAAGGTTGGCACGAACGTGGGATTTACAGCGGAAACCGACGAATGTAGTCTGTGCTCGAGCAGTTCTGGGGGAGGGCTGTTCGGGCGTCTCATGACCCGCGAGGGTCAAGGGGCGCTTCTTAATTTTTGGGCCTTATCGTTGTCTTGGATCTGGTCGTTCTTTAAGGACAACAGCGATTGCGGCACCGTGTCCATTGTCTAGATATCCAAACTGGTACGCGGTCCTTCGATGTGACGAGGATCCGGTCGCGCTTGACACAGCCGCCGATATCCGATCCTGCAACTGCGTTCTAAGGACCCAGCGGAGGTGGTTCAGGTTCGGCCGAGCCATCAGCACGGGCGTCAGAGGCGCCATAGTTCACCTTAGACTTGGAGTCGTGTAACACCGCCTGTCCGCGGCCCATCTCGGCGGAATACTCCCGCCGTACTTCGAGCTTATGTCCCATTGCCGAAAGCTTCTGCAACGTCTCCGCCTTTACCCGAGACTCGATCACGATGTTGCATCCCCGCAACGGGCTGACGGTAAAGCGCGCTGCCTCGAGCGCCGCCTGGATGTTCAAGCCATAGTCAGCAATATTGGAAACAAACTGCGCATGGGCGAGAGGCTGATTCGGTCCGCCCATGATTCCGAATCCGATGTGCTGCTCTCCACGCTCCATGAACGCCGGAATAATGGTATGGAACGGACGCTTACGCGGCGCCAACGCGTTGGGATGAGCTGGATCCAACACGAACAGCGCTCCGCGATTCTGTAGCGCGAAGCCCATGCCGTGCACCGTAATTCCTGATCCGAACGCCGCGTAGTTGCTCTGGATTAGTGACACAATATTGCCCTCGCGATCAACTACCGAAAGATAAGTCGTATCGCTTGAGGGTGGGGCGCCGGCTGCAACCTCGCAGTTGGCTTTATTCGGATCAATCAGCTTGGCCCGTTCCTGAGCATATTCCTTGGAAACCAACCCCTTCACCGGAACGTGGGCGAAGCGAGGATCCGCGTTGTAGCGGCCCAGGTCGGCATACGCAAGCTTCATGGCTTCGATTTTCTTGTGCAGCTCGGTCACGCTGAGTGGGCCGTCCGGCGATGCCTGATTCACTTCCATTATGTTCAACATTTCCAGCGCCGCCATCCCCTGGCCGTTAGGGGGCAGCTCGTAAACGGTCCAGTCGCGATATTTAATTGAGATCGGTTCCACCCATTCCGGTGCGAATTGAGCAAGATCACTGGCCGCCATAGTTCCGCCGAGTGCTTGCGACGTTTTCAAAATAGCGTCGGCAATCTCGCCCTTGTAAAAAACGTCAGGCCCATGTTGGGCGATCGCCCGCAGAGCTTTGGCCAGATCAGGATTGCGAAAGATCTCGCCGATGGCAGGTGCCTTGCCTCCGGGCAGGAAGACGCGGCGGCTTTCGGAGTCTTGCTTCAAATCATCTTTGGATTCTTCCCAGAAGTCGTGAATCAGTTCTGGAACCGGATAGCCTTGTTGCGCGAAGAAAATCGCGGGCTGGAAGAGGTCTTTCCACGGAATCCGCCCGAAGCGTTCGTGCAGTGCGTTCCATCCTGCAACCGCTCCGGGCACGGTAACCGTGTCAATGCCTGCGGCCGGCATCGCGTTTGCGTCCCTGGCCTTCAGATGTTCGATGGAGAGGCCTTGTGGCGCCCACCCGCTGGCGTTTAAACCATACAGCTTCCCCGTCTTTGCGTCCCAGTAGAGCGCGAACAAGTCGCCACCGATACCGTTCATCATCGGTTCGGTAACGCCGAGGACCGCGTTGGCGGCGATGGCAGCGTCCACAGCTGAGCCCCCGCGCGCCAGAGTCTCCGCTCCCGCCTGCGACGCCTGCACGTGACTGGTGGCGACGATGCCATACCGCGCGACCACCATGGAGCGCGCGTGTGAACGATCCTGGGCCCATGCACTGCAGGCAAGCATGACCAGAGCGAAAGAAAGTTGTAGGGAGGGCGGCATTCGGGTCCTTGATGCGAGTGATGGAGACGCATTCTGCTGCGAGCACGTCGTCGTGTCAAGTTTGAATCAGAGGGTCGGCGAGAATTTACCAGAAGAGATGCGGCACTTTACATTCCGAAGTTTTGCGATATGATTGGCGACCACCTGTGCCGTGCACCAAAATGTGTGCATCCGCCGGGTGCTGACGCGGCTGGCCGAAGGTTGCGGACGAGAGGGGGTCTCGTCGTACTGCCTTGAACCGCTCATGATTGCCATTTTGGGATCATCGGTGGGGCAGGAGACCGCGCTCTGGGGAGGCTCCATGCGACCGAATGCCATACGTCTCTTTGCCCTGACTGTTTTGGCCGTTTTGGTATTCCAACCCATTGTGTGGGGGCAGCAAGTTTCAGTGCACCCACTCATCCTCCAGCCCGTGGACGAGACCCAGTTGGTCCTGCTTAAAGGCAATACTCATCCTTTGGCTCGGCCGCAGTTCGATCAAGGCGCAGCTCCGCCGAATCTGCCCATGGAGCGCATGCTGCTGGTCCTCCGGCGCAGCCCAGAGCAGGAAAGCGGGTTACGGAGTCTGCTCGACAATCAACAGGACAAGGCGTCTCCCAGCTACCACAAGTGGCTCACCCCGGAGCAATTCGGAAAGCAGTTCGGACCTGCGGATGAGGACATCCAGATAGTCACATCCTGGCTGCAGGTGCACGGCTTCCAGGTGGCGCAGGTGGCGAAGGGCCGCGCCGTAATTGAGTTCTCAGGAGCAGCTGAGCAGGTTCAGGAAGCATTTCACGCCGCGATTCACAAATATGTCGTGAATGGGGAAGAGTACTGGGCGAACGCGAGCGACCCCCAGATTCCGGCAGCATTGACGCCGGTCGTGGCTGGTGTGCACACCCTGCACAATTTTCGGAAGAAGCCGACGATCAGGTTCTCCGCCGCTCCGGTTGCCGCGACCGTCATAAAAGGCAAGCTGCCCCAACTCACCTTCGCAGACGGAAGACACGGATTGACTTTCGCTGATTATCGGACGATCTACGGTGCCACGTCGTTGTTGTTCACGCAGGGCATTCAAGGTCAAGGACAGAACATTGCGGTCGTCGGGCGAAGTAATCTGTTTAATCAAGGTCAGGACGTCAGCGACTTTCGCAATTTTCTTGGAGAGTGCTGCGGAAACCTTGTGATCACCCTGAACGGCCCTGATCCGGGCGACCTTGGTGGCGGCGAGGAGTTCGAAGCCACTCTGGACGCTACGTGGTCGGGAGCCCTAGCCTTCAACGCCGAGGTAGATTTTGTAGTCTCTGCCTCTACGAACAGTACAGACGGTGTTGATCTTTCTGAATTTTACATCATTGATAACAACCTGGCGCCCGTGATGACCGAGAGTTTCAGCGGCTGCGAATCCCTTCGTATGACGACCGAACTCAACGCCCAGGAAGTCTTGGCGGAGCAGGCTGCCGCGGAGGGAATCACTTATATCGTGTCTTCGGGTGACTCGGGTGCGGCGGGGTGCGATGACCCCAATAATTTTTTGGCTAAGTTTGGACCTTCGGTGAATGCATTGGCCTCAAGTCCTTTCACGGTTGCCGTAGGGGGTACTGAATTCAATGAGAACGGCCGCCCTAACATCTATTGGAGGTCCTCCAACGATCCCAGTGGGAGTTCTGTCTTTGGATATATCCCGGAAGATGTATGGAATGAGAGCGGGCCAAGCTTGGGGCTGTGGTCGAGCGGCGGCGGAGTCAGCTCTTACTTCCCCAAGCCTTCGTGGCAGTCGATCGTAGCTGGTAGTCACCGAGCTCTTCCGGATGTTTCGCTCACCGCAGCGCTGCACGACGCTTATCTCGTGTGCTTCGAAGGCTCTTGTGTACCCAACAGTCAGGGAGAGATTTTTCTTTACTTTGTCGGCGGCACTTCGGCTTCTGCACCTTCGTTCGCCAGCATCATGGCGCTCGTGAATGAGAAAACCGCGGCCCGGCAAGGGCAGGCAGACTATGTGCTGTATCAGTTGGCGGCGCAAGAGAATTTATCCCAATGCAACGGTTCCAGCACCGTCGTTCCGCCAGCCGGCAAATGTGTCTTCAATGATGTCACGATTGGCAATAACTCGGTTCCCGGACTGACGGGGTTCGCAAGTACCGTGGGCTATGACTTGGCTAACGGGCTCGGTTCAGTTAATGTCACCAATCTCGCGAATGCCTGGGCAGCGATCACGTTCAATGCAACTACAACCACGCTACTCCTGAACAATTCCACCAACCCCATCAACAACGTAGTGCACGGATCTCCGGTAACGGTGAACGTGACCGTAATGGGCAATAGTGGTATGCCCACGGGTGACGTTACTCTCTCGACCAACGGGGAGAATATTCCACTCTGCACCATGCCGAATAGCTGTATGTTGACCTCGAGCGGAACTCCCGACATTGCATCTTTGTCCACGACTACGAACCTGCTTCCCGGCGGCACCTCGTATATGGTGACGGCGCACTATCCTGGTGACGGGAAATTTGCGTCCAGTGACTCGAGTCCACCGATTTTTGTAACCGTCGCTGGAGAGCCAAGCACAACTGCGGCTTCTATCTTCGCCTACGTGAACGGGCTCCCCGTCACGCAGGCCGCGGCCAGTAGCGTCGTCTATCTGAGCGCTAGCGTGATTGGTCAGTCTGGATTTGGTATACCGACCGGCAATGTCACGTTCATGGACAACGGGACTATTCTGGCGGGCGGTCCTTACATGCTCAACAGCCAGGCGAATACCGGCACGCCGAATGGTTTGCCTCCTTGCTCTCTGACAGCCGGCTCGCACGCTATCGTGGCCAGCTATTCAGGAGACCAGAGTTTCAATCTCAGCAGCTCTCCGGCAGCTACCTTCACGATCAAGACTGCCGACTTCTGCCTGCCAACCTCGCTGGCGAGCATAGGAGTCACAGATGGATTCCCGGGGACCACGACGTTGGTCCTAACGGCATCGCCCGGTTTCACCACCGCAGTGAGTTTTGCTTGCTCGGGTCTACCGGCCGAGGCCAGATGCTCTTTCACCCCGGCCTCCATCTCCGGTAGTGGTGCGACAACCATTACCGTCACAACAACTGCTCCTCATCCTGTGGTTATAACCGCGAGAGGGTTTAACAGACTGGGCTGGTGGACCACTACCCTGGGAGTCAGCCTCGCCGGCATCGTCTTGCTAAGAGTGCCGTCGCGACGGCGACGCATGAACTGGAGCAGCTTGTCACTACTAGTCGTGGTCACGTTCCTCCTTATGCTGCCTAGCTGCGGAGGTGGCAGTAGTGCACCGCCTCCACCACCGCCCGATCCCGGCACGCCGAAGGGAAACTACAACATCTTGGTCACGGCGACTAGCGGATCAATGAGTCACGCCACTACTTTTACGCTTACCGTTCAATAGTCGGCGGAAGGACGTTACAAATGATCGCACGCTGTCCGAGATTCTTGCTGGTCATAGCTTCGCTACCCAAGTGCTAGGCAGGGTTGCGCATACCGCCGCGTTCCATCGTGCCCGAACCGCGATCGAGACTTCCAGTTTGCCTCCGTTTTTCGGCAAAAGCTGCAAGGCGCTGTGGCTGGCCGATTCCACGACCATGTTCATTCTTGCAGTGGTCTTTGGCCTTATCGCCGTGCGGCCATCTGTGGCGACGAGGACAGTTGTGGTGCTACTTGCTCTGATACCCGCGGTCATCGCTGTTCTCATATACACATTTCTGGGAAGCTTTTTCGCGGGGCATATCCTGCTTGCAACCGCTGCAGCGGTTCTTCTCGCTGGTCTTCAGTTTCCCGGATCAAGAACATAGCGCGAGGTGACCTTCGTTCAGGGCAGGTTCTCGCTTCGCCTGAAAAACGGTTGCTCTTAGAATGACACTACCAAAGAAGTGCCGGCAGCCGAGATCGCAGACCGGTATAATATTTTCGTTTTAGGAGATTACTGTGATCGCGAGAGTGTGGCACGGGTACACCAAGCCTGAGCACGCCGATGCCTATGAGGCCATGCTGAAACCGGAGCTTCTGCCCGGCATTAGCAAAGTAAAGGGCTATCGCGGCAGCTATCTGCTGCGGAGAGCGGCTGGAGACGAAGTGGAGTTCATTACCATTATTCTCTGGGACTCTATCGATGCAATCCGCGCCGTTGCCGGACCGGACTACGAAACTGCTGTGATTCCCGAGGAACGGCGGAAGCACTTGTCCCACTACGACGCCAAAGCCGTACATTACAGCGTCACATCGATCAACGAGCCGGGTGAACTCTCCGCTATCGTAGCCTGATAATCGCGACGGTGTGCTGCGTACTGCAGTTTTTTCCAGGAGGACTTCATGTATCGCAGAGATTTCCTGGTGCGGTCGGGGCAGATCATTGGGGCGGCGGCGCTGGCATCCGCCCTGCACAGCGCCGAAGCGTTTGCCAGTAGCCAAACGTCCGCTTCTCCGAGTTGGGAAGATGTTCGGAGCAGTTTTAATTTAGCGCCGGACTTGATCCACATGTCGGGATTCTTTCTCGCATCGCATCCCAAACCAGTGCGCGAGGCGATTGAAGAACATCGGCGCGCATTCGACGCCAACCCTATCGAATATTATTTTGGATATGGGGACAAGGCTGAGGCCGCAGTGCTGGCTGCGGCAGCGCAGTATCTAGGCGTGGATACTAGCGACATCGCGTTGACCGACAGCACCACCATGGGGCTCGGGCTGCTTTATAGCGGGCTGAAGCTGCGGACGGACCAGGAGATTCTCACCACTACCCACGATCACTACTCCACCGAGAACTCGCTTCGACTGCGAGCCGACCGTACCGGTGCCTCCGTTCGCAAGATTTCGCTGTATCGCGACACCGCGACGAAGTCGGTGGCGGAAATAGTTGAAAGCGTCACCCGATCCATCACTGTGCAAACCCGCGTGTTGGCGGTGACCTGGGTGCACTCCTGCACCGGTGTGAAGTTGCCGATTCGCGCCATCGCGGATGTACTGAAACCCATCAATGCGGGTCGAGATGAGCAAGACCGAGTACTGCTATGTGTGGACGGAGTCCATGGGCTGGGCGTAGATGGCACCGAGCTTCCCGAGCTTGGTTGCGACTTCTTTATCGCTGGATGCCACAAGTGGATGTTTGGACCGCGGGGAACGGGACTGGTATGGGGCACTCCGGGAGCATGGCCAGCCGCCACCGCGACGATTCCTACCTTCGATGACGCCACCTATGAGATGTGGATGCAGGTCCGTCCGCAGCAACCAGTGCCGATTGGAGCGACGATGTCTCCCGGCGGTTTTCATTCCTTCGAACATCGGTGGGCTCTCGACCGGGCATTCCAATTCCATCAAACCATCGGCAAGCCTCGTGTCGCGGAGCGAATCCACTCCCTCAACCGGCAGCTCAAAGAAGGGCTGGCGAAAATGCCGAACGTCAAGTTGTACACACCGATGACCGATGAATTGTCGGCCGGAATCGTGTGCTTCGACGTGAACGGTGTGAGGGCCGACAGCGTGGTTGGGCAGCTCAAAAAAAAGAAAATTGTCGCCAGCGTCACGCCTTACAAGACGCTTTATACGCGCCTTGCACCGGGTTTGTTGACCTCTGCCGCTGAGGTGGAGACAACCTTGGCTGCAGTAAGGGAAGTGCGAGGGTAATAATTGGCTAGCTTTCCATTTGGATTTGCAGGACTTCTCCGGGCAGCCGAACCATTCGAGGTCTTGGCGCTGAGTCAAAACGGTCGCGTTCGCCGCGGCCAGATTCGATGCGGTCAGACCTAATGACATTAGCGCCGCCTTCTTTCCGAGCATCTCTCTCAGCCATAAGCGTTTCGGACACCGCGTCAGTGCTCCTTATCCTTTCCATCCGGATGCCGAGCGTGCGCTCCAATTCAAACAGGTCCGAGCGTTGGTGCCTAGCGAAGAGCGTGGACGCTACTCCAACCTCGCCGGCTCGTCCGGTGCGCCCGACGCGATGGATGAAGTTCTCTGCGACTTCAGGCAAATCGTAATTGATGACGTGGGCGATGTCCTGCACATGAATGCCGCGTGAGGCCAGGTCGGTAGCCACCAATATGCGGTAGCGTCCCTGCTGAAATCCGGTGAGAGCGGCTGTCCGCTGGGATTGCGAGCGGTCACCATGAATCATGGCGGCAGCGAAACCTTCACGATTGAGATTCTTAGCCAGCCGTTCAGTTCCCCGCTTGGTGCGGGCGAAGACCAGGCAGCGGCCAGGTTCTTTTGCCAGCAAATGGCGAAGCAATTCCTGTTTGTGGTCGGGATCAACCTCAAAGGCCTGGACGCGGACATTTTCCGAAGGCTTCAGCGTGGATCCGAATGCAAGCCGCGCTGGATCTCTCATGTAGTCATTCACCAAGTGTGCCACCGAGGCTTCGAGAGTCGCCGAGAAACACAGGGTCTGACGCTCTTTGGGGAGTACGGCAACAATGCGGCGAATCGCGGGAAGAAATCCCATGTCAAGCATGCGATCGACCTCATCGAGGACGAGTACTCGCAACTCGTGGAAATTAACCAGCTTGCGATCGAGAAAATCTTCCAGCCGTCCCGGAGTTGCCACCATCAGGCGAGCACCATGCCGAATGGCGCGGAGCTGCTGCCCTTCAGACAATCCGCCCACGACCAGCGCTGCAGGCGATAATTTTGGGCCACGCAAGGTGTGGTACTGGTCGGCAACCTGCATCGCCAACTCGCGCGTAGGGACCAACACCAGGGCTGCGATCCCCGGTGCTGTTTGCTGGCGTAGTTGTTCCATGATTGGGATTAGAAAGGCCAGCGTCTTGCCGGTGCCGGTCTGCGCCGTGGCCAGCACATCTTTGCCGGCGAGCGCTTGTGGAATTGCAGCCGCTTGAACGGGAGTGGGTATCGAAAAGAGGGCCGATGATAATCGGTCCTGGGTATATTGGGAAATCGGTAATTCTGAAAAACTCTTCATTGTGCTTTCTCTGGAAGCCATCGCGGCGCGCACACGAGCTTCCGAGCGAGCACCGCAACTTGCATTGCCAGTCTTAAAGTTTTGATTACGCCGAAGACGTACGGAGGGGAAACTAAAGGCGGGAGTTCTCAGATCAGGTCTTGCACCAGAGCAATCGCACCGTACAACCGCGGAATTAAGCGCAAAACCAGTATATCACGTCCTTTTACGATTACCTGCGGTCCTCCTGATGCCGACGTTACCTCAGGTCGGGAGCAATACGCGGCAGCGCACGACACGCGGAGATCAAATCGGCTCACTGGTTTGACTTCGTGGTCGGGGACGACCTAAGATTTGCGACTCTTCATGTGATTACGGCTGCTGATTACGGCTGCGCCTGGGATTCTCGCACTGCAGAGGAGGGTGTCGTGATGCTTCATTGCCGGTTATCAGTTCTACTCGCCATCTGCCTGGTGATCGGTAGTTATGGCGCTGAGCCAGAGAAGCATTTCGACGGCAAAACCTGGTGGAGCTACGTTAAGGTGCTCGCCGATGACGATATGGAAGGCCGAGAGACAGGCAGTGAGGGCCTGCGCAAAGCAGAAGCTTATGTAGTTGAGCAGTTGACCAGGGATGGGCTGCAACCCGCCGGAACCAGTGGGTTTTACCAGCCGGTAAAATTTGTTGCCCGCCAAATTATCGAAAAAGACTCAAGCATCGTGCTGGTTCACGACGGCAGAGAAGAACGCGTCACTCTTGGCGACGATGCTCATTTCAGCTTGCGAGTTGATCTGGCTCCGGCGGTGGATGCTCCGCTGGTCTTCGTGGGATACGGGCTGAACATTCCGGAAAAGGAATACGACGATCTGGCCGGCCTCAACCTGAAAGGCAAAGTTGTCGTCTTGCTGAGCGGTTCTCCCGCCGAAATACCCACGTCTTTATCGTCTCACTATCAGTCGTCCGGCGAACGATGGAAGGCTTTGCGAGCGGCGGGCGCGGTCGGAGTCATATCAATTCCGAATCCCGCTTCCATGGATGTGCCCTGGAGCCGCGTCTCACTGAACCGAACGCATGTCCAAATGGAACTAGCTGATCCGGAACTGCAGGAGAATACCGGTGAAAGGATCGCGCTGTACTTCAACCCCGCCAAAGCGGAAATGCTCTTTGCCGGCTCAGGCCACACTTTCCAAGAGATTGCTGACCTAGGCAGAGATCGCAAGCCACTGCCACGATTTCCGCTGGCGGCCTCGTTGAAAGCCAGAGCGCATGTTGAGACCAGCCAAGTCGAGTCCGCCAATGTGATTGCAAAACTGCCGGGCAGTGACCCGAAACTCAAAGACGAATATGTGGTCCTCTCCGCCCACATTGACCACATCGGCATTGGAGAGCCGATCAACGGCGATCGCATTTACAACGGAGCCATGGATAACGGCTCGGGCTGTGCATTGTTGCTGGATATGGCAGCGTCACTTAAGGACCATCCAGAGAAACTGCGCCGCTCCGTCCTTTTCGTGTTTGTCACTGCCGAGGAAAAGGGATTACTCGGGTCGAAGTACTTCGCGGCCCATCCCACAGTCGCTCGGCAAGCTCTGGTGGCTGACCTAAACACGGACATGTTCTTGCCCATCGTCCCTCTGAAAGTTCTCCGGGTCGAAGGCTTGGACGAGTCTGATTTGGGCGACCGGGCGCGTGCAGCGGCGCAATCGCTTGGGGTACGAGTGCAGCCTGATCCTGAGCCATTGCGAAACGTATTTATCCGAAGTGATCAATACAGCTTTATTCGCCAAGGCGTTCCGTCACTGATGATGGACGTCGGTTTCGATCATGGAAGTCCGGAACGAGCTGTGTTCAGGGATTGGCTCACCAACCGCTACCACGCTCCCTCGGACGACCTGAATCAACCGGTCGATCTCTCCGCGGCTGCTCTCTACGAAGAAGTCGTGCATCTCCTGCTGATTTCAGTGGCCAACGCCGACGCCCGCCCGCAATGGAAGACTGATAGTTTCTTCCGCAGGTACGCTGTGGGCGGAATCATGTGACCATTCGTTGGGCCTCTTTCTCGATCGTTCAGCAGCGGCTTGTGCCTGCGCCTGCATCGCACAAATCCGCTTTCCTCTGCGAGCCGCCGGTCGTCAGCCTCGAAAGCGGTAGTACAATCTGCGCAACAACCGCGTTCTGGAGGCGTGTATGCGTCCGATCGCATCTCTTTGCATTTGGGTTGTGCTGGTGCTGTTCGCCTTCCCAGCCCATCCTCAACTGGGCGCTCCGCTGGGACGGTGCGGACCGCGGCCGGTCGATCCGGACTGGCCACAGAATCACTTGCCGCAGCCCGGAGCCCCGACGCAGGTCCAGAAGAGACCCACAGTAGATATGGCTAAGCTCCAGCGCGACGCTAAGGAACTCGCTGAAGTTTCTGCTTCCATCTCGGCCGATGTCGATCGCGTGAACCATGGCTTGCTTCCGAAAGATGTCCTGGAGAAACTCAAGCGGGTGGAAAAGCTCTCCAAACAGCTTCGCAGTGATTTGAGCCGGTGAAGGCGTAAGAAAGACGGCGTTCGCGGTAAGCTAGAGTGAATAAACTGGTGCGCCCTGAGAGATTCGAACTCCCGACCTTCTGGTTCGTAGCC
>Ga0210408_10000107_pt1 | contig 130413 bp, 117 predicted proteins | sample IncBWH4MmetaG_FD_155471 | JGI IMG/M metagenome (GOLD analysis project Ga0210408, IMG submission 155471) | Forest soil microbial communities from Barre Woods Harvard Forest LTER site, Petersham, Massachusetts, United States - Inc-BW-H-4-M | ecosystem: Environmental > Terrestrial > Soil >... | reverse complement strand
CAGGAGAAAGCGCTCGCTGAAATTCTCAAGGCAGGTGTGCGATTCCTGGGACTGGCTCCGAGAACGTTGACCGATATCTATACGGACATCGCTACCATTGCCGGAACCGTGGGAGTTTCCAGTCGTAGAGAGGAAGTAATTCGGTCCATGCAACAGCACATCGAAGCTGTCCGAACGCGAACCGAGACGGCTAAAAGACCGAGAGGAGTGGGGGAAGCCGATCATCGCGTCGCAACCATGGGTAGCAGAGTTGATCTATGGGGCAGGAGGAGATTTCGCGGGAGCACCCGCTCGTCAGTACTCGAGTGATGAAATTGCCGCCCTCAATCTCGACGTCATCATCGCCGCCTGGTGCGGGGCTGGGAATCGCGTTCCGTTGGAAAAAATCGTCGCCGATCGCGGATGGGAACGAACGTCAGCCGCGCTCTCAGGCCGCGTCTTCTGCATTCGTGACGAGTTTCTAAATACCCCTGCGCCCACGCTGCTGCAAGGCCTCGACGCCTTGGCTTGGGCGATTCATCCCGACGTGTTCCCACACACAAAGGGAATCCGGCAGATTACTGGCGTTCCCGGTCCATACGCTGAAAATCCGACAGGCTAGGCTAAGATAGATGAATCCCGTGAGCACTCGACTGGAAGAAGTACGTTCGGAAATCTCTGCGTTGGCAGAATCTTCACCCACAGCCCACGATCTCATGCGGACCATGGTGAAGCTTCTGCATGACAAGATGCTCAAGTACAACTGGGTCGGCTTCTACATGCTGGAACCCGGCGCGAAGCCGCCGGTTCTAGTGCTGGGTGCTTTTGAAGGCGCGATGACACCGCACACCCGCATCCCACTCAACCAGGGCATCTGCGGCGCAGCCGCTTCTAGCGGGCAGACTGTTGTCGTGGACGATGTCGCCAAAGATTCTCGCTACCTCGCCTGTTCGCTTGAAACCAAGTCTGAGATCGTGGTTCCAGTCTTTGCCCACGGCAAAGTCGTCGGAGAACTCGACATCGACAGCCACTTCCCCGCGGCGTTCACAACCGAACATCAGGAATTCGTGCAGCACTGCGCCACTCTCGTAGGAAAGAAACTGGAAGCAGCCAGGGCATGAGAGTCGGGAAGGGCCAGGTCCGTGCGCCCGAGATAGGCCGTGTGTGGCTGAATTCCACTCCGTTGAGTTTTCGACTGTTGCGCGGGCGTGCCGTCCTGGTCGATTTCTGGGATTACACCTGCGTCAACTGTATCCGTACGCTGCCCTACGTGCAGGCATGGCATGAGCACTATCGCGACAAGGGACTCACAGTCATCGGCGCGCACACGCCGGAGTTCACGTTCGCCCAGTATGAGTCGAACGTGGAGCGCGGGATTCGCGAGTTCGGCTTGACTTACCCGGTCGTCATCGACAGCAACCGTGAAATCTGGAAGGCCTTTGCCAACCGCTATTGGCCGACCAAGTATCTACTCGACAAAGATGGATACCTGCGCTACGCACATTTCGGCGAGGGCGGTTACGGCGAATGTGAGCAGATCATTCAGGAACTATTGCGCGAGATTGATCCCACCATCGAACTTCCGCCGATCATGGAATCCGTGCGCGAGGAAGATCACGCGGGCGCTGTCTGCTATCGCGCTGCCGGAGAGTTGTACCTGGGCCACCAGCGCGGACGAATTGGCAACGAAGGCGGCTTCAAGGAAGACCAAATCGCGGATTATTCGTTCAACGGGCCTCTCGACGAGAATTTCTTTTATGCGAATGGCCGCTGGGCTTCGACTGCGGAATACTTCGAGGCCGTCGAGGAAGGGTCTCACAGTTTGCGTTTGAAATACGAAGCCTCCGCCGTAAACTTGGTCATGGCTAGCCCGCACGCATCCCACGCCGAGGTTGTGATTCTACAAGACGGCGAGTCTCTTACCCACAAGCGGGCCACCCGCGACACGCGCTTCCGCGGCTCAAAGGAACGGCAGGAAAGCTACCTGGTAGTAGATTCCCCTCGCATGTACTTCCTGGTCGACAATCACAAGTTCGGACCACATGAACTGGAACTCCGGTGCTCCGCCGGCATTGCCGCGTTCGCCTTCACCTTTACCAGTTGCGTCGATCCTGTGGCGAGCGCGCTGCAGGGCGCAGGTCTGGCTGAGTCATGAAACGCGTGGTGGCAGCTCTTATAACGCGCGACGGCAAACTGCTGGTATGCCAGCGGACACGGCATCAGACCATGCCCTTGAAATGGGAGTTCCCCGGCGGAAAGATCGAAGAAGGCGAGCAGCCGCGCGATGCGCTGCGCCGCGAACTCGATGAAGAATTGGGAATTCAGGCAACCATTGGAGACGAACTCGCGCGCATTCAGCACGAGTACCCCAACGGCGGCATGGTGGAGCTTCGTTTCTACATCGTTCGCGAGTACAAGGGTGAACTCGAGAACCGCATCTTCAAAGACATACAATGGGCCGTGCCGAAAGATCTGCCCAAGTTCGACTTCCTCGAAGCCGATCTCACGCTTGTGAATGATCTTGCTTCTGGAAACCTACTCTAGGCTAAGCTCATCTTAGAACCTCGAAACACTCCCGTAGTGTTCTGTATTGACCCTCCTTCAAACCGGTGACATAATCCGCCGCACGTTCGTCAGGGGAACTTGGTTCCGCCCTTGGTACGTCCAAAACTTCTAATTAACGAAAGGAAATCTGCCCACCATGCACAGGAAATGGCTCGTTGTTCTGGCAGTACTGTCTTTTGGGATCATGTGTTTTGCCCAGGCAAATGACCCGGCATCGAACAACACTCAAGACTTATCGTCGCTCAACGTGCAGCATGAACCTCCAATGCTGGGCATCCATTGGGCCCGGGGTTTCAATCCGTTCGCCCGCGCCGCAGCGCGTGGCAACAATCCCGACATGACCTATCACGGCGGCGTCATCTTGCCGTCCACAGTGAGTGAAGCAATCTTTTGGGGGCCTAATTGGGCCAACTCGAGCTTTGCCGGCGACAAGATCACTGGGCTCGACAGTTGGTATAGCGGGTTCAGCAACTCGAATTACGCCAAAACGTCCGACGAATTCACCGGATCGAATGGTCAGGTAGGGCCTATGGTGAGTCATGATGGCCACTTGGTCGACCTATCAGCGGCGGCCAACGGCAGCTCGACCTCCGCGATTGTGTCGGAGGTCTGCAAGGAGATTGCGAGTCCGGTCTCCAACGGCTACTACCCGGTTTACGTTGATGTGAAACGTGGGAACGCCGGGTACTGCGCCTACCACACGTTTGGTTCCTGCCAGGGAGTGACCGTGCAGGTAGCATTCTTCTTCAACCTCGACGGCGACCCAGGGTGCGATCCGCAAGATTCGTCAGGAATGCATTCCCAGGGATTGGCAGCGTTAGCCAACGTCAGCGGACATGAACTCTCCGAAGCTCGCACCGACCCAGACTCTCCTGGCGCCTGGTATGACAAGAGAGGCCAGGAGAACGGCGACAAGTGCGCATGGACGTTCAATGTCCCGCTTGTGACGTTCAGCAACAAAACTCAGTGGAAGATTCAGGGTGAGTGGTCGAACAACGCTTACAACACCGGGACGGGTTACCCGAATAGCTCGGGACAGAAAGGGTGCCTGGACGGTCACTGAGTCACAACGCATCTCAACCCGAGAAGCCGGACTGAAATCGCTCCGGCTTCTGTTTCCGCCTTGTGACGAATAATTTAGCCCGAGTGCAGCGTCCAGAACCACGCCAGAGTTAGTCCAATCATGATCACAGCCGTCGCCCACGCGACCGCGTTGAATAGAGGCTTATTTACGTACTCGCCCATCAATTCCTTCTTGTTGATCAGCAGAAGCATGAAGATCAATACAAAGGGCAGCACAATGCCATTGACGACCTGTGAGAGCACCGCAATCTTCACCAAAGGCAGGCCCGGGATGAGTACGATAGTTCCGCCCGCCACGATCAGTACCGTGTACAGCCAATAGAAAAAGGGCGCTTCGCCAAACTTCTGCCCGACCCCCGATTCGAATCCCAGCCCCTCACATACCGTATACGCTGTCGAGAGAGGGAGGATCGAGGCCGCAAAAAGCGACGCATTGAACAATCCCACGGCGAAAAGAATGTAGGCATACTGTCCGGCAAGCGGTTTGAGAGCCGCCGCCGCGTCGGCCGCATACGTGATGTTCCGAAATCCGTGGATCCACAACGTGGCTGCGCACGCCACAATAATGAACCATGCCACCACGTCAGTGAAGATGCAGCCGGTCACTACGTCTAACATGGACGCTTTGTATTGCCGGCGCGTGACACCCTTCTCAACGATGGAAGATTGCAGATAGAACTGCATCCACGGTGCAATCGTCGTGCCCACCACGCCGATGACCATGTAGAGGTATGTCTGATCGCGAAAAGCCTTCGGGTCGGGCGGCTTGATTGTCGCAATCGCCGCTTCTTTCCACGCAGGGTGCGCAAGGACGCCGGCGAAGATGTACGTGATGTAGAAAAAAGAAGCTGCGAGGAACACCTTCTCTACGCTTTTGTACTGGCCTTTGACCACGATCAACCACACAATCACAGCACAGACTGGAACGGTGTAAATGCGCGGCCAGCCAAACAACTCCAGACTCGTGGCAATGCCGATAAATTCCGTGACCACGTTGCCGAAGTTGGTGATCAGAATGCCGAGCATCATGAGGAAGGTGATGCGCAGCCCGAATTCTTCCCGGATCAGATCGCTCAGCCCCTTGCCCGTGACCGCGCCCATGCGGGCGCACATCTCCTGAACCACGATCAGAGCTATCGTGATCGGGATCATCGTCCACAGCAGAAGATATCCGAATTGCGCCCCGGCGGACGAATAGGTAAGGATGCCACCGGCATCATTGTCGACGTTTGCGGTAATGAATCCCGGCCCGACTACGGCAAAGAACAGCAGGATCCGAATCTTCCAACGCCTCAGGAACTTCATGCGCACTTTTCGAAGACATAAAGGTGGAGCAATTTAGATGCAAGCGACGGGACAGGATAAACGTACGACGCACATCCGGCCAAATGAAAAGTGCGTCCGGAAAGGATTTTTCACGCGGAGAAGCCAACCTGCCAATGGAGAGTCAGCGAGCGACGGACTGCACCCACGCCGCAAACGCGTGCCAAGCCGCCGTCTTGCCGATCGGCAAACGAATCTGTTGAACAAGAATCAAAAACGTTCCTGCCCAGAGCGTCGCCCGGTGGAGCTTGCGCGTAGACCACACATCATAGGCGGCCAACAGAAGCAGAAAGGCATACGAAGCGATAGCGGCGTGTGCGGCATTGTGGAACAGCCAACGCAACGGAAAGCGGGCAATGGCAGCGATCAACACCCCCACGGTTGCGATGTAGATGATGCGCTTGTGAGCAGACGGATCGCGACGAGCCCGGAAGGCGAAGAAAATCAGGGTCCCGAAGATGACCATGTCGGTCATCGGGACGATGTAGAAGAAATAGGTGTCCAGCCCCGGAGGCGCAGTACCACGAGCCAGCCGGTCGGTGGCCGCCGTCCAGCCCACGATGACCATCAGGCAAGCCAACAGAAAACCGGCAAGCCCCAATTTCCTGTGGATATCCACCCGCCCTGCCCACGCCAGCGAATTCTGCACAATGAGCAACAAAATCCAACAGGAAAAAACGGCTCCGTGAATGTGGATGATGCGGCTTGGAAGTGGCGCATGGAACACCCCAACCAGGTAATACGTCGGCCCGAAGCCGAGGAACACACTCGCCAACATGAGCCAGGCGGTGCCCGAGAAGAAATAGTGATCGAATCGTCGCCCCGGCAGAGTTAACCCAAGCTTGGTAGATGGACGAGCATACGCGAGTGTTGTGCTCACAATTGCTCCTTAAGTTTTCGTTTAGGTCCGCGCCGGGGAAGTGCTGTCATTATAGCCGGGACCGCCTCCTCGTGGTATCCGGCTTGAAGATTCCGGGCGAACAGTTACTGTCTTTAATTGCAGTTGAAGGGCTCTTGGCTGGTGAGATGTTCCTAACCTGACGCCGAAGATCTAAGACCGTTTCTTTACAGCTTTGCCCGCAGCATGCTGATCACGTCGTCGGAGGTAATCGCGCCCGTGAGCTTGTTATGTTTATCGACGACCGGAAGCGTCTGCAGATTGTACTTGTCAAACAATTCCGCCACGTCCATTTCCGTGGCTTCTTGATGGGCCAACACGAGTGGTTCCTGCGCCAGCGAAAGCATGGGGTCTGAGGACTGGGCCAGGACGATCCTCGCTAGGGGGACAGCGGCAACCAGAGTCCCGTTGGAGTCGACCAAGTAGATGGTGCTGATGACTTCGACGCCCCCTTCGAATTCCCGCAACGAATCGATCGCGTTCTGCACGGTCGCATTAATCGGAAGTGCCAGGAACTCCGTGGTCATGCGTCCAGCAGCAGTCTCTTCCTTGTGCTCCAGCAGTTCGACGACGTCCTGCTGAGCCTCGGGCTCCATCTGGATCAGGATCTGCTCGGTTTGGTCTTCTGGCAGGTCGGCCAGCAGGTCGGCAGCCGCATCAGGATCCATTTCTTCCACGATGCCGGCAGCTTTCCCAGAATCGAGCGATTCGACGATCGCCTTCTGCACCCTGGGTTCGACCTCTTCGAGTGCCTCGGCGGCGGTCTCTTCGTCCAAGGTTTGGAACACGGCCTGGCGCTCGTCGGGAGCCAGTTCCTCGACGATATCCGCGATGTCGGCGGGATGCAGTTTGGCCAAACCTTCGTGCGAAATCTTAAGCTTGACCCGGCGCGCCGGATCGGTCTCGATCAGATCGATGAAATTCCAGGGGATACTGCGGGGCGGGATTTTCCCTAGCAACACATGCAGAGCGGTTCTAGGCGTAACTCCGCGCAACAGGCGACGGACCGCACCACGGGCCCCCACATCGACGGAATGAACCCGCAAGACGGGATGTTTGGGGTCTTTTTGCGAATCGAATTCAAGATCAACATCGTTGACGCGGACGACTTTCCGCCCGTTTACGTCAATGACCTGCTGATCGAGCAGGTCGCGCTCGAGCAGGAAGAGTCCCTCGGTTCCGTTGGCCGCTGACCACTCGCCCGCCGCTGTCGTGGCGCGCACTCCCCCCTCAATCGCAGAAACCGCCGTAAAAGGGAGTACTCGATTGCCGGTCTTGGTTTTGATGATGAGCGATGAAACCCGCGTCCGGTCCTCCTGGGGAGCAATCGCTACCTCGCGCACGCGTCCAGCCGCGCCCGACGGGTCATACACCCGGGCACCCAGCAAATCGCTCAGTGCAAGCGTCGTCATCGGCTAGAGAATAACCGAGTCGAGCGGAGTTCGGAACGAAATTTTCAGCCGGACCTGGCCGAATGGGCCCAAACGTCAGAGGTTCGCATCCAGCCTCTATAATGTAGCGTGCGCGTTATCTTCGACATCTTCGGCCAGACCCTGCAGACTCTCTGGGCGCACAAACTGCGTTCTTTCCTTACCATGTTCGGGATTGCCTGGGGCGTGGGTTCCCTGCTGCTGCTGGTAGGACTGGGCGAAGGATTCCGCTCCGGCAACCGGAAGCAGTTCGACTCGATTGGCGAGAATGTCCTGTTTATCTGGTCGGGACGCGCCCCGGTGGTCCAGGGCAGCTTCACGGCATTGCGCCAATATTATTTGACCACCCGGGATTACGAGGATGTGCTCGCTGAATGTCCAAGCGTCGGAGGCGCAACTCCGGTCATTTCCCGCAGCGACATTCGGGCCGTCAGCGACTACTTTCAGGCGGGCGGCCAGATCAATGGAGTGCGTCCCGACTTCAGCCGCATCCGCTACGTCCCCATCAATGGCGGGCGTTGGCTCAACGAGATGGATGAAATACAGACCCGTCGTGTCATCGTCCTGGGAGACGAAACGCGGCGAACGCTGTTCTCTGGCCGGCCCTCGATTGGAAGCACCATTCTCCTGAATGGCATGCGGTTTGAAGTGATCGGCACCCTGGAGCGCATCGGGCATGGCGACAACAATACGCAGAATCTCAAGAACTACATCCCGTTCAGTACGATGCACGAATATTTCCCGCCCCTGAATGCTGGGATCGATACGAATGTCGTCTCGCAGATTAACTACCAGCCCAGATCGCGGGCTTTGCACGAAACGGCGAGACAAGAAGTACACAAGATCATCGCCCGTAACCATGGCTTCGATCCCCGCAATCTCGATTCGTTCGACGAATGGGACACGGTAAAAACAGTCGACCAGATCGGAAAGATCTTCGACGCGATGAACATGTTCCTGGGCAGCGTGGGTCTGGTGACTCTCGCACTTGGAGCGATCGGGATCATCAACATCATGCTGGTCGCGGTGGCCGACCGCACGCGGGAGATCGGCCTGCGTAAGGCCGTCGGAGCCACGAATAGCAACATCATGTTCCAGTTTTTTGTGGAAGGCGCTTTTCTGACCATGCTTAGTGGCGGTTTCGGCATTGGCGGTGCAGCGGCGCTGATGGCGGCGCTCTCGAAAGTTAGCCTGGGGGATGGTTTTGATCCGCCCAAGTTGGTCGCGTCGACTGCCGCACTGGCCGTGATCTCGCTCGGAGTCGCAGGAGTGGCAGCCGGACTCTACCCCGCCCGGCGCGCCGCGCTGCTCGAACCAGTAGAGGCGCTCCGCAAGGAATAACTATGCATCGCGATCTCCTCAAACAAGCCTATTCCGCCATGCGCCACGACCTTCGGCGTACCCTCCTGACCATGGCCGGAATGGCCTGGGGGATCGCAACCGTTGTGTTGCTCCTCTCTTATGGCAACGGATTCGGCAAGGCAATCGAGGTCATCTTCCAGAGTTTCGGCGCCACCGCCGTCGGCGTGTTTCCCGGTCGCACGTCGCAGCAGGCTGGCGGCAACAAGGCGGGCGTACAGGTTCGCTTTACCAACGACGACATTGAAGTGTTGCGCAACAATCTCCCGCTCTGCCGGCATGTAGTTCGCATGTCGCAGAAGGATTCGACGGTCCAGAACAACAACCGCTCTTTCACGTTTCCGGTAATGGGACTTGATCCCTCAATCCAGAAGATCTGGAATCTGGATATCGCCGAGGGCCGCTTCCTCGACGACGCCGACAGCATGCAGCATGGCCTGGTCGCAGTCATCGCCTCGGAAGCGCGCGACAAACTTTTTTCGGGCATGCCCGCTATCGGGGAGAGGATCCGCATCGATGGCGTGACCTTCGAGGTCATTGGCATCGGTGCTCCTCGCATGCAGGAAGGCGACAACGACAACAACCGCGTTGTTTACATCCCCTACAGCTCGATGGATGTGCTCAAAGACAATCATTACCTCGACGGAATCTGGCTGGACTCCATCGGACTGGATCATGACAAGATGGACCGCACCATCCGTGAGACGCTGGCGACCGCTCATGGCTTCAGGCCCGATGACCATCGCGCCGTGTTTGTCTTCGACGCTCAGAAGCAGCTTTCGCAATTCGGTATCATCACGCTGGCCCTGAAAGTCTTGCTGGCATTCATCGGAAGCGTGACTCTGGGGATTGGCGGCGTGGGGTTGATGAACATCATGCTGGTCTCGGTGACGCAGCGGACCCGCGAAATCGGAGTGGAAAAAGCGTTAGGCGCGCGGCGGCAACATATTCTTGTTCAATTTCTGGCCGAGGCAATGGTCATTACCGCGGTCGGCGGATTTCTAGGGATTCTTCTCTCTTACGCCGTTTCGATCTTGGCCGGACGCATCACCTTCTACAGCGCGATGGCCAAACACGCGGAAGCAGCCGATATCCGGCTAATCGTCTCGCCGATGATCCTTCTGGTTGCGACCAGTATTCTGGCGGTGGTGGGGGTAATTAGCGGCATGGTGCCCGCGCTGCGTGCCGCGAATCTAGACCCCATCGAAGCGTTGCGGTACGAGTAGATTTCGTCACAATGGACCATGGAGCATAGCTCTGTGCTACTCTGTGCCCCCTGTGGTGAAGTTTTCATGTCTGAAGACATCCTCTCCCGGCAACCGCCTCCGCCCGACCTTCGCCTAACGTACGGCTCGGACCAGAACCAGTTCATTGACATGCGATTGCCCACAAGCAAGACCGGGCCGCACCCGCTCGTGATCAACATCCATGGCGGATTCTGGCGCGCGAAATACAACCTCGACCATGCCGGACATCTTTGCGCGGCTCTCACCGCGAAGGGGCTTGCCAGTGCGAACCTCGAATATCGACGCGTCGGAAATGAAGGCGGCGCATGGCCCGGCACCTTTGAAGATATCCGCTCCGCTTACCAGTTTCTTATCCAAAACGCACAGAAGCACAATTGCGACCCCCAACACATCGTGGTCATGGGACACTCCGCAGGAGGCCAGTTAGCGCTCTGTCTCGCCGCCCACGAACCCCTGGTGAGCGCGGTGACCTCCCTCGCCGGAGTGGTGGACTTGCAACGTGCGTATCAACTTCACCTTAGCCATGACGCGGTGGTTGAGTTTCTCCGCGGTACACCGGCCGAAGTCCCGGATCATTATCGCGAAGCGGATCCCATGCAGCTCTCCATCGCTAAGGCGCGCCAATGGCTAATTCACGGCACCTCCGACGATGTAGTGCCACCCCCATTCAGCCGTGACTACGTCGCTCTGAAGCAGCGGCGAAGCGGCAAGAAACCGGAAGACGCGCACCTGCTGGAGATTCCTGCGGCGGGTCATTTCGATCTGATCGATCCGAGCAGCAAAGCCTGGAACAGGGTTGAGCAGATCGTGCTAGAAGCAACGGCGTAGGTGCGCCAGGGTTGCCCTGAATGTTGACACGCCTTTCCCGGGACCATACGATTTTCGGGTTCTAGGGGAATTCCAAAATGTTGACTCGTGTCCACCGGCTGTTCGCAGTTCTCGCCGTTGCCGCAGCCATGCTGGCGGCGGCGTCCGCGCCGCAGGCCGACCCCAACCGATACATCACCGATATCAAGGCGCTGGCTTCTCCGGAGATGGAAGGCCGCGGCGCCGGGACAAAGGGTCTGATTCGGGCCGAGCATCTCATCGAGAAGCGCTACAAGGACCTCCACATTGAACCCGCGGGCGTCAAGGGATACGCACAACCGTTCAGCGTCGTCACGGGTGCGAGACTGAAATCCGACAATCGCTGCGTAGTCCAAACAGCCGACAAAAAACAAGAGCTCACGATCGAACAGGACTTCGTTCCCTTCAGCTTCTCGGCTCCTGGGCAGGTGACCGCCCCAGTTGTGTTCGCCGGATACGGGGCAAGTGCTGACGAGTTTCACTACGACGATTACGCAGGCCTAGACGTCAAAGACAAAGTAGTCGTCGTCCTTCGGCACGAACCTTCGGCATTCGGCGAAAAGAGTGCCCATCATGGACTGACGCAGCATTCGCAGCTCATCACAAAGGCAATCAACGCGCGCAATCATGGCGCGAAAGCTTTGGTGGTCATCAACGGCAAGCTGGGTGATGGTGAAGAAGACTTACTGACCCGCTTCGGCAGCGTGAGCGGGCCGGAAAATGTCGGCGTCGTCATGGTGCAAGTGAAGAATGCAGTAGCCGACGGATGGTTTCAGGCGACCGGAAAGTCACTGAAAGAAGTACAGGAGCAGATTAACTCCAGCACCAAGCCAGCCTCCTTCGATTTCCCTGAAACGCTTCATGTTTCGTTGAACATCGACATTGAAACCATGAGGGCGACCGTGGACAACGTGCTCGCCTGGCTGCCGGGACAGACCGACGAGTACGTCATCATCGGCGCGCACTACGACCATCTTGGCCGAGGCAATTTCGACTCACTCGCGCCGTCACAGATCGGGCAAATTCATCCCGGAGCCGATGACAACGCCAGCGGCACCGCGGGTGTTCTGGAACTGGCGCGCCTGCTTGCTCCTGAGCGTAGGAAGCTGAAGCGCAGCATCCTGTTCATGGATTTTGCCGGCGAGGAACTCGGCTTGCTGGGCTCCGCTGAGTGGGTGAAGGAGCCGACTCGACCACTCGCAAAAGCAGTCGCCATGATCAACATGGACATGATTGGCCGGATCAAAGATGACAAAGTCTATATCGGGGGCGTCGGCACCGGATCAACGTTTAAGACCGTTCTCGATCAGGCCCAGAAGGAAGCGCCGTTCAAGATTGAATATTCCGCGGGAGGCTACTCCTCCAGCGATCACACTTCTTTCGTCACTAAGAAGATTCCGGTGCTGTTCTTCTTTTCAGGACTGCATTCGGACTATCACAAACCTTCTGACACCTGGGACAAGATAAATGGCGCCTCGGCGGCACGCCTCCTCGACATGGTTGAGAGCGTCGCTGTGCAATTGGCAAACACTGACCAGCCGCCTGCGTTCCAGGTCGTAGCCGAAGAGAAACCGCTCGGAGGAGGTGGCGGCGGATACGGTCCCTATTTCGGTTCGGTCCCCGATTTCGGGCAGGTGGAAAATGGTGTGAAGTTTTCCGACGTCCGGCCGAATTCGCCCGCGGCCAAGGCTGGGCTGAAGGCAGGAGACATCCTGGTGCAGTTCGGCGACAAACCGATCAAGAATCTGTATGACTTCACTGACGCCCTTCGACGCAGCAAGGTCGGAGACGTGGTCGAAGTAAAAGTGTTGCGCGACGGCCGCCCAGTCACAGCCAGCGTGAAACTGGAACAACGGAAATAGCTCCAAGCCTTTTCTTCCTGAGCGAGACGCTTTTTGTCTGGCGAAGGATCTATGTAATCTCTCAGCGTCGAGATGACGCAAGAGTACCAAGATTCGTTTTATCCGCGTTGATCCGCGCAAATCCGTGGCAAAGAAGCTTTCCCCCGCGGCCAATCCCTTATAATCGTCCGTCACCCTGAGAGGAATCCCTTGCCCTTTGACGACCTACGCCAGTGGATCTCAGCACTCGACCGCGCCGGCGAATTGAAGCGCATCCAGATCGAAGCCGACCCCATCCTGGAGATCTCGGAAATTACCGACCGCGTCTCGAAAAGCCGCGACGCCAAAGGCAAAGCCGGGGGGCCGGCTCTTCTGTTTCAAAACCTCAAAGGACATCCCGGCTCTCAATTGCTGATTAACCAGTTCGGCTCGGACGCACGCATGAAGATGTCGGTCGGCGTGAACTCCTATGATGAAATTGCGGCCCGCATCCGGATGTTCATGGATATGAAATCTCCCCAGGGATTCCTCGACAAGCTGAAAATGCTCCCGCTGCTGACCGAGGCAGGAAAGTTTTTCCCGCGCACGGTGCCTACGGGCCGCTGCAAGGAAGTCATTAAGCGCGATAACTTTTCGCTCCTCGACTTCCCCATCCTTCAGTGCTGGCCGAAAGACGGCGGTCGCTTCATTACCCTGCCCTGCGTCACCACGCGCGACCCCAAGTCCGGAAAGCGCAATCTCGGCATGTACCGCATGCAGGTCTACGACGAGCGCACCACGGGTATGCATTGGCAGCGCCAAAAAAACGCCGCCGAACACGCCCGCGAACGAATGCGCGCCGCGATGTCGGACCACGTAGCGACAGCCGCCTCGGCTGTCCAGCCAGGGCGAAGCCCGGCTGCCCCAGGCACCGACGCCGCCCGCGCGGCAGTCGACATCATGGCCCGGAGTTCGGGCGGCAGTGTTCTGGCGGAAGGCGATCGTCCCTCCGGCAAAATGGAAGTCGCAGTCGCCATCGGTACCGATCCTGTGGTTACGTTCGCCTCGATTGTTCCCGCCCCGCCCGAGATCGAGGAGTATCTCGTCGCCGGTTTCCTTCGCGGAGCCCCGGTCGATCTGGTCAAATGCGAGACGGTCGATCTCGACGTCCCCGCAACCAGCGAAATCGTCCTCGAGGGCTACATCAATCTCGACGAACTCCGCAGCGAGGGCCCCTTCGGCGATCACACTGGCTTCTACTCGCTCGACGACCTTTACCCCGTCTTCCACGTTACCTGCATCACGCATCGCAAGGACCACATCTATGCCGCAACCATCGTCGGCAAACCGCCACAGGAAGACGCGTACATGGGCAAGGCCGTCGAGCGTATCTTCCTGCCATTGATGAAACTCACCATTCCTGAACTGCTCGACATCAACATGCCAGTCGAAGGCGTGTTCCACAACCTGATGATCGTGTCGATCAAGAAGTCCTATCCCGGCCAGGCCCGCAAAGTCATGAACGCCATCTGGTCGCTCGGCCAGGCGATGTTCACTAAATGCATCGTGGTGGTGGATGAAGATGTGAACGTCCAGGATCTGGCGGACGTAACTTTGAAAGTCCTCAATCACATCGATCCGGAGCGCGACATTCAATTCACGCTGGGCCCGGTCGACTCTCTCGACCACGCCAGCCGGCTTCCGGACTTCGGATCTAAGATGGGTATTGACGCCACACGCAAGTGGGCGAGCGAGGGCTTCACCCGCCGCTGGCCCGATGAAATTGTGATGGACGCAAAGACGAAAGCTTTGGTCGACAGCAAGTGGAAAGCATTGGCGACGGAGTTGGGGCTGGGATAGCTTTCCTAGTTCTCGACCTTGATCCTCGCCAAGGTCTTCACCGGGACCAGATCCTCTGGCTCACTCACCTCGATCCAAACGGGTGTTCCCTCGCCATAGCGTTTTGCTTCAGCAATCATCTTGAGCACATATGCGGGAAGTTTACTCTTCCGGGTAACCGCGACTGCCTTGTCACCCAGGACAATGGACGCCATGAACGATCCGAAACGCGGCCCGAGATAGAGAATATTCCGCTTCTTCAATTGCAGGCGAAGCGACCACCCATATTTCACTCCCGACGAATTCCACTCTTCTTTGTCGAGTTTCAGATCGTCTCTTAATTCCGCGACCAGCCGCTTCCACAGAGCAAAACTCTCTTCCAACACTGCCTCTACTTCTCTTTCCGTCGGCCGCTCCGGTCTCCCGGCGAACGCGTTTTGAGAAATAGCGCCACTCTGGTTTTTCGCTTTGACCATCGTTTTCACCGCCATACGCCTAACGTTCTCAATCCCCAACCCGCGGCGATCCCAAACACTGCCAGAAAAGCAACTCCGACCGCTCGATCAGCAACTGCGCTTTTGCTTCATGCCTGGAGCACGGCGATCAGTCAAACGAAAAACAGCCCGATCGCGGCGACCGCGACAATTTTTAGAAACATGGGCACTCCGAGGGTCCTAAAAAACAAAAGGACGTTCCTATCTTGCTCAATTGCTTCTGGGTGCGCAGTGACACGAATCACGGTAGGAGCGTTGTTCCCGCCCTTTTCCGGACACGACTAGGAAGGACTCTCCGAGTTTGCGGATTCGAACCCCGCGCACTGCAGCACCGGCAGTCGCGGATACTTAGGAAAACTCGGATCCGTCGCGGATCGTTGGCACATGTAGAAGACTGAACCTCGATCCGATTCCATCCGCCGTACAAATTGGCAGTCGGCACACAGGCCGACCCGAGTCATGGGCTGTTCTCTCTCGTCTAGACTCACGATCTCAGGATACAAGGTCGACCTGGGGGCGGGGGACCTGCGGACACGCGGGACGGTGTCCACGCAGTAATGCACGCAAGGACCATCGGATTGCCTTCTGTGAACCTGAAGAAAAATTCATCGAATTTTGAACGCCGCTGCACTAACTTTCCTTGAATCTTCCCCATGTGGTTTGTTATAAGGCCTCAATCCGCGGAGGATACTACCGTGCATCGATTTCACTCGCGACTGTTCGTGTGTCCGTTGAAGTCTCTTTGCGCAGTTCTTGCCATCTGCCTGAACCTCACCCTGCTGAGCGTGTTCTGTTCCGCCCAGCAGACCTTAGGCTCCATGAATGGCACCGTAACGGACAGCAGCGGCGCGGTGGTGCAAGCAGCGTCGGTAAAAGCGCGTGCGGTCGCGACGAACCTGACTGTGACTGCGCAGACGAAACACGACGGCTCTTTCGCCTTCGCGGATCTCCCCATCGGCACCTACGAGGTCACCTTCGCCAAAGAAGGATTTGAGACCTCCGTGTACCCGCAGATAATCGTGCAAGGCAGCCTGACGAGCACAGTCAATGCAAAGCTGAATCCCGGTGCCGTCACCACCTCTGTCACCGTAAACGCCACACCGCTCCTGAACGAAACCGACACCACCAACGGTTATACGATGGGCGCACAACAGATCGAGGAAGTCCCACTTGGAACGGGGAGCTTCACCCAACTCGCGATACTGGCTCCTGGGGTGAACGCGGATTTCCTATCTGGCTCCGGCTCGAACGAAGGGCTGGGCAATCAAGGGATCGTAGCCAATGGCCAGCGCGATACCAGCAACCTGTTCACGTTCAATGGCGTGAACGCGAACAATCTATTCAACGGAAATTCCACAAGTAACATCTCTGAGAGCCGCTTCACCCTGAACACCGGCGAAATTTTTGGAGTGGGCGGCCAGGTGCAGACGAACAGCAGTGTGTTCGATGCGATTGGCCAAGCCCTGCCGACGCCACCGGTGGAGACGATTCAGGAGGTCCACGTCAGCACATCGATGTACTCCGCCTCCATGGGTTCGGCCAGCGGCGCACACGTGGAAACAACGACGAAGTCGGGGTCGAACGCCCTCCATGGCCAGCTCTACGAGTATTTCCAGAACAACGCCTTCGATGCCGCCCCGACCTTCCTGACGCAGAATCCGTTCTTCTCCGGCGCACCTCCGCTTCACCGCAACGTCTTTGGCGTCACGCTCGGCGGGCCTATCAAGAAGGACAAGATGTTTTTCTTTGGCTCATATCAAGGCCAGCGAATCAGCGATGCTCTCAGCGGCGCATTCAACGGAGTTCCGACACTTCCGGGCCTGACGGACTCCAATCGCGCCGATCAGACAGCGCTGGTGAACCTGGTAAATACCAATGACCAATGCACGACTTCGGGCCCGGCATGCATCACCGCCGGTCAATTGGATCCCGTCGCTCTGTCGCTTCTGCAAGCCAAGACGGCGGACGGAACGTTCATCATCCCTTCTGAAAATGCCGCGAACCCTGAGAGCGGCTCGCAACCATTCAACTCGTTCATCAAAGGCCCACCGAGCCAATTCAACGCGAACCAGGCGAATGCGAATATCGATTACAACTTCAGCGACAAGCAACGCTTTGCCGCCAAGTACTACTTCCAAAGCGATCCGACCAATATTCCGTTTGCGGTCAGCCAGGTCGACGGGTTCCCGCAGACCATGCGCGCCGGCAGTCAACTGCTTTCTCTGGATCTCACCAGTGTCTTAACGCCCAACGCGACCTGGGAAAACCGGTATGGATTCATTCGGGAAGTTGCAAACGCTACCACGGCGCAGTCTCTGACGCCTTCGACTTCGGGGATGAGCCTCTTCGGAAGCACACGCTTCCCCGGCATCACCATCGCCAACGCGGACGCGGGGGCCCCGGTCAGCGGCGGGGGCGTTGTCGCTCCATTCCGCGGCAACCAGATGAGCATTGGTCCCTCGACAAACTTCGCCAACGCAGGAATTTTTCAAAACCAGCATGAGTTTTCCTCCGACTATCACTGGGTTCACGGCCGCCACTCGATGGCTTTTGGCGGCCTCTTCGATTATGCCCAGTTGAACGTCGAGAATCGCGAAAACCAGGTGGCTCTGCTCAGCTTCAATACCTTCGCGGACTTCATCACTGGGACGTTAGGACAGAATCGCAGTGGAGGTCAGTTCCTGAACGGCGAAACCAATCGCCACTTCCGATCGCGCTCGGCTGGACTCTACGCTCAAGACGACATCAAGCTCCGGCCGAATCTCACCCTCAACCTGGGGATTCGCTGGGATTGGGATGGGCCCCTCTACGAGTTAAACGGGCTTATGACGAATTTCTATCCAGCAGACTACAAATATGATCTGGCTACGGATTCGTTTGGAACGCTTGCCAATGGCCAGCCGGGAATTGGCCTTGTGGTTGCCGGCAACAATAAGGCGTTTGGCTTTAAGGGTGTCAGCAACTCGACTTTGACAGGACGCCAATGGATGTTTGCACCGCGCTTCGGATTCGCATGGAGCCCATCGCGCTTCAAGAACCTTGTGGTTCGTGGCGGTTTTGGAGTCTTCGCCGATCGAGGCGAATACTTCACCGAGCTTTCCGCCAGCGCAGGGCTGGGCATCAGCGGCCCGTTCAGCGTGACCACCCAGCAGCCCTTCACCGTCCCCGTCAATGCGAACACTTGCACGGGCTGTCTCAACGCACCCTTCGGCACGGGCTCTCTCACGCCTCCGCCAAGCAATCTCAGCGAGTTGGCAGGCCTGGTTTACAACCAGTCGCAACTGAGCGGTTGCGCTGAACCGGTAACGCCCACCTGCACCCCTACGGGTTTCCCCAATTCCGACTTTTTGTTCGGAGGTTACGATCCTACAAACAAGCTGCCCTACTCGGAAAACTGGAGTCTGGATCTGCAGTGGCAGCCGAAGAACAATCTGGTGCTGACGATGGCTTACATCGGAAATCACGGTGTACATCAGCCCATCCCCATCCCGTTCAACGAGCCTGGCGTTGCGACTCCTACGAACCCGATCAACGGGCAGATTTACAGCTACGGCTTCCAGGGCGCCGATACTTCATCACCTGGCTGTGGTTTCTTTAATCCCAATCCTCCATGTCCGCTCCTGACCGAACAGGTGCAGACCACGATCGGAGCATTTTCAGGATCCGACGGAAACACGGCTCTGCGCACGCCCTACATCGGGTTCAATCCCAACGCGGACTTCTGGAGGGCCGAGGGCATCTCCACTTACAACGCTTTGCAGTTGCAGGCAACGAAGAGGATGTCCCATGGCTTTATGGTGAACGCCTCCTATACTTATTCGCATTCGCTCGATGAAGGCAGCGGGCTGGGTGCGGGGCTCTTCTTCAATGGAAACGATCCGCTAAAACCGAGGACCGCTTATGGCTCGTCAGATTTCGACCGTACGCATGTGTTAACCGTCAGCTATGTGTATCAACTGCCGACGATGAAGAATGCTTCAAAGTTCCTCAAAGCGGTGGCGAATGGCTGGGCTGTGCAGGGAGTCACCGTGGCGCAGAGTGGGCAGCCGTTCAGCGTCATTGATTTTTCAGGAACCGCTGCCAGCATCTTCTTCAGTGCTGACGATTTCATCACCAATCCAATTCTTCCGCTCGCCACGGGAATCACGCCGAAGCAGGCCACCCAGGGCGGAACGGACAAGTCCTTCACCTCGGGCCCCCTCGCCGGAATCAGGGTTCCGTACATCAATCCCAACTCCTTCTCCATCCCTTACCTTGCTCCGGGTCAAAGTGGCGTTCCCCCTTGTGGTCCGACCCTGGGCGGCGGGACGGCTTGTGATACAAGCGAAACCGGATACGGAGGCAATGGCCGCAATCTCTTTCGATCGCCATTCCAGACACGCTTTGATTTTTCGATCTTGAAAGCTTTCACTTTGAGCGAGCGCGTCGCATTGAAACTGGAAGCCGATGCTTTCAACCTCTTCAACCATCCCAGCTTCGATGCCCCAAACGGCAATTTTGCGCTGAATGGCTGCTTCAACCCATATCCTTGTTTTCCTAGCGACATGACCCAGATCTTGGCACCTGGCTCGCCGAATTCGGCCAACTATGGCGTAATCCGGCAGACGGTCGGCAGCAACCGCTTCCTGCAACTCTCGATGCATCTGACGTTCTGAGCCGCGCAGCCGAGTTCAAGGGCGTTCAGCGGGGGCGTCGACGTGAGGTTCATGTGGGGACAGCCGCCATCGGCTGTCCGTCGAGCGCAGCTCGACCTCTTTCCATCCCCATTTAACGCGTCCGAGCGCGACGTTCCCGCATCTCTTTCGGTATACTGATAAGATATGCCGCTTCTGAAGAACATTGCCGCGATCGCCAAGGGCATGAGCATCACCTTTTCGGAGATGTTCCGGCCCACGATCGTCGAAAACTATCCGGACGGGAAGGGCCCGCTCCGCGGCGCCCGTATTGAAGCCCGTTTCCGTGGCGCGCACGTGCTGCAGCGCGACGAAAATGGCCTGGAGAAGTGTGTCGCCTGCTTCCTCTGTGCCGCGGCTTGTCCGTCGAACTGCATTTATATCGAAGCCGCCGAGAACACGGCGGAGAACCGCGTCAGCGGCGCAGAGCGTTACGCCAAGGTCTATAACATCGATTACAACCGCTGCATTTTTTGCGGATACTGTGTCGAGGCCTGCCCGACCGACGCCATCACGCACGGCCACGGCTTCGAACTGGCGAGCTTCAACGCCACCAATCTCGTGATGCGCAAGGAGCAAATGCTGGCCCCCCGGCCAGCACACATGGGAGCCAATATCGTATTCAATCAGGCCGACGTGAATGGTGGGGCGCCGGCGGAAATGGTGCCGGGAAGCTAAACTTCCAAACGATTTTCGCAATCGACTCACGCCGGTCCATTTGCGACCGGCGTTCGTGCATAAGAACAGTCGGTGGCCGTTTGTCGTTGGTCGTTCGCCAGTCAGGAACGATCCCGAACGCCGATTCCGAAGAGCTAACGACGAACGACCAGCGACCAGCGACGATTTTCTATGGCTGACTTCTTACAAACTGTGCAGGAACGCGTTGTCATCTACGACGGCGCAATGGGCACCAACATCCACAAGCGCAATCCCACTGTGGACGATTACTGGGGCAGAGAGAACTGCAACGAAGTGCTGGTGCTGAGCCGTCCCGACATCATCCGCGAGATCCATGCGGACTTTTTCCGTGTGGGCTGCGACGTCGTCGAGACCGATACATTTCAAGGATCCCGGGTCGCCCTCGCAGAGTTCAATCTAGGCGACCGCGTTCACGAGATCAATGTGAAGGGCGCGCAACTCGCCAAAGAGATAGCGCGGCAATTCTCGACAAAGGATCGGCCACGGTTTGTCGCCGGATCGATGGGTCCGACCACGAAACTACCTTCTCTCGGCCACATTGGCTTCGACGCCATGGTCGCAGCATACGAAGAGCAGGCATTGGCACTTATCGAAGGTGGGGTCGATATCCTGCTGATCGAGACTGCGCAGGATTTGTTGCAAGTTAAGATCGCTACTATCGGTGTCCTCGAGGCCATGCAGAAATCGGGCAAACGATTGCCCTTACAGGTTCAAGTCACGCTTCAGGACGAAAGAGGAGCGATGCTCCTGGGCACGGAGATCGGTGCCGCGCTGACTGCTCTAGAGCCTTTCGACATCGATGCAATTGGAATTAACTGCGCAACCGGTCCAAAGGAAATGAACGATTCGGTGCGCTATCTGGGGCTGAATTCGACGAAGCATATATCCGTGCTGCCCAACGCGGGCCTGCCCCAGAATGTCGGCGGCCTCGCGGTCTACAATCTCTCTCCGCAGGAACTAGCCGACTATCACAAGCATTTCGTCCAAGACTACGGAGTCCGCATCGTCGGAGGATGCTGCGGCACGACTCCTGAACACCTGAAAGCCGTTGTGGACGCGGTTTCCGGCGTCGAGCCAGCCAAGCGCGAGGTCAAACGCGTCGGTGCGGCCTCCAGCGCTTACACCAGCGTTCCGTTGGACCTCGAGCCCAAGCCGCTTATCGTCGCCGAGGAGATGAACACGACCACGCGGGTCGATCATTTCCGCAAGCTTGTTCAGGGCAAGAAATTATGACGAGATCCTGGCGCTTGCCAAGAAGGTGGTGAACGAAGGCTCGCACATGCTCGACTTGTGCTGCGCCATCGTCGGCGAGGACGAGAAGGGGTACATCACTTCAATCCTCGAAAAGATCGCCACGCGGGTCCCCGCGCCGATCCTGGTCGATTCCACCGAGGCTGACGTTGTCGAGGAAGCTCTGAAGCGCATTCCGGGACGTGCCATCATTAACTCCATCAATCTCGAAGATGGCGAGAAGCGCACGTCGAAAGTCTTGCCGATGGCGAAACGTTACGGTGCCGCTGTCATTGCGTTGACGATCGATGAAGATGGCATGGCGCTGACGGCCGACAAGAAAGTCGCGATCGCGCGCCGTATCCACGACCTTGCTACGCAGAAGTACGGCCTCGACTCGACAGATCTGATTTTCGACGCACTGACATTGCCCATCTCCACCGGGCAGGAAGAGTACCGCACCGCAGGAATCGAAACGCTGAAGGCCGTGGAGCGCATCAAGAAGGAATTGCCTCAGGTCAAAACAATTCTGGGCGTCAGCAATATCTCTTTCGGCCTCGACGCCTACCCGCGCCGCGTTTTGAACTCTGTCTTCATGCACGAGGCTGTCAACCATGGCCTCGACATGGCCATCGTTAACTATACGAAGATTTATCCTCTCTACAAGATTCCGCACGAGGAAGTCGAACTCGCTCACAAGCTGATATACCGCGACGAATCGGCCGGCGATCCCTTGCAGGTCTACATGGCGCATTTCACGGGGATGAAGGGCAAGCCTGCGGCCTCCACCACGGCGCATGTCGACACGCTCTCGGTGGAAGACAAATTGAAGTTCGCCATCATCAACGGGGAGAAATCCGTCGGAGAAGGCGAGCACAAGAAATCGCTTGAGGCCTTGCTTGAAGATGCCCTTGCCAGCTATTCCCCGCTCGAACTAATAAACACCGTCCTGCTCGACGGCATGAAGACGGTGGGTGACCTGTTTGGCGCCCGCAAAATGCAACTGCCTTCGGTGCTCGACTCCGCCGGAGTCATGAAGCAGGCCGTCGCTTATCTCGAGCCCAAGATGGAGAAGAAATCCGGCTCGCAGAAGGGCACGATCGTACTCGCGACCGTGAAGGGCGATGTGCACGACATTGGCAAGAACCTGGTCGACATCATCCTCTCGAACAATGGATTTAAGGTCGTCAACCTCGGGATCAAACAACCAGGCGACTCGATTATCCGCGCCGCACAGGAGCATCAGGCGGACGCGATCGGCCTGAGCGGCCTCCTGGTGAAGTCAACGCTTGAGATGAAGTACGTTATCCAGGATCTGGAGCGCCAGAAACTGGCCTTCCCTGTCATTTGTGGCGGGGCAGCACTCACCCGCAAATACGTGGAAGACGACCTCCGCCGCGAATACGCGAACGGCGTCTTCTATGCCGACGATGCCTTTGCAGGCCTGCACATCATGGAGGACCTGGCGACTGCCGACGGAGCGCGAGCTACACGCATCGCGGAAGGCCGCACCGTGAAGGAATATGCCAAGGCCGCGGCTGTCGACGAAGAAACCGGCCCTGTCTTCGCCGAGCGCAGCCCGGTCGTAACCGATGCGCCGAATATCCCCACGCCTCCGTTCTGGGGCGTTCGTGTCAAGAAAGACTATAGCCTGCGCGACCTTTTCAATTACATCAACGAGACCGCGCTGTTCAAGAATCAGTGGCAGCTCAAAACCGCGTCGCAAGCGGATTACTTGCGGCTGGTCGAAGAAAAGTTCCGCCCCATCCTGCGAAAGCTCGAGGACGAGGTCTTCGAGTCCGGCCTGTTCGCGCCCGCCGTGGTGTACGGATACTTCCCTGCCCAGGGCGACGGCAATGATGTGATCGTCTACGAACCGCCCAAGGCACAGGCCGCGCGTCCTTGCGGCACCCGCTGGGAAGAACGGCTTCCTGAACTCCTGCGTTTCACCTTCCCGCGTCAAAGAGAAGGGCGCCGCCTTTCCATCGCTGACTTCTTCGCGCCGAAGTCCTCCGGCAAGATGGACGTGCTCGGAGTCTCCCTCGTTACCATCGGCCCCGCGGCCAGCGTAGAAACGCAGCGACTCTTCGAAGGTGGCGAATACACCAAATATCTATACCTGCACGGTCTGAGCGTCGAAACCGCCGAGGCCCTGGCTGAATTCCATCACAAGAAGATGCGCGAGGAATTGGGCATCGGCGGAGAAGACGCCCCGGAAATCCGCGATCTCTTCCATCAGAAGTATCGCGGGTCCCGCTACTCCTTCGGCTATCCCGCGTGTCCGAGTCTCGAAGATCAGACGAAGCTCTTCAAGCTCCTCAAGCCCGAGGAGAACGTCGGCGTGCGGCTCACCTCAGGATTCTTGCTCGAACCCGAGCAGAGTACTTCGGCAATCGTCGTGCATCACCCGAGCGCAAAGTACTTCGTGGTCTAGTCTGAGCGTCGGACTACTTGGGCGAGACAGCAATTGTTGCCGGACTTGAAGCTGCGCGTCGGGATCGCTACCACCCATCTACTTTTCTCGTCAAGTAATTCCAAATTACAACGGGAATTAGAAGAATCAGAGCGACTGCTATGTTCGTACCTATACCCAGTTTCGCACCGGTGCCGGGTCCTGGAGTCGTGGACCCAATATAGACAAAAAGTCCCCATACAAGAACAAGGAAGTAAAAGATCCAGTGCATTAAAGCCGAAACAATCCCGGTCGAACGATAAAGCAGCAGATATTTTCCCAGCACTTCCACGAGATGGGAGTTTTGCGTTAAAACTTCGGGCTCTGTGAGCAAGTGCGACAGCTTCTCGAGAACCTGGTTCAATTGGTTTCCAACCACCGCCTGTGCGCTTGTGACTTTGGGCAGGGGATCGGTTGCGTTGGACAGCGTCGCGCGAATTTTCACCAGTCTCTCCGCCTCCAGGCACAAGGCCGCTTGTCTATCCGGTGTGTTGCCGTGCTGATACCAGTTCTTTCCTAACCTGTAAACATATCCGCTCGCATAAGCAAGGCATATGTACACGAGATCGTAAAAGTGCTTTTCCATCTCCTTCGGAAAATCTTGCTTAGTTGAGCGGAGTGCATCCAACACTGGGTTCAGTGCGAGCATAGAAACCTCCTGCGGACATCGGTCCATAAATTTGCTGATGATAGTCACGATTCGGCAACAAAGTCACCTGGATTGTTCTGGACGTGCGGCTAGAACCCCGCCTGAAGCCGCAGGGAATAACTCCGCGGTGGTGCGATCGCATTGCCTGAGAACAATCCGCCGAAGTCGATCACGTTCAGCCGGTTGTTCAAATCTGTGATGTCTGTCTGGAGGTTCATCGTAAAGTGATCGCTCTTGTGCAACTCAACGCCAACAGATGCGCCGATATCCAGTGACGGCCGAACCCGCCCGTGTGCAAAATCGACACGGTCGACCACGGCTTGTCCGTATTGCGCCACCGCCTGCTGATAGGAACTCGTGAATGCACCCAGCACAAACGGCAAACCGCTACCGTATTCAGCCGACCCCGCGACCCACACTCGAGGTAATACTTGGTAGCTCACGCGTGCACGCATGGTATGGCGCTGATCCTGCGAGTCAGGAAAATGCCCGCTCAACGTGCTTTCGGCACTAACCACGTCGTCTCCAAGAAAAAGACCACCGGTGACCGGGAACCAGACGTTGCCAACCATATAGGAATAACTGGCGTATCCGGAAAAGCGCCCCCATTTCGGAATCTCAATCTTTCCTTCTGCTCCATAGATCACTGCCTTGTTGAATGCAATCGGAAAGGTGACGGCCGTGTTCAGAATCTGATCGTCATCCGCGAAGTTGTTCCCATATCGCCGGTAATAGTTGATATCAAGGCGAGCCTGACCAAGCAGGGACTTGCTTCCACCGATCTCGAAGTAGTTTCCATGCGAGGGCTCCACCGGTAACCGCAAGACGCTGGGATTGAGTGACACCACCTGCGCCGAACTCGACAGCAAGATGTTCTCGGCTGAAGGCGTCTGGAACACGCGGTCATACGAGGCATGCATTACGAGACCTGCAGCCGGAAAGTATCGCGCGACTGAAAATCGCGGGCTGACGGCGTTCTGATTGACCAGGAGCTGGTAGTGGTCCCAGCGCAGGCCTGCGCTCACGGTCCAGTTACCGAGACGAATCAAATCCTGCACGTAGGCCGACTGCTCAAGATCAGGGCGAGCGTTCGCAAATGCAAACGACGCAGGCGTCGCGGGGTCGAATCTTGTCGGATCCGTAATGATATCGCGGAATTTCTCATGCAGAAAAAGCGCGTCCGATTCAAACCCTGCCTTCCACTCCTGCCGCCCATGGTGTACCGACACAGAGCTATTGAAGTAACTCTCCCGGAAACTGTTATTCAGGAATGCGATGACTGGCGTTGATTCGGGATTGGAGGCGAGATTGCTGGAATTATCGCGTACCATCCCGCGCACTGCTCCCAGCGCGTTCGACGAAAACAGGTGCTGATAAGACGCAATCCCGATCGTTTCGAAGTTGTCCCCATCCTGCCGCTGGCCCGCTGCCTGCTGCACTTGTTCGTTGGGAATCTGAAACCGCGAAAGAGCGTGCCGTAGGATCAACCCCAGCCCATCATGCTCGCCGAGATCGCGCTCGTAGTGCAAACCGAAATCCCCTGTCGTCCCCCGGTTGGTGAAGTTCTGAGGAACAACAGGATTGAGATAGTGACTCGTCATACTTCCGGAGCCGCTTCCTCCTATCGTGTTCTTTTTCCAGGCGTACTGCGCCTGGCCCGATGCCCCCGCGGTATCGAAGCTGCCGCCAGAAATGTCCAACTGTCTATGCATTCCCGGCTTAGCTTCTTTTAGCGTGTTCACTTCGATGATGCCGCCCATCTTGCGTCCAAATTCCGCCGGAATTCCCGCGGTGTACACACTCAGGGAATCCACGTCATCGGCATCGATCTCGGGACCCATTCCCGGCGACCGGTTGTCCGTCAGCGGGACTCCGTCGACCACAAATTGCGTCTGGTACTCTGCTCCACGCGGATGCAGCACCGCATTTCCCTCATAAAGCCATCCCGGCTGCGAGTTCACCAGGTCTTGCAGCGAGCGTCCAGGCAGCGAGCTTGTACGCGTCTCGATTGTTCCCGAACCAATCTGGTTGGCGGAATTCGTCCGGTGAGGGTCCAGCAGCGTCGGTGAGGCTTCGACCGTAACCGTTTCGCTAACGGATGGAAGCGTCAGCATAATGGAATAGTGAACAGGAATAGCTGAGCGGACTTCGATTTGAGCCGAGGCAGGGGCGAATCCCGCCTGTTGAACCCGGGCCCGGTACACCCCGAAGCGCAACCGCTTGGCAACAAGAGCGCCCGAGTCGTCAGTCTCCAAATTTTCGTGGAAGTCGTTAGCCTCGCATACCAGTTCGACGACCGTCCTGACCCCGGCGCCGTGTGGATCCCGCACTTTCAGATGCAATTCTCCGGAGTCGCTCTGGGCCAAAGCAGGTAGAGCCAACAGTAGAACTGCGAGATTTGGCGTCAGGCGCACAAGGGCGGGGCCTTCATGATAGCAGCCGTAAGAAGCACTCATTGCTTTACGACTGGCAGACCTACGCGCCCAGTGCCAGCACTTTTTACAAATTGCAAACATTCTGATGACAAAAACCGCAAGCTCGTAGGGGAAACTTCTTTCCAGGTCCTCGACGTAGGCCTTCGGGTCCCCGAGAGGACCACGAACTTCAAGCCTTCCGTCACCGGGGAGGCTTTGGGGGAAAACTGGCGCTCGTACCGCAGGGGGTGCGGGCGCCGTTTTGTGTCCTGGTCAGTCTCTCGGGTGTCACTGTACCGTCACTGCTGCCATTCGCATCTACTGTTACAATTTTTATACCGGTCAGAGCAGGGGGATCTTACGCCTCGTTGCTAAGTAGCGACGCTGAAGGCTTCGGACCCGCCTCGAGTATCTGATCCGCCAGCGCCATGAAATGTCCTTTCTGTGGATTTGCGAATGACAAGGTAGTGGACTCGCGCGAGAGTAAGGAAGCCGATTCGATCCGGCGGCGCCGCGAGTGCCTCAAGTGCTCCAAGCGCTTCACCACGTACGAGCGCATCGACGAGATTCCCTATATGGTGGTCAAGAAAGACGGCCGCCGCGAAAAATTCGACCGGCAGAAGGTTCTGAACGGCCTGCTGCGCGCCTGCGAGAAGCGCCCCGTACCGATCAGCAAGCTCGAACAGATCGTGAACGAGACTGAGTCGTTCGTTATTGAATCTCCAGAGCGCGAGCGAAAGACCAGCGAACTCGGCGAATTAATCATGAACCGCCTCCGCCGCTACGACAAAGTCGCCTACGTGCGATTTGCCTCGGTGTATCTCGACTTCAAGGACGTGAAAGAGTTCATGAATGAACTCAAGGATCTGGTGAAAGTGAAAACAGGCTAGGGGCTGGGGCGTAGTTGAATCGGGATTAGCGAAACATTCACCCTAACCCTATTTCCTATCCCCTAATCCCTCTTCCTGGAAATCCTCAATCATGACTCACAAGATAACCCTAATCCCTGGCGACGGAATCGGCCCCGAGGTTACAAGCGCGGTCGTCCGCATTCTGGAAGCGACCGGGATCAAGTTCGAGTGGGAAACCTTCGTCGTCGGGGCCGAAGCCTACGAGAAGTACGGCGAATATATCCCCAAAGACCTCATTGCGTCGCTGGAACGCACCCGCATCGGCCTGAAGGGTCCGGTCACAACGCCCGTGGGAGGCGGCTTTCCGAGCATTAACGTCGCGTTGCGAAAGAAATTTGAACTTTACGCTAACTTCCGTCCCATACGGAACCTGCCGCATATCCCCACGCGCTATCCGGATGTCGACCTCATCATCGTCCGCGAGAATACTGAAGGCCTTTACTCCGGCCTTGAGCACGAGGTTGTCCCCGGCGTAGTCGAGAGTCTGAAAGTCATTACCGAAAAGGCTTCTACGCGTATCGCGAAGTTCGCCTTCGAGTATGCCCGCAAGAACCAGCGCAAAAAGATTCACGCCATCCACAAAGCCAACATCATGAAGCTGTCCGATGGTCTCTTCCTGCGTTGCTCTCGCGCTGTGGCGAAAGACTATCCCGAAATCACCTACGGCGAGCACATTGTCGACAACACCTGCATGCAACTGGTGATGAATCCCTATCAATACGACATGCTGGTGATGGAAAATCTCTACGGAGACATCCTCTCCGATCTTTGCGCTGCCTTCGTCGGAGGTTTGGGGTTTGTTCCCAGCGCAAACCTGGGTGACGAGTGCGCGGTGTTCGAGGCGGTGCACGGCTCGGCTCCCGACATTGCCGGCAAAAATCTGGCCAATCCCACAGCGCTGCTCCGCTCTGCCCTGCTGATGGTGCGCCATCTTGGCGAGCACGCCGCTTCCACGCAAATCCGCAACGCCCTGGAGCGCGTCTACCGCCACCGCGTGAAACTGACACGCGACATCGGCGGACAGGCCGGCACTTCAGAATTCGCCGATGCAGTGATTGCCGAGATGCAATCTCCTGGCTAATCTGCCGCACCAACTCCTAACCACTAGTGTGTGACCTTTCGTGCAGTGATTCTGTACGCGTACGATCCTATGATTTCAGAGTGAAGGAGATATTCATGAAATCATGGCTTGGGGCATTGGGAGGTTTTGCCTGCATGCTGTTGCTGGCGGGTTCGGCAGTGGCGCAGGGTGGTGAACTCGTAGGCGCGGAGTGGGGAGTTCCAGGACGCAAGGTCGACGTAACGGCGCGCGTCCGAACTTTCATCCATGACGGCGTGCTGCAGGTTGAAGTTACCCGTTTTAATCTGGGGATCGATCCGGCGCCGCACGAGAACAAGGTCCTGGTCATCCGCCTGCGTGAGTGGGATGGCGGCATCAAAGACTATAGCTATCCGGAGCGCAGCTTTGCACGGATCGAACTCGATCCCGACGACTGGCATGCGCGCCGTGACGAGCATGATCGGCATGACCGCGATGAACGCCGCGACCAGTCTTACGACCGCCGCGGACAAGGGGTACAGATTCTGCGCGCGTATTACGGAGCCGACGGGCAATTCCTGAATGTAACCGACGCTTTACGCAGCCGGGTTGACGACGGCCGCCTTTTGCTTCGCGTCGACAATTACAGCATGGGTGGAGATCCGGCGCCCGGCGTCCACAAACGTTTGCGCATTTTGTACACGATTGGCGGAGATCGTCGAAATATAGTGGTTGACGAAAAAACCGATGTGCAGTTGCCGTAAGGGCAGTTGCCCTAAGCTCACGATTGTCATCCTGAGGAGGGCGATAGCCCTCCGAGGGACCTTACGAATGTCAAACAACCGGGTGCAGCAGCCGAGATCCTACACTCTCCACGCACCGTGGGTACTTCGATCCAGCACATCGAACCAGAATGGCCCCAGCCAAGGCGTGACCAGCGTGTTCCCTTAATCTCACTCCTGAACCGGACCCAGTTGTGCTTTGATTGTTAGTGCTATCTCTTACGCGATGGAGGCCGCATGACAAAGTCGCAGATAACCACCCTCACCGGACTCGTCTGTACGCTGCTATTGGCAGGCTCAGCCGTGGCACAAGGCGGCACATTAGTGGCAGCGGAGTTCGGCGTCCCCGGACACCGCGCGAACGTAACGCCGCAGATCCGCTCGATGCTCCATGATGGAATCTTGCAGTTTGAAGCTACACGGCAGGTGCTCGGCGTCGATCCCGCACCCGGTCGGCCCAAAGACTTGGTCATTCGCATCCGTCATTGGGACGGGGACACCCAGGAGTACGCTTTTCCCGAGAAGACCATGGTCAGCCTGGAACTCGATCCCGATGCTGGATACGACTACCGCGAACGGGGTCTGCACATCATGCGTGCCTATTACGGCGGCGAAGGCCATTTCGTAAACGTCACCGAGCGCTTACGGCACATGATTGACGATGGGCGTATACACACTCGCGTGGACAACGAGCACCTGGGACTGGATCCAGATCCCCATGTGCACAAGGTGCTTCGCATCCTCTACTGGTACCAGGGAGAGCGCCGAAACATCGTAGTACCGGAAAAAGCCGTATTGAACCTACCGTAACGGCGTAGCGCCGGCCTCCGCCCGGCTGTGTCGGGGGCGTCTCGCCCCCACGCGGAGGTATTATTTCTTCTTCAGCGCTTCCAATTCTTCCAAAGTCCGCGGCCAGTCCGACCCAAGCAACCGCGACAGACTCCGATCCGCCAGAACCTTTCCACCAGTCTGACACCGCGCGCAGTAGTTCGTTTCCTTGTCCGCGTAGCGAATCCGCAAGACTTTCTCTCCACAACGCGGACAAGGCTGCCCATAACGCCCATGGACCGCCATGTCCGGACGAAAGGCGGTCACTCCTTCTGGAAACTCCACCTCCGCCTCTGCTCCTAGCCGGTCGGTCCAAAGCCGCAGGGTGTTCCGAGTCGCGGCAAACAATCTCTCCCATTCTTCCGGCTTCAACTTGGTCGTGAGCGTGACAGGTGACAGCTGCGCCGCATGCAAAATCTCGTCCGAATACGCATTCCCGATCCCGCTAAGCAGCCGCGGATCCGTCAATGCTCTCTTCAGCGTATGATTCTCCGCCGTCAGCGCGTTGCGAAACGATTCCAGGTCGGCAGCAAACACGTCGATGCCGCCAGCGTCGAGCGAAATTAGATTCTCTTCTCCGCGGATCACGTGCAGCGAAGCACGCTTCTTGCTTCCGGCCTCCGTGAGAACTAGCGAACCGTCGGGAAAGTCGAAAGCCGCCAGATTCTGACGACCGCCCAGTTTCGCATCTCGTTTCTTCCAGTGCAGACGTCCGGCGATCATCAAGTGCAGCACCAGCCATAAATCGCCATCCAGTCCGATCGCAATTCTCTTCCCGACTCGGCTCAACTTCTTCACCACAAGTCCCTCAGCGCTCGCCAGCGGAGGCTCTACAGTCCGCAGAAGAAACGGGCTTCCCAGCCGCACGCGCTCCAGCGGTTGCCCGACAATCCGCTTCTCCAGCGCGCGAATATAGGCCGTAATATCAGGCAACTCGGGCATAGATATCAGCTTGCATGGAGCGAATGAAGTTTGCAAACTAGCTCAACTGGACAACTTGCGCCGAAACTCCGCCATTGACTCCCGCGCTAGGTTCGGAGTAAAGTGCAGCGTTCTGGGGATTCTGGGGAAATGACGCGCACAACACGGCGTGTGGGGATAGTTCTCTTTCAGCTCGGCGGACCCGACACGCTGGAAGCGATCCAACCTTTCCTCTATAACCTCTTCTGCGATCCCGATATTATCGACTTCCCCTTCGCCCGCATCGGTCGTAAACCGTTGGCCAAACTGATATCGACCACGCGCGCCCGCAAAGTGCAGCATCACTACTCGACGATCGGTGGCGGCTCGCCCATCCGGCCGAATACCGAGCGTCAGGCGCGGGCCCTCGAAATTGAATTGCGCAGCCAGGGCATCGACGCCCATTGTTTCGTCGCCATGCGCTACTGGCACCCATTCACGCGCGAGGCGATCGCGCAGCTCCAGGCGGCCGAGTGCGACGAAGTTGTGCTGCTCCCCATGTATCCGCAGTACTCTTCGACAACGACGGGATCGAGCCTGAACGAATGGAATCGTCATTTTCACAACGAAGTCCCCGTCCATTGCGTCGAGACGTTCTATCGGAATACGATGTATCAAGACTCCATCGTAGAAAAAGTGAACCAGGCGCTTTCCCGCTTCCCGCAGCCGGAGCGGCCCGAGATCGTGTTCAGCGCCCACAGTATTCCGATGTCGGTGATCGAAAAAGGCGACCCTTACCAGAAACAGATTGAAGAAACCGTAGCTCTGGTAATGGAGCGCGGCGGATGGAGCAATTCCCACCGCCTCTGCTACCAGAGCAAAGTCGGCGCCAGCCGTTGGCTGCAGCCTTCGCTGACCAACACACTCCGACAACTTGCAGGCGAGAAGGTGCACGAGGTCTGCATTGTCCCGATTGCTTTTGTTTCCGATCACGTTGAGACGCTCGGTGAAATCGATCACGAAGCGCGGCATCTCGCTGGGCAACTCGGTTTCACGCAATTTGAGATGAGCGCCGGCCTGAACGATTCTCCAAGATTCGTACAAGCGCTGGGGCAGATCGTACAGCACGCTCTCGTGCAGCCCGCACCTTTATCTGTTCCGATACGCACTCACGGGAGGAAGTTGGCGGAGCCACAGTATGCGGCGGCCGCAGGGTTAGATTAGGGCCAAGTCAGACGAAGCAAGGAGGGGAACTCATGGCGGAGTTGGAGACCGATAAGGTCAATCCGAATCCGGAATCACCCAAGACGCCGGCCAAACCTGGCGCCGATGCCACCAAATACGTTGGCACACCGGCGGTGGGCACCTCGAAAGCAGCCGCCGCCGGAGGTATCGCCGGGACCGCGCCCTCCACTGAAATCGACCGCAAGCGCCGCCGCTTTGTCTGGGTCATGGTCACTGCATTCCTGACCGCATGGTTCCTCGCCTTCTTCCGCTTCTTTCTTCCTCGCACCCTGTTTGAGCCCAACTCGGTTTTTAAGATCGGCTACCCATCTGAATTCGCGCTGGGCGTCGATACCAAGTTTCAGCAGAAATACCGGATATGGGTTGACCGCACACCCGATCGCCTCTTCGTAATCTACGCGCGCTGCACGCACCTCGGCTGTACGCCAGACTGGAAGCCCAGCGAAAACAAATTCAAGTGCCCCTGCCACGGCAGCGGATACGACAGCGAAGGCATCAACTTCGAAGGACCAGCGCCGCGCCCCATGGACCGCGCACACATCGAACTCGCGCCAGACGGCCAGATTCTGGTCGACACCTCGAAGCTCTACTCCTGGCCCAAAGGCCAGCCCAGCAAATTCAACGATCCGGGAGCATTCCTGACCGGCGTATAGGTCTTTCAATGACGCAATCACGCAATGGCTCGATGACGAAATTCCAGGACTGATATGGCTGACGCAAACAAACCGAACGGCGGCAACGGTGGAAGTGGCGCGACCGGCGGTAACGGAAAAAACGGCGCCAAGGTCGGACTCCTCGAAAAGGTCACCACGGGAGTCAAAGACGACATTCAAGCTCTCAAAACCGACATCCCCACCAAGGCCAAAGAGCAGATCGAGGGCCTGAAAGATCCGACGAAGACTCAGGTCTACACGTCAATCTTCCGCCACAAGCACGACGACACGCCGCGCAATCGTGCTCTCGGCGTGCTTTCCAACGTCTTCCTGCACCTGCATCCGGCGAAGATCAACCGCGATGCCGTGCGCTACAGCTACACCTGGGGCATGGGCGGGATCACGTTCTACCTGTTCATCATCCTCACCTACACGGGCGTGCTGCTGATGTTCTACTACCACCCAAGCAAGGTGCAGGCGTTTCGCGACGTCCTCTACCTCGAGCACGATGTCCCGTTCGGAAAAATTCTGCGCAACATGCACCGCTGGGCCGCGCACTTAATGGTGATCGGCGTTTGGCTCCACATGTTCCGTGTCTTCCTGACCGGCTCCTATAAGAAACCGCGAGAATTTAACTGGAACATCGGCGTGCTGCTCTTGGTCTTCACGCTGCTACTTTCGTTCACCGGATATCTATTGCCCGATGATCAACTTGGATTCTGGGCCGTAACCGTAGGCACGAACATGGCGCGAGCCACACCGCTGCTCGGACATGAAGGCCCCTTCGGCTCGATGCTTGGCATGACGCCATACAACGACGTCCGCTTTGGCCTCTTAGGCGGATCGATCGTCGACGCCAATGCCCTCCTCCGCTCCTATATCTGGCATTGCATTGGCATCCCGATCGTGGCCAGCGTGCTGATGATCGTCCACTTCTGGCGCGTAAGAAAAGACGGCGGCATCTCCGGCCCAGCTCCAGTGATGTTGACCGAAGAAGCCGACAAGCCAAGAAGAGGCCCGAAGGCGGCAGGAGAATGATTTTGGTTGTGTGGGACGGACGCCTTCGTCCGTCCGTCGAGCGAAGCTCGACAGGTTTTTGCTGAGGGCATAGAAGGAGTCGAGCTTTGCTCGACCGGACGGCCGAAGGCGGCCGTCCCCACATGGTTCGTGGAGAACTTATGGACTGGCGACAACTTTGGGAAATCTGCTCGGCCCCCGACAACGTCCCGATTGTGGGCTTGATTCCGCTGCTCGCTTTCTACATCTACCTCGCGTGGAAGCAGGCGCACGCCAACGACGTTCTCATCGAGCAGCTTGAAGCCGATCCGGCGATGGCCAAGACGCACCATCGCAAGACCTGGCCGTTCAAACCGGGCTGGGCCAAAGAAGTACACGTCTGGCCATTCCTCCTTCGCATCGAATTTCTCGCCGCAATCATCGTCACCATCATCCTGATGGTCTGGTCGATCAGCCTCAACGCGCCACTCGAAGAACCCGCCAATCCTAACCTGACGATGAATCCTGCCAAGGCTCCCTGGTACTTCCTCGGCTTGCAGGAGATGCTCGTCTATTTCGATCCCTGGATCGCCGGCGTCGTGATGCCAACCATGATCATCATCGGGTTGATGGTGATCCCCTACATTGACACCAACCCGCTTGGCAGCGGCTATTACACCTGGAAACAGCGGCGGTTCTCAATCGGAACATTCTTGTTCGGTTTCATTATTCTCTGGGTCGCGATGATCATCATCGGTACGTTTATTCGCGGCCCTGGATGGCAATGGTTCTGGCCCGGCCAAACGTGGGATCACAACCGCCTCATCTACGAGGTGAATCGCGACTTGCCTGACATCTTCGGCATCGCATCGAACTTGGGCAAGGGCATTTTCGGCGCGATCATCGTAGGCGGCTACTATCTGCTGGGCGGAGGCCTGGTCTATTCCCTCTTCCGCCGCCGCATGGGAAAAGATTTTCAGCGCATGAGCCTGCTGCAGTTCTCGATCATGCAATTCTTGCTGCTCACCATGGTCGCCTTGCCGTTAAAGATGGCTCTGCGCCTGCTGTGGCATATCAAGTACGTGTGGATTACACCGTGGTTCAACATTTGAAAACCGTCGTTGATCGTTGGTCGTTAGTCGTTCGCGTTTGTCATCCTGGCGGAGTCGAAGGATCCCTACTCCAAGCACGAGTGCCGGCAGTAGAGATTCCTCGCTTTCGCTCGGAATGACAAGGTCAAATGAGAGCCAAGCCAACGACCAACGACAACCGACCAACGACTGACTAGTTTTCGGAGGAACTGGTGCCCGACAAACCGATCCCCGAGCAGGACCCAATCACGAGTAAGTCGTACGCCGCGCACTACCTGATCGCGACAGTCATCCTGATCATCACGCTCTTCTGGGCCCTATGGGACGAAGCGTGGGGACAGCGCCCGTGGAAGGCTTTCCAGGAACAGTTCAAACAGCGGTATACCGCATTCCTGAACACCGCGCGCACGAAGTCCCAGGACTCGGAAAAGGACGTCCAGAAGGATCCGGAATACGCCGAACTCTCGGCCGCAGTCAAGGAAGCATCGGACGACTCCTCCGCCGCAGCCAAAGCAGCCCGCGAGAAACTCGATGACGCCAATGCCCGGTTGCTCGCCGTCCAGAGCGTCTTCACCGACCGTCGCGCCTACGTCAACGCTCTGACCTACGAACTCGAAACCAGCGAAAGTGCCTCGTCCAAGGCCAGCAAGCAAAAAGAAATCGATAAATACAAAGCTGAGAAAGCGACCGTCGAATTCCCTGACGGCAGCAAGAAGCAATTCAACTTCGAAGAACTCGAAAAGATCTACAACGAAATCCGCGACGAACGCACCAAGATCAGTCTCGAACTGGGCGAAGCTCTCAAGCCCGTGACCGATGCTCGCGCCAAGCTCGATGATTACGTCACCGATCACATGGTCGATCTCACTCCCGCTCAGATCGACGGTTTGAAGAAAAAGATCTCCGACTGGGATCCGACCATCGTTCAGATCAACGTCGCCGAAGCCAACATCGTCGACCGCTGCGAATCCTGCCACATGGGCGCGCGCGAGCCTGTGAAGATCACGCCCGCCGCTATGACAACCAAGGGCGAAAAGAAACCCGACGAGTACGCGAACGCTTTTGTCAGCCATCCCGAGCCAGAATTGCTCAAAATCCACGATCCCGATAAGTTCGGATGCTCCCCTTGCCATCAGGGCAATGGCCGCGCCACCACGAGCGTCGAGAAAGCGCACGGCAACTACGAGCACTGGCTCTGGCCGCTGTTTCCCAAAGAAAACGCCCAGGCCGGATGCCAGACGTGCCATTCCGTTGACATGATGCTCGTAAGCGGCGACGTGCAATTCCAAACCATCAATAGCGGAAAGGAAATCTTTCGCCGGCGTGGCTGCAACGGTTGCCATCGCTATGAGGGTTACGACCCGGAGCCCGAGAACCTGAATTCGATCGGCCAGCAGATCAAGCAGATCGAAACTCAGAAGAAAGACAACATCAAGCAAACCGCCTACCTGATGAAACAGGCCGACGCGGCAGAGTCCAACGACGACGCCAACCGACTCAATGGTGAGGCAGTCGATCTCCGCGTGGCCAACAGCAAGCTCGACGGTCGCCTGCAGCAGCTCGATTTCCAGTCGCACAGCCTGATGCAGGACATGAAGAAGATCGGCCCCAACCTCAAAGACGTTCGCCTCAAGCTGAACAAGAACTGGATTCCTGTCTGGCTGAAGAAGCCGACCGACTTCCGTCCCACCACGAAGATGCCGAATTTTCGCCTCACCGATCATCAAATCCAGGCGATCTCGGCCTACATCTGGCAGACCGGCTTCACCGATCCGCTTCCCGAACACAAACCCGGCAATGCTGCCCATGGCCAGGAACTCTTCGAGAGCCGCGGCTGCCTCGCCTGCCATTCGATCGGAGAAGGCGATCAGATGAAGGGTGGAATCTTTGCCGCCAACCTGACCCGCGTCGGCGAAAAAGCAAATTACGATTATCTCGTCCGCTGGATTCACAACGCGCGTGAGCGCACGCGTCCCTATTGCCCGTACGAAAAGAAGGACATCGGTCCCGAGGACTACGCGAAAAAGAATCTTCCCTATAAGTGGGATCTCGAACACAGCAAGTGCCCCAACGACGGCCACGAACTGCAAGTGCAGAACATGACGGTGATGCCGAGTCTGCGCTTACGCCCCGAAGACGCCGAAGATATCGCCACCTATCTGATCTCACAGAAAAAGCAGGAACCATCTTCCTACGCTGACGCAGCATTCATGGACGACCCTAACTTGAAAGAAGAAGGGAAGAAGTGGGTTCGCTTCTATGGTTGCGGCGGATGCCACGAAATTTCCGGGATGGAAGACGAAGGCCGTATCGGCACTGAGCTTACCTTTGAAGGCAGCAAGCCGATCGAGCGCCTTGATTTCGCGCTCTCCACCGAACCGGCCCAGCGCGGCGGAAAAGATTCCGAGCCGATCAAGGACAAAGAAGACCTCGCCCGCCTGCCCGATGGCCCAGCCGAGAAGCCCTGGTATGACCACAAAGGATTCTTTGAGCACAAACTCGCCGAGCCGAATGTTTACGACCTGGGCAAGGAAAAGGGTGAGACCGAGAAACTCCGCATGCCCAACGTGCACCTCACGAAGGAAGAGGTGCTCGATCTCACCACGTTCCTGATGGGCAGCCAGGAGACTTCCCTTCCCGCCAGCTATCAATACAAACCGGGCGATGCACGCCACGATATTCAGGAAGGCTGGTGGGTGGTCGTGAAATACAACTGCATGGCCTGCCACCAGATCATTCCCGGCCAGCGCACGATTCTGATGACGCTGCCGCAATATCAGGACGCGCAGGAGCAGTTGCCTCCGAAGCTTCTGACCGAGGGCGCCCGCGTCGATCCCGAGTGGCTGCGCAAGTTCCTGTCAAACCCATCTCTGAGCACGACCGACACGGACCGCAACGGCGTACGACCCTATCTGAAAGTCCGCATGCCCACGTTCTCGTTCTCCGACAACGAGCTCCGGAAACTGGTCCGCTTCTTCGAAGCGTTGTCGCAGCAACCGCTGCCGTACATTCCTGAACAAGTGCCCACACTAACGGCCAAAGAAACCGACATGGCCCGCAGCCTGTTCTCAAGCACCGCCGCTCCCTGCTTGAAGTGTCACGCGACCGGCGATCCTTCGCATGACAAGATCGCCACAGCCCCGAACTTCTTGCTGGCTAAGGAGCGCCTGAAGCCCGATTGGGTCGAGCGTTGGATCACCGATCCGCAAGCCGTCAGCCCCGGCACATCGATGCCCTCAGGCCTGTTCAGGCAACAGAACAACCAGTGGGTCTTCGCCGGGCCAACGCCACCAACATTCAACGGATATGACGGAGATCATCGCAAGCTGCTCACGGATTACATCTTCCAGCTCACGCCGGAAGAGCAGCGCCACGTGGCGGCCTCGATGCCACGCGCTGCGGCAGCAGTACAGCGTCCAACCTATCGCAAACGGGCAGCGGTTGAATCGCATCATACGGCGGGCGGAGGTTCGCGGTAGAATGCTCAACGGAAGAGCCGACTCATCGATTCGTCGTCACTCCGCTCCGGCTCGCTCGGAATGACAAAATGATCCAAAAGTTCATCCAACCCCTGAATAGAAAGGCGACATCATGAAAAAGACCATTTGGTTGATAGCCGGCATGTGTGCATTACTTGTGCTGGCAGCATGCAACAAGAAAGAGGAAGCGCCCGCTCCTGGGGCTGAGACTCCCGCCGCTTCCGCGCCCGCGGCCACACCGATCGATCCCGCCACGGTGGCTACAGTTAGCGGCACCGTGAAGTTCGATGGCACGCCTCCGAAACCCGCGAAGATCGACATGAGCCAGGATCCGGGATGCAAGGGCACCAATGAATCCGAGAACACCGTCGTCAGCAACGGCGATCTCGCCAACGTCTTCGTCTATGTGAAAGACGGGCTCGGCAGCCGCACTTTCGACGTGCCCAAGGATGCGATCGTCCTCGATCAGAAGGGCTGCCAGTACCATCCCCATGTTCTTGGCGTGATGACCGGACAGACCGTGCAGATCAAGAACGACGATCCCACCACACACAACATCCACCCCACTCCGAAGGACAACCGCGAGTGGAACGAGTCGCAGCCGCCATCGTCACCCGCTTTGGAAAAAACCTTCGCGCGCGAGGAAATCATGCTGCCCGTGAAGTGCAACCAGCACCCGTGGATGAAGATGTACATCAACGTGGTGAAGAACCCGTTCTACGCCGTAACCGACAAGAGCGGCAAGTACGAAATCAAAGGCCTGCCGCCGGGTAATTATACGTTGGAGTTCGTACATGAAAAACTCACTCCGCCCCAGGACATCAAAGTTACCGTCGGCCCGAAAGACAGCAAGACGGTGGACGCCACCTTCAAAGGAATGTAGTTGAACGTGTAGCGCCGGCATCCTGCCGGCTGTGGCGGGGGCGTCTCGCCCCCGCTTTTACTCTGATAAAATATCCCGTTGATCCGGAGCAGGTTGCGCACATCCAGTCTGCCCGGTCACGTCACGACAAGATGCGTCCGCATCAAGGGGCCCTGCTCTGAACTCCGTCGCCACAAGGTACAATCGCGGCCTTCACCGCTTCGCTATCGTTCTAGCCGCGTGGACGTTGGTCCTCATCATCGCCGGAGCTCTAGTAACGAGCAACGATGCCGGCCTCTCCGTGCCTGACTGGCCGACCTCCTTCGGATCGCTCTACAAAATTCCTAAGCTCGTCGGCGGTGTAAAGTTCGAGCACACCCACCGCATGATAGCTCAGGTAGCCGGGTTGCTGACGATCGTCTTGGCTATTTGGATCTGGCGCGCTGAAAAACGCCACTGGATGCGGATTCTCGGCTGGGGAGCGCTCGGTACCGTGATTGCCCAGGGCATCCTCGGTGGGCTCACAGTTCTCTTCTATTTGCCACCGCCAATCTCCTCGGCTCACGCAGCGCTGGCGCAGACATTTTTCTGCATCGCCGTTGCCATCGCTGTTTTCACCGGGCAGAAATGGGTGGAAGAACAGCCGCGCGTCGAATTCGATACCAGACGTCCGAGCCTGTTCACTCTGACCGTTCTCTCGATCTTTGTTCTCTACGTCCAGCTGATCCTCGGAGCTATGTTCCGCCACCATGGCCTAAGCTGGTGGCCACACGTCGTCCACGCAGTTGTCGTCTCATTCGTTCTCGCATGGACCGCAGTCCGCGCACTGACTGTTTACTCCAACATCGAAGCCGTCCGCCGCCCGGCCATTGTGATGCTTTCTCTCGTGATTGCGCAGTTATGCCTCGGCTTCACTGCCTTTTTGACAAGGGTGTCCTGGGGACGAGACGCCGTCCAGCCGGAGTTGCCAATGGTCGTAAGCACCGTGACCCACGTGGCCGTCGGAGCGCTCCTGTTGGCCTCAACGGTAATCCTGGCGATTCAGGTCTGGCGCCACGCTCCAGTGGCCTTTGAGGAACGCCTGCCGCAGCCCCATCGCGACCCCTCAGCCGCTTAGGCTCACACCCGGACTCACTTGTCATGCTGAGCGCAGCCGCGATCGGAGCGAAGCGAAGATCGCGGCGGAGTCGAAGCATCCCTACCCCCACCGCGACTGCCTGCAGGCGATTCCTTCCGTCACCCGATGGTCAATACGCTAAATCGTCAAGTGAACATCCAGCAGCGAACACGACGAATTTTTTAATCAACAATCAAAAATCAACAATCAGCGGGCTTCCCCGGTAAATGCACTCCCGTCTCCCTAACTGCGCGCCGAATGTCGTAAACTGTTGACTAGTCCCCGGGGTTCTCATTGGTTACGAAAGTCGCCGCATTAGCTGAAACTGCAGGTGTGGACCGCCAGTCCGCCGAGCCCGTGATTTCCGTACAGGATCTGGTCCATCGCTACGAGAATCGCACGGCGCTGAACGGCGTTTCCTTCGACGTACGTCCCGCAGAACTCTTCGGACTTCTCGGCCCCAACGGCAGTGGCAAAACGACCCTCTTCCGGATTCTTTCTACGTTGATGATTCCGACCTCCGGGCGCGCCCTGGTCATGGGCTGCGATGCCGCCCAGGATCCTTCGACTCTCCGCCGCCAAATCGGCGTCGTGTTCCAGGCCCAGAGCGTCGACCCAAAGCTGACAGCTTATGAGAACCTCTGGCATCAGGGACACCTCTACGGCCTGAGAGGATCGGCGCTGAAAAAGCGCGTGGAAGAGATCCTGACCCGGGTCGGCCTCTCGGATCGCGCCAAAGAACGCGTTGAAACATTCTCCGGTGGCATGCAACGCCGCATCGAGTTGGCCAAGGGCCTCCTGCACCATCCCGGAGTTCTGCTCCTCGACGAGCCCACGACTGGCCTTGATCCTGGCGCACGCCGCGATCTCTGGCAATACTTGACGATCCTCCGCGACGAAGAACACGTGAGCGTGCTCGTCACCACGCACCTCATGGAAGAAGCCGAGCGCTGCGACCGACTGGCCATCATGAACGAAGGCAATCTTGTCGCCCTTGGCACGCCCGCGGAGCTGAAGAGTGAAATTGGCGGCGACGTCATCCTGCTCGATGCCGCCCGCGATGCCGATTCCCTCGCCCAGCATATTCGTGGTCGCTTCCACGTCGCGACCACCGTACTTGGCAATCAAATTCGGATCGAACAGGAAGCCGGGCACCGCTTCGTCCCCGACGTGGTCGAAGCCTTCCCCGGCGAGATTCAGGCGATTTCCGTGAGCAAGCCCGCTCTTGAAGATGTGTTCATCCACCGCACCGGCCACAAGTTCTGGAGTGAAAATCCCGATCCCGATTTGCAGGCAATCGATAAAAAGAAGAAGAGGAGGTAACTTGCGTCCGATGATTCTGGTGCTTTCTCTCGTGCTCGCTGTTGTTCCCCTGGTTGGCGTCGTATGGATATTCCTGAGCGGCATGATCACCGTCTCACCTTTCTCCGCTACGGTCGACGGCCTTTTCATGACGCTGATCCTGCTCACCCTCTCGGCATGCTTCCTGCTGAATGCCTTCTGGGAAGCAAGAGATAAGGGCCTGATCGGCAAGAAACAATCTCCGCCGACTAAGACTCCGGCGGCAAAGGCGAGTTAAGCATGGCAACCCAAGCCGCAACGTTCGCGCGCCCGACGACTCCTTCTTCCGCGGGAGTCCTGCTGCCCGCATTCACCCTTTGGTGGCGCGAGATCGTCCGGTTCTACCGCCAACCCGGCCGTGTCATTGGCGTGCTCGCCTCTCCGCTGGTCTTCTGGATCGTACTCGGCTCCGGCTTCGGCACCTCTTTTCGCTCGACCGGTGGAGATCAGCAGCACTATCTGGATTATTTCTATCCCGGCACGCTGATCCTGATCGTGCTCTTCACCTCGATCTTCACCATGATGTCAGTCATCGAGGACCGCAAGGAAGGCTTCCTCTTGTCCGTTCTAGTCGCGCCGGTCCCGCGTACCGCCATCGTGCTCGGTAAGGTTCTCGGCGGAACTACTCTCTCGGCGGTCCAGGGTTTGATCTTCCTGATATTCGCCCCGTTCGCCGGAGTTCACCTCGAGCCTGTTCAGGTTCTGCTGGTCGCGGTGGTCGTATTCCTGGTCTCTTTTTCCCTGACTGCCCTAGGTTTCGCCATCGCCTGGCCCATGGATTCCTCCCAGGCCTTCCACGGCATCGTCAATCTCTTCCTGATTCCCCTGTGGCTTCTGTCTGGGGCTCTTTTTCAACTCGACAGCGCGTCCGGATGGATTCGCGCCATTATGCGCCTGAATCCGTTAACCTACGGCGTCAAAGCCCTGCGGTTGCTCCTATACCCCAGTCAAGACCACAGCTTCGAACTGAAGTCCGCGATGGCTACGTTGGTCCTGTTCTCCCTGGTGATGTTTGCATTGGCTGTGCTGATGGCAAACCGCCGCACCACGAGGCCTGCCGCGTGATCGCCGACCAATATGCCTACTTCCCGGCCCTCAACGCCAGCCTGAACGGAACCAGCGCCGTGCTTCTCCTCACCGGCCGCGTCCTGATCGCCAAGGGACGCATGGCCGCACATCGCGTCTGCATGATCGCCGCGGTGGCCGCCTCAGCTCTCTTTCTGACTTGCTATTTGTTCTTTCACTGGAAGGTGGGCAACATCCTTTTTCTCGGTCAAGGATGGGCTCGCCCAGTCTACTTCGCAATCCTGATCTCGCACGTAACGCTCGCGATCGTAATCGTACCAATGGCCATCATCACCCTGACCCGAGGTCTGAAAGGCCGTTACGACAAACACCGCGCCATAGCGCGCTGGACCTGGCCCCTCTGGATGTACGTGTCGGTCACCGGAGTCGTCGTCTATTTCATGCTCTACCAGTGGTTCCCGCACAGTTGAAATAGCTTTTCCTTCGTGTACCTTAGTGTCCTTAGTGGTGAATGATTTTGGTTTCATGTCGATCCTGAAGCTAAAAATCGACGTCTCTGACACCGTTGCTGGCATAACCGTGGAAGAGCGGTCCTTTCAGGGCCGCGTTACGATTGCGATTCGAATTGGGCTTTAGCCCCTGAGGATCTGGCTTCGTATGCCCATCCTGAAGCTCAAAATCGACGTCTCCGGCACAGTCGGCGACGCGGCCTGGAAAGAAATCCGCCAGTTCGACCAAATCCAGTCCGCCGATTTCGGACCTCAATTCGGTAGCGGAGGCCGCTGCAACCATCCCCCCGACGCACCCCACGTCAAAGGCGAATGGATCGGCGCCGAAATCCGCCTCCAGACGCCCCTTCTAGCCCAATACGCCATGTCCCACTATCTGGAACAGGAACCCGTCCTCGACGCAGACGTGGAGTAGCCTCCCCCTCAAAGAACGGAACTTACCCGATTTCTTTCCGTACTGTTAACCAAGTCCCCCGACAGCTGTTATATAGGCAGCGCGGACAGAGAACTTCACAATCCAGACTGTCCACCCGAAGGAGCCAAACGTGAATCCCGACTTCATTGTGGCAGTAACACTCCCATTCATGTTCAGTTGGATCGCATGGGTCGTCTTCAGTACGATCCGCCGTTACAAGATTGCGAAGCTGCAAGCCGATGTACAAACAAAACTGCTCGACAAGGTCGGTTCCGGTCAGGACCTGCTCGCCTACGCCCAGACCGAAGCGGGCAAAGAGCTGCTCGAGTCTCTGAAAGTCGAGCGCCTCTCGCCGCACTCACGCATCATCGGCGCCCTGCAAACCTCGATCGTCATGATCTCCTTGGGCGCCGCATTCCTTTTTTTGCGTGGGAGGATTCCCGGCACTCAAGACGGTTTCCTGGTATTCGGCACGTTGAGCACTATGCTGGGAATCGGCTTCGGATTGTCGGCCGTCGCCTCGTATTACTTGTCAAAGTCCTTCGGCCTGCTGAATGGCAGTCGAGCATAGCCGTGCGATTTCGGTTCGCGTTTACTTTCATCGCATGAATCTGGAACTCTCATCGACGTCAGCCGAGGCCGTCGAACCTGAGACGGATGGCGGACTCCGCATGAACGAGTCCGCCTTCCGTTCATTTTATGAACAGACGGCCACCCCGCTGCTTCGATATCTGATCGCCATCACGCGAACGCCAGACGTCGCCGAAGACGTGTTGCAGGAAACGTATTGCCGGTTCCTCACGGCGAGGCTCCCCGAGATGGACGACCGCCAGACCCGGAACTATCTGTTTCGTATCGCCACCAATCTCATCCGTGATCGGTGGCGTCGCGGCAAAGACGAGCCTCTGCCCGCGGACTCGGTTGAAATACCAACTCCCACTCCCCACTACGACCGAAGGCTTGGCGTCCGGCAGGCCTTTGACCGTCTCAAACCCCGCGAGCGTCAACTGCTTTGGCTCGCGTACGTCGAAGGCACGAACCACCAGGAAATCGCAGCGCACACGGGTCTGCAACCCGGAAGCATCCGCCTGCTGCTGTTTCGAGCGCGGCGCAAGCTGGCCGACCTCATTGGAACGAAATCGCCGGCACGGGAGGTATCCAAGTGAAAACGTATTCCCGCGAGACTCGCTTCTGCGAAAAAGAACAGGTTGTCGTCGCCGCCCTCCTCGCCGGCGCTCTCCCTGACGACCTGCTTGCCCACGTTAGTGTGTGCGAAGTATGCGCAGAAGTAGCCCAGCTTTCCCACGCACTCTTACATCAGGTCGCCCGAACCGCGGACGTGCTTCGCCTCCCCGATGCGAGTCTGGTGTGGAAGCGCGCTAAGGCACTCGCCAAACAGCAAGCCATTGCCAAAGCGACGCGACCCATCCGCATCGCCCGCATCTGCGCCGGAGTTGCGACCTTGCTCGCCGTACCGTGGTTGGTTCCCACACTCGTGAACTCGATGCCCAACTTCTCCCGTCACTTGTTGACAATGGATCACACTTTCTTGGAGGCCCTGACGGGCACATCTCTGTTCGTTGTAGGCACCAGTCTGATGCTTATCAGCCTGAGTTCGTGGTATGTCTTGCGTCAGGAATAACCGCGCGCAACGTGTGCCGCACAATTCACAACGTACACATCCAACGACCACGCACATATGTACTCGGAGACCGGGAGTACACACGGAGCAGCCTCTCTCTGCGATCTCTGCGAAAACCTCGGCGTTCTCTGCGGTTAAAGGCTTCTTGCATCAAGCCAGCATGCTGCTGCGAGCCATACGACTGCCCCAAACGTTCTGCTATAGTTCCTACCTTGGACATGTCCGCCGAACAGACTCCCGCACCAATCCCTGATCCGCAGCCCGCTTCAGGCCAAACCACAGCTGACCCAAAGCCCAGGCGCTCCATGTCCCGCACCCAGAAGCTCCTCTTCTTCGCCACCGGATGGCTCATCGTCCTCATGCCGTTCCTCTTCTGGTGGAACACCTGGTTCGGACGCCATCTGAACGACCAGCAACTCACCGAATACCTACACGACGACAAAAAGCCCCGCCACATCCAGCATGCGCTCGTGCAACTCGGCGATCGCATGGGCCACGCGGACGCGAATGCGAAGCAGTGGTATCCCGACCTGCTTCGCCTGGCGACAAACCCGGTAGAAGAAGTCCGCAACACCGACGCCTGGGTCATGGGCCAGGACACCTCCGGCCCAGGATTTCATGACTCACTCTTGAAGATGTTGCAGGACCAATCTCCCATGGTCCGCGGCAACGCCGCTCTCTCGCTGGTTCGCTTCGGAGACTCGACCGGCCGCCCGCAAATCGTCGCCCTGCTCCAGCCCGCGCAGATCACCGCTCCCGCCGCTGGAACCATCGTCGATACCGACCGTCCCGGTACCGCAATCCATCAAGGAGGACTCGTCGCCAAGCTGAAAACCGACGAATCTTCGCAGCCGCTCGAGGTCCGTTCCCCGATCCCCGGCCGCATCCGCTCGGTCGCGCAAACCGGTGCAAAAATCGCATCAGGCGCCGAAATCGCCGTGATCGATCCCGGCACCGAGCAGGTATGGGAAGCCCTGCGAGCTCTCTATCTGATGGGCCAACCGGACGACTTGCCGGCGATCCGCCCCTACGAGCGCGATGTCCCCGACGTCTCAAACGATGTCCGCCAGCAAGCGCAGGAAACAGAAAAAGCAATACAAGCCAGAGCGAAGTAGCGCCGGCGTCCCGCCGGCTGTGGCGGGGGCGTCTCGCCCCCGCACGGGCCACGTCGAAAATAAGCTGACGCAGTCTCTGCACCGCCGCAGCAAGGAGAAGACATGTCCCAAACCATAGGCTACGTAACCCTGGTCGTTCGCGATTACGACGAAGCCATCGCCTTCTTTACCCGATCCCTGGGCTTCGACCTCATCGAAGACACGCCCTCCAAAGACCGCCGGGGCCGTGAAAAACGCTGGGTCCTGGTCGCTCCCCGTGGCTCCGCCGCAACGGCCATCCTCCTGGCCAGAGCCTCCACTCCCGAGGAAGTTAGCCGCATTGGAAACCAAACCGGCGGCCGTGTCTTCCTGTTCCTCCACACAGACGATTTCTGGCGGGACTACAACGCGATACGGGAAAAAGGTGTGAAGTTCATTAGAGAACCAAAGGAAGAAGAATACGGAACAGTAGCGGTCTTCGAAGATCTCTACGGCAGCAAGTGGGATTTGCTCGAGCTAACAACCTTGTCATCCTGAGGGCCGCGTAGTTTGCGTCCCGAAGGACACTGGAATCAATTAGGAGCTGAACTGATGCAGAATTGAAGAGGCCCCGGATCGCAAAAACCGAGATCCTCTGGAAATATGGTGTGCTGAAAGCTAACGGCTGAGACCTGATACTAAATCGCCATCACTCCCACTTCCTTCTCCACCTCAGCCGTGTCGACCATAGCGATCGCATCCCACGGACATCCATCGAGGAAGCACCCGTCCGGCCCTTTGCTGACGCACTTCTTGCAACCAATGCACAGAATCGGGTCGATCTGAATCCGTCCAAACGGCGGATTGTCCTCATCCGGCACCCAGAACATGCAGTCTTCCACCGGGCAGTATTCGACACAGGCAGGAGATCCAGCGCAGCCGGTACAACACTCAGTGATCACCGCCAATTCTTTGGGTTTCTTCTTGCGCGGCGTGGCAAGGCCTTTGGACTTCGGTTCAAACTTGAGCTCGTCAGGCACCATCCCGACGGCTTTAGTGGCTCCCCCAGAGGCAGCAGGCATGCGGCATTATAGCCCGAAACACGCTGGCGGCGGAGGTTGAATCCTCCGCCGCCGCAACCACCGATCAAGCCCTAGTTGTGTTCATGTTCTTCGTGCTCTTCGTGCCGATCACGCTTTTCCTGTTTGTGCCGCCATTTCCAGTATTCCCGCTGGTCCTCCGCCCGGAGTTGATCGTAATCTACATAGTCGTGCTTGCGTTCCGCCAGCCACTGACGGTACGCCAGATCTTCGCGCGAGTCCCAATTGTGATAGTCCCGATATTCCTGGTCGTATGCCCGACGCTGGTGCTCTTCCTGCTCGTGCCGTTCGTGCTCGTCCTGCGGCTTCGGCATGGCCATTGCGCCTACTGGCGCCATCAACGCAGCCGATAAGAAAAGTGAAACCGTAAGTTTGAGTTCAAGACGCATGTTTATCCTCCAAAAGCGGCCGAGATTGGATGCCGCCAGAGGATTCACGGTTGGAATCCCAGACTCTCTAGACACACAAGTATCTGTAGGTATGCACGGAACATTTCAGAAACTGTCATGCTGAGCGGAGGCTGAGTTTCGCGAAGCGGAGCTCAGACGGAGTCGAAGCATCCCCACAATCATCACGCCCCTGAATGCGACAAGAATTCAAGCAATCGCCGAATCCCTTCTCCGCAATCAACTTCCGGCGCAATCAGACTCAACACCAGATATCCATCGCTCTCAAAATCATAAAAATGCCCCGGATGCACCAGCACCGCTTTCTCCCGCGCCAGCTCAATCGCCAACTCCTCGTCCGAACGAGTGACTGGCACACGCAGCACCGCATACCATCCGCCCTCGACGCTCAACCGCTGGCAAGCCTTTTGCGCCGCCAGCTGTCTGTCCAGCTCCGCCAGATTCTGTCGAACCCGCTCCAGCAATTGCCGCTGAATACTCTTCCTCTGCTCAAGCAGCAACGGCATCGCCCACTGTACCGGCGCATTCATCGACAGGTACGTATCGGCAATCACCTCGAGCCGCGCCATCGCTGCCTGCGCCTGTTCAGCAGGCCCGCTGGTCACCACCCACGCCACTTTCATCTGCGGCAAAGCAGAAATTTTTGAAAGCCCACTCAACGTGAACGTCAGCACCTCCTGATTCCCCGCAAAACTCGGCGCAGCCGAAAAAAATGTGGGGACAGCCGCCATCGGCTGTCCGGTCGAGCGAAGCTCGACGGCTCCGGCGGCCGAAATCTCCCCAGGGAGAGCATAATCCAGAAACACTTCATCCACAATCACCGCCAGTCCATGCGCCCGGCAGAACTCATTCAACGCTCCCAACTCTCCCGCATGCACATACGACCCGGTCGGATTATTGGGATGCACCACCACCACTCCCCGCGTCCGCGCCGTCACCGCTTTCTCCATCGAATGAAAATCCATCTGCCACCCGTGATCGTAAATCAGCGGATAAGGCACCAGCCTCACATCCTGCAAATCCGCCAGGAATTCAAATAGCGGATAACTCGGCTTAGGCACCAGCAACTCATCCCCCGCATTGCACAGCAGCCGGAAGACATACGAGTACCCTTCACTGGTACTGGTAGTAAGCAGAATCCGCTCAGGATCGACCTCAAGCCGCCCCCCCGGACCGCCACCGCAATTCGTAGAGACGTTGCTGGCAACGTCTCTCTCACCACGAGAACACCGTTCGCCGTAGTACCGCGCCACAGCCTCTCGCGCCGAAAGCAGTCCCTTAGCCTGTGGATCGTAAACCAGCGCCCGCTCAGACCGCAGACCCTCAAGAATCGCCCTCGAGTCATATTCCAGCCCCACCCGAGTCGGATTCGAAGCCGTAAGGTCCAGCACCCGAGTGCCTCGCGCGCGCACCTCCTCCACCGCCTGCGTAAATCGGTTTTGCGTCAGACGCCAGTTCGTTCTCTCAGAAAACATGGATGGATTTTATGCGATGGCCAACCGATGTGTGGGCCTCTCGAATGCACGCGCCAGAAGGCACGAGTTGAAAATAGCCCGGCGTTTCAACGCCGGGTTTCACGCCGCAAAACAATGGCGTCCCAGAGGGACGCCTGAAATCGCAAACCAAGGCATAACCCTTTTTACTGCGGACGACTTGGAAACTCTGGCCTTCCCAACTGGCTCAACGCCGGCACACTCTTTTGCAAGCTCGGCCAGTCCCGAATCCCCACTGCCGGGCAAATGAGGCCATTCCCCGTCGGACGCAACAGCTGCCGCAGCGTCTGTACGCCATAGAACAATCCCTGTCCCGTGCTGGCAGCGACGATCAAATGAGACTTATCGGAAAATAGCAGATACCCATCCGGCCCGATCGCCGAATCGGCCTTCAATCCATTTCGCGCCAGGAAATGCCGCACGCGATCGTCCTCCAGCCGCGCCAGTACGATAGCCCCTCCCTCTGCCTTGCCTTCCGCCTTCATCCCGAAAATGTTCAGCTTCAATCCGGCTTGGTCCTGGACCTCTTCCGCCAGCGTCTCGGCCGCGATACGATCCTCGGCCTGATGCCCCAGCTGCACAAAGATCTTCGTCCGCGGCCCAACCTGAAACCCGCCGTCGCGCAGCTGCACTTCCTTGGGCTGTGGCTCCAGTTTCACACCCTTGTCGCTCCGAGAATCCAGTCCGCATAAAAGCGGGGCCCAAGCCAGCGCCCATGCCACGATTGCCAATTGTCGTTTCGTCATAGCCATACCATTGTACTTCCCCCACCGGATCGGTAGTACGAGTAAAGATACCGAACTCTTTGCTAACCTGGCACTACTACGACTTTTAGGTGTTTTTCGCTATTTAAATGCTTCTTTATTCACAACATATGGCATCTTGGTGACGTCACCAGCGTAGTTTCCTTCGAGCACATCGATCAGCCCTTGCGCACATCTTCCAGCCATGCCCTTGTCGGGATCAGTCGATAGCCGTGTGATCCGCGCCGCGCTGGCAAAGTGCGGCATGAGCCTGCATCGGTCCGCAATCGCCGGATCGCGTAGCGGCGAATCCGCCGGCAACGGCTCCTTCTCGTACACATCCAGCGCCGCGCCGGCAATCCAGTTCTCCCGCAACGCGCGCGCCAGCGCAGCCTCATCCACTACCGGCCCTCGAGACGTGTTTACCAGATACGCGGTCGGTTTCATCAGCCTCAGGGTTTGGTCGTTGAACAGATGATACGTGGGGGTTGCGCTTTCGCCCTTGCGGAGCAGGGGCACATGCACACTGACGAAGTCCGCTTCACGGAGCGCCTGCTCGAATGGCACGTACTTGATCCACGCCTTCTCCTTCACCAGGCCGCGGGCATGTCTTAGCTTGTTGATCTCCTCAATCGTCTTCACGAACGCATGATTCTCGTACGCCGGGTCGTAGCACAGAATGTTCATGTCGAACCCGACGCACTTCTTCATAAACGCCAGCCCGATCCGCCCTGTTCCGATTATCGCAACGCTTTTCCCGGTAACCTCATCGCCCAAAAACGGCAGGAACGGATGCCAGAAGCCCCACTGGTTGTCCCGTGTCAAATGTTCTGCCGTCCACATCTTCCGCGCCAGCGTTCCCATCAGGAAGAATGCAAACTCGGCCGTGGCTTCGGTCAGCACATCGGCGGTATGCGTGAAGGGCACCTTGTACCGGTTCGCATCGGCGCGATTGATGTTGTCGAACCCCACCGCAATCTGCGCCACCACCTTCAACGTGCCCTTTCCGGCTTCGAATATCTCAGCGTCAATGGGATCGCGCAAAGTCGTGATCAGCCCATCGATCCCCGACCTCACCTTCTCCACAATCAGCGCCTTCGGCGGCGCCTCCGGGCGCGGATAGACCTCCACTTCATATCCTCGTTTGCGCAACAGCTCGATCGCGTCTCCAATGTCGCACGTAGCAAACACACGAATTCTCTTGCTCATAAGTAGGAACGTTTCTTTCAGGAAATCTTGCAGCGGACCGCTGAGGCCCGCGCAACAAAGACCTTCGCCATATGATACGCGACCAGCAATACCCCGCGTAGAGACAGGCGCCTCGCCTATCCCGCAAAGGCGAAGCCAAGCGGCACCAGATAGTTACTTCCTGGCCTTCGTAAACCCCCGCCCCTCGAGCCACCAATAGAATTCCTCGATCCAGTGATCGCTGGTGGTCCCTTGCTTCCTCATTCCAAATCCGTGCCCACCCGCCGAATATATGTGGATCTCCGGTTTGTTGCCGGCCGCTCTCAGGGCCTCATAAAACTTCACGACGGCTTGTTGCGCCACTTCGTCGTCCTGCGCCCACGCCATAAAGATCGGCGGCAGGTTCGCGGGAATTGCCGGCATCACCCCAAACGGCCCTCCATAAATCGGCGCCGCAAACGCCGGACGCGCCCCAGCATCCGCCTGCAGCAGCACTCCGCTGGTCACCATCGCTCCAGCGGAGAATCCCATGAATCCGATCTTGTCCGTCGAGATACCCCACTCCGCCGCGTGTTGCCGCACCACTTTCGTCGCCTGTATTCCATCGGCGATGCCGTACTTGCAGGCCTCATCCATATTCAGATCGGGCGGAATCCCCTCGCCCTTCTTCTCCTGCAATCGATACTTCAACACGAAGGTCGCAATGCCCCTCTCCTGCAGCCATCGTGCGATCTGGTTCGCTTCGAGATCGATAGCGAGTGCGATGCACGCTCCTCCCGGCGCCACGACGATGCCGGTCCCAGTGGCCTTGGATTTCTCTGGCAAAACAGCGTTACAGTAGGCGTGACCACATTGTTGATGATTGTTCCGATTGGCGTGTCTGTGGTGACAATCTCTTTCTGCTTCCAACTCTCCGATCCCGGAGCCACACCGGGCCAAAGATTGATCGTCTGCGCACTGGCGCTGCCGACAAGAGATCCGCCGACAAGAACACAAACAGCCATCGCATCGCCCAATCTGATTCGTCTCATTCTCGCTCCGGAAGTTAGATATCGACCGTGCCGTGCCGGTCCAGGCTGATACTGGCAGGTGTCTTTCTGGAAACCGCCCAGTTCACGTCCGGGTCGGGAACCTCGAGCCGGTGTACGCCGCCGGGAAACCGTATCATCAACTTCTCGTATTCGGCTGTCTGCGCCTGCGTTTTCAGAACATCGTCCTTGGCGCTGGGATTCCACTCGTGCAGGTAGTACACGCTGCGCACCTGCGCCTGCAGCATCTCTTTGGCGCAACCGAAGCACGGACGCATGGTCGTATACATCGTGCTACCCGCCGTTGCAATTCCAAACCTTGCCGCCGCCAGGATCGCATTCTGTTCGGCGTGCACGCAGATGCACAGATCGTATGCCTCGCCGGACTTGTAGGACTTGTCGCGATTGGCGCAGCGATAGCATCCGCCATCCAGGCAGTTCACCATGTTCTCTGGAGTGCCGTTATACCCGGTGGAGATGATCCGATTATCGAGGACGATCAGCGCGCCGACGCGGTTGCCTTTGCAGTTGGCCCGCAGCCGGACCGCGATCGCAATGTTCATGAAATATTTGTGGCGGTTCTCGCGCGCATCGCGCGCCGCCTGCGGCTCGATCGCCGGAGTCCTCGTATCGGCCGCCGTGCCTGCATCATTTTGCGGCGCTGTCGGATCACTCGCAGCTCCGGTGTGCCCATTATGCTTCGCCATGTTCCATCCTCTGTGTTCCTCTGGCTCTGGACAGTAGACCGCCCGCTATTATCCCGCATGGACGCGAATCACCGCCATGACAGGCCGAGCGCCCGCATGCTAGTCCTCGCAGCGCAATAAGAAGAGCCCCGCTCTTACGAGCAGGGCCGAACCGAGTTCACATCGGTGCTAGCGGTTCTTACTTGTTGGGTTGAGTCTTGGCTCTTATCGCTGGACTTGTCGTTTGCAGCAGCAGCGCGGCGTGATTCCCCAGACTCAACAATGGTCAAGTCTCTTCGGAGGTCAAGTCTCTTCGGACCCATCACAACGTACCAACGTGCAAGTGGCCCGTCCGCAACCTCGCGTTCCGAGGGTGCCCCACCCTTGTCGCGAAGTGTGCGACAGGGTGGGGATTTTGAATTCTTATTCAGCAACCACGTAAGTCGCGGTCTTTGTCTCGCATCTTTCGGCGCTACGAGTCGGATAGCGAGTTCACTTCCCCGCCTCATGATGGTCATAACTCAGCACCCGCGTCACCTTCCACGCCCCAGCCTTGTACTGCCACAGGTGAACGAACTTCCCCTCTCCGTCACCATTTTCCGGATGGCCCGGATGATGAAAGAGGTGCACGCCCATCTCGATCGCGCCGTAGCCTTTCATGGGATAGATCTGCAGCGTGTTCGGAAGCAGTTCGCGGGTAACCTGGCCGCAGATGTTCTTCTTCACCGCCTCCACCAATGCCGCCCGCACCAGCGTGACGCCTGCTTGATCGTGATAGAACTCCACATTCTCGTCGATGAAAGATCCAAACTTCACGAGATCACATTTGTTGTAGGCATCAAACAATGCAGCATCGAGGGCGGTCACCACCTTGTTCAACTCCTCCTGGTTCTGAATCTTGTCGAGCGGCGCCACACTCTGCGCAACCGCAGGCGCATTCAACAAAACACCAAGCAACAATGCCGACACCGAAATCAACGCAGGGGAACGCTTGTTCATAACACCTCGCTTGAAGAGGGATGGTGATGCTCGTCTGAGGTACGGAGGATCGAGCGTAAAGGTAACGTAATTCTCAAGTCCGGGAATTGCGACCGCAACCGGCTTCGCCCACCGGCATTAGTTGCCGTGAACTCCTTGGTTTTGTGCGTCGACTGTGAACCCTTGCAGGTGAACGTCAGGTGCTGACATTCAACCCTCTACTGAGACTTTTAACTTAGCCAATGTGGAGCTAGCACTCAGGTCCCAACTCGAACTCCACAATGCGAGGTCGTAAGGCTGTGGAAAACTTTGCAAGTTGTTTGGAGTTATTGTCGAAGGAGTCGCGAAAAGACAATTCCAAAAAAATAGGGTAAACCTCCCGTCCCTGCATTTCCCCACCCTTTCCTACACAACGGGACGGGGCCCGGCCCCTGTCCAGATTCGAACAGACACCTACGGAAAACGGACAACTTCGCGTCTCGAACTCGACCAGGTCGCCTCTACGGTCAATGACTTGCGCGGTTTGGAATGGCGAACCGATTGCGACTGACAGCGCAGCGCAGCAACATTTCGCAACGGATCCGGAGGTTTTGCAATGGAGAGTTTGCTGCAGGACGTGCGGTGCGGGGTCCGCATGCTGCGCAATTCGCCGGGATTCACCGCGGCGGCAGTGCTGACGCTGGCGCTGGGCATCGTGGGTACCACGCTGGTGTTTAACGCCTACAACGCTACCGCTTGGCGGCCCCTGCCGGCAAAGGATCCGCAGAGGCTCACGATCTTTCAGCGGAGGCTGTTGAAGGGCGGCTATCGCGCGCAATTCTCGCTCGCTGACTATCAGCTTATTCGTGAGCAAAGCCGGACGTTCTCAGGCGTGGCAGCCGAAGACGGGTACGACACGGTCCTGGCACAACTCCCGGATCTCGCGGTGGGAAAGTTTGCCGAGCCGCGTCAGGCGCTGATCAAGCTTGTCTCGAATAATTACTTCGACGTGCTCGGCGTTGGAGCCGGCGCGGGGCGAGTATTCAGAAGAGCTGATCGCGAGACGACTCCGGTGGCGGTGCTGAGCCATGCGTCGTGGCAACGGCGTTTCCGGGAAGATCCCCGGGTATTGGGAAAGACGATCCTGGTGTACGGCGCGGCGGTGACGATTGTGGGAATTGCCCCGAAGGAGTTCGTCGGGAGCGGCAACCCTCCAGTGCCGCCCGACCTGTGGGTTCCACTCTCGGCCGAGACCGTGATCATGCCGCAGCGTGCTGCAGGCAACGAGCAGGAAGAAAGGCTGCGTATCGTGGGCAGGCTGAAGCCGGGAGCCACTGTGGCGCAAACCGAGAGTGAACTCACCGCGCTCGCGCTGCAAGACGAGAAGGACCGCGGGGTTGAGCCGGTCACGGCATCCATAGTCGGCGGGCCGGCAGTATATTTCATCGATCCCGACGCCAGCCCGCAATATCGCGCACTGGCAGGGCTGCTGCTGGCAAGTTTCAGCGTCGTGCTGCTGGTGGCGTGTGCCAACATGGCCAACTTTTTCATGGCGCGGGCAACAACTCGGCGCCGCGAAATGGCGGTGCGCACCGCACTCGGCGCCTCGAGGGTCCGCCTGGTGCGCCAACTCATGACCGAAGGCATGCTGCTGGGACTCGCCGGAGGGGCCGTCGCGGTGCTGGCAGCGACCTGGATCTGCGATCTGATCTGGGTGGAGGCGGAGCAGCGCATCATCGCGCGCTTCACCGATCTCTACTATTTCGCATTCACATTCACGCCCAACTGGCGCGTGCTGGCCGCCACGTGTGCTATCTCGGTGCTGGCCGGAGCGTTGTTCAGTCTGGCGGGGGCGCTCCAATCGTCGCGCGTCGACCTGAACGGAGTGTTGAAGGGATGCGAGTTGACCATCGGGCGCGGGCGCGGTTTTCGGCTGAACATCCGCGACCTGCTGATTGCGGTGCAGGTGACGCTGAGCGTGGTGCTGTTGGTGAGCGCGGCGCTGCTGGCGCGCGGCATGGTGCGCGGACAGTCCGCCGAGCCCGGATTCGACACCCATAACGTGCTCAACATCGAATTCGGCGGGCTCGATAGCATCGGCTACGACGCCAAGCGGATTGGAGACCTGCGCCAGCAGTTGCGCGCGCGCATGTCGCTCATCCCGGGAGTCAGTGCCGTGGCGTTCGCCAGCCACGTGCCGCTGCTCGGCGTCGGCATGGGCCAGGCAATGGCGGTCAAACCCGGCGCCCCACCGCATGACGCGCTAAACAATGACGTCTCGCCGGGCTTCTTCGCGGCTTTTGGCATTCCGCTGGTACGCGGGCGTGACTTCACCGAGACCGATATCGCCCATCGCGCGGGAGTGGTGATCGTCTCGCAGGCCACCGCCCGCAACCTATGGCCGGGCGAGGACGCCGTCGGCAAGCTCATTCAGGTGGGCAAACCACAGCGTTCCCTGCAAGTGATTGGCGTGGCGCAGGACGTACATATCATGAATCTCGCACAGGTCGAGCCCTACTTCTTCTATCTGCCGCTCTCACCCGATGCTCCGCTCGATGACGTTTTCCTGCGGACAAGCAGCGATGCAAGCCAGGCATTGACACCGGCATTACGCGTCACTTCCGAGATCGACACCAGGCTGCCATCACTCGCTAACGTACACAGCATGGACGACGCGCTCTGGTTCCAGCACCTGCCTTCCACCCTCGCCACGCTGTTCGCCGCCGTGGTAGGCAGCATGGCACTGTTCCTGGCTAGCGTGGGAATTTACGGCACCATCGCTCACGCCGTGGCCCAACGCACGCGTGAGATTGGCATCCGCATGGCATTGGGCGCCCCGCACGTCTCCATCCTGCGCCTGGTGCTGGGCCGCACGATGGCTCTGGTTGGCGGCGGAGCATTCCTCGGCCTCGCCGCTGCGCTAGTGGTCTCGCACGCGATCATCGCCATCCCGTTTGCGCTGGGGTACATGCTGCTGTTCGGAGTGAGCCCCCGCGATCCGCTGGTATTCGGCGGCGTCGGCGCGTTCCTGCTAGCGGTCGCGCTGACCGCGGCCTACTGGCCGGCGCGCCGGGCAACGCGCGTTGATCCGATGGTGGCGCTTCGGTACGAGTAAAGATCAAGTCGTCAAGTCCTTCCTCCCGAAAACCCGTTAACAGACGCGACGTTTTCAAACAACCAATTCTCACTTGCCAGGGAGCGCATGGACCAGAAAACGCTCCGTACGCCGTCAACTCTCCCCGCTCGGCATTCGTCCTGTCACCTGCTGCAAAATCCCCCGAATATGCAACGCCGCGCAATCCACATGAGGGAAATCCGTGTTGCTCTCATTGAACAGCAGCGTCAGATCAGTTCCCGCCAGAAGAATCGCATCCACCGCGTCGCGGGTCACGAGGAGATGCGCGAGAGCCGTGAGCTTCTCGTGCTTCTCTGCCGACGGTTCGCCGTTCGCGGCAAGTTCGACGTAGGTCTCATGAATCATGTCCACTTCGTCCGGCGCGGGGCGGACGAGTTCAACGCCGCTCAGCGCGCCAAACAAATCGGACTCGATCACGAAGCGCGTGCCGAAGATGGCGACTCGTCGGGCCTTGCGCGCCGCGAGTTCGCGGAGCAGAGGGTCGATCAGCGACACGATCGGCAGGGCAGACGTTGCGGCTAGTTCCTTTGCGCAAAACAGAGGCGTGATCGCGGGGATCACGGCCATTTCGGCTCCGGCGGCTTGCGTGCGCCGGATGTATCCGCTCAGATATTCGGCCAGTCCGGTGCGATCCCTGGCCTCGACGTATGCGAACACGCGCGGTATCTGGGCGTGGGTGATCACGATGTCAAGAGCGATGCCGAGCTTCTCGCATCCGCGCGCCAGATGTTCGTAGTAGTGAACGGTTGCTCCGACACCCAGTCCGCCGATCAGGCCTACGCAGCGGGAATTTTTCATGCAGTCAAGATTAAAACATCTGCGATATAGAGATTCGGCTGTTGCACGGACGAAAGCGTCCGTCCCTACACGGGTATTGTGCTCATAGCGCCGGGCTTCGCCCAGGCTTGGACAGCCGAGGCGGCTGTCGCCACGTCAGCAAGAAGAGCCGTCGGTCCCTGTTGAGCGGGGGGACGATTGTCCCCCCGCGCGGGGTTCAAGTTTTGGATTCAGTTCAGGGAGCGGCGGTCTACTTGACCGGCTCATCGGCGGACGGAGTCGATTCCTGGGAGGACGACTCATCGTGGCCCATGTGGAACAGCGCGGCCTGGGCTTCGGCGGCGGCGCGAAGTTCGTCCTGCTCGTGCAGGCCGCCGGGTTCGGGCTTGTCCTGTTTTCGCTGGGTCCGGCGTTCAGCCTTGTCTTTTTGTCTCTGCTGCCTGGTTTGTTCTTTCTGACGCTTGGTAAATGTTGATCGGCCTCGTGGCATACTCATCCCCTCATTGTTTCGTTCTTCATGTTAGCCGGCGATATCAATGCCGGCGACCTTGCCCGCCGGGAGTCTGCAGCTTCGCGGACCTCCTGAATACCGGCGCAATTACCAGCGCGGCTCGCGCCGTTCGCGCGCTTGGCCGCGATCGCGTCCGCGTCCTCCGCCGCCACCGCCTCCGCCAAATCGTTGGCCGCCGCCGCCACCGCCCTTTGGACGATCGGTCTTCGGCTTGGCTTCGTTGATGGTCAATGTCCGTCCACCCAGTTCAGTTCCGTTGAGCGCGGCGACGGCCTTGTCCGCCGCCGTGGCATCGGTCATCTCCACGAATCCGAAACCGCGCGAGCGGCCTGTCTCCCGGTCGGTCACCAGGGTGACTTTTTCTACGGCGCCGTGGGGCTCGAACACGTTGCGCAGTTCGGCCTCGGTCGTGCTGTGGGGCAGATTGCCGACATACAGGTTCTTCATTGCATTTCCTCTCTCAGTAAATCGTCCAAGGTTGGTGCTGCGTTCTTCGACGGACGTCCTTCGAAGTCGCGTGGTGGCGCGGGCCTGTCCTGCATCGCTCGGGAGCGCGCAGTGCAGGCGGCGCGAACGGCGGAAATTCTGCGAGATGCTTCGAGGATGCCCCAGCGCTGATTGAGATCTTTCATGCCGACGGAAAGTGCGGCCCTGATGTCGGCCGCTAACGACTGGTGGTCCGAATTCCGCAAGGGCAGCGCTTCATCCTCACTGGGTGAATCCGCCAGATAGGCAGGCTCGCCGACCAGAAACGCGAGGCGCTGCGGAGGATTCGCGCCGCGAATGTCCTGGCAAAACTTGTCACGGCGGCCGGTTCCCTTTTCCAGATTCATCAGAACGAGATCATAGAGATTGGCACGCCACCAGGAGCGCGCTTCATCGATGTCGGCGGCGCAATCGACGTCCATGCCGAGCTTGCGCATTACTTCGGCGCGCAGATCGCGCTTGCGAGAAGAGGCATCCACGAGAAGAACTTTTTTCTTCTTGTCGACGACCGGTACGTTGACCGAAAGCGGCAAGGCTGCAAGGGCCGGAGTGTTCATTGCGCCACCGTCTGCGGCTTGAGGCGAGAGGAAGCCGCAGGTTTCTGTGGCGTCCCGGCGCTGTGCAGCAGGCCTTGGTTTCGCTTGCGGCGCGCGATCTTCTGCTTGCGCTCGCGATGGAATCTGGACTTATCACCATTCCGTGCGGACATAATCGGCTCCTGTTGGTTTGAGTGAAGGATAAACCGCTGGCCGATCAGAATCTTCCAGGCGGCGACGGAAACGGAACGGCGTCACAATGTACACTCCCGCCCAGCGCTGCCGGCGATCCAGAAAATGTGCGATGGCTTGGGTGAAATGATCGCCGGAATAAAGACGCCTCTCGATCTCTCAATCGCGAAGGCGCAAGCTACGTGGCGTATCTTCGAGGTCAAGTATCTTCAGTATATCCTGTTTAGGAGACGTTCTGCGGAAGCATCGCGGATCGAGACAGAAACTTGTGGTTGGACGTGTGGGGGTCTCGTGTTCAATTCAGTTGCGCGCGTGGCGACCCGGAATTCGATTGCTAATTCCGCGCGTTCCACGTACGATCACTATGTGCGTTAGACCGAGTCGGTCTTGAGCAGCTCTCGCCTCAACAGCAAGTCACCTGCGCAAGTTCCTCCGAATCCCTCCAGCGTAACTATCAAAAAGGAAACAAGAGTACAAAACACATGGAACAAGGAACAGTGAAGTGGTTCAATGACGCCAAGGGCTACGGCTTTATCAGCCGCCAGTCGGGCGAAGACGTTTTCGTGCATTTCTCGGCCATCCAGGCGGGCGGATTCAAGAGCCTGCAAGAGGGCCAGACGGTGCAATTCAGTGTCACCAAGGGCCCCAAGGGCTTGCAGGCCGAAAACGTTCAGGCTGTTTAAGCCGACGAATTCTGCGGAGAGGCGATATCCACGGAGATCGCCTCTTCTCTTTTGCACGCAGTTCGGTGGTGATAGTCTGTTGACTCCATCGCAAATGGATTTCTTCTGACAAGCGACGACAACAACGCTACGTACGCCATCATCCTGCACAACGTCCGAACCTACCGGTCTGCGGGGGTGATCGCGGTCGTTCGCGGGAAGCAGAAGGCGGAATCCACACTGAAGGCTTTCCAGGAATCGCAAAGTTCCGGCGACCACCACGAAGGCTGGCGGTACTTCTTCGAGAAAACCTCCGTAGCCGCCGGGACCGATCCCGCCCAAGCCACAAAACTCCGCCAGGACGAACTCGAACTGCGCGAGTCCAAAGCCCCGCCAGACACTACCGATTGGAATTCGCGCAAGTGATCTTGCCGTAAGTGACAGTCGGTACTCGTGCGTGCCCCATTTCTCGCGCGAGAAGTGGGGATTTTGGCTTCCCCTCGTAAAAAGAAGCCTCGCGCGAAATCTCAAACGAAGTGCAACGCCTCACCTCTCCAGTTCCACTCCCATCATCCACCAAGCCTCTCGAAATTTCTCAAACTTCGATCTTCTCCTTCGGCTCTCCGGAAACAATTTCATGGCTTTATATTTCCGGAACTCCTCCACGGGAAACAGATACCACGCTCCTACCGGCACCACATACGCCGCCAGCATATCGATCTCATCCGCCCCGTACACCCGTGAACTATTTCCGTGCGCATGAAACGTATATCCTCCATACTCCCCCGCCCGATGCGCCGACTTCACCTGCACCCGCAGCAGCTTCTTCCCCGTATCCACGATCAGGTCATACCGCGAACTCTCCCCCCAGGGCTTTGCCACCCGCAACCCCAACGCCGCCGCCACGGCTCTCGCGGTGTGTGGCGCGGCCCCTTCGACTGCGCTCCGGGGGCAGGCTGGTCCTCCCCTACACAAATTGCTCAGATACCGGCGTACCAGGCGTATCCGCCCTCGGGCGAGGCCGAGCCCAGGCCCTTGCCAAACGGTTTGAGGGTATCGGTGAGAGTCAGGCGAGTGATGTATTTGACGTTCTTGTAACCGAGTTGGCGCGCGACCCGCAGGCGCAATGGACCTCCGAAAGGCACAGGAAGGTCTGCTCCATTCATACGGTGAGCGACCAGGGTTTGCGGGTGCAACGCATCGGCCATGTCGATGCTCTCCCACCAATCGGGTTGAATCGAGCGGTAGACGATATAACGGACCTGGGGTAGTGCGGCAACCCGATCGAGAATGTAGGAAAGCGGCACGCCGGTCCATTCGGCGATATAGGTCCAACCCTCTTCGCAGCCGATCATGGTGATCTGCGAGCTGGTCGGGAAACTCCTGATATCCGCGAGCGAAAATACAGTGGGACGGGCCACCATGCCATCGACCGTCATTTTCCAGTCCGCAAAATTCCCCGCCTGTAGCCGATTGAATTCATCGCCCAGGCGATCGACTTCATTGGCAAACGGATCTTTCGAAATCTCGCTGCGGGAAAATTCCCGGGCCAACGAATGGCGGGTTAACAGCCGCTGCGCGGCATAGGTCAACGTTTCGCCGGGCCCGTAAATGCCGCTCGAGTCTGGTGGAATCAGCCCGTGACGCCGGGCCAGTGTCGCCGCGACGGCCACGCTGGATATTCCGGCCGCAGCCGCGATACCGCTGGTGATGAGCTTACGTCGAGAGATCTGGCTCATAATTCACTCCGTCGGAGGTGTGGCGCGGCCCGTGATCATGGCGCTCATCCGCGCTCGGAATCCCGCAACAATAACCATCAGAACGTGAACCAAAAGAAACAGCACCAGCAAGATCGTCACGATGAAGTGCAGCGAGCGCGCTGTCTGGTGACCGCCCAGGAGCCGCACCGCCAGCGGAAATGCCGCATCGAAACCAAACGACATGGCAAGCCCCGTCCAGATCATCAGCGGGAATAACACGAAGATCACCACCAGATACGTGATTCGCTGCAGCAGGTTATACGACCAGGCCTCATCCGTTCCCGGCCGCTTGAAGCGCAGATGCTCAATGATCGACGCGCCCATTCCCTTGAACGAGGTCGGAACGAGATTGCGCCGGAAGTGTCCGTTGAACAGGCCCCAAAGCAAATAGAGCAAACCAGTAGCTACCGCGACCCATGCGGCCTGGAAGTGAAGGTAGCGGCTCCATCCGTTCTGGTCGGGCAGCACATAGCCGTAGCCGGTGGGGACCGTGCTGCGCGAGGACGGAAGATGTAAATTGAGCCACGGCCGCATGTTGACGTTTCCGGTTTCTCCCCAATAAAAGCGCGGATGCGAGAGGACGATCTCGCCTCCAGTAACCAGCAGCGCGAGGAACGCCAGTGTGGTAAGCCAGTGCGTCACCCGCACCAGCGCAGAATGGCGCTTGCGCGCGGTGTCCGCGGGCACGGCAGTCGCGTGGACTGCGTCGCCTCCGGCTATCGGCAGAGTTGCATTCATGTTGTGGGCCCCATCCCCTGGTGGTTGGGATTCTACATCGTCGCAGCCACCACCGCGATGGAGATCATTTAACCGTGTTCCCCGGCCCGCAACGACAGGCGCCGCATCGAATGATGCGCAGACATCTGCAAGGAACGAAGAATATAGAACTCTTTCGTTACCTCGCCGCCGCCTTAGAGTAGTGGAACATTGCGTATGTCGCCGGCCCAACTGACAGTGACGGGCTGATCGTCTTGAAAACCAGCAGGTCCATTCCGGTCATGAACGCTGCTGCGGGATACTCCGAATGCCCTTCTTCCTTGCTGGTTCGGTGATTTTTGACGGCAATCACCGCTGAGGCCCACATTCCCGGATGCGCCGCGGCAAACAGCATCCGGGATTTCTTGTCAGGATGGAGTACTCGCCGGGCATTCCCAAACGTGAAAAAATGGTCCGGTTGCCTGTTCCAGCGCTCGGTCACATCGATCGGGGGATACCGGCCAATCAGCTTATGCACCCATTCAGGACATGGTTTCCCGGTGTTCTGAGTGCAGTTCGACTCCTGCGTGGCTGACGGAACATCGGCCAGTTTTGTCGGCTTGGGGTTCTGCAGATCTGCAACTGGGACCTGCCCATCTTCGCTCGTTAATTCTGCGGTAGGAAAGAGATGCGCTGACACAGCTAGTGGCGTGTTTTGATTCGAGCTTGGGCCTTGCCCAAACATGCTGGTACAGACGAGTCCCAGGCACAATACAAAAAGAAATCTCATGAAACGCTCCTCAGAAATCCGGTTTCACCACGGATCGCTGTGGACCGCTGCAATCGAGACACCGCGTGAATCGGTCTAGTCCATTCGTGCGGACGTGGAGGGATATTGGGACTGCAAACGAAGAGCAGGCCTGTTTTCCCGCGATCAAGTTGTCAAAGACCTCGATTATTACTGGGTACTGGTCTCAAAAAACAAAGCCCCCAGCGGATTCTGAGTCCCTGGAGGTATAACCACATTTTGTGGCTACTCTAAGCTCTCAAAAAAATAGGCGGGGATGTCCGTGACGGTCACGCTACGGGGTGAGGGAAAACACGAGCTGTTGCGATTTGGTTCGGCTCCAAGAAAAATGGGGAAAGTACCCTCTCTCCGCTTCTTTCGTCAGTCCGCTAAGACCTCTCTTCAGCTCAACTCCCGTTTTCTCGGTGAGGCATGCCGAGCCTCGAAGGCGTCGCGGACGGCGTGCCACTCTTCCGCCTCCTCAACCTCCGGAGTTCGAACGATCGTGACTCTCGCCGCTGAATCACGAGGCTCGGACCGTCCTCGGGTTGAACCTCCTTGGGTTCTACCGTCTCCACCCATGCCACCAGTTGCTCCAGCGTCCAATTCCTCTTCTCCATGATGGGTAGTCGAAAAGGTGAGCGATGATATCCTTGATCCGCATCTTGCGCCGTATCCAGATGCGCCAACAGTCGCAAGGACGCTCCACTCGCCCTAGCACCCAAGCTTCCCAGACGCCTTCGACGCCGAGGGTTCGCCGCTCTCTGTCGTCGATTGGTCTGATGACAGTGCGAAAGGTACACCCCCGCGCCACCGCCGCCATGCCAAGCGCACAGCCTTGCTGCGTTTCGGAGAAATGCTGTCCGCCAGCTTTCGGAGCGAGCACGGTGCTGCCAAAAGAATCGCTTCGCTGAGTTTCACGTGGGTTCTCCCTGTGTTGCGCTAGCGTTTGATGATCGACTGCAGTTCGGGACGCGGATTATTACATCTGAGAGCGTTTTGTTCTTAATCGGGCGCGATTCCGTGGGCTCAACTTCATTAGATCCTCGTAAAGCCTCGCTGTCGCAAACCGGGGATCTTCGAAATTCCGTCCCGGCACTTGCTGGGCTTAGGCTTGACAACTTCACGTCGCGGACTATCATGGCGGGCAGTTTCCCACGGGCCCACGGGACCGACCTTTAGCGAAACGGCCCTCGTACGCAGCAGGACCAATCCGAAAATCGATAAGGAGGATGCTCAATGGCCACCGATATCAAGGAACTCTCTCGCCGAATCTTTGAAGAAGTCTGGAACAAGCAGAACCTGAGCGCAGCTGATGAGATCATCGCTTCCAATTTTGTCGACCACGATCCCCAATCGTCCGTACAAGGCATCGAAGGATACAAACAGTTCGTACGCTACTACCTCACCGCGTTTCCCGACTCTCACTTCACTGTGGAAGATGAAATTTCCGAGGGACAAATGGTCATGACGCGGTGGACGGTCAGCGGAATGCACACCGGAAACCTGGGAGCCATTCCAGCGACCGGACGGCGAATCTCTGTCACTGGCATCAGTTGCGGCCGAGTGGAAAACGGAAAAATTGTGGAAAGTTGGACCAATTGGGACACACTCGGGTTAATGCAACAGTTGGGAGTTTTGTCCGCAACAGCCCAACGGGCAGCGTAGAAGATTCGGCCCCCTTAACTGCCGAGCATCGCTCGGCAGAACGGACGAATGCGTCCGTCCCTACACAAACTAAAAGCCCCACTTCTGGCAACTGCGGCCAGAAGTGGGGCACCCGTTCTTGCTGATGGCTGACAGCTGAGAGCTGACAGCGTCCTAGTACATGTCTCCCATGCCGCCGCCGTGTCCACCGGGCGCGGGAGCTTCCTTCTTTTCCGGAATCTCCGCGACCAGGGCTTCGGTGGTCAGCATCAGGCTGGCGATGGAGCCAGCATTCTGCAGAGCCGTGCGCACGACCTTCGTGGGATCGAGCACGCCGGCCTTCACCAGGTCCTCGTACTCGTTCGAGAAGGCGTTGAATCCGTAGTTCGATTCCTTGGATTCGAGCACCTTGCCCAGGATCACTGCACCTTCTTCACCGGCGTTCTCGACGATCTGGCGCAGAGGCTCGGTGATGGCGCGCTTCACGATGTTGATACCGATCTGCTCGTCGCCGTCGGCCTTCACCTTGTCGAGTGCTGCAGCGCAACGGGCCAGAGCAACTCCGCCGCCGGGGACAATGCCTTCTTCCACGGCCGCGCGCGTCGCATGCATTGCGTCTTCCACGCGGGCTTTCTTTTCCTTCATTTCGGTTTCGGTTGCGGCGCCGACTTTGATGACGGCTACGCCACCGACCAGCTTCGCCAACCGCTCCTGCAACTTCTCACGGTCGTAGTCGCTGGTGGTCTTCTCGACCTGGCTGCGAATTTCTTTTACGCGGCCTTCGATCTCAGCGTGCTTGCCCTTGCCCTCGACAACGGTCGTGTTGTCCTTGTCGATGGTGATCTTCTTGGCCTGGCCAAGGTCGGAGATCTGCACGTTCTCGAGCTTGATGCCGAGATCTTCGGTGATGGCCTTGCCGCCGGTCAGGATCGCGATGTCCTGCAGCATCGCCTTGCGGCGATCGCCGAAGCCAGGAGCCTTCACGGCCGCGACTTGCAGCGTGCCACGCAGCTTGTTGACGACGAGGGTGGCGAGCGCTTCGCCTTCCACGTCTTCTGCGATGATGAGCAGCGGCTTGCCGCTCTTCGCGATCTGCTCCAGCAGCGGGAGCAGGTCCTTCATCGAGCTGATCTTCTTTTCGTTGATCAGGATGTAAGCGTTCTCAAGAGCAACTTCCATGCGCTCGGGATCAGTCACGAAGTAGGGCGAGAGGTATCCGCGATCGAACTGCATGCCCTCGACGACTTCCAGCTGAGTCTCCAGCGTTTTCGACTCCTCGACGGTGATGACGCCGTCCTTGCCGACCTTCTTCATCGCTTCCGCAATGATCTTGCCGATGGTCTCATCATTGTTGGCCGAAATGGTCCCAACCTGCGCGATCATTTCGCCGGTAACGGGCTTGCTGAGTTTATCCAGTTCGCCATTGATACGGTTGCCTTCTTTGTCGAGCTTGCCGGCGATGACGGTGACGGCCTTCTCGATGCCGCGCTTCAGGGCCATCGGATTGGCTCCGGCTGCGACGGTCTTGACGCCTTCGCGATAGATAGCCTGCGCGAGAACGGTAGCGGTGGTGGTGCCGTCGCCGGCGACGTCCGAGGTCTTCGAAGCAACTTCGCGGACCATCTGGGCGCCCATGTTCTCGAGGCCGTCTTTCAATTCGATTTCTTTTGCTACGGTGACGCCGTCCTTGGTGATGGTCGGCGAACCGAATTTCTTTTCGATAACAACGTTGCGGCCCTTGGGGCCGAGTGTGACCTTCACAGCGTCGGCCAGAAGGTTGACGCCGCGGAGGATCGCCTGACGGGATTCTTCTCCGTGAACGATGTGCTTTGCCATGTTTCAATCTCCTCTTATAAATTTCTTCGAGCGATGAGCTTTGAGCTGCGAGCTATGAGCGAAAGCTTCTAGCTTCTAGCTAAATCTCTTGTCATCCTGAGCAGCGCGCAAAGCGCGATGCGAAGGACCTTACGAGCCGCCAGAATCGGGCAATGCCGTTTCCGGGGTCGAATAAGCCGAGGACACCCTTACTTCTTGCTGCCGGCTAGTTCTTTCTTTGCGGGAGCAGCGGCGCCAGTCAGGATGCCAAGGACTTCATCTTCTTTCATGATGATGAACTCTTCGCCGTCGATCTTGATCTCGGTGCCGGAGTATTTGCCGAAGAGGATGCGATCGCCTTCTTTGACCGCCAGCGCGAAGGTCTTGCCTTCGTCATTGGTGCGGCCTTTGCCGGTAGAGATGACTTCGCCCTCTTGCGGCTTGTCTTTGGCCGAATCGGGAATGATGATGCCGCCGCGGGTGGTGGTAGCTTCCTCCACACGACGTACCAAAATACGGTCATGGAGCGGTGCAAACTTCGCCATGGTGTGTAACTCCTTTCAATTAGATAGAAGGTTAACGTGCTTTGAGTAAATCTCTGTAACCCTATGATTTGGTTGGTGCAGACGGTGCTGTTAGCACTTATGCCTGTCGAGTGCTAATTCTAAGCAAGAGAGGTACCGGTTGTCAAGGGGCGTGGCGACTCACTAATTTACAAACTCTTGACGCTCGTGAAACAACCACCGGTCCCTTCCGCGGTATAACATCCGCGTTCTCGCAGGAGATTTCAGGATGAAACGCACGCTTTCCGCCCTTTGCTTTGCGGTGCTGAGCTTGGCCGCTGCCGCGCAAACTCCGGCACCGGCGATCACGCAGTTACTTGGATTCCCTTGCGATTCCACGCTAACGCAGTGCCCGGACGGAAGTTTTCCGCAGGGTTTCATCGAGAGTGTGGACGGAAATTTTTATGGCATCGCCTCGGCGGGAGGAACCGGGCTCAATTCACAGGGGAGTGTTTTCAAGATCACGCCGAGTGGACAGTTCACCCTTCTTTATAGTTTTGCCGAGTTGCCAGACGGCAGCCTGCCGAACGGCGCCGCGCCAACCAGTCTTGTGGAAGGCATGGACGGGAATCTTTACGGTCTCGCGCTGCTGGATGGAGCGAATGGCGTGGGAACGGCGTTCAAGCTGACCAAAGCGGGCGCTATCACGCTGCTGCACAACTTCTGCAACACGCTGACCTGCAGCGACGGCGCTTATCCTTCCTTCATTACGCAAGGTATCGACGGGAACCTTTATGGAGGCACGGGACCACAGAATTTTCCCACGAGCGTGATCTTTCGCATGAGTCGCAGCGGCACCTATAAGGCTGTCCATACATTCGACACGAAGGCGCAGCCGGACGGACTGGGCGTGTTCAACATGGTGCAACTGCCGGACGGAAATTTCTACGGAACAACCGTGGCCGGCGACCATCTCAAGCCGTGGAACTCGGTCTTCCGTTTCAATCCTGTCACCAGCGCGTACACGATCTTGCACCCGTTTAATTCTCCGAATATCAATTTGCCGAACGTGGCCGCCAGTGGACTGACCTACGCGTCGGATGGGAATCTTTACGGGCTGCGAGTGGGAAGCATTTTGTATCGCATTACGACCACCGGCAGCTATCACGAGATCGGGCCGATGTCGTCAACCCAGAACATTGACGGGGATCTCATACAGGCCTCAGATGGCAATTTGTGGGGCGATTTTTTCCAGCCGCCGGGCACGGTGTTCAGATCTACGCTGTCAGGGTCAGTTCTTGAAAACATCTCGCTGAGTGCCAACGTGAACGGGCAAGAACCCTTTGGTTTGCTGCAGGCGGCTGACGGAAAGCTATACGGGATGTCATTTGAAAATGGAGCACCTCAAAACGGGCAGCCAGCGAACGGATCCTTCTGGGTCATCGATGCGGGACTTGGGCCGCCGGCGGGGCGGATCATCAATTTCCAGCCGGCGAGCGGCAAGGCCGGCACTACGTTCATGTTGCAGGGGTCGCATTTTGTCGGCACGACGGCGGTCGCGATCAACGGAACGGCTGCCAGTTTCAAAGTGCTGACCGCGAATTTCATCCGCGTGACCGTGCCGGCCGGGGCGAGTTCGGGAAAGATTTCGGTCACCAATGCTGGGGGAACGGCTACCAGTGCGAAAGCGTTCACGGTGCCGTAAGCCAAGCGCCAGTTTTTGGAATGCTTTTAGTAACAGGCACTGCCGCCCGACACAGCGTATGATTAAAGAGATGCCAAATATCCAAGAGCTCCTCGCCGGCCTTCGCCAGGAAATCAGCGACCTCCAAAACATGAATGCCCGTTACGCGGGAAAGCGTGTGCACAGCGAAGTGGAGCAGACCGCCCTCGAACTTCGTACCACCCGTCTGCGTGAGATTAAGCAGGAATTGTCGAAAATGCTCGACCGTCCCCAGGACGCAAAAGTCTGGTGGGAAAAATCCCGTCGATCAAGTGGTGTGGCGATCGCGGAATAAGGAAGCGAGTTTGAGTCAGCCGTCGCCTCGTATTGGCTAAGGCTCTGTTGAACGAAAGACCACGCTTTAGACGGCATCGCTCCCACCCTTTCGCAAAATGCGTGCGAAAGGATGTGCCACCCGGCCTCCGCGATCTAAGCCTCTGTTTTCGCCAGTCTGGCCAAAATCCCATAGCGCAGAGGACGCCGAGAACCCCCGCCGAGTTCGCTGAGAAAAGCTATCTGACTACATCGACCAAGCGGTGTGGCGATCGCGGAATGAGGAAGCGAGCTTGAGTCAGCCGTCGCCTCGCATTGGCTAAGGCTCTGTTGAACGAAAGACCACGCTTCAGGCGGCATCGCTCCCACCCTTTCGCAAAATGCGTGCGAAAGGATGGGCCACCCTGCCTCCGCGATCTAAGCCTCTGTTTTCCCCAGTCTGGCCAAAATCCCATAACGCAGAGGACGCCGAGAACCCCCGCCGAGTTCGCTGAGAAAAGCTATCTGACTACACGGTTCACCTTCGGCCAACAACCAAACCGCTCGAACCTACTAACCAAATCCATGCGACAGGCCACTAGTGCGTCGGCCCCGCTTCTTTCGTCTGGTCGCAGGTTCCGTTGGTCGGTTGAGTGGCGAGCACCTGCGTCCATGGTAGGCCGTTTGGCGCATTCAGCATTGCCGGCGTGGTGAAGTCGAAGAACTCGCTCATGTCGCGAGACGGATCTTGCCAGTAGCCGTCACGCGCGGTGAGCGAGGCGACACTAAACTGTTTCTCAATGAACGCGAGAATTGCCGTGTAGTCGCGCGGGATGTGCGAGACAAAATCCGGTTTCGCATAGGGAGAGATGACGATCAGCGGCACGCGGAATCCGGTCAAGTTGAACGTCCCTCCGAGGTTTCCAACCCGGCAATATCTCGGAGAACCGTTATTCGGATCGGGGCATTGTCCAGGTACGTAAGCGTCGGGTAGAGGAACCATGAATGGCGGAACGTGGTCGTAGAGGCCTCCGCCTTCGTCGTAGCTGAGAATGAACACGGAATCCTTCCAGGCATCACTGTTCATGAGCGCTGAGATGATCGACTGCACATACGCGGAGCCGGTTTGGACGTTGTTCTCGGGATGTTCGTCGAGTCCGCTGCGACCCGATGGGCTGTCGATGAAAATGACCTGCGGCAAGGCCTGATCGGGGTCGCACGCGCCGCCGCTGCAGGTTCCGGCGAGGCGGTTCATCAGATCGCTATCCGGAAAGACCTTCCCCTGGATCTTGGGATCGAAGAAATCTGCGAAGTTCGCGAGGAACACACCGTCATGGTAGTAGTACAGCCAGCTTACGTTCGCCGTGTTCATGGCCCGGAAGATCGTAGGAGCTGAGTATTGCGGGTGTCCCGAAGAGCCGTCAGGATACTCGTGACCGAACGAGGTTCCCGCCATCAGGTACATCCGGTTGGGAACTGTGTTGGCCAGGACAGGCGAATGCCAGGCGTCGCTGGTGGGGAAGAACGTGGCTAGATCGTAATAGTAAGGAAGGTCCTGCTGGTTGTAGTAGCCGAGGGCGCGGGTTCCGTTGGGATCGTACTTGCCAACGACTGACCTCGTGGAATCGAGAAATCCTGCCATTCCGAAATCGCTATTAGTGAAGGTGGTTGTTGTGGCCCAGGCTCCATCGCCGCCGTTGAGTGTTGTGTCGTGATGGCTCTCGTCCCAGGAAGGGCTAAGGTTTTCGGTACACATGGTCGATTCATGAAAAGGCTGCACCTTGGCGCCAGTGTGAACATTGGTGAGAGTCACGGTGGGATCGAATGCGTCGATGGTCTGCGTGTCGGTGATACCGAACTGAGCAAGCCGCGAGGGACGGTACGCGCCGAGCTGTCCGAGATACATGTCGAACGAGCGGTTTTCCTGTAGGAGGAAGAAGATGTGTTTGATCACGCCGGTGGTTACGGTGCTAACCGTAACCGTTGCCGATTGCGTGATGGGAGTGCCGTCACTGGCGGTTGCGGTTGCGGTGTACGTGGTGGTGGCGGCCGGAGTGACGGTCGCGCTTCCCTGCTGCGGCGAGCACGGACTGCACACCGAGTTGTTCGATCCATCGACCAGCGTGAATGCAGTGGCGGTGCCTCCCGTGATTTGCCAGGAGAGCGTGGAGCTTTGTCCGGCCGTGATGGTGCCGGGCGACGCGGTGAGACTTAGCGTGAAGGGAACTGTCACGGTGACGTTTTGGGGTCCCGCACTGCCGGCAGGACCTGTTGCAGTAAGCGAATACGTCGTCGTCGCGCTCACCGGCACCGTGGCCGAGCCAGAGGTGGGGAGGGGACCGGAATCATCTCCGACAGGGATGGTGGGACTGATTGTGATTGACGTCGCGTTGGTGGTCGTCCACGTGAGCGTGGCGGTTTGTCCTGTGCTCACTTCGGTGGGCTTTGCGGTAAATTGCGTTATCTGCGGGGGTAGGTTGGTAGCCACCTGAACTGTAGCGGTCTGCGGCGAGCTGGAGCCACCTGGTCCGGAAGCAACGGCGTTGTAGGTTGTCGTCTGCGTCGGTGAGTCTTGCGCGCTGCCGGATGTTTGCGAGCCGCTGACCACCGTTCGACTGGACGAACCGGCGGACGCGGTGATGGTCACAGAGGTGGCATTAAAGGCTTGCCAGTTGAGCGTGACACTTTGGCCGCTGCTGATCGTAGTTGTGCTCGCCGAGAAGGTGATAGTTGGGGCGACCTTCTTTGAGGAACTCGCACAGGAAGAACAGCCCCAGATTGCAGCTATCAGAGCCGCACAGGTAACCCACCGAACCATTTGATAATTCATTCTCAGTGTGAAGTCTCCCACCCTGACACAGTGGCGGAAATCAGATGCCTTAGCGGGCTTGGGAGGTTGCCGTCCGTGGCCAACGCGCGAAGAGCGATAACCACAAAGGGCACGAAGGTGCACGAAGAAGAACCGGAACAAGGGCTAGCAAGTCGCTGATTGTTCGGCCAACCAGAGGGCGTGCGGTGTCCATACTTCTGTGACCATACGTTACTTCTGGGCTACTTTTTCCCGGTGCAAGTTTTGTGGACGGGTACGTTCTCTCGATGCCCGACAGCGAGGTGGACGATGAAGCGATCTCTGGTGGCTGCGATTGGTTTGGTGTTCGTGGTTTCAGGTGCGATCAGTTGCTCGCATGAGCCTGGCGGCATTTCGACAAAAGTTCCGACAGTTCACGCTGCGAATCCGGTGAAGGAAGCGGCGAAGACGATGACGGCGTTTCATTCCGACGAGGAACTGGCGCGCTATCTGCGTGAGGTGGCGGCGAAACAGCGGCGCGTGATGCACATGAATGGCATGGCGTCTTACGACGCGGTCACCTCCCAATCGCTTCCCGCGCCTTCCGCATCTGCAAATGAGATCAAAGCTTCTGCCGGCGCTGAGCAACAGGAATCCGTCACCAACGTGCAGCACGCTGGGGTCGACGAAGGCGGGATCGTCAAGGCGCACGGAAATTATCTGGTGGTACTGCGGCGGGGGCGGTTGTTTACGGTGTCGATCGAAGATGAGGATTTGCGGCCCACTTCCATGATCGATGCATTCGGGCCGGACATCAATCCCAACGGCACGTGGTACGACGAGATGCTGGTTGCGAAGGACACCATCGTCGTGATCGGGTACAGCTATGAGCGCGGAGGTACTGAAGTTGGGCTTTTCAATATCAATAATGCGGGTAAGCTCACGTATCGATCGACGTACCATCTGCGGTCGAACGATTACTACTCGTCGCGGAACTATGCCAGCCGACTGATCGGCAGCAAACTGATCTTCTACTCGCCGTTATATGTGAATCCGAGCGCAGAAGATCCGTTCGGAGCATTTCCGGCAGTGCGCAAGTGGCATAAGGGAGCGAACGCGAGCGAGTTCAAGAGGATCGCGCCCGCAACCCAGGTGTACAAGCCAGAGTATGCGCTCGACTACGACTACGGCGTGGCGCTGCACACGGTGACGGTTTGCGATCTGGCGAGCGGGGACTTCGACTGCAAGGCCACGTCAGTGATCGGGCCGTCGGGACGGGTGTTCTACGTGTCGCCGCATGCGGTCTATATCTGGGTGACGAGCTGGTCGTACGGCGAGCAAGCGGCGCGTACGAAGTCGATGGTGTACCGCATGCCGCTCGACGGATCGGCGCCAAATGCGCTGCGGATTTCCGGCAGCCCTGTGGATCAGTTTTCGTTTCTGGAGAGCGAAGATGGTTTTCTGAATGTGTTGGTGAGATCGGACGGCGCTGGTGATGGCATGTGGAGAGCGGAAGGAACGCGCGGGATGACGGAACTGATGCGGGTTTCGATCGATAACTTTACCGACGGAAGCGCAGAGGTGCCGGCGGCGAGCTATCGCCGGCTGCCCACGCCCAACGGATACACGTTTCAGAACCGGTTTGTCGGTGACTATCTGCTCTATGGAACAGGTACCGGATGGGGAGAACCTCAAAAGGCGCAACCCTCGCGGCTGTACGCCGTGCGCTGGGCACGTGGCGATGTGCATCCGGTGATTCTCGAACACGGCGTGGATCGGATCGAGACGATGGGATCCGATGCGGTCGTTGTGGGATCCGACGGACGCGATCTGCACTTTACGGCGGTGCGGTTGGGCGACGTGCCCTCGGCAGTGGACGATTACGTGGAGAAAGGCGCGTCACAGGGCGAGTTGCGCAGTCATGGATTCTTCTACAAGCCGGAGGATGAGGACTCGGGAATGCTGGGTTTGCCGATCAGCGTGCCGGGCCGCGCTGGATATCGGCACCTGTTCGAGAACTCCGCGGCGATTGTGTTCCTTCGGAATGACGCATTGCACTTCGAAGAACTCGGCCAGCTTGGCGCGCAGCCGGAGAACGCGAAAGACGATGGCTGCCGCGCGTCCTGTGTGGATTGGTATGGTAATTCGCAGCCGTTGTTCTTGCGTGGGCGGGTTATCGCGCTGCTGGGATATGAAATGGTCGAGGGGACCGTGGAGCGTGGGCAGATCCGCGAGATGCGGCGGGTGAATTACGCGCAGTCTGAGGTGAAGGTGTCGCGGCAGTGATCGTTATCATCGGGCGGTTCGTTTGCAGCAAGAAAGTGTGCCGGGCTAAGACTCGCGCGTTTGTGTCATTAGCCCCGCACTTTGGGGCCGAGCTTTGACATCCCGCCGCTACGTTGATTCCTGAACTGACAAATCCAGCCTTCACCGACCGTCACGACCTGAGAGTCAAAATCCCCACCCCTTCCACTTCGCTCAGGGCAAGGCTCTGTCGCACACAACGCAAAAAGGGTGGGCACCCTCGGGGCTCGAAATCAGAATTACTGTGCCTTCGTGTCGGCGTCTTTTTTCTTGGCGAAGGCGCGGACATAGTTCACCAGGTCCCAGGCTTCTTCGGTCTTGATGCGGGGGCCTTCGGCGGGCATGTTGTTGTGGCCATTCTTGATGATGTAGAAGATTTCACCGTCGGTGCGGTCTTTCAGCGTGTCGGAGTTGGTGAAGTCCATCATCGGGAGCTTCATTTCCTTGGCGGTCTCCCCTTTGCCGTCACCAGCCTTGTTGTGGCACATTTCGCAGTCCATGGCCCACCATTTTTTGGCGCGAGCGGTGGACTCGGGCGACGGCTTCACAGGATTCTGCTGCTTGGCGGCTTCGACGGGAATCGCGGAGTAACCCGAATTCTGTCCTGTTGCGTTGGGGGAAGACTGTTGCGGTGTTAGAACAGGGGCGGCGACGAGCAAAAAGGCCGGAAGAACCAGTGCCAATTTGTACACAGGAACCTCCTTTAAATTAAGAGTGACTTACTGTAAAGAATAGCGCTGCCGCTGGATAGCGCCGTGATTAGAATCACACCCGAGTGTGAAGGCGGGGAGGCGCGGGTACCGCACAAACTTGAGCAAAATCTGAATTCGTGGCCGCCGCCCACAAGGGACTGTGGCGGCGGCCTCCCCGCTCGGCCATTCGAGTTGGGGAAGGCTCAGCCGAGCGAGAATCATTCTTGATGGTCTAAGGCCTTGCCAGCCGGGCCGAACTGAATCTCTTTCTTCTTTCCGTTGGCTTCAACTCTTAAGCGAAAGCTATCCCCACAGAAATGGCGACGAAGAGTAGAAGGGTCGAAGTCCGCACGGCATTCTCCGGGAACGAGGGCGGCTTTGTAGCGGGGCGGCCGCCCTCATTCAGGATCGTTTACACAACCGAGTGCATTAGATCAGCCGAACCTGAAGATTGAATGAAAGGGCAGGATGGTCAGGAGTGAAGGGATGCAGCGGTATCCTTAATGGCGGACTCGATTCCGGTGGCATTGGGGACGCCGCCCTGCGCCATGTCTTTGCTGCCGCCGCCCCGGCCACCCAGTTTCGACAGCGTTTGTTTTATCAATGCGCCCATGTCGTCGGGCTGTCCGGCGGATTGGGCGAAGACGAGGGATGGTTGCGGCGATGTAGTAGCGAGGAGAGCGGTTACGTTCGGCGCCCGGCGGGTCAACTTTTGGGCCAGGAGCTTTAGCGAATTCATGTCGCGGTCCGCGAAGGTGCGGATTATGAGTTTGTGGCCGCTGGCTTCGGGGGTTTCGGCCAGTAGCACAGCGGCCTGGGCTTCGGCGAGTTCTTCCTGGGCCTGCTCGCGCTGCTTGCGGAGGTTACGGATTTCTTCCAGCGATTTGCCGGCTTGTTGCGGGACATCGTAGATGTGGGCGGAGAAAAGCGCAGCCGCTTCGGTGAGCGTGGTGAAATCGCGACGGGCAGTGGCTACGGCGCGCTGTCCGGCGACGAATTCTACACGCCATCCTTGCCGGACTTTTTCAGTCTTGCGTAAGAGGACGCAGCCGATCTGTCCGGTCTGGTTGACGTGTGTGCCGCCGCAGGCGCTCAGGTCGAAGTCGTGGATATCGATGAGGCGTAGTTCGTCGCGCTCGGCGGGCGGCAGTTTTCGGAGGCCTAACTTCCCTGCTTCTTCGCGAGTGACGAAGCGGATATCGACCGTTCGGTTCTCGAGGATGATTTCGTTGGCGAGACGTTCAGCGGCTTCGATTTGATCTTTGGTAAGCGTTGGCGTGTCGAGGTCGATAGAGCAGTAGTCGTCTGCCATGTGGAAGGAGACAGTGGGGATGTTGAAGAGGCGAACGAAGGCGGCGGAAAGTACGTGCTGTCCGGTGTGCTGCTGCATGTGGTCGCGGCGGCGGGTGGCATCGATCTGGCCGCGGATTTTGCTTCCCGGCTGAAGGGATTTTGGCGGGGCTTCGAGGTAATGGATGACCCGGCCGTCTTGGGTGTCGACGACTTCGGTAACTTTGAGTTTTTCGTTTTCGGTTGAGATCACGCCGGTGTCGAAGACTTGTCCGCCGCTCGTGGGATAGAAGGCGGTGCGGTCGAGGAACAGGGCGGGCTTGGGACTCTCTTGGACTTCACGGACTTCGGCTTCGAAGTCGTAGAGGAAGGAGTCGTGGTAGTAGAGGCGCGTGGTCATGGTGAGAGACTATTTCACCACAGAGGACACGGAGGGGGAAGGTTTAGTAGGGGCCGATGATGCCGGCAATTTGGCGGGTTCCGGACTTGGCTTGTGCTGCGGGCTTCGCGGGCGAAGCGCCCGCGGCCACACGAGCATCCAGCACGTCGAGATACTTCAGGCCACTTCCGGTGTTGAAGAGGATCACCGCATCTTCCGGCTTGAAGAATCCATTGGCGCGCAGTTTGCGATAGGCGACCAGGCACGCGGCTCCTTCTGGTGCGGCGAAGATTCCTTCTACTTTCGACCAGTGGCGAGTGGCTTCGAGGATTTCTTCGTCTGTCGCGCTGACTGCTGTTCCCTTGCTCTTCTTTAGTATGTCGAGGATCAGATAGTCGCCGTACGGCTTGGGAACGCGCAGGCCAGAGGCTAGGGTAGCCGCATTGGTCCACATTTCGACGGACTTCTTTCCTTCATCCCATGCTTTAATAACTGGGGCGCATCCTGCTGATTGGACAACGATCATTTTTGGGCGCTCCGGGCCGATCCATCCCAGGGCTTCCATTTCTTCGAAGGCTTTCCACATGCCGAGCAGGCCCACGCCGCCGCCGGTCGGATAAATAATGCCTTGTGGCATGCGCCAGCCGAGTTGCTCGGCGACTTCGTATCCCATGGTCTTCTTGCCTTCGACGCGGTAGGGCTCTTTCGTCGTGCTGACGTCGAACCAGCCGTCTTGTGTCCACGAGTCGGAATCTTTCAACTGGGCGACTTTCTTCGCGCAATCGCTGATCAGGCCCTCTACGAGCGTGACGTGCGCACCGTAGTAATCGCATTCGATGCGATTCGCAGCGGGGACATCTTTGGGCATGAAGATGTGTGCTTCCAAACCGGCTGCGGCGGAATAGGCGGCGAGGGCTCCGGCAGCGTTGCCGGCGGAAGGGACTGCTAGTTTCTTCAAGCCCAAGTGGCGGGCCATGGTGACCGCCGCGGAGAGGCCGCGGGCTTTGAACGATCCGGTGGGATTGAGGCCTTCGTCTTTGATGTAGACATTGGGATATTCGCGGCTAGGGAGCATGGGAGTGAAACCTTCGCCGAGAGAAACTGGATTCGCGTCGGGCAGAACAGCGTCGTAGCGCCACATCGTGGGGGCGCGGAGCGCGAGGCGGGCGGAAGAGAACGACCGCTTGATCGCGGCGAGATCGTAGCGCGCGTAGAGGATACCGCCGTCTTTCGGACAGACGGTTTGCGGACGGTCGGCGGGATAGTGCTCGCCGCAGCGGGTGCATTCGAGATGCGTCAGCATGACTGGCGAGTTTAGCAGAGTGAAGCAGGTCTCAGGTCTCAGTTCTCGGTTCTCAGTCGTTGGTCGTTTGTCGTTTGCTTCTCGCTTACGGCCTCGCAGCTGGGTCGTCGTCTTTTGACGACATCGCGCTCTTGAAGCCGCGGATGCTTTCGCCGAGGCCTTTGCCAAGTTCGGGGAGTTTCTTGGGGCCGAAGATCAATAAGGCTAGACCAGCTATGACTAGTAGATGCATCGGTTGAAAAAGGCCTTCAAACATGGATTCTCCTTGTTTGCTTCTCAGTAAAACTGCATTCTGGCAGATGGCTTTCGAGACCTCTGCGGCTGTCGCACGCTCCCCTTCGCTACGGGTCAGGGTCGCGGGGCGGACGAAGGCGTCCGCCCCTACACTTGCGGTTAGTGACGGGCTGCGTCGGCGTCTGCGGCCAGGTCCTGGAGCAGTTGCGTGAACTGGCTCGATTGGCCAATGAACAGGCCGTCTGCGGTCAGGGCATTCGCTGCACCCATGGCGGCGCCTGTGGTTTCCGTCGGACGAATGATCGAGCACGGGGGAAACTGGCGGCTGAGGAACGTTGTCGGCTCGGGCATGATCAGGTTGGTCTGGAAATTCTCGCCACCAAACGGTGGAGAGTTGAGATCGGGGAAGGTTACAGAGACGCCGGTTACGGGGTCGATCACATTGGGCAGCGGAAGAATGTTTCCTGCCTTGTCCTGCCAGGTTTGGAAATGGCAGATTTCCGTTCCGCCGATGCTCAGGAGGACACGCAGAACTTCTACATTTTTTGCGCGCTGGGCAAGCATCGGGTACAGGCTGCTCCCTCCCTGTTCGATCCATGGGAAGTGAAAACCTGCCGTATAGCCGACTGCTTGTATGAAATTGGCATTCGCCGTGTCGGCGTCGGTTCGGGGAATGGCAGTGTGCTGGCCCAGGGCAAGCGTGGGAATGGCGTTGCGGAATTTATCCCCGAGATCGGGATTGCCTATGCGGCTGCGGTATCGGGTCCAGAAATCGGTGTGAACGGTGAGCTGTGTGAGATTGGTGAGGCGTCCGAAAGTCTTGTTCGATCCCGTGGCCTGGCTCGAGGGGAGAGTACGGAAGGCATCAAGATTGACCGTGTCCGCGCCTTTGGAAGCGAGGTAGGCGTTCAGAAAAACTTCGTGGCTGAGTTCATCTTCGGTGTTATCGGAGATGTACTGGTTCATGTCTGTGTCGAGTTGCAGGATGGCATTGGTGTAAGTGGTGTTTCCGCCGGTGGCTTGCGAGGGATATCCGGGAATCAACTTGCTGGCTAATTTCGAGACTTCTCCGTCCTGGACACCTGCGAGTTCGTTGTATTGCAGCCAGATATCGCTCTCGATGATTTCCGCCGCGGCGACGAAACGAAGGATCGCGGCATCGCCCTTACTGAGCGACCCACTCTTGTCTTGAGCGAAGGCGGGCACGCCCTTCGTCAGCAGAGCGGCACCGGCCGTGGTTGCGGCTCCGGCAATCATGGTGTTTTTCAGAAACGAGCGGCGATTGGAACGGCGGTCGGACGCCGTGTCCGTTGAAGATCGGTTTGCCTCTGCGGTTGAGCGCGTTACTTCGTTGCTCATGGTTCCACACTCCAAATGCTTGAGTTGAATTCCGCGATTTCAGCAGGGATTCGGGTCACGGTGTCGCGAGAGTAAGTCCGGCCCGGTACGGGCTTGTCACGAGCGAGTCCGAGGATTGTAAAAGGTTGGTCGAGAGCGGAATAACATCTCGATTCGAAGATTCAACCGTAGTAAGTGGACGGCGACTTCAAAACGCAGCCAGGTCGCGAAGTCGTTGCAGGAAATCGTCAGGATCGAGGTGAGTCCCATTCATGGGAATGGCAGAGGCTACATGGAAGACTGCATCGTCGAGGGCCGTTCCGTGCTGCCACCCTCCGAGCAAGCCCTGGCGGTAGAAAGAGCGAAGTTGGGTATGACGCAACCAAACAGCCGGCAAGTTCGCTGCCGGACTACATGCCCGGGCGGTCATCTCGATGCTGATCACTCCATCCTTCCCGCAATAGCGTTTGGCTCTGTCCACGCACAATTCGTGGAGAGCCTTCAGATCGTGCTCATCGACGGGCGGAATAGGGACGCCGTCTTCTGCTGCCTGGATGAAGGCACGGAAAGACTTCAGTAGTTCCGCCTGCTGATCGGACATAGTGGTGGCGGCTCTTTGCGGATACATAACAGAGTTTATCGCGAAGGCTTGCGATGGAAACGTGATTGAAAGCACAATCGCAGCTTTCCTGGGCAACGGCTGACATCGCTTCGACTTCGCGACCGCTGGGACTTTGAGGTAGTATCAGTGCTCAACCGCATTTCACAGGAGATCATTGATGGGAAAGTTCCTTTTCGGTTTGATTCTCGGGGTGTTATTGCTTCCTGTTGTTGTGTACCTGTATTTCTCAAAGGGGATCGCACCCGTGGCAACATCGGCGCCGCCGATGCCATTTGAGAAGACGTTTGCGAAGATGGCTCTGCATGCGCGACTGGACAAGGAAGTTCCGAAGACCGTGCCGATTGCCGCCGATGACGCTGCCTATCTCGCGGGCGCGCAAGTCTACAAGGAACATTGCGCGGTGTGCCATGGACAGCCCGGGCAAACACAGTCGGCGATCGCCCGTGGGATGTTTCCGGATCCGCCGAAGCTGCTGGATGGAAAGGGCGTGACGGATGATCCTCCGGGAGAGACGTATTGGAAGGTATCGGGAGGCATCCGGATGACGGGCATGCCTGGATTTGAGAAGTCGCTCTCGACGACGCAGATGTGGCAGGTGAGCCTTTTGTGTGCGAATGCGGACAAGCTACCCGCGGCGGCGAAGGATATTCTGACCGGAGCTCCGCCGATACCCGCGCCTGCGCCTGTGGTAAAGAAGTAAGAGAGAGTAGGCCGGCGGTTAGAGAAGCATTCTTCCTGGGTTTCCGGGCGCACCTTCTGCGCGCTATAGTGCGCGGTCCAGCATGGGATCATTTCTGTTGTTCGCGTTTTCGTGGTGGGCGATCGCGCTTCGGATCGTGGCCATCATCCACTTCATCCGGCGGCGGCCGAATTTCTTTTGGATTTGGGTGATTCTATTTCATTGGGTGGGAGCGCTGATTTATATCGCAGTGGAAGTAATTCCGGACGCGGGGCTGCTGCGGAGTTCGTTTCAGGTGTTTCCGCGGCGACGAAGGATACAGGAACTGGAGAGGACGATCCTCGACAATCCGTCGGCAGGAAACTACGAAGAACTCGGGTTGTTGTATCTGGATGACGGGAATTTTGTCCGAGCCCGCGCAAGTTATGACCGGGCTATCTCGTCGCGGACCGATCATGCGGATCCGTTCTACAGGCGCGGGATTGCTGAAATCGAGTTGGGAGACTTCGCGGCTGCAGTCCCTGATTTGGAGAGGGCAGTGACCTCTGATCCGGGGTACGACTTTCATCGGGCCAAGGGTTTGCTTGCCTGGGCGTATGCGAAGACCGGACAGACCGATAAGGCCGATGCGATGTTTCGAGAGGCGACGCGGATTTCGACTCTTTCGGAGACGTATTACCACTACGCGTTGTACTTAGAGTCGCAGGGACGGAATGCGGAAGCCCGCATCTGGGCGCAAAGAATCCTGGAGAAGAAACCGACGATGCCGGGATATCTGCGGCGGCGGGAGCGGCCATGGTTTCGGAAGGCCAGCGGGCTGTTGGGGAGGCTGCCGGCATAGGGGCTGAACCCGTGGCAAGTGTCCGTAAGTGTGTGCTGCCCATGACATCAATCACATTGAACAGGTGCGAAGCATCCTCACCCGATAGAGCCGTCAATCAGGAGTCGTTTGCCTGGCGCACTAGGTGACGGCTCAGCATGGCTCACCTCCCTCCACCCAGGGAGATAAAAACGGCGATGAATCCCCAGTAAGCGAGGACGGGGATATTGGTCAGGACGCAAATTGTTCCCGCGACCTTGCTGCCCTTGCGGAACGCAAAGACGCCGATGCCAATGCCGATGGCCCCGATGGCTGCCAACAGCCACACGCCCGCTAGATCCGGACTCAGACGGGGCGGGAGATAGTCCGTGTAAGGAAGGACAGCACAAGCAGGGCCAACGAGAGCAGCGATTCCAGCTGCCAACGTGATGCGGGTTGTCCCCGATCTCTCCTTCTTATCCGCGAGCATGGAGTCGTAGTCGTCCTTAGGAATCAGGTGTGCGAGGTAGTGAAACCTCTGACGCCGATACAGAGTCCTGAACCGTTCGTCGATGAAGAATAACGCGATTCGAGATCGATCTTTTGCCCAATACTCTGCGCGAATAGTCATCTCCGGGTTCGAAGCTCGAACAAAGCCTCGAACGTCAGACTCGATTTTGGCGAGGCGACTATCGTGCATCAACACGACATCCTAACCAGTTTCAAAGGCAATGTCATCGACAGCAGACGAAACCAGGCGACTTCACATTTTTGACCGCTGGTCAATGAGCGCCTTTAACGATACGAGTGTTGAGCCTTCTCTCCTTTAGGCTCTTATCGATGATTCAATTCGGCCTGGCTGATTTGCGGGGATCCTGTGTGACATCCACGTACTCGGTCGAAGATGGACCGAAACCGGTAATCTGAACGACAACCGGTTCCTCACCGGTTGCTGCGAAGTGATTCCGGGAGGGTGGCTCGGTGTAAAAACTGCCAGGAGGTAGGGCCTTCAGCCTGGCCTCGTCAAACCTGTCGCCATACCCGATATGCCAAGTACCAGAGATCACGGTCGCAACCCTATCATCGCTATGGGAGTGGGCAGCGATCTGAGTATGTGCCGGGACGCGAAGCATGATGGTATATACGCCTGCCTGGTCTGGATTGCCTTTGAGAACAACAGTCTGTATCCCGCTCACCCCTGAGCTTCCCGTGCCCGGATTCCCCAACTGCGGAAAGTTGTACTCCGCAGGAGTCAGGCGTTCCTCGTTTGAGTCGCCACTGGCACTCCCTGCACTATGCGCCACCACCGGACCGTCAAGAAATTTACGGATCAGCGCGACAGTGTAAGCCGGCCGTTCTTCCATCAGCCAGTGTCCCGAGCCAGCGACGACCTCCTCCTGCACGTTGGTCGCTACATGACGCATGATCACGGCTTGCAGGGGACCGAACGACTTCTCTCCGCCCACCGCCATCACAGGCATCGTCAGCTTCGTTTGTTCGAAGACCTTATTATCCTTCGCATCCTGCGAGAAAGCAGTGAACTGCGCGAACCCGGCCCGCATTCCACCAGGTTGCGCATAAGTGGCGGCAAAGAAATTTCTGCTGTCCTCGTCAGGCTTACCAGGATCGCCGGTAAAGTCGTTCCAAATCCGGTCAAAATAGATTCGCTCGCGCCCTGCCACCAGCCGTTCCGCGTCCGGTCCGTGAAAGTTGAAGTGCCAGACTCCGGGATTTTGGAGAATCTCGGTCCACGGATCAATTCCAGGGATTGGTGCGTCCATGACGACCAACCGCTCAACCTTGTCGGGATAAATCGCGGCGTAAGCGTAAGCCACCATGTTCCCGATGTCGTGAGCAACAACGAAGGTCTTGTCGTAGCCTAACGAGGTCACGACGGCGCGCATATCTTTAGCCTGGGTCTTTTTGTCGTAGCCATCCGCAGGCTTGGAGGATCGTCCAATGCCGCGGAGGTCTGGCACCACGACCGTGTGGTCCTTCATGAGATCAGCGGCCAGAGGAGCCCACGAATCGCTGTTCTCCGCGTACCCATGAATCAGGACTACCACGGGGCCGTTTCCTCCCCAGCGTACAAAAATGTCTGCCCCTTCCGGGCTGTGGATCGTCTTTGCTCGAAAGCTGGACGGCAGCGAAGGCTGTGCGTGGGTTGAAACCGCTCCCAAGGCGAAAAGCACAAGGGCAAAAAAATGTCGAATCATGGATATCTCCGCATTCGGTGATAATTGGTTTATAAGGGTGAACGAATGGAACTTTCGGCTGGTGTCACGAATTGTAGACCACACGCTTCGTCACGGGAAGTATCGACTCAAACGATTGCTACCGGAAGCCGGCTTGTCGGAACCTTTGCAGGATCATCAAAGGAATTCCGCCTTGAGTTACAGTCGACTGCACCGCACAAGAGAGGAGTTGCGAGTGGGTGGTACCATGAAGGATGGTGACGCTTTCCAACATCCGCCTGCTGGCGACCGATATCGACGGGACGCTGCTGAATCCAGAATTCAAGATTTCCGATGGTGATCTGAGCGCCCTACGGCGGGCGCACGCGGCGGGGATCGAGATCGTGCTGGTGACTGGACGGCGGCACGCTTTCGCCCTGCCGATCGCGAAGCAGTTGGGATTCGATCTGTGGCTGATCAGTTCGAATGGCGCGGTGACGCGATCGCTGAGCGGGGAGACCTTTCATCGGGACATGATGCCGGCCGAGACCTGCCGCAGATTGTGCGGGGCCATGCAACAATTCCGCGGGAATACCGTTCTGACCTTTGACCGAGAGACCAAGGGCGCCATTGTGCTCGAGCGGATGGATGAGCTCGGGGCCAGCATCCGGCGCTGGCTCGAGAAGAACATGGAATACATCGAATTCGTGGTTCCGATCGAGAAGGCGCTAGTCACAAATCCAGTGCAGGCAATGTTTTGCGGGACTATGGTGCGGATGAATACGGCTTTGACTGCCTTGGAGCAGGCGGGTATGGACGGGATGGTGACGGTGCTGCGGACGGAGTATCCGGAGCGCGATCTGTCGATGATCGACGTGCTGAATGCGGGCTGCTCGAAAGGGCATGCTCTGGAGCGCTGGGCAGCTTACCGGGGTTACCGGCGCGAAGAGGTCATGGCCGTCGGTGACAACCATAATGATGTGGAGATGCTTGAGTTTGCCGGGCATCCGGTTATCATGGGAAATGCGTGTGAGGAGCTCCGGACCCGGGGCTGGCAGGTGACAGGCGGGAACCATGAATGCGGGTTGGCGGCGGCGGTAGAGCTGGCGTTAGGGCAAAGCGCCGTTGGTCGTTAGTCGTTGGTCGCTAGTCGTTTCGTTGCTGTTAAGGTCTTGCCCGCGGTCGCTGTTTTCGAATGAAGATTCGCTTATCACAATCCGTCGTCTGGATCGTCACGCTCGCCGTGGCGGCGCTTCCCTGCTTTGCGGGTGAAGTTGCCGTGCTCAAGAATGGGTTCGCCATAAAGCATGAGAGGCGGGAGATCGTGGGCGACTTGACCCGGCTGTACGTAAGCGCGGACGGGTCGAGTTTCGTGGATGTCCCGACGGCGGACATCGAACATTTTGAGGCGGCTCCTGAGGAACCCGTCGAGGAACCAGCTTCCGCCGGCAATACAAAAGGTGTAGGAGCCAAGCCGGTCTCGAGCGGCAGACCTGCTGCCTTTTCTGCAAGGCCTGTGACTGATCTTTCACAGGTTGTGAATGAGGCGAGCGGGCGATATCGGCTGGATCCCGATCTTGTGAACAGCGTGATCAAGGCGGAGAGCGGGTTCAACGTGCGGGCGGTGTCGCCGAAAGGCGCGCAGGGCTTGATGCAGCTCATGCCGGGAACGGCTTCACAACTGGGAGTACCCAACGCTTTCGATCCGCAAGCCAACGTTGATGGCGGAACCCGGTATCTGCGAGAGTTGCTGGAGCGATACAACTTCGACCTGGTGAAAGCTCTGGCAGCCTACAACGCCGGGCCGCAACGCGTGGAACAGTTTGGCGGAGTGCCTCCTTATTATGAAACGCGTGCGTATGTCGCCAGGATTGTGAAGGACTTCAACAAGAAGAAGATCGCGCAGGGGAAGGCGTCGGCCCCGCAGAATAATGTCGCGCAAAAAAAGAGCGGCAGGACGAAACCAGGCGCCGCAGCGAAGAGCACTTCCAAGAGCGCAAGTGGAACTACCGTCGCCTCGACGCAAGGCAAGTAAGTCTCATCCCGCAGTGCCCCTTCCGGAGTTTTCAGGCCGCTTCGCTTCTTAGACTTCGGCTTCGCAGTTACGGGTTTGACCCTGATGGCCCGCTCGTTTACCTTTGAGTTGCCGTTTCCCACTTCGCGTTGCGGGGCCGCGGCGCGGAGCTTTCCCCCTTCATGGATAAGAAGAGAATTCTGGCCAGCCTGGTGGTGTTCTGCATTCTGGCAATTCTTGTTTATCTGCAGTACCGGCACTGGCGCACATTTGATTGGGGAACGTTTTGGAGCCAGACGCATCGCATCAAGAAGTGGCATGTTTTGCACGGGATAGCGCTGATTTATCTCGGCTACTTCATGCGCGCGATCCGGTGGAAGATTTTTCTGCAACCGGTTCGACCGAAAACAAGGGTGGCCGAATTATTATCGCCGACGCTGATCGGCTTCACTGGACTTGCTCTTCTGGGCCGCGCCGGCGAATTCATTCGGCCATACTTAATCGCACGGCGAACGGGCCTGCCGGTTTCCTCTCAACTGGCTGTCTGGGCGATCGAACGAATTTTCGACGCAGGCGCATTTGCGGTGCTGACGATTCTCGCTATTTTTCTGCCCAGCGCCTTGCAATCGATTCCCCATCCCGAGTATTACGCGTGGTTTCAGAAGGCAGGGTTTCTGCTGACCGCGTTGGTCGCGGGAGGAGCGATTGCCGCGATGGTTGTGCGGCGAAAGGGTGACGCCGTTGCGGATTGGGTCGAAACGCGGTTCGCTCATCTGCCCTCGCACTTCGGGCACAAGCTGGCAGAAAAAGTGCGCGAGTTTGGGGCAGGATTGCACACGATTCGTGGTGTGGTCTCGTTGCTGCTGCTGACGGCGCTTTCGGTTGGAATGTGGTACGTAATCGCGCTGGCTTATCAAGAGGTCACGCACTCCTATGGCGTCGATGCATTACAGATTCCAGTCTCGCAACTGCTGATCGTGATTTTGGCGAGCATGGTGGGGTCGATCCTGCAACTGCCAGCGGTCGGAGGGGGTTCGCAGGTGGCCACCATTACGATTCTCTCGCACGTGTTTGATGTGCCCCCGGAGATGGCGGCGAGTTGCGGAATTCTCTTGTGGCTGGTGACGTTTGCCGCCGTCATACCGCTGGGACTGCTATTGGCACATCGCGAAAGGCTGTCTTTTCGGAAGCTGTCGGTGGAGAGCCATCATGCCGAGGAATCGGACGTTCCGGTTTCGTGAATCGTAACTTATTTTACTTCCCCAGCGGGCCATACACATCCAACTCATTTACGGTGCCGACAAAAACTTTTCCTGCGGCGATTGTCGGAACCGTGAACTTCAGGGCCAAACCTGCTGTGTCGCGCGATCCTGCCTGCGTGCTGTCATACAGTTCGTTGGAAATGTTCGAAGCATCATAGGCCCGGAGTATCGCCGGACCGCCAGTATCGTGGTTCGTATTGTCGATCTCCCAGACAATTCCATTGTTGGAGCCATTGGATGAAACGGAAACCGTGGCACCGTGTAAAGAGAGGATGGGCTGTCCTTTTGCTACAGGCTGGGCGGAGAGTTGACCATTGCTCCAACTGAAGGCGCGCAGCACATCGCTCTCGCAGTGGATGTAAAGGAAACCGTTCCAATAGGCAAGTGTCGAAAAGTTGTTGTCGAACTGGTGAACGCCGGTCTGCACTGTCTGAATGACGTTGTTGCTTGTAGGGGAAAACGACCCCATGTTATCGCGATTCACGACGAAGATGTTCCCGTCTTTCCCGCCGCCGATGACTTCGTGGGGCGTGCTGGAAGGGTTGTCGGGCATCAGGACGGGTGAGCCGCTCCCCAGATCCGCATCGTTCACAGCGAGGTAAGCGGCGTTATCGGGCTGGAAGAAATCTTCCACCAAGAGGACGCCGGCCGATAGACGGAGGAAGGAATCGTTGTAACCGCTGGGAGGATCATTCTGATCCACCCCGGTCATGATGAATACTTTGCCGCTCTGATCGTCGATAGCAGGCGCTCCTCCGGAATTCCAGAGACCGCCGCCAGCGCCGTCGGGAGTGTCGTTGAAGATGGCTTTCTGCTGCAGAGAGGTCTTGTCGTAGGCAAGGAGCCAGCCATGATTGCAATGGCCAAATGCGATGTAAATTTCATTGCTTACCGGATTTAGAGCTAGACCTGTTCGTTGGTAGCATCCAGTCTCGATTTGAATCGTTCCGTTGTTGTTGTCCCAACCGGTACCCGGAACTGAGCCTGTAATCTGCACGGGACCGCCGTGCTTTTCGGCGCCCGACGTGATATCGAGCGCGTGCAGATAGAACGGGCCGCTGGTTGTAATCGTCACTACGTAGAGGGTGCCTGTTGTTATATCAATGACCGGAGTGCCTGTGATTCCGAGAACTGGAGAGATCCCTTCGGAGTCGTTGCGAGGGGACGGAGTTCCCAGATTCCTGGACCACAACGGGGAACTCTGCAGGCCATCGGCATCGAAGGCATAAACGGTGTTGTTCTCCGTGGCGACAAAAACCACGTTGTGAGCGGCACCGGTAATTCCGAGCTGCGGGACATAAAGAGGCTGGGCATAGATTTGGCCGTCGACAGGATAAGAACGGAGTTTCCCGAACTGCGACGAATTGACGACCGATGATGTAAGCGTGGTTTCTTGTGTAAACGCGCCGTCGCGAGCGTCATCGTTGTGATACGTGAGGACGGCTCCCGGAGCGGTGTTTTGAATTGTCAGGTTGCTGGTAGCAACGGCGGACGGAAACGTGACACTCGACACGGAAACGGTGTGTTCACCGATTGCATTCGGAACCGTGTACAGACCGCTTGCGCTGATTGTGCCAACCGAAGTGTTGCCGCCGGCAGTGCCGTCGACGGACCAGGTGACGCCTGTGGTGGCAACGCCCTGGATGTTCGCACTGAATTGCTGTGATCCGCCGGGAGCCAACAGGGTTCCAGCGGGAGAAATTGAGAGGCTGAGGACGGTGACGGCGGCGGCGGCGGCCCCCGATCCCGCGGTGGTAACATTCGCTGCAATCGTGTGATCTCCGATTTGCGAAGGCGCAGTATAGAGTCCCTGAGCGTTGATCGTTCCGACTGACGAATTGCCCCCGTTGATGCCATACACGGACCAGGTCACGACTGGATTGCTTTGGCCTTGGACGGTAACGGAGAACTGTTGCGTTGCTCCTAGGTTCAGGCCCACGGTGGTGGGAGTTATGGAAACGATTCCCCGGACCGTAACGGTTGCGGTGGCACTCTTCGTGGTGTCCGCAACGCTGGTGGCGGTGACGCTGTGAGTCCCTGAAAGCTGCGGCGCGGTGTAGAGGCCTGTCCCGGTAATCGTACCGGTTGAGGAATTTCCCACACCGGACGAATCCACTGACCACGTGACGTTCACATTGTTAGAGCCCGCGACCGCCGCAGTGAACTGTTGTTGTGCACTGGGGCCGAGAGTAAGGGACGAGGGAGTCAACTGAATGGTGACCGGCCCAGTGGGGTTTGTTGGTGGAGGGGACTCCTTGTATGCAGCACATCCTATGGAAGGAGCAAGAAGGGCCAGCAGAAAAAACCCTCTACAAAAAGCGCAGTCGGTGGCAACCATACGGCGCGTAAGTAGATGACGTTTTTGGAAATCGGGTTGCTGGATGCCTTATCTGGCAGGGGTTCTGGGCGGTCTGCAAAACCATACTTGCCATCTGTTTTCTGGAGGAGAGCGTCCTTCTCCGCAGCAGAACAGGATAATGATTACTGTAGGGAGAGGACAACGAAACAATCGAATAGCAGGCGTTTGGCTATCACGTCAAAGTTTCACGGCCTACAAGCAGAACGGATTGACTGGGTTTAGCCAGCATGAGAGACTTTGGTGCCACTTCTGCTCTATGACCCGTCGTCTTCCACCGCGGGCACGTCATCGACTCTGGCGATTGTTGGCACTGCTGCTCCTTCCAGCGTTGTCGACCCCTCGCGCTCAGGGTCAACATGGCGACGTTTTCAATAACATCGGAAGCCCAACGAGTAGTTCCCCGGGTTATGAAAACCGAGGCGGCACTCTATTGCGCATCACGGTTTTTGGCGATACCGCCAAGACAAGGCTCGATCGCCAATCTCTTGTGAAACTCAGCAACACGAGTTCACAAATTGTCAGTTGGCAAACTACCGACGAGCGATCCGAGGTTGGTTTCGGCGATCTGCCGCTCGGACACTATGAAGTGGAAGTAAGTGCAGTTGGCTATCGCACGGCAACCAAGGAATTCCAAGCACTAAGTTCGTATGCTCCGATTAACTTAGAGCTTGTTCTCGAGAAAGATCCGGCAGCGGTGCAACTCAATGTCAGTGAGGGGATGCCACCGAAGGCTCGTAAAGAAGCGAAGCACGGAGTTTCGGCGCTGAAATCCGGGAAGTGGGACGAGGCGAACAAGCGCCTTGGAGCGGCGTATAAACTCGCGCCAGAAAATCCTGACGTTAATTTCCTGCTCGGATATCTCTTCTACCAGAAGAAGGATTTCGGTCGAGCGGCGGATTTTCTAGGGAGTGCCACGAATCTGAGCCCGCACAATGTGCAGGCATTAACCTTGCTGGGCCGGGTAAGCCTGCAGCAAGAGAACTACGCCACGGCTGTATCCAATCTGGAAAGGGCAGTTCTGGCGGATTCCGACTACTGGGTGGCACATGACCTGCTGGCGGCTTCGTATCTGAAGCAGCAGAAATTTGACAAGGCTCGTGACGAGGCGCAACTCGCCATCACAAAAGGTAAGGGGGGTGCGACCGCGTCGCAATTGGTTTTGGGACAAGCGCTTGTCAATCTCGGGCAGCGCCAGGAAGGTATACAGGCTCTCAAGGATTTCGTGGTTGCCTCCCCCAAGAATCCGAGCGTACCGCAGGTCAAGGCTCTGATCGCGCAACTGGAGGCGGCACCGGTACCGGCGAATGCGAGCACATCGACCGTTTCGCTTCCGGTCCCGACGGTCACGGGTGTAGATCCGCTAATCGCAGCGGCCGAACCAACTTTTTCTGTACGACCGTGGCAGCCCCCGGCGATCGACCTGAACAAGCCGTCTGTGGCGGCGAATGTGAGTTGCCCGGCGGATATGATTGAGCTGACCGGCAAGCGGGTCGAGGAATTCGTGGAGGACGTGTCCCGCATCGCCGCGATCGAACATTTGTTGCACGAGCAACTTGACGAGATGGGCGATGCGATCACCAAAGAGACGCGGACGTTCAACTATGTCGCTTCTTTCACTGAGTCGAAACAAGGCTCGATCGCGGTGGATGAATACCGGCAGGAGCACCTTGGTCTGGCCGACTTCCCCGATCAGATCTCGAGCAGCGGATTTGCGACGCTGGCACTCGTATTTCATCCGAAGATGCGGGACAGCTTCGAAATGGTCTGCGAAGGCCTTGGCGATCTGCGGGGTCAGTCGACTTGGATGGTTCATTTCAAACAGCGTGAAGATCGTCCGGCACAAATGCACGACTACCGCGTCGGCGGCGAGTTGTACTCGTTGAAGCTAAAGGGCCGAGCCTGGATTAGCGCGGACAAGTTCCAGATTGTGCGGATGGAATCGGAGTTGGTAAATCCGGTGCCTCAGGTTCGTCTGGCCGGTGAACATCAAGTTGTGGAGTACGGTCCGGTGCCGTTCGCGAAGAAAAAGGTGCAACTCTGGCTTCCACAGAGCGCCGAAATCTATCTGGATTTCCGGCGGCATCGCTACTACCGGAAACATAGTTTTGATCATTACATGCTGTTCGCCGTGGATGCGGACGAAAAGCGCAAAGAACCGGCAGCGCAACCTACCGACAGCAAGCCCCAGCCGAACTGAGATCCCTCCCGATCTCTTCCCTCAGTTAAAGGTTCAGTCTAAGGCGAGGAAATCCTTGCTTTTACGTCATCCTTGCAAGTCTTTTACAAGCCTTTTACAAGCCCTTTGCGGTTCACCAACGACCGGAGACGGCTAACTGGCATAGTGCAGACTTGGGGATTCTGGAGGGACAACGAGGGAGTAGTTTGAGCAGTGCTACGTCACAAGACGAAAACATCACTTTGGTACAGGGATTTACCCTGTTCTCGGACATTTCTGCCGGCGACTGCAGCGCGATCATTTCTGCCGCGCACAAAGAAATCTATCCACGGTCGCAAACGATTTTCTCGATAGGGGATGGCGTCGAGCAGGTAGTGTTGCTGCTCTCGGGATGGGTCAAGATCACGCAGCCAGGCCCCAAACGTACTGAAGTGATCCTCAGACTGGTTGGGATCGGCGAAATAGTCGGCGCATTTGGGTGCTGGTCAGGCCACAAACATCGCTCGACCGCTGAATCCGTTCGGTCTTGCGCGGCACTTGTGTGGGATGCCGCAAGTTTCGACAAGATTCTAGAGCGCTTCCACTTATTTCGGCGCAATACGATTCTCGCACTTGAAGAACGATTAGAAGAATTGGATGAACGTTTTCGTGAGGTCTCAACCGAGAGTGTTGGCTCACGCCTGAGTAGCGAGTTGATCCGCCTGTCGAAGCGATTCGGCTCTGCCGTTGATGAGCGCCAGGAAATCCGTCTCTCGCGCCAGGAACTGGCTCAATTGACTGGGACGACGCTGGCTACCGTAAGCCGCCACTTGTGCCGCTGGCAAGCCTTGGGAATCATCAGCATCGGCCGGGAGATGGTGCAGGTTTGCGACATCGCTGCCCTTGCGGAGGTTTCTGATGCGGAGTGTCCGCCGGCGTCTAATTTATGAGTCAGTGGAACCGGTGATTGAGCTATCTTCTTTATGATCGTGCGTCTCGTTTCCGGCTAATTGTTGGCTTGGCATCCCCAGCGCTTCGCGCAATATCTTTTGTACCCACTCGTAATCGTACATGTCTTCTTTTCGAGCTTGAATCTGACATGCAATTCTTAGGTCCCGATCAAAGGGACGTATATTCCAGCCCTCCACTTTCTTCTTATCATCCGTTTCGGGATTGTCAGGCATTTATTGTCTCGGTCACTTGTGAAAAAGAAAACCTTTGATTCCGCCTCAAGCCAGTCAATTGCCTGCACTTCGAAACGCTCGGCCCAATCCTGACCCGGAGTAGTAAGCGTCGGCCAGACCGCACTCCTCAACAGGCAACAGAAACAGGGCCGAGCCAAACACAAGGTTAGTTTTTGCATGGTTCGATGTCGTTGCGCTTCAGCAAAGCCGACAAGGTTCTTGCTGCCTACCCTGCTTGCTGACGTTTCACACCTTAAGCTTGTAGCCCATGCCCGGCACCGTAAGGATCAATTCCGGATGCTTGGGATCTTTCTCCAGTTTCTGGCGCAGACTGGCGATGTGCACGTCCACCGTGCGCGTGAACGTACCGTCTTCATAGCCCCACACTTCCTGCAGCAGTTCGCTTCTCGACAGTGTCGCACCCGAATGCTCCATGAAATGCCGCAAGAGCTGGAACTCCCGCGCCGAAAGCGCAACTTCCTTGCCGTCGCGTGTCACCTCTGTAGCTCGAACATCCATTCGCAGTGGCCCCAACTGCAGAACCATATGAGTTGCGCGCCCCGGGGAACGTCGCAGCAGGGCCTCGACACGGGCCATCAACTCGAGTGTGTCAAAGGGTTTGGTGACGTAGTCATCGGCGCCAAGTTTCAATCCAATCACTTTGTCGGCGGTCTGATCGCGTGCGGTCAGCAGCAAGATCGGTGTCGCCAGTCCCGCAATGCGCACATCACGGCAGACGTCGAGCCCGCTGCGATTGGGAAGCATGATGTCGAGAATAATGAGGTCAAACGGTTGGCTGGTCGCCTTGTTCAGCCCCTCGTCGCCGTCGGCGGCGAAGTCCACCGCATAGCCTTCACTGCGAAGCCGGTCGCTTAAGGTCATTCGCAGTCCTTCTTCGTCTTCAACCAGCAGAATACATTCATTCATGATTGCGCTATTGTCCTTCCCATCGCTTCACTGCGTACTGTGAGCTGTCCCGCGATTGGCAAATGCAGGGTAAAAATACTTCCGACCCCAACTTCGCTGGTCACGGAAATACGGCCACCCATCGCTTCGGCCAGACTCTTTGCGATGGGTAATCCTAATCCCGTTCCGTGAATCTGCCCCGCTAGGGCCGCCTTGGCACGATAAAACGGCTCAAAAATCTGATGCAGCTCCGTGCGCTCAATGCCCGTCCCGCGGTCCTGCACGCTGATGCGAATCTCAGGATGGTCCCGCCCTCCGTCTGCGCTGGCGCGAATTGCGATCCAGTGCCCCTGGTCGCCATACTTCAGAGCATTGGTGATCAGGTTCTGCAAGCATTGCGACAGTGCCGAAAGATCGCCCAGGATCTTCGGCAAGTCCGGGCTAATCTGCTGCTCCAGGGTGAATCCCGCCTTGTGAATCAATTCGGCTGTGCCCGTCACCGCCGCGTCAACCACGTCGGAGACGGCTAGCGGTTCCAGTTCATAGCGCCCTTTGAGGTCCTGAGTCGAAACAAACAGGATGACCTGGTTGACCAATCCATTGATCTGGCGCGACTGGTTGCGGATCACCGATCCGTATTTTGCCAACTGCTCCTTGCCACTCACAACTCCGTCCGCAATATTGTCGACCGCGGAGCACAATACCGCCAGCGGCGTCCGCAGTTCGTGCGAGACCGAGGCGGCGAAATCCATCTGCATCCTTGCCATGCGCATGGTGCTGGCCATCTTGTCCTTCTGCAGGACCCAAACGAAAACGCCCGCGATCAGAACGGTTACGAGAAGAACGGTCACCAGTCGTGTAACCGTCCGGGTGGCAAGCGCCGCGACATTCGCCAGCCGCTGCGAGGCCTGGTCATCATAAAGACGCTGCGTCTCTTCCAGATCCCGCCGCACACCCTCAAATAATGGGACGCCGTTGGTCATGTCATAGGCCACTGCATCTTTGATGCTGCCTTCCAAAATCGAGCCCAGCACTTCGTTGCGCGCTGCCAGATAAGCCTTCCAGTCTTGCTGTAGTCGATTTCCCAACTTGACCTCTTGTGGCAGTTGGGCCTGCTGCAGATACTCGGCGATTCCCGCCGTGACTCGGGCATCCGCCTCACGGGACTGGTCCGCATAGATGACCTGCAGGTTGCTGTCGTTCGTGGTGAGAGCATACAGCGTGCTGCGCCGTGTTTCCTGCGCGTCGTATTGCAGGTTTCCAATGCGGCGTAACCCGAGCACCGACGAGGCGTACATCCCCTGCACTTCGTTATTGGCCGAGCGGACGTCGCGAATCACGAAGCGCACCACGCCCGCCTCTAGTCCGATCAACAGCACCAGGAACAGTGCCGAACTGTAGCGCGCCAGGAATGCCGGGCTTCTCCCCACTCGCGGAGAAAAGCTCGCCGCGTTTTCATGAGTCGCGTGTTGGGTGCGTTCGGTCATGCCACCTACTCCGCACGCTCCGCGATCTTCAACGGATACTCAGCATCACTGGGAAGATGCCCGTCAATGCGAACGACTTTGACGGAGTCGTCCACGTCCTCGGGTCGCAAATACCCGATGGCTCCCGGCACGTTGAACACAAACTTGCGCACGCCCACAGGGCTTGCGAGGGTCTTGGGTGAGACCAGCACTTCCCCCGTCAGCAGTCCTTGCAGATATCGGCGCCGGAGGTCCGACTCGCTCATGCGGCAGACATCGCGCAGCAGCGTCTCCCGCTCTGGCTGTCCGGGCTCCATCATGACCAGCGTAATTCTGCGCCCGTTGGCCCAGTGGCTCCGCTCACCCAAGAACACGGTGCGCAGCTCCGCCATCGACATGCTTTCAATGGGATTTTCCCGGTTCACGATAATGGCAAGGCTCTCCTTGGGGCGCGCTGCGCGCACGCGCGACTGCGGCATCGGCTCTATCAGCGCAGCCGTCGTCAGGATCACCAGAATGATGGCAGGGTAGCGGATCATTCGTGTCGCCGTTAGAACGTGAATCCCACCTGAGCCTGAAGTCCCTGGACCGAGTGCTGATCGCGCAGGGACGTGAAGTCATACTGCAGCTTCAGCGCCACCGATTCGCTGGCATCATAGCGCAAACCTACCGACGGTCCCGCGCGCAATCCAATGTCGGGGAATATCGGTTCATTCGGGCTAGCATTGATGTACTGATAGCGGAAGTAAGGTCGGTACGACCCGAACCTGCGGGAAATCTGGCTGTACCACCCGGGCGTTTCGTAGGTGTGGCCGCCATCGGGGCTGTGCCGCACTACCAGAACCTCGTTGAGCCACTCAAAAGTAGGCGTCGTGTACACGGCATGTGCTGCCAGGATTGTTTCGCCCACAGCCGGCAGATTGTTCGGCACCAACTTGTCGTGATACGCCGATAATCCGACTTGGAGTCCGGGTAACTTGGTGGGTCGCGCAAATAACTCGAAATTGACCGCTTTGCCGTTCGTCTCGGTGACGATGTTCTGGACCGGTTCCTCATCGATCGGTGCGCGCGATTCCCTGCCGTTGCCTACCTCCGCCACATAGTGCAGCCCAAGGGATCCGGACGGGATGCTTCCGTACGCCTCTACTCCTACATTGTGGATCGGCAAGATGCCGCCTTGGTCTTCGAACGCGAACAGCAACGGCCGGCCTGTTGTCGTTTGCAGCCACGTGCTGTGATGAAAAGCCGTATTGTAGTAGCCGATTGCCGTGTGATATCGGCCCGCTGAAAGATTGAAATACTCGTTCCTCGAGTACGTGAGCAGATAACGCTCGACGTCTACGCCGAACGTATTGGCGGTACCGCGCGTCACCCCATATATGTTGTCAGGTCCCGCCTCGAACACGATTTCACTCAGGAACTTGAACTTGTCGGAAATGTCGGAGGTCACAAAGAGGTTGAGCTGACCGAGAGTGAAGGCAGTTTTGTCGCCCGGCAGCCCTGCCGGGTGATAGTTATCACCATGGAAGGTAACGTCGCCGAATCCCCGCACGCGCAACAGCGTCTTGCTGACGTCCATGCGCTCAGCTTCGGCGTGCTCGGATGGCTCCGGCTCATGCTCCTGCGCGCCCGCTTGGGATGGGCCATGCGTCGGGGCGTCTGCAGACTGCTGCTGCCGCGCCTCGGCATTCGCTGGCTGCGCCGCGGCAGGATGCTGCGCCGACTCCAACTGCTGCACTCTGGCCTCCAGTTGATCGATTCGCTTCAGCAGCGCCTGCATGGTCGCTTGGTCCACAGTCACCGTCTGACCCGATTGCGCCCGCATCAGATTCGGGCTGACCAGCATCCCGGCGAGCGCCAGCCACAGCACACGCCCGCGCACACAACGGATGAGCAAACCTTTGGAGAACCCCATCACACCCTCCTTCATTGCACCAATCCCCCGATGAATTTCAGACCAGTGCGGCAAGACGCATCCCACGCCTTTCGGCGGAAATCACGCCCGCTGCTGGCCTTTCACTCTCGACGCTTTCCGGCCAATCAAAATCCTGGGACCATTGGACCGGCGACAGACAGATCCGTCTGCCCAAGGGGGAGGAGAAAATAGCTAAACGTACCTTATTTTTCAGCGTGTTGCAACTCAGGGGAGCAAACTCATACAGTATGACATCGGCCCTCCGGTTTCGTTTTCACTGAGACTGAGCGGTTGAAAAACATCGACTGATTCTGGCCCGGAGGGACTCTTGGCGAAACCATTGGGAACGATGCAACAGCAGATTTCAGTCACCACCAAGGGCTATGGCGACATGCATGACATCACCGATCAAGTGGCCACAGCGGTAGGCGAGTCCGGCGTGATGACCGGAGTCGTCAACGTATTCAACGTGGGAAGCACAGCCGCGATCGGCACCATTGAATTTGAACCCGGGCTGCGCGCCGACATGCCAGCCATCTTGGATAAACTGATCCCGCCCAGCCGCAATTATGGTCATGAGCAAGCATGGCACGATGGCAACGGCCATTCCCATCTGCAGGCCACCCTCCTCGGACCTTCGCTGACCGTGCCTATCGCCGATGGAAAGCTGGTCCTCGGGACTTGGCAACAGATCTTTCATCTCGAGTGCGATGTCCACGGCCGCCAGCGCACCATTGTCGTCACCGTCATCGGAAATTGAGAACTTATCAAATAAACCGTTTGAAAGGGCGCGGCTTTCAGCCGCGCCGTCGAAGCCAAGAAACACGCTGGCTTTAGCCCCTGAGGGAACCACAGTCACCGCAGATTCGGAATTTCAGAGTTGACTATTTCTGCTTCTTCTCCCACTCCTCCCGTGACATTGGTTTGAGCGCCTCCAGACTCTTACCCTGGAGGCCGGAGTTGAGCGACTGTAATGCCGGGCCAGTGATGGATTGGAACTGGCTCGCTGCCTCGTCCATCTTCTTCTGGAAAAACGCCGTGCTATCGACCTGCGATTGCGTGGGACGTCCGCAGTAACCGTTCACTCCGCCATACAGCTCGCCGAGTTTTTCGCGCAGCTTCTTCTCGCCAGTGATCATCCCGCCCTCTTTCACCGACACCAGCGTCGAGCGAAAATCCTCGAGCTTCTGAACAAGTCCGTTGAGCTGATCCTTCAACCCATTGTCGGTCGCGCTCGCAGCGCGTTGCCGCGCCTGGTCACGCAGGTCGTTCGTCGAATCCACGATGAACGTCAACTGCCCGAGCATGTCATAGAGCTGCATGACCGTCTTGTGCTGCAACGTGCGGTCCGCAGCTGTGCTCTTGCTGCGCGCATCGGGCACCAGCTTGATGTCGGAGGAATAACTGTCCTTCCCCTTGGTCACTTTGACCGCGTACGTTCCCTCCTGCACCTGCGGCCCGAGCATCGTAAACTCATTCTGCACCAGCCCGGCGGCAGGAGGCATCTTCGGAGGCTTCGCGCGCTCCGGCCACTGCACGCGGTTTAAGCCTTTTCGCTTATCTCCCTGAATCGAAGTCAGAAGATTTCCTTTTTCGTCGGAAACGTCGATCTTCAAGTCGCCAAAGATGTGGCGCTTCTTCTGGTAATAGACGATGGCGGCCGCTTCGGGCAGCGTGCGTCCCGCGAATTCCGAGTCGCCATCGAATCTCTGCTCACTCGCCGCCAGCGTCAGCACCGATGGGCGCGACGGCAATATCGCGAAATCCTTGGCAAGAATCTCCGGCGTGAGCGCACGAATAGGCGTCAAATCGTCCAGGATATAAATCCCGCGGCCATGCGTGGCCACCAACAGATCCGATTCACGCGGATGAATCGCCAGATCGCGCACCGCCACGTTCGGCAGGCTCCCTTTGAATTGCGCCCAATGCGCACCGCTGTCAATGGAAATGAAAAGTCCGAACTCGGTCCCGACGAACAAAAGTTTCTTGTTCACCAGGTCTTCGCGGATCACGTGCGCATAGCCGTTCAGTTCGGACGTGGAAAGCGAGGTCCAGGTCTTCCCGTAATCTGCGGTCCGGTAAACGTAGGTCTTCATGTCTCCGCCGGCGTGGCCGTCGAAGGTGGCGTAAGCCACTGCCGGATCGTAGTGGCTGGCTTCAATAGTCGACACCCACGTATTCGCCGGCAGTCCGGGAATGTTCTTCACCAAATTCGTCCAGTGCTTGCCTCCGTCGCGCGTGATCTGCACGTTGCCGTCGTCGGTCCCGACCCATACGACATTCGCGTCCTTCGGGGACTCCGCGATCGTGTAAATGGTTTCGTACTTCTCCGCGTCGGAGTTGTCGATGGTCAGCCCGCCGGAGGTTTCCTGATGCTGACGCGCCGGATCGTTGGTGGTGAGGTCTGGCGAGATACGGTCCCACGATTCGCCGTGATCGAGCGAACGGAACAGGAATTGCCCGCCGAGGTATACCGTTCCCGCGTGATTCGGGCTGAGGTGAATCGGCGCATTCCAGTTAAATCGGAAATCCGGTTCTCCCGGCCGCGGCAGTGGCTTGATATCCTTCGCCTCGCCGGTCGACTTGCGAAAACGCGAGATCATCGCACCCTGGTATTCGACGTACGCATAATCGGGGTCTGCGGGATCGGAGAAGGCCCAGAATCCGTCGCCCATGCCGATCGCGCGCCAATGCCGGTTGGCGATATTGTCGGTGGCACGCGATGGCGCCATCCAGGTGCCATTGTCCTGCAGTCCTCCGTAGACGTTGTACGGGTCAGCCATGTCGAAGCTCACGTGATAGAACTGCGACACCGGAAGGTTCGCAAGGAATCGCCAATGCGTCGCCTGATCAAGCGACTGGTAGACACCTCCATCCGTGCCCACGAGCAACTGGTCGGGATTCTCTGGATTGATCCACAGCGCGTGCATGTCACTGTGTAAGTTCTCGCCGGGACCTTCGTTCGTCGAGAAGGCTGCACTAAAGCTCTTGCCCGCATCTTCGCTCACGGTCAGGAAGAATCCTGGCTTGTACACACGATCGGGATTCTTGGGATCGACCGCCAGCCGCGCAAAATAGAACGGCCGCCCGCTGACGTTGAACGAACTGTTGACCTCGGTCCAACTGTCGCCCGCATCATCAGAGCGGAACAGCGCCGTATGATTCTTGGCTTCCACGACGGCGTAAACACGCGAAGTCTTGTTGGCCGCTATGCCGATGCCGATTCGGCCCAGATCCCCCTCTGGCAATCCTTTGCGCAGTTCATGCCAGGTCGCGCCGCCATCGGTGCTCTTGAATAATCCGCTTCCCGGGCCGCCCGACCGGAAATTGTGCGGCTCGCGGCGCACGTCCCACATGGCAGCGTAGAGCACGCTTGCATCCTGCGGATCCATGGCCAGTTCCGCGCAGCCGGTGCTGTCATTGCGGTAAAGGATCTTGTTCCACGTCTTGCCGCCGTCGGTTGTCTTGAAGACGCCCCGCTCGGTGTTGGAATTCCACAGATGTCCGAGTGCACACGCGTAGACCGTGTTGCTTTCCTTGGGATGCACGATCATGCGGCTGACGTGCTCGGAGTCAGGCAGGCCCACGGCCTCCCAGTTCTCACCGCCGTCGCGCGAGCGATACACTCCCGTGCCAACCGATACGCTGTTGCGCACCCACGATTCGCCCGTGCCCACCCAAACCGTCTTCGAGTTTTGCGGATCAATCGCAATCGAGCCAATCGAAAGCGAAGGCTGCTTGTCGAAGATCGGCTTGAACGTCGTGCCGGCATCCACCGACTTCCAGACTCCGCCGCTGGCCGAGCCGACGTAGATCGTAAGTCGTCCCGCCTCGCGAATCGCGGCGATGTCGGCAATGCGGCCGCCCATCGCGGCCGGACCGATGGCGCGAATCGGCAGCCCGCTAATCATGTCCGAGTCGAGCGTGACGTCCTGCCCTGTCACGAACAGAGCGGTAAACAATAGGCATAGAAACAGCGACACACGCGAACGATTGCTCATGATCACCTCGTAAGGAAACCGCAGGGCCCAGAACATTTCTCACAAATGATTGAAAGGACTTGTTCACCGACAGCATTGAAAGGGCGCGGCTTCAGCCGCGCCGCGTAACGCCCCAAAAATCGCGGGCTTTAGCCCTTGAGGTCGAAATTCGATCCGCAACCCGGGTGCTAGTTCTTGGGTGGATCCGTCTTCGGTGCATCTGTCTTCGGCGCATCCGCCTTGGGAGCAGCCGCCGGCATCTTAAACAAGGAGTCATCCGCCGGCACATTCAGCTCAACCTTGGTGATCGTGAGCTTTTGCTTCTGGTCGGTTCCCTTGATGCCGCTCTCCACCGCAAACGGAAACATGATTCCGTCGACCGCCTTGTAGTCTCCGATCGCCGATTCGATTTCCTGTTCCGTGCCCCGAACCGTGCGCTTGGTCACTTCTTTAATCTCGAGGAACGAATCGGAATCGATGTAAATCGTTTGCACGTCCCCGTTCTTCAGGGTAACTTTCAACTTATATGCGTCCGTGCCTTCGATTTTTTCTTTGCCCTGCAACTCCACCTGGTGTCCCTTGCTTTTGTAATCGATGAGCGGGCCGTCGAGATCAGCCATCTCCTCGGTTTCCTTGGCCTCGTCCGCCGACATTAATTCCGCTTCCTTCTTCCCCATGAACGGCATGATCTGCCAGCCATTCTTGCCGTCGAAAGCCTGGACCGCCGTCAATCCCTGCACCGTGAATTCCAAGCGCGCCAGCGTCGGCCGCTTCTGGATCAGGACACCCGGAGCTTCCATCCCCGGGCCCATCGACATAGTCGCGGTGGATTTGATGGACTTCACACTCTTCAGCTTCTCCGCCCCGCCGCGAGCCTGAACGTTTTTTGCAATAATCTCGTCCACGGTCTGCGCCAACAGGCACGGAGCCAGCACCGCCAAAGCAATCATCGACAGACACACTTTTCGAATCATTCGTAATCTCCTAGGATTGCTGGACCTTCCCCTCTGAAGCCAGCTATTGTACCCCTCCGCGCCACTGCTCGCGGCGGTGTTTCATGGCTTCTACGTTCGATCACACCGGAATGTTCCTGTCCGACTACGTTTTTGGAGGAAGATCGCTTACTTGCCGGGTGCAAGAGGAAGACTATGCGAAGATAGGGCGCAATGAGCACCTCGGCACCTGTGACTGACAAGCGCCGCAAACGATGGGACACCAGGCTGCTCCGTGTCAAGGAACTCGCAGCGCGTCATCAACCGATTGCATCGGCTTTGCGCTTCTATCACCTGGTATTGGAGTTCCAGGCCCAGATCTCATCTCGATCGACGCGCGCGATCGATGCGCACGTCCCCCTGCGCGCGCAGATCGACGTGGCCGCGCTCGTCTCGGAGTTGCCAGCTCTTCTCTCCCTCAGCGCGCAACATGGGCCTGAATCTTTGGGTGAAGCGGCTCGTCAGTGGAATTCGTCGCGAGAGCAAAAGTGGATTCAAGCAATCCAGTCGGCACTTGACCCCGCTCGTCCACCATTCGCGGGACCGGATGACTTCTTCACGCGTGCGTGCCTCCAGCCGGTCGCCGAGAACCTCCAACTCCAATTCGCAGAGGATCCCTACACCGGCAACAACGTCTGTCCCGCGTGTGGGGGCTTGCCCCAGATGGCCGTGCTCCAACCTGAAGGAGACGCGGCTGGCCGCTGGCTGTTCTGTTCCTTTTGCCTGCGGCAATGGCCTTTTCGCCGACTGATCTGTCCCTGGTGCCGGGAAGAAAACAAGGAAAAGCTGCCGCGCTTTTCATCCGAGGAGTGGCCTGCAGTTCACGTCGAGGCGTGTGATACCTGCCGCCGCTACCTTAAAGCCATCGATATGACAGTGGACGGTCTGGCAGTTCCCCTCATCGACGAAACTGCATTCTCGGTACTCGACGTCTGGACGGCGGACCGCGGCTACTCCAAGATCGTGCCGAACCTGATGGGGTTTTAACACAACGTTAACATTGCCCCCTATTAGAGTGCCCCCTATTAGAGTTGACACCTGCATCGCTGGGGTGTATTTTTTCGTGCGACTTCCGGTGTACACGAACTGCAGTAAGTGCATCCAACGGATATCCAGTAAGTGGGGATCTGAATGGACCTTTCACGCCGTTCCTTCCTGAAGACGGGAGTAGCCGGTGCGGTCGGGCTCTCAGCACTCGGGTTCGATCTACAACCTCTGCAAGCCCAGTCTTCCAGCCTCAAGATTTCACGGACCACGCAAACCCGCAGCACTTGCCCATACTGCTCGGTGAGCTGCGGCATCATCATCCACACCATCGGGGACGGCGCGAAGAACGTCACGCCACAAGTGGTGCACGTCGAGGGCGATCCCGATCATCCCATCAATCGCGGCACGCTTTGTCCCAAGGGCGCGTCCCTGTTGCAGGACATCGTCAACGATCGCCGTCTGCTGAAGCCGCAGGTGCGGCGCCCCGGCTCCGATCATTGGGAAGATATTCCGTGGGATCAGGCGATCGATGAAATCGCGACGCGGACGAAAGCGCTCCGTGACGCGGACTTTATCCAGCAGGACAAGAACGGCAAGACCGTCAACCGCTGGGAGAGTATGGCTTTCGCCGGTGGATGTACCGATACCAACGAGTTCAATTATCTGGTTGTGAAGTCGATGCGTTCGATGGGGGTGACGTGCCTGGAAAACCAGGCACGTGTTTGACACGGCCCCACGGTCTCCAGTTTGGGGCCAACATTCGGACGCGGGGCGATGACCAACGGTTGGGTCGACATCAAGAACACCGACATGATGTTGATCATGGGCGGGAATCCAGCCGAGAACCATCCCTGCGGATTCAAGTGGGTCGTCGAAGCGAAGCGCAACCGCAACGCGAACATCATCGTCGTCGATCCGCGCTTCACGCGCACCGCTACACAGGCGGACCAATTCCTTCAAATCCGCGCCGGATCCGACATCGCCTTTCTCGGCGGGATGATCAACTTCGCCATTCAGAGCAAGCGCTACAACGAGGAATACCTCGTCAACTACACCAACGCCGCGTTCGTTGTGAAGGACGGTTTCAAGCTCCCGGAAGATGGCTTGTACTCCGGCTTCGATCAGAACGCCAAGACTTACGACAAGTCGACTTGGAACTACGAGGAAGTCGGGGCCGCAGGGACCCAAACCAAACCATCTGCTGGAAGTCCTGCTCCGCCGACGCTCCCACCAAATGTAGCCTATGACGTGTCACTGCAGCATCCCCGCTGTGTGTTTCAACTGCTGAAACAGCAATACTCGCGCTACACGCCGGAGATGGTCGAACGCATCACCGGGATTCCCAAAGACCAAGCGCTCAAGGCGTGGGATACCTTCACCTCCATTCGCCAGAACGGCGACATGAAGAAGGTCGGCACCATCATCTACGCCGTTGGGTGGACGCAGCACTCTTCCGGCACGCAGACAATCCGCACGGCGGCGATGATCCAGTTGCTCCTCGGCAATGTCGGCCGCGCCGGCGGCGGGGTCAACGCCTTGCGCGGGCACTCGAACATTCAGGGTGCGACCGACATGGCCGGCGTCTTCGACATTCTGCCCGGTTATCTCAAGATGCCGACCCCGGCCGACACCGACCTGAAAGCCTATCTCACTCGCACCACGCCCAATGCCTCGAAGCCGAAAGAGTGGGATTCCTTTAACTACTGGTCGAACACACCGGCGTTCACCGTGTCGTTGCTCAAAGCGCTCTACAGCGACGCAGCGACCAAGCAGAACGACTTCGCCTTCAACTGGCTCCCCAAGATCGACCGCAAGTATTCCTGGGTGGAGATCTGGGATGACATGTACAACGGCAAAGTCAAAGGCATGATGGCATTCGGTATGAACGGCGTCATGATCGGGCCGAACGCGAAAAAGAACATCGAGGCCCTGAAGAAGGCAGACTTCCTGGTGGTCTGCGAAATCTATCCCGATGAAACCAGCGAATTCTGGCGCGCGCCGGGCACTACGCCCGACGAAATGAAGAAGATCAACACGACCGTCTATCGGCTGCCTGGCGCAGGCTTCGCCGAGAAGGACGGCACATTCGTTAACTCCGCGCGCTGGCTGCAGTGGAAGTGGGCCGCCGTTCCCCCACCCGGAGATTGCAGGCTCGATCAGGAAATTCTGGCGCGCATCTTTTTGAAGGTCCGCGAGAAATATCAGAAGGAAGGCGGCAAGTTCGCCGATCCGATCCTGAAACTCTCCTGGAACTATACGAATCCCTACAACCCGTCTCTTGCCGAAGTCGCGAAGGAACTCAACGGCAAAGCCCTAGCTGACGTCACCGATCAAAAGACCAACACCACGATCAAAGCCGACCAGCAGCTTCCCGGCTTTGCGTTCTTACGCGATGACGGCTCAACCATGTCGGGCAATTGGCTCTTCTGTGGCTCATGGACCGAGGCCGGTGCCCTGACGCAGCGCCGCAGCCCGGAAGATCCGTCGGGTCTTGGCATTCATCCCAACTGGGCGTGGTCGTGGCCGATGAATCGGCGTGTCCTCTACAACCGCGCCTCCTGCGATCTCAACGGCAAACCCTGGGATCCAGACCGCAAGCAAGTCTGGTGGAGTGAGGGCAAACAGAAGTGGGTGGGCAACGACGTTCCCGATTTCAAAGCGGATTCCGACCCAAAAACTCGCATGGGTCCATTCATCATGAACCCTGAAGGCGTCGGCCGTTTGTTTGTGCCCATCGGCGCCGTCGCCGACGGTCCGTTCCCGGAACACTACGAACCCACGGAGAGCCCAATCGCGAATCCGTTGCATCCGAATCAGTCGAAGAATCCGATCGCGAAGAGATTCACGTCGGATGCCGACAAGTACGGAACCGTCGAGCAGGGATTCAACATTATCTGCACGACCTACCGCCTCACCGAGCACTATCACTACTGGACCAAGAACAATCCCATGAACGTGCAACTCGTGCCCGAGCCGTTCGTGGAGATTCCTGCCGAACTTGCCGATCAGATGGGCCTGCGCGGCGGAGAGAAGGTAAAGGTGAGCAGCGCCCGCGCGGAGTACATCGCCAAAGCGATGGTGACCAAGCGCATCAAGGGCATGATGATCGATGGGAAGAAAACCTACCAGATCGGCATTCCCATTCATTGGGGCTTCCGCGGGATCGCAGAAGACGAGGGTAAGACTGCGAAGACGCCGGTGAACTATCTCTCCCCCGCAGTGATCGATCCCAACGCGTACACACCCGAGTTCAAGGGCTTCCTCGTGAAGCTCGAGAAAGTTTAGAGGAAGCCTGAGATGAGCGATCGCAAGACGCTGCAGGTTCAGAGAATCTCGGGCCACCCCGGCCCAGTGCCCGGCGAGGGAACGCAGCGCCAGGAAAAACTCTGCAAGCTGATCGATACCACCACCTGTATCGGCTGCAAGGCCTGCGAAGTCGCCTGCGTGGAGTGGAACGACATGCCGTTCCAGCCCACCATGTTCGACAACACCTACCAGACGATGCCCGACACGAATTGGAACTACTGGAACCTGATCAAGTTCAACGAGGTCAGCTCCGACGACGGATCGTTCCAGTGGCTCATGCGCAAGCACCAGTGCATGCATTGTGCCGACCCGGGTTGTCTCGAGGCGTGTCCGGCCGACGGCGCGATCGTGCAATACAGCAACGGCATCGTCGATTTTGAAGAGGCCAACTGCATTGGCTGCGAGTTCTGCGTTTCGGGTTGTCCGTTCAATGTTCCCAAGTTCAATCCGTCGACGAAAAAAGTCTACAAATGCACGCTCTGCTCCGACCGCGTCGGTCAGGGTCTGGAGCCCGCCTGCATCAAGTCATGTCCGACAGGATGCCTGCACTTCGGCACGAAGGACGACATGCTGCAACTCGCGAACACACGCGTTACACAACTACAGCAGCACGCGGGACTGAAAGATGCCGGCGTCTATGATCCGCAGACCATTGGAGGGACCTCGGTCGTTTACATTCTGCACGACGCGGCCAATCCCGAAAAATATGGGGAGTTGCCGAAAAATCCTCGCATACCGCTCAGCTTTACCCTCTGGAAGAACTGGTTCAAGCCGATTGGACTCATCGCGTCAATGATGGCCTTCGCCGGGGTCATCCTGCACTACGTGACCGAAGGACCGCGGAGAGTGCAGCCTCAACCTCCGGTGCGCGAGGTCGACGGCGGCGAAGCGAGGAAGGAAAACTAGATGGCCACTTCTGCGAAAAGCATCGGACGCGGCCCCGACCACTTCATCAATCGGATTGGCCTGACCGTCGTTTATGTCGGAGAACTCCTGCGCCACCGCGCCTACACGCGCTTCCTGCACTGGGCTTACGGAATCTTTTTCTTCCTCGCATTGGTCTCGGGCTTCGGAATCTACATGCCGTGGATCTTCCGCTGGTTCACTCCCCTGTTCGGCGGCGGAGCCATGACCCGCATGCTGCATCCGTGGTTCGGACTCGGCTTCGTATTCTTCTTCGGCCTGCAGGCTTTGAATTGGCTGGTCCCGATGGCGTGGGGCCCGGGCGATAGCCGCTGGATGAAGCGGATGAAAGACTACGTGACGCATCGCGACAGCATTGAGCCGCCCGACGTAGGCTTCTTCAATGCCGGCCAGAAAGCAATGTTCTGGGAGATCGTCGGCGGCAGCATCGCCTATGTCATCACAGGTTTGATCATGTGGTTCCCCGAAATATTCGGTCGCTGGCCCATCGCCATCAGCTACGTCATTCACGACATCTCGGCCTTGATTATGTTGGCCGGCATCTTCATTCACATTTACCTCAGCACGATCGGCGAGCCCGGCACCATGCAGGCCATGACCCGCGGCACCGTGAGCGAGGCATGGGCATGGACGCATCACCCCGCCTGGTACAAAGAAGTCACCGGCCGTGATCCGCAACAGGCCTTGGAGGAAGCTCGCCAAAAACTGGACGAGACCCGCGCCCATTCGGCGAACACAGCAGCAACAGAGCAACACTAGGGAATACAGGCTGAACTTCTCGAGTGGTTTTGGCTGCCCCCCAGGGATTCGAACCCCGATAGCCTGCTCCAGAGGCAGGTGTCCTAGCCGTTGAACGAGGGGGCAACTCGGTTGTGGCAGGCATTTTGATTGTAAGTGGTAGACGAACCCTCGGTCAATTTGAAGGAGGTGAGTCAAGCGCTCAACCAGGCCGCAGACTCGTGACAGCACATCCCACTACCCAATGCGCAGGCAGATAGCTCTCTGCCGATTTTCTCAGCAATCTTCGCGGTGGGGCTTTGCCGCGTCCTTCGCAGATGTACAAAAGTCGAGTGCCGCTGCAATGCAATTAAAAGCGCATCTCTCATCTCGGCGTTAGAATTCTCGAAGACTCCAACCTTTCCGAGAGATTTCTATGATCGTCGCTACCGAGATTGCCCCAACAACTTCCGACTACGCCGAACTCGCGCGCCGCCCGCTCGAAGCCGAACAGTGTGCGCTGGTCGTCATCGACATTCAACAGAAGATGCTGCCGCCGATCTTTCAGAAAGAGCAACTCGTGCGTAACGCGCAGTTGCTCATCCGCGCGGCAGGTATCCTGAAAATTCCCATCCTGCTGAGTACCCAATACGCCAAGGGATTGGGCACCACGGTTCCAGAAATCTCCTCCTTGCTCACCGGCACCGAAGCCGTCGACAAGACGCTGTTCTCCTGCTTCGGCAGCGACGCCTTCTGTGCGCTCCTCAAGCGGCTCCCCGGTCAGCGCAACACGCTGCTGCTGTGCGGCATGGAGAGCCACATCTGCGTCACGCAGACCGCGCTCGGAGCGTTGCGTGAAGGATATCTGGTGCACATCGCGTCCGATGCTGTCAGCTCGCGCACGGAATGGAATTCGAAAATCGGCTTGGACCGCATGCGCGCCGCGGGCGCCATCATCTCATCGACGGAGATGATGATCTATGAGTTGATGCGCTCGTCCTCGTCCGCAGCATTCAAAGAATTGCTTCCGCATTTGAAGGGATAGAAAGGCGTAAACCACGAAGGACACGAAGTTACACGAAGGATTTCTGGAAAATGGGTCCCTTCCTGTACCTTCATGTCCTTCGTGGTTAATGCCTTTAAGCTTTGGCCTGCTCTGCCGGTTCAGCGTCTTTCTTCTTGACCCGTACCACGGTGATCTTTGCAAACCCTTCCTGGAACGCCGGTGGCTTCAGCTTGGCAGCCATGCGCCGCATCACATCCTCCGCGACAACCCGATCGCGCCGCTGATGCCGTTCGACGCAGACCTCCAGAGGAACATCGAAGAACACGGCGTGCACTTCGTAGTTGTAGTCTTTGGCGAGCTTGATCCAGTGCTGACGCTCTTGCGGAGTCAGGTTCGTGGCGTCGACATAATTCATGGGACGCTTGGCGATCAGCCGCGCCTTTAACATCGACCGGAGATTGGAGAAAACCAGATCCTGGAAACGCTGCTCGCGGACGTCATCAAACAGCAGCGACCGCACCATATCACTGGATAGCGGAACGACATTGTGCCGCTTGAACCATGAACTCTTTCCGGAACCGGGCAGCCCAATCGCGAGCACGACAATTCCCTTTGGCGGACGAGAGGGAGCGCTCGGCACAACGGCGGGAACTGCTGGAGCTTGCGGAGTTCTTGAGACGGGTTGGGCTTTGGCTTCAGCGGCCTCAACGGGTTCAGCGAAAGCAGGTTCAGCCTCAGCCAAATCGGGCTCCGCCGAGTCAACTTCCACAGGCGGCGCGCCCGGCCCCCCTTTCGGCGTGAATGCCTGGGCTACGGCTTGCTCCCGTCCACGCCCCCCTCTTCCCCGGCCGCCACGGCGACGGCGTCCGCGGGCGCTGCGTTGCGCAGCTCCCAAAACGGCTCTGGGTTTCGCCTGCTCGCTCTCGTCCGGCCCGGACTCTGCGGCGATCGGTTGCGCTTCAACTTCTTTCTCGGCGCTTTCCATAGCTTCGCTGCGACTCTCCGGCTCAGCTTCCGACGGCTCTTCCGCATCAAAATACGCAGGCTGCAGTGGCGGTGGCGCAGGCTGACTCACCTGCTCTTCGGATTTCTTCTTGCGGCGCTGTAAGCGCTCGCGCATCCATTTACGCATGTTCAGGCTTGTAACACAGATTGCAGGATAAGAGCAATCTGCAGAACCACTTGCGAACCAGCCACGCCAGCCGGAATGCCCCACCACCACTGAATCCATGCACACATGACGGCACCTAATCCCGCTACAATATTTGCCATGGCTAGCCCAATCCCTTCCCCCATCGCAGGACAGAAATACATTTCGCTGACCACGTTCCGCAAGACCGGTGCCGGTGTTGCGACGCCAGTATGGTTCGGAGAAGATGGCAACAAACTCTACGTGATGACCCGCGGCGACATGGGAAAAACGAAACGCATCCGCAACAATCCTCAGGTGAAGGTTGCTCCCAGCAGCATCAGGGGAAAGGTTACCGGACCGGAGTTCGCGGCGACAGCCCGCATTCTGCCGCCCGCAGAGCACCAGCACGCCCGCGATACGATCAACCGAAAATATTGGATGGCAAGGATTCCCCTGATCTGGTCAAGAACGGATACGTACTTCGAAATCAGCTTCAACTGATCTCCTGTCATTCCGAACGGCGAAGCCGTGAGGAATCTGCTCGCGCATGCGGCGCCACCGCTGCCGGCAGACAGCAGATTCCTCCCTTCGGTCGAAATGACAGGAGTAGAGGCAATCACCATTCGCCCGTGGTCAGGTACCGATGAATCGAGTTCGCCGCGCGCCGTCCCGCGCCCATAGCCAGAATCACAGTCGCCGCCCCGGTCACGATGTCTCCACCGGCAAACACCCCTTTGCGCGTCGTGCGTTGCGTTTCTTCGCTGGCCTGAATGTATCCCCGTTTGTTCGTGCCCAGCCCCGGCGTAGTGCTCTGCACGATCGGATTCGCAGTCGTACCGATCGCAATCACCGCCACAAATAACGGCAGATCGAACTCCGATCCCTGCATAGGAACCGGTCGTCTACGCCCAGAAGCATCGGGTTGTCCCAGTTCCATGCGCACGCAGCGCGCGGCTGTGAGCCACCCCTTGCCGTCGGAGAGGAACTCGACGGGAGCGGTCAGCATCTGGAAATCAATTCCCTCCTGCCGCGCGTGATGCACTTCTTCTGCGCGTGCCGGCATCTCGGCGTCGCTGCGGCGATAAATCACATATGCCTTGCGCGCTCCCAGCCGCAACGCCGAGCGAATCGCGTCGAGCGCCGTATTACCGCCGCCGATTACTGCCACGTCTTTCCCATGCAGGTCGAGCATCGGCTCGTCGTACACGGGGAATTTGTAGGCCTTCATCAGATTGATGCGAGTCAGGAATTCGTTCGCCGAATAAACTCCGTTCAGATGCTCCCCTGGAATGTTTATGAATTGCGGCAGCCCGGCGCCGGTGCCGATATACAGCGCGTCGTACCCTTCTTCTTCCAGCAGTTCGTCAATCGTCACCGTCCGTCCAACGACCGCATCGGTCTCGAACTCCACGCCGATCTGGCGCATGTAATCGATCTGCTCGCGCACGATCTGCTTGGGCAAGCGGAACTCGGGAATGCCATAGACCAGCACTCCTCCGATTTCGTGAAGCGCCTCGAACACTCGCACCTTGTGTCCTTTCTGGATCAGATCTCCTGCCAGGGTCAATCCAGATAGCCCGCTTCCGACGATGGCGACTTTCTTTCCAGTGGGCTCGGCGCTCGGTATGAAGTGTGTCCCCATGCGCTGCTCGTAATCGGCCACGAACCGTTCGAGATAGCCGATCCCCAGCGGCTTCACTTTCTTCGACAGCAGACACTTCCCTTCGCACTGATCTTCCTGCGGGCACACACGCCCGGTAATGGCGGGCAACACGTTGGCCTCGCGGATCTTCGCCGCAGCGCCAAGGAAGTCCCCAATGACGATTCGCTGCACGAACTCCTTTACGTCAATGCCCACCGGACAATTGTCGGTGCGTCGGCTTGGCGCACTCCAGGCAGCGCAAAGCTTCCTGCTGCGCCAGTTCCGGGCTGTATCCAAGATTCACCTCTTCGAAGTTGTGCGCGCGTACTTCCGCAGGCTGCTCGGGCATGACTTGTCGGGGAACCTTGATTCGCTCTTTGGGAGAGAGTGGATTCTTCGACTTGCTGGCCGTCGGGCTCAACGGTGCTCTCCTTGCCGCGAAACTGGACGTTGCCGCGCAGATCGCGCCCGCTTCCGCCTCGGCTGTCTGCAAGCGCTTGAATTCGTCCATCGATTGCCGCTCGGCCGTGCGATACATCGTATTGCGCTGCACCAGCACCTCGAAGTTCACCTTGTGCCCATCGAATTCGGGTCCGTCGACGCAAGCAAATTCGCTCTTGCCGTCAATCAGAACGCGGCATCCGCCGCACATCCCCGTTCCATCAATCATGATCGGGCTCAGGCTGACAACCATGTGGATGTTCTCTTTGCGTGTCAACGCAGAGACCGCTTTCATCATGACGATTGGCCCGACCGCCACGACCAGGTCTATCCGCGTCCCGTTCTCGATCAATTGCCGCAGTTTATCGGTGACGAATCCCTTATCGGCATAGCTGCCATCGTCAGTGGTGATCAGCGGCGCATCGCTGACCTCTCGCATCTCTTTTTCGAGGATCACGAGTTCTCTGTTGCGCGCTCCAACGATTGAGATCACGCGATTCCCCGCTCGCTTCAGGGCCCCTGCCGTGGGGTAGGCCATCGCCGCACCCACTCCTCCCCCAATCACGACCACCGTGCCGTAGTTCCTGATGTCCGAAGGCTTCCCCAGCGGACCCACCACGTCGAGGATGGAATCGCCGGTCTCGAGCGTATTGAGCAGGTTGGTGGTCTTCCCGGCCGACTGCACCACGATGTTGATGGTGCCCATCTCCGGATCAGAGTTCTCGATGGTGACCGGAATCCGCTCGCCTTCCTCGTAAATCCGCAGGATGACGAACTGTCCCGGCCGCCGCTTGCGAGCGATGCGAGGCGCTTCGATAACAAAGCGTTTGATCCCCGGCGCAAGAAATTGTGCATGGACGATTTTGAACACTGTCCCTCCGCCACACGAAAGGCTATTTGATTGTGGGCAGAGGCCGACCACAGCGGCTGTGACTAGGATCACAGGCCGCTGTGCGGGCAAAAGTGATGTTAGTTACTTGCGGAATATCCGCTGGATAGCCACGGGAACGCGCGAAGCCGCCAGTTGGATGGTCATCGCCCGGGATGCGGGACTCAGTTGGCGGTCCGCGATCTCATAGCCGTCCACCTTCACTCGCAGCGTGCAGGGGCGATTCGGTGCATAGAAGCTAAAATCCCCCGACTGCACCGTGGACCGGCCAAGTACCTCGCCCGAACTGGCGTCGATCAGAGTAAATGTCGCGCTGCTCACTGCTTTTCCGTTGTCGGTTTGCAGATGAATATCCACGGAGTAGCTCTTGTTATTCGCTGGCGCGCTCTGCGCGTACACTTGCCCGGGAATCATCAACCGATCCCACCAGCGGGAACTGACGGGCGCCGCAACGCTTTTCGCGATTGGCGTCGTGCTCAAACTGGGTGGGGCGTTGTAGGGTACGGCCGTCATCATGATGGCCAGGATGCTGGCCCCTATGTAGAACGCCTTTTTGTTGGACTCCGCGCTGAAGATGAAGCTCAGCGCGACTGCCAGCACGACCAGCGCAAGGACCACCACTGCGGGATAGGTTCGAAGTCCTAACACCCCGGTGAGAGCCGACTGCAGGTGTTCGACCGCCGATGCATCCTGCTTCTGCGCAATATCCGACAAAACTGCCAGAAGCCCGCCCGTTGCGGCCGACAGGCCGAGGCACATCGACTTTCTCAGCGCGTATAGTTCAGTGGCCATGGCTTCCTCCTAACCGATGGTGAGTCAGGAGGCAGATTCGTTTCAGGGATAACGCTGGAATCAGGTCTGCAACTGGCGGCGCGACATTTTACGCTTGCGGTTTGAGGATCACACCCTGGCTCGTCCGGCTGTTCATGACGATCCGCAGCGGTTGCGGGAATTGGAGATGCCGCACACATCCCTGCTCTTCGACCGCGGGCTGCTCGGCGAGCCACTGCCAGTCGAGGGACCCTTCTCCGGCATCGGGATTCACCGTGAAATATCCAACCTGGAACGCCGTTAGGTTCTGGAAGAAGTGGCTGCCTTGCGAGGGCGTGACGCGGAAGTCGCGAAAGCCAGCTTCAACAATCACGCGCGCCCCGGAGATTTCGTCCCACTCGACCGGGATGCCGAGCCAGGGATCGTTCGAACCCCAGCGGCCCACACCGATCAACAGGTACGGACGATTCTCCGCGCTCAGAACTGCATTGAAGTGTGCCACGGCTTCAGCGACCTCGCGGCTGCGACTGCGCTCGAAGCGCTGCAAATCGACGACCACCACGTCCTGCAGATTCTCAATGCGGCCGTTGCCGAGTACCTTGGTGCTGCGGCAGATCAGTTCCGCCGGATCGACGTCTCCGATCGTCAGTTCCTGATGATCGCGCGAGAGCGTCAGCGGACGAATCTGCAGGAATCCGAATTCGGCTGGCTCCTCGCCCCGCGGAAGGCGTACGGCAAACTCAATCTCCACCGGATTCCCCAGCGCGTCTTCGCCGGCGTGCACCAGCACTTCCAGAATGTTCGCCAGTGGGAAAAAGCCATGCTTGAGCATGGGCGCGAATGTCACCACGCGCGCTCCCGGTCGGCTGAGGCCATCGTACACCGCATTGTTATCGGCGGAGTAGGTGGAAGCGACCGCGTGCAGCGTACCATCGGCTTCGGCTACGTCGAGGCCGAAGCGCACCTCGCGCAGGTGCCCTGGCCCTCCGCCATGGGGAACGCCGTCGAGTTCCAGAGCGCAAAATTCCGTCTGCGTGTTGGCCAGAATGTCTTCGACCGAGGAGAACTGCAGCAGGTTTCGCGGATAACGCGGGCAGAAGCTCATGCACTTGCCGCCATCCACCACCGTGCGCCCTAATCCCAGAGCGACGGCGGCGATTCCGTCTGAAAAAGTCATCGGCTCGATAGGATAGAAATTGTGCGACCGCACCACGCCGGAAAAATCCGGATAGAACCTCGGACCATATTGCGCCCCCACCACCTGCTGAAGGATGACCGCCATCTTCTCTTCTTCCAGGCGGTAGGGCGTGGCGCGCACGTAAGCCTTCGCGTGCTGGCTGAACGTCGACGCATAGACCAGTTTGATCGCCTCGCATAGTTCGTTGAATCGCGCCTCAACATCAGCCTGCTGGTTCCCCAACATGAATGTCTCATATACGCCCGTGAAAGGCTGGTACTGCGAATCTTCCAGCAGGCTCGAGGAACGCACCGCCAGCGGATAGCGAACTTCTGCGAGGAACGCACCCAGGTTTTCCTGCAGCGTCGCCGGCAGCGGCGAATCCAGAAAGCGCTGCTGAATCTCGCTGTCGTCATCGCAATGCAGGGCGAAGTCGCTGAGGTTATTCTCGGCGAGAAACTGATCGAACATGTCAGTCGCGATCACGACCGCGGGAGGCACTGATATCTTCACTCCGGCAAAGCGCTTCACAATACGCCGGGTGCGCAGAAGATGACGCACGAACGCCAGGCCCCGGGCCTTGCCTCCGAGCGAACCCGCTCCGATCCGTAGAAAACTCGATTGCGCCGGCTTGTAGGTATCGGCCTTGAAATCTCCGATCAGGACTTCGTTTTGTTCGCGCCGGTAATCATTGATCGACTCGATGAGGTCGCGGCGCAGGTGCTCGGGACCGTTGAAGTCCGAGACCTTACGCGGACGCAGCTTGGCCGCCAGTGCGAACTCGGTGCGCGCCATCAGCCAGTGCGAGAAGTGATTGCGCTGCGCGTGGTACATCAGGCTGTCCGCAGGAATGGTTTGCAGCTGCTCCTCGAGTTCGTTCAGGTCCGTGGCGCGGCCCACCTCGTGTTGATCGGGCATGCGGAAGACGAAATCGCCGAATCCAAACGAGTCGGTCAGAATGCGCCGCAGGTCTTTCAACAGAGTTGGCGAACGCTTGCGCAGGAAGGAGTAACCTTCCGCATGCGCCCGAGGACGAAATTCCGTGCGGCTGGTCTGCAGCACTACAGGCACATCTGGAGTCAGGCTCTTCACCATGCGTGCCAACTCGAATCCCGCTTCCGGGCTCAGCTTGCCGTCCCAGGGGAACTCCACGTCTGACACAATGCCGAAGATATAGTCGCGGTATTTCTGCACCAGTTCGGCCGCGTCCTCGAAATTCGAAGCGAGCAGAATTTTCGGCCGGGCCTGCATGCGCACCAGCTTGTGCGCCACGTTGATGCCTTCCTGAATCACCCGCCGCGACTGCTTGATCAGCTCGGTATAGATGACTGGCAGAAATGATGAGTAGTAGCGGATGTTGTCTTCAACGACCAGCAGTACGGGGACGCCCATGGCGCGCGAATCGTGCAACACGTTGTACTTGTCTTCGACGTACTTCACGATCGCGATCAGGATGCGTGCCGTTCCCTGCCAAAGAAATACGCGGTCAATGTCAGTAACAGGATTCTGGGCAACAAACTTTTTAATCTCACGGTAGTCGTAGCCCAGCACGACGACAGGCACGTCGAGTCCGGCACGCCGCACGGCGCGGGCGAGCGCGGCGGCGTTGGTGTCGCCCACCGTCAGATTCGTTACGATCAGATTGAATTGCGGACTGGCCTTGGCCAGATCGAGCGCCTCGGCGCAACTGGAAACGTGTGTGATCCCGGGAATCTGCCGCAGGTTCAGTTCGAGCGATTCGTCGATGAGCAGTTCGTTGAGCCGCCCGTCTTCGCGCAGAATAAAAGAGTCATAAAGACTTGAGACCAGGAGAATGTTCTGCACCCGGAACGGCATGAGATTCTCGAAGCCTTCAAAGCGCTCTTCAGCGTCGAGAATCGGTTCGGCAAAGTGAGGGAGAGACATGGAATTTAACGGACAATGATACTCGTGCCCATGGGGCCTTAGGATTGAATCTCGCGGAAGGAATTTTGAAGCGGCTTTCGCCTCAGCGTCGGCTCGCTCGGTTCAAGTTATTGATTCCCGGGTGTCGGGAACAACGATCCGGTCGACGTCTAAAATGCCCGTTGCCGAGGTTCTAATACCTCTCGGCGAACGATGCGGTCGACTGCCGAAGTTAGTGTGCCTCGGCATGAAGCGACACCGGAGAGGGGAGGTTAAGTCGATTTACTTCTATATCTAAATCGTTGATAACACACATCTTAATGGACTTTATTTGCACAGCCTTCCAGGCCCCTGAACCCTCCTGAATCCAGCCTCTTATCCTGACCTGTACCAGTATTGGTGCAGCTTGTATCTGTCCGTGGTCTTGCCAATAGCCCCCACAAAAAATTCTCAAGAAAAAGCTTGCATGTTATATAGTGTTGTAGTTAAGTATAACAGTGCTGCTGGCCACAGCATGATGAGCAAAGGTCGACCTCAAGTGCAGCGAGAAGAAGTTCCATATGAGGAGAATGACTATGAAATCGCTTCGTGTTCTGCTACCGCTAGCGTTGCTGTCGCTGGCCACCGCGGCTTTCGCACAATCTGACGCACAGAAGTCCTTTGACAGTTTGAAAACTCTGGGCGGGGATTGGGAAGGCCGCGTGACGGTCAATCCGCCAATGCCCGGGATGACAGGGGACAGTGCCGACCTTCATGTTTCGATGCGTGTGACTTCCCGCGGGCATGCGATTGTGCATGAATTGCAAGAGGCGGGAACTCCACTCGATCCCAAAAAGTACGATCACCCCGTTACGATGCTTTACCTGAATGGCGATCAATTGAATCTGGTTCACTACTGCGACGCCGGAAATCGTCCGCACATGGTAGCGAGGAAATCAGAAGACGGCAAAACCGTGGAATTTGATCTCGTCGACATATCAGGCGGCACCGAATACGGACACATGCACCACGGAATATTCACGCTGGTCGATGCGGATCATCACATCGAGGACTGGACCTACATGATGCCCGGCGATAAACCGGTGCATGCCCACTTCGACCTGCACCGTGCAAAGTAAGTTGTTAAGACTCTGGAGTGCTTGGGACAAACCGGATGGACCGTGAGTGGAACGACAATCAGCCGATTTACCGCCAGCTTCGCGATCGCGTGGTCGCGATGATTCTCGACGGCGTGCTCAAAGAGGGTGATTCCCTGCCCTCGGTGCGCACCGTCGCGGCGGAATATCGGGTCAACCCGCTCACGGTCCTCAAGGGATATCAGCAACTGGTAGACGAAGGACTGGTTGAAACCAAACGGGGACGCGGCATGTTCATCAACGCGGGTGCACGCAACTTGCTTATGAAAGGCGAGCGCCAGAAATTTCTCGCCGAAGAATGGCCCAGGATCCAGGAGACCATCCAGCGGCTGGGGCTGAACACGCAAGAGCTGCTGGGCGCAAACGGCAAGCCTTCCGAAGATCCTCACTTCTCCCAAAACCAGGGAGAAGTGGGGCACCCTTCGTCGAAAGAGACGTCGTCGAAGGCCAAGGATCCCCAGGAGGAAAGCTGACACCATGCCATGCATCGAAGCACGAGGTTTGCGTAAGGCGTTCGGCACAACGGTCGCACTCGACGGCGTCGATTTGCGCGTCGAAGAGGGACGCATCCTCGGGCTCATCGGCCCGAACGGAGCCGGCAAGACCACCGCTTTAAATGCGATCCTCGGCCTGATTCCCTATGACGGTCAGCTGCGGGTGCTGGGACGCGATCCGTGGGTCGAGCGTGAACGGCTGATGTGCGACGTATCGTTCATTGCCGATGTGGCGGTGCTGCCGCGATGGATCCGCGTGTGCGAAGCCATCGATTACGTTGCCGGAGTGCATCCACGCTTCGATCGAAGCAAGGCAGAAGCCTTCCTCGCCAAAACTGCGATCAAGCGTTCCAGTAAAGTCCGGGAGTTGTCGAAGGGCATGGTGGCGCAACTGCATCTCGCGCTGGTCATGGCCATTGATGCGCGTTTGCTGGTCCTCGATGAGCCTACGCTCGGTCTCGACATCCTGTATCGCAAGCAGTTTTACGATTCCCTGCTGAATGATTACTACGACCGCACGCGCACCATCATCGTGACCACGCATCAGGTGGAGGAAATTCAACACGTCATCACTGACCTGATGTTCATCGACCGCGGGCGCATCGTGTTCGTCTGCAACATGGAGGAGTTCGAATCGCGCTACGCGGAAGTCACGGTGAAGCCCGACCGACTGGCCGAAGCTCGTGCGCTCAAACCGATGCACGAGCGCCAGGTGCTGGGACGCAGCATTCTGCTGTTCGATCGCGCCGATCGCCAGCAACTGGCCGCGCTCGGCGAGGTTCGCACACCGGGCATTGCTGACTTGTTTGTGGCGGTCATTGGCAACGCGAACGAAGTTCCCAAGGCCGGAAATATCCAGAGCCAATATGAAGGAGTGGCGCGATGACAGCCTCATCCCATACCCTGAACGAGGCCTTCGAACAGAAAGCTGCACCGGCGAGGGCTCTCGCTCCCACACGACCCTTTTACTGGTCGGTTCGCCGGGAGTTCTTTGAATATCGTTCCATCTACCTCGGGCCGCTGGCAATCGCGGCAGTCATCCTGCTGGGCTTCGTGGTTGTACTGGCGCAGCTTCCGCGAACCATGCAAAGAGCCATGACGATGGAGCCCATGGCACAGCGTCACGCTCTCGCGCAGCCGTTCGACGTTGCGGCCGCGTTGATCATGGCGGCGGCGTTTATCGTCAGCATCTTCTATTCCCTGGACTCACTCTACGGAGAGCGACGCGACCGCAGCATCCTGTTCTGGAAGTCGCTGCCGGTTTCTGATCTCACAACGGTGCTGGCGAAAGCAAGTATCCCGCTGCTGCTGCTTCCGGTGATCGCGTTCGTCGCGACTCTCGCAGTCGAGACGATCATGCTGCTGCTGAGCAGCGCCGTGGTGGCGGGCAGCGGCTTCAGCGTCGCCGATTTCTGGAATCGCCTGGAGCTCTACCACACGATGTGGGGACTGGCCTATCACCTCGTGACCGTCCACATGCTTTGGTACGCGCCGCTCTATTGTTGGCTCTTTCTGATCTCGGCCTGGTCGCGCCGCACACCGTTTCTCTGGGCGGTGCTGCCACCGTTCGCAGTGGTGATTTTCGAAAAGATTGCGTTTCATACCAGCTACTTCCTGAATTTCTTGAACTACCGCTTCAACGGCGGCCAGGAAGCTACCGGCAATGCGAATGCGAACATGCTCGATCCGGACATGCATATGACGCCGGGTCCCTTCCTCGTCACTCCAGGATTGTGGTTGGGGCTGGTGTTTGCGGCGGTGTTTCTTTTCGTGGCGGCGAGGATACGGCGGCAACGGTCGCCACTCTGAACGAATGCCCGTTTACTAACGTCGCGTGGAAGGAGAACACAACATGAGCAGCGCTCAAATCAGCAAGCGGATTTCGGGAACGTCCCCACGCGTGGGTTCGAAGTTCATCGGCGCTTACTACCTGCTCACGATCTCGACGGGTGCTTTCGTCCTGTTCTTTCACGGCAGGCTCGCCTTCGAAGTGGACCTTGTCGTGGGCGTTTTGTACCTCGCGGTCACGGCTCTGCTCTACGGTTTGTCCGGATCGGCCCACAAGAAAGGGCTGGCAAAGGAGTAACTTATGCGACTGCCATTGTTGTTTCTTCACATCGCCGGCGGGATGATTGGATTGCTCTCCGGCACAATTGCCATGGTGTTCCGCAAAGGCTCGCGCGGGCACCGTGCGGCGGGAAACGTCTTTGTGGTCGCCATGCTGATCATGGGCGCGTGCGGTTCGACGCTCGCACTGATGAAACATCAGACGAACAACGTCTTCGGCGGGCTCTTGACGGTCTACATGATTACCACGGCCTGGTTGGCCGGCCACCGCAGAGACGGAGAAACCAGCATCTTCGATTGGGGTGCGCTCGTTTTTGGACTCGCGGTCGGAGGCAGCCTTCTGATCCTGGGAGTGCTGGTCGTTAACGGTCAGGCTGCTCCGCAAGCCGGCGTTCCTCTGGGGATGTATTTCTTCATGGGCACCATTCCCCTGCTGGCTGCCGCGGGCGATATTCGCATGCTGATGCGCGGAGGCATTTCCGGCACACCACGCATCGCGCGCCACCTCTGGCGCATGTGCTTCGGGCTTTTCATCGCCAGCGGATCGTTCTTTCTCGGACAGCAGCAAGTCTTCCCGTCTGCCATCCGCAAGCAGTACATCCTGGCACCACTCGCGATTCTTCCGCTGGTCTTGCTGATTTACTGGCTCGTGCGCGTGCGGATCAGAAAGCGCGCGCCCAGCATGGGTGTTCCGCAATGGCAAGTCAACGCAAGCGCGTAGAACGTGTTCTACGTAATTGTTTTGAAAGGGCGCGGCTCTTCAGCCGCGCCGTAAAGAGCCATAAAAGACACGGGCTTCAGCCCCTGAGGGACGCCTTAGATCCAGCGACCCGATTTATGAGACCAGTTCCAGGCGCGATCTTCATCGGGTGCCGATCGGCGGCAGTCGCAAATCCCTACAATATCCGTACCCCCTCATTCGTCTACACCCGTAGATGAACGAAGCGGCGAGCGCACAGTTCATGAAAATCGAGCGCATCGCACTCGAACAGGACCAGCGCATTTCCGAGGTGGTCAAGCGGGAGCGGTCGCGCCTGCTGAACTTCATCCGCCGGCGCGTGCCCGATCCGGGTGATGCGGAGGACATTTTACAGGAGGTCTTCTACCGTCTGGTCGAAGCCAATCGCCTGCTGATGCCCATCGAGCACATCACTGGCTGGTTGTTTCGTGTGGCGCGCAATCGCATTACCGATCTGTTTCGCAAGAAAGAGCCGGAGAACTTCAGCGACATCGCCATCGCGGACGAGAGCGGCGAGGACTTGCAGTTCGAGGACTTTCTCCCGTCGCGCGATGCTGGACCGGAGGCACTTTACGCGCGCCACCTGCTGCTGAAAGAACTGAAGCGGGCGCTCGGCGAATTGCCGAAGGAACAGCGCGAGGTGTTCATGGCACACGAATTGGAAGGGCGCAGTTTCAAAGAGTTGGCCGCCGAGACTGGCGTCAGCGTGAACACGCTGCTGTCGCGCAAACGATATGCGGTACTGCATCTGCGAGAGCGATTGCAGCGGGTGTACAACGAATTTACGAAAGCATGAGGGACGGACTATGAGAAAGAGGTGGTTTTGGATCGCGCCATTGGCAATCGTGGGGATGGTGCTGTTCGCCTGGATCGGCGGCGAAGTGGTGATGCATCTGTGGAACTGGCTGCTGCCGCCGCTGTTCGGATGGAGGGCGCTCGGCTTTTGGCAAGCGCTGGGACTGCTGGCTCTGTGCAGGATTTTGTTCGGCGGGCTGGGAGGCCACGGCCCCGGACCCAGGCGCCACTGGCGAGGCCGCTGTAAGAAGATGACTCCGGAAGAGCGGGAAAAATTCCGCCAAGCCATGCACGAGGGCTACGGGTTCGGATCAGCCAGCGGCGAGAAAGCAACGTCGTAGGCGCCTGGGTTACGTGGGGACAGCCATCTCGGCTGTCATGGTGAGAACCAAAAGCTTCAACCACGAAGGACACGAGGGTTCACGAAGGAAGTCCGAAATCCAGAGATTTCCTTCGTGTTCCTTCGTGTCCTTCGTGGTTCAAGCTTTTCGCGGTAGACGATGCCGGAACAGTTGGTCGAGATCAATGACGAAAATCAAAATCCCCACCCTGTCCCTACAAACATCGAAGGAAAGAGTGGGGCACCCTTTCTTACTTCCAACTTTACTTCTGGTTCCGCCGGGCTTTGCCCTGGCGGGACAGCCGAGGCGGCTGTCCCTACGCGAGCATTTACACCAGGCCCTGATCCAGCATCGCGTTGGCGACCTTCAGGAAGCCGCCGATGTTGGCGCCGTTCACCAGGTTGTCGGGCGTGCCGTATTTCGCGGCCGTTTCGAAGCAGTTCTGGTGGATGGCGATCATAATCTTGTGCAGACGGTCGTCGACTTCCTCGCGGGTCCAGCTCAGCCGGGCGCTGTTCTGGGCCATTTCGAGGCCTGACGTGGCCACGCCGCCAGCGTTGGCAGCCTTGGCCGGTCCGTACAGGACCTTCGCATCCAGGAACATCTTGGTCGCTTCGAGCGTGGACGGCATGTTCGCGCCCTCGGCCACCAGTTTGATGCCGTTCTTAATGAGATTTGCCGCGTCCTTTGCGGTGATCTCGTTCTGCGTTGCACTCGGGAACGCGCAATCGGCCTTCACGTTCCACAGCGGGTTGTGCTCGAGCTTGATGTCGGTGGGCATGAAGATCGCCTTCTTGAACTTGTCGGCGTAATCGCGAATGCGTCCACGCTTCACGTTCTTCAATTCCAGCACATAAGCCAGCTTCGCGCGGTCGATGCCATCGGGATCGTAGATCACGCCGTTGGAATCGGACACGGTGACGGGCTTCGCGCCGAGATCGAGCAGTTTCTCGATGGTGTACTGCGAGACGTTGCCGCTGCCGGAAACCAGACACAGTTTGCCTTCGAGCGTCTCCTTGCGCGTCTTCAGCATTTCCTGCGCGAAGTAGACGCAGCCGTAGCCCGTGGCTTCCGGACGAATCAGCGATCCGCCCCAACCCAGGCCTTTGCCGGTCAGGACGCCGGTGAATTCGTTGCGTAGCCGCTTGTATTGTCCGAACAGGAATCCGATCTCGCGGCCTCCAACACCGATGTCGCCGGCCGGGACGTCAGTGTCCGGCCCGATGTGGCGCTGCAGTTCGGTCATGAAGCTCTGGCAGAAGCGCATCACTTCGTTGTCGCTCTTGCCCTTGGGATCGAAATCCGATCCGCCCTTGCCGCCGCCCATGGGCAGCGTGGTGAGCGAATTCTTGAAGACCTGTTCAAACGCCAGGAACTTCAGGATGCCGAGGTTCACACTCGGATGGAAGCGCAATCCGCCCTTGTAGGGGCCGATGGCGCTGTTCATCTCGATGCGGAATCCGCGGTTGACTTGAATGTTGCCCTGGTCGTCGAACCACGGCACGCGGAACACGATCACGCGCTCGGGCTCGACAATTCTTTCGAGCAGACGCGCCGACTGATACTCGGGGTGTTTCGCCAGGACCAACCTGAGAGAATCAAACACTTCCTTTACTGCCTGGTGGAATTCGGGTTCCGCAGGATTCTTCGCTTTTACACTGATCATCACGGATTCAATGTAGTCCCCTGGAATCTTGATTCCCGGGGGTGTCATCACAGACATAGGTCCTACCTCCGTAGGTACAACGTAGAAAACATAATGCCGCTCTCCATTTCGACCTCTATAGGAACGGGGCAGTGATAATTCTCACGGGCGGGAGTGATTAGGGTCACGGAGGGTAGATGTGGAGTGGAATGAAGGGATTACGGGAGTGCGCGGACCGTGCCGTCATGGGCACCTCCTTGCTCTGCATATTGTGAGGGAACGAGGGCCGCGATGGCAACGTCTTCCGAATATCAGGACTGGCTGGGAATGCATTAACCACTAAGGACGCGAAGCTTCACGAAGGACTTCGTTAGTGTTCCTGGCTTACGGGCTTTCTCTGAAGTGCCAACGTTCTTGGGGCTTGGCAGTCATTGATTGCAATGATATCATTGATTGCATGGCGAGCATTACCATCCGGAAGCTGGAAGAGACGACGAAGCGCAAGCTCAAAGTGCGCGCCGCCATGAACGGGCGGTCCATGGAGCAGGAGGCGCGAGAGATCCTGAACGGCGCATTGCGCGAGAATCCGCTGCGCCGGAAGCACAAGAGCGGCGCCGATCTGGTGAAACGAATTCGCGAGATCTTCGAGCCTTTGGGAGGTGTCGAGTTGGAACCGTTTCCCCGCGAACCTGTGCCCGATCCGGATTGGCTGAAAGATTGGAAAGAATAGTCTGCGCGTCCATCTTAGCGGATGACTATTCTCGACACGAACGTTGTTTCGGAAATCATGCGGCCAGTGCCGGCAGCCGTCGTTCTGCGGTGGATCAGTAACCAAATCTCCGAAGACCTTCACGTAACTGCGATCACCCTCGCGGAAATTCTCTACGGGATCGAACTGCTTCCGCGGGGAAAGCGTCAGGAGATACTTCGATCGGGTGCCAAACGACTGTTTCAGGTGGTATTCGCGGACCGTATCCTAACGTTTGACGCCAGAGCTGCCCGCGAGCTTTCTCTGATCGCCTCATCGCGGCGAAAGCAAGGCAGACCTATGTCGGAGTTTGATGCGCAGATCGCGGCCATTGCGCGGGCCCACGGGACCGCGCTCGCTACCCGCGATACGGATGATTTCGAAGGCTGCGGCCTGCAGCTGATTAATCCCTGGAAAGCCAGCTCATGAGCTAAGAGGAACGGCCCACAGCGCAGCAACCCCAATGAGTCGATCAGTCAGAATGGCGACTGCGCCTCCCGCGTCGGATCTCCCGCACCATTTCCCGGAAGGAACCAACCAGCAACAGCGCGAGGAACGGGGCGGCCACAACCGCGGCAGCGAACCATCCGTAACGTGGCGAGATGAGACGCCCAAGGAAACCCACGACCGCGCAAAAGAGAAGAAACAAAAGCAACCCGAAAACGTTCATATTGCTAGCACATCACGGAACTTTGTGACGGGGATCACGGTTTCCGCAGTTTGCTTCGAAACGAAAGTAATCACAGCGCTTAGTCACGTGTGGAGTTGCCCTCGAAGTTCACTCCACGCCTTTGGCAGTAACGGGATGTGTACTCATCCCGTTTGTGTAGGGGCGGACGCCTTCGTCCGCTCCGCGACCCTGAGCGAAGCGAAGGGGAGCGTGCCTGCAGCCGAAATGGACCAGGATGCTGTCGTGTGAAGGCGACGCCCCCGCGCCAAAAACTTGCGCGAGGGGCGCCCCGGACGAAGGCGTCCGGGGCTACATGATTCTCTCCGATGATTGGGACTGTATAATGACGATCTCGGTTTCTGAGTTCTCCGCTCGACCAACGCCTGTCGCGATGCTCGATCACATGACTGTTGCCATTCAATGCCGCGACTTGCGCAAGACTTACGACGGAAAAGTCGAAGCCGTACGCGGACTGAATCTGGAGATCCAGGTGGGCGAGTGCTTCGGTCTCTTGGGACCGAACGGCGCGGGCAAGACCACGACCATCGAGATTCTCGAAGGCCTGCTGCAGCCGACTTCCGGGCAGGTTTCGATTTTCGGACACTCCTGGAACGAGAACGAGCGCGAGATGCGCGAGTGGCTCGGCATCTCGCTGCAGGAGACGCGGCTCTCGGAAAAGCTTTCGGTCCGCGAGACCATCGACTTGTTTGCCAGCTTCTACCGCGAACCACGCCCTACCGATGAAGTCATGGAGCTACTTGAACTTACGGAGAAGGCTGATTCGTGGGTGGGCAAGCTCTCCGGTGGACAGCGGCAGCGGCTAGCGGTGGCGACGGCGCTGGTTTGCAATCCCAAGATTCTGTTTCTGGATGAACCGACGACCGGTCTCGATCCGCAGAGCCGGCGGCAGTTGTGGGACATCATTCGCGCGTTCCAGAAAAAGGGCGGGACGGTTCTGCTCACCACGCACTATATGGACGAGGCCGAGCGGCTGTGCGACCGGCTGGCGATCGTGGATCACGGACAGGTCATCGCCGAAGGATCGCCGGCCGATCTGATCAACCGGTTGGGCGGACATCACGTGGTGGAGTTCTCCGTGAGCGGCAATCACGACGGTGCCTCTTTGCCGGCATGGCGCGCCCTGCCGAGCGTCGAGTCGGTGCGCCAAGACGAAGGATTGATCGCATTGAATGTGAAACAGCCGCATCTGACAATTCCGGCACTGCTAGAAACTATCGACAAGCAAGGCGGCATATTGCAGCACCTGACCACCCGGCAGGCGAGCCTGGAAGATGTGTTCGTTCGGCTGACGGGGCGGCATCTGCGGGAAGAGTAATTCAGAGGAGGCTGACGATGATGACGACCGGTCAGTTCCGTCTTGCTGCAATCACCGCGGTTACGACTGCTGCGCTCTCATGTTGCTGCTTCGCGCAAGCCGCGGCGAGTACCGACGCATCAGCCTTCGCACCACTCGATCAATGGAAAACGGCTGTCCTAGCCGGAGATGCCGCTGGCTTGTCGTCTTTATACAGCACCAATCCGGCGATCCAGGTCGCGATCGGAAAAGACGCAAGTGACGCAGCTGGCGAAACCAGCTTCTGGGTTGGCCTCAAGGCTCGAAAGATCGACTTGCAGATCAATAAGAAAACGTCCCCACAACCGGGCGTGCAGGTCGTCGTCTTTCAAGCCGAAGTGCAATCCGGAAGCGAAACCCTCTACGTGACGGTAGCACAGGCATGGCAGCAGCAGGGCGAGTCATGGCGACTGGTTGTGATAAAGCACACCACTCCGACGCATCTGCAGCAGCCACCCAATGCCGATAAGAACATCTACCCAAACAACGTGGATGCCCGTAAAGAGATCAAAGACGCTGAGGAACAGGCTGCGAAAGATCATAAGCGCGTACTCCTGGTCTTTGGGGCGAACTGGTGTTACGACTGCCACGTGCTCGACCTTGCGTTCCATCGGGCTGATTTCGCGGCGACGATGGCGGGCTACGACGTCGTGCATATCGATATCGGGACCGACGGAAAAAAGAACGCCGATCTGGCAAAGCAATTCCAGGTGCCGCTCGAGAAAGGCGTTCCCGCACTGGCCGTCATTGACAGCGACGGAAAACTCGTAGTCAGCCAGAAGAACGGCGAATTTGAGAACGCACGCGCCATGACGCCACAGGCGTTGTTGGTGTTCCTGAACAAGTGGAAGCCGGAGGCGCGCTGATTTCTTATGAGCGTTGCGCAAGAGACACCGATTCGGACCGAACAGTCGCAGCCCACTCCTCCGCGGCGTAACGGCCGCTGGTCGGGCTACTCTCATCTGCTGATGGCGCGCATGCTCGAACTCAAGCGCGAACCCGAGGTCGTGTTTTGGGTATTTATCTTCCCGCTTTTGCTGGCGTTGGGTCTGGGAATTGCCTTCCGCAACAAGCCGGGCAACGCGGTGTCGGTCGCAATCGTCGAGGGATCTGGATCGCAGTCGGCGCAGAGTCTGCTGGCACGCTCGCCTCAGCACAATCAATTCAAAGTGCAGGTGCTGAACGAAGAGGAAGCGCGCAAGGGATTCCGCCTGGGCAAATTCGATCTGGTGATTGAGCCGGGCAACAACGGGGCGGTGAGTTATCGCTACGATCCAGCGCGCCCCGAGAGCGTTCTGGCCAAGGCCGAAGCCGATGACGCGCTGCAAGCGGCGGCTGGGCGGAAGGACACAGTGCCCACCACGACGGTCACTTCATCGGAGCCGGGCTCACGCTACATCGACTTCCTGATTCCAGGACTGCTCGGAATGAACCTGATGAATTCCGGCATGTGGGGCATCGGCTTCGCGCTGGTCGATATGCGGCAGCGCAAACTGCTGAAGCGGTTCGTGGGCACGCCCATGCGGCGCGGAGACTTCCTGCTGGCGCTGGCCTCGAGCCGCCTCATCCTGATGATCATCGAGGTCGGATTGCTGTTGCTGTTCGGTGCGCTCTTCTTTCACATGCGCGTGCTGGGTTCGATCGGATCGATTGCGCTGATTGCCGCGATTGGCTCGCTGACCTTCGGCGGCGTCGGCCTGCTGACGGCAAGCCGCGCCCAGAAGATCGAAAGCGTCAGCGGTCTGATCAACCTGGTCATGATGCCGATGTGGATTTTCTCCGGCGTCTTCTTCTCTTACGAGCGCTTCCCTGCCATCATCCACCCGCTCATCAAGGCGCTGCCGTTGACCGCCCTCAACGACGCTCTGCGGGCCAGCATCCTGGAAGGCACACCGATCACACACCAATGGCCGCGCCTGCTGGTGATGGTCCTTTGGGGAGGAGTTTCTTTTGTGCTGGCGCTGAAGTGGTTCCGCTGGACGTAGGGAATTGTTGAATTAGTGACTGTTGATGGTTGAATAACAGTGAAAATACAGAAAATTGATTTTCATTCAACAATCAAAAATCAGCAGTTCACGGTGCCTGCCTCCGTGCCATGTTTCTGATCTCATTGAGATATCCGACATAGACCGGAATCGGAATATCTGGCGAATCGCCGTCATTGAGGAAATGCTCGAGGCGGATCTGCGTCGGAATATTCGCGATCACCTCGCGGAATCGGGGTATCTGCAGGTACTTGACCTTCCAGATCTCGATCATGAGCGAGCGGAATTCTTCGCTGATGAAAGCCATCTTGCGCCCGCCCAGGTAGATCCCGTCGAAATGGTCCTCCGCCAGCACCTCTCTCAGCGGGTCCCCGGCGGAAGAAAACATATACGCAAGGTGGAAAAGGTCGGCCAAGTCCCCCCACAGCACCTTCGCTTCGAATGCGCTGAATCGAAAAGCAGTTCCATGTCGTTGTTGCGCCTGCCGGGCACGATCGGCCGGTCGCAATCCTTGCCGATCAAGCTCCTGACGAAACCAGCGCAGCCGTTCCGACGCGAGGTTATGACGCAGGAATTCCACGGCGTAGGAGTTGGATAGATACAGCTCCGGATCGCCGTCCAGGTGAGCCAGCCATGACTCCCAGTCATGATGCTCGAACTTATCCAGCAACTCTGCTAACTGCGCCACCGTGACATCGGGGTGATATTTCACGGCTTGCCAGAAATGCTCCGTC